>OBVG01000002.1_pt1 | contig 436374 bp, 376 predicted proteins | sample 1501271 | NCBI WGS metagenome assembly OBVG01 (sample SAMEA2579934, study PRJEB22360) | human gut metagenome | biome: human gut; feature: human-associated habitat; material: faeces | place: Denmark | collected 2008/2010 | reverse complement strand
AGGCAGAGGCAGGAATACACCAAAAAGCAATACAGATGTTGCTTGGAGCAGGAAATAATAAAAAACAGGACAGTTTAAGTATTTCTGATGCTGCACGAGGCTTTTCAAAGCAATCAATAGCTGCACTGATAGATAAAAATGCGAATATTTCTAACAGTGAATTGGCTTATTATTTTGAAAACTATAATAATTCAAGTGCTATTTTGGATGCAATCAATTTTGGGGAGAATGTTTCCTGTGGATATAATTCTGATTTTAAGGAGTACGGGGTTATTTCCTTTGACCTTAATGGGAGCAGACAGGTAGTACCTAATTATGCAGTACCGAAAATGAATACAAGCACCATGTCAGGCATTTGTGCTGCGAATAATTCTCTGGTACTAAGTAATAAAAGTTATTATGCATGGACAACATCAAGTGGCGGTAAATATACATGGACGGTCAATAATGGAAGAATAGGCTGGGCAGCCTCGGAATCGTTGCTTGCAGAGAATACAAATCAAAAAGGAACAAATTATAAGTGGGAAATGTGTAAGGCAGGCAATATCCTGTCTGATCTGGCACAGGGAAAGAGTGTGTGGGGGTATCTCTACAGCAATGAGGAGGTATTGTCCGTCTGTGAGAAAGTCGGGATTTCTCCGGGATTCTTTTCTATAGATGCGGGAGCAGGAAAACACACTTATTTATTGCAGGAATCAGGAAAGACCATAAATGTTGACGCAAAGATAAAACAGTTAAATGATATAAACTGGATAGAAATCGGATATAAAGAAGGAGATACGTTTTCCGTTTATGGTAAAGAGTATGCTATTGACAGCAGTGGGCATATCAATGTTTCGGCAGAAGATGAATTTACATCAACGGAAATTAAATATCCAAGTCGTTCAATATAATAGAAATTATTTTAAGTTTCAATAACAGGGAGGTAGGATTATGGCAATTACAGGTATCAATAACAGTAGTTACACATCGTATTATGCTTCAAATTACAAGAATACTGTTAAAAAAACAGATAGTGAAAAGGATAGTACAAATACAAAGGACGGCAATGTGACAACAAGTACAGTTGAATTAAAAACATCACGTCCCGGTGTGACAAAAACAGAGCAGATTAAGACAGGGTATAGTAATGTAAATGATTATTCAAAATACTTGCAAGGAAAATACCATTATATGAATATAGGGCTGACTTCAATGCAGGGTATTCCGACAACGGTATCTGTTTCAAGTGCATTTTTACAAAAGTGCATGAATGATCCGGAAAAAGCAAAGTATCTGGAGGAAAACTTAGCAGCCATTCCGGATTGTACAAAAGATACGATTAATGGATGTTTGGGCACTGTGACAAATCAGAGTTATATGATTGATGCAAACGGAAATATTATAGAGACAGTATCTGGTACAAATGATCCAGATGGGAAAATAGCGAAAGAGAATGCTGAACGAAAGGCAAAAGAGAACAGAGAAAAAGAGGAAAAGGTAAAAGAAAAAAGAGCTGCTAAAAAAGCAGAGGAAGAAAAAGCTGCAAAGAAACGTGCAGAAAAATCGGCAGAAGGAAAAGAAACGGGTGATTATACCTTATCCGTAACTGGTAATGATGTAAAAAGTATGACACAGAGCCTTGTAGCAGAATCTGTGAGTATTTCTGCACCTGATAGATCAAGTTTTGATATTAAGGCATAAGAGGGTTCGGTAAAAGGAAAATATCAAATCAATGCATTAGTTGGAAGTGCTTGTTTCCTATTATGGCATATCCAAGCTAACGATAGCAAAAATGGCTGGTGTTGAGGAAAATGATATTGACAGGCTTTTAGTCAATCCACCAGAAAAAGTTGAAATCGAAGTAAAGTATAAAATTGATGTGACGGTTATGGAGGGAGTATCCCAAACAATATTAAAAAAGGTAATCTTAGTGCTGTTGAAAATAAGCCGGATGATCAAGAGTAAATGTACGTTCAGATTTTCTGGGTGCTCTTGACATACCGGCTTATTTTTGCTATTAAATAAACAACGGCTTAACAACAGAAAACTGCTGTTAAGCCGCATCAATTATCATAGAAGATCTGAATTTACAGAAAAAATTTCACACCGTCGAAAAATCACCATAGTTCTAATGAATCTTCTGCATCTACCCACATCTGCATATTCCCGTCCAAATATAATCGTACATATTCAAGTGGTTCATCAATAGCAAGTGCGTTTAATGCACAGTCTGATCCGGGTGTAGTTTTTAAATTCTTTTCAGCTTCCCAGCAATCAATGCGGAGCATATAGCCAGCAGAGGTGTAAACATCAATACTATTGCGCTGTGGATTGTATTCTGCAAATATTGTTCTCATCGTATCTTATCTCTCCTTATCATTCAATCAATTATCAGTTACAAAAATCAGAAGCATTTCAATCAGTTCACCATGTCACTTTTATTTTGTGTTATACTGTTTTATAGATTTTTCTTGCCCTTGTATTTGCCCTTATCAGAGTTCGTAAACACTGATGGGACGATATAACACAAGGGAAACAATAAGGAAAAGCTCACCTGCGATAAATCCAGTGTTTTCAAGGACTTGTGGAGAATTTAATAACAAAATATAACAGTTATTAAATCTCTTAAAACAGGTGAAATCTCAATTCTAGTTTGTAGAATTAAGAAAATCGGAATTTACAGGAGAAGAATATGAAGATCATTTGGATAGATGGTACTTTTGGAATTGGAAAGTCTGCTGTTGCTGCTGCGATTGTTAAGAAAATACCACAGGCACATCTGCTTGAATTCGATGCATTGCAAGAAAAATATAAGCCAACTTCAGATTCTGATCGTTTTGGGAGAAGATATCCAGAAGCTAAAAAATATTTGGTTGATGCTCTCGTTGATGAAATAACAGAAATAATACAAGAAGGAGGTTGCAACTGTTTAGTCATTCCAGTTGCATTGATTAATGATTATTGCAATCAGAAACTTATAGATGGCTTCGCAAATATTGAGAGTCACCATTTTATATTAACGGCCAAGACGGAAATCCTACATCAACGCATAAATAACCAAGAAAATCGAGACATCGATTTGGCAGTAACCTATATGCCAGAGGCAACACAGTATTTAAGTAATCACTATTATGATGCAAGCATAATAGATACGTCTAACATGAGCATTGATAGTGTTGCAAAAGAAATAATTGAAAGCATAACTCGGTAACTTCCTGTTTATAAAACTGATAAAGGAAAGCAGGTGTGTTTTTATGGATAAGATTACAACAATCAAACAAAGTGCTAAGAGTATTCTCACAGGTAATATCGAATCGGCAAAGAATCTTATAAATAAGGAATATCCATTTAAGAAGTTAAAACCGGAGGGAAGAAGCTATACAGATAAGGAAAAGTATGAGCAGTTTGTAAGAGACGGATTTATAGACAGATATACCGGGGAAAAGCTTGTTAATCCGGGATTGTTAAAGGTGTTATCATATTACATGCCGGATGCATTTCCATATCAGAGCCATTGGAAGATGGAAGAATGTCACAGTGCCTACTGGGAACTGGTCCCAACAATTGACCACATCATTCCTATTGCCATTGGAGGAGAGGATAATCCGTCTAATTATGCGACAACGTCTATGCTTCACAATTCAGTTAAGAGTAACTGGACATTAGAGCAGCTAAACTGGAAACTGTATCCTGCAGGAGACATTAATGAGTATGACGGGCTTACCGATCTTTTCGTGAGACTTATAGAAAACGACCTTGAGCTTTTTGATGATCCATACATAAAACGCTGGTATAAGTTATCTGTGGGAATGAAATAGAGACTGTTCCTAAATGTATATAACAATTGATTGTAAATGAAAGAGATAAGAGTATGCATATATATGTAGATGCTGACGCATGCCCTGTGATTGGGATAGTTGAAAGAATAGCTAAGAGTCATAATATTGCCGTAACGCTTTTGTGTGATACTAATCATTATCTTACATCAGACTATTCAGAAGTGGTATATGTGGGTGCCGGAGCTGATGCGGTTGATTTTAAGTTAATAAGCCTTTGTGAAAAAGGAGATTTAGTAGTTACGCAGGATTATGGTGTTGCTGCCATGGCATTAAGTAAGGGTGCATATGCCATTCATCAGTCCGGGAAATGGTATACAAACGAAAATATTGATCTTATGTTAATGGAAAGACATATAAGTAAGAAGGCAAGGCGGGCAAGCAGTAAAAACCACATGAAAGGTCCAAGAAAAAGAAGTGATAAGGATGATTTAAACTTTGAAGCCTCTTTTGAGAGACTAGTGGAAAAGTATCAACACTTGGATACCAGCCGGATGTCTGGAAGAGCTGGAGTTAAATAAAAATTAGGAGACAGATATATGAATTTTGAATTAGCATGCCTGGAGGATTTTAATGAGATAGAAAATCTCTATTGGGATTTAATAGATAAAAGCAAAGAAGAACCTTCTTTTCCTGACTGGGAAAAGGGTGTACATCCTTCAGCAGATTTTTTAATGGCTGGTATTGTTAAGAAAGAGTTGTTCGTATTAAGAGATGAAGGAATAATTAAGGCATGTGCCATAGTTAACAGTAATTCTAATAAAGAGTATAAAAAGGTAGCGTGGAAAGTAAATGAAAGAGATAATAATGTATGGATAATCCATGCTCTCGCAGTGCGATATGAGTACCGCGGTATGGGTCTTGCTACTCAATTTGTAAAAAACTTAATATCATATGCTAAGTTAGAAAACATTGAAGCCATTCATCTTGATGTAATAGATAAGAACACACTAGCTGACAAGTTATATATCAGAGCTGGCTTTAAATATGTAAGTACTGAAAACATATTTTATGAGGTGGTTGGAAACAGGCAGTTTAGAATGTATGAGTATGTGATTGAGTAGAAAGTATTAGATATGCACATATAATGAGCATTATCTGCCTTATAGGAAGCTATAATGAAAAAATCATAGTAAAGAAGGAACGATTGTGAATATAAGATATGCAACAATGGCTGATTTAGACGATATTGCATCGGTCGAATCCGAGTGTTTTCCTGTTTTAGAGGCAGCAACTAAAGAAGAATTTGAGCAGAGAATAAAATATTATGGAAATCATTTCTGGCTTATGTTTGATGAGGGTAAACTCATTGCGTTTGTAGATGGTTTTGTTACGGATGAGGCTGATCTTACAGATGAGATGTATGAAAATGCATCAATGCATAATGAGAATGGTGCATGGCAGATGATTTTTGGCGTAAATACTCGTCCTGAATATCGCAGATGCGGATATGCGAAAGAGCTGATTAAGAAGGCCATCTTAGATGCCAGAGAACAGAACAGGAAAGGACTTGTATTAACCTGTAAAGAAAGCCTTGTTCCATATTATTCCAAGTTTGGATTTGTTGATGAGGGGATAACAGATAAATCTACTCATGGAAATGTCCTGTGGCACCAGATGAGATTGGATTTTAAATTAAGAAATAATGGAGTAAATCTTTCAGATAACAAAAATGTGACCGCAAACAAGAAATTTGCAGCCGACAGAATACTATCATATTTTAAAGAAGAGTGGAAGGTACTGCTTATAATAACAGTTTCAGGTCTTATATATAACTTTGGACTTTTGTTTGGCCCTTGGTTTGAGGGTAAGATGACAGGATGTCTTATAGATATATTAAGCCAAAATGCTGTATACAAGGATATGTTTATACTTGTAGTGTCATATATTGTATCTATTGCAGTTGTTCAGATATCAAGATATATAAAGCGTTTCTATGTGAGAAGATTTGCGAATAATGTCAACAGAAGAATGAAGAAGATATTGTATGGGACGCTTGTGTTAAAGAGCAAGACAGAACTTGAAAGTGAAGGTATGGGCGATATTATGACAAAGGCAATCCTTGATGTTGATGATTGTGCTGAGGGCATGAGAAAGTTCACAACAGAGGTGTTTGATACAGGAGTAGCACTGGCTGCATATGCAGGAATGCTGCTTGTATATGATGTAAGGCTGGCACTCATTGCAATGATATTTCTACCGATATCTTATCTGCTTGCAGAAAAGATGAAGATTATCGTACAGAGAACAGGTGCAGAATATAAAAGACAGTCAGGAATATTAAGCAATGCCACACTAGACAGAGCTTCTAATGCCATAACTTACAGGGTATACGGAAGGGAAGAGGACAGAAGAATTGCATACGAAGATAATCTTTCATCATATGAGAAAGCTGCTATCATGGCAAATATATGGAATTCTTCAATGACACCCTTATACAGGATTATATCAATGACAGGTATAATATTTATATTATATTTCGGCAGTAAAAATGTACTTGGAACGGGGTGGAAAAGCTGGGATATCGCGGCATTTACGACATTCCTTGCCTGTTTTATAAAGTTATCGGATAAGTCTTCAAAGGCGGCAAAGCTGTTTAATGCAGTTCATAAGGCACAGGTTTCGTGGAAACGTATTAAATCGCTTATGGTTATTCAGGATAAAGATACAGATTGTAAAAATCAGACATCAGGAAAGCTTGAAGTAAAAAACTTAAGTTTTACATATCCAGATGGAAAAACTGTATATAATGATATTTTCTTTACTGCAGAGCCGGGGGAGATTATAGGCGTTACGGGTCCGGTTGCCTGCGGTAAGTCAACATTTGGAAAGACCTTCCTTTGCGAATGTCCATATAAGGGAAGTATTAAGTATAATGGAAATGAATTAAGCAGTGTTGCTGATAATGTAAGGTCGGGAATAATAAGTTATCTTGGACACGACACAGAGCTTTTTAATGACTCTATTAAGAATAACGTGCTTCTTGGTGATGATTGCAATGTATCAGAATACCTCAAGGACGTATGTATCGATAAAGAAGTTGCACAGATGGAAAATGGAGTTGACACACTTATTGGTAATGGTGGTGTAAGACTGTCAGGTGGACAGGCACAAAGAATAGCACTTGCCAGAACGCTTTGTCATAAGAAGCCGGTACTTGTGCTTGATGATCCATTTTCAGCACTGGATATAAGCACTGAGAAAAAGATATATAACAACCTTTGTGATATAGCAAAGAATAATATTGTAATTATTATGACACATCGTCTGTATATGTTCCCTAAGATGGATAAGGTTATATGGATGGATAATGGAAAGGCAATAGTTGGAACACACGAAGAGATTATGTTACAGTGTCCGCAGTACAGGAAGCTGTATGAAAATGTCAGCACACAGATGAGGTAGACGTGGCTGGACATACAGAAAAAGGTACATTACAAAATAAAAATACCAACGAAAATAAGAAAAAGGAGTTGGATAATATTGAGTAGTAATAATGTAAACAGCACAGAAGCCAATAATTATAATATTAATAACGTTGATAATAAGAAAATGAATAACAAGAATTCATACAACGTAGTTTCAATAATATTACATACTATAATAAAGAGAAAATGGCTTTCTCTTGGAATTATAATTTCAGTATGTGGTGCGGTTATAACAGCTCTTTATCCACCACTTGTACTTGGAAAAATAGTAGATACACTCACAACAGGAAGTCAGATGCCTGTATATCTTGTATTTCTTTATATGGCATTTACAGTTATTACAGGTCTTATGGAAGCCACAAGAGAAGGGCTTCTTACAGTATTTGGGCAGAAGATAACACACGCACTTAGAAGTGGACTTATGGAGCATTTTGTAAGACTTTCTACTGACTCACTTAATAAGCAGGAGTCAGGTGCTGTTGTATCAAGGTTTGTAGGTGATGTTGATACAGTTGAGAACCTTTTTACATCGGGAATTGTAAGTATGTTTGCAGATGCGTGTAAGATAATAAGTATTCTTGCAGTTATCTGGTTCAGAAATAAAGGACTTGCAACAGTGCTTATGGTGCTTCTTCCATTTTTATTCTGGTTTACAAGACATATACAGAAGAATATGCTTGATGCCCAGTTAAAAAATAGACGAGCAGTCAGCCGTGCTTCAGGACATGTACCTGAAACACTTCACAATATCCGTACGATCCATAATCTCGGCAAGGAGAAGTATATGGAGAAAAGATACGATGAATATATAAGCGACAGCTACAAAGCTATGGAAAAGACCAACTTCTACGATGCCGTATATTCACCGGTTATTCTTATATTAAATGCAGTTGTAGTGGCGGTGGTTATGTTGTTTTCAGCCTCAGGCAATGCCAAAGTCCTTACACTTTTTGGTATGTCAGCAGGTACAGTAGTAGCAGTTATTAACTATATATCACAGATATTCTCACCGGTTGAAAGTCTTGGAATGGAAATCCAGACGATACAGTCAGCAATTGCGGGCGTGAGAAGAATAAATGAATTCTTTGAACTTCCAGTACTAGATAATAATGAAGAATTACAGGCAGAAAAGACATTTGATAGTAAAAATGATACACCTTATGTCCAGTTCAATGATGTAACGTTCGGATATGAGGCTGACCACACTGTAATAGCTGATAAGACATTTGTTGTAAATAGAGGAGAGCAGGTTACACTATCAGGAAGGACAGGTGCAGGTAAGAGTACAATATTCAAGCTGCTTTTAGGTCTGTATAAGCCACAGAAAGGTTCTATCCTTATAAATGATATGAATTCAGCCGCGATACCAGATAACAGAAAGAGAAAAATATTCGGTTATGTTGAGCAGTCATTTCATATGGTTCCGGGAACTATTAAAGACCAGATTACACTTTATGACAAGTCCATATCTGACGAAGCTGTTATCAAAGCGGCAAAGCTTACAGGACTTCACGATACAATTATGAACTTTGAAAATGGATACGATACCCAGTGTACGCAGGAATTATTCTCGCAGGGACAATGGCAGTTGTTATCCATAGCAAGAGCTACAGCTGCCAACCCGGAGCTGCTTTTACTTGATGAGATAACAGCCAATCTTGATGCCAATACAGAAAGAGATGTTCTTACAGCACTTAAAGGTGTATCTGAAAACAGAACAGTTATATCAATATCACACAGGGTTACGGCAAGAACAGGACGTGTAATAAACTGTTAAATACAATATTTCATAATGACAATGCCGCCAGAATGTGATAATATTTTTCATATTGGGTAATTTAATGAATTAAAGTATATCAGGTGGACAAAGTGGAAGATATTATGTATAGCATTAACAGGCTGTTAAGCATTACGATTGGAAATAATAGGTCATATTTTGATGTGCAATATGTTAATATTGCTATGTTGGTCTGGGGTTGTGTATTCTGCTTAATAGCAGGGGTGGGAATGATTTTAAGTAAGAATTTTGACCGCCGTAAGAGGCTGTGGATGATACTTTTGCAGTTTGCAACAGCTGTTCTGTTGCTCAGTGATGCAACCGCCTGTATATTCAGAGGTTGGACGGGTATATTTGGATATTGGATTGTAAGGATAAGTAATTTTATAGTATTTCTTGACAATAATATAATATTATATTTGTTCCACAGGTATGTGTGCAGTTTTATTTTTACGGAACAGGAAGAAAGAACTTTAAAAAGAGCAACATTTATAAATATACTGTGTGCCGTGGCAGTAGCTCTGGTTATTATTTCACAGTTTACAGATTTGTATTACTATTATGATGCACAGAATGTATATCATAGAAGTGAAGGTTTTATAATATCTATTTTTATACCTGTAACAGGAATGATGGTAGAGATGTCATTTTTGATAGAATACAGAAAGAAATTAAGCAATATTACAATTTCTTCACTCGGTTCATATATTATTCTTCCAATTGTAGCGGCAATAATACAGTTCTACTTTTATGAAATTTCGCTGATTGATATAGCTATATGTAATTCAATGATAGTTATGTATATAACTGTTATTGGTGAACAGAACAGGAAACTTGACAATCTGGAACAGAAGCAGATTAAGACAGAGGCTGAACTTGAAATATCTATGGTGCTTAACCAGTGTATAGCAGAACTGACAACTGAAGCGGATATTAACATAGCTATACATAATCTTCTTGCAATTATTAATAATTATTTTGGTGCGGACAGATGTTATATTTTTGAAAATAATTACGATGATAATACAATGGATAACACCTATGAGTATGTTGGTGATAGTATTACAGCAAAGAAGGATAAGCTTCAAAAGCTTTCAATGAATATTGTAAGTTTATGGATGGAGAATTTTAAAGAGGAAAAGCCATATTATATAGCAGATGTCAGCAAGCAAAAGGAAGAACCTGTATACAATATGTTGCATGAACAGAATGTAGACAGACTTCTTGCAGTGCCATTAAAAAGAGATGGAAATATAATTGGATTTCTTGGAGTGGACAATCCGGTTAATCATTACGAGGATATGGCATTATTGTCTTCTATACAATATTTTGTTACTAATAGTCTTGAAAAGCGTGTGCAGCAGGATAGGATGCGTTATTTAAGTTACAGGGATATGCTTACAGGTTTGTACAACCGTAACAAATATATAAGCATTGTTAAAGCGGCTAAAGACAAGATACTTAAAAATGTCGGAGTTGCTTACATAGATCTTAATGGTCTGAAAGCAATTAATGATAATTATGGACACTCTAAGGGTGATAAGTTCATATGTACAGCAGCAGACACATTCAAAATGGTATTCCCGGATAATTCTTACAGGGTAGGTGGGGATGAATTTGTAATTATAGAGCAGAATATTGAGCGTGATAAATATGAAGAAAGAATTACAGCCTTGAAAAATATAATGCAGGATAAACAAGTAAGCATATCCATAGGAGTTCTGTGGAGAGAGTATGTTGACGATTTAGAAGAATTATTAAAGGCGGCAGATAAGCTTATGTATATGGAGAAAGAGATGTATCATAATAACAGAGAATAAAGTTAAAATAAAAGGGATTTGGGATACACCTTCCAAATCCCTTTTGTGTTCTTTTTGTGCTGTTAAGGGATTTATATTAAAAGTTATGATGGGTATGTATCCCCAGCACAAATATAATTATAAAATGTTGTTAAAACAGCATAAAATGCTTGTTACTTTGGAACAAATGCTTGTTGTTTGTTATATTGATTGTTATAGTCAGACCATATTAATCAATGCCATTTGATATTTGAATTCAGTGTTAATATCTTAGGCAGGAAAAGAGGTATAATATGGCTGGAAAGAAATTTATTAACGCAAAGTTAAAAGGATATAATGAATTACAGGAAATACTTGTTGAGGACGGAGTATTTAAGGCAATTGCACCACATATAGATGTAGATAGTGATTGTGAAATTGAGGATTTGGGAGGCAAGCTTACACTGCCACCATATGTTGACCCACATATTCATCTTGATTATGTATTCACAGCAAGAAAGCAGGGCGCAACTAACGGAACAGGAACATTATTTGAAGGAATTCAAAGGTGGAGTGAAACTAAATCAGATTTAACAATTGATGAGATAAAGGCAAGAGCAATAAAGGCAGTTAAAATGGAGGTGTCACACGGTGTCCAGTTCATAAGAACACACGCTGATGTAACTGACCCTAACCTCACAGCCTTAAAGGCACTTCTTGAATTAAAGGAAGAATTAAAAGATATTGTAACAATCCAGATTGTATCATTTCCACAGGAAGGAATGTATTCTTACAAAGATGGCGACAAGCTTGTTGAAGAAGGACTTAAAATGGGTGCTGATTGTGTAGGTGGTATTCCACATTTTGAGTATTGCAGGGAATTTGGTGAGAAATCAATTCATAAGGTTGTTGAATTAGCTGTGAAGTATGACAAGCTTATTGATGTACACTGTGATGAGAGTGATGACCCAATGAGCAGGTTTGTGGAGCTTCTTACTGCACTTTCAATTGTTGAAGGAATCGGACCTAAGACAACAGCAAGCCATACCTGTTCATTAGGTTCAGTAGATAACAGTTACGCATTCAGAATGATGAAGAATTTCAAGAAAGCAGGACTTAACTTCATTTCCTGCCCAACAGAGAATATATATCTTCAGGGCAGACAGGATACATATCCTAAGAGAAGAGGTCTTACAAGAGTTAAGGAATTATATGAAAATGGAATAAATGTATGCTTTGCACAGGATTCAATTCAGGATCCTTGGTATCCGGCAGGCAATGGCAATCTTATGAATGTGCTTGATAATGGTATACATATAGCCCAGATGATGTCATTTGAGGAAATGGATAACTGCCTTGACCTTATAACTGTTAATGGTGCTAAGACTATGAACATATCAGACATATATGGAATTGAGGCAGGCAAGCCAGCTAACTTTATTGTTGTCGATGCCAGGAGCGAATTCGAGGCAGTATGCGAAAGAGCCGATGTTGTTGCAAATGTACGTAATGGTGAATATCTGTTTAAGAAAGCACCAGTGGCTTTCGAGGCTTTGAGTGAATTTATGGCATAGATAAAGAGTGAATTATGATATAATATGACTACTTCGTAGTCACTTAGAAGTTTCTTCGAAACTTCGGATGCGTGGAAAAACAACGCAGGCATATGATATAATGAGCACAAGAGTGCTCATCTTAAAAGTTCCTTATGGCACTATAAATAATTATAATAATATGTAAATAATAATTACAACATACAATATAGGAGCAGCAATATGTTTCAATGTAAAGATCTTCTCACTCTCCCCTCAATGGCGAAAGCCAGAATAATAGCAGGAAAGAGTGGTTTGTCTAATAGAATAAGGTGGGTATATAAGCCTGAGAATATGAATTTTGCGAAGTGGGTAAAGGGACAGGAGCTTTTGATTATAAGCACGCCTGTTATACAGAGTAAGGATTTTGACCTGCAAGCAGTTATTAAGAAAGCTAAGAAGCTTGATATGGCAGGTGCATTGCTTCTTGTTGGTGATAAGTACATTGCCAGTATAGACAGTACAATAATATCCTATTCCAATCTTAACGATTTTCCGATATTTGTCATATCAGGTGAAATTCCTCTTGTTGACATTTTTGAAGAAATCGGACACGCTATTGCGTATAATAAAGACTCAGATGTATTAAGTGATGATATTCTTTCAGGAATTATATTTGGAAAGGACATCAATATAGAAGCATTTTCTATTAAATTTGAAGAAGCTGGCTATGACATCAATGGTAATAACCGTATGTTTATGATTAATATTCATTCAGATAATAAGATAGAGAATTTTGATTATGATTTCATTATGAATAAGCTGAGGGACAGTTTTGCACAGAATAATGGAAGTCTGATTTTATCAAGATATGCTAATAACATAGTTGGCTGTTTTAATTGTTTGGAAAATGCTGATGATACACACGGTCTTATTAATCAATCTTACGAAGCATTATCTGAATATGTGCAGGGCAGGTATACGGATATAAAGCTTGTTATGGGAATTGGACGTGAATATAATGGAATATCACATTTGCAGAAAAGTTTTACGGAGGCTTCAAGGTGTGTAATCCTTTCGGAGAAGATACAGCTTAATGGAAGTGTGTTCTGGTATGAAGAAATGGGAATATATAACCTGTTCTCTGAATTTGGAGATAAAAAGCTTATACAGGACTTTGTTGACAGTACATTAGGCATAATTATTGACTATGATAAGGAGAATAATACGAATCTTTTACAGACGTTAAAAGCGTACCTTTGGAACAATAACAGCCTGCTTCACGCTTCTGAACAGTTATTTACGCATCGTAATACAGTAAAGTACAGAATACAGAGAATAACTGAGCTTACGGGCAGGAATTTTGATGATGCGATGACACGTCTGGAGTTTATGAATGCTTTGATATGTCTTGAGGTAAGATAGACATTTGTGCTGTGAGAACAAATGAAGTAATACAAGATTGTTATTAGAAGTCATAACAATAAAATATTTATAAAAGAATGTTGAAGTATATATGTCTTAGTGATATATTCTTGAACATAGACAAGAAGCAAAGGGGCTTCTGCTAATGGTAATATTAGCGGAAGTCCCTTTTTGTGTATTAGTAAAAATGTTAATCTAACTGGCAGTAAAGGCTGAAATAGAAATTACTAAAGCACATTCATTGTTTATCTTGCGGTATATAAAATGTACCGCTGGACGCGTCAGATATTAATAAATATTTATATAACAGGAGGAAATGATTATGAGCTACGGTCTTATAGCAGTAATAATTGTAATCGGTATTGTCATAGGTGCTATAGCTACTAAGAAATGTGAGCCATTTCTTATAGGCGGTTCAATTATAGGAGCAATATTTTTATATAAGCAGGATTTTATAACCGAATGGGTTAATACACTTGAAGGTGTTATGAGTGATGAAGCATACTTAATACTTGTATGTGGTTTGTTTGGAAGTATAATAGCACTTCTTACAGCCTCTAAGGGACATTTTGGATTTGCAAAGATTGTTTCAAAGATATGTAACAGCGAAAGAAAGACTTTATTCACAACATTTATATTAGGTGTAATTATATTTATTGATGATTATCTTAATGTATTATCAATAGGTACAGCAATGAAGAAGGTATATGATAAAGTAAAAGTACCAAGAGAAGCACTTGCATATCTTCTTGATAGTACAGGTTCACCAGTCTGTGTTATGTTCCCATTCTCATCTTGGGCAGCATATTTTGGAGCTATCTTCTTCGCACAGGAGAGTGTTCAGGCACTTGGTGCAAAGACCTGGATGGGAGCTTATATTAAAGCAATTCCATTTTGTATATATCCAATAGTTGCATTACTTATTGTAATTCTTTTCTCAGCAGGTGTATTTCCTAAGCTTGGCGGAATGAAGAAGGCTTATGAAAGAGTTGCAACAACAGGTAAGGTTTACAGTGATGCAAGTAAGAAGTACAATATGGACGATGGCGAAGGCGAACAGGATGGCAACATATTCAATTTCCTTGTTCCAATGCTTGTACTTGTAGTTGTAGCCTGTGTTACAGGGAACCTTGTAGTAGCACAGATTATATGTCTTGCAGTAACACTTGTTATGTATCTTGCAGAAAAGCTGATGACATTTACAGAATACTGGGATAATTTCGTAAAAGGATTTGCAGATATGCTTCCTATTATAATTCTCCTTATAGCAGCACTTACATTCCAGACGATTGCAAACCAGATGCAGATGACAGAGTTCTTCATAGATATTACACAGCCAATATTATCAGCAAAGATTTTCCCAATGCTTGCATTTATCATTACTGGTATATTAGCATTTATGATAGCCAATGCGTGGGGCGTATGTACACTTGTTGCACCAGTTCTTCTTCCACTTGGTGCAAGTGTAGGAGCCAATGCAATACTTATAATGGCAGCAATTCTTTCAGGTTGTGCATTTGGTAATCACGCCTGCTTCTACTGTGACACAACAGTTCTTGCTTCACAGGGTTCAGGTATTGATAACTTTGACCACGCGGTATCACAGCTTCCATATGTACTTATAGGAGCTGGAATAAGTATAATTGGTTTTCTTGTATTAGGATTTGTTATGTAAAATGTGTTAGTTTTATAAAATGTATATAGGAATTATAAGAATAATTTCAGAATGGAGGCAGTTATGAGTGATAAGAAATATGTTGTTACAATAGCAAGGCAGTTTGGCAGCCTTGGACGTCCAATAGCCAAGCTTATGAGTAAGAAGCTTGGAGTTGAATATTATGACAGGGATATAGTGGAGCAGGCAGCTAAGAAGCTTAATCTTCCAGTATCACAGATAGATGAACTTGAAGAAAAGGTTAAGAAGACATCAACTAATTCATATAAGAGAATGATGTATCCTCTTGGAACACAGTCAAGCACAGAGCAGGACAGAATATTTGAAGCCCAGCAGAATATTATGAAATTCTTAGTTGAGAGAGAAAGCTGTATAATAGTTGGACGTTGTTCAGACTTTGTCCTTTCTGATGAAGAAAATGCGGTGCATATATACGTTTATGCTCCATATGAACAAAGAGTTAAGAACTGTGTAAATGATCTGCATTTAAGCGAAGAAGAAGCCAAGAAGATGATAAGGTCAGTAGATGAGGCAAGAGATAATTACCATATGCACTATGCAGGATTTCTTCCATCAGACCCTAAGCACAAGACTATAATGATAGACAGCAGCTCTTTGGGCGTTGAGGGTACAGCTGAGTATCTTGTGGATTTTATTCAGAAGAAATTTGATTTAAAAACATATACGCTTAACTAAGTATGTGTTATCATATGCGTAATCTAAACATTTATGGCTTACAATAGTTAATTTAATGAGTTGATAAATGCGTAACCAATAGAAAGAGCATATCAGGATAACCCTATGAAAATGAGTGTAGAACAGGCATATAAAATATTAGCAGTATCAAAAGGCACTGATATAAAAGCGATTAAGAAAAAATATAGAAAACTGATGTTAAAGGTGCATCCCGATTCATTAAAGTCAGGGAAGAATACATATCAATATAGTGCGCAGGAGATTAATGAGGCATATTCAATTATTATTAAGAATTTATCTGATAATAAAATGTCTGGTTATTTCAATAATTCCAGCGATGATAATTATTCATCAGAGTACACATATGATGGAGAATATTATCAGGACTATAATTCATATGCTTCCGATGGCGGTAATTGGGATGCACCTGTTAATGATAATGCGTATACAAGCCGTAATATATATCATTATGCAGAAGGTGCAAGAGGAAATATTACTGGAAGCATTGTTATAGCAAAAGGCAAATATATCTGGACGATAGAAGAAGATTTTACATTATTCATAAAGAGTATATCAGAAAGCAGTGATAAGCTGTTATCAGGTATAGATAACAGAAGGAAAGGAAGCATATCGGATACAAGAAGGGCAGTTATAAAAGCACAGCTTGCATACCTTTTAGCCCAGCAGTATATAGATGCAACCTACACACTTAATGAACTTATCACACCAGTAAAGCAGAATAATGCACAGACATTTTATATAGACTCAATGCTTGAAATACAAGCTAATGACCAATTTTTACGGGCAGGTATGACACTATACCCACAATCACTTAAAAATCACCGTCTATATTTAAAGACTAAATCGGGAAATGCCGCAGGCTATATATCATTCAGGGACGACAGGCTATATTACATAATAATTCCACTTCTTGAACAAAAAAGAGCACAGGTAAAAGTCCAGATTGCCACCAGGCAGGATAAGAACAACACAAGACACAATGTGAAATACAAGAATCTTGACTTTTGGATAAAAATTTCTGATAATAATTCAGGAACATTTCCTGAAAGCATAAATATGCAGATTGAGGAAATACTTACTAAATATTCTAAAATGTAATTGGAGGACAATCAATGAATAGACATATAGATAAAGCAATGCAGTTAAGAAATGAAACCCCGATGGTAAGCAACTGTGCCCAGACAATAATGAGAGCCTACGCCGATGAATTAGGAATGACCGAACAGCAGGCAGCAGCAATAGGCTGTAACTTTGGTGGCGGAATGAAATGCGGCGGAACTTGTGGAGCAATAACAAGTGCCCTTATGGTATTAGGTGCAAAAGGAATAGACTCCCCAGCCGTAATAACAGAATTCAGAAAAAGAATAGCCGCCAACCACGATGGCTTAACAGATTGCGTAGACCTTCTAAGAAACAACGCCCGGAAAGGCGGAGTAAAGAAGGAACATTGCGATAATATGATAAAAGAGTCCATAGAATTAATAGACGAAATCACCAATAAAGAAGATTAATGTTGCAAAATATTTCAACAAGTGATATAGTAATAAACAATTAAATAAAAAACAAATAGAGTGAATTTCAAAGAGTTCACGAAGGGGAGCACCACCACCGGCGCTTCCTTTCGTGAACTCTTTTTTGCGTGAGTAGCGATGAGAATACACTAACAAAGACACTTGCCGAACTCTGCTTGCAGAAGTGAGCAAGAGGCTTTGTTAGCGTATTCGAGGAGCACCGCGACAGTGACAGAGCGAAGCTCTGGAACGCGCTACTCACGCAAAAACAGTGGAGGGACGCCACCCAGCAAACCTTATCCCCTCAGTCAGCAACTCCCAGACAGAGGAAGCAAAGCTTCCAAATGTCGTCCGACAAAGCTAATTCCCCTTCCCACGTCAGCGACCCGCAGACAGAGGAAGCAAAGCTTCCAAATGTCGTCCGACAAAGCTAATTCCCCTTCCCACGTCAGCGACCCGCAGACAGAGGAAGCAAAGCTTCCAAATGTCGTCCGACAAAGCTAATTCCCCTTCCCACGTCAGCGACCCGCAGACAGAGGAAGCAAAGCTTCCAAGTGTCGTCCGACAAAGCTAATTCCCCTTCCCACGTCAGCGACCCGCAGACAGAGGAAGCAAAGCTTCCAAATGTCGTCCGACAAAGCTAATTCCCCTTCCCACGTCAGCGACCCGCAGACAGAGGAAGCAAAGCTTCCAAGTGTCGTCCGACAAGGCTAATTCCCCCTCCCTCAGTCAGCAACTCCCAGACAGAGGAAGCAAGGCTTCCAAATGTCGTCCGTCCTCCAAAAAAAATTCACTCTCTCAATCCCCAAAGAAAGAAGGACCAGCAATGATAACAATAAAATTCAACGGCAAACCCACCCAAATCCCTACATCAACCCCAATCACCACCTTCCTCACCACCCACAACTACAACCCGATCCATGTAGTAGTCGAACTCAACGAGGTCATAATCCCGAAAGACTCCTACCCCACCACAACCCTGTCACCCGATGACACCTTAGAAATCCTGACATTTATGGGCGGCGGTCAATAACCTTCCGTTATTAACCCCACCCCACCCAACAACCCTTACCAATAAATAACCAAAAAGAAAAGAGGACAAAACAATGAACAACAACGACACATTCAAATTAGGAAAATACGAATTTACATCAAGATTTATCTTAGGCTCAGGAAAATATTCCCTTGAATTAATAGACGCCGCCGTAAAACAGGCAGAAGCACAGATAGTAACACTTGCACTAAGAAGAGCCAACGATGGCGGAATTGCCAATATTCTTGATTATATTCCAGAAAATGTAAAGCTTCTCCCTAACACATCAGGTGCAAGAAATGCAGAAGAAGCTGTAAGAATTGCAAGACTTTCAAGAGAATTATGCCACAGTGATATGGTTAAGATAGAAGTTATAAGAGATACTAAATATCTTCTTCCAGACAACTACGAAACAGCTAAAGCAACAGAGATACTTGCCAAAGAAGGCTTTGTAGTAATGCCATATATGTATCCAGACCTTAATGCAGCAAGAGATATGCAGAATGCAGGAGCTGCCTGTATTATGCCGCTTGCAGCACCAATTGGTTCTAACAGAGGTGTATGCACTAAAGATTTTATACAGATACTTATTGACGAAATTGACCTTCCAATTATTGTAGATGCAGGTATAGGTCGTCCATCACAGGCATGTGAAGTTATGGAAATGGGTGCAGCTGCGGTGATGGCTAATACAGCTATAGCGACAGCAGGAGATATTCCAGCGATGGCATCAGCATTTAAGAATGCAATAAATGCAGGACGTGAAGCTTATCTTTCAGGCCTTGGAAGAGTAAAGAAGGACGGTGCAAGTGCATCATCTCCATTAACGGGCTATATACACGAATAATAATGCAATAGATTACAGAAACGAGGATAATTATGAGCGACAGCAAAGATATGCACATCAATGAAAGTATATTGAGTGATGAAATAAGAGAAGATTTGAAGAAAAACAGAACTAACCATATGGAATATCTTCCAGATATGGAAGTACTTGAGTCAGATATACAGCAAAAAGTTATAGATGCTATGAACAATTATGACTACGATAAATATACAGCAAAGGATGTTCTTAATGCTATCAATAAAAGCAACAGGACACCAGAGGATTTTGCTGCTCTTTTATCACCAGCTGCACTTCCATATCTTGAACAGATGGCAGAGGCAGCCAAGGATGAGAAAGAAAGACATTTTGGTAATTCTATATGCTTTTTTACACCTATATATATTGCTAATTACTGCGAGAATTACTGTATATACTGTGGTTTTAACTGCCACAACAAGATTAAGAGAGCCAAACTTAATGCACAGGAAATAGAAGAAGAGATGGAAGCAATTGCAAGGTCAGGCTTGCAGGAGATACTTATTCTTACAGGTGAAAGTAAGAAAATGTCAAGTGTGGAATACATAGGAGAAGCCTGTAAAATAGCAAGAAAATATTTCAAGGTTGTTGGACTTGAAGTATATCCTATGAATTCAGATGAGTATGCTTATCTTCATAAATGTGGTGCTGACTATGTAACTGTATTTCAGGAAACCTACAATTCAGACAAATATGAGACACTTCATCTTGCAGGACATAAGAGAGTATTCCCATACAGGCTTAATGCACAGGAACGTGCATTAAAGGGAGGTATGAGAGGAGTTGGTTTTGCTGCACTTTTAGGACTTGATGATTTCAGAAAAGATGCTTTTGCTACAGGTATGCACGCATATTTATTACAGCGCAAATACCCACAGGCAGAGATAGCATTTTCTTGTCCAAGATTACGTCCAATAATCAATAATGACAGAATTAATCCTAAAGATGTACACGAAGCACAGTTATTGCAGGTCGTAACAGCATACAGATTATTTATGCCATTTGCCAGTATAACAGTATCTACAAGAGAGTGTGCACGTGTGCGTGATAATCTTATGAATATAGCGGCAACTAAAATATCAGCAGGTGTAAGTACGGGCATAGGAAGCCATTCAGAAGATATTGAAGAAAAAGACAGAGGCGATGAGCAGTTTGAAATATCAGACGGAAGAGATGTTAAGCAGGTATATGATGACCTTGTAAAAATCGGACTTCAGCCAGTTATGAGTGACTATATATACTGTGGCTGATTAAGATTAAGGAGATTAGGAATTATGCAGGACGTGATTGCAATTACTAACCGCAGGCTTTGTGACAGACCATTTTTAGAACAGATAGAAAGAGTATGCAAGCTTTATCCAGCAGCTGTTATTCTAAGAGAGAAGGATCTAAGTGATGCTGAATATGCTGCACTTGCTGCAGATGTGTATTCGGTCTGTAAGAAATATAACGTAAGACTGATATTGCATACTTATGTTGCAGTGGCAGAAAAGACTGGCATTAATGCTATACATTTGTCAATTGATAATCTAAGAAAATATCATAGTCAGCTTAAAGATAGTAATGTAGCTATAAAAGGTTGTTCAATCCATTCCGTTCAGGAAGCTGTCGAAGCGGCAGAACTTGGTGCTTCATACATTACGGCAGGACATATATATAGTACGGATTGTAAAAGAGGTGTTCCACCAAGAGGCCTGGAATTTCTGAAAGCAGTATGCGAAAATGTTAATATTCCAGTATATGCCATTGGTGGAATTAACATAGATGGCAGCCGCAGGCAGGAAGTACAAGAGTGTGGTGCAAAGGGAAGCTGTATTATGTCTGGAATGATGAAGGCATAAATAAAAACAAAGCTTGCATAATAATATTATAAAAATAATATAGTAAAAATAAGTTGACTTTTTGATAGAAAATGATACACTAATATTAGTAGTTGTTACTATTATTGGTGTATCATTTTTGATTTAAATCCAATAATGAGCGTGATTTATCAAATGGATATTATGTACATATAAAATATTAAACAAGTAACAGTATATAATGACAATATTAATTTAATGTAATTTGAATAGAGGAGTTACAATATGGCAACAGTAAAAAGAAGCAGACAAAGAGATGCAATCAGGAGCTTTTTGATGTCAAGAAAAGACCACCCTACGGCAGAGGTTGTGTATGATAATGTCAGTAAAGAGTTTCCTAACATAAGTCTTGGAACTGTATACAGAAATCTTACATTCCTTGTAGACAATGGAATGGCTATGAAAGTGCCGTGTAGTGATGGTTCGGTGCATTTTGATGGCAACGTGAACCCACATTACCATTTTCAATGTGTGAATTGTGGCAAAGTTATGGATTTGAACTTTGACTCAAGGGAAGTTGAGAAGAATTTTAATGAAGCGGCGGCAAAGAATTTTGATGGTACAATTCAGGGAAATGTGACATTTTTCTATGGAGAATGTCCTGAGTGTATAGATAAGTAAAAATATTAATAGGAATTATTACTATTTTGCTTGACAAAGGAAATAAACAGTGTTATATTAAACTCACAAACAGTAATAATTACTATTTTTAATAAATTAAACAAGAAAAGGAGATTAAGATTATGAAGTATGTATGTACAGTATGCGGTTATGTTTATGAAGGAGAGTCACTTCCAGCAGATTATGTCTGTCCAGTATGTAAGGCACCAGCAGACAAGTTCTTAGCTCAGGGAGATGACAAGGTATGGGCTGCTGAGCACGTTGTAGGAGTTGCTAAGGGAGTAAGCGAAGATATTATTGAAGATTTAAGAGCTAACTTCAATGGAGAATGTTCAGAAGTTGGTATGTATCTTGCTATGGCTAGAGTTGCTCACAGAGAAGGTTATCCAGAAGTAGGTCTTTACTATGAAAAGGCAGCTTGGGAAGAAGCTGAACACGCAGCTAAGTTCGCAGAGCTTCTCGGTGAAGTTGTAACAGACAGCACTAAGAAGAACCTTGAGATGAGAGTAGAAGCTGAAAATGGAGCTACAGCAGGTAAGGTTGACCTTGCTAAGAGAGCTAAGGCTGCTAATCTTGATGCAATCCACGACACAGTTCATGAGATGGCTAGGGATGAGGCTAGACATGGTAAGGCATTTGAAGGTCTTTTAAAGAGATACTTCGGTTAATCATAAGCTGGTATATGAGTAGTATACAGTATCAGAATTAATGGTACAGTTAATTGGATAGCTTATATTAATCAATAGATTAATAAGGTATTATTACTGCCGTCAGTATTACACTGGCGGCAGTTTTTATATAATAGGAAATTTAATGTTATAAAATTCTATAGTAAGTCCCATTAAAACATTAAATGCCAGCGTGACATTTTCTCCAATATGTGCTATTGTATATTCAATTAAGAGTTTTGTAGAAAATGGTCGAATAATAATGAAGAATAAAAGCTTGTTTCTTGCAAGTTAAACAAGTGCTGTTGGTGTACAGTGCTGGAATGGAGAACTTCAATGGAGAATGATTTAGAGCTGGAAGACAGAATACTTACAATGCTGTCAACCCAATATGAGGGGATTTATCAGATTGATATTGATAATGATAGTGTTCTGTGTATTTATAATAGGGGTAATAAGTTTAAGAAAGACAGTAATGTAGAGTTAGAACAGTGGGTTCAAACAATGATTGACAGGTGTCATTATGAGGACAGAGGCAGGCTGTTGGATTTAATATCAGTAGAGGCAGTTAAAGGCTTTGGCAGTAACGATGAGTTTAATAAAAAGCTTGATGTAAGGCTTATGTATGATGGTAAATATAAGTGGATATTAGTGACACTTATGTATGATAAGACATTTAACCAGATAACAGTGACAGGACGTGATGTATCACATAGATATGAATATTATGAGATAATAAAGCGTAAAAATGCTGAACTTAGAAAGCTTTTGCAGACAACAGAGCAGTATAAAGATGCACTTATGTCAGAGTCAATTGTTATGTATCAGGTTAATTTTTCAAAAGATACAATAGAAAATGGCATATATCAGCGAAAGAATAATAAAATGTATAGCGCACTCGATACAGTAGGTATTAGTACATCTAGTTCTTATGATGAATATTGCAGAAGGTGGCAGAAAAGGGTTTCCAAGGATACAATTGAAGATTATTTAAAGCTTGCAACGTCAAAGAAGATTATTGAACTATTTAATAATGGTAATACTATTGTATCTATTGATTACAGGACAATGGATACACAGGATACGGAGATGTGGATTGATAAGTCTATATATCTGTCAAAGGACAAGCTTACAGATGATATTTTAGGAATTATAAGCTTAAGAAATGTTACAGAAAGATATAGACAGGAATATTTGAAACAACGTCTGGAAAAGCAGGCATCACTTGACCTGCTTACAGGTCTTTATAATCACGTTACTGGAGAATTGCTTATAAAGAGCAGGATTGATAACAGCGCCCATATGTATTCGGCATTTGTTATATTTGATATAGACTCGTTTAAATTAGTTAATGATACATATGGTCATTATTTTGGCGACTGTGTTATACAATATGTTGCCAAGAGATTAGCAGAATGTACAAGGGAAGATCAGGATATAGCGATAAGGTATGGAGGCGATGAGTTTGTTGTATATATTGAATATAAAGACAGCGATAATATCGAAGATATCGTGAAGAGAATATTTAATTATGTAACAGATGAGTACGATGGTTATAAGATAAGCGTAAGTATGGGGATAAGCTTATCTGTTAATTGTGGTTTACATTATTATAATATGTACCAGTGTGCAGATAAAGCGTTATATGAAGCCAAGAAATCGGGACGTGGATGTTATAGGTTTTATTCTGAATAATAACAAGGTGTCACATAAAATGAATTATTTAATGTTAGTAAGGCAGTGAATAGTTCATTCGTGTGACACCATTATTTTTATAAGAGAATATTTATTATTATTAGATTTCTTCCACCAATATGTATTGCATTAAGTAATTATTTATAAGCATATTTCCTCAAGCAATTTTGCCGTAATAGCGACATCGTCCATAGATATTCCAGAGTAGTTGACAATTGCTATATGCGAATAATCATCAGGTGAATAGCTGTTGCCAGTTATATAGTCAGAAAGAAATGATATGAGGAGTCCTTTCTTGCTGGCTTTTTGCTTTAACTGTTCATCAGTTAATTCTGTGTCGTATTTTAGGAGAAAATGCAGTCCCGAATTTTCCTCGTATATATTAATACGGTCTTTGATACTGCTTTTCATAAGCAGACCTATAAGATTATCCCTTATGTCACGGTAGTGATTGCGCATACGGTTAATGTGTTTATCAAGAAAGCCGTCTTCAATAAAATGTGCCAGAGTATATTGTTCAAAGTTAGATACTGTACAGGCATAGAAGCCAAGCTGCTGTTTGAAGCGTTCAAGGAGTGGCACAGGAAGAACCATGTAACTGATTCTTATAGTTGAAGCAAGACTTTTAGTAAATGTATTAAAATATATTACCTTGTCTGTGGCATCTATTGAAAAGAGTGATGGTATTGGCTTTCCCTGGAGTCGGAATTCACTGTCGTAGTCGTCCTCTATTATATATCTGCCGGGTGAGTTGTTAGCCCATTGTAACAGACCATATCTTCTGCTTATAGATGTAACTATACCAGTAGGAAAATGGTGTGACGGAGATATCTGTATTATCTGGGAATTCGCAAGTCCAATGCTGTCAGGTATTACACCTTCATCATCCATATCAAGTGCGTTGACCTTGACACCTAATGAGCGGTATATATTTACGATTTTTCTGGAACTTGGATTTTCAAGTCCGTAGGCAAGGTCACGTCCAAGAAGCTGGACGATAAGCCCATATAAATATTCAGTTCCAGCACCAATAATAATCTGCTCAGGATTTACTGTAATTCCCCTGAATTCATATAAATGATGTGCAATTGCACATCGCAGTTTCATAACGCCGCCGGTAGGTGGAACATTGAGTGCATCATCGCCCTCATATGTAAGTACCTGACGCATAAGCTTTGCCCATATTGAAAATGGAAAATTATCTTTAGGGGTGTGGCTGTATACAAGGTTGACAGCTGCATTTTCCAGGGGAGCACCAGTATTTTCCAGGGAAGCACGAGCATTATTATTCACATTGTAAGGCTGGTTACTGCTTGAAATATTATTGAAAGCGGTATTCTTAAAAGAATGATTACCTGTGGTATTGTAATTATTATTAATCTCCGATACATAAAATCCCTTCTTAGGAAGTGAATATATGTAGCCTTCTGCAAGAAGCTGTCCGTAGGCATTTTCAACAGTTACGACGCTTATTCCGTGATTTTTGGCAAAATCTCTTTTGGAAGGGAGCTTTGTATCGGGTGTTAATTTGCCGGATATAATATCATCTTTAATACAGGTGTACAGGTATTCGTAAAGGCTTTTTTTGTTTCTATTATTAAAAGAATATGTAAGCATATATTTATCCTCGTTAAATAAGGCAGGTTTATGGTTACTGACCTTATAATTAATCAAATGTTTATTAAGAATAATAATATCAGATTAATTATAATAAATCAATGGACATAAGATATGATATATAATAAAATTACTGTGTATACAAATATTTATAATATGTATGGAGGCTTAGTTATGAGTGATTATATTATTTCGTGTTGTTCTACAGCAGATTTAACAGAGGAACATTTTAATAAGAGAGATATACATTACATATGCTTCCATTATGAGCTGGACGGAGCAGCTTATATGGATGATTTAGGGAAGACAATGAATTTGGATGATTTCTATAAGGCTATGTCAGAAGGTGCTGATACTAAGACATCACAGATAAATGTGGATGAATATGAGGCATATTTTGAAGAATTCTTAAAAGAAGGAAAAGATATACTTCATCTTACACTTTCATCAGGCATATCCGGAACAATTAATTCTGCTAATATAGCGGCGGAAACACTTAAAGAGAAATATCCAGACAGAAAGATATATGTAATTGATTCACTTGCGGCTTCATCCGGATACGGGCTGCTTATGGATAAGGTTGCTGATTTAAAAGATGAAGGTATGGGTATAGATGAGTTAAAGGACTGGGTTATTGAGAACAGATTAAAGGTTAATCACTGGTTCTTTACGACAGATCTTACATTTTTTATAAAAGGTGGAAGAGTGTCAAAGGTGTCAGGTTTCGTGGGTAATCTTCTTAATATATGCCCGCTGCTCAATGTTAATTTTGAGGGAAAGCTTATACCTAGAGAGAAAATCCGTACTAAGAAGAAGGTTATTGCAGCAACTGTTGATAAGATGATTAATAATGCCGAAAATGGACTTGATTACGATGGAAAATGCTACATATCAATGTCAGCGTGCAGAAAAGATGCAGAAGCTGTTGCAAAGCTTATAGAGGAGAAATTCCCTAAGCTTAACGGCAGGGTGGAGATTAATAATATAGGTACAACAATAGGAAGCCACACAGGACCTGGAACAGTTGCATTATTCTTCTGGGGCAATAAGAGAGTTGACTAATATTGTGGTTGTATATACGGTTATTTATAGCAATAACAGCACAATAGAATTAAGTAAAATAAGAAAAGATAAATAGTATAAGAAAATAAAATATCAAAAGAGAATTAACAATCAGGAGAGAATTACAATGAATAGATTCGGATTTGGAGCGATGAGGCTTCCGTTAATCAATCCAGATGATAAACAGTCAATTGATATGGACGAGTTAAAGCGTATGGTTGATATATATATGGAAGCAGGATTTACATATTTTGATACTGCATTTCCGTATCACGACCAGATGTCAGAAACAGCGTTAAAGGAAGCTTTGGTTGACAGATATGACAGGGACAAGTATGTATTTGCCGATAAAATGCCTACAGTGCTTATAAAATCAGGTGAGGAGTATCCGTTATATTTTAATAAACAGCTTGAAAAGACAGGCGTTGGATATTTTGATTACTACCTTATGCACAATATGGGCAGGGACAGATATTATAATACGGACAAGTGGGGTGGATTTGAATTCGCTAAGAAGATGAAAGCCGAGGGTAAGATTAAGAATTTCGGATTCTCATTTCACGATGATGCACAGTTCCTTGATATGATATTAACCAATCACCCGGAAGTTGATTTTGTTCAGCTTCAGATTAATTATCTTGATTGGGAAAATGATATTATCCAGTCAAGGTTATGTTATGAAACAGCAAGAAGGCATAATAAGCCAATAGCTGTAATGGAGTCTGTTAAGGGCGGGACACTGGCGAATCTTCCAAAGGAAGCAGAGAATATTTTAAGGGAATATAACAAGGAAGCCTCGCCAGCTTCGTATGCTTTAAGGTTTGCAGCTAATCTTGATGGTGTGTTTATGGTGCTTAGTGGAATGAGCAATTGTGAGCAGGTGCTTGACAATACTAAGATTATGGCAAGACCTCAGCCGCTTAACGATAAGGAAAAGGAGCTTCTTAAAGAGGTTGTAGCAATAATTAACAAAAGAACAGCAATTCCTTGTACTTCCTGTGGATATTGTATGGAGGTATGTCCTAAGAATATTAATATTCCAGGACTGTTTGCACTTTATAATAATTATTGCATTAATGACAATTTTTCCAATATGTATTATCAGAGGCTTATATATAATAAGGGAAAGGCTTCAGACTGCATTAAATGTCACAGATGTGAGAAGAATTGTCCACAGCACATACATATACCGGACAATCTTGAGCTTATAGCAAAACTAGCCAAATAAAGCTTATATTGTAAGCTTATATGTTAAAAGGTGTTCACCAATTAAGATTATTGTGTTATAATCCAATCTTGATATTATTTAGAAAATGTGTATACTACACGGAAATGAGGGCAAATATGAGTATGAATATAGTATGTTTAGATCTTGAAGGAGTATTAGTTCCAGAAATCTGGATTGCATTTGCAAAGGAAAGCGGTATTCCAGAGCTTACAAGAACAACAAGAGACGAACCAGATTATGATAAGCTTATGAACTGGAGACTTGGAATTCTTAAGGAACATGGTCTTGGACTTAAAGAGATACAGGAAACTATTGCAAAGATAGATCCACTTCCAGGAGCTAAGGAATTCCTTGATAAGTTAAGAGAAACAACACAGGTTATTATTATTAGTGATACATTTACACAGTTTGCAGCACCTCTTATGAAGAAGCTCGGCTGGCCTACTATATTCTGTAATACTCTTGAAGTAGCTAAGGACGGAACAATTACAGGCTTTAAAATGCGTTGTGAACAGTCTAAGCTTTCAACAGTTAAAGCACTTCAGTCTGTTGGCTTTGAAACAATTGCCAGTGGTGACAGCCACAACGATTTAGGTATGATTCAGGCTAGTAAGGCAGGTTTCCTATTCAGAACAACTGACCAGATTAAGGCAGATTATCCACAGCTTGAAGCATTTGAAGAATATGATGACCTCTTTGAGGCAATAAAGAAGGCTTTATAATTAGAGAATGGAGATAAGTGCTTAGCCATGATGGGCGTACTTTGAAAAGGCACGAATGGAGATATTATGTTTGGATTAAGTAAGAAGGAAAATGGCTTAAAAATCATAATAGTAGGCTGTGGCAAGGTAGGTGCGAACCTTGTTGACCAGTTAAGTAAAGAAGGACATGATATAACTGTTATAGATAAGAAAGCAGAGAAGATACAGGATATTACCAATATCTATGATGTTATGGGACTTGTAGGTAACGGAGCAAGCTATTCAACACAGATGGAAGCTGGTATTGAAGAAACAGATCTTATTATTGCTGTTACAGATTCGGACGAGCTTAACCTTTTATGTTGTACAGTAGCCAAGAGAGTTGGCAAATGTGCAGCAATAGCAAGAGTCCGTACACCGGATTACAGTGAGGAAACAGGCTATTTAAGAGAGCAGTTAGGTCTTGCTCTTATAATAAATCCTGAGCTTGAAGCGGCAAGAGAGGTTGCACGTATATTATATCTTCCAACTGCACTTGAGGTTAATTCATTTGCACATGGACAGGCAGAGCTTGTCAAATTCAAAGTACCAGAGGGTAATCTTCTGAATGGGCTTAGCTTAGCTTATCTTGGTAAGAATATTACTAATGATATTCTTATATGCGCAGTTGAAAGAAACGGAGAAGTATATATGCCTAACGGTGATTTCGTGCTTCATTCAGGCGATGTAGTTTCATTTGTTTCAGAACGTCATATTGCAAGAGATTTTCTTAAGCAGATAGGCTTAGCAACCAGGCAGGTTAAGGATACTATGATTATAGGTGCAAGCAAGGCAGCATATTATCTTGCTAAAGAACTTCTTAATATGGGCATCTCAGTAAAGATTATTGAAAAGGAAAAAGAGAACTGTGAAAGCTTAAGTGTTAAGCTTCCTAAAGCTATAATTATTAATGGTGACGGCACAGACCCGGATATATTGAAGGAAGAAGGTATAGAAACAGTTCAGTCATTCATTCCACTTACAGGAATAGATGAAGAAAATATTATGCTGACACTTTATGCAAAGCAGGTATCAAAGGCTAAGGTTGTAACTAAGATTAACAGGGTTAATTATAAGCAGGTTATTAATAATCTTGATCTTGGAAGCCTTGTATATCCTAAATATATTACATCAGAAGCAATTATTGCATATGTAAGAGCCAAGAAGAATTCAATGGGCAGTAATATAGAGACTCTTTATCATATGTTTGATTCAAGGGTTGAGGCAATTGAATTCATTGTTGAGGAGAATTCAAAGGTATCTGGAGTACCTATTAAGGATCTGAAGTTAAAGAAAGATGTCCTTATCTCATTTATCAACCACAATGGACATATTATCATTCCTACAGGTAATGATGAGATTGAAGACGGCGATACAGTAATGATAGTAACTAAGAATACAGGATTTACAGGTATTGATGATATTGTAAGATAGGTGTAAGCAGGTAAAATAGATATGAATAGAACAATGATTATATACATTCTGGGTTGCATACTTAAAACAGAGGGAGTGCTTATGGCACTTCCTTGTCTTGTTGCACTTATATATCACGAAAGTCAGGGAATTGCGTATGTAATTGTAGCAGTATTAAGTCTTATTGCAGGTATGCTTCTGACAATAAGGAAGCCTAAAGATTATATTATATATCTTAAAGAGGGCTGTATAGCGACATCTTTAAGCTGGATACTTATGGGAATTGTAGGTTCATTTCCATTTATGATAACTGGAGAGATTCCATCGTTTATTGATGCTTTATTTGAAACAGTTTCAGGTTTTACAACGACTGGTGCTAGTATATTAAGTGATGTTGAGAGCCTGTCACATTGCAGTATTATTTGGAGAAGCTTTACACACTGGATAGGTGGTATGGGTGTTCTTGTATTTATTATTGCGATTGTGCCACTCAGTGGTGGTTCTAATATTAATCTTATGAGGGCAGAAAGTCCGGGACCATCAGTTGGTAAGCTTGTACCGAAGGTAAGACATACAGCAAGAATACTTTATATTATATATTTTGGACTTACATTACTGGAATTCATAATACTTGTTATGGCTAAGATGCCGGTGTTTGATGCGGTTAATACATCATTTGCAACAGCTGGTACAGGTGGTTTTGGTATTAAAAATGACAGTATAGGCAGTTATTCTGTGGCTATACAGTGGATTGTCACGATATTTATGATACTGTTTGGTGTGAACTTTAATGCTTACTATCTGCTGTTCTTTGGAAGTATTAAGAAAGCACTTAGTATGGAAGAAGTAAGGGTATATTTTGGAATAATATTAGCAGCAATTACAGCTATCACAATTAATATTTATTCTATGTGTTCTGGTGTATGGGATGCAATTACCAAGTCGGCATTTCAGGTTGGTTCAATTATAACGACAACAGGATTTTCAACGACAGACTTTAACTTGTGGCCACAGACATCAAAAACAATACTTGTATTGCTTATGTTTGTTGGTGCATGTGCGGGAAGTACAGGCGGTGGTATAAAGGTTTCAAGATTTGTAATACTTATTAAGACAATTATTAAAGAGCTTAACTCTTATATCCACCCTAGAAGCGTAAAGAAGATTAAGGTTGAAGGAAAACCGGTTGAACACGAGGTTATACGTTCTGTAAATGTGTATATGATAACATTTATATTAACATTTGTTGTATCAGTATTCCTTGTTTCATTAGAAGGAAAAGATCTGACAACTAACTTTACAGCGGTAGCGGCTACAATTAATAACATTGGACCAGGTCTTGAACTTGCAGGTCCAACACAGAACTTTGGACATTTTGGCATATTAAGCAAGATAGTTATAGTATTTGATATGCTTGCAGGACGACTTGAATTATTTCCAATGTTATTATTATTCCATCCAGTGGTAATAAAGGAAATGTTAGCGGATAAGAGAAAGTACAGAGTTAAATAGAACAGATTGTATAGTTAATCAGATATTTAATATATATAGAAAGAATATTTTAGAAATATATTTAGATACTGTTAAAATGGAGAAATATAATGAAATTCGTTATACAAAGAGTTAATTCAGCAAGTGTAAAAGTTGATGGTAATGTTATAGGAAGCATAGGCAAAGGCTATCTTATACTGTTTGGTGCAGGCGAGGGTGACACAGAGGATATGCTTGTGCCATTTGCTGATAAAATATGCAAAATGAGAATATTCGCAGATGAGAATGGAAAGACTAATCTCTCAATTAATGATGTAGGTGGAGAAATGCTTATTGTAAGCCAGTTTACATTATATGCAGATTGCAGGAAAGGCAACAGACCAAGCTTTGTACACGCCTGTGAGCCGGATCTTGCCAATGAGTTATACGAGAAATTCGTAGCATTGTGCAGGGAAAGAGTTGCAAAGGTAGAAACGGGTGAATTCGGTGCGGATATGAAAGTAAGTCTTGAAAATGACGGACCATTCACTATTGTGTTAGACAGCAGAGATTTTAAATTATAAAATATAAGCTGTAAAATTAATGTTATAAATTAAATGTTGTAAATTAATGTTCAAAAGACTATTGAATTATTAGTTCTATTGTGCTATTTTATAAAAGAATTAAATAATACTTCAGGGCAGGGTGTCATTCCCTACCGGCGGTAAAGCCCGCGAGCATTATGCACGAACTGGTGGAATTCCAGTGCCGACAGTTACAGTCTGGATGGAAGAAGTAAAGTTGATATATTTAATTAGATAATCGTTGTTAAGCATATATTAAGATAATGTATTATGATAATAATATTATTAAGCTATTATAACTGTATTAGCTATTGATATTTGCAGAATATGTATTATATAGTTATTTAAGCCCTGGGAAGATTATTCTCAGGGCTTTTTTATTGATATTTTAAGAATGAAAAGCCCATTATATACATTTATTAGAGAAAGAAGGCGGGTAATATTATGGCAATGACAGATGAAGAATATATGCTAAGGGCTGTTGAGCTGGCTAAGAAAGGAACAGGCTGGACTAATCCTAATCCGCTTGTCGGTGCAGTTATTGTTAAAGGCGGCAGGATAATAGGAGAAGGGTACCATAAGAAATATGGTGGACTTCACGCAGAGAGAGAAGCACTTGCCAGTGCAAATGAGGATGTGAGTGGTGCAACGATATATGTGACACTTGAGCCATGCTGTCATTATGGTAAACAGCCACCCTGTGTTAATGCAATTATTGAGGCGGGAATAAAAAGAGTGGTGATAGGTTCTTATGACCCTAACCCATTAGTTGCAGGGAAAGGCGTGGATATTTTAAGAGAACATAACATAACTGTTGATGACAAGCTTGTGTGTAGTGAGGAATGTAAAAGCCTTAATTATGTATTTTTTAATTACATAAAAGAAAAAAAGCCATATGTGATATTAAAGTATGCACAGTCCCTGGACGGAAAGATTGCAACGCATACAGGATTGTCACAGTGGATAACAGGGGAAACAGCAAGAAATAAAGTTCATATGGACAGGCATAGATATTCAGCCGTAATGGTTGGTGTTGAAACTGTTATAAAGGACAATCCTATGTTGACGTGCCGCAGTAAAGATATTGTTAATATCAACCAGCCGGCAAGAGTAATATGTGATACTAATCTCAGGACACCGCTTGATTGCAATATTGTACGGAGTGCGAAGCTGTACACAACATATATAGCTACAAGCTGCAAAGACGATGATAAGTGCAGGAAATACACTGAGGCAGGCTGTAAACTTATATATGTCAATAAAAATGATAATGATAATAATTCTCATATAGATATAAAAGAACTGATAATAAAGCTAGGACAGCTTGGCATAGACAGTATTGTGTGCGAGGGTGGAGCGACACTTAACTGGAGTGTTCTGGCAAGTGGTATGGTAGACAGAATACAGGCTTATATAGCACCTAAAGTATTGGGCGGTGTAAATGCTCTTTCACCAGTAGGTGGAATTGGTGTTGATACTCCCGATAAAGCATATGAGCTTGATGATTATACGGTTACAAGATTGGGAAAGGATATATTAATTGAGGGGAAAGTGAGGTGTATATAATTGTTTACAGGAATTGTTGAAGAAATCGGACATATAGTATCTGTTCAAAGACACGCATTTTCTCAGATTATAACTATAAGTGCATCAGAAATTCTTGGGGGAACCAATATAGGTGACAGTATAGCAGTTAATGGCGTGTGCCTGACAGTAACGTCAATTGGCAGTAAACAGTTCAGTGCAGATGTTATGCACGAAACTATTAATAAGTCATCACTTGGAAATCTGCGGGCAGGAATGGCTGTTAATCTTGAAAGAGCAATGCCAGCTAATGGCAGATTTGGCGGACATATAGTAAGTGGACATATAGATGGTGTTGGCAGAATAACAAAGATAAGCAAGGATGATAACGCTGTCTGGTACACAATTAATGCAGGTAAAGAGATTATGCAGTTAATAGTTCCAAAAGGTTCAATAACAATTGATGGAATAAGCCTTACTGTAGCAGGGGTTAATGATGATAGTTTTAAAGTATCTGTAATTCCCCATACAAGGCAGGTGACAACATTATCACAGCGTAGAATCAACGATTGTGTCAATCTTGAGAATGATATTGTAGGGAAATACATAAAAAGATTGTTACAGACAGGCGAAAGTCTTGATGTAACAGCGGATGGGCTGGATGAGATATCCACAAGGCAGGATGTCTCAGTAAAAGCACAGTCATCACAAAGGCAGAATACATCAGGGTTAACAAGAGAATTTCTTAGTAAATATGGATTTTAAAAAGGAGGATATATGTTTGAGTTTAACACAGTAGAAGAAGCAGTTGAAGATTTGAAAGCAGGTAAGATTATACTTGTCACAGATGATGAGGACAGGGAGAATGAAGGTGATTTCATATGTGCCGCTGAGTTTGCAACAACAGAAAATGTTAATTTTATGGCAACATATGGAAAAGGTCTTATATGTATGCCAATGAGTGAGGAGATAAGCAAAAAGCTATATTTCCCGCATATGGTAGCAGACAATACAGATAACCACGAAACAGCATTTACAGTATCAATAGACCATGTTGATACAACTACAGGGATATCTGCAAAAGAAAGAGCCTATACAACAAGAATGGTAGTAAGTGATGATGCCAAGCCGGAGGACTTTAGAAGACCGGGACACAATTTTCCACTTATTGCAAGGAAGAATGGAGTTCTTGAAAGAAACGGACACACAGAAGCAACAGTTGATTTGATGAGGATTGCAGGACTTAAAGAATGTGGCTTATGCTGTGAGATTATGAAAGATGATGGCACAATGATGAGAAAGAACGATCTCATTGAACTTTCCAGAAAATGGAATTTAAAATTCATAACAATAAAGGCAATTCAGGAATACAGAAAATGCAACGAAAAGCTTGTGGAGTGTGTGGCAGTAACTAAAATGCCTACAAAATATGGAGAATTTGTTGCACATTGTTACATTAATAAATTAAATGGAGAACATCACGTTGCTTTAGTAAAAGGTGATGTTGGTAATGGAGAAGACCTTTTGTGCAGGGTTCATTCAGAGTGTCTTACAGGTGATGCTTTTGGTTCATTAAAATGTGACTGCGGACAGCAGTTTGCAGCGGCTATGACACAGATTAATGAGGAAGGCAGAGGAATACTGTTATATATGCGGCAGGAAGGCAGAGGCATAGGTCTTGTTAATAAGCTTAAGGCATATGCACTTCAGGACGAAGGAATGGATACGCTTGATGCTAATCTTGCCCTTGGATTTCCAGGAGATATGAGAGAATACTACATTGGAGCACAGATATTAAAGGATCTGGGTGCTAAGACATTACATCTGCTTACCAACAATCCGGACAAGGTATACCAGTTATCTGATTTTGGAATGAAGATAAGTAAAAGAGTTCCAATTAAAATGGAAAAGACAGCTTATGATGGATTTTATCTTAATACAAAGAAGATAAGAATGGGTCATATGTTATAGACTTCATAGAATTGAAAATTGAAAAAATCCTACATATAGCTGTGTTGATGATTTATGAAAATTGTAATGAAATTAAATTAAAAAGGAGATTAATAGTTATGAGAGTATTAGAAGGAAAATTAGTAGACAATGGAACAAGAGTAGGTATTGTAGCGGCAAGATTTAATGAATTTATTGTATCAAAGCTGGTTGCAGGTGCACAGGACGGACTTATAAGACACGGAGTAAGCGATGACAATATAGACCTTGCGTGGGTTCCTGGTGCATTTGAAATACCACTTATTGCTTCTAAAATGGCAAAGAGCGGAAAATATGATGCAGTGATATGTCTTGGTGCAGTTATAAGAGGAGCTACAAGCCATTATGATTATGTTTGTGCGGAGGTTTCTAAAGGAATAGCTAATGTATCACTTAATACAGATATTCCTGTGATGTTCGGAGTGCTTACTACAGATACAATTGAACAGGCAATTGAGAGAGCAGGAACAAAGGCAGGTAATAAGGGATTTGAATGTGCAGAGGGTGCTATTGAGATGGTAAATCTTTCCCGTGAGCTTGAAAAATAACAAATTAATTGATTTTATCATCTGTCAAGGGTATACTGAAAGTAATGATAATATGTCTGTCTGGTTATTAACCAGTGTTAAGGGGTGATACCAATGATGATGAAATTAAAGAACAGAATATTAGGAATATTACTTTTGTTTACCCTGCTTCCATTAAGCATTTTTGGTGGATTTTCAATTTACCAGACGAATAGGAAGATTGACGATATGACAGAGTGCAATCTTGCGACGGTGAGTGAGAACCAGAGAATTAATATTAAGAATTTCTGTGAGGACAGGAAGTCCGAAATGGAGATGGTTGCCAATTATGCAATGACACAGGCGGCAATCAAAGAAAGTGTAGGAGAGCCAAGTCCTTATGATGCAGGTAAAGTTGATTTAGAGTATATTAACAATGTGTTGAAGGAACGAAAGAAATATGGAGTGTTTGTTGCAAGTATATCTATATTGGACAAGGATTTCAGGGTAGTAGCCTCAAGTGAAAGTTATGAGATTAGAGAAATCAGCAAGATGAAGTATTCCAATGAGAGATTTCATACAGGTGGCTTTATAATGGGCGATGTATATGAGAGGAATATAGATGATGAGAGTAAGAAGCTTATTCCAGCTTATGTAGGTGTGTATGATGAGGAAAGGCTTTTAGGTTATATAGCTGAGGAATTGGATACAGCGTATTTTGATGAGTTGAGGCTTAATATGGATTCGCTTGCGGCAGGAACATTTTATCTGCTTGATGGTAATGGAATGATAATTACAGCAGGTGATACAAAACAGAAGAAAAGTCTTTCACATTTTGTGACTGACAGTTCTGAACGTAACAGTTTCCAGAAAGCCTGGGATGAGGTTGACCATAACAGTAACCCGGTTGGTAAAATATATTATAAATACAGGGGTGATAGTTATGTAACTTATTATTCTGATGTTGATAACACTAATTGGGGAATGAGACTTACTGAGAATCTGAGTGCACAGAGGCAGACAGGCAGGTCATACACAGTTATGTTATGTCTTGCGTTTGTATTCTTTGTCCTTGCTATATTTATTGTGCAGATATTTATTACAAAGAATGTATTAGCACCAATAGAACAGATAATGAATGTGTTTAATGATATCAAGGCTACACAGGACTATTCAAAGAGACTGCCTAAATCAAATAGTGTTGAGATGAACCAGCTTTCCGATGAAATTAATGGACTTCTCACACATATAGAAGATGAGAATATTCAGGAAAAGGAAAGGCAAAGACATTTAAGAGAACTTGCTGAGTGTGATCCGCTTACTGGAATTAATAATAAAAAAGCGATTGAGCAGAAAATGCTTGCTATGGTTCAGAGTGCAACTGATAAAAAAGTGCGTATAAGTGTTGGATTTCTTGATATTGATGATTTTAAAGATTACAATACTAATTATGGACATCAGGAAGGCGATAATGTAATCAAATTTGTTGCCAATACATTAAAGGATAATTTTAAAGGTGAAGTTGGACGAAATGGCGGAGATGAATTTGTATTTGGTTATGAAGGGGATATAAGTAAAGAGGAACTTGATAGGAAAGTAAAGAAGGTCTATGATATTCTTAACAAGGGCTATAAAAGAGGCGATTTGCTAAAGAATATGTCTGTTCCTTGTAGTATAGGTATTGTAACTGCGATAGGTGGAAGCTTTGATTATGCCAAGCTGTTAAAAGAAGCAGATAATGCAATGTATGATGCTAAGATTAATGGAAAGAATACATATGTAATAAGGGAGTTATAGGAATATTATTCCTATAACTCCCTTGGTTTATATAGTTTTAAGCATTTTTTACAAGTACAGCATAAAGTGTTCTTGAAAGAATACTTGCGACAACAAAGCATACAACAGCTTCAATTGCACCCTGTGTTCCGACAAATGCGATAACGAAAGTAAATGGATTGCTTGCAGCGAATTTAGTTACATAAGTCTGAATAAAATCAGTTCTATAGAAAAGTGCAACAAGTGTACTCATAAAGAGCAGTGTGTTAAGAAGTGGGCAGGCAAGGCTTGCGATGTAGTAAGATACCTTCTGTACACTGCGGATATTATGAAGTACCTTGAATATAAGTCCTGTAAGAAGTCCCTCAAGTGTTCTTGGAACAACTGTAAGAATAATAGTGAATACAGGGCTGATATTAAATAATGCAAATGTAAATACAGAGCCGCCAGTTACTGCCTGATAGAGGCTTGTAAGACCGAAAGTAAGACCACATATAAGTCCGCCAACAGGGCCAAGAATTATAGCACCAACAGCTACTGGAATTGTCAAAAATGTGATAGTAAGACCTGGAAGTTTAATGTATCCAAGTGGAGTAAAAGCCATAATGATAATAATCGCTATCATAGCGGCAAGTTCAACCATATATTTGGTTGTAAAAGTTTTGTTGGCAGTATTATTAACTGCACTTGTCTGGTTGTTATTCATAAAATCTCCTTTTCGTCTGATAAAACGGCAATCCTGTCTTTCAGACATTTTTAATTGTAGCGTTATGACAGATGGGATAAACACGAATAAGTGTATACAGATACCAAAAATATCTCATATTAGTGTAAGTACATAAATAATGTAGATATACAGACTGGTATAAATTGATATACTATATTGTATATCAATCAAAATGAAATCAGAATATTAATTCAGCATATTTAAAAGTAAAAGTTCAGAATAAAATCTTGTTACACGCCAATTGAGGTCGCACATCAATTCTTTCTTCTACCATTAAAAAACTTCCTTGAAATAATTAAATAAATAATCCAATAATTATAAACTATAAATACCAATGATTAAAGGTGATAATAATTACTGGCAGCTGATACATTTTCATCCGAATAACGCTCACGCGTATAATATCATACTTGATAATACAGGGCAATACATAGATTGGATAAAATTGTATACAATGTTTATAAAGTATTAATAAATGCTTCTTATTTCCTTAATTTACATATTTTCTCAATAATGATAAAATAAGAAAATATCGTGGCAGACTACTTTATGTTATTGCCTGATTTGAAGAGATATAGTTTATGAAGAGTTTAATAGAAAGGAAGAATTATGAGCAGAATATTGAAAAGTATTGCCCCATACTGGAAATCAATAATAATTATTCTGTTGTTACTTGTGTTGCAGGCGAATTGTGATCTTGCACTTCCACAGTACACATCGAATATTATTGATGTTGGTATCCAGAATGGTGGTATAGGACATAGTATTCCAGAGAAGATTACTAAAGATGAATATGATATAGCGAAGATGTTTATGACGGACGAAGAGATAAGCATATGGGAGAAATGTTTTGAGGAACAGGATGACTTATATGTCCGTACAGAAAATAATGATAAAAGGTTAGATGAATATGATGATACACTTGCTATGGCACTGATTATTAATAATCAGATGTCATCAGTTACAGTCACACAGTTCAAACAGCAGATGGCGGCACAGATGGGCGTTGATGTATCTGAACTTGAGAATGTTTCAGTTGCAGACCTTGGAAAGAGAATGGGTGTGGAACTTGAAACATTTACTAAGGATATTGAAGATGCTGATGGTAATGAAGTTCCAACAGAATGTGTAGATATGAGAATTATATTCAAGGCAATGTATGATAATGGTGCAATGTCTAAAGATACGTTTATATCTATGAGAGATGAATTCCAGTCAACATTTGATACAATGGGTTCAACCCTTATATCTTCAATGGGAAAGGCTTACGCTAAGTCAATGGATGCAAAGGCTGGAATGGATATGAAGGCCATACAGAAAAGATACCTTTGGATATCTGGTGCTAAGATGGTAGGAATGGCACTTCTTATTGCGGTATGTACTGTATGTGTTGCATTCTTTGCATCAAGGGTTGGTGCTGGAGTTGGACGTGATTTAAGAGGAAAAGTATATAAGAATGTAATGAGCTTTTCTAATGCAGAGCTTGATAAGTTCTCAACAGCTTCACTTATCACACGTACAACTAATGATGTACAGCAGATACAGCTCGTATGTGTTCTTATATTAAGAATGGTTCTTTATGCACCTATTATTGGTATCGGTGGAGTTATAAAGGTAATGTCAACAGGTGCTGGAATGGAATGGGTAATAGCCCTTGCAGTTCTTGTAATTATTGGCTTTGTACTTTTACTTATGGCAGTTGCAATGCCTAAGTTCAAGCTTATGCAGAAGCTTGTTGATAATGTCAATCTTGTATCAAGAGAGATACTTACAGGTCTTTCTGTTATCCGTGCATTCGGTAGAGAGAAGAAGGAAGAAGAAAGATTTGATAAGGCTAATAAAGAGCTTACAAAGACAATGCTTTTTACTAACAGGGTAATGACATTTATGATGCCGGTTATGATGCTTATAATGAACTGTCTCTCAGTAGGTATTGTATGGGTAGGAGCTCACAGAATTGACAGCGGTGTTATGCAGGTAGGTTCAATGACAGCATTTATTACATATGCTATGCAGATTGTAATGTCATTCCTTATGCTTACAATGTTGTCAATTATGCTTCCAAGAGCGATTGTAGCAGCAGACCGTATAGATGAAGTTATTAATACAAAGTCATCAATAACAGATGCAGAGTCACCTAAGAGTATAAGCAATCCTAAAGGACTTTTAGTATTTGACCACGTTAACTTTAAGTATCCGGGTGCTAATGAAAATGCTCTTGAAGATATCAATTTTGTGGCTGAACCGGGGAAGACAACAGCTATTATAGGAAGTACAGGATGTGGAAAGTCTACACTTGTTAATCTTATTCCAAGACTTTATGATGCAACAGAAGGTTCAATAACTCTTGATGGTGAGAATATCAAGAATATCTCAATGAAGGAATTAAGAGATGAACTTGGTTATGTACCACAGAAGGGAATATTATTCTCAGGTACTATTGAGTCTAATATCAAATTCGGTGCACCAGAGGCTTCCATGGATATAGTAAAGGAAGCAGCTGAGATTGCACAGGCAACTGAATTTATTGAAACTAAGTCAGCAAAATATGAAAGTCCAATCGCACAGGGTGGAACTAATGTATCTGGTGGACAGAAGCAAAGACTTTCAATTGCAAGGGCTATTGCTAAGAATCCTAAGATATTTATATTTGATGACAGCTTTTCAGCACTCGATTTAAAGACAGATGCGGCACTTAGAAAGGCACTTGCTTCTAAGGTTACAGACAGTACAGTTATCATAGTTGCACAGAGAATAAGCACAATACTTCACGCGGACCAGATTTTAGTTATGGATGAAGGTAAGATAGTAGGAAAGGGTACTCACGAGGAACTTCTGAAGAATTGTGAGGTATACCAGCAGATAGCCAAATCTCAGATGTCAGCTAAGGAACTGGGAATTGACGGAAAGGAGGAAGCATAATTATGGCAGATAATAACTCATATAAGCAGACTCCAAGACGAAGAGGTCCAGGAGGCGGTATGGCTCCTGCAGAAAAAGCCAAGAATTTTAAAGGCTCAATAAGCAAGCTTATGCAGTATATTGGCAGATATAAGATTGCTATATTGGCAGTTATGATTATGGCGGCGGCTTCTACAGTATTTACAGTAATAGGACCTAAGGTATTAGGTAAGGCAACAACAGGTCTTTCAGAAGGCCTTATGAAAAAGATTACAGGAACTGGTGGAATTGATTTCTCATATATTGGAAGAATTCTTATAATTGTACTCTGTCTGTATGCGTGCAGTGCAATATTCAGCTTTATTCAGGGCTGGATAATGACAGGTGTTTCACAGAAGGTGTGCTACAGACTTCGTAAAGAGATATCAGAGAAGATTAACCGTATGCCTATGAAGTATTTTGAGAGCAGGACATACGGAGAAGTTCTTTCAAGAATAACTAACGATGTTGATACATTAGGAATGGGTCTTAACCAGAGTATAACAACAATTATTACATCAGTTGCTACAATGATAGGTGTTCTTGTAATGATGTTAAGCATTTCACCACTTATGACAATTATTGCGATAGTTATTCTTCCAATATCCGTTGGTCTTGTATCATTTGTTGTTAAGAAGTCACAGAGTTACTTTAAGACACAGCAGGAATATCTTGGACATATTAATGGACAGATAGAAGAAACATATGGCGGACATATGGTTGTTAAGTCGTTCAATAAAGAGAAGGATATGGTGGATACATTTGACAAGACTAATGCTGTATTATATTCATCAGCCTGGAAGTCACAGTTCTTCTCAGGAATGATGCAGCCTATTATGATGTTTGTTGGTAACCTTGGTTATGCAGGTGTTGCACTTTCAGGTGGTATGCTTGCTATCAATGGAGTTATCACAATTGGTGATATTCAGGCATTTATACAGTATGTTAAGAACTTCACACAGCCAATAACACAGATTGCACAGGTTATTAATCAAGTACAGTCTATGGCAGCAGCTTCTGAGAGAGTATTTGAATTCCTTGAAGAAGAGGAAGAAGAACAGATAGCTGCCAATCCAGTACCTACAGATAATATCAGAGGTGAAGTTGAGTTTAAGCACGTTAAGTTCGGATATAAGGAAGACCAGATTATTATTAAGGATTTCTGTGCCAATGTTAAGCCAGGACAGAAGGTTGCTATCGTTGGTCCAACTGGTGCAGGTAAGACTACAATGGTTAAGCTTCTTATGAGATTTTATGATGTTAATTCAGGAGAAATCCTTATTGACGGACATAATATCAAGGACTTTAACAGACGTGAATTAAGAGATGCATTTGGAATGGTTCTTCAGGATACATGGCTTTATAAAGATACTATTATGGAAAATATCAGATATGGAAAGCTTGATGCTACTGATGAAGAAGTAATCGCTGCGGCTAAGGCAGCACACGCACATCATTTTATAGAGACTCTTCCGGGTGGATATAATATGGAACTTAATGAGGATGCAAGTAATGTGTCACAGGGACAGAAGCAGCTTCTTACTATTGCAAGAGCTATTCTTGCTGACAACCCAATCCTTATCCTTGATGAGGCGACAAGTTCTGTAGATACAAGAACAGAGATTCAGATACAGAATGCTATGGATAATCTTATGAAGGGCAGAACGAGCTTCGTAATTGCCCACAGATTATCAACTATAAAGGATGCTGATATTATACTTGTTATGAAAGAAGGAGATATCGTAGAGCAGGGCAATCACGAAGAATTACTTGCTAAGGGTGGTTTCTATGCTGACCTTTATAACTCACAGTTTGAGGAGGCAGATGCATCTTAAGCTATGAGAGATACATTTATAGAATGGCTTATTTTAATCAATATAATAACATTTGTTATATATGCACTGGATAAATATAAAGCAGTACATCATCTTTGGAGAATACCTGAAAAGACGCTTATATTCTTAGCAATTATAGGTGGTTCTCCAGCGGCACTACTTGCTATGTATACAATAAGACATAAGACAAGGCATATTAAATTCACACTGGGTGTACCAGTTATACTTGTTATTCAGATAATCGTGCTTTATATTCTTTATACAAGATATGGTATATTTACAGGGTGAATATGAAGATTAAAGAAGTAATATGTTAAAAAAGTATAGATATAATATAGGACTGTGAATAAAAAAATCTGGGTTTTACGATTAACATACCGTTATGTGAGTTAATCATAAAATCCAGATTTTATTAATTGAAATTATATAATAAGTATTATAAGCGTCTGATTAACCAATAACGCCTACAAATCCGCATATCAGCACGATTATACCAAGTACAATTCTGTACCAGCCGAACACCTTGAAATCGTGTTTCTTAATGTATCCCATAAGAAATCTGATAACGAAAAGAGATACAACGAAAGCTACAAGCATACCAACAAGGAGAATTATTCCTTCCTGTGAAGTCATTGAGTTATGAAGAAGGAACTTAACACCCTTAAGAAGGCTTGCTCCGAACATAACAGGTACTGCAAGGAAAAATGTATACTCAGCAGCAACAGTTCTTGAAACACCAAGAATTAGAGCACCGACAATAGTTGCACCTGAACGTGATGTTCCAGGGAATATAGCAGCGATAAGCTGAAAAAGACCTATATATGCAGCAAGCTTATAATCAATGCCTTCAATAGTTCTGACCTTGGCTTTCTTGCCGTGGTGCATAGTCTCTACAATAATAAATGCAATACCAAAGAGTATAAGCATAATAGCTACAGTTGTGTAGTTATAGAAAAGTTCTTCAAGCTTTTCATCAAATAATACGCCGACAATTGCGGCAGGTATGCACGAAACAAGAATGTGAAACCAGAGCTTGAATATATCACACTTGATATAAGCACCTGCACCCTCAGATGAGAGTGGTTCTTTATTATTGTTCTTTCCAAATGGCCATAACTTGTTCCAGAATAGTATAACAACTGCCATAATAGCACCAAGCTGGATAACTACCTCAAACATACTATAGAATGCATCAGATACTTTTAATGGCATAATTTCATTTAAAAGTATCATATGTCCTGTGCTGCTTATAGGAAGCCATTCAGTGATACCTTCGACAATACCAAAAAGTATCGCTTTTAAAATCTCTAACATTATTCCTCCAATCGGATACGGATATTGTATCATAAATATATGTATAAAAAATCTGTAAAATTCTTATATCCGTTCACTTTATTTTTTCTTAGAATTAATAATATGTTGTGATTATAATTCTGTTTCAGTTAGTATTCTCTCATTGCATAGAGATACTGTCAACTGTGAATTATCTAATTTACAACAAATTTTTATAAATTTCACTTTACACCGGTTATTGATAAAAAATATTGATAAGAGCCAATATGCGTGTTAAACTTATTCGGATATTTGATAATTACTAAAGCATATTTAATAAGATAACAAGGAGTCAGTTAATGGAAGTATATTTAAAACCAATAATATCAGCCTGCTATGTGTTTCCTATACTTGCTGTAATATTTACAATACCTTACATATTATATGAGTATCACAAATATGGTTCAATCCTTATACTTAGAACGGGGATTGTATATACATTTATATTCTATATGCTGACATCATATTTTATGACAGTGCTTCCACTTCCTCCAAGAAGCTCGGTTACACCAGATACTGCGAGTGTCCTGCTTGTTCCGTTTGATGCAATAAGGAGAATTATAGCTACAGCTAATGTCACTTTGTCACAGCCATCTACATATGTTAACCTGTTTAAATGTTTTGATTTCTGGCAGGCTGCATTTAATATACTGCTGTTATTTCCGTTTGGAGTATATCTTAGATATTATTTTAAAAGACCCTGGTGGCAGGTGCTTATATTTTCATTTGGGTACAGCCTGTTCTTTGAATTGACACAGATTTCAGGACTGTATGGAATATACAGATATCCATATAGGTATTTTGAGGTTGATGACCTTATATGTAATACATTAGGTGGAGTATTAGGTTATGTATGCACACCGCTTATAGTGTTTATGCTTCCGAAAAGGGATAGACTTGATGAGGCTGCATATAAGAGAGGGCAGATTGTATCTGAATTCAGGAGAGGTGTTGCGTGGATAATTGATATGGTAATTATAATGATTCCAGTGCTGGCGGCTATGCTGTTGCTTTGGCACGAGCATATAATTACCAGGAAAATGGTGCTGGGTTCGGTATATGATGTGAGATATGTAGTTATTTTATCGCTGTATATCGTTATTGTGTTCACACTTACGACAAAGCTTACAAGAGGGCGGACAATAGGCAAGTCACTGGTTAATATACGTCTTATAGACTGCAAAGATATGGTTATTAATAAAGTTCCACATATAAAAATGTATAAGCTGTTTATAAGATATTTTATAATATATACGATAAGTGTACCCTCATTACTATATGCGTATAACTTTTATCGTATGGCGATTGAACTTGAAGGGGTAAAATTATGGGCAGTTACAGCAGGATGTGTGATATGTATTTTAATTACAATATATATGGCATTTGATTTATTATTGTGTCTGTTTAGCAGCACAAGAAATATGCTATATGACAGAATAACAGGAATTACGCATAGAAGTGACATAATAAGCAGACAGGATAATACAAATTTAACAAGTTAAAGATAATATTTAGCCGAATAAGATACATTTCGAATATATAACAGGAGGTACGATTGTGACAATAAAAGATTTGCCAGCAGGTAAAAGTGCTACAATATTAAAAGTAGGTGGAGATGGTGCATTAAGACAACATTTTCTGGATATGGGACTTATTCAGGGTGCAGAAGTTACAGTTATAAAATATGCTCCTATGGGTGACCCTGTTGAATTAAGAATTCATAGCTATGAGCTTACCATAAGACTTTCAGATGCAGAACAGATAGAGGTAAGTGAGCCTTATTGTATTGATAATAAAGCTGTGGAAAATGTTAAAATGAATAGTATAGTAAAGGAACATCCGGGATTTGGTGAAGGAGGCAGGTATCACGATAAGGAAAATGAAAATCCTCTTCCAGATGATGAAAAGCTGACATTTGCACTTGTAGGCAACCAGAATTGTGGAAAAACAACCCTTTTTAATGTATTAACAGGCTCCAATCAGCATATAGGTAATTTTCCAGGTGTTACAGTTGATAGAAAAGACGGAGTTATAAAAGGTTATCCTGATACACTTATAACAGATTTGCCAGGAATATATTCAATGTCACCATATAGCAGTGAAGAAATAGTAACAAGGGAATTTCTGCTTATGGACAAACCTAAAGGTATTATTAATATATTAGATGCTACTAATATTGAAAGAAACCTTTATCTGTCAATGCAGCTTATGGAATTAGGAATTCCTATGGTAATTGCACTTAATATGATGGATGAGGTAAGAGTCAATGGAGGTTCTGTAAGAATTAACGCAATTGAGGAATTGCTTGGAGTTCCGGTTATACCAATATCAGCGGCTAAAGGTGAGGGCATAGAAGAACTGGTAAGTCATGCCATTCACGTTGCAAAATATCAGGAAAAACCACAGATATCAGATTTTTGTTCCAAGGACAGTGCGGTTCATAGATGTATACATGGCATTATGTCGCTTATAAGTGACCATGCAGACAAAGCAGGATACCCTGAAAGATTTGCAGCCTCCAAGGTTGTTGAGGGGGATTCACTTGTACTTAAGCATCTTGAACTTGAGCAGAATGAAAAAGAAATGATTGAACACATTATAGTACAGATGGAAGAAGAATGTGGAATGGATAGAGCCTCAGCTATAGCAGATATGAGATTTGCTTATATTGAAGATGTCTGTAAGAATACGGTTGTAAAGCCAAGAGAAAGTAAGGAAAGAATACGAAGCCAGAAGATTGATAAGCTTCTTACTGGTAAATATACAGGTATCCCAATGTTTATAGCAATTATGGGACTTGTGTTTTATCTTACATTTAATGTTATAGGTGCGGCACTCTCCAATGTACTTGATATTTTAATTACATTTGTTACAAATGGGGTTGATAATCTTCTGACAGCAATGAATGTTAATTCGGTATTGCATGCACTTATCATAGATGGAATATTCAATGGGGTTGGTAGTGTATTAAGCTTTCTTCCGATAATCGTAACATTATTCTTCTTTTTATCAATTCTTGAAGATAGCGGTTATATGGCAAGAGTCGCATTTATTATGGATAAGCTCTTACGTAAACTTGGATTATCAGGAAGAAGTATAGTGCCTATGTTAATTGGTTTTGGATGTAGTGTTCCAGGAGTTATGGCAAGCCGTACACTTTCATCTGAAAGAGACCGTAGGATGACAGTTCTTTTAACACCATTTATGAGTTGTTCAGCAAAAGTACCTATATATGCCTTTTTCTCAGCAGCATTTTTCCCACATTATGCAGCGCTTGTTATGATAGGTATGTATTTTATAGGAATTATTGTTGGAATAATTATGGCGTTTATATTTAAAAAGACATTATTTAAGGGAGAACCAGTTCCATTTGTTATGGAGCTTCCTAATTACAGAATGCCTGGTGCTAAGAATGTGGTACATTTGTTATGGGAAAAGGCAAAGGATTTCTTACAGAAAGCATTTTCTATTATATTTATTGCAACAATACTTATATGGTTTATGCAGAATTTTGATATAAGGCTTAACGTTGTGGCAGATTCAAGACAGAGTATACTTGCTGTATTAGCAGGTATGATTACTCCGTTGTTTAAACCATTAGGATTTGGAGACTGGAGACTTGTAACAGCTATACTTACAGGCGTAATGGCAAAGGAAAGTGTAGTATCTACGATATCAATTCTATTTGGAAGTACGATAGAGATGGTATCTGTTATATCAGCTGCGGGTGCAATGTCATTTCTTGTGTTCTGTCTTTTGTATACACCTTGTGTTGCGGCAATTGCCTCAGTTAAAAAAGAACTTGGAGGTAAATGGGCAGCATATGTTGTAGTTATTCAGTGTGTTGTAGCATGGATTGCGGCATTAATTACATATATTATTGCTGGAATTTTATAACTCTGATAAATATGTATGCGAAAAAAAACATTGCAAAATCAGACTATTGATGATAAATTATCAATAAGCTAATTCCTAGAGGGAGTAATCGGCATATTTATATATGCAGTTATATCGACATAATGTCTTATAAGCCCGGTATTACTTTAAATGATGAGACTCGTGGACAGTATCAGTACTGTCTGCGGGTCTTTTTTATATAACTGGAATTCGTTTTCGTTAAAACATCAATTATTATATATGATATGACAATTGGTTATAATCTTTCTTGGAGCAACAGATAAAATATAGAAATGAGGACAATTAAGAAATGAGTATTGTTGAATTATTTATACTGGCAGTAGGACTTTCAATGGATGCTTTTGCTGTATCTATATGTAAGGGCTTGTCGCTTGGAAAGATAAAGCCTAAGCATATGTGCATTGCCGGTGCGTGGTTTGGTGGATTTCAGGCATTGATGCCGCTTATTGGCTATTATCTCGGAAGTCTGTTTGCCGATATGGTTACCAGATATTCACACTGGGTTGCATTTGCACTTCTTCTTGCAATTGGTGGTAATATGATTAAGGAGTCATTAGGGGAAGAAGAAAATGTCAGCAATGATATGGGATTTAAGAGTATGTTATTACTTGCAATTGCAACAAGTATTGATGCACTTGCAGTAGGCGTGTCATTAGCATTCCTTAAGGTTGCCATTCTTCCAGCGGTATTATTTATAGGCTGTATTACATTTGTCTGTTCAGCGGCAGGTGTTAAAATTGGAAGTATATTTGGTGATAAATATCAGTCTAAAGCAGAACTTTGTGGAGGGATTATTCTTATTCTTATAGGAATTAAGATATTACTTGACGGTTTGGGAATACTTTAGTTATAATATTATAATTAAGTAAGAAATGAGGATTAATATATGAAAGAAATGTTATTGGCATTATTACTGCTTATTATAGGTTTTGTGCTTCTTATAAAGGGAGCAGATTTCTTTGTTGACGGAAGTTCGTCAGTTGCGAAAAGATTAAAAGTACCTTCAATGATAATCGGACTTACAATTGTAGCTATGGGTACAAGTCTGCCAGAATGTGCAGTTAGTGTTACAGCTTCACTTAACAATAATAATGCTTTAGCTGTAAGTAATGTAATAGGTTCTAATATATTTAACCTTATGGTTGTGTGTGGTGTATGTGCATTATTTACACCATTGGCGGTATCAAAAGATACTTTAAAGAAAGAATTTCCATTTTCTATCATATGTGCCATTCTTCTTGCGGCACTTGGTGCTGTTGGAATGACACTTGGAAGAATTGACGGAATAGTATTTCTTGTAATATTCGCAGTTTACCTTTGCTTGATGATTGTATCAGCTAAAAATGCACGTAACGAGGCACTTAATAAAGAACTTGAAGAAGAGGTTGATGAAGAGATAAAAATTCTTCCAGTATGGCAGTGTATTGTATACATTATTGGTGGAGCAGTAGCTATTAAGTTCGGTGGTGATTTTGTTGTTGATGGAGCTTCCACAATTGCAACTGGATTTGGTATAAGCCAGAATCTTATCGGACTTACAATAGTTGCACTAGGAACAAGTCTTCCAGAGCTTGTTACATCAATCGTTGCGGCTAAGAAGAATGAAGTGGATATGGCATTGGGAAATGTCATCGGCTCTAACATTTTTAATATTCTTCTTGTATTGGGTGTTGCTGGGGCAATAAGTCCTGTAGCATTTGTAACAGAAAATCTTATCGACATTGCTATTCTTGTTGTTATGAGTGTGGTTGTATGGATATTCGCGTGGTCAAAGAAAAAGCTTGTCAACTGGCATGGTGCAGTTATGCTTGTATCATATGTGGCTTACCTTGTATACATTTGCATAAGATAAATATTGCATATAAGGCTGTTTACGTCATATATGAATTGTAATAAAATTATATATGGCAGTTCCGATTTCACCGCATCACTAAAGATAAGGAGAGGGACGGAATATGAACACATATAAGATGGTTCTTAATGAGGATACCAGAGTATTAATATATGGTAATAGCATTAAAGTAGTACGCATCAGAATTGATGAAATCAACTATATAAGCTGTGCCAACAGAATTATTATGATTCATACGAATAATGCCAGTGATAGATTTTATGGGAAGATGAAGGATGTATATAATTTATTGGGGAAATATGGGTTTGAGTACATTAATGAGTCGGAGATAGTTAATTGTATGAATGTGAGTAGTATGACGGTTAATTCGATAATATTAAGAGAGGGAACAGAACTAATATGTAGTAAAAAATTCAAACAAAAGTTCAGAAATCTTATGTGGAACTAAATTCATACCAAAGTTAAAGGTGAATTCCTGTCGGGTGCTATAAGGTACTGGCAGGAATTTACTTTTATATAACAGGAAATATATATAACCTAAGAAAGCGGAATGTCAGAATATTAAAAAAGTATAAATAACAAGTTTTTTAAGGCTTGGCTGTTTGTAATTAATAATTATAAGTGGTAAAATGTTACATATTTTATATTGTAATTATTATGTTGTAATTAATAGAAATGGAGGCTACAATGCAGGCATATACTGTATCGCAGTGGTTATTATTCTTTTATATATATTGTTTCTTTGGTTGGGTATGGGAATGTTGTTATGTATCAGCCAGAAAAGGAAAGTGGGTAAACAGGGGATTTCTTCATGGACCAGCACTTCCAATATATGGTTCAGGTGCAATGGTAATATTGGTAAGTACTATAGGAGTAAGGGATAATATAGCTTTAATATTCCTGTTTGGAATGATATCATCAACAATACTTGAATTTGTTACAGGATATTGTATGGAGAAAATGTTCGGCGTAAGATACTGGGATTACAGTAATCAGCCATTAAATTTAATGGGACATATATGTCTGTTCGTATCATTAGGCTGGGGTGTGTTCTCTGTTCTTCTTGTAAGAATTGTACACAGACCTATAGAGGGCATTGTATATATGCTTCCAGATACAATTACGGACATAATAGCATTTGTCTTGACAATAGCTATGGCAGTTGACTTTACACAGTCATTCAATGAAGCTATGGATTTGAAGGCTGCAATTGAAAAGCTTGCTAATAGTAATGAACAGATAAGAATTCTTGCCAAAAGACTTGAGGTTGCCTCAGCATTTGTTGAAGATGATTATAATAAAATGAAAGAAAAATTCGCTGAAGGTAAAGCAAGTGTTATGAATAAGGCAGGTTCAGTGGGTAAGCTTAAGGGTAGAATTTCATTCGAGAATGATATGAATGAAAGAAAAGGTGTTAAGCTTGCAACCTTACAGAGAATGACAGAGGCTGTTAAAGAGAGTCTTAAGAATAAGATTATGGACGAGAAGGCGGCTAACCAGCTTTTAGAAACACTTGAAAATGAAAAGGTAAATCTTAAGGCTGATACTGGAAGAAACTACAAGAGCGTATTCAGAATTATGAAACGTAATCCGGGTGCTATTTCAAGAAAGCACGAGGAAGAACTGAATGAAATTAAGAGAATGATTAAGTGATTTTAATGTGAGTTCCGGGCTGCTGGTGATTTTAGGAATTGTATTAATTAAATAAAATGTTTGGATAATGAGGATTGTATATGGAAAAGATTATAATATATAATGTAGCTGATGCCAGAAAGATTATAACAATGGCGGCTAATATGCGAATAAAAAGCATAGTTATTGACAATACTAAGCTTTCAGATACATTAGAAAATGTACTGGCATATAGTCAGGATTACAGAACTGATGATATTATGCCATTTATTAATAAAGATAAAAGCATAGTTATATTCTGTGATGTTACACAGAAACATCTGGACAAGCTTTTATTTGGTATCAGAAACAACAATCTTAATGTCGATTACAAGGCTGTTATGACTAAGACTAACAAGTCGTGGACATTGAATAAAATATTATATCATATGGAGATTGAAAAGAAAAACGAAAGGAGATAATTATGGAGATTATTCACGTTACAGAAGCAACATTTAAACAGGAGGTACTTGAGTCGGATAAGCCAGTGCTTGTAGATTTCTGGGCAACATGGTGTGGACCTTGCCAGATGCTTGCACCAGTCCTTGAGGAAGTAGCGGCAAAGCAGGACGATGTAAAGATATGTAAGATTGATACAGATAAGGAACTTAATCTTGCATTACAGTATAAGGTAGCTTCAATACCAACCCTTCTTTTATTTAAGAACGGAGAAGTTGCTGCAACTAATATAGGCTTTATAGGTGAAGAACAGGTTATGGAATTCATAGGCCAGTAAATAAATGTTAACTATTTGCGCAGCTTTTCAGCGCATCTGAAGTTTCGAAGAAACTTCTAAGTGACTACGAAGTAGTCATATTATATCATATTTTCTGCGTTGTTCTTCAACGCATACGAAGTTTCGAAGAAACTTCTAAGTGACTACGAAGTAGTCATATTATATCGTAATTTCTGCGTTGTTTTTCAACGCATACGAAGTTTCGAAGAAACTTCTAAGTGACTACGAAGTAGTCATATTATATCGTAAACAAGGAAAGGGCAGGCACAGCATCAGATTTATTATCTAGATGAATGATGCTTGCCTTTTTACTACATTTGCTAAGAAATGAGGTTATACATATATGAGAGAATTATATCTTGAATGTTATTCAGGAATAAGCGGAGATATGTCTGTTGCGGCACTTCTTGATGCCGGAGCGGATAAAGAATATTTGTTAAAAACACTTGCAACTATGCCTCTGACAGGTTATGAGGTTAAGATAACAAGAGTTAAAAAGAATGGTATAGATTCGTGTGATTTTAATGTAGTGCTGGACAGCGGACACGAGAACCACGACCACGATATGGAATATCTGTATGGACATCTTAATGGCGAAGGGCATACGCACAATTTTGAAAATGTACATTCGCATACTCATTCAGCACATCACAGCCACAGGGGGCTGAAAGAAATATATTCTATTATAGAGCAGACACAGCTTACTGAGAATGCAGAAAAGCTTGCTAAGAAAATATTCAGAATATTAGCAGAAGCAGAAGCCAAGGCACACGCTACAGATATTGAAAATGTTCATTTTCACGAGGTTGGTGCAGTAGACTCGATTGTGGATATAGTGGCGTTTGCTGTATGCTTCGATAACCTGCATATAGACAGGGTGTATGTTCCAGGTATCAGCGAGGGAACTGGAACAATAAGGTGCCAGCACGGAATAATTCCAGTACCAGTGCCAGCGGTTCTTAATATAACATCAGCTTATAATATAGAATTAAGCAATACCAATATTAAAGGCGAACTTGTAACGCCAACGGGAGCGGCGATTGTAGCGGCTGTAAGAACAGATACAGCACTTCCACAGCATTTTACAATAAAGAAGACTGGATATGGTGCAGGCAAGAGAGAGTATGAGCTTCCGGGAGTATTAAGGGCAATGCTTATTGAGAGTAATAGTGAAAGCTTAGACGAAAATGCTGACTTAATATATAAGCTGGAAACGGATATTGATGACTGTTCGTCAGAGATATTAGGATACACTATGGAGCGCCTGTATAAGGCGGGTGCAAGAGAAGTGCATTTTCTTCCTATATATATGAAAAAGAACAGACCTGCATATGAGCTTGTTGTAATATGCTGCAAGGAAGATATTACGACTATGGAAAATATCATATTTGAGGAAACAACGACAATAGGAATAAGACGTTGTGCAATGAAGAGAACAATTCTTCCAAGAAAAATTGAAAAAGTCAGTACACCATATGGTGAAATTGACGTAAAGGTGTGTACGCTTCCTAATGGCAAAGTTAAGAGATATCCTGAATATGAAACTATTAAGAGCATATGTGAGGCAGAAAATGTGCCATTGAGGGATATAATTGGGAATATAGGAGAATAAAAAATAATTAAAGACTGTTACAAGAAATTATATGCTGGCATTATATAGAACATAGAAATATAAAAGTCCTGAGTAATGTCAGCATATTAAAATATAAGTTTCGTGTGACAATCTTATATTATAAACCTGGAAAAGCATTTCGATATTATACATTTGCAGAGGCAGAGTTATGGTTAATATATTTTATTGATATGGGAAAATGATATAGCCGTCACCTGTATTTTTATAGTTGTACTATATCACTAAGCATTACAGAAAAATTAATTAACACGGTTGCCATCAGTACCAATAGTTACAACTCTTACAGGAATTGTCTTGCCGCTGTCAGCTACAGCCTTTTCAACTGCATACTGCAATCCACCACAGCAAGGTACAGTCATACGTGTTACAGTTATGCTCTTTATGTTATTATTCTTGAATATCTCGGTTAATTTCTCAGAATAGTCAACCATATCAAGCTTTGGACATCCGATAAGTGTTATGTGGTTACGCATAAAATCGTGGTGGAATGTACTGTAGGCATAAGCTGTACAATCTGCTGCAATAAGAAGGTCAGCTCCATTAAAGCATGGTGCAAAAGGAGATACAAGCTTAATCTGTACAGGCCAGTTGTTAATCTGGTTTCCACTTGCCGCTTTGTTAGCAAGTACTTCAGCTTCATTATATTCAGGAGCTTCACGCTCAATAAAACGAATTGCATTCATAGGGCAGGCTGGCAGACAGTCGCCAAAACCGTCACAATAATCATCTCTTAAAAGCTTAGCCTTTCCGTCAACAATTCCAATAGCTCCCTCGTGACAGGCGTGTGCACATAAGCCACAGCCGTTGCAGAGTTCTTCATTAATTTCTATAATCTTTCTTATCATAATCAAATAAATCCTCCTATTTATAGTAGTATTTTTATTTAATAGAAAATTCTGATAAAAATTCCTGTTAAATAAAAAGCCCTCTGGGCAGATTCACCATACGGCGGTAATGTAGATGCCACTAAAGTGTTCCGCCATAGGTGGAGAATCCTGTGAAACAGGATTCTATCCTGCAGACCCGCTAAAATGTCTTAATAAGTATATGTTGTGGTTATTTTCAGCCATATTTTCATAGCTGGCTGATTAGTTTGAATTATATCTTAACTACCTGGTAAGTATAATATTAAATATTAATAAAGTATGTTGTAAATACAACAAAAATAAGATTATAATGTAATGAGTGCAAAAGAAAAGGAAGCGGCTGCGAAGCAGACATTTACTTTTCTTGCACCATTAACGAACGAATATCCTGTGAAACAGGATAAAGAGTGCGGAAGCACGAATTCGTGAGTGTAGGATATGCTAGGTTATAGTACAGGTGTGTAGTATATTAAGTTAATAGTGCGAAAAGATAGAGATTGGCAAATGAGTGCAAAAGAAAAGGAAGCGGCTGCGAATAGACACCGTAGATTTTATAGATTATTTTATGAATAATATAGAGAAGAATAGGATTGAAGAATATGGGCAGAATATTATATGACATTTCACAGGATTATATGGGAGTTATACAAAAGAGCAGGCTGTTTAGCGGTATAGAACCAGACGAGGCTAATGGAATGAGCAAATGCCTTGAGATAACATTTCGCGAGTATGACAAAGAAGAAGTTATATTTAATGAAGGCGATAAAATATCCAAAATAGGTATGGTGATTCAGGGCAATGTGAGCATAGAAAAGGCTGATTACTGGGGCAACAGGCATATTATGACATATGTGTCAGCGGGTGAAATATTCGGAGAGGCATATGCATGCAGTAACGACAAGACATCCAATGTAGAGGTTGTTGCGGCAGATAAATGTATAGTTGCATTTCTTGACACATACAAGGTTATGACGGTATGCAGTTCATCGTGCCAGTTCCACAGTAAGCTTATTCATAATCTTATATATATGCTTGCTGACAGGTGTGTGGTTATGAACGAGAAGATTACACATTTATCCAAACGAAGCACTAAGGAGAAAGTATTGTCATATTTATCAGCAAGAGCCGCTAAATGTGGGAGTGATGAGTTCGATATACCATTTAACAGGCAGCAGTTGGCTGATTATCTTTCAGTTGACAGGAGTGCAATGTCAGCAGAATTAAGCCGTATGAAGAAAAATGGAGAAATTGATTTTATGAAAAATCATTTTATTATAAAATGTCGTGATAAACAATAATCTGCCGCTGTAAAGACACATAATTTGGAAGAAAATGTTAATTTAAGCCGTCATTGTATAAAACTAAAAACAACTAAAAAATGTATTGAAATTAATTGACAAGGGTGTTAATATACCCTTGCGAGAGATAGTTAAGAAATTAACATTTCGCTTTATATTTTTGAGAGTTTTGTATACAATATACAAACTATTATACAAATTAACAGTTATTTTATTAAGGAGGAACCAATAATGGTAAATTTTGATCAGTGGAATGGTTTCAAAGGCAGACTTTGGAAAGAAGAGATCAATGTAAGAGATTTCGTTCAGAACAATTACAAGCCATATGATGGAGATGAAAGTTTCCTTGAAGGACCTACAGAAGCTACTAACAAGCTTTGGGGAAGACTTCAGGAATTACAGAAGGAAGAAAGAGCTAAGGGCGGCGTACTTGATATGGAAACAAAAGTTGTTGCTGGTCTTACAGCTTATGGTCCTGGATATATAGATGAATCTATGAAGGAGCTTGAACAGGTAGTTGGTCTTCAGACAGATAAGCCACTTAAGAGAGCATTTATGCCTTATGGTGGTATCAAGATGGCAGAAGAATCATGCAAGAACTATGGTTATGAACCAGATCCAGAACTTCATAAGATCTTCACAGAATATCATAAGACACATAACCAGGGTGTATTCGATGCTTATACACCAGAGATGAGAAAGGCTCGTCACAGCCACATCATCACAGGTCTTCCAGATACTTATGGACGTGGACGTATCGTAGGAGACTACAGAAGAGTTGCTCTTTACGGTATCGACTTCCTTATGGAAGAAAAGAAGAAGGATCACGCTAACTGTGGTTGTGGAACAATGACAGATGATGTTATCCGTTTAAGAGAAGAGATATCTGATCAGTACAAGGCACTTGCAGGTATGAAGAAGATGGCTGAAAGCTATGGCTATGATATCAGCAAGCCAGCTACTAATGCTAAGGAAGCTGTTCAGTGGTTATACTTTGGATATCTTGCAGCTATTAAGACACAGAATGGTGCTGCTATGTCTGTAGGTCGTGTATCTACATTCCTTGATATCTATATTCAGAGAGATCTTGAAGCTGGTACTCTTACAGAGAAGGAAGCTCAGGAACTTATTGATCATTTCGTTATGAAGTGTAGAATGGTTAAGTTCGCAAGAATTACATCATACAACGAATTATTCTCAGGAGATCCTACATGGGCTACTCTTGAAGTTGGTGGTACAGGTATCGATGGACGTTCAATGGTTACAAAGAACGACTTCAGATTCCTTCATACACTTGAGAACATGGGACCTTCACCAGAACCAAACCTTACAGTACTTTATTCTTCAAGACTTCCAGAAAGCTTCAAGAAGTATGCTGCTAAGATTTCTGTTGATACATCTTCAATCCAGTATGAGAACGATGATGTTATGAAGGTAACATGGGGTGATGATTATTCAATCTGCTGCTGTGTATCTGCTACACAGACAGGTAAGGAAATGCAGTTCTTCGGAGCTAGAGCAAACCTTGCTAAGTGCTTACTTTACGCTATCAATGGTGGTGTAGATGTTAAGAACAGAGAACAGGTTGGTCCTGCTTACAAGCCAGTTACTTCAGAATATCTTGATTATGATGAAGTTGTTGATAAGTTCGATGCTATGATGGATTGGTTAGCTGATCTTTATGTTAATACACTTAACCTTATCCAGTATATGCATGATAAGTATTACTATGAAGCTGCTGAGATGGCTCTTATTGATACAGATGTTAAGAGAACATTTGCTACTGGTATCGCTGGATTCTCACACGTTGTAGATTCACTTTCAGCTATTAAGTATGCAAAGGTTAAGACAGTACGTGATGAGACAGGTATCGTTGTAGATTACGAAATCGAAGGCGACTTCCCTAAGTATGGTAACGATGATGACAGAGCTGATGATATTGCTGTATGGTTACTTAAGACATTCCTTGAGAAGATTAAGAAGAGACATACTTACAGAAATTCAGAGCCAACAACATCTATCCTTACAATTACTTCTAACGTAGTATATGGTAAGTACACAGGTGCTATGCCTGATGGACGTAAGGCTGGTACTCCACTTGCTCCTGGTGCTAACCCAAGTTATGGTGCAGAGCAGAATGGTCTTCTTGCTTCACTTAACTCACTTACAAAGCTTCCTTACGAGTGGGCATTAGATGGTATTTCTAATACACAGACAATGAACCCAGACGCTTTAGGACATAACGAAGAAGAAAGAATTAACAACCTTGTTAACGTTATGGATGGATACTTCGATCAGGGCGCTCATCACCTCAATGTTAACGTATTCGGTAAGGATAAGTTACTTGATGCTATGGAACACCCAGAAAAGCCAGAATATGCTAACTTCACAATCCGTGTATCTGGTTACGCTGTTAAGTTCATCGACCTTACAAAGGAACAGCAGATGGATGTTATTTCAAGAACATTCCACGACAGAATGTAATCATACGAATAGTATAATTGCTTGAAATTAGAATGCAGTATTTAAGCGGTTTGGCAAAAAATGAAAAAGCCACCTGTATTCAAAAAATGCAGTACAATCTGAGATGATTGTACTGCATTTTTGTATTTATGTGAGCAACGAGTTAATATCCGTGCTTGCACGAGAATTTGGTCACTGTTGCAATGATTTAATTTTATCTGAGCTTGTCATTTATAAGCATAAGTCTTGTAAGTGTAGATTCATAATTAGTTTCTGTTTTTTCAATTAATATATTGTCTTTTTTGTAATCTACAGCGTATTCTTTTAAACAATTATTGATTTCTTTATTCTTAAAAGAAATACATACTTTATCATTATCAATATCAGTAGTTATATTAATTTTATTAACAAGAGATATAATATCGTTTACAGATTTTATCTCTAAATCTAAAAATTCAAATACACTTACTTCTAATGCTTCTGCAATTTTAGAAAGCTGTTCTAGTTTAGGATTTCTATTATAAGTTTCATATTTCTTTAATGTTGATAAATTTATTTCATTTTTTCACTTAATTGCTCCATAGTAAGTTTTCGAGCCTTGCGGGGAATGTGAGCCAGTGACTTATGTTCCCCGCTTTTTTAGATTAAGGAGGAACCGTAATATGATGAATTACGAGATTTTTAAGGAAGTAGTAAAAGAAAAGTTTATTTCTTAAAAGGGATGCTTGATTATGAGAGGTCACTTGGTAAAACATCCATGAGAAAGCTGCTCTTAAAGGGTGGCGATTTACAGGTGCTGCAGTTTAATACCGAAGATATGAAAAAGGTCGAAAAGATGGCAAAGAAGTATGGAATCCTGTATTCGGTACTTCCGGACTGTAACAGGAAAGACGGACTGAGTGAGGTTATCTTCCATACTGAGGCAGTTCCACGTGTGAATATGATGATTCAGAAGCTCAAATTTGGTAAGATTGCCACATTTGACGATTATCTGAAGAATGGAGATGAAAAATCCCTTGGCAAGCTGATGGATTTTTTGAAGAAACAGCAGGGAAACGAGAAAAGCCACACGATAGAAGGTGATAAGGTTAATTCCGCCATTGACGGGCTGATTGAGAAGGTCGGAATGTTTGCAATGGAAAAGAAAGCTATCAGTGTGGATCAGGTCAAGGAGAATTTCAGTATCAATGGTGAGCAGGCTGAAAGTGTTATCAGACAGCTTGAGACAATCGGTGTGCTTGGCAGCAAGAATGAGGATGGCACCCATACAGTCATGATGGACAAGGATGCATTTATCAACCGTGTCAGAGGCTATCAGGACCTTGCTGAGAGAATGAGGGCAGTTGCAGCATCAAAAAATGCGAACCTGTCAGATGTGACTATCAGCAAGAAGCTGATTATCGAAGAGAATGACCATGCTGTTAAGACCAGAGTTCCCGGCACATGGGGAGAAGAGGCAAAATATGTATGGCTCCGTAAGGAAAACATCATGGAGATTCATGGTGGAAAGACAATGCTTACCTTCCTTGATTCAACCAAGGATTATAAGCTCTACGATGAGCAGAATCGTGTGGTGACAACCCAGAAAGGAACCGAGCTTTATACTCACTATGATAAGGTGGAATCATCTGTCAGGGAGCGTTACGAGAAAGTGCAGAAGCAGCAGAAAAAGACAGCACAGAAGAAAACTGTTACCACAAAGAAAGTGAGGTAGCAGCCTATGCAGACAACAAAGAAAAAGCCTTTACTAATATTCATTCTTGTGGGTGCAGTGTTAGCCGGGTATCTTGGTTATCTGATAAATGGTGCGTGGACGGAAGGGATTGCCTTTAATGAATTTATGGACGGATTCAATGAGGTATGTGCTGTTCCCTTTGCCAACTATTATAATTCCAATACAGTAAAAGCAGTAGCCATTGCATTAGGTATCTATGCTATGGCTATTGTCATGTATTACACCAGTCAGAGAAACTATATGCCGGGTAAGGAATTTGGTACAGCGAGATTTGAAAATCCAAAGCAGGTCAATAAGATACTGGCGGATAAGGATGAGAATTTCAATCGAATACTAAGCCAGAATGTGAAGATGTCACTTGATTTCAGAAGGCTGAAGTTCAATGGCAATATTCTTGTCTGTGGTGGTTCCGGTGCAGGAAAGACCTTCTATGAGGTAAAGCCGAATCTGATGCAGATGCCGCATAACTGTTCTTTTATCTGTACTGATCCCAAAGGTGAGATTCTTAGAAGCTGCGGGCAGATGTTAAAGAATAACGGATACAATGTGAAGGTCATCAATCTGTTAGAGATGGATAAGTCGGACTGTTATAATCCGTTTTCCTATATCAGAGAGGAAACCGATGTGGTCAAGCTGATTACAAACCTTATCAGCAATACGACACCAAAGGGAGCAACACCAAGTGATCCGTTCTGGGAAAAAGCGGAAGGATTGTTCTTACAGTCTATCTTTTATTATGTGTGGCTGGAGGTACAGCCGGCAAAGAGAAACTTCGAGACAGTACTGAAGCTTCTTGGAGAGGCAGAGGTTACAGAGCAGGGGAAGGCATCAAAGCTGGATGTGCGTATGAAGTTTTTAGAGGAAAGTTCTCCGCTTGGAGCTAATCATCCGGCAGTAAAGCAGTACAACAAATGTATGAGAGGTGCAGGAGACACAGTCCGTTCTATCATAATCAGTGCCAACTCAAGACTTGCATTTCTTGAGAATAAGCAGGTTTTACGATTGCTCTCAAAAGATGAGCTTAACCTGTCAGATATCGGAATTGGAGTAAACGGAGATGGTGAGACAAAGACAGCACTCTTTTGTGTAATTCCCGATAGTGATAAATCCTATAACTTCATTATCGGTATGCTCTACACACAGATATTTCAGGAATTGTACTATCAGGCGGACTTTAACTGCGGAGGAAGACTGCCAATCCATGTGACTTTTATGTTAGATGAATTTGCGAATGTCGCATTGCCCGATGACTTCTGTTCCTTGTTATCGACAATGCGAAGCCGTGAGATTTCAAGTATCATCATCATTCAGAACTTTGCACAGCTAAAAGCACTTTTCAAAGATACCTGGGAGACAATTCCCGGCAACTGCGATACTTTCATCTATCTTGGTGGAAATGAGCAGAGTACACACAAATACGTGTCAGAGCTGCTTGGAAAAGGTACGATCGATAAGAAGTCAAGCGGAGAGACAAAGGGCAGACAGAGAAGCTCTTCAAGGAATTATGATGTATTAGGAAGAGAACTGTTTATACCGGATGAAGTCAGAAAGCTGGGCAACAAAAAGTGTATTATTTTTATCCGTGGATTTGATTCAATCATGGACAATAAGTTCATACCATTCAATCATCCGATGTTTAACCAGACAGCAGATGGCAAGGGAGAGCCTTATGTTCATCAGATAAGAGGAGCAGATAATCTTATCGGTCCGCCATTTGAGATTCTTTCAGACAAGGCAGTTAAGTATTATGAAAAGCTGAAGGATAAGGGCGAGAATGTGTATATAGATTCTCTTACCTATGAGCAGTTTATGATGCTTGGTGATGCGGAATTAAGCAGAAGATTCTCCATGCAGGATGAAGCAGAGCAGAAAGCAAAGATTGACAGGGAACAGGCAAATGAGCTTGAGTATGTCGATGAATCGTAGAAGTCGGAAGCAACAGAAAGTGCCAATGCTTCTAGTGGAAGTGCTGGTGCTAAACCTGTAAGGAATCCTGAGAGGGAAAAGCCCAAATGGGAGGATACCATCACAAATCGAATGCTGCACTGGTCGTATACACCGGAGCAGAAAGAGGAAGTGAAGAAAGCTCTTGCTGCAGGCGTTCCCAAAGCAACGATTCTTACTTACTTCTATCCGGAAGTGCCGGTGAAAAAAATGAGTTCATATCGAAAGAAACAGTAAAGTTATCGCATAGACACAGGAATTATGATATACTGTGTTTATGCGATGTTAAAAATAAAAGATTAATAATAGAATAGGAATGCAGTATAAATATGGTAAATATTATAGTAATTAGTTCAACATGGGCACCACAATCAGGTGAGTATAAAGATAGTATTATATTGTATAGTGATAATTGGAATGATTATGGATATTATACACTTTTTCATTTGGTATATTATGATGAACAGGGGCATTTACATGAGATTGGGTCTTTAAAAATCTATTCTAAAGTATTAGACGAACCAGGAAATGTTATATGTTCTGTTGGAACATTGCTTCCAAATAAAATAGAAACTTTAAGTAGTAAGTTCTGTTCGTTGGGATGTGATCTGAATTTTTATAAAAACATGAAAAAAATATTTCCAAATGAATATATGGACATTTTAATACGATTGAGAGATATTGCAATTAATAAAGATATATATGAAGTATTTAAAGATGATATAGGTGTTCAAAAGTCATTATTAAGAGAAAGTAGTGCTGAAAAGGCTTTATTCGAAGCAAAATATGTATTAAGGAATGATAAATTAGAAGAGAAAGATATTTCATTTCAATGTTCTTATAAAGCTCCATATAGTTTAAATGCAATAGAGTTGAATTTTAATTTTAAGAAGAACCAGTATATTCCATACAGAATTTGTGCAATTGTGGGAAAAAATGGAACTGGAAAGACACAGTTTTTGTCACAATTAGCAAGTTCATTAAGTGGTTTAAACGAATCAAACAATAATATAATATTTAAAGGTAGAAGACCACCGATTGATAGGGTAATGTCAATTTCTTATAGTGTATTTGATGGATTTAATAAGGTAAGAGGCGATGATTCGGTATATAGTTATGTATATTGTGGTCTTCAAACTGAAAATGGAATTTTGTCACAGGATCAGATTCAGCAAAATTTTAAAATGGCTTACTCACAGATAATAAATAGAGACAGATTTAATGACTGGGAGAATATTATTAGAGAAGTTTTAGAATCTGAGCATCAAGATATATTAAAGAAAATAGAAAAAGATGATTTTAGTAGTATAAATTGGAGTTCAGGGCAACACATTTTGATTTCAACGATGACAGAACTAGTGTGTAATATAGAAAAAGAGTCGTTAATACTGTTTGATGAGCCGGAAATTCATTTACATCCAAATGCGATAGCTAATGTAATGAGAATGTTTAGTAAATTATTGGAAGAATATGATTCATATGCTATTTTCGCAACTCATTCACTAATAATATTACAAGAATTGCCATCGACGAATATTCAAATATTTGAAAAAATAGATAATACATTTTTGGTAAGGAATCCTTTGATAGAGTGTTTTGGTGATAATATATCAAATATAATATCTGATATATTCGATGTAACAGAGATAGAGAGTTATCATAAGCAAGTTTTAAAAAAACTATCAGATCAAATACCAGAGGAAGAAGTATATAAGTTATTTAATGAACATTTAAGTATCGATGCTAAAATTTATTTAAAAACATTATATCGAGGAATTCATAATGATTAATTTACCTATATTGCGACAAAATGATCGTCAGATATTGAAAGACATTATTAAAAGTAAGCATGAACCTGCAAAGACCAAGTTAACAGATAAGTATGATAATATTATAGCTGATTATTTGGAGTTTTATAAAAATAGATATACACTTGAGAGAATGATTGGTGATACAAACATTGATGAAGAGACTACAAAGTATTTAAATGCTGCATATGTGTCAGGAAAAGTAATAGATTCAGTAAAGTCTAAGATAACAGAAATAATGCCACCTGCGATTAAAGAAAAATGTCCATATTGTATGTTATCAGAGCCTGGGACATTTGATCATTATCTAGGGAAAGGAAAATTTCCAGAGTATTCTGTATTATCAAAAAATTTGGTCCCATGTTGTTCAAAATGCAATAGTAAGAAGGGAGAAAAGTTTTTATCGGAAAATGGGAATAGAGCTTTTATATCATTTTATTTCGATAAGCTTCCTCAAAGGTCATTTTTTGTAGTTGAATTAGATATAGATGAGGATGTTCCTTATATTAAAAATATGTACACTACTTCAAATAATGGAAATAATATTGATGAGATTATAAAAACGCATTTTAAAAAATTAGAGTTATTTGATAGATACAAGGAGCCAATGTCTAATCGACTCGCCAGCCTAATATCAAAAATAGATAAGTCAGGACATTCTAGGGAAGACATAATTGAAGATTTGGAAAGCGAAATTACAGCTTTAGAGAAAATATATGGTCCAAGTTATTGGGAATGTAGTTTATATAGAGGTATAGTTAACAATGAAAATATTTTAGATTATCTGGAAAACATCAGTTTGTCAGGTTCATAAATAATTAAATAACAAGTGTACATAGCACTTTAGCCAATAAGGTTAAGGTGCTTTTTTTGCGCCTTGAAAGGAGGTGGTTGAAGCATACCACATCGGGAAAAGCCCGATTTAATCATTACAACAGGCATTGCCTGATCATATAGAGTAACTTTTAACAGCCGGTTAGGGATTATCCCTGCTGGCTTATTTTTTTATCGAAAAGGAGACAAACAACATGAGAAAAGAACAGAGTATTAAAACAAACAACAATCAGATGAAGGAGAAAGGTATGAAGAGTAGATTCATTCACTTTAAGAAGAGATTCGTTCCGGCATTATCTGGAGCACTTATGGGAGTAATGCTTATGAGCACTACTTGTTTTGCAGCAGGTACAGGTACTTCCGCAGTAACACAGCCGCTTGAGAACTTAAAGACACTTATCAGTGCAGTCATTGGTGCGGTCGGTGTCATCATTCTTGCAAAGAATGTCATGGAGTTCGCACAAGCATATCAGCAGCAGGATTCATCTACCATGAACTCCGCTCTGAAAGGAATTGTAGCAGGTGTCATGATGGCTGGTATTTCAACAGTTCTGACATTCTTAGGCTTCTAAGATGGGGAAAAAGAGTTCCCCTTTTAGTAAAAGGAAAGAGGTGAATAACAAGTATGGATATTTTTAAGCTTGGAGATAAGATCCTTGCACTTCTTGAGGCGGTGTTTGGGTTTTGGAACAATCAGATATCCCTGGTCTTTGCAATGCTTGGACAGTCACCGGTCAGTTTCAAGAGCGGAGGTCCCTGGGCAGTCATTGAGGGTATAGAGCCGGTCTTTGTAGCAGTCGGTTCATTCCTCGTTGTGCTATTCTTTGTTATCGGTTTCTGCTCGGAAAGCATAGATGTAAAAGATGAGATGAGGTTTGAATCAATCCTGCGTATGCTTATCCGACTGGGACTTGCAGAATGGTTTGTTGCAAATAATGTCACGATTATGAAAGCGTTTTTTACTTCCATAGGAAATCTGGTGGGACTTATATCTGCCGGGACAATGACGCAGCTTGCCATTGACAGTACACAGGCAGACATCATTAAGGGACTCGGATTTGGTGAAAGTCTGGTAATGCTGATACTTACAGCGTTGCTTGCAATCATCATTATTATCTGTGGATTCTTTATCATTTACACAGTGTATTTCAGGTTCTTAAAGATACTGATTATTGTGCCGCTTGGTGCGATTGCATGCTCCACGATGGCAGGAAACAGAATGGTCAGTCATACAATGGCTACCTACTGCAAATATTTTCTTTCGTGTGTATTCGAGGCAGTAACGATGGCACTTGCAATTGTAGTATGTAATGCATTTATCAATGCAGGACTTCCGGCATTTACAGGAAGTTATGCAGACTGGGCACAGACGCTTATATATTTGTGTGAAATGACATTTACGATAGCAATGACTGTTGGAAGCGTGAAGGGTGCACAGACACTTACAAGCAAGGCATTTGGATTATAGAAGGAGGCAGAAATGGATAATGAAAAGAAACAGGTTACTTATAATTCAAGTATAACTGGAGAAACGCAGGTGACATTTGATATCCAGCAGTATATGAATAACAGGGCAATGTTTATCGGTCTTATGTGTAATGAAGATGGATATGAGGAGCCTTTTGGGGATGTGACTGTGAATTTGTCGGTTGCAGCACCAAATTACTGCGGATATCTGAATGTGAATGACATGCCGGATATTGAAAAGTTTATTACAGACAATGACATTGGAGAGTTTACAGGATTCACGCAAAGGAGCGGTTTCTGCGAATATCCGCTTTATCTGTTCAATGTGGATAAGCTTAGGGAACTGTGTCCGGATGGAATGGATAAGTATGAGGCGAATATTGGAATGACAAGAAAGCCGGAAACAAAGGATTTATCAAGATAGGAGGTAGGGACAATGGTAATCGAAGTAAACAAGGATATTGACCGCTATCAGGAATCGGTTGCGATGGGACTTACAGCAAGGCAGCTTATATTTTCCATTGCAAGCGTAGTGGTCGGTGGCAGTATTGTCCTTCTTCTTTACAAGTATATCGGTCTTACGGGTTCTGCTTATGTGGCAATTCCATGTGTGGCACCGATTGCTCTTGGCGGATTTTATTCCTTTAATGGGATGAATTTCTACGAGTATAAGGGAAAGAAACTGCATTTTATGTTTGGCAACAGGGCGCTTACCTATGTATCAACAGAGGGAGAGCCTGCAATAAAGCAGTTAGAAGCAGAGCAGAATGAACAGGTAAAGAAGAAAGGCAGAAAGGCTGAACCGGAGACTGTAACAGCTGATTCGGCTGTAAAGAAGCAGGAGGAGTTTGAAGCGATGAAGAAAAAGACAAGAAATATGCTGCTTGGTCTTGTTGCAGTAATTATTGCAGCAGTAGCAGGCATTGCAGTATATAAGGCAATGCATTAATAAAGAGTATCTGACCGAAAGGTCGGGAACACAGCCCGCAGGGTGAAGTTCCCTGCGGGCTTTCATTATAAGAAAGCGAGGTTAGAGACATGGGTTTATTTACAGACGGATTTAAGTTATTAAAGAAGGCGAGTGAGCCTTTGTATAAGACACTTAAATCCATTCAGGAAACCATAGAGATTATGGCGGTGGCTGAAAACGGCATTTTTGAAGTAAGCAAAAATAAGTATTCCAAATGCTACCGCTTTCAGGACATCAATTACACGACAGCAACCGAGGATGAGCAGATCGGTATTTTCGAGAGATACTGCAAGTCTTATATGCCAAGAGAACGGAGAAAAAGGAGATTGAGGAAATCATGGATGATGTCCGTGAGAATGACCAGTGCCTTTTCTTCGTGGGAGTAACCATTATTCTTATGGCAGAAAGCAAGAAGGAGCTTGAGAGTGTATGTGAGACAGTAGAGACTATCGGAAAACGTAACAGCTGCACAATTGATACACACTACTTAAAGCAGAGGGAAGCACTCAACACAGCACTTCCGATTGGAGTAAGACAGGTGGAGACTATGCGTACCCTTCTTACCCAGTCACTTGCAGTGCTTGATAAAAATGCGCATATCTCTATAGCCTATAACACGATTGTTATTGTAATAAACATACTTTATAAGCTCATAGATATGTGCTAAGCGTTTATGATATTTCCTATTTGCCTCCTTTTTGTAGTTGTAATAACAATTAGGGCTGATTCCAAATTTATTGCACAGCCATCTTAAACCAAATATTTTTTTATTATCGTCGATAAATCGATATACCACTATTCGATTTCCTTTGCTTCATTAGATTCAGATGAGGTGCTGGTGGTATAAAGGCATTCTTCCTTGTATTCGTTAACCCATTTGCTAACGGAGCTTTTGGCAACATTAAAATCAACAGCAAGTTGCTGTATTGATTTATCACCTGCCATATAGGCTTTAACTACTTCTTTTTTGAAGTCTTCGGTGTAGTGTACTGACATAGTAACATCCTCCTTAATTGAATAATATTATAATATATTATTCGAACAAGGTGTTACAAATTTAGTTTACCACTACAATTTCAGAGAAAAGCCTGGTGCCTTCCAGTTTCTGATCTGTTATATGTGGGAAATGCTGAATTCAAAGGAAATAATCCTGATATTTCCATCACAGAAAAAGAATAATAAGACGGTACGGGTATTGAAGACACCAAAGACGGAAAGCAGTGCACGAAAAGTATTTATCCCAAGGTCTGTTGCGCAATATCTGATAGAATTGAAGCAGGAACAGGATGAAATAAAGGCTGCCCTGGGAAATGAGTATCATAACTACAACCTTGTAATGGCAACTACCTTCGGACTGCCGATCGGAGACAGTTATCTGAGAAATAAAATGCAGGATATCATTGATGAACTAGGACTTCCGGATGTAGTGTTTCACAGTCTGCGTCATACCAGTGTAACGTACAAGCTGAAACTGAGTGGTGGAGATATCAAGGCCGTCCAGGGAGATTCCGGACATGCACAGGCAGATATGGTAACAGAAGTGTATGGTCATATTATTGATGAAGACCGGAGAAAAAATGCAGAGATGATGGAGAATGCCTTTTATAATAAGGAAAATCTGAATCAACAGATGAGGGATGATAAAGGAGAAAGCAAGAAGATTGAAGTGCCGGATGGAGTTGATGCAGAGCTTCTGATGAAGGTACTGGCAAATCCGGAGATGGCAGCATTGCTTACTTCATTGGCAAAGACAATGGATAAATAAAAGAATTAGAAATTGATATGTAAGGAATTGCTTTAATGACAGCCATATATTTTGGGATATGGCTGCTTTTGCTTATATATCAAAGTGGCATCAACAAACATTTAATGGTTTATTATGGAAGCATATAAAGGATATATATTTCCAGAAGTATAAAACAAAACATTTTTTGAATTATCAATACACTCTATTAAAATACAATTCCATATACCTTGTGGAGATGCAACAGATAGTGGAGCATATGGAGCATACAGCAGATTAGGTTTTGAAAAAGAAATAAAAAGATTATTAAAATCCGAAGAAGAAATATATAGTTTTGATATTATTATATAAGGTAAAGGTTTGACACCATGTTTTTTTTGTTCAACAATATTAGTTTTTAATTTGTTCCAGGACATGGAATGTGATACTTTAGAAAAATAGGCTGTATTCATAAATAGATCCTCCATCAATTGACTAGATATAACAAAAGATTTATAATTACTATATATATTTATATCCAGATAAGAGGTGCTTTATGAGTGAAAAGCAGAAGTTGTATATTGATATTTTTGCAGGTTGTGGTGGCTTGTCTATTGGTTTGCTAAAATCAGGATGGACAGGTCTTTTTGCGGTAGAAAAAAATGCAGATGCTTTTTCAACACTGGAGCACAATTTGATCAAGAAAAAGAAACATTTTTTATGGCCTGATTGGTTAGAAGTTAAAGAACATGATATAAATGAACTTATTAAGGATCACGAAGAGGATTTGATCGCTTTACAAGGTAAAATAACATTGGTTGCAGGCGGTCCGCCATGTCAAGGATTTTCAATGGCTGGAAAACGCGATAAAAATGATCAAAGAAATAAATTAGTAAAATCCTATATTAAGTTCATAAAACTTGTAATGCCAGAGGCTATAATTTTCGAAAATGTTCATGGATTTACAGTAAATTTTAAGGATAAAAAAGGAACAAAGAAGTATTCTTCCTATGTAGAGAGAGCTTTAAAGAGATTGGGGTATAAAACATATCATCAAATAGTGGATATGTCTGAATATAGTGTTCCTCAAAAAAGGAAAAGATTTATTTTGGTAGCAATGAAAAATCATTCACCTAAAGATGTGTTTTCTTTATTGGAAAATAATAGAAGAAAGTTTTGTAATACACATGGAATAACAAATAAAACAACAGTATATGAAGCTATTAGCGATTTGGAAAAAGGATGTGGCACATGTCCTTCTCCAGATACAAAGGGCTTTAAGGCAGGAATATATGGAGTAGCTCAGTCTGGATATCAGAAATTAATGCGTCAGGGAATGGGTGGTTTAAATGAACCGGTTGATAGTCATCGTTTTGTCAATCATCGAAAGGATACAATATCTTTACATGAAGATTTGTTGAAATATGCTCCTATAGGGAAAAGAATTACGCCAAATGACAATATTGTTGAGGGGTTAAATCGTAGAGGAGTAACGGTGCTTGATAAAAACTCACAAGCGCCAACAATTACATCTATACCGGATGAATTGGTTCATTATTGCGAACCAAGAATTTTAACTGTTCGTGAGCATGCAAGAATACAAAGTTTTCCTGATTGGTATGAATTTAAGGGAAAATATACATCTGGTGGAGCTAGAAGAAAAAAAGAGGTGCCAAGATATACACAAGTAGGTAATGCTGTTCCACCATTATTTGCGGAGCAAATAGGAATAGCACTTATGGAGGTGCTTAAAGATGAACCAAAAGAATGAAACATTAGCATTTAAGGTAAGTTCCGGGTTAAAAAATTTGATTGGTCGCGACTTAATTAGTGATAAGTATATAGCAATATTTGAGCTTGTAAAAAATTCATATGATGCTAATGCAAGCAACGTCAAGATTTCTTATTTGATTTCTGATCAAGGGAATGGGAAAATAATCATTTCTGACAATGGAAGTGGTATGACATACAATGATATAATTCAGAAATGGTTGTTTGTTGCATATTCTGAAAAAAAACCACAAAACAGATCTAAATCAGCTTATCGAGAAGAAATTAAGCGAGAAGTGGCTGGAGCAAAGGGGGTTGGACGTTTTTCTTGCGATAGATTGGGTGCATCATTACAATTAATTACAAAAACAAAAGATGAAGATTATGCACATGTTGTTAATGTGAATTGGAATAAGTTTGAAGTTGATGATACAAAAGAATTTATTGAAATTCCAGTAGATTACACGCAAATTGCGAAACTTCCGAGTGGATTTAATTGGGGAACAACTCTTATTGTTGATAATCTAAGGGAAGAATGGAATAGAGAGGAATTACTAAAATTAAAGCGTTCGTTGATGAAATTAATTAGTCCTGATGCTGATAAAGGAGAACTTCCATTTGATATTGAAATGGATGTTCCTTCGGAAAAGGAAACAGATGAAAGATTATTGAAAGAATATAATAATGAAAAGGGGGAGAATTCTAAAAAGAAAATAAATCCAGATCGGGACATTGTAAATGGAAATATTAAGAATGATATATTTGAAAAATTGAATATAAAAACAACCAATATTGAAGTTGTAATTTCAGAAGATGGAGGTACCATTACTAGTACCTTATCTGACAGAGGTCAATATATTTTTACTGTTAAAGAAAAAAATCGTAAATATGCTTTGCTAAAAAATATACATATATCAATTTTTTATTTAAATCAGAGTGCGAAAATAAATTTTACACGTCAAATGGGAGGAGTTACACCTAAAAGTTATGGTTCAGTTTTTATTTATAAAAATGGATTTAGAATAAATCCATATGGAGAGCCAGGACAAGATATTTTTGGAATAGATCAAAGAAAAGCTCAGGGATGGAAAAGATTTTTAGGAACTCGTGAAATAATGGGGCGTATTTCGATAAAAGGTGATAATGATGATTTTGTTGAGACTACGAGTCGTGCGCATGGATTTATCCAAACACCAGCTGTAGATATGCTTGCAGATCTGTTTGTTGAAAAGGTGTTAAAAGTACTTGAAAAATATGTAGTACATTTGATTAATTGGGGAGAACCTTTAAAATCAAATCATAATCATACAGTCACACCAGAAGAAATTGGTGGTGAAATTGTTTCGCAGTTTATTACTAATATTAATACAGAGGATATATTAAGTGTCGATTGCAATCCTCAAATTATTAATAAAGAATCATTTGAAAAAGATCCAGATAGTATTACATCATCGTTGAAAAAATTAGAATCAGTGGCTGAAAAGACACAGGATTTAGGGTTATTACAGTTAGCTCAAACTGTAAAAAAGAGAACGGAAGCTATTTTATCTGATAACATTAAGTTGGAGGAAGATAATATTGCTAAGGAAAAGGAATTAGCACAAGTACGTCAAGAAAGTGAAGTTCGAAAGAAACAGATATATTTCTTATCAGGTGCAGCAAATCAAAATGTAACTAATTTGGTGGGGGGGTTCCATACCGTTTACACATTAACAGATGCAATAAGAGGTAATATAGATTTTTTGAGAGAAGAATTGGCGAAAGGGAAGGATGCAAGTGAAGAAACAATTCTAATGGTAATAGGCGAGATATATCAAGCTAATGAAAAAGCTCATAAACTTGCTGATTTGGCCATTCATGGAAATCAGAAATTAAAGCAAGATGGAGTAAACAGTATATATGATTTTATTCGTCAATATATTGATGCTGATTTAGCTATTAAAGGGATTGAATATGTAATGAGTCCTTCCGATAATTCATTTAATTGTAAATTTGATGCATCTTCTATAGGCATAATTTTGGATAATATTTCAAGTAATGCATTAAAAGCAGGAGCAACTAAATTATATATAGATTTACAAGAATTGCAGAAGTATGTTGAGGTTTCTTTTACAGATAATGGAATTGGTTTGGAAAAGGATGTTGATATTGATATGCTTTTTGAATGGGGGGTTTCTGATAATATTCGTAAAAAAGGGTTTGGAATTGGTCTATATCATATTAAGCAACTTGTAGAAGAAATGAAAGGAACTGTAGCCATCGATCCAACATATCGAGAAGGTTTTAGGTTAGTGGTGAAATTAAGAAAATGAATACTTTTTTTAAAATATTATGGTTTGAAGATGAAGTTACATGGTTCAACATGGAAAAGTTAAGAATTAATTCGATATTGCAAGAACATTATTTGGTGCCAGAAATTGTTAGAAAAAATGGGGATGATTTTGACATTAGTGAGATAACAGGAAACGAATATGATCTGATAATGATGGATTATAAGTTAGCTGCAGAGGCAACAGGAGATATTATAGTATCAGCTATTCGTCAAAATGATATTTTGACAGATATATTGTTTTATTCATCGGAAGAACAAGATATGTTAGCTGCTGTGACTAAAGGAATGCCCCCTATTGATGGTGTTTATTTAACAAAGCGTGATTATACAATTTTCACTGAAAAGGCAGAAAAACTGATTACTAAGATTGTGAAACGTTCTGAAGATATAGTGAATTTAAGAGGATTTGTTCTTGATAATACAAGTGATTTTGAATTGAGAATTAAGGAAATATTAAATATATGTTGGCTGAAATTTAGTGATAAGCAAAGACAGTTATTAATTGAAATTACTAATAATTTATTGAATGGAAAAAAATCCTGGACGACAAAACAAATTGAAGCTGCAAAAGCTAGTGGCAATGTATTTACATATGCAAATAATGATAATCATTTATTAGGAGTGGCAGACCGATTAGATATTATGCAAGAAGTCTTACCTATTTTATTTTCAGAATATAGTTTACCTAAAACACATTGTCCTTCGGATTTTAAAAAATATTATATAGATAAAGTAAATGTATATCGTAATAGGTTGGGACACATAAGATTTGGTGAAAAAACAATAAAAATAGGTGGTAAAGAAGTGGAAATTAATCAGGAATTGCATCGTTTACTGAGAAAAAATATTGCAGAATTAGATGAAATTATTGAAGACATTGAAACATATATTACAGAAAGTATGTAATGAAGGGGTGATAAAAAAGAAATAAGGTGATTTTTAGTATGATAGTTTTTACATATATGTTGAAGTAGAAATGTATATTTAAATATAAGTAAATTATGGTCAAAAAACCATCGACATCCGACCTCATACACGCTATAATATATGTAATCTAATAAGAAAACAGTGTTATCATTACGGCTATGCTGTAGTTGGAATGGTAGCCATATATATGAATCCGCTGGAACGGAATGGCTGAACCCTCAGGGTGACAATGTCAGCGATTTGACAGCGAAAACCATTTTTCTCAGACGATTTTAAGTTTTCTTATTTTGACATGAAATGACAGAATAGTTAGTAAAATCAAGGCTTTCCTTGACTTGTATTAACTCAAAATTATATAGGTTTCCTGTGCGGACGCGAACTCCTAAGCGCTAATTGGGGGGGTGATTCCCCATGAGAACAGTTGTTTGAAGCAGTAATGATTAAGAAAATTTATTACTGCTTTTTTCATTTTGGGGTGGAAAAATACATCGAAAATCATTAAAAAAATGATTATTTCATCCACCCCAAATTAAAAATTTCCACCCAAATGAGAGGTAATGATTTCTGATATGCTCCCTTCTAGGTAGACAAGTAAAATAATAAAAACTAAAAGAAACTGGTGAAACTGCAAAGACAGTTAGCTCATAAAGAGAAAAAAGTCAAAATTATTATAAAACAAAGAAAAAGATAGCATTATGCCATGAGAAAATAACAAATACCAGAAAAGACTATCTGCACAAGATGTCACATGAGATTATCGGCGAAAACCAAGTGATAGTTTCGGAAGATTTGCAGATAAAAAACATGGTAAAAAATCATCATTTGGCAAAGTCCATAAGTGATGTATCATGGTATGAGCTTACAAGACAGTTAGAATATAAGGCAAAGTGGAATGGCAGGAAATATATAAAGATAGATACATTCTATGCCAGCAGTCAGATGTGTTCGGCTTGTGGATACCAAAATACAGGAATAAAAGATTTATCCATAAGAGAATGGCGGTGTCCTGTTTGCGACACAAAGCATGATAGGGATATCAATGCCGCAAAAAATATATTGGCAGAGGGATTAAGACAAATAGCATAAAAAGAATAACAATATAGGGCAGGAACTGTCCGAATTAACGCCTGTGGAGATAGTAGAGAGCAAAACATCCGGTGGATGTTTGTTCTGCTCCGACCGGATTGGAACGTAGAAACGAGGTCTGCGAAGCAGGAAGCCCATTGGCTTTAGACAATGGGTAGTTCACTGGTATTTAAAAACGATAAAATCCTCTTGTGAAGAAAGTTGCATAAAAGTTAAGTATATTTTCGATAAAGTTGTGAAGTTTATTTTTCATGGAAGTCTATCTCCTTTCTGTTTACGCTGTCATTATAAAACACAAAGGGGGATATTACTTGCCAAAATAAAAAAATAAATAGACAAAAATTGCAACGGGCAGAGAGTATGTAAATATTCTCTGTCCGTTGCAGTTTATTATATATTTTTGCGGTATTCTGAGGGAGATATGCCTTTTATCTTTTTGAACATGCGGCTGAAATATAAAGAATTATTATAGCCAACAATTTGTGCAATTTCGTTTATGTTATATTCCGTATTCAAGAGCAGGGCTTCTGCATTGCAAATGCGTTTTTGTAAAATGAATTGCATTGGTGTAGAACCAACATAAAGTTTGAAATTGCGTATAAACCAGCTTGTACTTACATGTGTTTTTTTAGCGTATTCTTCAATGCTGATTGATTCACTGTAATGTTCATTGAAATAGGCAATAGCCATGACAATAGCTTCTGTAGCAAGGGAATTATCTATCCTTATGCTGTTATTAAAGTATCGCTGCAGTTTTATAAAAATTTGTCTTAAATACATTTCAAGCATTTCCTGATAACTATCATTACACATCTGTAATTCATTTATCATTGCACGAAAAAGATTCTGATAGGAGGGACCAGAACCACAGTAAAATACCTTTTTGCTATCGGTCAATCCATAAGAGCGTAATATATTTGTTACATCGCTACCTGTAAAATGAACCCAGTAGACTTCTGTCTGCTCTTCGGCATAATATTCATATTTTTGAGCCTCCTTTGGACGATATAAAACCATATGTCCGGCATGAACAATAGTTTCTTCTTCACTATTACGACCAAAATGAAAATGGGCTTTTCCGGCAGCAATATAAATCAACTGGAAATCAAGTCTGCCTCGAGGTCTCCAGGTAGGTAGTTTAGGGCATGTGTAGAGCTTATATGTTCCACACATAGTTACAACAAGCGGCTTGGATTTATCTTTTCTATCAATCGTTGAGTGATTGAGATATGCATTATTTGTGTACATGTGTGCCTCCTTGTATTGAAATATAAAAAAACATATGTTAAAAATGACTAAAAATCTATCCAATATGATACTTATGTTCATTAATTTTATCATTTTGTGCATATTTTGTCCAATTTATGATATGTCATTTTTGGCTTATTTTTTATATACTGACCATAATAAAGTTGTGGAACAAAACGAGGCAAAAGAATAGGTATTTGTGGAAGGAGAAATTCTCATGGAAGAAAAAACATACCTGAAATGGTATAACAAAGTAGGTTACGGAACGGGAGATATTGCAGGAAATGTAGTATATGCTTTTCTATCATCATTTGTCATGATTTACCTCACAAATACAGTTGGGTTAAATTCAGGCATAGTAGGTACATTGATAGCAGTATCAAAATTATTTGATGGAGTTACGGATATATTTTTCGGTACAATGATAGACCATACAAAGAGTAAGATGGGGAAGGCAAGACCGTGGATGTTCTATGGATTCTTTGGCTGTGCCGTCACGTTGTTTGGTGTATTTGCAATTCCGACAAGTCTTGGAAAAACAGCTCAGTATGCATGGTTTTTTATAGCATATACATTGCTTAATGCTGTTTTTTATACTGCTAATAATATTGCGTATGCAGCGTTGACATCACTGGTAACAAAAAACAGTAAAGAGCGTGTTCAGATGGGTTCTTTCCGTTTCATGTTCTCATTTGGTACAAATCTAGTCATCCAGTCTGTTACTGTTGGTGCAGTAGAAATGTTTGGTGGCGGTGCAGCTGCATGGAGAACTATCGCATTTATTTACTGTATTATAGGTATTATTACCAATACACTTGCTGTATTTTCAGTAAAAGAGCTGTTAGATGAAGAATTAAAAGATGATAGTGTGGTAGGAGAGGAAGATGACAAACTTTCTTTTAAGCAGATAATAAAACTTCTCTTTAGTAATAAATATTTTTCAATGATTTGCGTGATTTACATTCTTCAGCAGCTTCGTGCTTCTATGGTGAATGTAGGAATCTTTTTTATGACATATGTATTACTGAATAAGAATTTGTTCGGTGTATTTTCATGGGTGAATAATATTCCATTGATTATTGCACTTGCCATTACACCTGCACTTGTTTCAAAAATGAAAGGAATGTATAAGTTAAACAAGTATAGTTATATGCTTGCTACAGTATGTCGTCTGATGGTTGCAGTGGCAGGTTATCTGGGAAGTGTTCCGTTGATGCTGTTATTTACAGTTCTTACATCCCTTGGAGAAGGACCTTGGCAGGGAGACATGAGTGCAGTAATTGCACAATGTTCAGAACATACTTATTTAAAGAGTGGAAAGCGAATTGACGGTTCCATGTTCTCTTGTACTTCATTAGGCGTAAAACTCGGTGGAGGTATTGGTGTTGCACTTTCAGGCTGGATGCTAGATATAAGTGGATATATTAACCTTGACAACGCGGTTCAGCCAGATAGCTGTATTAATATGATGTATTTTATGTATTTGTGGCTTCCGTTCATATTTGACATAATTATTACAGTCATTCTTTCATTCCTTAATGTAGAGAGTGCAAATATGAAATTAAAAGAAAATATGCAGAATCAGTAATGAAAATAGCCCCAGAAGTTTGTCTTTAGGGGCTATATAGAAAATAAGAAAAAAGGAGAATTATTATGAATGCTGATATGAAATGGTTAGACGATCCGGAAGTGTTCCGTGTAAACCAGTTGGACGCACACAGCGACCATTGCTACTATATAGATTATGCAGATATGGAAAAATCGGAGAATCCATTGATGAAGTCATTAAATGGACAATGGGAGTTTGCTTTTAGCAAAAATGTAATGGATAGACCGAAAAATTTTTATGAGGAAAATTTTGATGCATCTTCATTTGCTAAGATTATGGTTCCGGGGCATATCGAACTGGCAGGCTATGACAAAATACGCTATATCAACACAATGTATCCGTGGGAGGGAAAAGAATATCATAGGGGTGCGTATAGTATGGAGAGTACCGGGGACGAGGCAGGAATGTTTTCTGAGGCAGAGTATAATCCTGTCGGATCTTATATCAAACGATTTGATTTGAGCGGGCAAATGCGTGAAAAGAAAATCTGTATCTGTTTTGAAGGTGTGGAAGAAGCAATGTATCTGTGGCTGAATGGTCAATTTGTAGGATATGCGGAGGATAGTTTTACACCGTCAGAATTTGATCTGACACCATTTATCAGAGAAAAAGGAAATGTGCTGGCAGTTCAGGTCCACAAAATGAGTACGGCAGCATTTTTGGAGGATCAGGATTTTTTCCGCTTTTTTGGAATTTTCAGAAATGTAACTTTAAAAGCAGTGCCAGAGGTGCATTTGGAAGATGTATGGTTTCAGCCGACACTAAACAAGGATAATGTAAGCGGCAGGGTATCGGTAAAGATGAAAGTAACTGCTCCAGAAGGAAAGAAAGTAGCTGCCCATTTTGTTTTAAAAGACCGAGAAAATAATCAGGTGGCAGAGGACAATATCACCTTAGAGGAAAAGGATGGAAGTCGTGTAGGAGTGATTGATACTGAGGTTGGAAGTGTTAAGGCATGGGATAATCACTTCCCATATTTGTATCACGCATATGTAGAGCTTAGAAGCGAAGATGGAGAAATATTAGAGATAATTCCATATGACATAGGTTTCAGAAGACTTGAAATGATTGACAAGGTAATCTATTTAAATGGTAAACGTCTTGTCATTACGGGAGTGAACCGCCATGAGTGGAGTGCAAAGACAGGAAGAAGCATCAGTATGGATGAAATGACAGCAGACATTGATTGTATGATTAGAAATAATATCAATGCAGTACGCACCTGCCATTATCCGGATCAGATACAGTGGTATTACCTGTGTGATAAAGCTGGTATTTATGTAATGGCAGAAACGAATATGGAAAGTCATGGAACATTCCAGAAACTTGGTGTGATTGAACCATCATGCAGCGTACCTTGTTCTATTCCGCAATGGAGGGGGGCTGTTGTTGACAGGGCTAGGAGTAATTTTGAAACTTTTAAAAACCATACAGCAATTCTTTTCTGGTCTTTAGGAAATGAATCTTATGCGGGTGATGACATAGAAGCAATGAATACTTACTTCAAGGAAAAGCAGGATGGCAGATTTGTTCATTATGAAAGCTCTTTCTATGACCGTAATTATGAGGAAACCATATCAGATGTAGAGAGCAGAATGTATGCAAAGCCTTATGAAGTGGAGGAATATTTAAATAACAATCCAAAGAAACCTTATCTTTTGTGTGAGTATATGCATGATATGGGTAATTCGATGGGAGGACTTGGTACTTATATGAAGTTAATAGATAAGTATGAGATGTACCACGGTGGATTTATCTGGGATTTCATTGATCAGGCACTTCTCGTGAAAGATGAAGTGACAGGAAAAGAAGTTTTGCGTTATGGCGGAGACTTTGATGATAAGCCTTCTGATTATGAGTTTTCAGGAAATGGAATCGTATTTGCAGACCGTAAGGAAAAACCAGCTATGCAGGAAGTGAGGTATTACTATGGCTTATACAGATAAGAATAAATTGAGAGTTGTATATGGAGATTATACACTTGGCGTACATGGAGAAGGGTTTGACTATATATTCTCTTATTCACAGGGCGGTATGGAGTCTATAGTAAAAAAAGGTTATGAATGGCTGTATCGTTGTCCAAAGCCTACTTTTTGGAGAGCATTAACAGATAATGACAGAGGCAGCAGATTTCATATTAAAAGTGGAAGCTGGCTCGCATCGGATATGTTCATTAACTGTAAAAAAACGGAAGTTATTATGGACGGTGAACGGCAAAAGCAGTATGCTCCGGACAATAATAGCTATGGCGGTGATGTGGCTGCCGGGGAAATAATTGTGAAATATACGTATGAGACTGTCAGCAATCCAGTAACAACAGTCATTGTATCTTATACAATTGATGTAATTGGAAATATCAAGGTGGATGTGGATTACACAGGAGTAAAGGGACTGCCAGAACTTCCGGTATTCGGAATGAGGTTTATTATGCCGACACTTGCAGATAAATATATGTACAAGGGATTATCGGGGGAAACCTATCCGGACAGAAAGGCAGGGGCAGAAAAAGGAGTTTATGAGGTATCAGATTTGAGACTGACACCATATCTGGTTCCACAGGAATGTGGTATGAGAATGGATACAGAGTGGCTGGAGATTACAAGACATACAAGTCTTGATAATAGCAGAACGGATAGTTCAGCACAGACATTAAGAATAGAGAAAAACGACAAGGCATTTGCTTTTTCATGCCTACCTTATACAGCATCAGAGATTGAAAACGCAACACACCATGAGGAACTGCCACCAGCAAGAAGAACAGTCCTTTGTGTCTATGGTGCAGTAAGAGGAGTTGGTGGAATTGATAGCTGGGGAAGTGATGTGGAAGATGATTATCGGATTAATGCAGAAAAAGACATTCACTATTCTTTTATTATCCGCTAAGTTTTGTTTGAAGTGAGGTGTTTGAGATGCAGATAGAGATATTGATTCGTAGTTTTCTGGATGGTGCATATGATGAAAGACTCTTAGACATTTATGCTGATGAGACAAAGATTTCTTACCAGAGGGAACGCTATATCAATGCAATAAAGAAATTTGAGCAGTGCTATAAGCCGGGAGATGTGGAATTGTTCAGTGCTCCGGGAAGAAGTGAGATTGGCGGCAACCATACGGATCATCAGAACGGAGAGGTTTTGGCAGCCTCGGTTAATCTTGATACTATTGGGATCGTAAAAAAGACGGATGATAATGTAATCAGATTAGTTTCTGATAACTACGATGAAATCATTATCCGGCTTGATGATGTATCTGTAAAGGAAAAAGAAAAGGAAACAACAAAGGCTTTGATAAAAGGTGTGGTTTCTGGATTCCTTGAGAGAAAATATGCAGTTGGAGGTTTTCAGGCATATATAACAAGTGATGTGCTGATTGGTGCGGGACTTTCATCTTCGGCAGCATTTGAAACACTGATAGAAACGATTTTGTCTGGACTTTATAATTGTGGAAAAGTTTCAGCGACAGAGATAGCCATTATTGGACAGTATGCTGAAAATGTTTATTTTGGAAAGCCTTGTGGTCTGATGGATCAGATGGCAAGTTCTACGGGAAATCTTGTTCATATTGATTTTGCTAACCCGGAAAATCCACAGGTTGAAAAAATTGATTTTGATATGGAAAAGTATGGTTATAGACTATATATTACGGATACAAAAGGCTCTCATGCTGATTTGACAGATGAATATGCGGCAGTTCCGAAGGAAATGAAACTTGTTGCAAAATATTTTGGAAAAAAAGTGCTGCGTGATGTATCTGCAAATGATGTACTGGAAAACATTCATAATTTAAGAGAAAAACTTGGGGATAGGTGTGTCCTTCGTGCGCTACACTTTATTTGTGAGAATGAAAGAGTACAGAAAGAAGTAAGAGCATTGAAGTCAGGAAATATAGGAGCATTTTTGGAGAATGTGAAAGCTTCTGGTAATTCTTCTTTTAAATATTTGCAGAATGTTTATTCAAATCAAGATATAAAAAATCAGAATGTTTCCGTTGCACTGCTTGTAAGTGAAATGCTTTTAGGAGAAAACGGTGTATGCAGGGTACATGGCGGTGGTTTTGCTGGAACAATACAGGCATTTGTGAAGAATGAATATGTAGAGTCTTATAAATCCGGAATGGATAATGTATTTGGTAACGGTTCCTGTAAAGATTTGAGAATAAGAAAATATGGCGGCATAAATGTGTAAGAGACTATATCCATGTAAACGATCTGGCTCAGGCACATATACTTGCTATGGAATATCTTGCAAAATGTGGAGAAAGCAATATTTTCAATCTCGGGAATGGTGTTGGTTTTACGGTAAAAGAAATTATTGAGACAGCAAGAAAAGTACTTGGCTGGAAACCTCAGTATACTGACCTTGAGACAATTATTTCAACAGCTTGGAATTGGCATATAAATCATCCTAATGGATACTAAGGGGGGGATAAGATGAATGGACTCATTTCAGAATTAGTCGGCTATGGAATCGAAAAAGGATTGATTGAGGAAGCCGATAAAATATATGTGATTAACAGACTTTTAGAGTTATTTAAACTTGACAGTTATACTCCGACTGATAAAGCCAGCCGACAGGTATCAGAAATTCTGTCTGATATGACTGATTATGCAGCGGAGCATGGATTGATTCCTGAAAATACAGGTGCATATAGAGATTTGTTTGATACCAAAATTATGGGGATTTTAACACCTGCACCATCTGTAGTCAGGACAAGATTTGAGAATTTGTATGGTAAAAATCCAAAAGAAGCAACAGATTTTTATTATCAATTCAGTCAGGATACGAATTATATCCGTAAGGACAGGGTTGTAAGAGATAAGAAATGGAAAGCTGACACACAGTATGGAGAGATAGATATTACAATTAATCTTTCTAAACCTGAAAAAGATCCAAGGGATATAGCAATGGCGGCATCTCAGGCAAAGAATAATTATCCGAAATGTCTGCTTTGTGCAGAGAATGAAGGATATGCAGGAACTCTTTCACATCCGGCAAGACAGAATCACAGAATTATTCCGTTAAAGCTGGATGGACAGGATTACTATATGCAATATTCACCATATGTGTATTATAACGAACACTGTATCGTGTTTAATGCAAAGCATACACCAATTAAGATTGATAAGGCAGTATTTGTAAAATTATTGGATTTTGTAAGGCAGTTTCCACATTATACATTAGGTTCAAATGCAGATTTGCCAATAGTTGGAGGTTCAATTCTGAGTCACGATCATTTTCAGGGTGGAGCATATACTTTTGCCATAGCAAAAGCTCCGTATGAATATATGTTTGAGATTGCAGGGTTTGAAGATGTGATAGCAGGCTGTGTTAAGTGGCCACTGTCAGTCATAAGATTGCAGGGAAGCAGCATTGGAAGACTTGCAAAAGTGTCTGACTATATTTTGCAAAAGTGGCGTGGGTATACGGATGAAGAGGCATTTATTTTTAACGAAACAGATGGAGTACCACATAATACAATTACGCCAATTGCACGTATGAATGGGAATTTATATGAAATGGATTTGGTTCTCAGAAATAATATTACGACAGAGGACAGGCCATGGGGTGTGTATCATCCAGAGGAAAAACTGCATCACATTAAAAAAGAAAATATTGGATTGATAGAAGTGATGGGGCTTGCAGTACTTCCTTTCAGGCTGAAAAAAGAAATGGATATACTTGCAAAAGCTATTATTGAAGGGAAAAATATTCATGATATAGAGGAAATAAAAATTCATGCTGACTGGGTAGATGAATGGCTGGACTTTTATGATATTACAACAGAAAATATAGAGAGTATTATTCAGAAGGAAATTGCGGATTGTTTTGTGCAGGTTCTGGAATGTGCAGGTGTATATAAACGCACAGAGGAGGGAATTGCTGCATTTAAACGCTTTTTGTCAGTATTATAAAAACTGGAAAGGTAACAAGTTAATGCCGGATTAGACAACTGACATTATAAATTAAAAGGAGTTGCTTGCGAGTGTTATTGGTATATGAGAACAAAACTGATGGAATAGCGGTAGAGTGGAAGAAAACAGTGCATTTTCCACCACATTTACACGAAGCAATAGAGGTAGTGTATGTAACTGATGGGAATATTGAGCTTGGAGTTGGACAAGAATTGTATCACATGGACAAGGGTGATTTTGCAATCGTGTTCCCAAATGTAATACATCATTATCAGGTGTTTGGGGAAAAAGAAAATAAGGTAATATACCTGTATCTTGATCCAACTTTGTTTCCTTCCTATTATAAAGAGTTGCAGATATACAGCCCGAAGAACCCAGTTGTAAAAAAAGAGCGAGTGCATCCTGATGTAGTAAATGCCATAAAATATCTGGCAGAAATAACAGAGGAAAATTCCATGCTGATACTGGCATATGTGCAGATAATTCTTGCCCATGTTTTCACAGAAATGCAAATGATTGATAAAAGCACAGTAGGGAGAGATGACTTGATTTATAATGCGGTAGAGTATGTAGCCAAAAATTTTAGAGAGAAAATCCGTCTTGAAAAAATGGCATACGATTTGTGTGTAAGTAAATATGTGTTATCAAGAATGTTTGCAAAAACATTTCACTGTAATTTTAGTAAATATGTGAATGGAGTCCGATTAAATTATGCAGTTGCGGCACTAGAAAATACAATGGATTCCATTACACATATATGTCTTGATTGTGGGTTTGAAAGTCAAAGAACTTTTAACCGTGTTTTTAAGGATAGATACAAGATTACACCAAGAGAGTACAGAAAAAGAATGGAACACAATAATAAAAGCGTAGTAGTGGATGATATAATGGATGAATAGGTGAGTGCAATGTGGCATACAGATTTTGGGGCATTGGTATTATCTGTTTATGTACTTGACAGGTATGGAAGAAATCGCGATGTGGTACTTGGTTATTTGCGTGAAGCCATCAAACTATTCTGGACTTTCCGTGTTCCATGGAGATGGACATACACTGCAGGAACAGTAGCTGATTGGGTGGCACAGTTTAGCTTTGGATTTTATAGTTTGATGCTTACATCTATGCTGTTAGGGTTAATCGTAATGGTGTTATATAAGCCACGAACATGGTGTACATTTTGTACAACGGGAACAATGACGCAGGGTATCTGTAAATTAAAAAATAATGAAAATAAGTAATACTATTAGGTGACTCATAAAAGGCATATGTCAAAAATGTTATTGGCATATGCCTTTTATAGGGCTATTATATAAGTAAAGCAAGAAAGTAGTAGTTTATGCCGAGACCAGTAAAATGCAGAAAAGTCTGTCATTTCCCCAAAATTTTAGAAATAGCAGTGACATATGAAAATGGACAGATTTTCCAGCACTTTGGACACACAGAGAAATTTAAGGTTTATGATGTAGAGGAAGGAAAAGTAGTACATTCAGAAGTAGTAAATACGAAAGGAAGTTTTCTATGACAGTAAGAGAAAAAGCAGAACTGATTGTAAAAGATATAAAGAAAGAACAGGAAACAAATCCGGTTGTCATTTTTAAACATATAGCAAAGAAGGAATATGTCAGTATTCATGGACCGGAACACCATATATTAGATGGTGCAAGTTTGCTTGTAGCCTACAAAAACGCAGGAGGAGAGATAGACTTAGAACAGGCATTGGACAGGCTGATGGCAGAGGGACTTCGGATGCCGGGGGCAATGTGCGGTTTATGGGGAATATGCGGAGCAATCACATCTATAGGTGCTGCACTTGCAATCATCGACGGAACAGGTCCGCTTTCAACGGATGGAACATGGGAAAATCATATGCAGTTTACCTCGAAAGCAATTGGAGAATTAGGAACCATAAACGGACCAAGATGCTGCAAGAGAGATGCAATGATAGCATTTAAGAATGGTATTGATTATGTGAATGCTCATTATGGAGTAACATTGCAATATGAACAAATGCAATGTGGATTCACAGATTTTAATGAGCAATGTATAAAGGAGAGGTGTCCATTTTATGAGTAATGTAAAAGTAGCTTTTATTTGTGTTCATAATTCATGTAGAAGTCAGATTGCTGAGGCTTTTGGAAGACATCTGGCATCAGATGTGTTTCAAAGTTATTCGGCGGGTACAGAAACAAAACTACAGATTAATCAGGATGCTGTCCGTATTATGAAGGAATTATATAATATAGATATGGAAGCAGAAGAACAGTTCAGTAAGCTGGTTAGTGATATTCCAGATCCGGATATTGCAATATCAATGGGATGTAATGTAGGGTGTCCATTTATAGGCAGACCATTTGATGATAATTGGGGACTTGAAGATCCAACTGGAAAAAGTGATGAGGAATTTAAGATAGTCATTGAACAAATAAAGCATGATATTTTGGAGTTAAAAAGTAGATTGAAACATAATGGAATTTAATAAACTTTTGTTTGTCTGATTGAGAAAATTAATAACAAATTTACTCATCACTTTAACCATAACAGGTTATCAGTAACCAGATTATTAAATAAAATGATATGAGATAAAATTAAGTAATGGAAATAGATAATAATTATTGATTACTATATATGAATATGCATATTATGTACGCACACAATTGTACTGCTTGATTAATATCACTTACGATATCAGAAAAATTATATTTTATAAGGAGGATTATTTATGTCAGAGATTAATATAAGTTATTTTAAAAGTATCATAGATCAGGATAGAGCCGCAGTCGTTATATGCAATCTTAATCATGAAATAATATATATGAATCCTGCTGCGGTTGTTAATTATGGAAAGCGTGGCGGAGACAAGCTGATTGGCAGAAGCTTGCTGGAATGTCATAATAAGGAATCACAGGAAAAGATAAGACAGGTGACAGAATGGTTTGCACAGGACGAAAGCCATAATATTGTGTATACATTTCATAATGAGAAGCAGAATAAAGATGTATATATGGTGGCACTTAGAGATAGTGGCAAGCTGATTGGATACTATGAGAAGCATGAATATCGAGATAGAGAAACAATGAAAATGTATGATTTATGGTGAGTTCCACCTAATGAGGAAGTAATAAAAAATATTGTAGACTGCTTTCTGTGCAAAACCAATGTTCATGTCAGATATCAGAGATACCTTGATGACTGCTATTGGTCAGATTCAGGCAGATACGCGCTCTGAATGATCCGGTACTGGCTGGAATCAACATTTTTGCCATGACTGCAAATGCATTTGATGAGGACAGAAAAAAGCACTGGAATGCGGTATGGATGGATTCTTAACCAAACCAATTGTTATTGAGGAATTGATCAGTACATTACAGAAAAAACTGGATTAGTTAAGAAAAAATAAAGTGATGCTAAGAAAACGTACGGTGATAATTGGCAGAATAATGCGGGTGAGGCAGATCATATTGATCCGTTAGCTAATTTTGTTAAATGTCATAAGCGTAATCCATTTATATCAAAAGAAGATTTAAAAGATATAGGAAATAGAGATGATAATATTCAGATATTTTCAATTATATGCGTTATTGTGTTAAAAATATATCGGCCTATATTGCAAAATATACAATAAATTGTACAAAACTGCTAAAAATATTTGAAATAATTATATGAAAATAGCAATTGTACCCAATAAAATAATGTGATACAATCAAGGAAACTAAAACAGAAAAAATAGTTTCCTTGATTTTTTGTTTTATAAGCGTCACTGATACACAACATTAAAAGGAGCATTATGAATAATAAAGAGAAGATTTTACAGGCAACGATACAGGCATTTAATCAAAAAGGCCTTAAATTTACAATGGACGATATTGCATCTATTCTTGCAATGAGTAAGAAGACAATATATACAATTTTTAAAGATAAGAACACTCTGTTTATGGAGATGGTAGATTATCTGTTTGACACGATTAAAGAGAGCGAATCAGAGATAATTGAAGATAATACATTATCAACAATTGAGAAGATAAGACGTATTCTTGGAGTTATGCCTGAGAGTTATAAAGATATTGATTTAAGACAATTATATATGTTAAAAGGCAAATTTCCAGAGATATACAGACACGTTGAAGAACGTCTGGAGAATGGATGGGAGACAACGATTAAGCTTTTGGAACAGGGGATTGAGGAAGAAGTGATAAGACCGGTTAATGTATTGATGTTTAAGATGATGATGGAGGCATCAATAGAACAATTTTTCCAAAGAGACATTCTTATAAGGGCAGGAATGACATATATACAGGGACTTGATGAGATTGTGGGAATATTATTAGATGGCGTGGCAGTTAAGGAAAGTCATTGAAAATAAAAAGGAGGAATATATAATGCAGGACAAATCAAAGGTTATATTTAACAATGAAATTGATAGAAAGGCATATAGAAAAGCTATTAATTCCAAAAAAAAATACACAAGAAAATATGGTGATGACAGCAATGCCGACTATAAGGTGACAATAAAGAAGAACAAATACATAGGTGATATGCTTGGCGTGTATGATGTGAGGGTTGCAGATAAGCCTGCCAGCGTATCTAACGGTAATAAAGAAGAATTTGATACTGATAAAGGTATTATAGTTGGCAATATAAGAATGGGTTTTGGACATTACAGAATATCAATGGCGATTGCTTCAGCAGCTAATGCACTTGGATATGTTCCTTACTGGATGGATCTTAATTCTTACGATAATACAACCTGTACTAAAGTTATAAGGGCGCAGAACGACCTGTATTCGCTTGGTTCAAGGTTATCACAAAAGAGCAGGCTGTTTAACAGACTGGTGTGGGAACCAATGAATTACGAGGGTTTCAGGAAGCTTTCCTATAACGCTTCAGACCAGAAGAATGCAGAGCTTATGGCACCTGTATATAAGAATGTTCCTAAGAATATTCCGGTTATTGCAACTCATGTATGGCCGGCACAGGCGGCAGTACACGCAGGTATGAAAAATGTTGTTAATGCAATACCGGATAACTGGCCAATGGCATTGCATTTGTCAGAAGGAAGTATTCATACAGTCCAGACTCATTATGCTTATCAAGGTTACAGGATACTTAATGGAATGGACGGCAATAAGGTGTTAAATGAAATGCCAGCAGATAGTCTTGTATACACAGGACATTATATCGACCACGAGCTTGTAACTAATATTGAGGCTGACTGCAATGCAAGAATAGCAAGAAAACAGAACGGAAAGCCTATGAGATTTCTGCTTACAATTGGTGGTGCAGGTGCACAGAAAGAGATATTTGCCCATATAATTAAATACCTTATTCCTTATATTAAGAAGAATAAGGCAGTGTTATACGTTAATGTTGGTGATTATAAAAATGTATGGGACGAACTTATAAGAGATATCCCACAGATGAGAGAACTGGCAACTGAGCATTTTGACAACTGGAAAGATACGAAGGCATTTGCCACGAAGGCATTATCAGCCAGCCAGATAAACAATTCTGATGTAGTGACAGATAACAATAGAGATGATAATTCTAAGAATATTACAGCAGATAATTCAAGTGAAGACACATCTGATAATATAACAGGTATCCACGGTTTTTATCATAAGAATATATTTGAGGCAGTGTATTGTACTAACCTTTTGATGAGAAGTGCAGATGTGCTTGTTACCAAACCAAGTGAATTAGCATTCTATCCAGTGCCAAAGTTATTTATAAAGCGAGTTGGCGGACACGAACAGTGGGGTGCAGTCCATTCAGCAGAGATAGGTGACGGAACACTTGAGTGCAGGGATATACCTCATACTTTACAGATGATAAAGCTGTTTATGGAAGATGATACATACATTATAGATATGTGTAAGAACATAAAGAAGAATAAACAGATGGGTATATATAATGGTGCATATGAGGCTGTCAAATTAGCAGTGAATATGAAGAAATCAGACATTTAATACGGCGTGCAGTAATCAGACACTTAAAAAATATGAAGAAATCAGACATATAGAAAGAAAAGAGGTAGCGTATGGGGCTTAATAAGAAAGAAATGGCATATTATGGCATAGGTGCAGTTGGCAAAGATATGGTTTATATGTTTTGTGCAAGTTATATTCTGTATTATTATCAGGATATACTTGGGGTTAGTGCGATAGCAATGGGGATTATACTTCTTGCGGCACGAGTATTTGACGCATTTAACGACCCTATAATGGGTGTAGTTGTTGCAAAGACAAGAACCAGATGGGGAAAGTTCAGACCATGGCTGTTTATTGGAACATTGCTTAATGCTGTTGTATTGTTTCTGATGTTTTCTGCACCACCAACACTTGATGGCGGCGGACTTGTTGCTTATGCCGCAGTAACTTACGTTTTGTGGGGTGTTACTTATACAATGATGGATATTCCTTATTGGTCAATGATACCTGCATTTACAGAGGGCGGCAAGGAAAGAGAGAATATGTCAACAATGGCACGTTCCTGTGCAGGCGTAGGTTCAGCACTTGTTACAATTATTACAATGCAGTGTGTATATATGCTTGGAAAGGGCAATGAATATGCAGGTTTTAAATGGTTTGCACTTATAATATCAATACTGTTCTTTGCTGCAATACTTATTACCTGCCTTAATATTAGGGAAAAATCAACAGTTGATGTTGAAACAGTATCAGTAAAGCAGATGTTCAAGGCACTTTTCCAGAATGATCAGGCTGTTACAGTAGTTATAACAATTGTTCTTATTAATACATCTGTGTACATAACTTCTAATCTTGTCATATATTTCTTTAAATATGATTTTGGCGGTGCAGACTGGTACAACGGCTATACACTATTTAATACATTTGGTGGTGCAATACAGATATTATCAATGATGGTATTGTTTCCGCTTCTTAGAAAGTTTTTGAACACAATAAAGATATTTTATGTAAGCTTTGTTATGGCTATTGCTGGTTATATAGTTTTATTTATTCTTATATTCACATCAATGTCGAGTGTGTTTATTTTATTTATTCCAGCATTTTTCATATTTGCAGCAAATGGAATGTTATTAGTCTTAACGACTATATTTCTGGCGAATACGGTTGACTATGGCGAATTTAAGAATAAGCGAAGAGATGAGAGCGTTATATTTTCAATGCAGACATTTGTTGTAAAGCTTGCTTCAGGTATAGCCGCATTAGTTGTGTCAATATGCCTTTCAGTATGCAGGTTAAGCAGTAATACAGATGTGGTGACAGATGCTGTGGCTGGTGGTTCGGTAGTAGGACTTAGAATGACAATGACAGTAATTCCGGTAATAGGTCTGCTTATTGCAGTATTTTACTTCCACAGAAAGTACATTTTAACAGAGCAGAAAATGGAAGAGATATCGGAAAGAATTAAGGAGAGCCATTAATGATAACGATTAATAATAATATGTATGTGCTTGATACTGACAATACATCTTATGCGTTTGCCGTGCTTGGAAGCGGGCAGTTGGAGCATTTGTATTATGGAAGAAAGTTACACGCCAATGAGGCTGTGATGACAGAGAAGCATACATTTATTCCGGGTAATACTAATGTATACAATAAAGATTATTCGTCTTATTCGCTGGAAGATGTGTGCCTTGAAATGTCATCATTGGGAAAAGGCGATATAAGAGAGCCTTTTATCGAAGTCACATATCCTAATGGAAGCAGTACAACGGATATGGTGTTTGACAGGGCAGAGATTATACAGGGCAAGGAAGAATACGATACGCTTCCGGGGTCTTATGATGATAATGGAGAGGTTGAACAGCTCGTCATCTATCTTAAGGACAGGAATTATAATCTCACATTGGAGCTTCATTATTATGTATATGAAAAATGTGACATTATAACAAGAAGTGCCAAGCTTGTTAATTCAGGAAATGAGAGCGTAAGGCTTGAAAGATTAATGAGTATGCAGCTTGATTTAAACGAGAGTGATTATGAATTGTCTTTTTTTAATGGTGCGTGGGCAAGGGAGATGAATAGAAGCAGAATACCCATTCGTGCCGGTAAGTATGTAAATGAGTCGGTCACAGGAACATCATCAAACAGAGCTAATCCTTTTTTTATGATAGGAAGAAGTTCAACGACAGAAGATTATGGTGAATGTTATGGATTTAATCTTATATACAGCGGCAATCATTATGAAGCGGCACAGGTTAATTCATATGGTAAATTAAGGCTTGTATCGGGAATTAATCCAGCTACATTTTCTTATATTATTGAAGCAGGAAAATGCTTTGAAGCTCCAGAGGCAGTGCTTACCTATTCATACAAAGGCTATAACAGGATGAGTCATAATATGCACGAGTTTGTAAGAAAGCATATTGTGCGTGGAATCTGGCGCGACAAGGAAAGACCAGTTCTTATTAATAGCTGGGAAGCGGCATATTTTAATATTAATGAAAGAAAGCTTGTGAAGCTTGCAAAGGCGGCTAAGGATACAGGTGTTGAACTGTTCGTTATGGATGATGGCTGGTTTGGTGAGAGAAATGACGACACAAGTTCATTAGGTGACTGGACACCGAATAGCAGAAAGCTTCCAAATGGAATAGCTGGCATTGCGGATAAGATAAAAGAATCCGGGCTTAAATTTGGAATATGGGTTGAGCCTGAGATGGTGAGTGTGAACAGCAGATTATATGAGGCACACCCTGAATGGGTAATTGAAATACCAGATGTAGAACATTCAGAGGGACGGAACCAGAGAATTCTTGATTTAACCTATGAAGCTGTTCAGGACTATATAATTGAGGAGATGAGTGAGGTGTTCTCATCAGCAGATATATCTTATGTAAAATGGGATATGAACAGAATATTCAGTGATTATTATTCTAAAAATCTGCCACCTGACAGGCAGAAGGAAGTATCGCATAGATATGTGTGCGGCTTGTACAGATGTATGAAAGAGCTTACTAATAGATTTCCTGACATATTATTTGAGGGCTGTGCGGCAGGCGGCAACAGATTTGATCTGGGAATGTTATGCTATTTTCCGCAGATATGGGCAAGTGATAATACAGATGCGCTTTGCAGGGCACAGATTCAGTATAATTACAGCTATGGTTATCCGTTATCGTGTATTTCAGCCCACGTATCGGCAAGCCCTAATCATCAGACATTAAGAAATATGCCGTTAGAGAGCAGATTTGCAGTTGCGGCATTTGGGCTTCTTGGCTATGAATGTAATATGTGTGATATGAATAAAGAGGAATTAAATGCTGTGAAATGTCAGATTGAACTGTACAAGAAGTTAAGAAATGTATTCTTTACTGGTACATTTTACAGGACAGAAAGCTTTGAAGAAGAAAATGCAGGTAATGCCAGTGTATTAAATAATGGTAAAGGCAACAGGGCAGAATGGACAGTAGTATCAACGGATAAGAAGAAAGCTGTCGGATTAATTATGCAAAAACACGTTATACCTAACACACAGTATGCCTGTTACAGGGCTAAAGGTCTTGATGAAGCTAAGAAATACCATTTTTACAACAGAAAGCTTCAATATGATATTAAAGAATTCGGTGAGCTTGTTAATATGGTATCGCCAATACATATTAAGCAGGGTTCTATGTTACAGGATATACTATCGAAGCTTAAGAAAATGGATGGTGAAACAGAAGATTACATAGCTTATGGAGATACACTTATGTATTCGGGTGTCAGGTTAAAGCAGGCATTCAGTGCAACAGGCTACAATGAGAATGTCCGATTTTTTCAAGATTTTGCAGCGAGATTATACTTTATGGAAGAGGTAGAAGATGATAAGCAGTGACATAATTAGTTCGGGCGGTATTGATAATATATTAAAGGATCTATATATTGATGAAAGCCAGCTTGAATACCAGAGGAAAAGATATATTAATGCTCTGAACCGCTTCACACAGTTATATGGTGAAGGAGATGTGCTTATATTCAGTGCACCGGGAAGAAGTGAGATTGGCGGTAACCACACAGACCACCAGAATGGAAAAGTTCTTGCGGCTTCTATTAATCTGGATATTATCGCAGTGGTAAGACCAGTGAATTCCAAGGAGAGTGTGTCAGAGGAAGGCAGTTTATCTGGGCATAGTGGTGTTAATGCCAGAATTATAAGAATTGTGTCGGACGATTATCCAATGCTAGAAGTGTCATTATCAGATACGGATATTAATAAGGATGAATATTCAACCACTAAGGCACTTGTTAAAGGTGTGATTGCCGGCTTTAAGAAAAAAGGTTTCAAGACAGGAGCATTTGATGCGTTTATAACAAGTGATGTGCCTATGGGAGCAGGACTTTCATCATCTGCGGCATTTGAAACACTTATAGGAACAATACAGTCACATATATATAATGCTGGAAAAATATCAGCAGAAGATATTGCAGTTATCGGACAGATGGCAGAGAATGAGTATTTTGGCAAGCCTTGTGGACTTATGGATCAGATGGCATGTTCGGTTGGCAATATGGTCTATATTGATTTTAATAATAAGGAAAATCCAGTTGTTAATAAGCTTGATGTGGATATTAAAAAATTCGGATACAGCCTGTGCATAACTGACACTAAAGGTTCACATAAGGATTTGACAGATGATTATGCAGATATCCGCCGTGAGATGAATGCAGTTGCAAGTTACTTCGGACAGGAGGTTCTTCGTGGCATTACATTAAAGGATATACTTGATAATTTTAAAGAGCTACAGGAGAAGTTCGGTGACAGGAGCATACTAAGAGCAGTTCATTTTATAGAGGAAAATGAGAGAGTAGAAAATGAAGTAAATGCTCTTATATCTGGAAATATTGATGAATTCTTAAGGCTGGTATCAAAGTCTGGTGATTCATCTTACAAATATCTTCAAAATATATATTCAACCAAAGATACTGCCAATCAGGGCGTTTCACTTGGACTTATGATGAGTGAAATATTCTTAGGTGATAATTGTGCATGCAGAGTTCACGGAGGTGGCTTCGCAGGTACAATACTTGCAATTGTCAAGGATACTGCTATAGATGAATACAGAAGAAATATGGATAAGATATTCGGTGATGGTGCAAGTATGATATTACAAATCAGACATTGCGGAGGTGTCAGAATAATATGAGAAATTTAGAAGATATGAAGAAATCAGACAATATAATGAGTAGTGATGCCAAGGAAGGTACGGAAAATATTCCAGATATAGACAAGGTTATATCAGAGCTTGTCAATTATGCTTCAGAGAATGAACTGATAGAAGCTGATGATAAGATATTTATAGTAAACAGGTTGCTGGATATTTTTGAAAAAAACGGACTTGCAGAAGATAGTGAGATAATTAAGAATTCAGGTGTGCAGGAGCTGAATAACACAAGACCAATAGCAGATATCCTGTCGGACTGCCTTAAAATAGCAGTTGATAATGGACTTATAGAAGATACGCAGCTTAACAGGGATTTGTTTGATACAAAGGTAATGGGTGCTGTCACACCAATGCCTTCAGTTGTAAGAAAGCATTTTAAGGAGCTTTATAATAATAATCCAAAGCTTGCGACAGACTATTTCTATGAACTTAATAAAGCCTGCAATTATATAAGGTGTGACAGGATTGAGAAAGACCAGAAATGGAAGTACAATTCAGAATATGGAATTATAGATATAACGATTAATCTGTCAAAGCCAGAGAAAGACCCTAAGGATATAATAAAACAAGGAAAGTTTGCAGCAAGCGGATATCCTAAATGCCTTTTGTGTAAGGAAAATGAGGGATATGCGGGAAATCTATCACATCCTGCAAGGCAGAATCTAAGAGTTATACCGCTTGAATTAAGTGGTGAGAAATACTATATGCAATATTCACCCTATGTATATTATAACGAGCATTGCATAGTGTTTAATGATAAGCATATTCCTATGAAGATTAATAAAAGCACATTTAAAAAGCTTATTGAATTCACAGATATGTTTCCGCATTATACATTAGGTTCTAATGCGGATTTACCAATTGTAGGAGGTTCTATATTAAGTCACGACCATTTTCAGGGCGGTGCTTATGAATTTCCTATGGCAAGAGCAGAATATGTGTATACATTCAAGCTGGATAGATTCAGTGATGTTAATGCAGGAATTCTTAACTGGCCTATGTCAGTAATAAGGCTTAGCAGTAATAATAAAGACAGCCTTGTTAATGCCTGTGATTATATATTAGATAAATGGAAGAATTACACTGATGAAAAAGCATTTATATATTGCAATACAGATGGTGAACAGCATAATACGATAACTCCGATATGCAGGCAGAAAGGTGATAATTATGAGATGGATCTGGTATTAAGAAACAATATTACTACAAATGAGTGTCCATGGGGAGTGTATCATCCATCAGCAAATCTTCATCATATAAAGAAAGAGAATATTGGTCTTATTGAGGTTATGGGAATGGCTATACTTCCAGCAAGACTTGATAAGGAAATGGGCATTTTAAAAAACGCTCTGTTAAATAATGAAGATGTCCGCTTAATCAGCGAAATTGAAAAGCACGCACAATGGGTTGATAGCTGGAAAGACAATTATAATATAACTAAAGATAATATTGATGAGATAATCAGATTGGAAATTGGCAAGGTATTTGTGCAGGTGCTTGAATGTGCCGGTGTATACAAGACAGACGATAATGGAAGAGAGGCATTTGTAAGATTTATAAAATATTGTCAATAATATTTACTTTCTTTGATTGATTAATGTAATGGGTAGATTTTAAAAATTCTGAATCAGAATTCATAGATAGTAAATTTATATTTTAATGATTTTATAAAAGTGGTGGTCAATAATAACCCGACCACCACAGATAATCAAAATTAACATAAGTTACCAGACAAATTCTAAAATGTTATTAATTATTCTTGATAGCATTAACAGCTTCTTCTTTAGAAAGTTTATAGTTTTTCATAAGCTTATAAATTGTATCTTCATCGGAAAGATTAACTTCTTTACATAATTTAATAAAAACTTTAATGCCATTGGAGCGTTCCTTGATTTTGCCTTCTGCAAGTCCTAACTGTCGTCCTTCTTCTTTGACTACTTCAAGATGACCTTCCTCATCATACTCATAAATACTCACAGTAATCACTTCCTCTCTGTGATTTCTAAAAAATTCCGACAATACATTCTCAGCGATACATTCATCTACAGCCTCTGTAACAGCAGTGCGGATATCAATTTTTTCAATATCGGTCTTTATACGCACCTTATTAACAAATGTCATATAGTCCTTAAGTGTCTCACATTTAGAAAGAAATTCAGAGCTATATGTATACATATTTGTCCTGTTGAAATTATTATTATCCTTTGAATTCCTGCCAGAACCATTACTATACTTTGAATTAATAGTACGAGCCTTATTACCAGCATAATTATCAGTATTGATATTGATAACTCTTACAGTAAGTTCAAGCTCAGGATTGTCGACATTTTTCTCATACATATCTGATAGTCGGAGAGTGCTTTCCGCCTCAAGTGGCTGTTGTCCTGAATTAATATCATCAATAGTATGCTGACTTGTATTCGTTGTTGATGACTTTATGTCAGTTCCTGCATTTATAGTGCTGTCTGCTGAATGTCCAGCCTGCCTTGTATTGTCTGTAATATTAGTATTTTCCATAAGTTCTCCAATCTGTGGTAATGATGCCTGACAGCATAGCAGTTATATAAAATAATGACATAGCATTTAAACAGATGTTTGTTGTGATACTGTCATATACATTATCTGACAATATTGGAGAAATAAAAAATATATATCTTTATTACATTCTATCATTGGGAAAATGTTATGACAAGAAGAAAAATGCTGTTAATCCACAGATGATAAATTTCATACAAATCTGTTATTACTGACATTATAAATAAAGCTATGCGTTAAATAAATATAGCTATAAAATGAATTATTACGCGTAAATATATATTATATATAACATATATTAAATAGAAATGCAATAGCAAATGTGCTTAAAAAGTTATAAAGTATATGAAATCAATAAATCCACCGTAATTATATTTCGTGCAAATATTTTATGGGCTTTTATTATACCTGAAATATATATTAATTTACATCAATTTTATCAATTTATACTACAATATTTACAGTCTTGTAATAAACTTCAATGACATAAAGAACAAATATAAAAATGTTCTATAACATATTTTAATTGAAAAATGGGAGGAAGATATGCCATCAACATATGCACATTATAGAATGGGACAGCAGGTGCGTACAATGCTGGACGGTAATGAGAAAAAGATAGTTGAAAAGTACCCACAATTATATCTTATAGGGTTACACGGTCCGGACATTTTATTTTATTATAAGCCACTAAAGTCCAATGCAATTAACAGTATCGGGTATGAACTGCACAGACATTCAGGAAAGGAATTCTTTGAGAGAGCAAGAAAAGTAATATCAGGAAAGAATAACAGAGAGCCATATCTGGCTTACACTTATGGGGTGCTTAACCATTTTGCACTTGATGTAAGCTGTCATGGTTATATTGAGGATAAGATAAACGAAAGCGGAATATCGCACGCCGAGATAGAAGTTGAGTTTGACAGGGAACTTATGATTATGGATAAGAAGAATCCAATAACACAGTCGCTGGTAAGGCATATTATTCCGTCAGAGGAGAATGCAAAGGTAATAAGTGAATTTTATCCAGGTACAACTATGCAGGACGTGAAAAAGGCACTTGAAGGAATGATTTCCTACAACAATCTGCTTGTTGCACCATCGCACATAAAACGCTGGTTTATATATCTTTTACTTAAGGTATCTGGCAATTATAAGGAAATGCACGGCTTGATTGTGAATTACCATAAGAATAAGGCGTGCAATGACAGCACGGTGAAATTGTTATCGTTATACAGACACGCGAAGAACACGGCATATCAGTCAATTATTAAATTCGACGGATTTTTAAATAATGCTTGTGAGCTGGATAAAGCATTTAATTATAGCTTTGGTTCGGTTCTTATAGAAGGTTGTGATAATAATCAGAAACAGTGTATATCGGATAACATTCAGAATGTGGAAAGCTTTATAAAGAAAGAGGTGCAGTATGAGGGGTAAAAGCAATAACAGATTTAAGCTTACAGCTAATGAAAAAGGCTGGATATTATATGATGTTGGTAATTCGGCATTTATTCTTATGGTATCTACGATATTACCTATATATTTTAATTATCTTGCAGAAAATGCAGGAATATCATCAGTAGATTATCTTGCATACTGGGGATATGCGGCTTCTATTGTGACACTGATTGTAGCAGTGTTAGGACCAGTGCTTGGAACACTCGCAGATACGAAAGGCTTTAAAAAGCCTATATTCTCAGGCTGTGTAATAGCTGGCTGTCTTGCGTGTGTGGCAATGGGCATTACAGGTTCGTGGATATCATTTCTTGTTGTATTCGTAATTGCGAAGGTATGTTTTTCTGCAAGTCTTGTATTTTATGACTCTATGTTATCAGATGTCACGACAGACGAGAGAATGGATATTGTATCGTCAAATGGATACGCTTACGGATATGCAGGAAGCTGTATTCCATTTATTATAAGCCTTATCTTTGTATTAGGATACAATAAAATAGGAATTTCTCTGAGTGCGGCAATGCTCATATCATTTGTAATAGTAGCTTTATGGTGGTTCTTAATGACAGTTCCGCTTATTAAGAATTATAAGCAGATTAATTATGTTGAAAGAAAGCCACACGCAGTAAAGGAAAGCTTTGTAAGAATTAAGGATACACTCTGTGGAGTTGTAAAGCAGAAGAAAATATTCTTGTTCCTTGTAGCATTTTTCTTCTATATTGATGGCGTGTATACAATAATAGATATGGCAACAGCTTATGGTTCAGCACTTGGACTTAATTCAACGGGTCTGCTTCTGGCTCTGCTTGTTACACAGCTTGTAGCATTTCCATTTGCTATTATATTTGGAAGGCTTGCCTCAAAATACAGCACAGGACGTCTTATAACTGCCTGCATAATAGCGTACATAGGAATTACAGTATTTGCAGTATTTATGAAAAGCCAGTGGCAGTTCTGGGTATTAGCTATATTTGTTGGTATGTTTCAGGGCGGCATACAGGCGTTGTCACGTTCTTATTTTGCAAAGATAATACCGGCTGAAAGGTCAGGAGAATATTTCGGACTTATGGATATATGCGGAAAAGGAGCTTCATTTTTGGGAACACTAGTTGTAGGTGCGGCTTCTCAGATATTTGGAAGCATTAATATCGGTGTGTCTATGATAGTGTTATTGTTTACGGCAGGGCTTGTGTTATTTATAATGACAGATAAGCTTGACAGCAAAGAGGCAGATTTGGATACAGAAAAGGGTATGATTGCCAATAACAGCTTTGCAGAAGGTAAGGCAGTTAATAATTAACAGTTAAATATATCAAATAATGCATTACTGTTTACAGTGAGTATGTTAAAAGTTATACTGTGGTTATAGGGTTAAATATTTAATCTGATAGCACAGATACTATTAATAATATGAACTGTAAACAGTTTTTTTAATTAACAACAGATACATTGATTAAATAAAGAGGGAGGAAAGTTATGCAGAGCAGAAAAGAAGCACTGGACTATGGCTTGGCATTTCCTGATACATATGTAGAAACACCTTTTCGCGATACTAACTGGCAGTTAGTGAGGGTTAAATGCAGCAAGAAGGCTTTTTTATGGATATATGAGAAAGACGGATACGTTAATCTGAATGTGAAGGCAGATAAAGAATGGAGAGATTACTGGAGAAGTGCTTTCAAATCGGTAATTCCCGGATGGCACCAGAACAAGGAGAACTGGAACACAATAATTCTCGATGGTTCAGTGCCAGATGATGCTATTAAGACAATGATTAAGGAAAGCTACGAGCTTGTTACTGATAATCCAACAAAAAGGATATATGAAGCGGTAAAGAAAATACCTAAGGGCTGTGTTGCGACCTATGGACAGATAGCGGAGCTTGCTGGTAATAAAGGAATGGCAAGAGCAGTAGGTAATGCACTTCATAGAAATCCTGACCCAGATAATATACCATGTTACAGGGTTGTTAATTCCAAGGGAGAACTGTCGGGTGCATTTGCATTTGGCGGTGCAGGACAACAGGAGGAGCTGCTTAAGGCAGACGGGATTGAAGTAGTTAATGGGAAAGTTGACCTTAAAGTGTATAGTATGAAATTCTAAACAATATGTCAGATTATATGCAGAAGCACAGAAGTAATTATACATTATTGATATAAAAAATAGTGTATAACTGCACAATAATGCACACAATCTAGGTAATATACTATTAACATATGATAAAAGTATGTTATACTGATAAGGCAGTACAATATATGTTTGTTACTGTGGAAAGATTAAATATCCGGTAATTGGAAGAAAGAGCAGATTATGAAAGAATTAAGCGAGAGAACGAAAGATTTTACAGATTCTGTTATAAGAAGAATGACAAGAATAGCCAATAAATATGGTGCAGTGAATTTATCACAGGGCTTTCCAGATTTTAACCCACCTAAGCAGATAACAGACAGACTGTCAGAGGTTGCAAGTGAAGGACCTCATCAGTATGCTTTGACTTGGGGAGCTAAGAATTTCAGAGATGCAATAGCTGCCAAATATGAACATTTTTCAGGAATTAAGGTTGACCCTGAATCAGAGATTGTAGTTACATGTGGAAGTACAGAGGCTATGATGGCGACAATGTTAAGCATTACCAATCCTAAGGATAAGGTAGTAATCTTCTCACCATTTTACGAGAATTATGGTGCAGATACTATTCTTTCAGGAGCAGAACCGATATATGTTCCACTTGTTCCACCAGATTTTACATTTAGCATTGAGCAGTTAGAAAATGCTTTTAAACAGGGAGCGAAAGCACTTATCCTGTGCAATCCGTCAAATCCTTGTGGAAAGGTATTTACATTCGAGGAATTAACTGCAATAGCAGATGTCGTAAAGAAATATGATGCCTATGTTGTGACAGATGAAGTGTATGAGCATATTGTGTACGCACCTAACAAACATATATATATGCAGGCACTTGACGGAATGAGAGAAAGAACTATCGTATGTAATTCATTGTCAAAGACATATTCTATTACAGGCTGGAGACTTGGATATGTAATTGCTAATCCTGAAATAATCGACAGGGTTAAGAAGGTACACGATTTTCTTACAGTAGGTGCGGCCGCACCACTTATGGAAGCCGCAACAGTTGGATTGAAATTCGATGACAAGTATTATGATGAACTTGCGGCACATTATGCACATATGAAAGAGGTATTTGTCGGCGGGTTAGAAAAGCTTGGTTTAAAATATACAGACCCACAGGGTGCTTATTATGTGCTTGTTGATGTGAGTGAATTTGGAGTAAAAGATGATGTGAAGTTCTGTGAATGGCTGGCACAGTATGTAGGGGTTGCGGCAGTACCGGGTTCAAGCTTCTTTAGGGAAGATGTACATAATCTTATAAGATTTCATTTTGCCAAGCAGGACGATACACTTAATGAAGCGATTAATCGTCTTGCTGGCTTAAGAAAGGCTGTAGCTGAAGCTGGAGATGTTGAGTGGAGATAATCAATCGTGAGGGATATCGTGAAAACGTCCATCTAGTTCTTCGGTTTTAACTATATTTATAAAGGCGTGAGGATCAGCACTTCGTATAAGTGGTATAAGCTGTCTTGTTGCCTCTGAATGAATTACAGAGTAAAGAAGTGTCTTTTCCCTGCCTTCATAACAGCCAACTCCCTTGAATAGAGTAGCATCGTGATGAGTAGTTTCTTTAATAATCTGGTATATTTCATCAGACTTGTCTGAGATAATAAAAAGAGTTTCCTTCTTGTAACGCTTATATAACCACTGGATAACCTGAGTACTACAGAACTGGTATATGATTGAGTAAAGAGCGATTGACCAGCCAAACATAGCACCGGCAATAGCAAGCATTACAACATTTCCAAGCAGAATATAGTTCCAGGCATCTATTCCTTTTTCGTGTGATAAGAATATGCTTATAAAATCTGTACCACCGGTTGTTGCACCAGCGTTAAGGCATAAGCTTATTGCAAATCCATTGATAATTCCACCAAACACGCTTATCAAAAGCACGTCATTAGTGAATACATAAGGTGGAAGAATATCCACAAATATACTTGATAAAAATATAACTATAATTGAGTAAATGGTAAATTTCTTTCCGATGTATTTGAATGCAATATAAGTAGGAAAAAGATTAAGTGCAATATTAAATATACTGAAAGGTATAGTTATATGTAAGAACTTAATGATTATTTCCTGTAAAAGCAGGGAAAGTCCTGAAAATCCTCCAGGGAAAAGTCCTGCGGTCTTAGCAAAACAGCGCAAATTCCACGCATATAATATTGATGCAAATGTAATAATAAAAAGCCTGAACACCTGATAGAACTTAGGGTGTTTAGCTTCGAATGACTGAAACATAGAACCTCCTTATAAATAATTAGTATTATGAAAAACAGGCTATATAATAGCACATTATAATTAAAGCTTCCATAGTAATTATTAATCTTTTAGCGCATTTTATTGAATTATATAAATAATAGAGTTATCATAATTATATTAATCAAAATAATTGTAATGGTTAAAATAATTTAATTGATTAATATAGTTAAAATAATTGTATTGATTAAAGTAATTATATTAATCAGATAGTAAGTAAAGATACAGACGAGGCAGGTAAAAGATATTGAAGATAAGAGATATTATAGACAGGGAACAGGAAACATTATCAATGGAGGTATTCCCACCAAAGAAAGACACGGATTTTGAGATGGTTAAGGAGGCAGCTTTACATATAGCCTCATTGAAACCAAGCTTTATGAGCGTTACATATGGAGCGGGAGGAAGCACTAAGGGCAATACAATTAAACTTGCAAGTGAAATCCAGAAGCAGTATCAGGTTCCAGCAATGGCACATCTTACTTGTGTATGTGCAACTAAAGAAAGCATTAATACAGCTTTAACAGAGATGAAGCAGGCTGGAATTGAAAATATTCTTGCACTCCGCGGAGATATTCCTAAAGATTATGACGGAGAAGTATTTACAGAATTTCAACACGCTTCACAGCTTGTAGAACTGATTAAAAAGACAGGTGATTTCTGTGTTGGTGGTGCGTGTTATCCAGAAGTACACCCAGATTCCAAGAATAAGTTTGATGATATTAATGGTCTTAAGGAAAAGGTTAAGGCAGGCTGTGAATTTCTTACAACACAGATGTTCTTTGATAATAACATTTTCTTTAACTTTATGTACAGGGTAAGGGAAGCTGGCATACATATTCCAATAATACCGGGAATTATGCCTATTACCAAGAGAGCACAGGTTAAGAATGCTGTTAAATTATCAGGCTGCAATGTGCCGGAAAGATTTAAGAATATTATTGATAAATATGGTGATACAGAAAATGCTATGAAACAGGCGGGGGTTATATATGCCTCAGACCAGATTATAGACCTGCTGGCTAATGGTGTTAAGAATATTCATATATATTCAATGAATAAGCCTGAGATTGCAAAAGGAATTCAGGATAATCTTAAAGGAATAATTCTGTAATATGAATTCACAAGTTGTTGAAAAAGTATCATTAGTCAGGGAAGATGAGAATATAAGTTATATTACGCCGACAAGAAATCCGTTGTCGTGTACAGTTGTAATTGTAGAAACCGGACATAATATATGGCTTTATGATACAGGAAGCCATTCTGATATACCGGCAATGATTAATTCTTATAATCAGGCTGGAAAAAATATTAATATAGTTCTGTCACATTTTCACCCAGACCATATAAAAAATGTGTCTGATATACATTTTATGAATATGTATCAGGGAAAGAATACATTAAGATATACAGGAACGGGTGAGATTGTTACAGATGATTTGTATATAGATGATGATATAATGCTTCATATATTTCCAATAGCTTCAAGCCACGCAAAGGGGTGTCTTGCGTTGGAGGTTAAAGACATATGTTATGTTGGTGATGCACTTTATCCGGCAACAGGTCCGCAATTCAGAAGATATAACGCTGGACTTCTGCTTGAACAGTTAAGGCAGATAGAAAGCTGTAATGTTAAGTATATTTCACTCAGTCATAGAACACATTTTAAATATTCCAAAAGAGCGGTTGTAAGATGGTTGAAAGCAATATATAAGCTTCGTGGAGCGAATGAGGCTTATATATATCTGTAAAAAGTTGTCAGATAATGTTTACAAATAGATAATATAATTGTACAATATTATACATAACGAGCATATATATGCAAAAGGATATGTGCAAATTGTATATATAGTAGAATATTCGTGAACAGAATGGAGGATTATTATGGGACGTTTAGACGGTAAAGTTGCAGTTATTACAGGTGGTAACTCTGGTGTTGGAGCAGCTACAGCGAAGTTATTTGCAAAAGAGGGAGCTACAGTTGTTATCACAGCAAGAAGAGAGGCGGCATTAAAGGAAGTTGCTGATGAGATTACAGCGGCAGGTGGTGAAGTATATGCTGTATCAACAGATATATCAAAGCCTGAAGACCCAGAGGCACTTATGCAGAAGGTAATGGATAAGTATGGAAAGATAGATATACTTGTTAATAATGCAGGTATTCTTGAGCAGGGACTTAAGCCAATCGACAGATTTCTTGATGAAGATATGGATAGAATTATTGAAACTAATGAAAAAGGAACTATGCGTTGTATGAAAGCTGCTTCTAAGAGAATGAAGAGCGGTGCATCAATTGTAAATGTAGCTTCTGTAGCAGGTGAGAAGGGCTGTGGAGGAGCTGCATATGTAGCTTCTAAGGCGGCAGTTATAGGACTTACCAAGCATACAGCATTAAGATTTCAGAAAGACGGAATTCGTTGTAATGCCATATGTCCAGGCAATATAATTACACCTATGACTATGGGAACAGACCCAGCGGCACTTGACCCGGATATGATAGGTGCTATGATGAACCATAGTGATATTAAAGCACCATCTTGTACAGCAGAGGATGTTGCTAATGTTATTATATTCTTTGCAAGCGATGAAGCCAAAGCAATAACAGGCCAGATTATAGTAACAGATTATGGTGCAATGCTTTAATTATTAAGAACAGGATTTTTAAGCCTGATAAGAGAAATTAATTAAAATAATATTTTATATGCATAATAAGAGATATTGATTAGCGTATCAATATCTCTTTTTTAATGAAATATTATAAAATATCCCAACTGGATAATTTGGTTTTGACATATTATCCGTCATAATTTATGCTATAATGTGCGTAAGCAATGAGCCGTGCAGGATAAAAGAATAAAAAAAGAACTGTGCTTGCACAAAGTACTTTTTTATTCTTTTATCCTATAGGGCGAACGCCCGACAGTGTAAGAAAGCATAGATTTCTTACACTTGCACGGTGGAGTATATAATTTATAATATTATATGCTTAAAAAATAAGAAATTAAGAAATATTAGAAACAGGAGTCTCACAGAATGAGTAAAATAAAATTAGGCTGTCACGTTGGAATGGCAGGAAAAGAAATGTTCTTAGCATCAGCTAAGGAAGCCGCTTCATATGGAGCTAATGTATTTATGTTATACACAGGTGCACCACAGAACACCAGACGTAAAGATATATCAGAGCTTAACATAGAAGCTGGCTGGGAATATGCAAGACAGCACGGAATTGAGGAAATCGTGGTACACGCTCCTTATATAATTAATCTTGCGAATACTGTTAAGCCAGAGACATATGAGCTCGCAGTTGAATTCCTTGAAAAAGAGATAATCCGTACAGCGGCAATGAGAAGCCGCATTATGGTGCTTCATCCGGGAAGTCACGTTAATGCAGGGGTGGAAGCAGGAATTGCACAGGTTATAAAAGGTCTTAATACAGTGCTTAACCAGAATGATGACGACGTTTATATTGCCCTTGAAACTATGGCAGGAAAAGGCAGCGAAGTTGGGCGTACATTTGAAGAACTAAAAGCAATATATGATGGTGTTGATAAGAAAGACAGATTAAGAGTATGCTTTGATACTTGTCACGTTAATGATGCAGGATATGATATTGTCAATCATTATGATGAAGTATTTGAAGAATTTGATAAGGTAATCGGTCTTGACCAGATAGCGGTATTTCATATTAATGACAGTATGAATCCATTGGGAGCACATAAGGACAGACATGCCAATATTGATAAAGGAAGTATCGGGTATGAAACACTTCACAGACTTGTACACGATGAAAGATTTATTGATGTGCCAAAGATATTAGAGACACCTTGGCTTGCCGAGGAAGGTTCAGACAAGAAGACAAAGCCACCATATAAAGAAGAAATAGAGTGGCTTCTTAAATAGTACCTCTTATAATAATTGTAGGGATAATGCAGAAAATAGTATTTGAAATAATAATATAGAAATGAGGCACAGTATGTTTATACAGGATGATAATACATATAATAACCTGAGAGAAAAGTCATTCTTGCAGTGGCTTGATGATTGCAGTAAGCACGAGGATATAGCTGTAAGAGGCGGCGTTAAGCTTGCTTATGAGTATGTAGAGATGCTTAACAATGAGATTAAAAGGCTCAAGGAACAGAATGAGTTAAAGAATGAATATTTAAAGAAAATATCAGGAAAGAAATAAAGAAATATGATAGCAATTGTAACAATTGATGATAATAACGGAATGATGTTTAATAAACGCAGACAGAGCAAGGATATCAGGCTTATTGAGAGGATTCTTGATATTGCAGGAACTAATAGAATATGGGTGTCTGAGTACAGCAGTCAGTTATTTGATACTTCTAAAGATAATATTATCGTGGATAATTCATATACAGAGGCACAGGCGCAAGATTACTGTTTTGTGGAAAATGTTGATATAAATGAGTTACGGGATAACATAAGTAAGATTTATGTGTATAAGTGGAATAGAAAATATCCGTCAGACGTTACATTTCCGGCAGCAATGCTTGATAATTACCAATTGGAAAATGTATCGGAATTTGAGGGTAATTCCCACGATAAAATAACAGAAGAAATATATATAAGGAGTAAGGTGTAATTATTGTGAAGTTATGTTAAATAGAATATTGTCAAGTAAAGAAAAAATTAATACGTCAAATAAGCGTCTATGTAAGGTACTGTCTGCATTAATTCTTGTCTTATCATTAGTATTAAGCTTAGCAGGCTGTTCAGGTGCTGATATTGCAGACAGCATTAACCCGTCACAGAATGAGAGTACAACTGTACAGACTGATAAGGCAGGTGGCAGTAATTCCTCCAATAAGAATAATTCCGCAGATAAGAATGATACATTAGCGGCGGGAACGGATAGTGCGGACTGGCGTGCTACATTACCAGAATACAGTGACAGTCCATATGTTATAGTTAATAATAATGAACCATTTTTTACAGAAAATGATATGACAGTGGACTCTTTTGAGTATTATGGTGAGTTAGACGAGCTTGGAAGATGTACAGTAGCTTATGCAAGCATAGGAAAAGACTTAATGCCAACAGAGAAACGTGGCTCAATAGGTTCTGTAAAACCTACAGGCTGGCATACAGTAAAATATGATATAGTAGACGGAAAATATCTTTATAACAGATGTCATCTTATAGGTTACCAGCTTACAGCAGAGAATGCCAACAAGAATAATCTTATAACAGGAACGAGATATCTTAATGTTGATGGTATGCTTTTATTTGAAAATATGGTAGCAGACTATATTAAAGAAACTAATAATCACGTTCTGTACAGGGTTACACCGATATTTACAGGAGATAACCTGCTTGCAGATGGAGTACTTATGGAGGCTGAGTCTGTTGAGGATAATGGAGAGGGAATTTCATATAATGTATTCTGCTATAATGTCCAGCCTGGTGTAAAGATTGATTACGTTACAGGTGACAGTTCACTTGAATAAATTAGTATAAGAAATCAGTGGTAAGAAAAATCAGTGGTAAGAGAAATCTTATCACTGATTTTTTTGTAAATATTTTCCTGTGTGACTTTCGTGTGACCAGAATGGGTAATAATACCGCAGTAAAGTAAATAAAGAAAGGAAGCACTGTATGAAAGGTAAGCAAAAGATACTGTTGTTAGTGTGTTCTGTTATTGCAGTTGTGTCAGTCAGTGGTATGGCTGCATACGCTTTGTTAAAGACGGTAACAGAAACTAAGACCAATGTATTTGCGTCGGATAAATCCATAAGTATTGACCTGACAGAACCGCAATGGGAGAGATATGGAAAAGAAGCAGCTAAGGTATATGTGCCGGGGCAGACAATTGATAAAGACCCAACCGTAAGCCTTAATGATGAAAGTATCAGTGCATATGTGGCATTAAAGGTTCAGTTCTTTGATGAGAAGAATAACGAACTCACATTCAGGGAATTTGCTGACAGATATCTTTATGGAGGTTCAGAGCTTGCTAATGCAGGAATTGACTGGTCTAAAGATTGGACATTTATTGGAAATGCCAATTCAGATTTAGAAAATGATGAATATGCAAGCCGGCTTATGTATATGTATAATAAGCCGCTTGATAAAGATAATGCCAACACAGATATTAAAGAAAATATTTCAAAGCCTTTATTTACTAAAGTGCATTTAAGCAATGAGATTACAGCAGATAACACAACTAAGAGATTACCTGAGTTTAATATCAAGGTTACGGCATATGCAGTTCAGGCAGAGGGCGTATCAGTAGAGGAAGCGAAGAATTCGTTATTGGAAATGAGTATTGTTAGGGAGGATTAATTATTATGACAACTTGTAAGAAGATTACATTAACAGCAGCAGCTATGGTACTGTCAGCAGGTCTTGCAGTAGGAGGTACATTAGCATATCTTAATGCAGTAACAGAAACTAAGACCAATACATTTACTTCAAGCCGTAATATTACAACAACACTTACAGAAACAGAATGGACCAGTGATTCAGGAAAGAATTATCTTCCAGGAGATGTAATAAAGAAAAATCCTGTTATGAATAACGAATCAGACCAGCCTGTCTATATGGCAGTTAAGGTTGATTATTTAGATGATAATGGCAATCTTATGAGTGCAGAAGAATTTAAAAAATATGCCTCAATTACAGATTACGACAATGATAACTGGAAAATGGCGACAGTCAATTCAGACGGAAGTGAAGTGTGGATATATATGACAGCCGTTGAAGCAGGAGAGTCAACAGAAGCATTATTTAACAATGTTACAGTTAATACTGGAATAACAGAAGAATGGTCAAGTGCAGCTAAGACAACAACTATCTATAAGTGTGATGCAGACGGCAATAAGTTATCAATAATTGATACAACTAAGGAACAGTACGACCCAACTGTTGTATACAAGGATGCAGACGGTAATATTGTAAGTGCAGGTACACTTCCTACATTCAATATTAAGGTTACAGGTTTTGCAGTTCAGGCATCAACATTTGCTGATTACAACGAGGCACAGCCAGAACTTATCAAGCTTGTAAACAGCAAGACATCTGATGATGCACAGTTCTAATAAAATGTATTATATTGAATAAATCGGACAGTGCTTTTTGCGTTACATTATTGAAATTGTATTATATCGTTGGAATTGAACAATAACAGTATCATATTTATTTATTCAGGAAAGAGGATATATGGTTAATAAGAAGAAATTAACTGCCGGTGTAGCAGCTTTGATACTTTGCATTACAGGGGTGACTTACGGAACACTTGCATATTTTACAGATAAGGATACAAGAGCAAATGTAATAACTATAGGACACGTTACAGGAACTTTGACAGAAACAGATGAGCATATGCGAGATGATAATACGACAGGTAAAGATTATACGAATGTAAAGCCGGGTGATGTGCTTGATAAAGATCCGACAGTGACACTTGATAAAGAGTCAGAAGATGCTTATGTAAGAGTGAGCATTAATTATGAGGGACTTACTAAGGAGCAGGCATTAGCTATTGAGAATAATCTTGATATTAGTGCTGGCTGGACTAAGTCAGAGGATGGTTATTATTACTATAATGAGATACTTTCTAATAAAACAGGAGCAATCAATTCATCAAAAGTATTCTCTAAAGTTACTATTCCAACAGAATGGGGCAATGAGATTGCAGGAATAACATTTAATATTAACGTTAAGGCAGAATTTATCCAGTCTGATAATTTTACACCTGTAACTGATGAAGCTGGTAATATTACAGGATGGGGCAATGTGGCTATTGAAAAAAGCTTAAAGTAATTCAAGCGTTATTAATATGCAGCAAAAGTTGTCATATATATTACACTAGCCCAATATAATAATAAATGTAATGATGTCAGGGGCAGATTAATAATTTGCCCCTTAATTAAATGAAATGAGAGGAAGTATATGAAAAGATTCATATTAGTTGGTACGGCAATACTTGTTATTGCTGGTTTATACACGGGAAAGACAATGGCAAAAAATCGTGTGTCAGCATACGTTGATAAGACAGTTACGACATCTTCGTTAGACTTAAGCTTGTGTGTAAGTGGTGCGGGAATTGATGATAAGGGCAATATGCAGACTAACGGAATTAACACAATAGATGACACTATTGAACAGAGAGTATCTGTGCTTAATAGTGGAGAGAAGGCACAATATGTCCGTGTAAAGATTAGCAAGGATAACTGGGTTAATATCAATATGATTAATAAAGATGATTGGATAGTACCCGATAATCATACAGATAGTGAAAATGTATATGTATATTATAATAAGGTATTAAATCCAGGTGAGAGAACACCAGAGCTTATGGATTCAATAATACTCTTTGATTCGAAATCTGAGAACACTAATAAATACAGCGGAAAGACTATTAATATTAATTGGGATGCAGAAGCAGTCCAGACAGTTGCGGCCGGTGATGCTATGCTGACAGAATGGGGAGTTGAAGCTGAATTAGGTGATGATGGCAGCCTTAAAGCTGTATCTGACAGGTAGGAGGAGATATGCTTTTAAAGAAATTAGTGGCGGTAGTATCTGCCGTAGTTGTTATTGCAGTGCCATATGTTAAAGTCTTGGCAGATGATACGGTTATAACACTTGATGAAACAGCTAAGAAATTCATAGTGATTGATAAGAATCTTGAGTACAGGGATATGCTTCCAGGAGAGGAGAGAAGTTCAGTTATTAAGATATCCAACAGTTCAGCAGAGAATATGGAATTCTATATTAATGGAAAAGTTCTTGATAACCTTGCAGATAAAGGAACTGGAGATCAGACGGCAGTATATGGAATTAAGATTTATAAAAACACAGATACAGAGCCTTTTTATAATGAACTTATAGGTAACAGCAGTAAGACACAGTCTGACAAGTCGTTTTTTGATGAAGATGTCAGGATTGCACAATTAAGTAAGGGTGAGAGCTGTGATATAAAGCTTGTATTGTATATAGATGGTCGTTCTATGGACAATTCTTATATGAATAAGCAGGGACAGTTGGAGATTACGGTTAATGCAGAACAGCCAGATTTGCAGGATACAGTAAGCAATAATGTGATTACAGCGGTAAAGACAGGTGATAGTAATAATATATTATTATATATAATTGTGGCACTTGCAGGCATAGCAGGAATAGCTGGTGTTGTTGTAATGAGGCAGAGGAACAGGCAGTAATAATGTATAAATCAGAAACTGATACGCAGGAGTTGAAAGTTACGTTTTTAGATGATTTTAAAATCACTTATAAAGATAAAGAGCTTTCACAAAAGAGTATCAATTCTGATAAGGTGACAAGACTTCTGGCATATCTTATATGTCATAAGGAAAATGTTGTGAGTGTCGGGGAGTTATCTGATGTCCTTTGGACAGAGGGTGAATGTGACGACCCTGTCAATGCACTTAAAAATCTTGTATACAGGGCAAGAAGCGTATTAAAAAGCCAGCTTGGAATCAACCCTATAAAGACATTAATGGGAAGCTACTGCTGGAATGATAATGTTAATACAGTTATAGATACTGAGCAGTTCGAGAAGCTGTGCAACAGGGCAGAATGTGAGCCGGATATTAAAGAGCGTATATCATACAGTGCTTATGCAATAGACATTTATAAAAAGAAATTCTTTAATAAATATTCATATGAATACTGGGTTGTCACATTCAGCGTGTATTATCATTCAAGGTATCTAGAGGTTGTTAAAAATGTATTGCAGGATTTATATGGTGAGGGTGATTATGACAGGATTGAACAAATCGGACATAGAGCCATAATGATAGATGGATTAGATGAAGATATACAATTCTATTATATTAAGTCACTGATTGCTAAGAATAAAATAGCAGAAGCGGCAGGGCATTATGAGAAGGTGAAGGATTTGTTAAAAGAACAGCTTAATGTAAGCCCTGGAAGAAAGTTAATGGAACTATATAACCAGCTTCTTATAATGACACATTCAGCCAGATCGGATATAAGGACTGTAAGAAGAGAGCTTTATGCAGGCAGGACAGCTTTAAAGGGGGCTTTATTCTGCGATTATAATAGTTTTAAGAAAAGCTTTGAATTGGAACTTAGAAGAAGACAGAGAAGTAATTGTTTTTTTACAATTGTGCTTGTCACTGTAAATGGCAGGAACAGCGCACATATAAAGAATACATTGCTGGCTTCATTAAGGGAAGGAGATCTGATTTCACAGTACAATAAATGGCAGTATGTGATTATGCTTACGCAGTGTGATTATAACAATGCGTTAGTTGTTGTCAGAAGGATTAAAGGAAATCTTAGAGTAAAAAAGCTTGATGAGAGTATAGAGTACGCAATAGAAAGAATACAGTAGTAATGGAAAGGTGAAAGGAGCTGACATGGGAATTAACTGGAAGCACAGGAAGGTTATTGTTTCTATTGTGATGTGTGTGTTATTGTGTGTGACAGCTATAACAGCAATGATGTATACAGCATTTGGAGCAGGCAGCAGTAATATAAAAAATGTTAATGCAATACAGGTGTATTCTAATGATAAGGCAGGAAGTGCAGATACATCAGAAGGTACAGACACTACAGGAAATATAGATAAGGCAGGTAGTACAGATACTACGGGAAATGCGGATACACCAGGTGTTAGTAAATTGGCGGCATCAGATAACGTGCTTGAGGGATATTGCACATTTTATGATTATGTAGTTGCACCATATAAAGGAAATGTGTATGGCTGGGGTTATAAGGAATATCCAAAGAGAAGTATTAATACTTCATCTAATTACGCTGACAATGGAAAGCCAAAGCTTACTGTTGGAACCATAGACCAGAACTTCAGGGCTAACCAGCACAATTGTTACGTTAATAGCCTTAATGTCAACACCTGTATATATTACAATGGTGGTATTAAGACAACAGGCTCATTCAGTGGAATAAAGAAAGATTATATGAATGCTTCTCAGGGAATTATTGAGGGGCTTGATAAGGAAAATTATAAAAATGTATTGTTCAATGTTGATGAGCCGGGATTATTTTCTGATGCTAAGAAGACAGGAAAGACAATATATAACAATTATAAATTGACATTTGATAAACAGGATAATGGTAATGACAGCAGCACTTACACATTAAAAAGCGTAACTTCGCCATCAGGCGATGTGACATTGGCGGGAGATAATTTCTTCCCATTAAATAATGCGGACTCCAATGTGTTAGACTGCGGTTATAATGCGGCTGATGGACAGAAGGGTACTAACTATTATTTTGGAATGAGATATGATATTTCATTCTCGCTTAATGGTTATACAGGCGAACTTTTATATAAGTTCACAGGTGATGATGATTTGTGGGTATTTGTCGATGGTGAGCTTGTTCTTGATCTTGGTGGAATACATCCTGAATGTGGCGGTGATGTAGACCTCTGGCAGACAGGGCCTATAGCGAGGGAATTACAGACTGTTGCAAGCAGGGATAAAGTAAATATGTCAACTAACCACACAATAACAGTTCTTTATATGGAGAGAGGTGGTAATGCCTCTAACTGTAATATGAAGTTTATTGTTCCTAATTCAGCAAGAATTGATATTGCGGATAGTGGCAATCTTAATTTTAAAAAGATTGATGATAGGGGTAATGGGCTTGCTAATGCAGTGTTTGGAATTACAAGTAAAGATAATAAGGAAAATGCTTTAACTAAAACAAGTGTATCTGATAAGAATGGTATAGTAAGCTTTGATAATCTTCCAGTTGGAAAATACATTTTAAAAGAAATAACAGCACCAGACGGCTACACAGGTTCAGGTGAGGAATACAATGTCGAGGTTGTACTTGATGAGAATGACAGTTCAACAGCTATAGCCACGCTCACTGACAACAGTGGAAATGTAATTGCTGTTACAAGAACTAAAGTACAGTATATAGACGGCAAGAAGAGTTATGCGGTTGAAAATGTATTTAACAGCAGTATTGTCAATACAAGAAATGTAAGCATAGAGGATTTTATCGTTGATAAGCAGGTAAGGGTAGAGGATTGGGATAACCGCACATATAAGATTAATCTTATGACAGGTATCAGCAATAATAATGGAAGCTATGCAGAAGGTGATGTGATTAATAATGTAATAATAAGAGATTACATTGATTCGAGATTTGACATTATAGCTGATAATAACGAGATAGTTACGGCTGATAAAGCGGCTGACCAGCCATACAGTGTGAATGGCGGTAATATAAAGTATGATAAGGAAAGAAATCTTCTGTATGTAGAATGGGATAACCAGTCAGTACAGTATTCTGATAGTAAGCTGTATACATGGGAGAAAAGCATATTTGTAAAGGCAAAGGACAATTATATAGGTGGTAATAATGTCACGACTAATGCTTCGGCTTCTGGTGTAATTATCAATGGAGGTATTAAGGAATTCAATACACCGAAGGTTAATGTAAAAGTCAACGGAACTCTTAAGTGCAGGGAAAATGTAATATTTTACGGAGAAAATATTACCTCAGCAGATTATGAAATGTCCGAAATGTTCAAACTTAACGGCAATATCCGTGAAGATGGAAATGCATTAACAGAGCAGGATTATTATACGGAGTGGTATGAGGATAATAATGGAACATTAGGAAGTGTTATAACTAAGGCAGATGTTATTAACAGAATTAATAGTAATGCCAGCACAGGAAGTGACAGCGTATATTATGTGAAAGGATTTTATAATGTAACACCTGTAAGTAATAGCGATGAGTGTACTATTAATACAGATGGACATATAGCAAGCGGCATAATATACAACAATGACGAGCCAGGTGATCATTATGGCAGTGATTGTGCGTGCTATAGAATAAAGGTTGTTAAGGGGCAGCTTGATATAACTAAATATATTGGTGAGCAGTATATTGATAACAAAGTTATAAGAGCTAACCAGACATTTATATTCAGAATAGAGCAGTATGGTGTTGTGAATGAAGATAATACAGAGAACAAGGGTGCATTAGAGGCGGTATTCTATGCCACAGCTTCATTTGATGCCAATGGTGATGTATTGTCAGCGACAAGTACAGTGACTGGTTTAAAGAAAGGCTTTTATAGTGTTATAGAGGAAGAAAGCTGGACACCGGAATATACCTTAATTAAAAAGAGTGATAACTATTCTGGCAATGACTCCTATAAGGAATGTGAGGATATATTTATAGGAAAGAGAATAGATGGCACAAAACCGGAATTCTTCGGGCTTGATAAACTGCATTATGGAAATACGGCTGATGGAGATAAGGCACAGGCAGATTTTAGCAATGTTATTAAGAAGAATTATAACTGGTTAAGAGATGCAGCATCAGCAGTTAATAAGTTTATAAGATAATGCACGAGAGGGGAATATGAAAAGGTTTATTAAAATTGTCACTGATATTTTGTTGGTGATTGTGTTGGTTATAGCGGCAGTTCTATATATTCCAAGGCTTATGGGACTTAAGACTTATAAGGTGCTGTCGGGAAGTATGGAGCCTGAATATCACGTTGGAAGTGTTGTATATGTGGAGAAATCATCAATTGATGATATTGAGGTGGGTGATGTTATTACATTTTATATTAATGATAATACAGTCGTCACCCACAGGGTTATTGATAAAGATGATGACACTGAGAGCTTTCGAACCAAAGGAGATGCGAATGAGATAGAAGATGGCGGAAGTGTAGCTTATGATAAGGTTGTGGGGAAAGTGGTATTAAATGTGCCGTATCTTGGATACATTTTAAGATAGAGAGAGCCTTATAGCTATTAAGCTTCTTGATAGTTATACAGTAATATTATGAATGGTTTACAGGTTAAAAATTTATAAAGTCCATATGAGGTAATAATTAAAAAAAATAACTGGAAGGAAGTCAGAAGTATATGGGAAAGTTAAAAAAGACTGCACTGGCGGCTGGGATAACTGTATTACTTATGGGTGCTGCTGCCGGGACTACTTATGCCCTGCTTAATACAAGGACAGTGACAGTGGCTAACCAGTTCGCAGGTGCGGCGGTTAATATAGGTGTAGTTGAGCACTTCAATGATGATAATATAATAATATATGAAGATATGGGTGAACAGCTTACGGATAATATTAATGATGTTTATGATAGAATTAGAGACGACAATACTACGAGAACCAAGGAAATAGCTGTAAAGAATATTGATTCGGATGAGTATCCAACAACTGATACTTATGTGAGAGTAAGGTTAGTACCTATGATTGTATATGATGACAGTAAGGAAAATATTAAGGCAGGAATTGCAGGAAATATAGCCGCTGTTGATATGAGGGGCAAGGTCAGTTATTCGTATGCCAATGAGTTAAAGAGTAAAGCTGATGTTGATAAAGCTATGAAGGATAATGAAGATTTAACCGGAAGCTGGTTCTATATGGATAATTCTTCATCTGACGATAATGAGAGATATTATTATTATAGTGTGCCGGTTGCACCGGGGGATATGACATCACGTTTGATTAATAAGGTAACATATACAGGTGATATTCCAGAAAATGCACATTTTGAATTAAAGGTACTTGCAGAGGGGGTGTCTTCTAAGCAGGAAGACAGCAGGGCAGACTGGGGCTTATAGTTATGCAGTTTAATGCTGATATTATTGATTATATTATAGCAATGTAATATTATTCTATATTTGAAATATAAATATATAGTAAATACTACAGGGACTAAGGTGCAGATATAGTACTTTAGTCCCTAATTATTCATACTTTTTTCATAAACTTCTATTGCCTTGTATAAAGGTATATTGTATAATGCAGTTTATGTTTGGAACTTATAATATTTAATTGAGAGCTAATAAAGATTAATAAGGTAGTATAATGGTTAATAAAGATCTTAAGAAAAACAGTAAGATAAGAACAGTAAATATGATGATACAGAGTGCATTGATTATTATACTTATTGTATTGGTTGCTAATATGATGGTAGAGATTAAAAATCTTCAGGGAACTGCAAGAGTAATTAATTATGCAGGACTTGTGAGAGGTGCAACACAGAGGGCAGTTAAGCTTGAGGTTATCGGTAATTCCGATGATGAGCTAATAGAATATCTTGATGATGTCCTTGCAGATTTGAAGTATGAAGATGGTGAGTATAATCTTGTAAGCTTACGCGATACAGACTACCAGAAGAAGCTTGATATACAGATTGATTACTGGGGTAAGCTTAAGAATGAGATTAATAATGTAAGGGAAAACGGAGTTGATAATTCAGATATTGTTGATATGAGTGAGATTTATTTTTCGCTTGCAGACCAGACAGTAACTGCGGCAGAAAGATATTCAGAGGGCATAGCCGACAATATCCATTTTATAGAGACAATTACAGTTATTGATATGGCAGGGCTGCTTTTACTTATAATTATTCAGATGATACAGGCAATTATAATTGTAAGAAAGAATAAAGTGCTTGAACAAAAAGCATATCTGGATGCTCATACAGGACTTCCTAATAAGAGCAGATGTGAAGAGGTATTCCACGATTTAAGATTTCTTGACAGGAATGTTGCTTGTATAATGTTTGACCTTAATAATCTGAAGATTGCAAATGACACATTAGGACATTCTGTTGGTGACCAGTTGATTGTTAATTTTGCCAATATATTAAGAAATGTCATACCGTCAAAGGAATTTGTTGGAAGATATGGCGGAGATGAGTTTGTTGCAGTTATCAGGGATATGCCTAAGGAAGATGTTATTGGCTTGCTTGAAAAGTTAAAGGAAGAGGTTGACGATTTTAACGACCACGGAAAGAATATTAAGATAAGTTATGCGTATGGCTGGGCATTTTCTGATGATTATACAGAATGTACGCTTAGAACATTGTTTGACAGGGCGGATAAGCATATGTACGAGAATAAACGCCTTGTAAAATTAGCACAACAATAAAATATTAATTTATACAAAATTAATAAAAATGTAATAAAATATTATAAATAATAGAAATATGTCGAATAATGTGATAATATATACAAGTATTATACAATTTTATATTATATTGAATGGGAGATGGATGTAATATGGGTGCTGAGATGAGAAAAGCAAGGAGAACAGATATAGATGTAACGGTATCACTTAATCAGCTAGGGGTAAATGCCGCAGATCGTATTCAAAATAAAGCTGATGTTCACGTTGTAGACATATCTAAAGGTGGGATAGCATTTAAGTCTGGCTATGATTTTAAAGTTAATTCTTTTTATGACACGGTTATAACTCTTGCTAATGGCGAAAAGCTTTACGTTGTAGTTGAAATTCTACACAGAGATTCTTGTGAGAATGACGAGTATATGTATGGCTGTAGATTTGTTGGAATAGGTGCAGAAGACCAGTTCAAGATTGAAGCCTACCAGATAGTAGATACAGGTAGTGCGATATAGATATTATTATGTAACTACATATAACTGGACATAATTTTATATTTATAGTAGTGACATATAATTATCTATGACAAATTAATATTCAACATATAAATCCCCATTGAAATGTTTGCTTTCAATGGGGATTTATATGTGTTTATTTTAAATATTATTTAATAAAGCTTATTAGTTATCTGAATTAAGGTATGTGTCAACATCGAAGGTTTCACCAGCGATAACCTTATTCATAAGCTTGGTTGCTGTGCTTATATCTTCTTCGTATGGAAGTACGATAGAAGCACCATATACATTAGATACCTCAAGATGACGATATTCATCAGTCTTACCAGATATACTGTATGTCTGTATATTCCAAGGTGTGCTGTTGCTTAACTGTAGCTTTACAAGGTCAGATATTGCACTTGAAGGTATATTTGTTAAGAACATATCACTAACTGTATCCATAACTGCTGAGTAGCGTGTAAGTATTGCAGGTGATGTGGCTTTTTGAATAATACCTTTAATAACGGCTGTCTGATTACGTCCACGCTGGAAATCACCAGCTGCAAAGGCTTTACGTTCTCTTGCGAAAGCAATAGCCTTTTCTCCATCACATTCATTAGCACCCTGAACAAAATGGTAAGAAACAGGAGCAGCTTCCCATCCATTGGTAAATTCTATCTCTGATTCAATTGTAATACCACCGAGGGCATCAATAACTGCCTGTGAACCAGCAAAATTAATCTTTACATAATAGTCAATATTAATTCCGTACAGATTTTCAAGGGCTTCGATAGATTTATCGACACCATAAGAACCTGCATGTGCAAGCTTGTCATAACCGGTTACACCTGATGAATTACTGATTTTAATATAGGAATCACGAGGTGTAGTAACAAGTAATACCTGCTTGGTTTCTGGATTGATAACTGCTAGAATATTAACATCACTTAGTGCCTTGCTTGCAAGCTTGGTATCTTCGCCATCATCACTTGATATACCTGAAACATATATAATGAAAGGATCACGTTTTACATTTACATTAGAGGCATCAAGTTCAACCTTTTCTTTGTATTCGTAAGTCTTAATTATCTTTATGCTATCCTCAAAATCAGGAAATTCCTGAGATATAATACTCATCATAGAGTGATTGATAACGATAGCCTGAACATTTTTATTATCATAAAGTGCATTAACAAGATTAGACCAGTTAGTATATTCAGTTGGCTTGATTGTCTTGCCGGTTTCTGAACTAATGCTTTCAATGGAGGTATTGATATTGGCATTGCTTGCAGTTGAATTAATGGCAAATTTGTAATTAGCTGCATCATTTAAGTTCTGTGCCTTGTCATTTGAAAGCACGCACACATCAACAATGTCTATCTCAACATTGGCAGCACCAAGTTTGTCCAGTACGGAGTCAAATTTGGCGGCAAACAGATATGTGAATAATATAAGGCAGGACAGCATAACCGATATAAGCTTTCCTAGTATGTGTGATTTCGTGAATTGTGATGTAAAATCATACAGTACTAATAATATAAGTATGATATTAATCATAAATAAATATTTAAACGGAAGAATATCAAGTTTAAACATTTTTAGTAAAAATAACACTGTCAGGACAAGCTGTATAAGAACCAGCACAGAGCCAATAGCGAAAGCCCATGCACGGTGTTTCTTTTTACGTTCGATTTTTGAGAGTGATACCTTAGGTTTGAAAAGGTACTGCATATCATTCTTTACAGAAAATGTATTTTTAGCCATAACTTTTTTCCTCATAGATTTATAATATAGTTTAAATACAAACATAAGACAGTTTAGCACAATATGCTGTAAAAATAAAGAAAAATATGGCAGGTGGAAAATACCTTTTGACCCTGATACTGCATATATGGTATTATATAAAATAATGAAATAAAATGCGTAAGGCGCACAGGCAAGGAGAACGATATGGATTTAAGAAACGAAGAGAATATTACAGTGTTTGAACACCCTCTTATTCAGCACAAGATTTCATTACTTCGCGATAAGAAGACAGGAACTAATGAATTCAGAAAGCTTGTAGAAGAGATAGCAATGCTTGAAGGTTTTGAGGCTATGGGTGACCTTGAACTTGAAGATATTGAAGTTGAGACACCAATTGAAACTTGTATGACACCAATGATAGCAGGAAGAAAGCTTGCTATTGTACCAATATTAAGAGCTGGTCTTGGTATGGTATCTGGTATACTTGCACTTGTTCCAACAGCTAAGGTTGGTCATATTGGTATGTACAGAGATGAGGAAACACACGAGCCACACGAATATTACTGCAAGCTTCCAGATCCAATTGAAGAAAGGCTTATTGTAGTTACAGATCCAATGCTTGCAACAGGTGGTTCTGCTGTTGATGCAATCGACCAGATTAAAAAGCATGGTGGTAAGAAGATTAAATTTATGTGTATCATAGCTGCTCCAGAAGGTTTAGAGAAGCTTCACAAGGCACATCCGGATGTACAGATATATGTAGGACATCTGGACAGACAGCTTAATGAGCAGGCTTATATCTGCCCAGGTCTTGGAGATGCTGGCGATAGAATATTTGGTACTAAATAATAATATTCAATATAAAACAGCTTGTCATAATGTATCTTAACCTGATTAAGATACATTATGGCGGGCTGTTTTTAATTCTTGTAGTATTAATGGCACAGAAAAAGCAAATGTATATTTATGGTTCATTGCTTTCCTGTGCCAATTATTATATAGATATTTATTTATTGTCTGTATTGCTTACATATACTCCACGGCTCTGGTCACCTTCTGGATTAACACCAAAGTTGTAGTCATTGCCAGGAAGAATTGCATTAAGGATAATACCAGCAATAGCGGCGATAGCGAGTGCTGTAAGTGTGATATGTGTTCCTCCGATAGTGAATGTAAGACCATCAGAAAATCCAAGTCCACATACGAATATAACACCTGCGATTATAAGATTACGTGACTTAGTAAGGTCAACTCTGTTTTCAACAACATTTCTTACACCGATAGCAGATATCATACCATATAGCATAAATGATACACCACCGATGATAGCAGTTGGCATTGTTGATATAATAGCTGAGAACTTAGGGATGAATGAAAGTATAACAGCTAATACAGCAGCAATTCTTATAACTGCTGGGTCATAAACCTTTGAAAGTTCAAGTACACCAGTATTTTCTCCATAAGTTGTGTTAGCAGGACCGCCAAGAAAACCTGCAAATGCTGTGGCAAGACCATCACCCATAAGTGTGCGGTGAAGACCTGGCTCTGCGATGAAGTTCTCATCAACAGTTGCAGATATAGCTGACATATCACCAACGTGTTCCATCATAGTAGCAATTGCGATAGGAGCCATAACAAGTATAGCAGTTATATCGAATTTACATATCTGGAACTTAGGTATTCCAACCCAGCTTGCAGATGATACTGAAGCGAAATTAAGTATTGCAGAACCATCAGGGTTAGTAACACCAAAGGCATTAAGTATTAATGCGAATACATAGGAAATAACTACACCCATAAGAATAGGTATAATCTTAAACATTCCTTTGCCCCATATATTAAATATAACGATTACAGCTAATGCAACAAAGGCTAAAAGCCAGTTAGTAGAAGCATTGTTAATAGCTGATGAAGCAAGTGATAAACCTATACATATAATGATAGGACCGGTAACAACAGGTGGAAGAAATCTCATAACTCTGTTGACACCAACAATCTTAAAGATGAGGGCAACAATAAGATAGAATAAACCTGCGATAACTATTCCACCACATGCATAAGCGGCTTTATCGTTGGCACTCATATCTGCATATATTCCTGTATTTAAGTTGGCAACTGTGTAGAAGCCACCTAAGAATGCAAATGATGAGCCTAAAAATGCAGGTACTTTAAATTTGGAACATACATGGAATATAAGTGTACCAATACCAGCACAGAATAAAGTTACAGAAACTGTAAGACCTCTTGTTAAAGGTTCATTGCACGCACTCTGGAAGTATCCTGCTACAAGTATTGGAACAAGTATAGTTGCCCCAAACATTGCGAACATATGCTGTATACCAAGTATAAGCATTTTAGGAATACCGAGCTGGCGGGCATCACGAACAGCTTCCTGATTTTGAGTCTTTTCGTTCATTTGAGTCTCCTTTTTATTAAATTTTTTCTATGATACCATAACAATTTATCCTTGAAAAGAAAATATTAAAAATAATTATGGATAATATTTATGACTAATATCTGAATGTATGTTAATATTAAGTATATTTATTTTTTAGTATTTTAATATAATGTTAATATGTTTTTAATATAGTGGTGCGAGATATAAATAAAATGATTAAGATATGAATAATATAATCAAATATAATAAGATGACAGGATAAAGGAAGAAGTAAGATGAATAAGCAGAATATATATGAAAATGTGCGTTATTATATAGGAAAGATTACCGTGATACTTATGATGGTGTTATTCCCATTTGTTATGACAGATAAGCTTAATAATGTTACGAAGACAAGATATGTATTCTTTGTTATTATTGCACTTGTGGGCTGGATTGCAATGCTTATTAATGAGGTTGTATTCAGAATAATTATATCTGGTGATTATCCGGGGGCAAAGAAGTCTTTAGATATAAAGAAAAACTTCAATATAAAGATAATTTACAATATAAAGAATAGGAAGCATATTATATATTCGGTATTATTGATAGCCAGTTCAATAATATCTTATCTTGTATCTCCGTATAAGAATATAGCCTTATATGGTGCAGGTTCAAGATATATAGGTATGATATTTTTTATTGCAGTGGCATTGCTTTATTGGACAGTTTCGGAGTGTTATGAGTTTAAAGAGATAGATGTAATATTAATTCTGGCGGCTTCGATTATGGTACATCTGGTTGCTGTGTTTAATTATATGAATATTGATATATTGCATTTGTTCAGTAATCTTACTATAAAAGAGCAGACAGTGTATATGTCAACGCTTGGAAATATTAATGTATATGGAATGTATACAGGACTTACATTGTCTATTGCAATTGCTGCATATTACAAGGCAGAAACAGCAGCTAAAGAAATATTCTATTATATTGCAGTAATATCTGGAATAATTGGAATTATAATATGCGACAGTGATATGGCACTTGTGGCTGTTGTAATTCCGCTGGTTATTCTGTTTCCATATTCAATTAAATCGGTGGCTTTAATAAAAAAATACATAGTGACACTTACTGCAGTTCTGCTTGCAGGACGTGTTGCAGGGTGTATTAAGCTTATTATTCCGGATAAAGTAAGGAAGCTTAGTAATATAATGTCAGGGCTTATATCAACTAATAATATATTTAATATCATAATTATAGTATTATTGCTGTTATATGTATTGATAGTACTTAGTGATAACAGATTGCAGAAGCTGCTTGACAATATTAAAATCCGCATAGTCCAGATAATATATTGTGTAATGGCAGGTGGATTTGGAGTATATGCCATAGTCCGTGTGATTAGTGATAATATTAATAAAATTGGAGCATTTTATATAACAGATAGCTGGGGTTCAGGACGAGGTTATATATGGAGTAATCTTATCAATGGCTATAAGAATTATCCATTTATATATAAAATATTCGGATTGGGCGAGGGAACGGTTAGAAAGAATCTGAGCTATTATTCAGACAGCCACTGGGATATTTTATATGGAAATGTAGTTGATAACGCACACAGCATATGGCTGCAAATGCTTGTTACGATGGGGTGTGTCGGCGTAATTATTTTATTAGTTATTTTCATTCATACATTGGTCAATTCAGCAAAGCATGGTGTGCCGGATATAATTGCAGGCTTTGGAATGGCGGCTTTAGTGTATGCTGTGCAGGGTGCAGGTAACATTTTGGAAGTCATAACATTTCCAATGTTCATATGTGCAATGGCAATAGTGAATTATAATAAAAAGATTGTTAAATAATTGTAAAGTGATATAATAAATATTGTGTATTTGCGTGAAAATTATATACAATTGAATACATAAGAAAGGGGTTTTCAACTATGAAGAAACAAAGGAAAATATCAATCAAAGCCAGGCTTTTGGGAAGCATAATGCCAGTCGTTATTGCTATCGTAGCAGTACTTGTGCTTATTGCTTATCAGGCATCAGCGGGCATAATTGAAGATTATTCACAGAATCTGCTGGAGTCATCGGTAAGTAACCAGTCATCTAAGATAGAGGCCTGGTTAAGTGAGAACCTTGCTTCTTTCCAGATGGCAAAGACCACAATAGAAAATCTTCACCCAGATGATACACAGCTAAAGGCTATTCTTGATGGATATTATAACTATAATGATAATTATCCAGATGGTTTATATGTATCTGACTCTAATGGTAATCTTATAAAGGCAGATAAGTCAACTAAGAAAGAGAGCAATCCTGTACAGAGCATATGGTATAAGGAAGGTCTTACAAGGGTTAATATGGCTGTTGGTTCGGCATATAAGAATGCTGAGGGGGTTAATGTAATTAGTGCGTCAGGTATTCTTAATGATGGAACTGATAATATAAGGGTAATATCAGCAGATATGACACTTGACCGAATTACTATAATTGTTAATTCTTTCATTGATATGGATAATGCAGAGGCATTTCTTGTTGATAAGAATACAGGAGTTATACTTGCTGACAGAGAATCTTCATTAATATCACAGAAGCTTGGTGCTTCCGGACAGAGTGAATATTATCAGAAGGTAGCAGACCAATTTAATTCAAATGATTATGATTTCGCAACTATTGATGGCAATATGACGGTATTTCAGGAGGTCGATGGCACTGACTGGGTATTAGTATCATATATTCCTAAGAGTATCGTACTTGCAAAGCTTATACGTTTAAGAACTATTATGATAATTGTAGGAATTGTATGTATAATGGTTCTTTGTGTTCTTGTTGAAAGAATGACTAATGTGGTAGTTAAGCCGGTAAAGAATATGACTAAAGCTATCACACAGATGGCTTCTGGTGATTTTACAGTATCAGTTAATGTTAAGGGCAATGATGAGATTGCGGTTATGGGACAGAGCATACAGAAGTTCATTCAGGCTATGCGCCAGATGATATCCCAGATTGGTGATGTATCTGTACGATTAAAGGAGCAGGCAGTCTCAAGCAAGAATGTATCCGGAGAGATGAATACTGCGGCAGATATACAGTCCAAGTCGATGCATGAACTTAACGATACAGTTGACCAGTTATCAGTGTCAGTTAATGAGATAGCAGAAAATGCTACACAGCTTGCAGGTGTTGCTGCAGAAACCAAGAACGATGGCGACTCAGTTGATATTAAAATGCGTGAGACAGTTGAAGTATCTGAAAAAGGACGAATGGATATGGAACACGTCAGCGAAGCACTTAACAATATTGAGTTATCAATAAGAAGTCTTGAGGAAGCTGTTAATAAAGTTGGTTTGGCTTCTAAGGAAATAGTCGATATTATTAAGCTTATAGGTGATATAGCTGATGAAACTAACCTCTTATCACTTAATGCATCTATTGAAGCAGCAAGAGCAGGAGAAGCAGGAAGAGGCTTTGCAGTTGTTGCTTCTGAGATAGGTTCACTTGCAAAGAACAGTACAGAGTCAGTAGGACACATTACACAGCTTATTACAGAGATTAATAAGCTTGTTGAAGATGCTGTAAGTCAGGCGGGGGACAGTGTTGGAGAGATTGGTGACAGTGCAGTATTAATTCATACAGCAGTAGATACATTTAATACAATATTCAATAATATTAAGGCAACCAATGAACTTATGGCAAATGTTGTTGAGAAGATTGGACGTGTTGATGAGGTTGCTACTAATGTTGCCGCTATATGTGAGGAACAGGCTGCAAGCTCAGATGAGATTATGGCAACATCTGAGTCAATGTTAGGACAGGCTGATAATATTTCTAAAAACAGTGGACAGGTGGAAATCTCAGCAGAAGAATTAGCAGCTTCGGCAGAACAGCTTTCTAATCAGGTACAGCAGTTTCATATATAGAGAAGATAAAATGTCCGGAAAAGAGGTTATAGAATGAAGAAAAGGTTATGTTTATTAATATGTCTGGTAATGCTTGTATTAGGTGTTGCCGGCTGTGGCACTGGTACTAATACATCTTCAACAGGCGGTAAGGGCAGTGTAAAGATGTTAATGACATTGGCACAGGCTGTGATACCTTTAGAACACAGTTAGTTAATAAAGCAAAGGAAACAGCACAGGAGAATAATATACAGCTTGATATATTAGATGCCAATAATTCAATTGAAAAGCAGGTTGAGCATATTAAGAAAGCAGTTTCAGAGAATTATGATGTAATTCTTTGTAATCTGGTAGATAAAGATACTTCATTAGAGCTTGAAGCTCTCGCAGGAGATATTCCTATTGTATTCTTTAATGTATCACCAGATGAATCAAGACTTAAAGCTGGCAAGTATATGTATGTTGGCTCAGATGAGTACACAGCAGGACAGTTTCAGGCAGAATATGTGCTTGATAAGTTAAAATCATCATCAGAGATTAATGTTGCTATAATTAAAGGACCATCAAGCCATTCAGCAACTAAGGGAAGAACTAAAGCTGTTAAAGAGATACTTAATGCTTCTGGAAAGAAGATTAATTATGTATTTGAAGACCACGCTGACTGGGAGCAGTCAAAAGCAGAGGAAATGTTTAATATATTCTTAAAGACTAACCAGAAATGTGATGTTGTTATATGTAACAATGATACTATGGCACTTGGTATAGTAGATGCGTGTCGTAAAGCAGGAAAGAGTAATATATTAATTCTTGGTATTGATGCGACAAGCGATGGCTGTAAGGCAATAGAAGCAGGAACAATGTCATTTACAGTATACCAGTCTGCTGACGGACAGGGAAAGAGGCTTATAGAAGCAGCTATAGCACTCGGAACAGGAAGCAGTACGAGTGGCATTGAAGGAATATCAGATGACGGATTATATGTATGGGTACCATTTGAGAAGGTAGATTCAACTAATGTATCAAAGTATAAATGATAAAAAATAAAAATAATAAAAGTTATAAGTGATAAAAAATAAAAGTAAAAAAATACAAGTGATAAACTAGTGGATTTACTGGTTATAATTTATAGTTGATATAATAAAATGCGTGGCATAGTTAATATCTATGTCACGCATTTCATAACAGCAGTTTATTAGTGGTGTGTAGAGAATAATTCCTTAACCATATCTGCGTTGTATACAACCTCTTTAACGTGGTCAACTTCTATTAAATAGAGTGCGTGTGCGGCAAGGTGTTCAGCAGCCTGTTCAAGGTCACGGATACCTGTTGTGTCTTTGAATATATCAAGTACAACATCAAGTCCTTCATCAAGTATAGTACATTCATTCTCGTGAAGACCAATCTTCTTTAATACCTTAGGAAGAGAGAACTGCTTAAATATAGTCTTCTTTTCTTCTCTGGAGTAATCAGGAATGTCAATAACTGCAAATCTTGAAAGTAATGGAGCACTAATCTGTTCCTTGTAGTTAGCAGTTGCAATTGGATATACACCAGATGTAGGAATAAGACATTCCATATAATTATCTGTAAATCCAAGGTTATCAAGCAGTGTAAGTAATACATCGGCAGGGTTCGCATTGCCGTTGCTTGAAGTTGCCTTATCAAGCTCGTTGATTATGAATACAAGATTAGATTCACCAGCGTTGTTAAATGCTTCCATAATAATACCAGGCTTGGCATTAGAGTATATTCTTGAACTTCCTGTAAGCTGTTCGGCATCATTGATAGAACTCATATCAAGAGTTGTCCAAGGCATTTTAAGGATTTTTGCAACAAGGTAAGCAATCTGCGATTTACCAGTACCAGCAGGACCTACAAGAAGAATTCCATATGAAGGAAGTGTATGTGTACGGTTAATCTGAATTACAGTTTCAATAATTCTCTGCTTAACAGATTCCATACCAAAGAGTTCTTCATCAAGAATACGTCTTGCCTCAACAGGATCGATTGATTCAAAATAGTTGCTTTTCCACTGTATGTTAAGCATTATTGAAAGAGCTCTCTGTGCGTGACGTTTCTCCTCAGGAGTTACCTCGCTTGAACGAGCAACTGCAAGATTTCTTCTAGCCCATAATCTTATGTTATCAGGGAGAGTTATTCCGGCACAGTTAAGGAAATCAGAAATGCTTGTAATACTTGTAAGCTTCATACTGTCGCCTGACTCGTCTAATTCGTCATCAGGAATATCCTGAGCCACGATACTACTGTCTAAAAGACGTTCTATCATATACTGTAAAAATCCGTCTTCAGATGATAATTTCTGGCTGTTGTTAAAAGCAATCTCTCTTATTCTGTATACAGCATAACCATCTTCTACATTCTTACCTGAAAGCTTAACCTTAATGCGGTTCTCACCAAGCCATTTGATAAGGCTTGTAAATCTTGCATCTACCTTAATAATATTGCTTAAGATATTGCCGTCATCTGTCTGGAATTCAAATGCAGTCTTTTTGTATGGATTGGCAAACATTCCGATAGTTTCTGCAGCCCAGTTATGTTCACTGTTATCAAGAACGAATATAGGGTGTTCTGGTGAAGCTGTCTTATTGTCAGATGAAAATGTTGTATAGGTACATTCAAAAGATGATTCTTTTGAAGCATTCTTAAAATCAAATACTGGCATATTGTAATCTCCTGTGTAATTATATATTTATAATATGGACAGTTATAATTGATAGTCACATATGTTTTATAATAACACATTTTAAATAATTAGGAACAATAAATTATGGAATTGTAACAGATGTTGTATTGACTTGGAGTGAGCTTCAAGGATTAATATTCAATTGGATACAAAATGTAATGCAGCAGATATAGTAATAATTACAATTAAATTAAGAGGTTATGGCAAGAATATGACAATTAATGAGGCAGGAGAACGCTATAATATTACTATACATATTCTTAAGCTGTATGAAAGCTGGGAGTGGTGCAGAGGTTCTGTTAAAGCAGAATTGTTATTAATATTTATTGGGGTTAAAAGGAGAGTAAGAAATGGCAAATAAACCGGGTGGAAAAATGTTACTTATTATAACAACCTGTATGAGTGTAATTGCGGCATTCAGTCTTTTTAATAATGGACCACAGCATTTGCTGGCTGGTACAAAGACAGCATTATATAATGGACAGAATGTTGTGTATGACAGTCAGAAAGCTGGCGGAAGTCAGGTGGCATATAAGACTTATTGCACAGATAGTAATTGTACATTTCAGTATGCAGGTGAAGGTTCAGATAAAAAGATTGCTGTGATTAATATGGACAAGGAAAGTACAGTTATGAGCGAGCTTGCTGAAATTGTTGATGCTGACCTTATTGATATGCCAGATGATGTTAGCAATATTAATATCAGCCAGTACAATACTTTATTTGTTAATCCGACATCTGATGATTACAGAGTATCGGATGATATAAAGGAATTTGCCGGCAAAGCTAATCTTGATGGTAAGACAATCGTTGTAATATATGATGTGGCACAGGATATTATTAATGGTGTATCAAGTGCGGACGAGCTTATGGATAATACGGTATGGCTTACTGGTGGTAAGCTTTCTGATAATGCTGGTGATGAAGAAATTAAGAACTGGGTTAATGGGCTTGGAATGGAGCTGATAGCTGATGATGAGGAATAGTAAGTCAGGATGGGATTCCAAGTTGTTCAATGGATTTACACAGGTATATTCTTATAATTTTATTATAATTTAATAAACATATCAGACTGGTTGGTAAATATATGTGTTAAAATATAATATATATTCAACTTAAGTTAAAAAGATAGGAATTGGAGTAAATTATGAAAGAGATAAATAATGGTTATTTCACTGGGGAACGCTCATTGTTTAATAGTGAAGATATTAAAATTAATAATACAATATTTGGCGAGGGCGAATCACCATTGAAAGAATCGGACAATATTGAACTTAATAACAGCAGCTTCCAATGGAAATACCCATTATGGTACTGCAAAGATGTAGTTGCTAATAACTGTTCGTGGGCAGAGATGGCAAGGGCTGGAGTATGGTATACAGATAATCTGCTGATTAAAGATACCTTAATTGAAGCTCCTAAGAATTTTAGAAGATGTAAGAATATTACATTGTCGAATGTGGTTATGCCTAATGCGGCTGAGACACTGTGGAACTGCGATGATGTTACAATGCAGAAGGTCAGTGCCAAAGGTGATTATTTTGCAATGAACAGCCATAATATGAAGATATTGGATTTCCAGCTTGCTGGTAATTATCCATTTGATGGTGCTGAAAATGTAGAAATCCATAATGCCAAGCTTCTGTCAAAAGATGCGTTCTGGAACACGAATAATGTCACAGTATATGACTCATTTATATCAGGAGAGTACCTTGGCTGGAATTCTAAAAATCTTACACTTATTAACTGTACAATAGAAAGCCTTCAAGGTATGTGTTATATAGATAATCTTGTTATGAAGAATTGTACATTGATTAATACTACACTTGCGTTTGAATATTCTAATGTAGATGTGCAGGTTAATGGAAAAATTGATAGTGTTATGAACCCATCAAGAGGAATTATAAGGGCAGATGAAATTGGCGAACTTATTATGGAAAAAGATAAGATTCATCCTGATGATACAGATATTGAATGCCCGGTTATTTCAAAAAGAACACAAAGATGATTATCTGTAAAATATTATTTTGCAGTTATCAGATATATTATAAATTTATTGAACCGAAAGGAGAATATATATTATGTCAAGAAAGAATTTTGGAGCAAAGCCATTAACTTATCCACAGCCTGTATTTATTATTGCAACATATGATGAGAATGGCAATGCAGATGCTATGAACGCAGCGTGGGGCGGAATAAGCGAGTGTGATGAGATATCACTTTGCCTTAGCGCAGGACATAAGACAGTTAAGAATTTATTAAAGACAGGTGCTTTTACAGTAAGTATGGCAGATGCAAAGCATGTCGCAGAGTGCGATTATGTAGGTATTGTGTCAGCTAATACTGTTCCTGACAAGCTTTCAAAGGCTGGCTTTACAGTAACTAAGAGTGAAAATGTTAATGCACCAGTTATTAATGAGCTTGCCGTATGTGTTGAGTGTAAGGTTAAAAGCTATGATGAGAATACTTGCAGACTTGTTGGACAGATTGTAAATGTAAGCGTTGATGAAGCAGTACTTACAGACGGAAAAGTTGATGTTGCTAAAGCTGCACCAATTACATTTGATCCATTTAACAATGAGTATTATGTACTTGGAGAAAAGGTTGGTAACGCATTTTCTGATGGAAAAGCTATCAAATAATTCAAAATAAGTGTTAAGTAATCAATTAACAGAATATTAGTATGTGAAATCCGCATTTATTCAGACAGTAATGTCTGGATAGGTGCGTTTTTTATAAGGAATTGCGATTATATTAAGCTTAAATTAAGATGGAATATTTTATAATATAAATATTTATAAGTATTGTTATACTTTGTAGTATTTTGCCGATATATTGTATGTAAATAATGTCAGAACGGATTTTGACAGATTGATTTTTCATTCAAGGAGGAGTGGATATGAGTAATACAATTTACAATGGAAGTTATCCTTCAATAGCAGAGAATTATGTTTACAGCAGTACAGGCACTTCAAAGGTAAAAACTAAGAGTGATGCAGGTAGCAATACTGCGAAGACAAGCGACACAGCATCTATTAAGGATACTTCGACAGTTAATAACACAAAGGCAGACGGAAAAGTTGCTGTAAATGGACAGACAATTGGCAATCCAAGATTAAGTGAGAAGGCATCTAAGTATTATGACCAGCTCAAGAAGAAATATTCTAATATGAATTTTATTCTGGTAAGTGAGGACCAGAAAGAATATGCAAAGGCACAGGCTTCAAACTATGCTAATGCTAATAATATGGTTGTTCTTATTGATGAGGATAAAATTGAGCGAATGGCTGAAGATGAGAATTACCGCAAGCAGTATGAAGGAATAATTGCCAATGCCGCAAGTGGTCTTTCACAGCTAGGACAGAGCATTGCCGCAACTGGAGCTAATGTTAAGGGTTACGGTATGCAGGTAAATGATGGTGGAACAGCTTCATTTTTTGCTGTACTTAAGAAGTCAGGGGCAGCACAGAAAGAAAGGATAGCCAAGAAAGCTGAACAGAAAAAAGAAGCTAAAAAGGCAGAAGCAAAGAAAGCTAAGAAGAAGGAAGAACAGGAACGTCTTGAGAACAAGAAAGACAGCAGGATAGATGATAACAGTGGAATAGAGGAAGATGAGGATACAGTAACTATAACAGCTTCTTCTATGGAAGAATTGTTACAGAAGATACAGGAATATACACAGAAGTATATGAACGATGATGTAAAGACTGATGATGAAAAGAAGGTAGGTCAGCAGTTCGATTATTCTGTGTAAAATATTATTGCAAAAGTACAATGGAAAGATAAATATATTTCTTTCATTAGAGAAAGGGGTTATGTATGGCTTTGAGTATTAATATTAATGTCAATAATTCAGATATTAGCATTAAGAACAGTAAGACTGGTGCTAAGAAGAATATTAAGTCTATATCAGCAGGTAATCTTAACGATATGACGGATAGGGAATTTAATATCAGCCAGAAAAGAAAGGTTGCCAGAAAGCAGGCCATGAAGCTTATTTCAGATGCATGGGATAAGGATAATAAAGCAGCACAGGGTATTAAGGATATGGAGTCAGAGAAAGCAGATATTGCTAATATTAATGCTGATTTAAAGTCAAAGCTGAAAGATATAGATAAAAGTCAGAAGGATTTGCAGGAATTATATGGCGTACATTCAGAGTCACAGGAGCAGAAGGATCTTGAATTATTAAAGAAATATCAGGATAACAGAAATGGTGTATCTAATGACAAGTTTAGCAAAGAAGAAATTGACAGATTAAAAGAATTGCAGAATGAGCCATTAACAGAATATCAGAAGAAAGCCCTTATGATTAACAGTTCTAAAGATGCCATAAGGTCTCAGATAGACCAGAATGATCTTAAAGCAATGAATAAGACTATGTCTATCAATAATGCCAAGTTAGAGCAGCTTAAATCTCAGGATATGTTAAAAGCAGGAGATGCGGCAGACAGTATTATTGAAGCTGCTGATAAAGATATATTTGGTATGCTTGTTAATGAAGGTAAGCAGAATATAGATGATAATATGAAGGAACAGCAGGAAGAAGCTAAGAAAGCAGAAGAAGAGAAGGAAAAGAAGCAAGAGCAGATTGATGAAGCCAAGAAGAAACGTCAGGAAGAGAAAGAGCTTCTTGAAAATGAACAACAGGCAGACAAGCTTGAGCTTGATAATTCAATTAATAGTCAGGCTGTAGACCATTTATCAGAAGCACAGCAGCAGGTTGAGCAGCTTATGAAGAATAATAATATGGTTAATGAAGATATTAAAGGAATTGAGATTGACCTTAATTTCTAATTGACATTTTGTAGTAAATTCGTCTGGCAATTTGTTAGGCAATAATTATTGAAGTTAATAAAAAGCTGTCGTAGAAGACATATTTTTACAGTATATAGAGTTCAATAGCTTCTATATATTGTATAAAATGTTTCATACGGCAGCTTTTATTACTAATTATTAATTGATATATTTCCCATATTTACAGTGGCTTTTAGCAGAGTAGAGGAACTAAGATTATTAGTGTATGTGTTGGAGCATTTATTATTATATAATGTGATATTACCCATATCTACACTAAGGTCGTAACCACAATCTTTGTTCTCAGGCATACGGATGGTTAAATTACCCATATCTACATTAATAATTGCTGACTTATATGTGCAGTTATCAAATTTGCAGTTACCCATATTAATCTCTGCGTTAATCTTTTCAATATTGCTGTTAGAAGCTTTAAAGTTACCCATATTTAATGAAGCTGTTAAATAACCAATATCTATAGAGTCGATTTTAACATTTCCTACATTAGAAGATAAATGCAGGTCGCTTATAGACGCATTTTCGGGTATTCCTATTGTTATTGTACAATCTGCATTTTTAATATTACCAAGGAAATGTTCTGTAGATTGTGTCACATTAAGAGTACTGCCGTTAACAACAGCAGTAGCTTTAAAACGCTCTCCGCCCTCATATTTGAAGCTGTAAGTATCGTCTTTTACAATATTGATATGAGCTACAGTGCCATCGATTGTAATATTAGAAAATGCTTTTAATTCTTCGTAGAAATCGCAATTGTTTCCAGAAGAGGAAGCGGTTAATCGGTTGAATGGTGCGGCATTAAATATATTTCCTAATATACCAGCTATTATACATAAAGCGGTTATTATATATATGATAATAAGATAAATTCTTTTATTCATAGTGTTCTCCTATCTTAGACCCTCATATTATTTTCTTAAAACATTTTTTAATAAAGCATAGATTACCCCGGCAATAGGCCATATAACCCAGGTTATGTGCCAGTAGAATGTTAAAAAGCTGATAGAAAGGTAAATACAGCTTACTGTTGACCAGTACACGGACATAATAGCGGTGGCTGTAGGATTAATATATTCAACAGACTTATTAGCTGGTTTGGCATAATTGCCAGCTATTGTGTCAGGGTTGTTAAGTGATAGAAGCACTTTATAGGCTTTTGAAGCATTTGCCTGATATACAATTAAGAACACACCAATGCCGACAAAACATAATACTCCGGCACCACCAAGGTCGTCAAGAATTTCAAAGTTAAGTGCATCAATTATTATTGGAGGTATAACGCTCATGACACATAATGCAACACCAATGCTTAGACACAGCGAATGAATTGTACGCATATGGTCACATTCATTCTGAATATATGAGGCAGACTGGTAGTCAACGCGGCATTGTTTGTATTTGATATCATCAAATTGCTTAAGCATAATACCTGATAATACGAAAAATCCGACTGCAATCGCAATTACTGCCAACATAACAGCTACCATAATGTTTTCAATAAAGGTAATTCCAATCATATCTCCAATAATTGGAAATATAGGGCTTATAATACATAAAAATACGCCGATTGCAATGAGAATACTTTTCACATTGTAAGCTCTTATGTATTTCTTGATTTCTTCTATCGAAAGACATCTTCTGTTATCAGAAGGTGTATTGTACTGTTGTCTGTTAAGTCCGAGTGTTTCGGAAAGTTCATCAAGATTGCCGAATTCAGATATAACAGTTCCAACAGCTTCATTCTCACTTAAACCTTCTGATATCAGCTCATTGTATTTGTCTTCCATCATTCCCCATAGTTCCTGCTTGGCACGAAGAACTTCAGGAGTGTTCGGCATATTGGCGAACATAGTTTCAAGATAACTTTTGATTGTTTCCATAAGTTAATTCTCCTTCTTAATAAATTGTTCAACGACTTCTTTGGTAAGTGCCCATTCTTCACAGCGGGCTTTGTAATACTCTCTTCCGGCATCAGTTATGCTGTAGTAAGTTCTTTTCTTTCCACCATTGTCACCTACACCAGGGAATGAAGTTATATATCCATTCTTTTCCATTCGTGTAAATGCAGAGTAGAGAGTTGTTTCTTTCATAATATACTTTTCATTGGATAGAGCTTTAATCTGCTTAGATATTTCATATCCATATGATGGTTTGTCTAATAGAAGATAGAGTATCATAGTGTCGTTGTAACCTCTGATAATGTCACTACTTATACCAGCCATAAAACCTCCAAAAAAAATACTACGACTGGCATACTACGTTAGTCGTAGTATGTCTGTCGTAGTATTATATATCATAATATATTATATACTGTCAATACATTTGGTATGAAATGTTATATTGGTTGGAATATAATGCTTTAACTGCCGTAAATAAAAAGAGGGTTCTGTAGTCAGAAACCCTCTTTTGTCGTGTAATATGCCGAATATTGATTAAATTATATGCTGTATAAGCTTATATCAGCTATGTTTGATATTTATATCTTCAGGACAGTCATCCCAGCTTAATACACCAGTTTTTACGGCATTTTCATATCTTGAAATTTTATATTTCAGACGTTTCATAGTTGCTTCAATCTGTGCATGCTGTTCTTTAAGGGCATCAAGCTGTTCCTGTAAAAGCTGTCTTCTTGCTTCAAATGTTTCATCGCCTTCCTGATAGAGTTTCACATATTCAATAAGTGCTTCAATAGGAACTCCAGCATTACGCATACAGATGGCATTTTCAACCCAGCCAAGGTCATTTTCTGTGTAATTTCTTATGCCGCCGGAAGTGCGGGCAACAGTTGGTATAAGACCAACACGTTCGTAGTATCGTAGTGTATCTTGTGAAATATTATATTTCTGGCTTACTTCTTTGATTGTCATAATATCCTCCATTCATAATGGTCATTGGACTGATTATTATATCGTTATATTAACACTTAGAGTCAGCTTAAAGTCAAGTGCATTGTGAATGAATTAAAAAAATCAGGTGGAGAAGCACAGAAAATGTGGTATACTGTCATATAAAAGACTGTCCTATAAGCTGGATTAGCTAAGCGTTCTTAGATGTACACTGCGGAATGAATGATAATAATAATAGATAAGCACATACAAAATTCGTTAGTGCAGGACAGAGTTGTGATACAGTAATGTATTCGGAAAAGAGGTTTATTATGGGTTATGATAATGAATTTGATAATAAAATAAACAAGCTTACAGATTTTATTAATGAGTGTAATAGCATAGTGTTCTTTGGAGGTGCTGGGGTATCGACAGAGTCTGGAATACCAGATTTTCGTAGTAAGGACGGTTTATATAACCAGCACGATGTTGAATTTGATATGTATGAGCCAGAATATCTGCTCAGTGAAGAGTGTCTTCATCATAAGCCTAAGGTATTTTTTGAATTTTACAGACAGAAAATGGATGCAAGAAATGTAAAGCCTAATATAACGCATTATATGCTTGCCAGATTAGAGAAGCTTGGAAAGCTGGATAAGATTATTACACAGAATATTGATGGACTTCATCAGATGGCTGGAAGCACTAATGTGATTGAACTTCACGGTGCAACTACAAGAAATTATTGTGAAAAATGCGGTAAAAAGTATCCGGCAGATTATATATTTGAGAGCAGGGAAGCAATTCCAAGATGTGTTGAGTGTAACCATATGATACGACCAGATGTGACTTTGTATGGTGAACAGCTTCCAGCAGGTGCATATGAGAGTGCGGTGGAGGCTATAAGAAAGGCTGATATGTTAATAGTGGCAGGAACATCATTAAAGGTATATCCAGCGGCAGGACTTGTATGGGAATTTGCTGGAAAGCATCTTGTCGTAATGAATAAAGAACCGTTGGATTTCAAGCTGGATATGAATAAAGACATAGAGTTTAATTGTGCGATGGGTGATGTGTTCAGGGCACTTGATAAGAATATACAGTGATGAGAACATATGAATACAGTGTCAGTTATAATAGTATTAAGCTGTTGAATTAAGAGAATATATATAAATAAACACACTTTACTGGGCTGCTTAATTAAAGTTGACTTGTCAACAATCTAATGTTATGTTGATATAGCATTCACTAATGAATGTTAACAGAATGGAGAAATCATATGTCAGGGAATAAAGAACAGATAGATGTTTCATTAATTGGTAATGATAAAATAGAAGAAGCAATTGTTAACATACAAAAGGAACCGACAGAGGAAAATCTTGTAAGAGCATTGTCTATTGTAAGACACAGAATGAATGATAAAGGTCAGCTTATAATAGCGGTGGAGCCGCCATTGCCAGATGGTAAGCTTAATTTGAAGGTTATAAAGACAGAAGACGGACAGATGTGGTGGACAGCTTACACAAGCTTTGATGAAGAATTAAAAGGTGCAGATAATATTAAATCAACATTTTTAACCGATATAGATAAGCTGTTGAAGTCAGCTTTGCAGGTTGATGAGATTAGCGGTATTATAATTAACCCTTGGAATAAGACACTTATGCTTGATAAAGAACTTATAAAGATTATAATAGGAAAAGAACAATAAAATGTTATATAGGTTTATAGGTATGAAAAAGAGGCGTAAGATAATATGCAGGAATTAAATAAAGCGATAGATGATATATGGTCAAAAGGTGAATTGTCAAATGGGATAACAACACGCTATGTTGTGCCTGAAGATGCAAAAAGACTTCTTGAGATATATGCACCATATGTAGAGAATACAGCAATAACATTTGAATATGATGTACCAACACTTGAAGAATTTATTGAAAGAATCAGACATACACTTGAAAAGTATCCATATATTGTAGCGTTGAATAATGGCACAATCGTTGGTTATGCGTATGCTGGAATGTTCCACGAAAGAGAAGCATACAGCAGATGTGCAGAAACATCTATATATGTTGATAATAATATGAAGCATATTGGCATTGGTGGAATACTTCATAAGGCATTAGAGGATGAGTTAAAGAAAAATGGTTTCCTTAATATGTACGCCTGTATAGCCTGCCCTAAGAAAGAAGATGAATACCTTAACAGAAACAGCATAGAGTTCCATAGTCATCTAGGATACAGGCTTGTAGGAGAATTCTATGACTGCGGATATAAATTTAAAAGATGGTACAATATGGTCTGGATGGAAAAGCTCATCGGGGAACATATTGATAAATAAAATATATAATATGCAGAAAAGAGGAGTGGTATGAAAAGTACATTAATTAAGGATACAACTAAATCAGAGAGAATAGATCTTGTTAAGCGGTGGGAGGAAAGTGAGGGCTGTGAGAGCAGTGGAATAGATCTTATGGAATTCTTCCGTGATTATATTGACGGAGTTAAGGAGATTTCAGAGGTCAATGCAGCATTTACAGCAAGATACATTTCTGAAATTCCTGATGATAATTCAGGCATAAGCTGCGGAATGGGCGGCAGGAGATAAGGGGAACTGGCGTGAAGAATATATTATTAATAGCTACTGGTGGAACAATAGCCTGTTCGTCCTCTGATGAAGGGCTTACACCATCAGCTAATGTCAACGAACTGCTTTCATATATACCGCATATTAAAGAAAAATGTAAGCTTTCAGGAATTTCAATAATGAATATCGATAGTACCAATATGAATCCTGAACTTATGATGAATATTGCAAAGACGATAAAAGAATACAAGGATGATTATGATGGATTTGTCGTGGCACACGGAACGGATACAATGAGTTATACCGCTGCTGCACTTGTATATATGCTGAATAACTTTTATAAGCCTGTTGTTATAACTGGATCACAACTGCCAATGGAAGCTGAATATACAGATGCGAAGAAGAATTTATCAGATGCTGTAATATATGCGTGTGAGGGAAGGGCTGGTGTATATGTGGCATTTGATGGGTGCATAATTAATGGTGCACATGCAAGAAAGGTTAAGACACGCAGTTATGATGCATTTGAGAGTGTTAATTATCCAGTTGTTGCACATATTAAGCATAGCAGTATAACATATAATGAGGCTGTGCAGGGGAACTATAATAAGTCTGATAACAGTGGAATAGAGCCGGAGTTATGTTCAGATATGATGCTTATTAAGCTGTTTCCGGGAATAGATAATAAGATATTTGAATTTATTAAGGGACACTATAAAGGTGTTGTTATTGAAAGCTTTGGGATTGGTGGAATTCCGAATATAGATAACAATATTGTAGAGGAAATTCACAAGCTTATAGAAGCTGGTGTTGCAGTCGTTGTGATAACACAGTGCAATTATGAGGGTGTTGATCTTGATATATATGAAGTGGGAAAGAAGCTGGCTAAAGAAAATGTTATCATAGCCGCTGATATGACGACAGAAGCGGTTGTTATGAAGCTTATGTGGGCATTGGCGCATTTTGGTAAAAATGCAGTTACAGATATTAAGAAATATATTGAAACACCGGTATTCTGTGACAGAAGTTATTAACAGCAGGGAGCTTATGACAGCTTCAATCAATGAATGCAGACGGAATAATTAAAGAATATTATATAATATAAAATACCCTGTTATGTAAGGATTAACTCCAACAAGTTTATTCTTAATCCTTACATAACAGGGTATTTTGTAATATGTTGATTATTGATTATTGTGCTTAATAGTGTCTATAAGACTATGCATTCTTGTATTGATTGATTCAAGAATCTTTATATTGGCATCTTCTGTATTAGTGGTTTCAGCAGCGTGTGCAGAGAGCTGTTCAGATACAGCTGATATTGTCTGTATAGAGTCAACAATTACGCTGTTAGCCTGTTTGAGTTCATCAATACTTGATGAAAGTCTTGAAACATTATCACGGACAGTATATGTATTAGTCTGGATATTATCAAAGCTTTTGGCTGTATTCTCAGTAGAAGACTTTTCAGTATTAATTCCGTCTATCATAGTGTAGATAACTGATACAACATCTTCAATGGCTGATGACATATTATGTATAAGCTTTGTTATATTCTCAGTTGCATCACCTGTCTGTGTTGCCATTTTGGAAATCTCAGAAGCAACAACGGAGAAACCTTTTCCAGCTTCACCAGCTCTTGCGGCTTCAATACTTGCATTTAATGCTAAGAGTTCTGTCTGGGAAGCAATCTCCTCAATCATAACAATAATAGAATGCATCTGTGAAATATGGTTGTTAAGGTAAGTAAGCTTATCAGCAACCATTTCCCCGTTCTTAACAGATATATCAACTGTAGTAACAAGATGCTCAATATCTTTACTGCTCTGTGTAAGGATATCAAGGGTTTCTGCCATACTTGCAGAGATTTCATTAGCGGACATATCTACAAGTTCAACTTTTTTCTGAATTGCATCTGTCTGTGTAAGCTGGTTCTGTACGGCATTGGCTGTATCAGTTGCACCGTTGGATACGTCAGACATAGTTGATTGTGTGATCTTTGAAGATTCCTGTAACTTTTCTAAATCAGCATATACTTCAGCAATACCATTCTGCATTGTAGCAGACATTTCTGATATCTCACTAAGAAGCTCATCACTCTGTTCTTTTGATTTAGAAATGTTATTAATCTTCTGGTCTGCATTAGCTTTAGTTGCAAGAGCAAGCATACAGGCATATATACCAGTTATTAATACAATTATGAGCTGTATAACGGCGGCATCAGTTCCAAGATAGCCCATTCTGCCAGTTCTTGCACCGATAATAATAGTGATAATATTTTCAATAACCACGCCAAAATTGACAAGAAACATAAGACGGAATTCGTTATATAATGAAACAATAAATACCATAGGAAGTGCAAAGGCATACATAGTAATACTTGTTGTTGTAAATATGTTGCAGGTATAGAAAACAGCATATCCTATAGCTACTAAGTGCTTGATTGCATTAGTTTCGTGGTTCTTGTTCCAGAAAATAAATTCAGCAATCACAGGTGCCATTCCGATAGCAAAGATAATAATTGCGTAGGCGAATGATGTTATACCGACTGCTGTCTGCATAAAAACAAGAAGGCTGATAACAAGCACTTCTATTAAGTGTGCTAGCATAGCTACACGATTGTTTCGTTCCATTTCGGGAACTTCTCTTTTGATTTTGATAGGCATAAGTACCTCCTGATGTATATTGTTATTTAAGTGCCTAGAATACTAACTCACATTATAATATATGTAATTTGATATTTCAATGATACATTTCTGGTTCTTCCGACACAGATAGCTTTTATATAATAATTACATTTTTTGTCAGATTAATGCTGTCTTTATAATACTCTATTGATTGTTTCGTTTTGAATATTTATAGGCATTATTTCTGTAAAATAATATGAAACAGCGATATTTCACCTTGAAATTATACAATAATAATTATAATATACATTTATAAAATAAGTTTATAAAAGTTGGAGGTGCCATATGTTATTTAAAAATCCAATCATTCCGGGATATAATCCTGATCCAAGCATATGTCGTGTAGGAAGTGATTATTATATTGTGAATTCCACATTTGAATTCTTCCCAGGAGTGCCTGTATATCATAGTAAGAATTTGGTTAACTGGGAACTTACAGGATATTGTCTGGACAGGCGTTCACAGTTAGAACTTGAGGACTGTCGTAATTCGGGAGGAATATATGCACCAACGATACGATATCATAAAGGTATGTTTTATATGATAACAACAAATGTTACTGATAAAGGTAATTTCGTTGTTCATACAGAAGATATTAACAGCGAATGGTCTGAGCCGGCGTGGATTGACCAGGGGGGAATTGACCCGTCATTATTCTTTGATGATGATGACAAATGTTATTATTGTTCAACGGGAATAATTGACGGTGTACGTGGAATTGTTGCATTTGAGATAAATCCGCTTACAGGTGCGATATTATCTGAGAAGAAGCTTATAAGTGAAGGTTGTGGTGGACAGTGTCCGGAAGGTCCACATATTTATAAGAAGGATGGCTGGTATTATCTTATGATAGCAGAAGGCGGAACGGAATATGCACATCGTGAAACAATCCAGCGTTCGCATAATGTATATGGCCCATATGAGGCTTGTCCGGATAATCCTGTTATATCGCATAAGGAATATAAGAAATCAGAGATTCAGGCGACAGGACATGCGGATTTATTAGAGGATGAGAATGGCAACTGGTGGCTTGTGTTTCTTGGAATAAGAAGATTCAGCCATGCTTTGCTTCATAATCTTGGAAGAGAAACATTTCTTGCACCAGTAAAGTGGGAAAATGGCTGGCCAGTTGTTGGCTATAATGGCAATGGAATAATTGAGCTTGTAATGGATGCACCACTGCCTGGACTTGATTGTGAAGAGAGTTCTGCCAATATCCGTATTGATAAGCAGTCCGGACAGCCAATTCTGTACGCAGACCACAGCGTGGATATAGATTTTACAGATGAATTGCTTGATAAAAGGCTTCAATATACAAGAAATCCTGATACGTCAAAGTATATATATGATAATAAAAATGCTGTGCTTACACTTAAGGGAACAGATATAACACTTAACACGGCTGGCAAATCGCCAACAATTGTGTCATTTAAACAGCCGGAATTCACGACAACTTTATATGCATGTCTTGATATAGCCAGATGTAATGCAAAAAGATGTGGCGTTGCGGCATATTACAATAACGATTATCACTATGAGATATACATAGGTAATGATGATAATGGCAGGTATATAGGATTTTATAAACATATACACGATATGGGTGTTGAGCTTGAAAGAATTCCCATTAATAATGAAGATTTGAATTCAAAGCTTTTGATAAAAATAGATACAGACAGGGAAAAGTATACATTTTCTTATGCAATAGCTGACACTGCTAATCTTGGTGCAAGGGTGGCATACAGGCAGATAGGTTCAGGACTTAATGCCGGACTTAGCACGGAGGGTACGCGGACAATGACATTTACGGGTACATTGTTCTCGCTATTTGCAGAAAATGGAGATGGTGTATTTAATATAGGGGTAAAGCTTTTAATCAATCCAGATGAGAATTACACATTATAATATAATTATATGAGCTGAGGTTTTGGAGGATTGAGTGAATTGTGTAGCAATGTATCAATCCAGATATATCAGTGAGGGATAAAGTCTCTTTTGCTCCTGAGATTATTATGTTTGTAGATTAATGTATACAGAAAGGGGGGGGGGTAATTATGGGACATAATAACTGGTCATATTCAAAAATATATAAAGAAATTAAACCCTATGAGGAATATGGTATGTATGATGTTGCGTGGCACGATGGTATGTCAGCGGCAGATGGCCACATAGGTGTAATTACATCGTGTGCACCTTTAAATGACAGCTTTATATTCCAGAATGTTGAGTATATTATGCCGTCAGAAGAGCCAAGATATGTGCCTTTAGAGGTTGGAGGACAGCTGGATGAGGCAAGGCAGTCAGTTATTAATATGGACGATACCTGGGATATACACAACAGAAAACGTACCAATATGTATTGTCATCATCCAGGACACCAGCTCAGGGTGAAATTATGCAGGAGTGCTGATATAACAGATACTAACGCATTAATATCAGAAGCTGCAAAACACCCTCATATGACACGAAATGATGATATAAATATTACGGATTATGAACGATACACAGATTTTAACAGGTCTGAGATTGTTGTTAAATATAAGGCAGATGGAAGAACTATAACTAAAAGAACTTTTGCATCCTTGACTGATGATGTTGTTATTACAGAGATTACAGGAGCGAAGGATTTTATCGTTAATATTTCAGTTGATGATTTTGAGGCAATGCATAAGTTTGGTATGGATAAGAATAAACAGGCAACCTCAGAGAGAGGAATGAAGTATTCGCGTTTTGTTAAAGATGATATAGTTGGTGTTGTGGCACATTATCCTTCATTTGAGGGAAGTGAGCTTGCAAATGGAGGGTTTGCAGGTGCAACCAGATTTATTACAGATGGTATAGTCAATATGATAGAATTGAATAAATCAGACAAGGCATATACCTGTATAGATAATATAGTACCAATTATTCAATTGAATAAATCGAACAAGATTATTCTTATAACATATCTTGATTGGACAGATAAGCTTGGCAGGCTTGAAGATTTCCAGTCAGAATGTGAGAGTGGCAGTATATTTGATACAGAGCTTATTAGAAAATGTTTTGCAAAGGTAAATGATAGTTTAGGCACAGCTGATAAAGCGTTTTTTAATAATAAAGAAATTTTCTATGATGCTGCAATCAAAGAACATAGTATTAAAAGTGCTGAAAGATATAACCGGGTATCATTACATTTATACGATAATACTGATTGTATATCTAATAAAAATGATAAAGAAAAGAAATATTATGATAATGTCTCTAAAGCTGATGACAATAGTAAATGCACAATAGCTGATAATGAAGATAGGTACAATATATATAATATGGCAGCTAATGAGGAGCTTCTAGATAAGCAGAAAGAAGTTCCAGATATTCTTATTCCGCTTCTTGAAAGAATATATAATAATGCAAGATATGGGCTTATGTCAGGGGCTGGCTATACAGCACCAAGGCTTAATGGACCAGGTGTTGGAGAGTGGAATCTGATGTGGCGTAATGCGTATACCATGGATGCTAATGTTAATATTCAGGTATCGGGAATTAACAGCGGCAATATGTATGAAGCTGGCGTTGGGTATATTTGGTTCGTATTAAGACAGCTTAAAGACTGGGAGATTAATGCTAAAAAGGTATATGGAATGAAAAATGCCCTGTTAGCACCTATCAATACTGACGGACAGAGGGCAATGATGGTTGAGTATGACATTAACTATCCGTTCCAGTATTGGAATACGGGTGCAAGCTGGATGATACTTCCTATAGCAGAATGGGTTGACTGCTATGGTGATGTGTCAATTACAACAACTGATCAAAAGATAATAAAGCAGTATAACAAAGAGGTCTTTAATGTAAAGAAAGATATTCTTATGCCGGTGTTACAAAAGACTTATAATTTCTGGGAACAGCTCTGCACGCCTGAATACTATACGGATATTGATGGCTATGCAAGATATGAAAAGGGTAAGACACATTTGTTTACTGGTGAGAAGTATCTTATAATTCCGTCATTTTCACCAGAGAACAAGCCGCTTGGCTATAAGAGTGCAATAACAGCCAATGCTTCAATGGATATAGCTGCGGCAAAAGATATTATAGCTATGTATATTGATATGGAAAATGAACTTCAGAATGAAGGATACAAGGAAAGAATTAAGAAGGCTGAAAAGTTAAATAATGAGCTTCCGGATTATCAATATGATGAAAGCGGTGCAATAAGAGAGTGGGCTATGAAAGAGTATCAGGAAAATAATGCCCACAGGCATATAAGCCACCTTTATTGTGCGTGGCCGGCATATCAGACACAGCATAATAATAAGCTTGCCAACGCCTGCCGACAGGCTATATTAAACCGTAATAAGGAGAATTCCAGAAAAGATGACACGGCATCACACGGCTGGATTCATAAGGCACTTGTTGAGGCAAGGCTTAAGAATTCAGAGGAAGTGTATAATATATTAAATATGCTTGTGCATAGCGATATATTTTATTCAACATTATTTACCGACCATAATACGAACAGGGCTAAGGGTGTCGCCTGCACAGATACATTATATGGAATAACTGGAATTATTAATGAAATGCTAGTGTATTCGGATAAGAACACGGTAGAACTGCTTCCTGCATTAAGCAGTAATATACCAGCAGGAAATATAAGCGGACTTTTAACACGTGCTGGTGTGAGAGTTGATTATTTAAGCTGGGATGTTGATAAGAGAAATGTAAAAGCAGACTTAACTGCATTACGGGATACAAGCTTTAATCTTGTGCTTAATAATAAGGCGTATATTGGTGAGGAAAATGAAAGTAAATGCGTTGCAGTTCAGTTAAAAAAGGGTGAAAGGTATTGCTTTATGGGTTGATAGTGAAAATGCGGAAACACCGATATAGTAGAGTGTTTCCGCATTTTTTATTTTATTTGAACTTGAATGTATTCTCAAGTGTCTCCCACTTGGTATCTTTCTCGCTGAAATTAAGTGGGGTTCCGTCTTCAAGCTTGTATCCAGATGGGTCAGCACTGCCTGGATATTTGCCTGTAACCTGTGGCCATTCAATGCCAATGCTTGGGTCGTTCCACGCAAGACCGCCCTCATCACCAGGATGATAGAAGTCAGTTACTTTGTAGCAGAACTCAGCTTCGTCACTTAATACGAGGAAGCCGTGTGCAAAGCCTTCGCTTATATAGAACTGCTTCTTGTTCTCTTCTGTAAGTTCTACGCCAAACCATTTGCCGTATGTCTTAGAACCTGCACGAAGGTCAACAGCAACATCAAATACGCTTCCTTTGATTACACGTACAAGCTTTCCCTGAGGAAATTCTTTCTGGAAGTGTAAGCCACGAAGAACACCCTTAACAGAGCGTGACTGGTTATCCTGAACAAATACCATATCAAGACCGGCTTCGTGCATATCATTCTGATTGTAAGTTTCCATAAAATATCCGCGGTTATCGCCGTGAACAGTAGGTTCTATTATATAAAGTCCTTCAATATCGCAAGGAGTTACTTTAATCTGTCCCATAGTTATTACCTTTCTTTGATTAATCTAAAAATACTGCCACCTGACAGATAAAAATAAATTGTCAGGTTGTATATAAAAATATATTAATTATCGGTTAGAATACATTTTCTCATAGTAGTTCTGGTATTCGCCTGAGATGATAGTTTCCCACCATTCCTTGTTGTCAAGATACCACTGGATTGTCTTCTTTATGCCGTCTTCAAACTTAGTTTCTGGTAACCAGCCAAGTTCGTTGTGGATTTTAGAAGGGTCGATAGCATAACGCATATCGTGTCCCTTACGGTCGCCAACGTGAACGATAAGTGATTCTGGCTTGCCAAGTTCTTTACAGATAAGCTTAACGATGTCAATATTTCTCTTTTCATTATGTCCACCGACATTGTATACTTCACCGACACGTCCTTTGTGAATGATAAGGTCAATAGCCTTGCAGTGGTCTTCAACATAAAGCCAGTCACGGACATTAAGACCTTCACCATATACAGGAAGTGGCTTATCATTAAGAGCATTGGCAATCATAAGAGGAATAAGCTTTTCTGGGAAGTGGTATGGTCCGTAGTTGTTAGAACATCTGCTTATAGTTACAGGAAGTCCATAAGTTCTGTGGTAAGCTAATACTAAAAGGTCAGCACCAGCTTTTGATGAGCTGTATGGGCTTGATGTATGTATAGGTGTTTCCTCTGTGAAGAAAAGGTCAGGTCTGTCAAGTGGAAGGTCACCATATACTTCATCAGTAGATACCTGATGATAACGCTTAATTCCGTACTTTCTGCACGCATCCATAAGAACAGCAGTACCTTTGATGTTAGTGTCAAGGAATACTTCCGGGTTCTCGATAGAACGGTCAACGTGTGACTCGGCGGCAAAGTTTACAACCATATCTGGGTGTTCTTCTTCAAAAAGCTTGTATACAGCTTCTCTGTCAGTAATACTTTCCTTAACAAATCTGAAGTTAGGATTATCCATTACAGGAGCAAGTGTTGAGAGATTGCCTGCGTATGTAAGGCAGTCAAGACAGATAATTCTGTAATCTGGATATTTCTTTAACATATGGAAAATGAAGTTGCTTCCGATAAATCCGGCACCGCCGGTAACAATAATATTCATATATAATCCTCGTTTCTGTGCACATATTAATAATTAAAATGGTGTAGTGTGCGCTACACACCAAATGATAATATATTCTAGCTATGAAGTACGTCAATATATTTGCCGTCAAGCACATCTTTTAAATACTGTCCGTACTGGTTTTTCTTTAAGACTTCATAAGTCTTAAGTACGTCCTCTTTAGTTATCCAGCCGTTAAGATAAGCTATCTCTTCAAGGCAGGCTATTTTACGGTGCTGATGTGTTTCAATTGTCTTAACGAAGTTAGTAGCTTCAACAAGGCTTTCGTGAGTACCAGTGTCAAGCCAGGTAAAGCCCTGACCTAAAAGTTCTACATTGAGGTTGTTGTTCTCAAGATATATACGGTTAAGGTCTGTTATTTCAAGCTCACCTCTTGCAGATGGCTTTAAATTCTTTGCATACTCTACAACCTTGTTATCATAGAAGTAAAGACCTGTTACACAGTAATTGCTCTTAGGCTTAGCTGGCTTTTCTTCTATAGATATAGCCTTGCCGGCTTCGTTAAATTCTACAATACCAAATCTTTCAGGGTCATCAACGTAGTAACCAAATACTGTAGCACCTATGCCTTCTTCAGCGTTTTTAACAGCATTTTTGAGACGTTCCTTAAGTCCGTTGCCAGCGAATATGTTATCGCCAAGAACCATAGCAACAGTGTCATCACCGATGAATTCCTCACCGATAATGAAAGCCTGTGCAAGTCCGTCAGGTGATGGTTGTACAGCATAAGAAAGATTAACACCGAACTGGCTTCCGTCACCGAGAAGCTCTTTGAATCTAGGTGTATCCTGTCGAGTAGATATTATAAGAATATCACGAATTCCAGCAGTCATAAGAACTGACATAGGATAATATATCATAGGCTTATCGTATATAGGAAGAAGCTGTTTACTTGTTACCATTGTGAGTGGATAAAGGCGTGTGCCAGAACCACCAGCGAGAATAATACCTTTCATAGTCATTCCTCTTTTCTTAATAAATAGTGTGTTTTAAATAAATTAATACCTGTTTAGCAGATTAGTGCTTACTAAGCAGATTATAGTTTATTTAGTAAATTGATATTTGCTTTTTGTTTTGATATATATATAATAAAAGGTGACGTAACGTCATCTTCAAGTATTTTTTGTGATACAAGAAGAAATTTTATCATTATTTATGATTTTTATGGTTTCAAACAGATCTTCAAATAGGATTTTAATAGTCCTTAAAATATAATTTCAAATAAGCTTTCAAATAGGATTTGCAATAAGTTTTTAAACAGAATTTCAGGTATGATTACAGTAAAATATACCATAAAGAAAAGAGGAAGTTATGCATAAAGAAGGTTATTATTCTTCTGGTGAGTTTGCCAAGAAAGCAAATGTTACAGTAAGAACTATAAGATATTATGATAAACAGAATATTTTAAAGCCGTCACTGCTTACAGAGGACGGAGTGAGGTTTTATACGGATTCAGATTTTACGAGGCTGCAGCAGATATTGTTGTTTAAGTATCTGGGGTTTTCACTTGAGGATATAAGAAATATGACTATAGGTGATTCAGATTATAACATTCTTCTTAATTCGCTTAATTTGCAGTTTAAGCTTATTCAGGACAAAATAGCACAGATGGAGCTTGTAAAGAATGCAATTGAAGACACGATAGATACATTTAAAAATAACAAATCAGTGGATTGGAGCAATATGCTTTCGCTTATCCACCTTACTAATATGGAAAGCACTTTAAAGACACAGTATCTTAATGCTGGAAATATAACCGCAAGAATTAATCTTCATGCAGAATATTCAGTTAATAAGCAGGGCTGGTTTAACTGGATATATGAACAGAGCAATATACAGACCGGACAGCGTATTCTGGAGATAGGCTGTGGTGATGGAAGACTGTGGGTTGATAATAAGAATAATGTAAGAGAACTTTCAGGGCTACAGGTGTTCTTAAGTGATATATCTGATGGTATGGTGAATGATGCAAGAAGAAATATAGAAGCGGAATATGCTGATGAGAATGTGATGGAAGATACATTGCAGGGAATGCAGAATACACGGGATATACGGCATATACAAGATAGTACTGCACATAAGACAGGACAGTCTGTATCATTTAAGTTTAATACATTTGACTGTGCGGATATTCCTTATAGGAATAATTATTTCGATATAGTTCTTGCTAATCATGTATTATTTTACTGTGATAATATAGAAAGCGTTCTAAAAGAAGTCAAAAGAGTGTTGAAACCGGGTGGAGTATTTATATGTGCAACTTATGGGGCTTCGCACATGAAAGAGATTAGTGATCTTGTAACAGAGTTTGATAAAAGAATTGTTCTTGCTGCGGATAATCTGTATGATAAATTCGGGCTGGATAATGGAGAGGATATATTGATTAAGCATTTTAATAATGTAGATGTCAGAAAATATAATGATCACCTGTTAGTTGATAAAGCAGAGCCGCTTATTGAATATATTCTTTCCTGCCACGGCAACCAGAACCAGTATCTTCTTGACAGATATTCCGATTTTAAAGCATTTATAAGAAATAAGCTTGCAAGGAAGCCTTTTAAGATTACTAAAGATGCAGGATTATTTATATGTAAAGATATATGGTAATTATATTAATAATGTGGTAAAATTATACAGCTATTGCAATTTACGCGATTAAATATCTATCATAATGGGAATGTTATTTATAACAGTATAATGATAGGCAGATTATTAAATTATAGAAGAATAGAGGTATACAATGGCGTTATCCAAATTATTTTTAAATGCAGGTGAAGCGTTAAGGCCAGTTCTTGTAAAAGTGCTTCCGATGAAACTGCTAAGTAAGCTGAAGGCGGGAATTATTAATAATGCAACAGAAAAGCTGTCGGCAGATACTATAGAAAAGTATGCACCGGGACGATACAAGGAAGGTGCTAATATAATAGGCAATATAAAGGGGGATAATGGATTAGGACAGAGTGCACGTATTATGTGCAGTCTGCTTGATGAGAATAATGAGCCACACGTTATAAGGGATTTCTTTGTTCCACCGGGAGGCTCAAGAACCAATGATATGTATGACAGCAGGCTTACAACACAGCTTCCATATGATGTTAACATAATACATGTTAATGCAAGTGAGTTTATGGTAGCATATTTAAGCCTTGGCAAAGATGTATGGGATTACAGATATAATATAGGTTACTGGGCATGGGAATTAGAGACATTTCCAGAGGAATGGCTTCCGGCATTTAAGCTTGTCGATGAAGTGTGGACACCATCGGATTTTGTTACTAATACACTTAAGAAATATACTGACAAGCCTGTGGTTACGGTTCCACATTGTATAGAACCTGTTGCAAGTGCACAGTATGGCAGGAAGCATTTTAATCTTCCAGAAGACAAGTTCCTGTTTTTAATAATGTTTAATAGTGGAAGTGTTATGGAAAGAAAGAATCCATTGGCAGCTATTAAAGCATTTAAGCAGGCATTCCTGAAAGATGAAGCAACTAAGAACAAGTATAAGGATGTAGGTCTTGTAATTAAGATAAGTGAGTCAGAGCTTTCAGCAGACGATGAGAAGATTATAAGCTCTATTGTAGATAAAGAAGATAATATTTACTTTATGTGTGGACAGATTAATAAGACAGAAGTTAATTCTCTTCTTAAAGACGTAGATGTATATGTATCACTTCACCGCTCAGAGGGCTTCGGGCTTGTAATGGCGGAGGCTATGTATCTTGGAACACCGGTTATAGCAACGGCGTGGTCGGGTAATACAGAGTTTATGAATGATCATACGGCGTGTATGGTTGGATACGATATGATAGAACTTGATAAGGACTATGATGTATTTAAGAAGGGCAATGTGTGGGCAGATGCACACATTGATGAAGCTGCTGATTATATGGTAAGGCTCTATGAAGACAAAGAGTATTACAACACCAAGGCAGGTAATGGACAGGCATATGCCAGAGAACATCTTGCATACAAACGTTCAGCGGATATTGTGAGTGAGCGTTTAAGACAGATTCATTCAAAGTCTTAAGGGTTTTAAACTATTCGTTTGACAAAGAAAATGTTTGTTATTATAATATGCAGGATTTAGATATAGAGGAGAAATTTCTGATGCAACATATTAAAGAATTATATGAATATAGGGAAATGATTATAAGTCTTGTAAGAAAAGACTTAAGAGGAAGATATAAGGGTTCGGTTCTTGGATTTCTTTGGACATTTGTCAACCCTTTATTACAGCTTATTGTGTATACAATTGTGTTCTCAATAATAATGAGGGCAAGCTATGAACAGTATTATCTGTTTCTTTTCGTGGCACTTGTGCCTTGGATGTTCTTTTCATCAAGTGTAACTGACGGTGCGGCAAGTATATTAAAAGAGAAGGATATGGTTAAAAAGATATACTTCCCAAGAGAGGTTCTTCCAATATCAACAGTTACAAGTGCATTTGTTAATATGATACTTACATTTGTTGTTGTATTTATAGTTGTTATTGTATCAGGAAGAGGTATTAATCCACTTGCATTATTATGTCTTCCTGTTGTTATGGTTGTAGAGTATGTACTTTGTCTTGGTATTGCACTTATAGTATCATCACTTACAGTATATCTCAGGGATTTACAGTATATTCTTGGAATATTTGTTATGGCACTCCAGTATATGACACCGGTAATGTATGGCGTTGATATGGTAGAGAATTCTGGTGCTGGTGACTGGCTTATTTTAATATTTAACTTAAATCCTATGACACCTATTATTAAAATATACAGACAGATTATTTATTATGGAGAAGTTCCAGAACTTGGTTCGCTGGCTCTTGCATTAATAATAGGTATTGTATTTATAGTTGTCGGAGAAGTTCTGTTTAAGAAGCTTCAGAGAGGTTTTGCAGAAGAATTCTAATTAGAATAGTATAGACAATTAGATATATAAGCAGAAATGAGGATTATGATGGATAAAGATAATGCAATTGAAGTAAAAAATATAACTAAAGATTTTAAAGTATATTATGATAAAGGAAGCGAACTTAAGGAAAAAATGCTTTTCTGGAAGCGCAACAGATATGAGAAAAGACATGTTCTTAATGGTATAAGCTTTAATGTTAAGAGAGGTGAGGCTATAGGTTTAGTAGGTAAGAATGGCTGTGGTAAAAGTACAACACTTAAAATGCTTACTAAGATTATATACCCTGACTCAGGAACAATTGAGATGCGTGGAAGAGTATCAAGCCTTATAGAGCTTGGAGCAGGTTTTCACCCGGATATGAGCGGAAGAGAGAATATATATACTAATGCTTCTATATTCGGACTTACCAAGAAAGAGATAGATGCAAGACTTGATGATATTATAGCATTTTCAGAACTTGAAGATTTCATAGATAATCCAGTAAGAACTTATTCTTCAGGAATGTATATGCGACTTGCTTTTGCAGTTGCTATCAATGTAGATGCTGATATTCTTCTTATTGATGAAATCCTTGCCGTTGGTGATGCTAACTATCAGGCAAAGTGTTTCAATAAGCTAAGAGAGATTAAGGCTGAGGGAACAACTATCGTTATTGTATCTCATTCATTAGGTCAGATTGAGCAGATATGTGACCGTTCTATATGGATAAAAAATGGTCTTATAGAAGCGGAAGGAACTCCAAAAGATGTCCATCTTAAATATCTTGACTATATGAATCAGGAGAGAATGGAACAGGCTGAGAAAGAGCAGCTACGTCAGGCAAAGCTTGAACGTGAGCAGATGGAGAAGAAGAAAGAAGAAGAACGTATCAAGAAAGAGCGTGCGAAGGTTAATTCAAGATACGGAAGTGAAGACGCAAGATTTACAGATATTCATATGTATAATGAGGCTGGCGAGGAGAGCAGAATATTCAAGACAGGAGAGAAAGTTATACTTGATCTTGGTTATCACGTTGATAATAAAGTTACTGATGCAGTATTTGGATTTGGTATATTCAGAAATGATGCTCTCTGGTGCTATGGTACTAATACAAGAATAGACAGAATAGAGAATTTTGACATTGATAAAGACGGAAGATATAAGGTAGAACTTGAAGATCTTAATCTTATACCTGGTAATTACTGGGTAGATATAACTATTGAATATGGAGAGGGTATACCTGTTGATTATTATAAGCAGGCTCTTAAGTTTGAGGTTGTATCTAATATAACAGATGTTGGCGTTACAAGAATTCCACACAAGTGGGAATTACACATTTAAGATGAGGAGATAAGAATAATTATGAAAAGGGCAGTGCCATGGATAAGAGTGGCTGGATTTATTGTTGGGCTTGTTGTACTGGTAGCAATATTTGATTACGCGTTTGCACAGACAGGATATGTAAGATATGTGCTTACATATTTCCAGAATTCAGATGAGGATATAGATACACTTGTATTAGGTGCATCGCATGCAAGAAGTGCAATTGACCCGCAGAAGATAGATGATGTTAACGACACGAATTCATTCAGTCTTGCAATACCTGGTGAGATGGTAAAGGATTCTTATTATGTGTTACAGGAAGCGTGCCGCAGTAAGAAGATTAAGACACTTATATTTGATGTGGATTACCAGTATTGGATGGAACCTCAGGCAGAAGGATATTTTCAGGAACCATTCATATACAACCAGCTTAGCTGGTCATCACCAGTAAAGTGGAAGTATATGGCAGAGAATATGCTTAATCTTGATGTTAGGAATGCATTTACGAAGAGAAATGTATATCTTTGTACTCCATCATCAGTAAAGACTAATATTTCACAGAAGCGTTCACAGGAATATAAGGATGCGGATATCTACTCAATAGAGGTACCAGATGCCAATGGTCCATATATTGGAAAGGGATTTTTCTATCGTGAGGTAAGCGGACTTCAGCCAGGTGGTGATGCTTATGTTGATGGCTGGGTAGGCAGAGAGAATGATGGTCTTTCAGAGGTGGCTGTAACTAAGTTCAAGCAGATAAAGAAGTTCTGTGATGATAATGGTATTGAGCTTATATGTGTTACATCACCAATAACACCAAGCGTTATGAAGAAGCTTGGAATGGGAACTGTTAATGATGTACTTTCACAGTTCTTTGAAGAACAGAATGTACCTTATTATAATTTTAATAAAGCCAGATTATCAGTTCTTGACAGAAGTGATCTTGATTATGGAGATAAAGAAGGCCATATGGGTGGAGAACTTGCAGAAGAATATTCAGAAGTATTGGCAGAAGTGTTAAAAGGACATTTTAGCGGAACATTAGATGAAACAAAGTATTTTTATAATACCTTTGATGAGATGTATAAAGAGATGGAGGAACAATAAATGTCATTCACAACAGTAGCCTTTTTTGTATTTTTATTAGCTGGAATAGTTGTTTATTATGTTCTTCCTAAGAATGTACAGTGGATATGGCTTCTTATATTAAGTTATATTTATTATTTTACATTTAGTATTAAAGCTTCTTTATTTATGGTATTTGCAACTGTAACTATATATTTCGGAGGCATTTGGCTTCAAAATATACAGAATACAGGTGACAGATATTTAAAAGATAATAAAGAAACACTTTCAAGAGAAGATAAGAAGGCTTATAAAGAAAGCCTTAGAAGAAAGAAAAGATGGGTGTTGTTCCTTATACTTCTTTTGGATTTTGGAATGTTAGCAGTTGTAAAATATAGTAATTTTGCAATAGAGAATATTAATTCCGTACTTGGACTTATAGGTAAAGAACCAATAGGTCTTCTTGGAATGGGACTGCCACTTGGAATATCGTTCTTTACATTCCAGTCTGTATCATATGCAATTGATGTATATCAGGGAAAGTATGAGTGTGAGAAGAACATATTTAAGATGGGATTATTCGTATCATTCTTCCCACAGCTTTTACAGGGTCCAATTGGAAGATATGACAGATTAGGAAAGCAGCTTTACAGTGGACACAGCTTCAATTTAAAGAATGTAGAATACGGACTTCAAAGAATCGGCTGGGGACTTTTTAAGAAGGTTGTTATTGCAGACAGGGCGGCAGTGCTTGTTCTTAATGTATTTAATAATTATGAGGCATACAGCGGATTTCATTATATTATGGCAGTGCTTATGTACTCTGTAGATTTATATATGGATTTCTCTGGTGGAATAGATATAGTTATCGGTGCTGCACAGATGTTTGGAATTACAATGGATGAGAATTTCAGACAGCCATATTTCTCTAAGTCAATAGGTGAATTCTGGAGAAGATGGCATATTACACTTGGTACATGGATGAAGGATTACATATTCTATCCGATGTCACTTTCTAAGAAGATGAATAAGTTCGGAAAGTGGGGAAAGAAGCACTTTGGCAATACATTTGGAAGAACACTTCCTATATGCTTTGCTAATATAGTAATATTCTTTATCGTAGGTATATGGCACGGAGCAGCCTGGAAATATATTGCATATGGACTTTACAATGGCTTTATTATTGCAATAAGCAATCTTTTAGAGCCTGTATACAAGAAGCTTCTTTCAAAGTTTCATATTAATGCAACAAGCAGGGGCTGGACTTTATGGCAGATTATAAGAACATTTATACTTGTTAATATAGGCTGGTACTTTGATATGGCTGACAGTGTAAGTCAGGCATTATGTATGATAAGATGGTCAATTCAGGGATTAAGCTTTTCACAGCTTAACAGTTCATTATTAGACCTTGGAATAGAAGCAAGAGATTATATAATTATAATCGCTGGATGTATTATAGTATTTATTATAAGTGTACTTAAAGAAAAAGGTATAGCTATAAGAGAGAGCATAGCGGCCAAGCCATTAGCGGTAAGATGGATTGCTTATTATGCGTTGATAGCTGTTATATTAATATTTGGATATATAGGAGCAACACAAGGCTTTATATATGCTAATTTCTAGCTTGTAAATGTAAGTGGTGTATCAGATACACAGAAATGAGGAGTATATGTCAGAACAGATTAATGTAGAATCAATTATGAAAGAGATTAAGAAAGAGATTGAAGTTAAAGGTTATACTAATGACTTATTAAGCTTTGATGATGTTATTGTTGATGTTGGTTCAATGAATGTTAATAAGTTTGATAAAGTAAAATTCAATGAGGATATATATGTTGCCAACCACGAATGGGAAGTTAATCCATACAGACCATTACAGGGTGGAAAAGTAACAGTATTCTTTAAAAAGGCAATAAGAAAGCTTGTATATTTCTTTGTAGAACCTATCGTTATGGCTCAGGATGGATTTAATGCTTCAATTGTCCGTTTGATGAACCAGATGAACTGTTATATAGAAGAAAAAGATAAAGAGATAGCTGAACTTAAGAAAGAGATAGAAGAATTAAAGGGCGGAAAGTAATATGCGTATTTTTCAGTTATTATCTACTATTGCTTATGGCGATGCTGTTAGTAATGATACAGTAGCTATGGAAAAGGCAATCAAGCAGATGGGATATCAGACAAGAATATATGCCGAAAGCATAGTACCACCACTTGATAAAAAGACGGCACTTGCAATTTCAGAATTAAAAGATGTATCGAATGATGATATTATAATATTCCATATGTCAACAGGAAGCCGCCTGAATTTTGATGTGGCTAAGTATCCTTGCCGTAAAATTGTAGTGTATCATAACATAACACCACCAGAATACTTCAAGAATAATGATGAAAGATTCAGTGATATATGTGAGTATGGTCTTAAAGGTGCTAAGTCATTAGCTGATAAGGTCGATTATTGTCTTGCTGTTTCAGAATTCAATAAAAAGGATCTGCTTAATATGGGTTATAAATGCCCTATTGATGTACTTCCAATTATTATACCAATGTCTGATTATGATAAAGCACCAGACAAATCAGTTGTAAAGAAATATTCTGATGACTATGTGAATATATTATTTACAGGACGTATTGCACCTAATAAGAAGCAGGAAAATCTTATATCAGCATTTTATTATTACAACAGGCTGTATAATAAGAAGTCACGTCTTATACTGGCTGGTTCGTTCAGATATGATGATCCATATTATATAAGGCTTACAGAATATACTAAGAAGCTTGGTATGGGTGGAACAGTTATATTTACAGGACATATAAAGTTTGACCAGATACTTGCTTATTATAAGACAGCAGATGTATTTCTATGTATGAGTGAGCATGAAGGCTTCTGCGTTCCGATTGTTGAGGCAATGAAGTTCAAAGTTCCAATAATTGCTTATGGCAGGGCTGCTGTGCCTGAAACTATGAACCATAAGGGTATGATATTAGATGATAATAATCCACAGTATGTAGCTGCCTGCATTGACAAGATGGTTAAAGATAAGAAGTTAAGGGATTATGTTATAGAAGAACAAAATGAAAGACTTGAATATTATAGCTATGATAATATATCTGCAATGTTCAAGGAGTATTTGTCAAAGTTTATTGATAAGAAGGATTGAGCATTATGAAGAAAATTGGATTTGTAGTTCCATGGTATCATAAGGATATACGAGGGGGAGCAGAACAGGAATTAAGAGGAATTGTGACCCACTTGAAAGCCAATAATGTTGATTTGGAAATAATAACAACCTGTGTAAAAGAGTTTACTGCTGACTGGACTGAGAATTATTTCAAGGAAGGTGTAGAGATAGTTGATGGAATTCCAATAAGAAGATTCAAAGTAAGAAAAGGCAATATGAAAGAATTTCATAGAATTAATGCCAAGGTTATGCAGGGAAAGACAATATCCTATGATGAAGAAGATATATTCATAAGGGAAATGGTCAATAGTCCTGATATGTATGATTATCTCAGGGAGCATAGTGAGGAATATCATAGATATGTGTTTATTCCATATATGTTTGGTACAACTTATTATGGGATACTGGCGTGTCCATTTAAGTCAATTCTTATTCCGTGCCTGCACGATGAGGCATACGCTTATTTCAGACATTATAGAGAGACATTCAGGGATTTAAGAGGAATTATATTCCACGCAAGACCGGAGATGGAACTTGCCAATAAAGTGCTTGATTTAAGAAATGTTAATCAGGTGCTTTTAGGAGAAGGCGTAGAAACAGATTTTGAATATAATGCTGACAGGTTCAGAAAGAAATACAATATTAATGAACCATATATAATATATGCAGGACGTAAAGATGAAGCCAAGAATATATATACACTTATAAAATATTTTGGCGAATTTACAAGAAGAAATCCTGATAAGAACTTAAAGCTTGTCTTAATAGGCGGAGGAGATATTAATATTCCAGAGGATATTAAAGATAAGGTAGTTGATCTGGGATTTCTTGATATACAGGATAAATATGATGCCTGTGCAGGTTCGGTATGTCTGTGCCAGCCGTCAAAGAATGAAAGCTTCTCTATTGTAATAATGGAAAGCTGGCTGTGTGAAAGACCAGTTCTTGTTAATGCGGCTTGCAATGTAACATCTAATTTCGCTAAAGAGTCTAATTCAGGATTATATTTTAATGATTATTTTGAATTTGAAGGATGTGTTAATTATTATATGGACAATCCTGTAATTGCTGAGACTATGGGTAAGACAGGACGTCAGTTTGTATTAGATAATTTCAAATGGGATGTAATTGTTAAGAGATTTCTTGATTTTTTTGAAAGTTAGAAACGGAGATAAATATGAAAAAGATAGCTATTATAAATCAAAGATACGGATTAGAGGTTAATGGCGGTTCTGAACTTTATTCAAGACAGATTGCTGAAAGACTTAAGGCTAAGTATGAAGTAGAAGTTCTTACTTCCTGTGCTGTTGAATATGTTAAATGGCAGAATTATTACAAGGAAGGTGTTGAGGATATTAATGGTGTAACTGTAAGAAGATTTAAGACAGTACACGAAAGAATTCCTAAGGTATTCTCAGCACTTGATTCTGAAATGCTTTCTAATCCCAATGCTGGCGAAGAATTATCAGACAGATGGATAGAGCATATGGGACCATATTGTCCAGAACTTGTAGAATATGTTGATGAACATCAGGACGAATACGAAGCAATTATTGTTGTAACTTATCTTTACTATACAGCGGTTAAGAGTATTGTAAGAATTAAGAATAAGGCAATATTTATTCCTACAGCACATCAGGAACCATTTATACATTTTGATATGTATAAAAAGGTATTCGGGGCTGCTGATGCGTTCGTATTCCTTACAGACGAGGAAAAGGATCTTGTACACTCAATATTCCATAATGAAGATGTTCCATACGAAGTATGCGGTGTTGGTGTAGATGTTCCAACAACTGTTGATGCTGATAGATTTAAGAAGAAATATAACCTTGATAATTATGTTATATATGTAGGACGTATTGATGAAGGTAAAGATTGTCCAAGACTTTTTAATTATTTTATGGAATATAAAAAGCGTAATAAGAATAATCTTAAGCTTGTGCTTATGGGCAAGGCGGTATGTGAGATACCTAAGCACCCTGATATTATAAGTCTTGGTTTCGTTACTGATGAGGATAAATTTGACGGAATAAGTGGTGCTAAGGCACTTATACTTCCATCTAAGTTCGAGAGTCTTTCAATTTCAGTATTAGAAGCTATGACATTATCAAAGCCAGTTATAGTTAATGGTATATGTGATGTGTTAAAGGGACACTGCGTTAAGAGTAATGGTGGTCTTTATTACAAGAATTTCTTTGAATTCGAAGGCTGTGTTAATTATCTGCTTGAACATACAGATGTATATGAGATTATGTGTAAGAATGCACGAAAGTATGTTGAAGATTACTTCCAGTGGGAAGATATTATGAAGAAGTTTGATGACATAATTAAGCTTGTGGGAGAGAAGAATGAAGCAGAAAATAAGTAATCATATGAAGAATAACTGGCAGGAATATGCAAGTGTTATACTTATGCTGTTTATTATAACAGTGGCAATGATTTATAAGTTTAATCTATTTAATTTTGATATAACATATCCAATAGCATATTCAGGCGGAGATGACCTTAGTATGCTTGTAGATGCCAAGATGTTCTCAGAACAGGGCTGGATTATGACAACGGACAGGCTGGGTGCACCAAATGGAACACAGATGTATGATTTCTCAGCTAACTATCTGCATAATGCCGGAATGGTTATAATGAAAATATTTGTATTCCTTGCTGGCGGTAATGCTGTTGTAGGATTTAATCTTACATATTTAAGCATATTTATATTTGCAGGAATTGTGTCATATATCGTAATGAGACAGATTGGAATTAACTGCTGGATTTCAGCATTGACATCAGCAGTATATGGAATGTCACCATTTATGCTTGCAAGAGGTGTGGGGCATATGGTGCTTGCAGAGGCTTATTTTGTGCCTTTATCATTCCTTTTATGCTTTTATATTCTTGAAAGAGAAGAAGTGTTTAAGTTTGATAAGCAGTTCTTTAAAAGACCAATCAATTATGTTGTAATTGTAATTGCACTGCTTATTGCTAATAACGGAATAGGTTATTATCCATATTTCACCTGCTTTATACTTCTTGTAACAGGTGTATGCAAGTGGTTAAAGAATAAGAAGCCGGAAGGGTTTGTCAGAGTACTTTCAATATGTGCAGTTATTGCAGTATTCTTTATTCTTTGTATGGTGCCGGCCAAGATATATAATTTACAGCATGGTGCTAATCAGGATGCTGTATCAAGAGCTGGATTTATTGAAACAGAGATGTATGGCTTAAAGCTCATTATGCTTTTTATGCCTAGAAATGCACACGGCATAGGCATAATACAGAAGGCTATTGATATGTATGACAGCAATACTACATATCTTAATGAAAATGTTACAGAATACCTTGGAATTATTGCAATCATTGGTTTCTTTATACTTATGTTCACTTTGTTTATGAACAGGGACAGTGCATTAAAGAAGAGATTAGGAGCACTTTCTGAGATTAATATTATGCTTGTGCTTCTTGGTACAACAAGCGGACTTGGAACTATGATAGCATTTCTGATCACAGATAAGATAAGAGGCTATAACAGAATTTCGATATTTATTGAATATGTATGTATATTGGCGGTGGCTATGCTTATGGGAGCTATTGTTGATAAGCTTAAAGATAATAAACGTACACTTTCAATTGTTGTGACGGCTGTTACAGGATTAATATGCGTATTTAGTATATGGGAAGGCTGTGGTGATAAGATACCTACAGAGACCTATGAGTCAATTCAGTCTGAATATGCCAGTGATGATAAGATTGTATCATATATTGAAGATTCAGTAGATGAGGGCTCTATGATTTATCAGCTTCCATATCATAAATATCCTGAGGGTGAGTCACAGAATGATATGTGGGATTATCATCTTTTCGTTGGTTATCTTCATTCGGATACACTTAAATGGAGTTATGGTTCTGTTAAGGGAAGAGATGGTGACAGCTGGAATGAGGAAATTGGAAATATGCAACCTGCTGATATGGTTACAGCTTTAAAGAAAGCTGGTTTTGCAGGTATATATGTTGACAGAAGAGCCTATCTTGCAGATGAAATAGAACAGTTAGAAAGCAATTTGACAGAAGCAACAGGAACAAAGCCGGTTATAAGTGATAATGGCTGTCTTAGCTTTTATAAGTTTTAGATGACATAGCTCTGGATAGAATTAAAAATGGTTTAGTGATGATAATAATGAAGCTATGATTTATATTGCTCATATGTGTATGTGGTTCACGTCTGCGAAATAGAAGATATAAGCGATACGATTTTGGGCGACACAGAGAATCCGGTAGAATTATATATTGACAGTATACGAATATTTGTAAAGTATAAGAATAATTATAAAATGATTAATAGAATGGAGATTAGAATATGAGAATACGTTTAGCTGATTATGTTGCAGATTTTCTTGTAAGCCACGGTGTTACAGATGTGTTTTCTGTAGTAGGTGGAGGAGCTATGCACCTTAATGATGCACTTGGACACAATGAAGGGCTTAAGGTAACTTATAATCATCACGAACAGGCTTGTGCTATGGCGGCTGAAAGTTATGCAAGAATTGATAACAGAATTGCAGCAGTATGTGTTACAACTGGACCGGGTGGAACTAATGCACTTACAGGTGTAGTTGGCGGCTGGCTTGATTCAATACCGATGTTTATAATAAGCGGACAGGTAAGATATGATACAACAGCAAGGTATGCCTTATCGTATACTGAAACTCCGTTAAGAGCTATGGGTGATCAGGAATATGATATAGTAAAGTCAGTATCTAATATGACTAAATATGCAACTATGATTGAAGACCCTAAGGATATAAGATATGCTCTTGAGAAGGCATGGCACCTTGCTACAACAGGAAGACCTGGTCCTGTATGGATAGATATTCCGGTTAATTATCAGGGTGGATATATTGAAACAGATGAATTAAGGGGTTATGATCCAGAGGAAGATGATAAGCTGCTTCCACCGCCTGTTGAGGATAGCGTTGTCAAGGCTGTTCTTGAAAAGATTAAGAATGCGAAAAGACCAGTATTTCACGCAGGTTATGGAATAAGACTTTCGGGTGCATATGATGTATTCCGTTCAGTTGCCAAGAAGCTTAATATTCCTATTGTGACATATTGGAATGCAGTTGACCTTATTGAAGATGATAATCCTCTTTATTGTGGAAGAGCTGGTAATATGGGTGACAGACCAGGTAACTGGGCTATACAGAATTCTGACCTTATATTAGCAGTAGGAACAAGAATATCAATCCGCCAGACAGGATATAACTGGAAGACCTGGGCGAGAGCCGCAGAAGTAATAATGGTAGACATAGATAAAGCTGAGTTAAAGAAGCCAACTATCCACGTTGAAATGCCAGTATGGGCAGATGCAAAGGATTTCCTTACAAAGCTTGATAAATACGCTTCAGATATAGCACCTGTATTCAGAGGAGATGAGTGGTGCAGTACAACATTGAAGTGGAAAAAGGAATATCCTGTTGTACAGCCAAAGCAGTGGGAGGAAAATGGAAGTACAGCTAATGTATACGCATTTATTAAATACTTAAGCAGCCAGCTTCCAGAGAACAGCCTTACAGCAGTATCTAATGGGGCGTGCTGTGTTGTAGGTAATCAGACTTATGTCATTAAAAAAGGCAGCAGGATGGCTAACAACAGTGCCGTTGCCAGTATGGGATACGGACTTCCGGCAGCTATTGGTACTTGTATCGGTGGCGGCAGAAGAACTACTATATGTCTTGAGGGTGACGGCAGTATTATGATGAATTTGCAGGAACTCCAGACAATAATTACTAACAAGCTTCCAATTAAAGTGTTCCTCATTAATAACAACGGTTACCATTCAATAAGACTTACACAGAATAATCTGTTTAAAGAGCATTGCAAAATAGGAATTGGTCCAGAGTCAGGAGATTTATCTTTCCCAGAATTCAAGAAGATTGCTGAAGCATTTGGCTATGATTATTACAGTGCTTCATCTAACAAAGAGATGATGGAAACAGTTGATAAGGTATTAGAGGCAGATGGTTCTGTATTCTGTGAAATATTTACAGATACTAAGCAGGTATGGGAGCCAAAGAGCAGTACTAAGAGATTAGAGGACGGAACACTTGTGAGTCCTCCACTTGAGGATTTAGCTCCATTTTTATCAAGAGAAGAACTTAAAAAGATTATGTTCATACCATTATTGGATGAAGAATAAATCAGATAGTGAAATTATGAACATAAAATAGCTGTTTGTAATAATAATCAGTAATAAAGAGTTAATAATAGAAAGTTAATAAGAATGAATAATGAGAATAATTTAATAAGAAAAATATTCAGCATAGGTATAGCATATCTTGTTGCATTAGCTGGTATTGAGCTGTATGTATACAAGATACAGGGCAATCCTGTATACAGTGGAAAGATTACATCAAATATAATTCCATATGCTGTATTTCTTCTTGTGTTCTGCCTGCTGGTATGTATTATTATGAACATTCCGGCAGTAAAGAACAGATTAAAGTTATCAGGCAGTAATAATAAAGTGTACAGTGTTATATCAGCTCTTATTATATTAGTTGTATTTGGCATACTTATAGGCTGTTATCTTAATGAGGTTAATCTGTTTGACGGACCGGCAGCAGATGATTACCTGTATCACGCTAATGAAAAGATTACTGTGATTGCATTGACAGCTATATTTATAATAATGCTTGCTGTTATTAAGAAAGAAAATGCAGTGGTACAACCGGTTAAGAATAAGGTGTATCTGTATTTATTTGCGGTAGTAGCAGGGCTTATATATGCTTATTCATTTTATCTGCCTAATGTGTATTCAACAGATTATAATGTATATCATTTTGATGCGTATTTTAATACAGTGTATTCAGCGGTTAATGGTGTTGCAAGAAGCGGTCTTAATTCAGGTGTGTATGGATATTATGCACTTATATTAGCCCCAATATTAAAGCTTATTGGTGGTGGTATTAATACATTTATTATACTTATGGCAGCCTTGTCAGCATTTTCATATATGGCAGCTGCCTATGTAATAATTGAACTTGTAAGTAACAATGCAGTCAGAATAATGGCGGTTACTGCACTTATTGTTGTTAATTGTTCACTGCATACAGGAGTTTATTTCCAGCTTGTACCACATAGAACATTATTTGCAGGCATAATACTCGCTTATTTATTCTTTGGTGTTAAGAGAAAATACTGTTATAAGCCTGTATATATAATTATTAATGTATGTCTGCTTATGATATCAGTAATATGGAACTTTGAAACAGGTATTGTATACACTATAGCAGTAGCAGCATACTATATTATTGATAATGTCAAAAAATATAATTTCAAACAGGCAGGTCTGTATACAAACACATTGATTGTTGTATTGGCACTTATAGGAACAATAGCAGGAGCGTGGGTTATTACAGGAATTATCAATGTTCTTATGGGTGGAAGCTTTATAAGCATTAAGCAGTTCATATTCCCACTTATGAATTCAGACTATTTTGATTATCTTAGATATGAATACCAGAAAGGCATTGTTGCATGGCTTATAACAGCATTTTTTGGACTGTTTTTTATAGGGAATGTCTTCTTTAATTCTAATCTTAATACAGGTGATAAGAATATTGACGACAGCAGATATGATGCCTTTATGGCAGTTGTTGCAGTTATGGCACTTGGGCAGATGACATATTATATTAACCGTACAGCGTATGGTAATCTTACAATTGTTCATTTTACAACAGTGATTATGATTGCTGTATTTGCAGATTATTGTATAAAGAATTACCAGAAGAGCAAGGCAGGATATCTTTCGATACTCTTAAAAGGCTTTGCGGCATTGTCAGCAGGGATACTTCTTGCTATGTGTGCGGCAGGAGTATACAACTATTCATATGTTGAGGGCGGTAATGAACTGTCAGATATGAGAAATACAGAAGTATATAACAGTGAGATACAGCATATAGCGGATGTATGTGCTAAAGACACTAAGGCGATAGGATTTTCAATTCCTATGGTATATTACGAACTTGGCTGGGATAGTGGATATTATTTTATAGACTTTGCAGATTTAGATGTATATCCTCAGTCATTGGAATATTTACAGAATGAACTTGATAACATTGATGAGCCGATAATTATGGATTATAATGCACATTATACTTTAACTGATAAAGGTGTTAATCTTGATAAATTCTATGAACGCTTTGAATTATCAGATGAATTTACAGTAGGCTCAGCAGTGCTTGAATACTGGGTTCCAGTTAATTAATAATAGAGGTTAAATTATTAATTGGTTATGTCCGGTTAAAATATTTAGTTGTGTTTATAACATTATAATAACTATAAAATACCCCTTATATATTGGGTGTATGACCAGAAGATAAAAATCTTACTGGCTGTATTTCCAATATATAAGGGGATTTTATTGATATAAGATTTATTCCAGCTATTTCCTGTTAATATGCACATTCTTTAATATCAGGCTGTAGCCGTCTTTTTTGAAGCATTTAATTATTAAATCAGAAGTATCATTTACTTCGATATTATCAATTGTAGTTTCGTTATATGCTGTTGCAGAAGCCTTGGCAATAACACTGTCATCAGCAAGGTTACATATTTCAAAATAAGTATCTGAATTATTGTCATCAGATGAGTAGTTTATTGTAACGGAATATGTTCCTTTTTCAACACCAGGAAGTGTCATATTCATAATGTTGCCAGAAACAGTATCATCAGCGACAAGATAGCCATTACTGTCAAGTTCAGCCCATCCAATATCAACGCCTTCTGAATACATAAAATTAATATTTTTGGTACAGTTATTATCGAATGCAGTTAAATCAAAAGGATTGATTTCTGATACATATATAAGATAATCGCCGTAATTATTAACAAAAGTATATTTGTTAACTATAAATTCAGGAAGTGTTGTCAAATCATCAAGTGTTGTGATAAGCACGGTTCTTCCTGTCCACTGGCTGTTTTCATCATAATAAAGATAATCGCCCCAGCGGTTGCTTCTCTGATAAGTATCATCAGTAAGTGTTCTGTATACAAGATTAAGATCCATTATTCTGAAATTTCTTGCATCTATCTGCATTTGCGCAGAAGTTGTACCCCATACATATGCTATAGGAACATCAAGAGTATCGACTTCTTCAAGAAGAGGAACAAGAGTATCGGAGTCTATAGTCTTTTCGTGATAGAGCCTGAATAATCCAACGCTTTCACATAAGAGCACGAATGATATTGCAAATGTAATGAGTGCTTTAAATATATGCTCATCACTGAGCTTATTAATAGCCTTTAAGCATATTACAATCTGCATAAGGTATACAATAATAAGGTAGCGGTATTCAAAAAAATATCCATCATATAAAGTATAAGAGAATATGAATATTGCGATATTAACTAATATTATTGTATATGGAATTATCTCTGTAAAGTCGATATCCTTCTGTTTTATTTCTTTAATAATGCGTTTAACAGATATTACCATAAGAATTAATATGAATAATATAAAGCCTATGGATAATATCTGGATTATTCCCCTGAATGAGAAAAGGCTTGTTGTTGTTTCAATAGAAATTCCACACAGTAATTGCAGATATCCCATTATAAGACTTCCTATGTTGTGCCAGAATTCATATATACCTGTTAATACCATAGAGCTTTCTTTAGACTGGAAAACAAATATATGACCTGATATGGCTTTGCAGGCAAATGTTAATACAAGCTGTGCCATAGTAAATATAAAGCCATAGTCTTTAAGCACCTTTAAAGAATTCTTATAGATAATCTTAAAGACATAGTAGAACACACAAGGAACTAATATTGTAATAGCAACATATATTCCACTTGAAATTGCTGTAAGCATAGAGAAAAGTGTTGCAAATACAATTGATATATATAATTTGATATTGTTGTGCGATACATTTTCTGAGCCAGCCTGTAAAGCTTTATTATTACGGTGTTCTAACTGTACGACAACCCATAATAAAAGAAGCATAGTTATTATCTTTACGCTGTAAGAGCCCTGCTCGCCAAGAACCATTGCAAAATAAGAAAGGTTGTTATCTATGAAATGGTCTGGTGTCATAAATGGACATAAAAGGAAGATAAATCCAAGAGCAATCTCAAAAGCGGATAATTTGAATTCCTTTAATAGGTTATAGAATATAACAGCTATTACAACATCAAGTATAATATTGGCGATTCCAAATCCGAGAAAGATATTTCCTGTAATGCCGTAGAAAAGTGCGGCAAGCGGAGTCGGTGAATCAAGACCAAGAGTAGTTGTCAGTGCAAAGGTTGATGGAACTAAAGATTTACATCTCCATATTTCAACAGCCTGCAGATAAGCTGATGAAGCATCAAATCCAAGGTGATGTTCAAGTTCAAATAAGTTACTGTAAATAATTATTGCAGACTGTACAACAATAACGAACAGCATAAAAATAAAAAGGATACCCTTAGGTGTTATTTTATTATCCTTTTTGAACTGGTTAATTAAGTTATATGACATACATTATCTCCTATTATTTATAGAATATAAAAGCTTTAATGCCAGTTGGCGTTGCTGGAAAGCTAATGATTTATTATATAATATCATATAGAAAATGTCTAATAAAACAGATACATATTGTTGAATAATAAAGTCCAGTTTGATAAAATTATTATAAATATAATTAATTAAGGGAATAGTGAACTGATTAAAGATAGACTTGGCAGTGTGTGCAGGCGTTAAAGAGCAAAATCCAGATAAGGGGCTTATGACACAAGAAAGAACTGCCCAATGGGAGAATGATAAAGAGTTTATTGGAAGGATAGAGAGCCAGCTTACAGAAAAGCTTGGCATTTCACCAATTGTAAGTAATGATGGCACATTAAGTTTCTACAAGTTAAGATAATGTTATGCAAAGACCATAATTCAGTGAATATAAAGCCAGGAAAAATTGACAAATAGGGTCTGTTGGGATATAATTTTAAAGCTTATAGAAAGGCGTAGTGTGCCTATATTGAAACGTTAAATATTCAGTTATTTAAGAAATGAGGTATATCATGAAAAAAACAGCATTGATAATGGCAGGTGGAAAAGGCGAGAGATTTTGGCCAAGGAGTAGAGTGAACCTTCCAAAGCAGTTCTTGTCATTAACAGATGACGGTAAGACGATGATTCAGCTTACGGTGGAAAGAATAAGTCCATTAGTTGACATTAAAGATGTATATATTGCAACAAATGCTAATTATAGAGAGCTTGTTAAAGAACAGCTTCCAGGTATTCCAGAAGAGAATATTCTCTGTGAACCAATAGGAAGAAATACAGCACCTTGTATAGGTCTTGGAGCGGTACACGTTGCATCTAAATATGATGATGCAGTTATGATAGTTCTTCCATCAGATCATCTTATTAAGCATAATGATATATTTAAAGATACATTTGTTAATGCCTGTGAGGTTGCTGAGAGCGGAGCTAATCTTGTAACAGTAGGTATTACACCTAATTATCCAGAGACGGGCTATGGTTATATCAAATATAATAAGGATAACAAGGAAGGTGTGAGCTATTCAGTTGAAAAGTTTGTTGAAAAGCCAGACCTTGAAACAGCCAAGTCATATCTTGAAGATGGTTCTTATCTTTGGAATTCAGGTATGTTCGTATGGAAGGTTTCAACAATACTTGACTGTTTTAAGAGCTTTATGCCATCAACATATGATGGACTTATGAAGATTAAGGCTTCTGTTGGAACAGCTGATTATCAGGCTACACTTGAGAAAGAGTTCCCTGACCTTGAATCACAGTCAGTAGATTATGGAATTATGGAAAAGGCTGATGATATATATACATTAGCTGGTAATTTTGGCTGGGATGATGTTGGCTCTTGGCTTGCAGTCGGTAGAATTAAAGAGAACAATGAAGATGGCAATGTTGTCAACGGCAATGTTGTTACTGTTAATACAAAGAACTGTGTAATTGAAGGAGCAGACAAGCTTATAGCAACAGTAGGCTTAAGAGATATGATTGTTGTTGATACTAAAGATGCGACACTTATTTCAACTAAAGAGAATGCTGGAGAGATAAAGAAAGTCCTTGCAAGTTTAAGAGAAGCAGGAAAGAATGAATATTTATAAAATATGCAGACTAAATTAAAGAATGGAGTAGAATTATGAAAAATGCATTAATTACAGGTATTACAGGACAGGACGGCTCTTATTTGGCAGAACTTCTTCTTGAAAAAGGCTATAACGTATATGGTCTTATGAGAAGGAAGAGTGTCGTTGATTATGGTAATGTAGACCACATTAAGGATAAGATACATTTTATATATGCAGATATGCAGGATATCGTATCATTAATATCAGCTATGAGAATATCACAGGCAGATGAGGTATATAATCTTGCTGCACAGTCTTTTGTAGCTACATCATGGGATACACCTTGTACAACAGCAGATATTGATGCTATCGGTGTAACTAATATGCTTGAAGCTATCAGAATAGTTAAGCCAGAGTGCAGATTTTATCAGGCATCAACATCAGAGATGTTTGGTAAGGTACAGGCAATCCCTCAGACAGAGGATACACCTTTCTATCCAAGAAGCCCATATGGAGTTGCTAAGCTTTATGGACATTGGATAACAAAGAACTATAGAGAAAGCTACAACATGTATGCCTGCTCAGGAATTCTTTTTAACCATGAATCAGAAAGAAGAGGAAAAGAGTTCGTTACAAGAAAAATTACTAATGCTGTAGCACGTATTAAGTTAGGCCTTCAGGATCATGTTGAACTTGGTAATCTTGATGCAAAGAGAGACTGGGGTCATTCAAAGGATTATGTAAGAGCTATGTGGTTACTTTTACAGCAGGAAGAGCCAGATGATTATGTAATCGCTACTAATGAGACAAGAACAGTAAGAGAATTTGCCAAGACAGCATTTGCTGCGGCAGGAATTGAAGTTGAGTTCGAGGGCGAAGGCGTTAATGAGATAGCAAAGGATAAGGCAACAGGTAAGGTTGTACTTAAGGTTAATCCGGACTTCTTCAGACCAGCAGAGGTTGAACTTCTTATTGGTAACCCAGCTAAGGCAGAAGCAAAGCTTGGCTGGAAGAGAGAGATTTCTTTCCAGGAATTAGTTGAGAGAATGGTTAAGAATGACCTTGAATTAGTAAAGAAAGAAGCAGAAGCTAATAACTAATAAATGTTAAATGTTACGAGGAGTCAGGGCAGAGATTCTGTCCTGACAATATTTGATTATCAGAAATGAGGTAATATATGAAAGCATTAGTAATTGGCGGAGGCGGTTTTGTCGGTCCATATCTTGTAAGACATCTTACTGATGATTGTGGATACGAGGTTACAGTTACTAAGACAGAGAAAGAACAGCTTGTTATGGATAATGCAGTTGTTAAGAATCTTGATATTCTTGACATTGGACAGATAGTAGAATTGCTTAAGGCTGAACAGCCTGATTATATATTTCATCTTGCTGCACAGTCATCAGTTGCATATTCGTGGAAGAATCCAACGCTTACAATTGATGTTAATATAAAAGGCTGTGTTAATCTTCTTGATGCTGTAAGACAGCTTGATAAAAAGCCAAGAGTACTTCTTATAGGTTCGGGTGAAGAATACGGACATATCAAAGAGGGTGAATGTCCGATTGTTGAAGATAATACAGTTCGTCCAGGCAATATATATGCCGCTACAAAGGCATGCCAGAATATGTTGGGAAAGATATATTCTGATGCTTATGGCCTTGATATAATGATGGTAAGGGCATTTAACCATATAGGTCCTAACCAGACACCTATGTTTGTTGTAGCTGATTTCTGCAAGCAGGTTGCAGATATTGAGAAAGGCAGACAGGAGCCAGTTATATATGTTGGTAATCTAAGTGCCAAGAGAGATTTTACAGATGTAAGAGATGTAGTAAAGGCCTATGCACTTCTTGTTGAACATGGCAGACGTGGAGAGACATATAATGTAGGAACTGGACACGCAATTGCAATCAGTCAGATACTTGATGAGATAGTAGCAATGTCTGATACAGCCATTGAGGTTAAGGTTGATGAGAATAAGCTACGCCCTGTAGATGTTCCAATTATAGAACCTGACATAGACAAGATTAAGAGTGAAGTCGGCTGGCAGCCGGTTATTTCATTAGAGCAGACTCTTAAAGAAACACTTGAGCATTGGAGAAGTGTGGATTGATGAAAAATATAAAAGGATATTAAATATACTTAAAAAAGACTGGAGGAACAGTATGAAGGTTGTATTATTAGCTGGTGGTTTCGGAACAAGAATAAGTGAAGAAAGCCAGTTTAAGCCAAAGCCAATGATTGAGATTGGCGGTAAGCCAATTCTTTGGCATATTATGAAAGAATATGAATATTATGGATTTAATGAATTTATTATATGTGCTGGTTATAAGCAGTATGTAATAAAGGAATGGTTCGCTGATTATTTCCTTCATAATAGTGATATTACATTTGACTTTACTAAAGGTTCTAATGATATGATAATCCACGAACAGCATTGTGAGCCTTGGAAGGTAACTGTAGTTGATACAGGACTTAATACTATGACAGGTGGAAGAATTAAGAGAGTACAGAAGTATGTAGGTAATGAACCTTTCCTTATGACTTATGGTGATGGCGTATGTGATGTTGATATATCAAAGCTTGTAGAGTTCCATAAGGAACACGGAAAGATTGCTACTCTTACATCAGTTATGCTTGAACAGCAGAAGGGTGTTCTTGATATTGGCGGAGATAATGCTGTTAAGTCTTTCAGAGAGAAGAGTGTTATGGATGGTGCACCAATCAATGCTGGTTATATGGTACTTAATCCTGAAATATTTGATTATATTGAAGGTGATAACACAGTATTTGAGAAAGATCCACTTGAGAAGCTTGCTAAGGAAGGACAACTTATGTCTTATATGCACAATGGCTTCTGGCAGTGTATGGATAACAAGAGAGAAATGGATATGCTTGAGAAGTATCTTAGCACAGGAACAGCTCCTTGGAAAAAATGGTAATTATTATCAGGAAGGGATAAGATATAAAGATGGATTTAAGTTTTTATAAAGGCAAAAAAGTTCTTGTTACAGGACATACAGGATTTAAGGGTTCTTGGCTTTGCAGAATTCTTGTAAAAGCAGGAGCAGAGGTTACAGGATATTCACTTGAAGCACCTACGGATCCTAATCTTTTTTCAATGGCAGACGTTGAGAACAATATTAATTCTGTTATAGGTGATATAAGAGATTTAGCACATTTAAAGGAAGTGTTTAAGGAAGTACAGCCTGAGATAGTATTACATCTTGCTGCACAGCCTATTGTAAGGGATTCATATAAAGACCCTGTATACACTTATGAAACTAATGTTATGGGTACAGTTAATATATGTGAATGTGTAAGACTTAACCCTTGTGTTAAATCATTCCTTAATGTAACTACTGATAAGGTATACCATAATAATGAATGGGCATGGGGTTATAGGGAAAATGAACCACTTGACGGATATGATCCATATTCTAACAGTAAATCCTGCTCAGAGCTTGTTACACACAGTTATATCAATTCATTCTTCAATGATATGGATGTATCTGTATCAACAGCAAGAGCTGGTAATGTAATCGGCGGCGGTGATTTTGCCAATGACAGAATTGTGCCAGATTGTGTAAGAGCAGCTATTAAGAAGGAAGATATAGTTGTACGTAACCCACATTCAACAAGACCATACCAGCACGTATTAGAACCACTTGCAGCTTATCTTATGATAGCTATGGAACAGTTCAAAGATAAGAAGTATGCTGATTTCTATAACGTAGGTCCAGATGAAAGCGATTGTATAACAACAGGAGTTCTTGTAGACACATTTTGTAATAAATGGGGCGAAGGACTTAAATGGGTTAACAAGTATGACGGAGGTCCACACGAGGCTAATTTCTTAAAGCTTGACTGCTCTAAGTTAAAGACAACATTTGGCTGGAAACCACGCTGGAACTTTGATACAGCTATTGAAAAGTCAGTTGAATGGTCAAAGGTATATGCGGCTAATGGCGATGTAGTTAAATGTATGGATATGCAGATAGACGAATTCTTTGCAGAATAATTAATTATGGAGGATAAATAATGTTTGATAATAAGAATGAATTAGAAGCAAGAGAAGAAATTCTTGCAATGGTAGATGAGTACTGCAAGAAGTATCATAACCAGAAACAGTACAAAGAGGGAGACAGAATATCATACGCAAGCCGTGTGTATGACAGCAAGGAAATGATGAATCTTGTTGATTCAGCACTTGAATTCTGGCTTACATCAGGACGTTATACAGATGAGTTTGAAAAGAAGCTCGGTGAATACCTTAATGTAAAGTATGTATCAGTTGTCAACTCAGGTTCATCAGCTAACCTTAACGCATTTATGGCACTTACATCACCACTTCTTGGTGAGAGAAGAATTAACAGAGGTGATGAGATTATCACTGTTGCTGCTGGTTTCCCAACTACAGTTACTCCAGCTATCCAGTATGGTGCAGTTCCTGTATTTGTAGACGTTACAATTCCACAGTACAATATTGATGTAACAAAGCTTGAAGAAGCATATTCAGATAAGACAAAAGCTGTTATGATTGCACATACACTTGGTAATCCATTTGATTTATCAGCAGTTAAGGAATTCTGTGATAAGCACAATCTCTGGTTAGTAGAAGATAACTGTGATGCACTTGGTTCAAAATATACAATTAATGGAGAAGAGAAGTTCACAGGTACAATCGGTGATATAGGAACAAGCAGCTTCTATCCTCCACACCATATGACAATGGGTGAAGGTGGTGCCGTATATACTAACAACCCACTTCTTAACAAGTGTATCCGTTCATTCAGAGACTGGGGACGTGACTGCGTATGTCCTTCTGGTAAGGATAATCTCTGTGGACACAGATTTGATAAGCAGTATGGCGAGCTTCCATTAGGATATGACCATAAGTATGTATATTCACATTTTGGTTATAATCTCAAGGCAACAGATATGCAGACAGCAGTAGGCTGTGCACAGCTTGAGAAGTTCCCTTCATTTGTTGAGAGAAGAAGACATAACTTTGACAGATTAAGAGCAGCACTTGCTGATATTGAAGATAAGGTAATTCTTCCAGTTCCTTGTGATAATTCAAGACCAAGCTGGTTTGGTTTCCTTATTACAGTAAGAGAAGGTCTTGACAGAAAGGCAATCGTAGAATATATCGAAAGCCACGGTGTCCAGACAAGAAACCTCTTTGCTGGTAACCTTATAAAGCACCCTTGCTTTGATGAGATGAGAGCAACAGGAGAAGGCTACAGAGTAGTAGGAACTCTTGACAACACAGACAGAATTATGAGAGATACATTCTGGGTAGGTGTATATCCAGGAATGACAGATGAGATGATTGATTATATGGCTAAGACAATCAAGGAAGCTGTTAATCAGTAATTTATGGTCATAAGGAAAGTACATTAATATGGGTAAGACAATATACGGTTTTATTGAAAAAATTTATATGTTTTTTGTTGAGCTGCTTTTTAAGATTATCAAAAAGGACTTAACAGACAAGAAAAGACAGACATTCAAGGAATTCTTACAGTTTGGATTAGTAGGTGTGTCTAATACAATTATTTCTTATTTACTTTATGTTGTAACACTTTTGCTTGTATCTAAGAGCGGTGTAAAGTTTGATTATATCATTGCGAACATTGTTTCCTGGTTACTTAGTGTTCTTTGGTCATTTTACTGGAATAACAAGTTTGTATTTAAGAAAGAAGAAGGCGAAAAAAGAAATATATGGGCAGCATTATTTAAGACATATGTTTCTTATGGATTTACAGGATTGATTCTTAATAATATATTATCAGTATTGTGGGTATCAGTTCTTCATATAAGCAAGATGTTAGCACCTATTATTAATCTTGTTATAAGTATTCCTATCAACTTCTTTATGAATAAGCTTTGGGCATTTGGCAAAAAGTAATTAACTAATTATGATGGAAGGTAAGTAACTTGGGTAGAATTCAGCTATTAGATTGTACATTACGAGATGGTGGATATGTTAATGACTGGAATTTCGGTCATAATAATTTAATAAGTATATTAGAAAGGCTTGTAAATGCCAGAATTGATATAGTAGAAGTTGGATTTATTGATGAAAGAAGAAAGTTCGACATCAATAGAAGTATCCTTCCTGATACCAGAAGCTTTGAAGAAGTATATGGTAAATGTAACCATAAAGATACTATGGTTGTAGGTATGATAGACTACGGTACTTGTAGTCTGTCTAACCTTCAGCCTTGTAATGAGTCCATATTAGATGGAATAAGGGTAATATTTAAAAAAGATAAGAGAAAAGAAGCTGTTGAATACTGTGCCAAGGTAAAAGCACTTGGTTATAAGGTATTTGTACAGCTTGTTTCAATTACAAGCTATAATGATGAAGAATTGCAGGATTTAATAAAGCTTGCTAATGATATAGAGCCATATGCAGTATCAATGGTTGACACATATGGTCTGTTGCAGAAGGATAGTCTTTTGCATTATTTTTATATGCTTGATGAGGGGTTAAAGGAAAATATAAGTCTTGGATACCATTCGCACAATAATTTCCAGAGAGCATTTGCTAATTGTCAGGAAATGCTTCTATGTAATACGAAAAGAGATGTACTTGTAGATGCTACAGTATATGGGATGGGGAAAAGTGCAGGTAATTGTCCGATAGAGCTTCTGGCTATGCACCTTAATGATTATTATAATAAGAATTATGATATAAGCCAGATTTTGGAAGCCTTGAACTGTAATATTATGGATATTTACAGAACTAAGCCTTGGGGCTATAATATGTTCTTTTATATGGCGGCATTTAACAGCTGTCATCCAAGCTATGTTTCATATCTTATGGATAAGGAAAACTTATCAATAAGGCAGATTAATGAAATATTATCTGAACTTGCTAAGAGTGAAGATAAGCAGCTTATGTATGATGAGCAGTTTATAAAGCAGTTATATGATAATTACAAGAAAATAATTACAGATATTTCAGATGAATCATATAATAATTTAAAGAAAGATTTATATAATCAGAATATCATTATAAAAAGTGCTGGGGTTAATCAGGATATTATGGTTAAGCCTGATGTAGATGACAGCAAAGTAACAGTATCAGATGATAACAGAATTTATAAGGGAACGGTAATATGGGTTAACAGTCTTGCTAAAGATATTACGATATCGTTTGACAGTCTGACTGATAAAGGCATAGATGATAAATCAGACCAGCTGGATGAGTATGTATTTATCAGTGACAGTAAAAGCTATGTTAATCTGTCAGCACAGTTATCAGACAGACCAGATACAGTAAAGATTATTACATTAAGTGATGTTACGCCTAATAATGGTGACCATTTTGATTATGTATTTGATAAAGAAGAATTCAAGAATACTACTGGCTCAGATGAAGCTGGTGATAATTCATTATATATATTAAAGTTGATTTTAGGAAAATGCGGTTTTATCATATAAATATCACAAGAAAAAGGAAATAACTATGGGAAAATATGAGATAGCGGTATTTGATGTAGACGGAACACTTCTTGATACAACAGAAGGGGTTCTTGCATCAGTAAAATATACAATAGATAAGATGGGATTTGAGCCATTAAGTGAGGATGTTTTAAAGACATTTATCGGACCACCAATTCAGGACTCATTCGCTAAAGCATATAATCTTAGTGGAGATATATTACAGGACATTGCAACCTGTTTTAGAAACAGATATAAGGATTATGAGCTTCTTAAGGCAGTTCCATATGATGGAATATATGAAGTGTTTGACAAGCTTATGGAAAGAAATGTAAAGCTTGCGGTAGCAACTTATAAAAGACAGGATTATGCTGAGGCAATTTTAAAGCATTTTGGATTTGATAAGTATACTAATATATTATATGGTGCTGACCATAATAATAAGTTAAAAAAGGTTGATATTATTGAGAAATGTATGGTTGACTTAGGAGTTACTGATTATTCTAATGCAGTTATGATTGGTGACAGCAGTCATGATGCTATCGGTGCAGAAAAGATTGGCATGGATTTCATAGGTGTAACTTATGGATTTGATTTCAGGGCACCAGAAGATGTATACAAGTTCAAGGCAGTAGGAGCGGCGGCAATGCCTTTAGACCTGCTTAATTTAATATAAAGATAGAATATTATTAAAAGGATGGATAAACATTATGAGAATGAAAGTTGCAAAATATATATCAGAATTCTTTGTTAAGCAGGGTGTAACCGATATGTTTATGATAACTGGTGGAGCAGCTATGCACCTTAATGATGCATTTGGACATCAGGAAGGCTTAAAGATTACTTATAATCATCACGAACAGGCTTGTACAATTGCTGCAGAAGGTTATACAAGACAGACAGGAAAGATTGCTCCTGTATGTGTAACTGGTGGTCCTGGCGGAACTAATGCAATTACAGGTGTATTCGGTGCATATGTTGATTCTATTCCAATGTTTGTTGTTACCGGACAGGCTAAAAGAGAGACAACAGTATGGTCAACTAACCTTCCGCTTCGTCAGCTTGGTGATCAGGAAGTTAATATTACATCAGCAGTATCTACTATGACTAAGTATGCCAAGATGATTACAGATCCTATGAGTATAAGAAAAGAAGTTGAGAAGGCTTGGTTTCTTATGCTTAATGGACGTCCGGGTCCGGTATGGCTCGATATTCCTGGCGATGTTGCCTCAACATTTATTGAAACAGACGATTTAGAGGGCTTTGACAAGCAGGGTTATATTGATGAGCACTGGGCATCATTTAATCAGGATAATCCGGTATATGATGAACAGTATACTAAGGATGTGCTTGCGAAGATTAAAGAAGCTAAAAGACCTGTAATACTTGCAGGAACAGCTATAAGACACGCTAACCAGCAGAATGAATTCATTAAATGTATAGATAAGCTTGGAATTCCAGTTGTTACAGCGTGGGACGCACACGATATTATATGGGATGAGCACCCATTATATTGTGGAAGACCTGGTACAGTAGGTACAAGGGCAGGTAATTTCATAGTTCAGAACGCAGATTTACTTATTGTATTAGGCTGTAGAATGAATATTCGTATGATAGGATATAATTTTGGCGATTTTGGCAAAAATGCTTATAAGATAGTTGTAGATATAGATGCTGCAGAGCTTAATAAGCCAACAGTGAAGGTTGATTATCCTGTTCACGCAGATTTAAGAGATTTCTTCAAGTCTGTTAATGAGGCAGAATATGAGAAGAATGACAGCCATAAGGAATGGGTTGACTGGTGCAGACAGTTAGATAAGAAGTATCCAGCGACACTTCCAGAATATTATGAAGATAAAGACGGCTTAAATCCATATGTATTCACAACAAAGTTATTTGAGGAATTAAATGAAGATGACAGTGTTGTGTGCAGTAATGGTGCGGCGTGTGTTATAACATTTCAGGCGGCTGATATTAAGAAGGGTCAGAGATTATATACTAATTCGGGTTGTGCGGCAATGGGTTATGGACTTCCAGCAGCAGTAGGAGCAAGCGTGTCAGAACCAGATAAGAGAATTATCTGTGTTGAGGGTGATGGAAGCTTTATGATGAATATGCAGGAGTTACAGACTATTGTATACAATAATCTTGATATCAAGATATTCCTTATTAATAATAATGGATATCATTCTATCAGACAGACACAGACTAATCTGTTTAAGGGACAGCCATATGTAGGAATTGGTGGAGGATATGGTCTTAGCACACCAGACTTCTCAAGAGTAATACCAGCTTTTGATATTCCTTATTACAGAATAGACAGACTTGATGGCATTAATGAAACTATAGATGAAGTTATTAACCATAAGGGTCCTGTATTCTGTGAGGTAGTTGTAGACTGGCACCAGAATTTTGCACCAAAGTCAAGTTCAAAGGTACTTCCAGACGGAAAGATAGTATCAGCGGCAGTTGATGATATGGCACCATTCCTTGACAGGGAAGAATATGAAAGCAATCATCTTGCATAACTGTAATTGATAATTTATAATCATTCATTGGGACAGCGTAAATATCAGTAATGATAGTCTTGCTGTCCCATATCAGGATAAATATAGAAACCAGTATATAGAAATGGGGATTTTAATGAAAAGAGCGGTAATTACAGGACCTACAGGTTCTATTGGATTAGCACTGATTAATGAACTTGTATCTAACGGAGTAGAGGTTGTTGCTGTTGTAAGACCGGGTTCAAGACGTGCAGACAGAATTAAGACAAGTGATATGGTAAAGCGTGTTGACTGCGATTTGTCAGAGCTTAATAAACTGCCAGAGCTTATTCGAGAGGGAGCTGATGTGTTCTATCATTTTGGCTGGGACGGAACATTTGGCAACAGCAGAAATAATATGTATGGACAAAATCTTAATGTAAAATATGCACTTGATGCGGTTGAAGCTGCTTTTGCACTTGGCTGTGATACTTTTATAGGTGCTGGTTCACAGGCTGAATATGGCAGATATGAAGGCTCTTTGAATGAGAGTGTTCCTGCATTTCCTGAAAATGGTTATGGGATTGCCAAGTTATGTGCTGGACAGATGACAAGAATTGCCTGTAAGCAGAAGGGAATGCGTCATATATGGACAAGGATACTTAGCATATATGGTCCTTATGATGGTGAGAATACAATGGTTATGAGCACTATTTATAAGCTTCTTAATTCAGAAAAGCCATCTTGTACTAAGGGTGAGCAGATGTGGGATTTCCTTTATTCAAAGGATGCAGCATTAGCAATGAGATTACTTGGTGAGAAAGGTACAGACGGTAGAACATACTGCATAGGAAGCGGTAAAGCAAGACCGTTAAAAGAATATATTGATATTATAGGACAAAATGCCAATAAAAATGTCACAATAGGATATGGAGATATTCCATATGGTCCTTTACAGGTAATGTACTTGTGTGCAGATATTACAGCGTTAAGAGAAGACACTGGATTTGAGCCAAGGTATTCTTTTGAAGATGGTATAAAAGAGACAATAGAATGGTGTAGAACACAGAATTTATAATATCTTAGATGTAATAAAGAAGTAAGAATGGAGATTAAGATGAAGAAGATTAGTATTATGGTACCTTGTTATAATGAGGAAGAAAATGTTATACCTCTCAGCGAAGCGTTGATAGAGATGTTTGCAAAGGATCTGCCACAGTATGATTATGACATAACATTTATTGATAACGACTCAACTGATACAACAAGAGTTAAGTTAAGACAGTTATGTGAGGGTAATAAGAAGATTAAGGCAATATTTAATGCTAAGAATTTTGGACAGTTTAATTCTCCATATTATGGTATTATTAATACAGATGGCGATTGTACAATACCAGTATGTGCAGACTTTCAGGACCCTATTGATGTAATTCCAAGACTTGTAGCAGAATGGGAAAAGGGCTATAAGATAGTATGTGCAGTAAAGTCAAGCAGTAAAGAAAGCAAGATAATGTATTTCTTAAGAACCTGTTATTACAAGCTTATTAAAAAAATGTCTTCTGTTGAACAGATAGAGCATTTTACAGGTTTTGGTTTATATGACAAGTCATTTGTACAGGTTATGAGGGACTTGAAAGATCCAATCCCATTTTTAAGAGGTGTTGTTGGAGAATTAGGGTTTAAGAGAACTGAGATTGAGTATACACAGGCACAGAGAAGAGCAGGAAAGACACATAATAATTTCTTTACCCTTTATGATGCTGCAATGTTAAGCTTTACATCATATACTAAGCTTGGATTAAGACTTGCAACATTTGTTGGTGGATTCTTTGGTCTTGTCAGCATAATTGTTGGAATTGTATACCTTGTTCTTAAGCTTGTATACTGGAACAGATTTACAGCTGGGATGGTTCCTCTTATTCTCCTTGTCAGCATATTAGGTTCATTACAGCTTATATTCATAGGTCTTATGGGAGAATATATATTAAGTATGAACCAGCGACTTATGAACAGACCATTAGTTGTTGAGGAAGAAAGATTAAATTTTGATGATGCTGATAAGTCAGATAAGTAATAGCTGATTAACAAGATAAGCAGTATCATCTAAATTACTGGATATATAGTAGGAATAATATCAGATAATATATTAAATAATTAAGCCACGTCAGAGGAAATGTTCCTGATTACAGGAATAGCTTTGATGTGGCTTTTATACTGTTAATTTGTCTTATATTCTGTTATAATACTTATAAAAAGTGGGTTAGATTGGAGGATTTGATTATGTTAAAAGATTGGAACAAGGTAGAACAGCCAACAGCAGAGGAAGTGGATAAAAGACTTGCCAATGCAAAGAACAGCCTTTTACAACAGCAGATTGCTATGAAAGAAAAGAAGCTTCCAGTAATCGTACTGCTTGAGGGCTGGGGTGCGGCAGGAAAAGGAAGTGTGCTTGGAAAGTTAATTAAGAATATAGATCCACGTTTTTTCAAGGTTGCAGTTATGGACGAACCGACAGAGGAGGAGAAAAGAAAGCCGTTCCTTTACAGACATTTTGTAAAAATTCCAGAGGCAGGAAAGTTCGTGTTTATGGACAGCGGCTGGATGTCAGAGGTTACAAGCCAGAAGTTAAGCGGCGAGCTTTCAGAGGAAGAATATAAGAAGAGGATAGAGAGTATTAAAAGATTTGAACGACAGCTTACGGATAATGGATATCTCCTGCTTAAGTTCTTCTTTAATATTGATAAGAAGGAGCAGAAGAAGCGATTAAAGAAGTTAGTGGAAGATAAGAATACAGCATGGAGAGTAAGTAAGCACGACAGATGGCAGAATAAGCATTATGATGAATGTATGGAAGTGTATGACCAGTTTCTGTGTGATACCAATCATTCGACAGCACCCTGGTATATAGTAGATGCGAAGGATAAGAAGTGGGCACAGTTACAGATACTAGAGACTATAGTACAGGGCATTGACACAGCATTTGCCAACAGTGCACTGTCAGTTCCGCTTCTTCAGAATGCATTCCCATTAAAGCCAATAAGCAGGTTAGATGAGGTTAGCCTTGATAAAAGCCTTACAGATGAGGAATACGAAAGGCTTCTTGACCTTTATCAGAAGCGTTTAAAGGAGCTTCATAATGAATTATATAGAAAGAAGATACCAGTTATAATTGCATATGAAGGCTGGGACGCGGCAGGAAAAGGCGGCAATATCAAGAGAATAACAGAAGCACTTGACCCAAGAGGTTATGAAGTGCACCCAATAGCAAGTCCTGAACCACACGAGAAATCAAGACATTACCTTTGGAGATTCTGGAACCGGCTTCCAAAGACAGGACACGTTGCAATATTTGACAGGACCTGGTATGGACGGGTTATGGTTGAACGTCTTGAGGGTTTTTGCAGTAAGAATGACTGGCAGAGAGCCTATGTTGAGATTAATGAATTTGAGAAAGAACTTTCCGACTGGGGAGCAATTATTGTAAAGTTCTGGGTTCAGATAGATAAGGATACACAGCTTGCCAGATTTAAGGAAAGAGAGAATACACCAGAGAAACGTTGGAAAATCACTGATGAGGACTGGCGTAACAGGGAGAAATGGGACAGCTATGAGGAAGCCGTTAATGAGATGTTAGAAAAGACTAACACGTCATATGCTCCGTGGCACATACTTGAGTCTAACGATAAGAAGTATGCAAGAATAAAAGCACTTAAGACAGTAATTGAGGCAATTGAAAAGTATGAAGCTAAATAAGAAAAGATTATAACAGGCATATTAATAGCAGTATTAGTATGTATAATAGCAGGAAGTGCAATGTATGTTAATGATTGTTATCACACAGATACAGATAACTGCACAGCATATATACGATTGTATTTCTTGTAAATAATTCACTTTTTGATAGTTAATATAATTAAGTAAAAGTTAATATAATTGTAAGATTATAATGTTGACATACAATATATTGTGTGTTATTTTATCAGTGTTAAATAAATATACGAATTAATTAAAGGCAAAGGCGCCGTTACAACGAAAGTTGTTCGAGCCTTTGCCTTTTTGATTTGTAAAAAACGTATATGTGCCATACCAATGACACAGGAATGGAGGATTATTATGAAGTTAAAGGATACAGGATTGACAGCACAGGATATTAAGGACAAGGTTAACAAGTATATGATTGAAACTTATGAGCGTTTCGATTTTCTTGCTGAAACCGCAAAAGATATGTATCTTTATGATGAGAATAAGACACCATATCTTGACTTTTACGCAGGTATTGCAGTTAATAATGCAGGAAGCTGTAATGAAAAGGTTGTTGCCGCAGTTAAGGATCAGGTTGAGGACATAATGCATACATTTAATTATCCTTATACAATTCCACAGGCATTACTTGCTGAGAAGGTATGTAAGACAATTGGTATGGATAAAATATTTTACCAGAACTCAGGTACAGAGGCCAATGAGGCAATGATTAAGATGGCTCGTAAGTATGGTGTTGAAAAATACGGACCAAACCGTTATTATATAGTAACAGCTAAGGACGGTTTCCACGGAAGAACATTCGGTGCTATGTCTGCAACAGGTCAGCCAGGCAATGCTTGTCAGGTAGGTTTCGGACCTATGACTTATGGATTTTCATATGCACCATACAATGATCTTAAGGCATTTGAAGATGCCTGCACAGAGAATACAATCGCTATAATGATTGAACCTGTACAGGGCGAGGGCGGTGTACACCCGGCAACTAAGGAATTTATGACAGGTCTTAGAAAGTTCTGTGATGAACACGATATGCTTCTTCTTATCGATGAGGTTCAGACAGGCTGGTGCAGAACAGGTGCAGTAATGTCATATATGAATTATGGCATTAAGCCAGATATTGTATCTATGGCAAAAGGTCTTGGTGGTGGTATGCCAATAGGTGCTATATGTGCAACAGAAGAAGTATCAAAGGCATTTACTGCAGGTTCACACGGAACTACATTTGGTGGACATCCAGTATCATGCGCAGCAGCTTTAGCAGAAGTTAATGAGCTTCTTGACAGAAATCTTGCTGACAATGCAAAGAAAATGGGTGATTACTTCAGTGCAGAGTTAGAGAAGCTTCCACACGTTAAGGAAGTAAGACATCAGGGACTTCTTGTTGGTGTAGAATTTGATGATACAATAAGCGGCGTAGATGTAAAGCACGGCTGTTTTGACAGAAAGCTTCTTATAACAGCTATCGGATCACATATAATCCGTATGGTACCACCTCTTATTCTTACAGAGGCAGACTGCGATAAAGCATATGAAATCATCAGGGAAACAGTAGAAAGCCTTAGCACAAAATAGGCACAGATTAATATAACAGCCACAATTATATAATAGTAATTGTGGCTGTTAATAGTAATTACTTGAAAGAATGGAGAATGATAATGGAAAATGTAATTACACAGGAAAGCAGTAAAGCTATAGAATTTAATTACTACCTTCCAGTTAATATTGTATTTGGTTCAGGAAAGGTTAATAAGGCTGGCGAGCTTGCTAAGCCTTATGGCAAAAAAGCTCTTATTGTAACAGGAAAAAGCAGTGCCAAAAAGTCGGGGCTTTATGATAAGGTTAATGACAGTTTAAAGCAGGCAGGGCTTGAAACAGAGCTTTTTGATAAGGTATCTCAAAATCCCCTTACAACAACAGCCAGCGAGGGAGCCGCTTTCGCTAAAGAAAAAGGCTGTGATGTTGTAGTTGCAATAGGCGGCGGAAGCATAATGGACTGTGCAAAGGCAATAGCATTTCTTGCAGTTAATGACGGTGATGTAAGTGATTATATATTTGGAAAGAAGTCAGGTGATAAGGCACTTCCATTAATACTTATACCAACAACATGCGGTACAGGTTCAGAAGGCAACGGATTTGCAGTTCTTACCAATCCTGATAATGGTGATAAAAAGTCACTTAGATGTAATGCAATTGTTGCCAAAGTATCAATTGTAGACCCTGAATGTATGATGACAATGCCTAAGTCAGTGCTTGCTTCTGTAGGCTTTGATGCTCTGTGTCATTGTATGGAAGCATATACTTCAAGGATTGCACAGCCATTTACAGATGCATTAAGCCTTTATGCAATAGGGCTTATAGCTGGTAATCTGGTAAATGTATACAGTGATAATGCAGGTAAAGATGGCTGGGAGAAGATAACACTTGCCAGCACAATAGGCGGAATGGTTATTAATACAGCAGGAGTTACTCTTGCACACGGAATGGAACACCCTGCAAGCGGACTTCGTGATATCGTACACGGAAAAGGTCTTGCGGCTCTTACTCCGGCAATTATTGAAGCATCTTATACTGGCAATGAAAGCAAATTTGCTGATATTGCAAAGTTATTTGGCGGTAAGGAAGCTAAGGATCTGGCCTTGAAGATAAGAGAGCTTCTTAAGAGTATTAATCTTAATTGTACACTTTCAGATTTAGGAATAGAAGAAAAGGATATTCCTTGGATGGCAGAGAACTGTATGAAGGTATCTGCTGCAAGTGTTGCGAATAATCCAGTTGTATTCACGCAGGAACAGATAGCAGATATTTATAAGAAAGCATTATAAGGATATTACAATAAATAATATTGAGTATGTAATCTAAACGGATATAGTACAGCTATAACTGGATAGAATTTGTTATCCCCCACCGGTATAAAAGCTTACAGGTGGGGGATTTCTTATTTTTCTTATTTTTAAAATTTTTTATTGTTTTCTTGTATTATTATATTAATTCATAAGCGATTCTTTCAGAACCGTCTTTAACATATATAATTCCACACTTTTTAAAGCCATTTTTCTCTATAACGTGCTGCATAATTTTATTGTCGTGGTGAGTATCTATTCTTAAGTGAGGTATCTGGTCCTTGCAGTAATTAACAGCGATTTCAAGTACGCCGTGAATAGTTCCGTCACCAGCAATTCTGTGGATTGTGCCGTAAGATTCATCAGACAACCAGTGTCCGTTGTCAATTATATGATATGTAGAATCATCACCAATATGGAAATAAAATACTGCGTGAACGCCGCCGTCTGCTTCAATTACATACATTTGCCGGTTGGCAATATCGTTGTCGATTGTTTCCTCAGAAGGATTGTTATTCTTCCACTGGTTAGGATTGCCGTGTTCAGCCATAAATTGTCTTGCGTAAGCGTAGATTTCCATAATGCGTGTTTTATCATTGACCGTAGCTTTTCTTATAGTTGTCAGCATAGTTAAACCTCATTTCCTGTATTATTTTATGAAAGTTTCATATCTCCATCTTTTACCCAGCCTAATTTCTTTAAGAACATATTAATAAGTGGACATATAACTGCTGGAAGTACGAATGATATAAGTATAAGTCCAGCCCAGTCCATAGCGGTAATAGAGGCTTTAGTCCCTGCTGCCACATCATTTACCCAGCCGGAATATACACCAATCTGTCCGACAAGACCACAAGTTCCCATACCGGAAGATACGGCAGTTCCATTCATATTAAGCTTGAAGATGCAGGTTGCAAGAGGTCCAGTAATTGCTGATGTTATAATAGGGGCTATCCATATTCTAGGATTCTTGATTATGTTGCCCATCTGTAACATAGAAGTTCCTATTCCCTGCGATACAAGTCCGCCCCAGCGGTTTTCCTTAAATGACATTACAGCAAAGCCAACCATCTGTGCACAACATCCAGCCACGGCAGCACCGCCTGCAAGACCAGTAAGTCCAAATGCGGCACATATGGCAGCAGATGATATTGGAAGTGTAAGTGCAATACCGACTAATACTGATACAGCAATACCCATAAGGAAAGGCTGTAAGTTAGTTGCAAGCATTATAAGTTCGCCGATTTTCATTGCAGCTTTTCCAAGGGCAGGTGCAATAAGTGCGGCAACGCCTGTTCCAACACCTATAGTTATTAGAGGTGTTACAAGTATATCTACTTTGGTTTCCTTTGAAATCATCTTGCCAGCCTCGGCGGCAATAATTGCTACAAAATATACAGCCAGAGGTCCGCCGGCACCGCCAAGTGCATTGGAGGCAAAACCAACTGTTATAAGCGAGAACAGTACAAGAGGTGGGCATTTGAGTGCATAACCGATTGCAACAGCCATAGCAGGACCACTCATAGCAGAGGCAAGTCCTCCGACAGTATAACTAACGCCGCTTACAGTAGCAACAGTGTCTGTAAGGAAGCCAAGATGAAGCTGTGTACCGAGCGTATTAAGTATTGTTCCGATAAGAAGAGAGCAGAACAGACCCTGTGCCATAGCACCAAGTGCATCAATTCCGTATCTTTTTACAGATACTTCAATGTCTTTTTTCTTTAGAAATGCTTTTAATTTGTCTTTCATTGATTAACTCCTTGTTATTTTATATTTGTATTTTTAATAATACTAATAAGTGATTAATTATATAAAATAATAACTATATAATTAATGTCATATAAATCTATTGTATTTAATTACTATATTTATTAATGATATAAGTTATAAACTTTTCTGCACTGTCGGTTGTATAACTGCCTTTCTTCCATACTATGCCTATATTCTGGTTAATAACAGGACTTATAGGAATTCCTGTAGTACCAGAAAGATTTTTTTGCAGTGATGAATAAAGAAATGCACCACCAAGATTATTACATATAAAGTTCCTTATTGTATATAGCTGACTTGCATGAAGAATGACATTCGGATTCACTCCAGCCCGCTTAAATGCGGTATCAAGTGTTTCATTCTGTACGGAGTCAGTATTATACATAATAAGAGGTTCGTTCTTAATCATCTCAATTGTCACCTCGTGGCATTTGGCAAGCGGGTGGCTTTTGGACACACAGAATACTATTTTGTCATTCATAACAGTGAAGGAATTAAGTTTGTCTATCTCATAAAAGTGCATATTAACAAGGGCAAGGTCAAGCTTGCCTTCCTGAACCATATTAGCAGCCCTTATAGAACCATATTCAAATAATTCAAATGATATATCTGGATATAATTCTTTAAAATCTGTTATTAACTGCGGAAAGAATATTGTGCTTAATAGCGGTGGTATTCCAATCTTTACAGTTGCTTTGCACTGTCCTAAGTCGTATAGCTGTTCTAAAGTATTATTATATTGTTCTAAAAGCACAACTGCCTTCTGGTAGAATAATTCCCCTTCTTTAGTAAGGGTTAAATGGTTCTTGGTCCTGTTAAACAGATTAATGGAAAACTCTTTCTCTAATTCTTTGATTGCACTTGATATGGCAGGCTGAGTCACATAAAGCTCAGCTGCTGCCTTTGTTATGCTGTGAAGTCTTGTAACAGCACAGAAATATTGTAACTGTACGATTTTCATAGAATTTTGCTCCTGTTAAATGTATTAATAAGCTCATATAGCTCATATAAGGTAATATTTATTTATAGTGTATACAGAACACATTTGTTAAGTATATATAAAATTATAATTAATTTGTTAAATATTATAGCATATATTTGGTGGTTTTGTCTAAAATTGGTTAAAAGTTATAAATTTTACTTATGAAAGTATTTCTTTTTGTAAATTTACAACAAGAAAATGTCTTTATATAATAAAATCAAGCAAAGGAAATAGAAAAGCCGGTAATAATATTTCTTAAGTAAATATATAGTAAATGGAGGAATTTTGATGAGTCACGCAACAATAACGTTAATATTTTTGTTGTTTGCAATCATAATGTTCATATGGGAGAAACTTCCACTTGGAGTAACATCAATGATAGTCTGCGTGGGGCTGGTTATCACAGGGGTTCTTGATTGGAAAACAGCTTTTTCAGGATTTATAGACAGTAATGTAATATTATTTGTAGCAATGTTTATAGTAGGTGGAGCATTATTTGAAACAGGAATGGCTAATAAGATAGGTGGAGTTGTAACACATTTTGCTAAGTCAGAGAAACAGCTCATAATTGCAATTATGGTAATTGTAGGTGTTATGAGCGGGGTGTTATCAAACACTGGAACAGCAGCAGTTCTTATTCCAGTAGTAATCGGAATAGCAGCAAAGTCAGGTTATTCAAGGTCTAAACTTTTAATGCCGCTTGTATTTGCAGCTGCTATGGGAGGTAATCTCTCACTTATAGGTGCACCGGGTAATCTTATCGCACAGTCAACTATGCAGGAGATTGGCAAGTCGTTTGGATTTTTCGATTATGCCAAGGTAGGCGTTCCAATATTAATAGCTGGAATAATATTCTTCGCATTAGTAGGATACAAATTATTACCAGATACAAAGCCAAGTGAGGACTCAGGTTATGGTAATAAGACAGATTTCAGTGATGTTCAAAAATGGAAGCAGTGGTTATCGCTTATAATACTTATCCTTACATTACTGGGGATGATATTTGAGGACAAGATTGGAATAAAGCTTTGCATAACAGGATGTATCGGAGCTTTAGCATTGATAGTAACTGGTGTAATATCAGAAAAGCAGGCATTAAAGTCAATTGATTTAAAGACAATATTCTTATTCGGTGGAACACTTTCATTAGCATCTGCACTTTCCAAATCAGGTGCAGGTGAGATGATAGCCAATAAGGTAATAGGACTTTTAGGAGATAATCCATCGCCATACCTTTTAACATTTGTAGTATTTATGCTCTGCTGTGTATTAACTAACTTTATGAGTAACACAGCAACAACAGCACTTATGGCTCCTATATGTTTATCAATTGCCACAGGAATAGGTGCTGACCCAAGTGCAGTGCTTATGGCTTGTGTAATCGGCGGCTCTTGTGCATATGCAACACCTATTGGAATGCCAGCTAACACAATGGTAATAGGTGCAGGAGGTTATACATTTAAAGATTATGCCAAGGCAGGAATACCACTTATAGTAGTATCAACAATAGTAAGTATGATATTACTCCCAATTATGTATCCATTCTTCCCTTAAGCTTAGCAGACTAAGCCAGATATTAAACAGATTAAGCCAGGTATTAAGCAGGCTAATCCAGATGTTAAGCAAATTAAGCTGAGTATAATAATCAGGCTTAAAACAAGAGAAGATTGATAAATAAAACATAAAAGATAAAACAGACTAATTAAACTAACAAAATATTTTACAGGAATTTGAAGGAGGAATTAATATGTCAAAAGAAGCACAGGTAAAACAGCTTACAGATTATATGGCAAAGTTTATTGCCTATACAGCTAAGAAATTACCAGATGATGTAATTGCGAAGCTTGAGGAGTTAAGAGATAAGGAAGATAGTCCATTATCGAAGACAATCTACAATACAATGTTTGAGAATCAGAAGTTAGCAGTAGAGCTTAACCGCCCAAGCTGTCAGGATACAGGTGTATTACAGTTCTGGGTAAAATGTGGAACTAAGTTCCCACTTATTGATGAACTTGAGGGACTTCTTAAAGAAGCAGTTGTACAGGCAACATTTGAAGCACCATTAAGACATAACAGTGTAGAAACATTTGATGAATATAACACAGGTAAGAATGTTGGTAAGGGAACACCTACAGTATTCTGGGATATTGTTCCTAACAGTGACCAGTGCGAAATCTATACATATATGGCTGGCGGCGGCTGTACACTTCCAGGCAAGGCTATGGTACTTATGCCAGGTGAAGGTTACGAGGGCGTTACTAAATTCGTATTAGATGTAATGACAAGCTATGGACTTAATGCATGTCCTCCACTTTTAGTTGGTGTTGGTGTTGCAACTTCTGTAGAAACAGCAGCATTACTTTCAAAGAAAGCACTTATGAGACCAATTGGCTCACATAATGACAATGAGAGAGCTGCCAAAATGGAAAGACTTCTTGAAGATGGAATTAACTCTATAGGCTTAGGACCTCAGGGTATGGGCGGAAAATATTCTGTTATGGGTGTTAATATTGAAAATACAGCCCGCCACCCATCAGCAATAGGTGTAGCCGTTAATGTTGGCTGCTGGAGCCATAGAAGAGGCCATATTATCTTTGATAAAGACCTTAATTATACAATTACAACACATTCGGAGGTGACTTTATAATGGTAGAGATGAGAAATGGTAAAAAGGTACTTATTACTCCTGTATCAGCAGAGGATTTAAAGGATATTAAAGTTGGTGACATCGTATATCTTGATGGCAGTATGACAACCTGCCGTGATGTTGCGCACAGAAGATTGGTGGAAGAAGGAAGAGAACTTCCTGTAGATGTAAGAAATAATGCTATATTCCACGCAGGTCCAATTATCAGACCATTAGAGAATGACAAGTTCGAGATGGTATCTGTAGGACCAACAACAAGTATGAGAATGGAGAAGTTCGAGTACGAATTTGTTAAGCTTACAGGAGTAAGAGTTATTATTGGAAAAGGAGGTATGAAAGAGAACACAGAGAGAGCCTGCAAAGAATTCGGTGCTATTCATTGTGTATTTCCAGCAGGAAATGCAGTTGTGGCAGCTACAGAAGTAGAAGAAATTGTAAGAGCAGAATGGCGTGACTTAGGAATGCCTGAAACACTCTGGAACTGCCGGGTTAAGGAATTTGGCCCACTTATCGTATCAATAGATACACAGGGCAACAATATGTTCGAGGAGAACAAAGTTATATTCAACCAGAAAAAGGATAAAGCTATAGAGGAAATCTCTAAGCAGGTTGGATTTATTAAATAATTAAAATGCTAATGCAAACAACTAAACGTTAGCATAGACTGACATTACATTAAACCAAACCTAATATTTTAACAAGCAAAGGGCTGCCGCATAATAATATTGGAATAGCTTCCTGTATACATAAGTAGGAAGAAGTTCAATTTAGTGCGGCAGTCCTTGTTTAATATAAGCTGATAACTGAAGGTGAAACAGTCTTTGACGGTTAAGTATGTGCCTGATAAGTAATATAGACATTTATAAATAATCTTGATAAGATACAAAGAAAACATTACTGGAAAGGTTAAGGGATAATGGCAGTAATAAATATATTAGAAGATGATGAAGTTATAAGAGGACAGTTATCACAGCTTCTGCGTGATAAAGGGTATGAGGTTATAGAAAGTGCTGATATCAGTAGTTTTAATAAAATTGATAGTGAGAATACAGACTTATACCTTTTAGATGTGTATTTACCAGACGGAGATGGATTTAGTGTATGCGAAAAGCTTCGCAGTGAAGGCTGTGTGACACCGGTTATATTCTTAACTTCGTGCGATGATGAGGACAGCATAACAAAAGGGCTTGATATAGGCGGTGATGATTATATAACGAAGCCTTTCAGGGTATCTGAGCTTTTATCAAGAATAAGTGCCAACTTAAGAAGACAGGCTATGCTTGATAACAGCATTTCCAACACGGATAAAAATAATTCTAATATATATACACTAGGTTCACTTGTTATAAATTTTGATAATCTTACAATAAAGAAAGCTGGGAAGGATATACAGTTATCACCTACAGAATTTGCATTATTAGAGATACTTGTATGTAACCGCGGCCTTATTGTGAGAAGAGAAGTATTTTTTCAGAAATTATGGGACAGGACGGGAACATTTGTTGAGGATAATACTTTGACAGTAACAGTGAGCAGGTTAAAGACCAAGCTTGGGAAAATGGATAATTCGGACAAGAATTATATAGATACTATAAGGGGAGTGGGATACAGATGGAGAGAGCGATAAAAAAGAGATTATATGTGTATACAATAGGTATGTTTCTTGCAACTGTGGTAGTAGTATCAGTTATCACAATATATTATGAATATAGGGTAAGATATATGGCAACAACCCTGTATGGTGTCAATAAAGAAGCAGGCAAACAGCTTCTGTACATATTATTTTATGGAAGACAAGGTCACACGGGCACAGCAGATTATTCGGCTATATTGCAGGAGGCAGGTTATACAAGAAATGGTGCGTGGTATATGTTCTTATATGGCGGAGAATATATTCCATTTGCCGTAATTATTGGAATTATGGTTATGCTGCTTGCTTTTACAATATATAATATTGTAAAAATCGGACATAATGATGTGTACTCATATATGAATAAATTAAAGGAAGATAATGAGAATATATCAAAAGAACTTGGTGCGTACAGAACATATATGGAGAAGCGTAGCAGACAGTTACAGGATTTTACGGAAAATATAGCACATCAGATAAAGACACCGCTTACAGCGTTAAGCCTGTCGCTTGATATGATGGAGGAACAGCTTAACGCCAATATGTCACAGTTACAGATTAATTCCGATATGTCAGGGGAAAAGTCAGAAGCGGAGACTGGAAAAGGGTTTACAGATACAGGTCTGTCCAATAATGAAAAGCTTATTAATAATCTGAATGAATGTTTCAGGCAGACATACAGGATAAGGGATTTTATCACAAGGCTGTTGAAATTAAGCCGAATGGAGTCGGGGAAGATTGTATTAACAGAAGATGATATTAATGTTAATGAATTTATTAATGAAGTCATATCAGAAGTGCCTGTTGTTAATAATTGTAATATAACTTCATATTGTAATGATGAATATTACTTTATTAATGCAGATGAGGAGTGGCTGTTGGAAGCATTTATTAATATAGTACAGAATTGCAGTGAAGAAGCAGAAAATGTGGATATAAATGCCGTATGCAATGCTGATAAGTGCATTATAACAATAAAAGATGATGGAAATGGAATTGCTAAGGATAAGCTTGATAATATATTTAACAGGTTCGAGAGTGGAAAAAGCTATAATTCCATGCATACAGGAATAGGCCTTAATCTTTCAAAGCTTATAATTGAGGCACATCACGGAAGCGTAAGTGTCAATAATAATGAAGACGGCAGGGGAGTAAGCTTCAGGATAATTATACCTAAATATAATATGAAAAGAAAAGCAAAATAATAACTATACCAATATAATAACGATTGTAAGATTGCTGTAAGATTCATAGGGTATTCTAGTTATAACCTAAAAGAAAGGAGTGGCTGGTATTAATATCAGAGTAATGACGTGAATATTCTAAAAATAACATTTAAAAGCGTAAAAAGAAGATACAGGCAGATTATAAGAGCTGCACTTACAACATTATTTGCAGTATTTTTTGTAACAGCAGTTCTTATATTTCAGGAAAATATGTATCAGTGGCAGATGCAGTCCAATAAAGACAGATTTGGCGACTGGTTTATTATGGATATAGGAAGCAGGCAGCCAGATAGTAATCTTACAGACCACATTTATATTGAACAGCCGGTAAAGGTGTCAAGAAGCGTTAATGTTCTTAACGATGACTGGCAGAGTACAGGCTTTTATGTAGGAAGCTTTTCATCAGAGTTTCTTGCACAGTCACATATAAAGCTTGATGAAGGAAGACAGCCAGAAAATAGTGGTGAGATAGCAATGGACTGGAACACCCTTCTGACACTCGGTTATAACGGTGAGATTGGTGAGAGCATTAATCTTAAATATTGTGACAATAACAGCATAGGCAACAAAGAGAAAAGAAACACAAAGACTTATACACTTGTTGGTATATACAGAAATTATACTAATATATGGAATAATGGAAAGCAGATACCATCAGCAGTTGTAGTGAACAGTGAATTATCACAATTTAATTATGATATACGTTCGGTGTTCTTATATCCTATAAAGCCTTCAATAAAAACTGATGACTACAAAGCAGTATTTGACTCTATAAAGGAGAAGACATCAAAAAGTTATACATATAATTCAGGTGTATATGATTATAAGCCTTGGGGTTCAACAAGCATATACCTTTATATGTATTTAATAGTTATGGCAATAGGAATAACAGCACTTTCTTACCAGCTTATTGAGTATAAGAATACAAGAAAGTCATCTTATAAGAAATATGCTTCCTTAGGTGCAGACAGTTCACAGCTTAGAAGAATGTATATTATTGAAAATGCTTTGATAATAGTTCCAGCAGCATTGATAGGAATAATTGCAGCATTTTTGGCTGGAGGAATTGCAGGAGGCATACTTGAAGGCAAGGCAGGATTTTCATTTTATACAATTAATGTTTCTATTGTGTTAAAAAGTATTGCTTCTGTTGTAATAGCAGTTGTAGTTGAGGAGATAGTAGGACTGTTATCTAATGTTATGGATACAGTTAAAGAGAAGCGTCTTAAGGCAAGAAGCAAAAAGCAGATAGTTAATATTGAGGTTCGTAATAAGAATACATCAGGCAGAAAATCCAACCTTAAGGTATCTAATCTAAGCCGTGTAATTACAAGCAGGCTTATGAAGCGTGATGGTGTAGGAATGATAATAGGTGTAAGATTATTTTCACTGTTTATCTGTGTTGTACTTGTATTCAGCGTTATGAAGATAGCTACATCATTTGATAAATATAAGAAAAATAATTCACTTCCTGATATATATGGATATCTGGACATACCATCATCTAATTATAGAACTGATATGATATATATATCTTACCTTAAAGATTTTGATAACTATCCAGCTAAGTCGTTAAATATGGACGAATTTACACAGGTTGATCTTATCAATAAAGAATACAACAGCAGGAATAGATATAATATTCCGTATGATGAATTACGCCAGTTGATATTAGATAATGGTATGACAGCATTATTTACATCTATACCATATAATTCACCAGATAGAATTATAAAGTCTAATTGTGCAATAATGAATTCGCCTTTGGCTAAAGATGGTAATAATAGCATTATAGAAGGTGTGTCATCTGATGTTATAGATGGTTTAAATGAAATACCGGGTATAGTTTCAATTGATTATTCTATATTTGAGTCAGAAAGAACATGGTACTGGGATAACCAGGACTATCATAAGATGGGAATTGACAAGATTATAGCTGCACAGAAGGCTTCATCTATAGCTAAAACTATGAAAGATCCGACTTATGGAAGCCGGTATTTATTTGCAACAGAATATGTAAATCCAACAAAGGAAATATATGATATAGCCAGCAAATATATTGATAAATCCAATATTAATTATGATGACTTTGCAAGTGGAAAACAGGTTATAGTATTTATACAGGATAACTGTGAGGGTGATTATGATGATACATTAAAAGCTGGTGATACATTATATTATAATTATTATAATGTTCCATTTGGACAGTGTAATAAAGGAGGGTATATTACATCAAGCAATGCAGTATATCCATATGATATTCCATTTTTCAATAAATATAATAATAGTGGAAAAATAGATTTACAGGTAGAACTGAAAGATGACGATAATCCTAATACAGCAAGTACAACATATAGTTTCACACAGACTGATTTAGAGGTAGAAACGATGTTTGGTGCCTGTGTAGCACCTCAGGTGGCAGCAGTTATTAAAGTTACAGATGAAGTTAAGGAAGATTTTAATGGTATAATGCCAGATTATGGTTATTATACAGCACTTGCAAGTACGCAACTTGCTAAGCAGGCGGTTGATAACCAGAAAGATCTTATGCTAAGAATTACGGGAGAAGGACTGACAGACGGAATAGATTTTGAATTACAGTATAATCAGATAAAGATAGATTACGACCTGTCATCAACATTTTCTGCTACTAACAACAAAGTTGCACTTTATCTTAAGAGTAATAATATAACTTATAAGTCAAATGTTGACAGCAAGAATGTATATAGAACGCAGCTTGTCAATAATATACTGCAATATGGAATAACTATAATGGCGGTAATAATTATCCAGCTTCTTATAATGGCAATAATTATAAGAAACAGGATAGAAAGCAGACACGGCAAGTTCATTCTCTTTAGAAAAATGGGGATGACAAGAGGGAAATTACTTGGAATATGTATGTGTGAAGCACTTAGGGAATCACTGTGGTGCATAGTAACACTTCCACTTATGCTTATATTGGAAGTGCTGATATATTCAAGTAATATAAGGAAATTATAGTTATATAGGCACAGGCAGCTTATAAATATATATTTGATTAGGTAATATTAAAAATAATTATATATGGAATTACATATATGCAATTAGAGATATAGAAATGGAGGATAAGTATGGAGGCTATATTACAGGCTAAAGAGATATCCAAGACATATCATACAGGAAGTGTAGATGTTCCTGCATTAAAGCAGTGTTCCCTTGAATTCGGGAAAGGCGAATTTACAGCTATTATAGGAAAGAGTGGTTCGGGAAAATCTACATTATTAAGAATACTTGGAAGTATGGATACACCAGATACAGGCAGTATATTAATAAAAGGCGAGGACATAACACATATGAAGGACAAGAAGCTGTCAGGTTTCAGAAGAAGAAATATAGGCTTTATATATCAGGATTACAGCCTGTTTCCAGAATTTACATCATATGAAAATATAGTTATGCCAATTCTACTTGATGGAAAAAAGCCAGATGATGCAAAGGTTGACGAGATATTATCAGAATTAGAGATAAGCCATTGCAAGAATAAATATCCATCAGAAATGTCAGGTGGAGAACAGCAGAGAGTGGCAATTGCCAGAGCACTTATTACAAGTCCGGCGGTTATATTTGCTGATGAGCCTACAGGAAATCTTGATGCGGGAAGTGCAGAAACAGTTGCAAAGATGTTATCAAAAGCAAGTCAGAAATACGAGCAGACAATAATAATGGTAACACACGACAGACAGATGGCTGATTACGCAGACAGGATAATTACTATTTCAGATGGACAGATACAGTAATATTACATAGCAATAATAAATTGTGGCAGTATATTTCAAGCTATAGCTCATATAGGATTGTGAATTGCTGTTGTATGATTTGCTATTGATTATATATTATAAGTATATTTCACAATGGTATGAAAATAAGTGCTTAGTGTTAATCTATTCGGGGGAATGATAGATAACGCTAAGCACTTTATTTTAAGTGTTAGAGATTAATATACTTAAATATTTTCGTATCGTGGAAGTTCAACTATTATGGCTTCGTGGTGGACAGCAGGGAGAAACTTATCCATAACTTCGCTTGTCTTTAACTTAAGGTTTGAAGTATTGATACAAGGGTGACAGCCAAGAGAAGCTTCTTCAAGTACTTCCTTGTCAATAAGTAACTGGACGTGGTTGTCAGTATCATTCATAAGCCCCATAATAGATACTGAACCCGGTGTTATATCAAGATATTCTTTCATATATTCCTCATCGGCGAATGAAAGTCGTGCAGAGTTAATCTGCTGGCTTAAATCTTTAGTCTTAAATACTTTATCTCCCGGCATCATAAGAAGATAGAATTGTGTTTTCTGTCGGTTGCATAAGAAAAGGTTCTTGCATATAAGTGTGCCAAGAATTTTATCAATATCGTTGCATACTTCCATTGTTGTTGCTGGTTCGTGGTCGGTTCTGTAATATTCCATTCCTAACTGGTCAAGTAAATCATATACTCTGATTTCTTTATCAAGTCTGTCAGCTTCATTGGCTGGTCTGCCTTTTATTAGTTCCATAGTGTTCTTGTAGTCCTTTCTTATGATTATAGTGTATATAATTGACTATAATGTATATAATAATTTATTTTAGTATATTGATTTATTGTGGGGAATGCAAGTTATATAGTGAGGTATTAGTTGTCTGCAATATAATATAGAGTATGGTGTTTGATGTAGATAAGGTTTAAAATAATACATTGTTATAACAATGTATTGACAAAACAACAGGAAAGGCATATTCTAATATTAGAGTAAATTTATAATTTGAAAGGGATGGTAATTATGGCTAATACTAATGTGACTATGAGAATAGACGAGAATTTAAAAAGTCAGTTGCAGGAGTTAGTATCAAATCTTGGAATGGATATGACAACATTTTTTACTATGGCGGCTAAACAGGCAGTAAGAGAGCAGGCTTTACCATTTCACCCGGATATGAATGTTGGGAGATATAGCAATAAAGCATATCAAATGGCAATGGCAAATACTAATTATAATGCTGATGGTAAAGCTGTAATAGCATCAGATGATGAATGGGTAGAAGAAACTGAATGGGATGATATGTTTGAGCAAATGAAAAAAGAAAGAGAGGCAGAATGAGAAAAGGAGAAGTATGGTTTGTAGAATTTCCGTTGGAGGAAGATGCGAGTAGAATAATAAATAGACCAGTTATTGTACTTGATGAAAATGTATTAGGGGTATTATCAGTGAAGATAACTAAACATAAAGTAAGAAAGGAAGACCCTTATGATATTCCAATTATATATTGGAGTGAAGCAGGGCTGAGATTAGCTTCAACTGCTAGAGTATCAAAGGTTACAGTGCTTAATAAAGACAGCTTTATATTTAAAATAGGAAATCTTCACAATGATGATATGGATAGAATAGAAGCTATGTATAGCAAATTTCTTGAAGATAATAATATTATATAAAATATAATAAAACCAGCCATATGATGTCATTTCCCATAAAGGAGGCAGGGGTATCATATGGCTGGTTTTATAAAGTTGAACAATGAAGAATATTAATACATTTGATTAACAGATGTATTGTAAGTTAATATCTGATTACTGGAAATCGCATATATCAATCATAGCCTCAAGCATTTCCTTTTCTTCTGGCTTTTTCTTAGTAAGTCTTGCGGCGGCTACGATAGGTATCCACTTATCAACGTAACGCTTATCAGTAGAAGTCTTTTCACAGAACATTGATATGTACTTATCGGCAAGGGCTTCATCGCTAAGCTTAAGTGTAAGGTAAGTATTAGCCGCATCGGCAGAAGCATTACCTTTAGTAGCGTGTACCCAGTCAACAGCGGTAATTGCAATTATCTGGTTGTTGTCATCAGTCTGTACTATAATATTTTCTGGACAATAATCACCGTGGCATAATTTAGTATGATAAGGAAGCTCTGAAAGTCTTGAGTCCAGCTCATATTTCGTGTCAGCAGGAATATTAAGCTCATTAATCTGTCGCTCAAGCTTACTTTTCATATCGACTAAAAGAGGGTTGCTGTGCTTATTAATAGCTATCTGGTAGTCAACCATAGCCTCTATGTAAGCATCTGCATTTTCAGGGTGTTTAGTTAACAGCTCTTTTAAAGTTTCTCCTTTGGCATATTCGCTTGTGATAGTCCATTTGCCATCTACTACAGATACATTAAGAAGTCGTGGTATATCAAGTCCTGTATCTTCAACTCTTGCAGTGTTAAGTGCTTCATATAATACATCGGATTTGCTGTAAGATAGTGCAAATACTTTCTCAGCCTTATCCTTATCAACGTATACAGATTTTAGAGTTCCTTTATATATACATTTTTTCATAATAACCTCCATTCCTGCCTATTACTATGTAGGCATTCAAGTTCATACGCAGATGTCAATTCTGCGAGAGGGCAATCTTTATAAAGATTGCCACATATCCATTCATATCTTTATATAACGGGACAAGTGGTATTGTACATATCACAAGCCCGTTGTGTCTGTCAGTGAGAATAATGTTATCTGACATTGACAATATATCATCATAATAATATATATATAATTTATATTGATTATTTATATTACTTAGTCTTTATATCCTCTGGATTAACCTCTTTTCCATAGTAAGCCTTAAGATACATAGCCTTTATCTCACTCATAAGAGGATATCTTGGGTTAGCACCTGTGCACTGGTCATCAAATGCATTTTCAACCATCTCATCAAGTGTAGCAAGGAAGTCTTTCTCATCAATGCCGTAGTCTTTGATAGTCTTCTTAATTCCAACCTTATCCTTAAGCTCCTCGATAGCCTTTAAGAAGTTTTCAAACTTCTCATCATCGTTCTTGCCGGCAATACCAAGGAAGTTAGCACATTCAACATATCTTTCCTTGCAGTGAGGATAAGCATACTGTGAGAATGTTCCCATCTTAGCTGGAACTTCTGCGGCATTAAAGCGCATTACATCTGTAATAAGAAGTGCGTTAGCAATGCCGTGAGGTATATGGTGGTAAGCACCAAGCTTGTGAGCCATAGAGTGGCATACACCAAGGAATGCGTTGGCAAATGCCATACCAGCCATAGTAGAAGCGGTAGCCATCTGTTCTCTTGCCTTGGCATCGTGAGGTCCATTCTCATATGCCGCTGGAAGATATTCAAATATATTCTTCATAGCCTTAAGTGCAAGACCATCAGTATAATCTGTAGCCATAATAGAAGCATATGCTTCAAGAGCATGTGTTAATGCATCTATACCAGAAGCGGCTGTAAGTCCCTTAGGCTGGTCCATACACATATCAGCATCAATAATAGCCATCTTAGGAAGTAGTTCATAGTCAGCAAGAGGATACTTTATGCCAGTCTTTTCATCAGTGATAACTGCGAAAGGTGTAACCTCTGAACCAGTACCAGAAGAAGTAGGGATAGCTATAAAGTAGGCTTTTTCGCCCATCTTAGGGAATGTGTAGATACGTTTTCTTATATCCATAAATCTCATAGCCATATCCATAAAGTCAACTTCAGGATGTTCGTACATAACCCACATAATCTTGGCAGCATCCATAGCAGAACCACCACCGATAGCAATGATACAGTCAGGCTCAAAGCTGTTGATAGCCTTAGTTCCTTCAATAGCACATTCTAATGTAGGGTCTGGTGCAACATTGAAGAAGGTTGTGTGTGTTATGCCAAGTTCATCAAGCTTGTCGGTAACGCACTTAGTGTAGCCATTCTTATATAAGAACTGGTCTGTAACAATAAATGCTTTCTTCTTGCCTAATACAGTCTTTATCTCGTTAAGTGCAACAGGAAGGCAGCCTTTCTTAAAGTATACCTTTTCAGGTGCTCTGAACCACAGCATATTTTCTCTCCTCTCAGCAACAGTCTTAATATTAATAAGGTGCTTTACGCCTACATTTTCAGATACAGAGTTACCGCCCCACGAACCACAGCCAAGTGTAAGAGAAGGTGCTAACTTAAAGTTATAAAGGTCACCGATACCGCCTTGTGAAGAAGGTGTATTAATAAGAATACGGCAGGTCTTCATAGCTTCCTCGAACTTAGCAAGCTTGTAGTTTTCAGTTGCAGAATTAATATATATAGAAGAAGTATGACCAAATCCGCCATCAGCTATTAGACGCTCAGCTTTACTTATGGCATCATCAAAATCCTTTGCCTTATACATAGCAAGAACAGGAGATAACTTCTCGTGTGCGAATTCTTCTGAAAGGTCAACAGAAGTAACTTCGCCAATGAGAATTTTGGTGGTTTCAGGTACTTCTATGCCGGAAAGCTTTCCGATATTATAAGCACTCTGGCCAACTATCTTGGCATTTAACGAGCCATTGATAATGATAGTCTTTCTTACTTTATCAAGCTCAGTCTTATTAAGGAAGTGACAGCCGCGTTTAGTGAATTCCTCTTTAACCTGCTTATATATAGATGAGTCAACGATTACTGACTGCTCAGAAGCACATATCATACCATTATCAAATGTCTTAGAATGGATAATAGAGTTGACGGCAAGTATAACATCGGCAGTACTGTCGATAATAGCTGGAGTGTTACCAGCACCTACGCCAAGTGCAGGCTTTCCAGATGAATAAGCTGCCTTAACCATACCAGGACCACCAGTTGCAAGTATAATGTCGGCTTCTTTCATAAGAGTGTTGGTAAGTTCAAGGCTTGGAACATCAACCCAGCCGATTATACCCTCTGGAGCACCGGCAGCAACAGCAGCCTCAAGTACAACCTTAGCAGCAGCTATTGTGCTTTCCTTAGCACGGGGATGTGGGCTTATGATAATGCCGTTACGTGTCTTTAATGAAATAAGAGTCTTGAATATAGCAGTAGAAGTTGGATTAGTTGTAGGAATAACAGCGGCAACAACACCGATAGGCTCTGCGATCTTCTTAATGCCATAGGCTTTATCTTCCTCAATAACACCGCAGGTCTTTGTATCGCGGTATGCGTTGTAAATGTATTCAGCGGCATAGTGATTTTTGATTACCTTGTCTTCAACAATTCCCATACCAGTTTCTTTAACAGCCATCTTGGCAAGAGGTATTCTTGCTTTATTAGCGGCAAGGGCGGCAGCAGTAAATATCTTGTCAACCTGTTCCTGTGAATATGTTGAGAAGATACGCTGTGCCTCTTTTACAGAGCTTATAAGCTCTTCAAGAGACTGGATGTTGTCAACTACTAAAGATTTTTCTTTGCTCATAATTAGTTCCCCTTTTCTTAGATAATCATACATATACTTTGTTAGTGATGTATAGTGTTACACGAAGTAACTATCTTAATAAAAATAAGATTGATAATTAATTAACAATCATTATGGTCACACTTTAACACTTATATATGCAGATGTCAATAAATTATTGCCGTTTTATAGAAAGTTTAGAAGTTAATAATTTATCAGTTCCCAATTTAGATATGGATAATCAGGTATTTGAAGTCTGAAGGCTGAAAATATAAGTTGACAGTGCAAAAATTGATGTTACAATAGTTGCAGATACAACAATTGGAGGTGCATTTTAATGCTTAAAAGAATATTTTCTTATATGAAACAGTATAAGAAATATGCCTGTCTGGCACTTTTATGTATTGCTGTTGAGGCAGTGCTTGAACTTATGGTGCCTATGATTATGGCTGATTTAATTGATAATGGTGTTGCTAATGGCGACACAGCTTATATTTATACTAAGGGCTTGCAGATGGCAGGATGTGCGGTTCTGGCACTTATCCTTGGCATTGGAAGTGCAAGATTTTCAGCACTTGCAGGACAGGGACTTGGCGCTAATATAAGGCAGGCAGAATATGAGAAATTACAATCATATTCATTTGCCAATATAGACCATTTCAGGGTTTCTTCGCTGGTTACTCGTCTGACAAGTGATGTTACGAATATACAGAATTCGGTATCAACAGGTATGAGACCATTTGGCAGAAGCCCGGTTATGCTTATATTTGCATCGTCAGTAGCATTTACAATTAACAGAACACTTGCATTCGTGTTTTTCGTGGCACTGCCTATACTTGCCGTGCTTCTCATAATTATTATTATGAATGTCCGTCCACTTTATGGACGTATGCAGAATGCAATAGATTTAGTCAACAGAAGCATTCAGGAAAATCTTACTGCGATAAGAGTAGTTAAAGCATATGTAAGAGGTGATTACGAGGTTGCTAAGTTTGAGGAAGTTAATGCTAATCTTAAGAAAGAGTCAGAGAAAGCATTCGGTATAGCAGTTCTTAATATGCCAGCTATGCAGTTTGTTATGTATGGAACGATTATATCAATTCTCTTTATCGGCGGACATCTTATTAATGCAGGACAGTTAAAGATTGGTGAGCTTACAAGCTTTTTAAGTTATGTTCTTCTTATACTTAATTCACTTATGATGATGTCAAATGTATTTCTTATGATGACACGTTCTTTAGCCTCAGCTTCAAGAATTGTCGAAGTTCTTGATGAAAAAATAGACATAACAGATGAACAGGCAGAGGATATAAGTGTTAAAAAGGGTTCAATTGAGTTTGACCACGTATGGTTTAAATACAAGAAAGAGGCAAAAGAATATGTTCTTTCTGATGTTTCATTTAATATAGAAGCAGGACAGACTATTGGAATAATAGGACAGACGGGTTCAGCCAAGACAACGCTTGTATCACTTATTCCAAGATTATACGATGCAACCAAAGGAACGGTGAGAATAGACGGAATAGATGTAAAAAAATATCCTATGAGACATTTAAGGGATGCTATTGCAGTTGTATTGCAGAAGAACACTTTATTCTCAGGCTCACTGCTTTCTAACCTCTACTGGGGTAATGAGAATGCTTCTATGGAGGAGATAAATGAAGCCTGCCATATTGCCTGTGTAGATGAATTCTTAGACAGACTTCCACAGGGGTATGATACTGATATGGGACAGGGCGGTGTCAATGTATCAGGTGGACAGAAGCAGAGAATATGTATTGCGAGAGCTATATTAAAAAAGCCAAAGGTGCTTATTCTTGATGACTCAACAAGTGCGGTAGATACAGCGACAGAAGCTAAGATAAGAGAGGGGCTTGCTAAGAAGCTTCCTGATATGACCAAGATTGTAATAGCACAGAGAATATCTTCGGTAAAGCACGCTGACCAGATTATCATACTGGACAGGGGAAAGGTAGCTGCGATAGGCACACACGAAACACTTCTTGCCAATAACAGGATTTATCAGGAAATATATGAATCACAGAAGGAAGGGGTGGATTTATAATGGCTAAATATGTTGGATATAAAAGACCTAAAGATACCAAGAAGACATTGAAACAGTTATTCGTATATCTTGGACATTATAAATGGATGCTTATATTAGTAGCATTTCTTGTATTCATAAGTGCAGGAGCTAATGTTACAGGAACATATCTTATTAAGCCTGTTGTCAATAGATTTATTGTTCCGGGCAATATGACAGGACTTTTAAAGGCTGTTATAGCTATGGGCGTAATGTATGCGTGTGGAGCATTATCAACACTTGGATATAACCGCATTATGGTGAAAATGTCACAGAAGGTTATACAGGATATAAGAAATGATTTATTTAAGCATACACAGAAGCTTCCATTAAAATATTTCGATGCACATACACACGGCGAACTTATGAGCCGTTTTACTAATGATGTTGATACAGTTCAGGAAGCTATGAATAACAGTTTTGCTATGATAATACAGAGTTTTATTATGCTGTTTGGTACACTTACGATGATGATGGTATTAAGCATACGTCTTTCTATGATAGTTGTCGTATTTCTTATTATAATGTTCTTCTTTATCAAATTTAACAGTAAGCACAGTAAGAAATATTTTAACAGACAGCAGGAAGAGCTTGGTAAAATCAATGGATTCGTTCAGGAGATGATGGCTGGACAGAAGGTTGAGAAGGTATTTAACCACGAGGAAAAGGATTACGGGAAATTCTGTGAAATGAATGAAAATTTCAGAAAAGAGTCAACTAATGCACTGGCATTTGCTGGAATGATGATTCCTACAATTGTAAGTCTTTCTTATCTTAACTATGCGATATCAGCCTGTGTTGGCGGTATATTTACATTAAAGGGACTTATGGATTTAGGTACGCTTTCAGCATATCTTGTATATGTAAGGCAGAGTGCGATGCCTCTTAACCAGTTCACACAACAGGTTAATTTCCTGCTTTCAGCCTTATCAGGTGCAGAGCGTATATTTGATATGATGAACGAAGAACCTGAGGTTGATGAAGGCAGGGTTACATTATGTAATGTTACGAAAAATGAAGCTGGTGAACTTATGGAAGCTTCAGGTAATACAGGCATATACGCCTGGAAGGTTCCAGCGACGAAAGATAAAGCAGGCTATCTTGTTGAGTTAAAGGGAGATGTGCGATTTAAAGATGTTGTGTTTGGATATGTAAAAGAAAAGACTATTCTTAATGATGTAACTTTATATGCAAAGCCGGGACAGAAGATAGCATTTGTAGGCTCAACCGGTGCAGGAAAGACAACAATAGTTAATCTTATTAACAGATTTTATGATATCCAGTCAGGAACAATAACTTATGACGGAATAGACATTAAGGATATAAGTAAAGATGATTTAAGAAGGTCAATGGCAATGGTTATACAGGAAACACATCTGTTTACAGGAACTATTGCGGACAATATACGATATGGAAAGCTTGATGCAACAGATGAGGAAGTAAGGGAGGCAGCTGTAATAGCTAATGCAGATTCATTTATAAGAAGGCTTCCAGATGGTTATGATACAATGCTTTATTCCGATGGAAGCAATCTTTCACAGGGACAGCGCCAGCTTCTTGCCATTGCGAGGGCAGCAGTAGCCAAGCCACCTGTACTTATTCTTGATGAGGCGACAAGCTCAGTAGATACAAGAACAGAAAGACTTATCGAGAATGGTATGGATGCAATAATGGAAGGCAGAACAGTATTCGTTATTGCACACAGATTGTCAACTGTAAGAAATTCCAAGGCAATTATGGTACTTGAGAAAGGACAGATTACTGAGCGTGGAAGCCACGATGAGCTGATAGAGCAGAAAGGAAGATATTATCAGCTCTATACGGGACAGTTCGAGCTTGAATAAATCGGACATTAATATAGCTTGAATTATTGTAATTTGAAATAAATAAATAAAAAGAATATAATCAAAATATAAAAAAATAGTTAAAGAGGTGTTGGTATTGAATAATCTGATTGAGTTTTTGAAGCAGGAAGGTGTTTCTGCACAGCTTGTAGAAGAAGTCCGGCATTATTCAGAAGAACATACTGTAGATGAAGCATTAAAAAAACGTATTCCTGTACCACATTTTCATTATTATGGCAATAAGGTATGGGAAGAGGCTCTTGCAGTGCTTCTGTGTGGCAGAAATCTTTTGCTGGCAGGAGAGAAGGCAACGGGAAAAAATGTGCTTGCACAGAATCTTGCAGCAGTTTTTGAACGTCCGGCATGGGATATTTCCTTCCATGTTAATATGGATGCGGCTGCGCTGATAGGTTCTGATACATTTCACGATGGCAGGGTTACATTCAGACCCGGACCGGTGTATTGCTGTGCACAAAGTGGCGGCTTTGGGATTCTCGATGAAATCAATATGGCAAGGAATGAAGCACTTGCAGTCTTACATTCTGTACTTGATTTCAGACGTGTAATTGATGTTCCAGGATATGACAGGATAGAGGTTGCAGATGATACACGTTTTATTGCTACGATGAATTATAATTATGCAGGTACAAGGGAATTAAATGAGGCACTTGCCTCAAGATTTGTAGTTATACAGATGCCGCCACTGGCAAAGGAAGATCTTGAGAGACTGTTAAAGGATCAGTTCCCTTCACTGGTTACTAAGTATAACAAACAGTTTGCACTTTTATTTAATGAACTTCAGAAAAAATGTGAAAATGGTGAACTTACAGAGAAAGCTTTGGATCTGCGTGGATTAATTGATGCTGTAAGTCTTATAAAAAAGGGTATTCCAATCAGGGATGCATTGGATCTTGGAATTACCAATAAGATATTTGACAGCTATGAAAAAGAGCTTATACGTGATGTCATAGCTTCAAGGTTTCCCTTAAAGCTGCATAATACGGAGGTGTTTGAATAATGCGTACCATTTCTTATACTGCTAAGGAAAGACGGGCTGCTAATCAGGTATGGAATGCGGCGGAACGCTATAATTTTGATCCATTGTTTCTGGCTGTTGAAACAGGGGATTTAGATTCAGATTTATATATGAATCTTATAATTGGACTGGCATATAAGTATTATGGTGAAAAGACAATCAGCACTTTATTTGGTTATTGGAACGGAGATATCAGTCAGGCTATGCTGGATGATCTGACATGGCTTTATCTGGAACATGTACTGTATACAGAGGAAGCATTAAAACGTCCGTCTATGACTGATCTACGGGTTTATTATGGAAAGGCTTTTTTTGCAGGTGAATATAAGCTGTCTAGGCAGGAGTGGATGAGCAAAAACCGGCTTGTATATAATATGCAGTCAGCCAGATGGAGCAGTGTGTCAGGGAAAAAGAAGGTTCTGCTGACACCAAATGAACAAAAGCTGTATGCAGAACTGACACCACAGATAATGCCTGAAACAGACCGGTTGATAGATACTGTGCTGGCAATTTATCGCAAATTTAATCTTTTTGATGGCGTAAAACATGAAAAAAAAGCATTACGACTGCATTTTACAGGGGCATTTGCCCGGATAATGACAAGAATAATGCCTGTCAGCTCTGTAAGAAATAATCATGTAATGGTTATGCGTTCTTCTGAGGCGGACAATATGACTGGTGGAGCAGCTTACAGTAAAAAGAAAGATAATATAACATATAAGAAAGAAAATGATGACTGCTCTTATATTGAGAATTGTTTTGGAAGATCTGTTATATCAGAGCAGACTCTTACTAAAATAGAAAAAGAACTGTGTACAGGCAGTCATACAGGATGCCATTTATGGTTTACTGATGGAAAATATATAACAAAGAAAAATATACCGAAGGAATTTCTTCATTTAAGAGAACAGTCACAGCTGCAGGTTGAAAGAAATCATTCATATTATAATAAAAATGTACGGCTTTATGATAGTCTTATTGCACATATGGTCGAACAAATCCGTAATAGCGAATATATAAGTCAGAAGACAGATGTAATATCAGGGCAGAGCGGAAGGCTTGATACAACCAAAGTATGGCGTGCAGAATATATAGAAGATAACAGGATTTTTCACACATATGAGGATGATAATCAACCGTCCTTTACAGTGGATCTGCTTCTTGATGCATCTGCTTCAAGGCTTCAGTATCAGGAAATGCTTGCTGCGCAGGGAGTAATTATTTCCAAAAGCCTCGTGGCATGTAATATACCGGTCAGGGTAACAAGATTTTGCAGTGTCAGAGGATATACAGTTTTTCATATATTGAAGTCTTTTAGGGATAAGAAATGCGACAATATTTTCAATTATTATGCTGCCGGTTGGAATCGTGATGGCCTTGCTTTTCGGGGAATTGGCAAAATCCTTGATATGAACCCGGGGGTGGCTGACAGGCACCTTGTGATTATTTTAACAGATGCTGCGCCTAATGACAGCCAGCGTATTCTGCCATCACAGGACAGCCCGTTTGGACATGATTATAGCGACGATATTTCTGTTAATGATGCAGCCGAAGAGGTACGTGCACTGCGTGATAAAGGAATACATGTATCAGCCGTTTTTATGGGAAATGATGCGGCGGCCAATAGCGCAGAAAAGATATATGGAAAAGAATTTACAAGAATACGTCGTATTGATGAGCTTGCAAAGGCGGCAGGAAGACTTATACAAAAAGAGATTCAGTCGTTGACAAGATAATTGCAAATGTGTATGTGATTAGGAATGGAGATAATAGGGTGTTGGTATTTTATATTTTTAATATAATTGTGAAAAATGTATATATACATAAAATGACAACTAATATAAAATAAAAAAACAAAAGAAATGGAGAATGTAATGTACTGTAAAAATTGCGGAATGAAACTGGAGAATGGGACTAAGTTCTGCGGCGGATGTGGAATGCCAGTCGATAATGAGATTTTTGAATGAAAAAATACTTGATTATATGGAGAGGACAATAATTAAGAAAAGAGGGTCATTATGAAAAGTAAGCAGAATGTAAGACATTACCTGTTTGACGTGGAAATGCTAAGACGAAGATTATTAAGACCGTATTTTATAGAACTTGGACTGACAGTTGGACAGGGGCAGCCACGCATATTATATGAGTTAAGAAAATGTGATGGAATGAGCCAGAAAGAATTGTCAGATGCCTGCCTTATAGAGGTGACTACGATGTCAAGAACGCTTGACAGATTAGAGAGTATGGGACTTATTAAAAGACAGAATAATCCAGAGTGTAGGCGTTCGTGGATTATATCTTTAACAGAAGAAGGAAAGGAAAAAGCTGACAGGGTATCTGATATATTTGATATGGCTGAGGAAGTGTTCCGCAAAGGTATAGGCGAAGAAGAGCTCAACAGTATGTGTGCAACGCTTGAAAAGATAGAGAATAATCTTAATGAAGCTATAGAGGAGCAAAGCACGGAGGGGAATAATTAACAGGTAATAGTATCTGATAATAGTATTCAATTATATTATTTTCAAATTATATTGCAAAGTAGTATTATTTGTATTACAATAACTAATACAAATAATACTACTTTTTTATTTGCCTTATTAATAAGATTGTGAAAAGGTTATATTTGTTTAATGTAAGGTTCATAAGATATCGGTTAGGTCAATTCTATGTTGTGAATATTGTGTCAGGAAAGGAGTTAATACAATGATTATTGAATTAGATATGAATAGCAGTACACCTATATATGTCCAGCTTCGTAATCAGATTGTAATGGGAATTGGACGTGGTGAATTAAAGCTTGGCGAGAGCCTGCCAACGGTAAGACAGCTTGCACAGGATATTGGAGTTAATACAATGACAGTGAATAAAGCGTACCAGATATTAAAGACAGAAGGATATATTAAAATAGACCGCAGGCACGGAGCAATAGTATCAGATAATATTGATATGGATATTGTATTCAGGGAAAAGCTTGAAAATGAACTTGAATTATTATTAGCAGAAGCAGCTATTAATGGAATGGATAAGAGAGATTTTCTAAGTATGTGTAATGAAATATATTCAAAAATCAAAGTGTCAGGTGACAGTGAACCAAAGACAACATAAATACAAAAGTAAAAGCATTTTGGTGACTGGACGGGGAGGATAATATTATGGGAATAGCATTGTTTGTGATAGCATTGGTAAGCAATATATTTACAATTTTAATTGTGAGATTTGGATTTATAGGCAATTATGAATATAAGCAGGGAATGATTCTTGGTGTTCATATACCACAGGAGAATATTGGTGATGAAGAGGTTGCAGGTCTTATTGAAAAGACAAAGCATAATTATAAAATATTCCAGAATGTTAATGCTTTTTTGGGTATAGCAATATGTTTTGTGAATTTTCTTAATATGATAATATTTGTGCTTATCTGGTGTGTGTGGCTTATTGGTTATGCTGTAGGTATAGAATTATTGATGATTATACCACATAGAAAAATGTATGATATAAAGATTAAGAATAAATGGGTTATAGAAAGCCAGAAAAGGATATATGCAGATACTTCCCTGTCAGCGGTCAGAGGAGAAGTTAAGTTGTATTATCATTTAATACCAATAGGTGCTGAGATTGTTACAGGTATTATTCTGTGGGTAGTAAGTGGCAGAACAAAGGATTTTAATCAGGCACTTATATTATTACTTAATACGTTGCTGGTATCGCTGATATCATTTGTATTTAATGTGGCATTTAATAAAAGAGAAAGAAATGTATACAGTAAAGATACGGCTGTTAATCAGGCAGTCAATAAGATGGTTAAAAAATATATATTTAAAGGAGTGTTAATAACTAACATAATCAATGCTTTCTCGTGGCTATATATATTTATTGAATATATAGGACATAGCAGAATAACAGATGCCAACTATTATGTATATATAGGAATTCAATTTATGTATACACTTGCTATTTTATGGATGATTATTGTTATTGGAAAGAAGAAAGAGGAGATACTTAACAGAGATGACGAGCCGTTATATGTAGATGATGATGAGTATTGGAAAACTGGATTCTATAATAACCCTGCTGATCCTAAAGTATTAGTCAAGAACAGACTGAGTGATATGAATTATTCCTTCAATCTTGGTAATAAAGCTGGAAAAGCAATTATGTGGTCACTTGAGGCTGTCGTTGCTGGATTTATTATATGGTTTGTGGCTATTATGATACCATATATTAATGTCCATATAGATACAGAAATTAAAGATAATTACTTCACGGTAAAAGCTGTGGGATATGAGTTCTCAATCAATATTGATGATATTGAGGAAGTACAGCTTATGGATAAAATGCCTAAAGACAGCTTTACAAGAACTAATGGCGGGGCAACAGAAGAGTATAATATAGGTAATTATAAAGGCAATACATATGGAAAATGTATGCTTTTTATATGGAATGGCTATGGACCTGTGGTTATGATAAAGGGAGATAACAAGATAGTATTTGTTAATTATAAGGAAGATGGAGCGGCATTAAAGCTTTATGAGCAGTTGTCTGGTGCAGGCACAATATGACTACTTGGTAGTCACTTAGAAGTTTCTACGAAACTTCATATGTGCTGAAAAACGCGCAGAATATAATGAGCATATCAAAATAACATTTTACATTTAATGATAAAAGATGTATAATCTGTGTTAATGAAAACCTAATTAATAAATATCGCGATAGATTAGATTTCACTATTTATATTTATAAGGGAGGAATCTGATATGTTATTTAAGAAGGATATTAACAAAAAAATCGAACATCTTGTAAAGAAGAATGATTTCTATGCAGTTGCAGATTATGTGTATGGAACTAAGGAAGAGAAGCTTGACCTGGCTAAAGCCTTAGGAACTAACGATAATAACAGCAGTGTTGATTTATTGTTAAGACTTGTTGATGATAAAGATGATGATGTTGTATATGCGGCTTGTGAGGCATTAAGAAATGTCGGATCAGAACATAATACTGCGGATTTACTTGAGAAGCTTAATAATCTTCCAAAAGAAAAAGAGCATTTAAGGGAAGAAATCAGCAGGACTGTACAGGAATTACATCATAGAAATTAATATATATGATATATAAGACTTATTGAAATATATCAGAAAGATAAAATATATGTAAACTGTATAAAAGTGTATGGTGGTTGTATAATGAAGTTTATAGATAGCTGATAACGTTATAATAAAAAGAAAGGGTACTGGAATTATGTTTTCAGTACCCTTTTTTGAGTTTTGTAATTGATACCCTTTATTAGTTATTGTTGGTTATGGACGCTGTCCAAGTCCACCCTCAAGTGTGAGAGTTTCACCTGTCATATACTTAAAGTCTGGAGATGCAAGCTGTACGCATACACGTCCGATTTCAAGCTCAGCATCACCGAAATGGCCTGCTGGTGGAGTATGAACATTTTTATCAAATGCCTCTGGATAAGCGTTCTTGAACTGCTCAAGCTGTGATGTCCACGCAAGAGGGCATATAATATTAACATTAATTCCATCTTTAGCCCATTCAGTTGCAGCAACTCTTGTAAGACCTCTTATACCTTCTTTAGCGGCGGCATAGGCACACTGTCCAAAGTTACCAAAAAGCCCAGCACCAGAAGCAAAGTTAATTACAGAGCCCTTACTTTCCTTAAGATAAGGATAGCAGGCTTTCATATAATAAAATGCGGCATAAAGACCTGAATACATAGCAAGATTGAACTGCTCTGTAGTATGTTCAGCAAGTGGAACGCCGGAAGCAGAAGCCTGTGCGTTATTGATAAGCACATCAATATGTCCAAATGTATCAATTGTCTGCTTAACGACATTAGCTACAACAGCTTCATTATCAGCAGAGGCATTAACATCTGCCTGAATTGTAAGAACCTTGATATTGTAAAGCTTTTCTAATTCTTCTTTAGCGGCGGCAAGCTTGCTTTCATTACGTCCTGTAATGACAATATTAGCACCCTCTTTAGCATAAGCTGTAGCAATTCCATATCCGATAGAACCACATCTTCCGTCATTTAATACGGCACGGCCAGCCCCTGTTATAATGGCGGTTTTACCTGTTAAAAATCCCATAAATCTAATCTCCCTGTCTGTGATATTTACGATAATCAGGAATAAGTTAAAGCACACAATGTACTTTCGATAAATTCCAGTCGTGGATTTATAATAACATAGTCAGACTAAACAAACAATATAATTATGCGAAAATTATTATCAAAAAGAAGAAAAATACTAAAAACTATTTAAAATAACAGCAATGTTAAAAAATATCAAAATTATATCACAAAATACTGTTAATTGATAATTTGTTAACAAAAAGTAGTTCAGCATAAGATTAAAGAGCTGGATACGGCAATTAGCTGTGCTGATAAAGCAGTTTCTTCACATTAATATAGTGTATACATAAAAATAATGTTGAATTTAATAAAGGTTTGCAATAAAATAATAAATAGATTATTAGGTGAAAAAGAATATGCGTTAAGATGAAACATATAAGGATATATGATTATTAATATGTTTTGATGCGAGAAGTATGCAGAGTTTGGTAAATTGACGGGCAACAGCTTTAAGGGAATGGTTCACCCTGATGATATAAAGCGTGTTGAAAGTGGAATTGACAGACAGATAAAGACTTCTGATAATAATATGGATTATATAAAGTACAGAATTATAAGAAAAGATGGCTCTATAAGATGGATTTAAGATTTCGGACATCTTGAGAATGCTGGTCTTATGGCTGAAAGTTAATATTATTATGTATTTATAGCAGATATAACAGATACAATAACAGAAGCCCAGAAGAACCACATATATATGAGAAACAAATATTACAACAATACTAATGAGAATTAATATCATTAACATATAATTGTATTGACAGGAAAATATATAAAGTAATATAAATATAACAGTGTTATATAACACTGTTATATGACGGCTTAGGTTATATGCCAGCCGGAATAAGGAGAGGTATGAACACATTAGATAATATACATAAAGCTGCTAAGAAAGAATTTCTTGATAAAGGGTTTCAGATGGCTTCGCTTCGTAATATTGTAAAGAATGCAGGTGTGACGACAGGTGCATTTTATGGGTATTACAAGAGCAAGGAGGAGTTGTTTGATGCACTTGTTGGAAAGCAGTATGAGCATATAATGAAGATGTATATTGATGTACAGAATGGCTTTAAAAAGCTTGATGCCAATACCCAGCAGACGTCAATGGGTGAGGTTGCAAAAGACTGTATGGACAATATGCTTGATTATATGTATGAGAATGAAGATGAGTTCAGGCTTATACTCTTAAGTTCCCAAGGCACAAGATATGAGAATATGGTGCACGAGATGTCAGAGATTGAAGTTACGGCAACGCACGATTTTGTAGACACTATGAAGCGTAATGGAAAGCCTATCAAATCGGTCGACCCAATGCTTGAACACGTACTTGCAAGTGGAATGTTCTTTGCATTTTTTGAATTACTTATTCATAAAGATGATATCAAGGAAGCCAAGACTTATCTTAAGCAGTTGAGAGCATTTTATACGGCAGGCTGGGCAAAGGTATTCGAGATGTCGCTGGAAGGTTAATAATATTGCCTTCCATTATTTTAACACAATAGTTTGACCAAACTAACTCTCCTTAGTTTATCCTAAGCATAATGACAATTAATAGATTTGATGAACAGGATAATATAATTAAATGTCAGAATAACATAGTAGAATAATTAATTAGTTTACTAAATGGAAGATAATATTATTTAATTCATTAGATTTATGGAAAAGAGGTTAATGATGAAAAAGGAAAAACAGGACTCAGCTTTTTCGCAGCTTATGAACTATGCTGGCAGTTATAAAATGTTTACTTACACAGCATTAGTTCTTTCAGCAGTCAGTGCGGTTCTTGCACTGTTTCCCTTTGTGTATTTATGGAGAATTATTAAAGCTGTTATAAATGCTGCATCAGATTACGGTAATGCAGACGGAATAGTGTATAATGGCTGGATGGCGGTTATTATGGCACTTGTAAGTATGCTTATATATTTTGCGGCACTTCTTTGCTCACACAGGGCGGCGTTTCGTGTGGCAACTAATATAAAAACAACAGCACTTACACACATAAGAAAGCTTCCTATTGGTCCGCTTGAAAGCCTTGGAAGCGGCAAAGTAAGAAAGATGATATTAGAGTCAGCGGCGGCGACAGAAACTTATCTTGCACACCAGCTTCCTGACACAGCCAATGCAATGGTTACACCATTGGCAATGATAGTTATTTTATTTGTATTTGACTGGAAATTAGGACTTCTTAGTCTTATACCGGTTGTTATAGCATTTCTTAATATGTTTGGAATGTTAGGAAAAGCTATGGCAGGGGATATGAAGAAATATCAGGATTCCCTGGAGGATATGAATAATGAGGCTGTTGAATATGTAAGGGGAATGCCGGTAGTAAAGACATTTGGACAGTCAGTATTTACATTTAAGAGATTCAGGGACTCAATAAGCAGATATAGTAAATTCTGTATTTCTTATACGAAAAGGTGCCGAAGGCCTATGATTGGATTTGAAATTGCAATTAACAGCGTATTTGCGTTTATGACCTGTGCGGCGGTACTGGTTACAAGAAATGGAGTTGTAGACGAAAAGTTTGTAGTCAATTTCATCTTTTATGTAATATTTACTCCAATTATATCTACAACATTTACAAAGATAATGTTTATGAGTGAAAATGATATGCTTGTTAAAGACTCACTCCAGAGAATTAACGATCTTCTTAATATTGAACCATTGAAGAAATCTGACATTAATAATGCCGGGGTTAAAGATTATTCTGTAGAGTTAAAAAATGTAACTTACAGATATGCAGGTGCTTCTAAAGATGCACTTTCTAATCTTTCACTCACTGTTCCGTCAGGAAAGATGGCGGCACTGATAGGACCATCAGGTGGCGGCAAGAGTACAACAGCCGCACTTATAGACAGATTTTTTGATGTCACAGAAGGAAGTATCCTTATAGGCGGTGTTGATATAAGGGATATACCTAAAGAAGAACTTAATAAGATGATTGCGTATGTATTTCAGGATAATAAGCTCCTTAAAATGTCAATAAAGGATAATCTTAAATTAGCGAAGAGCAATGCTACAGATGATGAGATTAACAATGCACTTCATCTTGCACAGTGTGATGATATTATTGCAAAGCTTCCTGACGGCGTTAATACAATGCTTGGAACTAAGGGCGTATATCTTTCAGGTGGTGAAAGACAAAGGATAGCGATAGCGAGGGCAATTCTTAAAGATTCACCAATAGTTATTCTTGATGAGGCAACAGCATTTGCAGACCCTGAAAATGAAGCACTTGTCCAGAAAGCATTTACACAGATAGGAAAGAACAAGACCGTTATAATGATTGCCCATAGACTATCTACAGTAAAGGATGCAGATATAATCTATGTATTGCAGAATGGCAGAGTATCTGAGAGTGGTACACATAACGAGCTTGTTGCCAAGGAAGAAACACAGGACAACTACAGACATATGTGGAATGAATATCAGAAGTCTATAGCGTGGAAAGTTGTGTAGTTAATACAGTGCACAGGAATGGAGTTCAGTATGGAAAAGTTAATGAAAAGATATGCGCTTACCAGACAGGGGGCGAAAGATTTTATTATATGCACAATCGTAACGACAATACAGAATATTATGCTTATGGCACCGGTTGCTATTCTTTATTATATTACAAGTGATTTAATATCAGACAGTATATCAAAGAGCAATAATGTGGCATATGTAATAGCGTGCGTAATTATGCTTGTTGTTATGGGTGTTGTATTTTATTTTCAGTATAATACGTCATTTTTCTCAACATATATTGAGAGCGAACATAGAAGAATTAATCTTGCCGAGAAATTAAGGGAGCTTCCGCTTTCATTTTTTGAAAAGAAGGATTTATCAGATCTGACATCGACAATACTTGGCGACTGTACAGTGCTTGAGCATAATTTCTCACACGTTATGCCACAGTTCTTCGGCTCGATAATATCAACAATTATTATAGCAGTAAGCTTATTCTTCTTTAACTGTAAGCTTGCAGTAGCAGCTTTGTGGGTACTTCCAATAGCACTTATTATAGTGGGCTGTTCAGGAAAGGTACAAAGAGGCATATCAAGAAAAAAGAGAAAAGTTGTGCTTGCACAGGAAGAAGGCTTTCAGGAGTATCTTGAAACTGTGAAGGATTTAAAGTCGTATAACGCAGAGGATACTTATGTTGAAAGTCTTAAAGAGAAAATGGATAATCTTGAAAAGGAAAGCTTCAGGGCTGAATTAGGAACGTCTGTATTTGTAATAAGTGCTTCCTGCATTTTAAGATTAGGAATTGGTACAGTTGCACTTGTTGGAGCTTCACTTCTTGTTAAAGGGCAGATTGATATAATGATATTTTTTATGTTCATACTTGTAGTGTCAAGAATATATGAACCTATGCAGGGAACACTTATGAATCTTGCGGCTATCATATCTCAGGACGTTAATGTCGAGAGAATGAATGAGATTACTAATTATCCTGTTCAGAGTGGTGATGGAAGTCTTGATGTTAATTCGTATGATTTAGAGTTTGATAAAGTGGCGTTTTCTTATGTTAAGGGAGAAAATGTTCTTACAGATGTATCATTTACTGCCAAGCAGGGTGAAGTAACAGCACTTATAGGACCATCAGGTGGTGGTAAATCAACTGTATCAAAGTTAGCGGCAAGATTTTATGATGCTGATAAGGGTACAATAAAATTAGGCGGCAGGGATATTTCTACAATAAATCCGGAAAATCTCTTGTCAGCATATTCAATTGTATTTCAGGACGTAACATTATTTAATAATACAATAATGGAGAATATCCGTATTGGAAGAAAAGGTGCTACAGATGAAGAGGTTATAAATGCGGCGAAGGAAGCACAGTGTGATGAGTTCATAAGAAAGCTGCCACAGGGTTACCAGATGGTTATAGGCGAGAATGGCTGTGCTCTTTCAGGCGGTGAAAGACAGAGAATATCAATAGCAAGGGCATTGCTTAAGGACTCTCCAATAATTCTGTTAGACGAGGCAACAGCATCTCTTGATGCAGACAATGAAACACTTATTCAGCAGGCAATATCACGTCTTATAAAAGACAAGACGGTAATAATAATTGCACACCGTATGCGTACAGTATCTGGAGCTGATAAGATAGTTGTACTGGAAGACGGTATTGTAAAAGAACAGGGCAGACCGGAAGATTTAATAAAGAATAACGGAACTTATGCAAAGATGGTAAAGCTTCAGGCAGCTGATTAATATGCTGGGGAAAGTCAGCAGGCTGGGCATAATTGGTCTGTATCGTGGATATAGGCATTAGATGTAATTAATCTGCTGGGTGAATTCTTTTTGTTTTTGACACTTATATCATATTAATGTAGAATAAAATGGTTTATTATGATAATATCTTGTATACACTATTGTTGTATAATATTCCACGAAAGCTTCATACTGGTGCGCATAGGGTATGAATGATTATGGACAGAGGATATGCGCAGAAATGAGGATTATTATGTCAGATATAAAAGGAAGAATTCATTCAGTAGAAAGTTTTGGTTCAGTTGACGGACCTGGTGTAAGATATATAGTATTTCTTCAGGGATGTCATATGAGATGTAAATATTGCCATAATCCAGAGACCTGGAAGTTAGAGGATGGCGAACTCCAGACACCGCAGGAAGTATTCGATAAGGCTTACAGATACCATAATTACTGGAAAGATAATGGAGGCATAACTGTGAGTGGTGGAGAAGCACTTCTTCAGATTGAATTTGTTACAGAGCTTTTTAAGATAGCCAAGAAAGAAGGAGTTCATACAACTCTTGATACATCAGGCAATCCATTTACATTTGAAGAACCATTTATAAGCAAGTTCAATGAGCTTATGGCAGTTACAGACCTTTTTATGCTCGATATTAAGCATATTGACGATGAAAAGCATAAGAAACTTACAGGCTGGACTAACAAGAATATATTAGATATGGCAAAATATCTTTCGGATAATAACAAGGATATGTGGATACGTCACGTACTTGTGCCAAAGGTTACAGATGATAAGGAAGATTTACAGGCACTTTCAGATTTCGTTAAGTCATTAAAGACAGTTAAGAGATTTGAAATTCTTCCATATCACACACTTGGTGTATTTAAGTGGCACGATCTTGGTGTGAAATATGAGCTTGAAGATATTATGCCTCCAACTAAGGAAGAAATACAGAGAGCTGACGATATACTTCATACAGGTGATTACAAGGGATATCTTGAAAAATGAGGAAAATGCCGTGAACAAAGAGGAACTTAACAATTTATTGGAAAATGTTGCCTCTGGTGCTATTTCTCCGAAAGAGGCGGCAGATAGTATTAAATTAGAATCATTTAAGGATTTAGGCTTTGCCAAGGTTGATACCAACAGGGAATTAAGACAGGGAATGTCGGAAGTTATATATGGCAAAAGCAAGACTAAAGAGCAGATTGCCGGTATAGTTGGTGCAATGCTTGAAGAAAAAGAAAAGACAATCCTTATAACCAGAATGAGCAGGGAAGCCGCTGATTATGTGGCACAGCAATATAACCTGAATTATGATGAATTATCGCAGATTGGAATAATTGGCGATATGCCAGAAAAGAATGGCAAGGGCAGGATTGTTGTAGCAACAGGCGGAACAAGTGATATACCAGTTGCCGAGGAAGCAGCCAGGACAGCAGAAGTATATGGCAATGAAGTTGTAAGGCTGTATGATGTTGGCGTTGCAGGAATGCACAGGCTTATGAACCATATTGATGCTATAATGAATGCAAGAGTTATAATTGCAATTGCTGGTATGGAGGGCGCACTTGCAAGTGTCATAGGCGGTATGGCTGACTGCCCTGTTATAGCTGTTCCAACAAGTGTTGGTTATGGAGCTAATTTTGGCGGTTTGTCAGCACTGCTTTCAATGCTTAATTCCTGTGCAAGCGGTGTAAGCGTTGTTAATATTGACAATGGCTTTGGTGCGGGATATCTGGCGAGTATGATAAATCATATGTGATGTGGATTATACAATGTAGATTATATGTGATGGCAAGTGGTATCGGTCGGTGCCGGTGTGATTGCAGGTAGTATTATATATTATTTTTGTAATTAATTATAATGCATATCATATAGTGAAACCGAGTTATATATTATATATAAGACATAATAACCCCCAGGCAGATTATGAAAATGTTTATTCATAATTTACTTGGGGGTTGTTTGATGAAAATATTAATATTTAAGCTTCAGAGTTTCTTCTGCTTTATTAAATATAAGCTAGATGACCTCCGGGTCAACATCATCAGACTGATACTGAGAATAAATAGCTTCTATATTTTCTTTGTAAATGTTCTGGGTAATATTAAGTAGATTTTTTACATCATCATTATAAAATGTATATTTGTCGGAATCAAGTATCTGAATAAGATTTAGAAATTAAAACAATCATAAGTGTTAATATTAATTCAATTAAATGGTATAATTCTACATAAAATTCTGATAATAAATCTTATATATGTACAATCTGCACAAAATAGAATATGAATGTTTGTGAATGATAATAATTGATTATGGATGAATATGGAGTTATTATAATGATAACAAAAGGAACGTGACCAGAAGGGAGGGATATAAAGTGATATATACCGTAACATTTAATCCATCACTTGATTATATTGTATCTGTTAAAGATTTCAGACCAGGTATGACTAACAGGACGAGCAGTGAGTTAATGCTTGCCGGAGGTAAAGGAATTAATGTATCTATAGTTCTTGGCAATCTTGGAATAAAGAGTACAGCGTTAGGTTTTATTGCTGGATTTACTGGAGATGAGATTGTAAGAAGACTGCATAATGGTGGCATTAATTCAGAATTTATCAAAATTAATGACGGAATTTCAAGAATTAATATTAAGTTAAAGTCGATTGATGGAACGGAGATTAATGGACAAGGACCACATATAGATAGTTCTCATATTGAACAGCTTATGAACAGATTAAGAAGACTTGAAAGCGGTGATGTTCTTGTTCTTGCGGGTAGCATACCGGCAGGCATATCAGATAATATATATAAAGACATTATGGATATGTTAAAGGACAAAGGTGTTCAGATTGTGGTTGATGCAACAAGCAGGCTGTTGACTAATGTATTGGAATATAATCCATTTTTTATAAAGCCTAACCAGCACGAGCTTGGAGATATATTTAATGTGACACTTAATACACAGGAAGAAGTTATTCCGTATGCTTTGGAATTAAAGAAAATGGGTGCTGTTAATGTATGTGTATCAATGGGTGGAAAAGGTGCAATACTTGTAGCAGATGATGGCAATGTGTATAAAGCAAAGGCTCCGGACGGGATACTTAAGAATTCAGTGGGGGCAGGAGATTCACTTGTAGCGGGCTTCCTTTCAGGCTGGATTGAAAAGAAAGATTATGAGTATGCGTTCAGGAAAGGTGTTGCAACAGGAAGTGCCAGTGCATTTTCGGAAAGATTGGCAACTAACGGAGAAGTTAATGATCTTATAGGTAAAGTTACTATAATCAGATAATTATTACAGAGTGTTTAAACTTATTATAAATATGGAGGTATGTATATGAGGATTACCGATTTATTAAGTGCTTCAAGTATAGATCTTAATGCAAAGCCTTTAAATAAAAAAGAGGCAATAGAGCAGGCTGTGAAGCTTATGGCGGCCAGCGGTAATATTACAGATATTGAAGCGTATACGAAGCAGGTTATTGCAAGAGAAGAAGAAAGCACAACTGGTGTTGGAGAGGGAATTGCCATACCACACGGCAAATGCAGTGCGGTAAGCAGACCGGGACTTGCAGCTATGATTATAAGGGATGGAGTTGATTATGATTCATTAGATGGTGAACCTGTTAATGTATTGTTTCTTATAGCAGCTCCGGATAGTGAGGATAATGTTCATCTAGATGTATTAAGCAAGCTTTCGGTGCTTCTAATGGATGAAGAATTTATCAGAAAGTTAAAAGCAGCTAAGGATATTGGGGAATTTCTTGAAGTTATCGATAATGCAGACAGTGAAAGCAAGAGCATTGATGAAAGATTGCAGGATACAGGCACATATAATGCTGGCAATAGTGATACGAATCCGGCTGACAGGTATATAGTGGCTGTAACTTCGTGTCCTACAGGTATTGCACATACGTATATGGCAGCTGAGGGTCTGGAAAAAGCAGCTAAAAAGGCAGGCTGTACAATTAAGATAGAGACAAGAGGTTCAGCAGGTGCTAAAAATGTGCTTACAGATGAAGATATAGAAAAAGCGGAATGTATAATAGTTGCGGCAGATGCCAAAGTGCCAATGGCAAGGTTTGAAGGACATAAGGTTATAGAATGTCAGGTATCAGACGGAATTAATAAAGCTGATGAATTAATAAGTCAGGCACTTAGCGGTGATGTTCCCGAATATCAGGTACATGGGATGGGCAGATCTTCTGATGATAGTCAGGCAGCTGCGGTTAAGAAGAATAAATCAGGCGGAGTTGGACATCAGATATATACACAGCTTATGAATGGTGTTTCGCATATGCTTCCATTTGTAGTTGGCGGTGGTATTCTGATTGCCATAGCATTTCTTATTGATGGAATTAATGTTGATATGAACAGTCTTTCTGAAGCTGAAAGAGCTAATTTTGGTACTATAACACCAGTTGCAGCTTTGTTTAAGAATATAGGTGGAGCAGCATTTGGATTTATGCTTCCTGTGCTTGCAGGATATATTGCAATGGCAATAGGTGACAGACCGGCACTGGCACTGGGTTTTGTCGGAGGATATATTGCAGCTAATGGAAAGTCTGGATTTTTAGGTGCTTTAGTTGCAGGCTTTGCGGCTGGATACATTATTTTAGGTTTAAGAAAATTGTGTGACAAGCTTCCAGAAGCACTTGAAAAGATTGCACCTGTGCTTATATATCCGGTTGTGGGAATTCTTGTTATAGGACTTGGAATGAACTATGTAATAGAGCCTGTTATGGGGGCGATTAATACAGGGCTTAATTCATTCCTTGTTGGAATGGGAAGTTCAAGCCGTATAATTCTTGGATTTGTGCTTGCAGCAATGATGGCAATTGATATGGGTGGTCCATTTAATAAAGCAGCATATGTATTTGGAACAGCTTCAATTGCATATGGTAATTACGATATTATGGCAGCAGTTATGATTGGTGGTATGGTTCCACCTTGTGCTATTGCACTTGCTACAATGTTATTTAAGAATAAGTTCACTAAGGAAGAAAGAGAGGCAGGACCAACCAACTTTATTATGGGACTTGCATTTATAACAGAAGGTGCCATTCCATATGCGGCGGCAGATCCGCTTCACGTTATACCAGCATGCCTTATTGGTTCTGGAATAGCAGGAGCAATAAGTATGTTATTTAAGTGCACGTTAATGGCTCCACACGGTGGAATATTCGTGTTCCCGGTTGTCGGCAACCCATTATATTATCTTTTAGCATTAGTTGTTGGAACAATCGTTTCTTGTTTCCTTCTTGGAGTATTAAAGAAGAAGGTTAATGAATAGATTTGTTAATAAAATATAATTTTAAAATAAAGTATATGACTGTAGCCTGGCGTATCTGGTATGGTCCTGTTAAAAACACAATATATAAATATAAAAAACACAAAATATACCAAAACGAAACGTTTAAAATAAAAGATACGCAGAAAAGAGGTTTATTATGAAAGAATTTAATTATACAATTACAGACAAAGAAGGAATCCATATGAGACCAGCAGGTGAACTTGTAAAAGCAGCTAAGCAGTTTGAGAGTAGTATATTAATTAAGAAAGACGGAAAGACTGCTGACTGCAAGAAGGTATTTACAATAATGTCATTAGCAGTAAAATGTGGACAGGAAGTAACAGTAAATGTAGAAGGTACAGACGAAGAACAGGCAGCTGCAAAGATTGAAGAATTTATGAAAGCTAATATGTAAATTAAAGTGCCAGGGTTAAAGTATATAAATTAAAATACCTAATTAAAGGGCTGAAATGAAAGAAAGGAGGGGCTGTTATGTATGAATATAAAGGAAAAAGCGTGTTTGGCGGGATAGCCATAGGCAGAATTAAAGTGTACAGTAAAGAACAACAGCAGGTTAAGCGGATGCATATTGATGATTGTGAGAGCGAGAAGCAAAGATATATTAATGCCGTTGATAAAGCAGTTGAACAGTTAGGTATGCTTTATGATAAGGCTTTAAAGGAAGTCGGTGAAGCCAATGCGGCAATATTTGAAATGCACCAGATAATGCTTGAAGATGACGATTATAAAGAGTCGGTTCTTAATATAATTGATAATCAGAATGTTAATGCTGAATATGCAGTTGCACAGACCTCGGATAACTTTTCATCAATGTTTGCGGCTATGGACGATGAATATATGAGAGGCAGGGCTTTAGATGTAAGAGATATTTCTGAAAGACTTATAACTATTCTTAGTGGTGGTAAAAGCAGTACAATAGAATCTGATGAGCCGTCAATAATCATTGCAGAAGATTTGGCACCATCGGAAACTGTACAGATGGATAAAGAAAAGATATTATCATTTGTAAGTGTTAAGGGTTCGGTTAATTCACATACAGCTATACTTGCAAGGACAATGGGGATACCAGCCCTTATAGGAACAAAAGGTGTTCTTGATGAAGATATAGACGGCTTAACAGGCATTGTTGACGGCTTTAATGGAGTTGTGTATATCAATCCTGATAGCGAGACACTTGACCGCTACAAGAAAGAACAGGCGAAGTATATAGAACAGAAGGAACTTTTAAACAGACTTAAGGGAAAAGAAGATGTAACGCTTGATGGAACAAAGATAAAGTTGTATGCTAATATTGGTAATGTTAAGGATATAGCGTTAGTTCTTGCTAATGATGCGGCAGGAATAGGATTGTTCAGGAGTGAATTCATCTATCTTGAGAGAACTGATTTTCCGACAGAAGAGGAACAGTTTAATATATATAAGACTGTTGCGGAAAATATGGCTGGAAAGCCGGCTATAATAAGAACACTTGATATAGGTGCAGACAAGCAGTGTGACTATTTTAATCTTGATAAAGAGGACAATCCGGCATTAGGTGTGAGAGCTATCAGAATATGCCTTACAAGAACGGATATATTTAAGACACAGTTAAGAGCTTTATACAGGGCGAGTGCATATGGCAATATTCATATTATGTATCCGATGATTGCTAATATGTGGGAGATAGACCGCATAAAAGAGATTGAAAATGAGGTGAAGGCTGAGCTTGCGGCTCAGGAGATTAAGATAGGAAGCCCAAAGACAGGAATAATGATAGAGACACCGGCGGCTGCAATGATTAGCGATGAGCTTGCAAAAAAGGTTGATTTCTTTAGTATTGGAACTAATGATTTGACACAGTACACATTGGCTGTTGACAGGCAGAATCCTAAGCTGGATACATTTTTTGATGCACATCACCCAGCAGTGCTAAAGATGATTAAAATGGTTGTCGATAATGCACATAGAGCCGGGATATGGGCAGGAATATGTGGAGAGCTTGGAGCTGATACAAGCCTTACACAGAAGTTTCTTGAAATGGGTGTTGATGAATTGTCGGTTTCGCCGGGGAGAATTCTTCCAATCAGAAAGATTATCCGTGACACTGATGTATCTGAATTATAATTGGTATATTGGAAAAGGTGATTGTTATGCTTGCAGAGAAAAGACACGAATATATACTTCAGGAGTTGAAACGCAAGGGAAGTATAACTGTCAATGAGATTAAAGAAGAACTTGGAATTTCAGAATCTACAATTAGAAGAGATTTGAATTTGCTTGATGAAGAAGGCAAGCTTGTCAAGGTATTTGGAGGTGCAGTATCAGCAGGTTTTGAAGTTTCAGGCAGTGAACCAAGCGTTACGCAGAAGCGTGAAATAAATATTAATGGCAAGAAGCTTATTGCAAAATATGCGGCAGGACTTATAGAACCTGATGATTTTGTATATATGGATGCAGGCACTACAACAGGCTGTATGATTGATTATATAACAGAAAAGCGGGCGGTATATGTGACTAATGCTGTTACACACGCAAGAAATCTTGCGGCGTTAGGTTTCAGGGTTATACTTATAGGTGGTGAGCTTAAGGGTTCAACAGAAGCAGTAGTAGGTGCTAATGCTATTGAAATGTTAAGAAATTATAATTTCAACAAAGGATTTTTTGGTACAAATGGCATAAGTATTAAATGTGGATTTACGACGCCTGATATTAATGAGGCAGAAGTTAAGAAAATGGCGATGTGCCATTGCAATCACAAAATAATTCTTGCAGACAGCACCAAATTCGATAATGTAAGTTCAGTGACATTTGCAAGGATTGATACAGCTAAGATAATAACTGATGAAGAAGTGCCTGCTGGTTATAGGGATTATAATATTTATAAGGTGAATGGATGATGTTATAATTAAAAAATGAACAATATTAAAAGGGACTTTTTAAGTCCCTTTTTTAGTAAGTTATTTCTGTCTGTTGCTAAGCTGTTCAGATATAGCCTGTTTAATGGCATTGAAAGACTCTTTGCTTATATCGTGTTCGATACGGCACGCATCCTCCTCGGCAGTCTGCTTATTGACACCAAGCTGTATTAACCAAGAAGAAAGTATCTGATGTCTTTCATAAATCATCTCGGCAATTTCCCTGCCAGAGTCTGTAAGGTATATATAACCTTCTTTAGTTACGCGTATATGTTCTGATTCACGAAGATTCTTCATAGCAATGCTGACGCTTGACTTCTTATAGCCCATTTCGTTGGCAATATCAATTGAACGCACAACAGGCAGTTTCTTGCTAAGCATAAGTATTGTTTCTAAATAATCTTCAGCTGATTCGTGGATGACCATAATTATTCCCCCTGACTAACATTTATGTGAATTAATAAATAATTGTAGATTATAAAGCAATTAATAAATAATTAATGTAAATATAATACTAATAAGTATAATAAGTATAACATAAACCTGGCAAATAATCAAACTTATAGTTAGTGCGAATTATCTATGCCTTTCAAAGCTGTATAAATATGTGCTATAATAAAGCTGTACATAGTGGGAGATTTGAAAAAAGCTAGAGCTGCCCTTACAAGGCACCAGATTGATATGCGTAAAATGTACGCAGAAAAGAGGATTATTATGAATATTAATATAGATAAATTACACTGCCTTATAGATTTACACGTTCACCTTGATGGTTCAGTCAGTATTCCAATGGCTAAGAGGCTGGCTCTTATTAATGGTATTGAACTTAATGAAAGTGAAGAAGACCTGAAAGAAAGATTACAGGTGTCCAAAGACTGCAGGGATTTGAATGAATATCTGGAAAAATTTGAATTTCCACTGACACTTTTGCAGAAAGCTGAAGCTATTACTGAATGTGTGAGAATGTTAATAGCTGGGCAGGATAGTCAGGGGATAATGTACAGTGAGATAAGATTTGCACCACAGCTTCATATGCAGAAGGGGTTGACACAGGAAGAGGTTGTGCAGGCGGCAATAAAAGGACTCGGTAATTCAGATTATCACAAGCTTATATTATGCTGCATGAGGGGAAGTGATAATGAGGAGCTTAATAAAGAAACGATAAGGATTGCCCATACATATCTTGGACGTGGAGTTGTGGCACTAGATCTTGCCGGTGCAGAAAAATTATATCCAACAAAGCAGTTTGTTGGAATATTTAAAGAAGCTTTGGCATATAATATTCCGTTTACAATACACGCAGGTGAAGCAGATGGAGAAGAAAGCATAAAGACGGCAATATATATGGGAGCTGAAAGAATAGGACACGGAATAAGGGCAGCCTGGTCAGAGGATATGATTAAGGAGCTGGCAGATAAGAATATTCCGTTAGAATTGTGTCCTACAAGTAACCTTAATACGAAAGTTGTTGATAATATTGCTGATTATCCAATTATGAAACTTATTAATAATGGTGTTAAAGTTACCATAAATACGGACAATATGATGGTTTCAGGCACAAGTATTAAAAATGAGCTTAAATTACTTGTGCAAACATTTCCTATAAATGGTATAATATTAAAGAATTTGCTTATTAATTCAGCAGAAGCTGCATTTGCCAAGGATAGCATTAAAGAACAGCTTAAAAGAAAGATATATGAAGAATTGGATGGGGTTACTTATGAATGAAGTTAATGAGTTATTTACAAAGGAGAATGTTGAACAGATAGTTGTTCCACAGGTTGTAAAAGATGATTTACTAAGCATTATAGAGGAAAAGCTAAAAAGAGCAGGATTTTACTACAGAATTGCATACAGGGTCAAGGCAGTTGATTCTATGGTGAATAAGCTTATATTTAAAGATTACAGACGTCCGGGTACGGAGAATGAAGATAAGAAAATGCAGGATCTTGTAGGAATAAGAATAATCCTATATTTTGTTGATGATGTAGATATATGCAGAAAGCTTTTAGATACATTATTTATATCTCCAGGAATGTGGGAGACTACGGAGAATAATGAATATGAATTCAAGGCTATGAAGGTCAATGGAATATTCAAGCTTCCAGCATATCTTAGCAAGACAATTGTCAATCCATATCTGTCAGATTATGTTGACGATACATTTGAGGTTCAGGTAAGGACGAACTCATTTGAGGGCTGGCACGAGATTGAGCACGATATGAGATATAAAGGCTCGGCGTTTGGAATAGGTAACGAAGCACTGGCAAGAAAGATGAACAGTATTCTTGCTACATTTGAACTGTGTGATGATTCGATAGCAGGGCTGCTTGAAGATTTAGGACACCAGCATTACAAAGACAAGAAATGGAATGATATGTTAAGGTGTCACTACAGGTTAAAGTTTGAGAATGAACCACTGCATCCATACATAGAGGAGCTGTTTGACTCAGACACAGAGCTTGCAAAGATATTTTATAAGGCACCAAGACAAGGGGCTATTGAACAGTTATGGCTTGATACTTCAGAGAATGGAATAGAGCTTACACTTAATAATATAGTAAAGATTGTCAATCAGATAGGCCCTGATGATGAAAGGCTTAACGAGGCATTTAGAAAGATAGAGCAGGAGCATAAGAATAAACAGGAATTCGAGGCTGGCGGTAAAAGACGCCGCTTTGAGCCGTTTAAACCGCTTGGCAATTATAAGGTATTCCAGTCACATTCCTGCATTGATCTTACTAATCTTTCTATGGAGGACGCATTTAAAAAGGCAGTTAATTACATATATTCGTGGGTACATTCAAGATTTAATGAAGTATTTGATGATATGCCGGGCAGTGTGGATACATATGATAATGAAAGACCGGGGTATAAGGTATCGCTTGAATATGATAATGAGAATTTATATTTCAAGGAGATTACAACGCATCTTGATTCTAAGGTCGCTAACAGACTGTGGATATCGATTGCTACTATTAAGAAAGATGGTGACAGGCTTTTATTTGACGTAAGTAATGAATATGCTGAGCCAGCAGATAAGTACAGAGATAATGAAAATGTATTGTTCAGCCGTCCTAACTTCTATGGAGAGATAGCAGATAATATTGGAATCTGTGATGTGGAGAGGTTAAGACAGAATGTAAGGGGTATTGATAATGAAGAAGAATACAATACATTAAAGGATCTTATTAAAGATGATAATAGGCAGTTCCCTGTAGTTGTATTTGTGGCATCAGATGATTATTGGATAGAAAAGTTTGATGTGGACTATTTTGCATATCTAGTGGGGTATTATGCACATATTAAGAGGATTACAACAGATGAACTTTCTGAGCAGTTTGCTAAAGATTATGATTTGGACGAAGACGAGTTTAGGGATTCAATCACTGTATTTTATCCAGGCAGAGAACCTAACACAAGTTATAAGTCGCATATCTTAAATACTACATTTGAGGTTATAAAGATAGAGAAAAGAAAATACTGGAATGAGAATGGGTGTAGGGCATTCAGGCGACAACTTGTTTCAGATATAAGAGAGAATAATGTCATTATGTAGATAACAGAGGGGTAGAAAGTTATGAGTAGAGGGAATAATAAAAGCAGTATTGCTGCAGAAGGAACACAATGGTATGGAAATATTGTATCAAGCACGCTTCAGGCATATTACGAGGTGTACTATGTCAATCTTTCTGATAATACCTGCAAAAGAATATATCCGTGGTATATCGAGGATAATGAGTTTATAGATTATACTAACGAGGTCAACCGTAGAATATCAGGTAATATCATATGTAATAATTCGGAGGAAGATGTGTCAACGTTTCTTGCAGTTGATAATCTTAAATGTGAATTAAAACATAAAGATAAGACAGAGTACAGATACAAAAGACAGGTAACCAATGGAGTATTCAGGTGGTGTCTTGTAAGTGTTGTCGTTGAGAAGCGAAAAAATGGTGAGCCTGTAAGTGTTATTCTTATGATAAGGGACATAGAAGATGTTATAAAGAAAGAGATTGAACAACAGCTTCTTATAGAAGAAGCACTTGCACAGGCTGAAAGTGCTAGCAGGGCAAAGGGAAAGTTCCTTTCTGATATGTCGCACGAAATCAGAACACCTATGAATGTGATTCTTGGATATGCCTCAATTGCACAGAATAATATGGATAATCGGGATCAGGATAAGGTTAAGGATTGCCTTGAAAAGATTAAAGAAGCTGGAAATCATCTGATTGGTATTATTAATGATGTGCTTGAGGTGTCAAGGATAGAGCAGGGAAAGATTAATATAGAAAATGAAGAAAGCGACATTTATGAGCTTATGACAGATTTCTATAATCTTGTAGAAATTCAGGCGGCAGTAAAGAAACAAAAGATGACAATTAATCTAGAGGGTATAACTGATAAATATGTGTATATGGATTGGACGAGAATAAGCCAGGTGCTTATTAATCTTATTAACAATGCAATCAAATATACGCCGGTTGGCGGACATATAGATGTTATTGTGAAAGAAGACTGTAATAATAATATAGGGGATAATATACATAATTATATTATTATAGTGAAGGATAATGGCAGGGGAATAGATGAAAAGGATATGCCATCATTATTTGATTTGTATACAAGGGGAGCATACGATAATGATATATCAGTAGAGGGAACAGGGCTTGGACTGTCTATATCCAAGCAGATAATTGAACTTATGAATGGAACAATAGATGTTGACAGTAAGTTAGGCGAAGGTACAATATTTACAGTAAAGTTACCGCTTCAATATGTCGTCAGGACACAGGCTGATAAAAATGTGACTGACAACGGGAAAGATAATAATATAATAAAGAATGATCAGAGCCTGTCAGATATAAAGGTAATGGTTGTTGATGATAATCAGTATAACAGGGAAATTGCCTGCGAGCTTTTACGGGAAAATGGTGCTCATATAATTGAGTGTGCCAGTGGAAGTGAAGCTGTAGATTATATAAAATATAGAAATGGTATTGTAGATATTATTCTTATGGACGTGTGTATGCCAGATATGGATGGTTTTGAGGCTACACGTTTAATAAGACAGTTAGAAAAAGACAGATGGCAGGATATTCCGATTGTAGCAATGACAGCTAATGCATTTGATGAGGACAGGAAGAAGGCACTGGAGCACGGAATGAATGGACATATAGCCAAACCATTCGATATAGATACATTTGCAGAAACAGTATTAGAATATGTAAAATATTAAGTTGACATAAGTGCATAAGTAGGGTACGATTTAGTGTATTAAAGTAATAAAATATTCACGTATTAGAGAAGTGAATTGCAAGAACAGAATGGAGATTAATATGAGGAACTGTACCAACACGCGATTATTAAGGAAAATGCTTATTGTACTTTTATTATGCTCTTTTATAGCAGGTACATTTACTGCCTGTTCAGATAAGAAGCAGTCAGACGGCAAGACAACATTTACAGTGGGTTTTGATGCGGAATTTCCACCTTATGGATACAAAGATGAGAGTGGAGAATATGTTGGATTTGACTTATCTTTAGCAGAAGAAGTATGCAGACGTAATGGCTGGGAACTTGTCAAACAGCCAATCGACTGGGATTCTAAAGATATGGAGCTTTCATCTGGAAGCATAGATTGTATATGGAATGGATTTACTATGGACGGAAGGGAGTCTGATTATACATGGACAACTCCATATATTGATAATTCACAGGTTGTAATAGTAAAGTCAGATTCAAGCATTAATTCATTATCAGACTTAGCAGGAAAAGTTGTTGTTGTGCAGTCAGACTCATCTGCACTTGCAGCATTTACCGGTGAAGATGCAGAACCGGAAAATGTTGCACTTGCTAAAAGTTTTGCTTCATTACAGCAGGTTGGTGATTATAATGGCGCATTTATGAATCTTGAGGCTGGTTCAGTTGATGCGATATGTATGGATATGGGTGTTGCCAATTATGAACTTAATGCAAGAGGCGGCAGATTCAGAATGTTGTCACAGCATGTATCTAATGAACAGTATGGAATAGGCTTTAAACTTGGCAATACAGAATTAAGAGATAAAGTACAATCAACACTTCTTGATATGCTTGATGATGGAACATTTCTTTCGATAGCTGAAGAATGGGGACTTGAGGAAAGCATATGCTTAAGTGCTGATAATGTTGTAAATGATAGTGATTTAGCTGTTGATAAAGGTAATTTCTTTGTTGAACTTGGAAGCGTTGTATCCAAGCTTGCAGAAGGTATGCTTGCATCACTTGCAATATTCGTACTTACACTTGTATTCTCACTTCCACTAGGACTTTTACTTATGTTTGTAAGATTGTCAAAGGTAAATGTAATAAGATGGATTGCAAAGATATACATATCAATAATGAGAGGAACACCCCTTATGTTGCAGCTTTTAGTTGTGTTCTTTGGTCCATATTATGTATTTGGAATTTCGCTTTCTTACAGTTATAGATTTTATGCAGTAATTATAGGATTTGCACTTAATTATGCGGCATATTTTGCAGAGATATTCAGATCGGGAATTCAGGCGATACCAGTAGGACAGAGTGAAGCTGCAACAGTTCTTGGTTACACAAGGGCACAGACATTTGTAAGAATTATACTTCCACAGATGACAAGAATTGTGCTTCCACCAGTTACTAATGAAGTAATAACTCTTGTAAAAGATACATCTTTAGCATTTGCACTTGCGTATACAGAAATGTTCACGCTCGCTAAGCAGATTGCGGCGGCAAGTGCAAGCATAATGCCATTATTTATTGCAGGAGCATTTTATTATATATTCAACTTTATAGTTGCCTGGATAATGGAATATATAGAAAAGAAAATGCGTTATTAAACAGATGGAGGCAGTATGAGCAGTACAAGTTTACTTGAAATGAAACATGTAAAAAAGACATTTGGAAGTCTTGAAGTGTTAAAGGATATATCAATAGAAGTTAATGAGGGAGAGGTTGTTGCAATAATCGGACCATCAGGTTCTGGTAAATCAACATTTTTAAGATGTGCAACTCTCCTAGAGAATATGGATGAGGGAACATTGTCATATTGTGGTGAGAGTGCAACGATTAATGAGTCAGGTGCAGCACAGTATGTAGACAAGAAGAAGTTACACAGCATAAGAAATAATTTTGGACTTGTATTCCAGAATTTCAACCTTTTCCCACATTTTTCAGTGCTTAAAAATGTAATTGATGCACCAATTAATGTGCAGAAACGTGATAAAGCTGAGGTGACTGCCGAGGCACGCGAGCTTTTAAAGAAGGTTGGACTTGAGAATAAAGAAGACAGCTACCCAGGCCAGTTATCAGGCGGACAACAGCAGAGAGTTGCTATTGCGAGGGCACTTGCTATGAATCCAAAGATGCTGTTCTTTGATGAGCCAACATCTGCACTTGACCCAGAGATAACAGCAGGAATTCTTAAGCTTTTAAGAGAACTTGCCAATGAAAAGATGACAATGGTTATAGTTACACACGAGATAGATTTTGCCAGAAATGTAGCTGACAGAGTTATATTTATGGATGGTGGCGTAATAGTCGAAGAGGGTAAGCCGCAAGACGTTATAGATAACCCTAAGAGTGAAAGAACTAAAGCCTTCCTTCAGAAAATGGCATAAAAGGAATAGCATAATATGGAGATTAAGGTATGACATTAAACCAGTTAAAATATGCGATAATTGTTGCAGAGTCAGAGTCTTTTAATGAAGCAGCCAAGAAGCTTTTTATATCACAGCCAAGTCTTTCAACTTCAATACATTCCTTAGAGGAGGAGATTGGAGTACAAATATTCAGACGTTCACAGAATGGTATTGCAGTAACACCTGAGGGCAAGGAATTTATCGGTTATGCAAGACAGGTTATGGAGCAGTATGAGCTTTTAGATGCAAGATACATTACTAAATCAGAAGTCAAGAAAAGATTCAGTGTGTCAATGCAGCATTATTCTTTTGCGGTTAATGCTTTTGTGCATATGGTTAAGCAGTATGGTATGGACGAATATGAGTTTGCTGTACACGAAACCAAGACACATGAGGTTATAGAAGATGTGAAGAATGGCAAAAGTGAAATTGGCATACTGTACATTAACAGCTTTAATAAAAATGTGCTTGAGAAAATCTTCAATGATAATTATCTTGAGTTCCATAAATTGTTAGAATGTGAAATATATGTATATATGTACAAGGGACACCCGCTTGCTGGTAAAAAGCTTATTAAGCTTGAGGAGTTAAAAGATTATCCGTGTCTTTCATTTGACCAGGGGGATTATAATTCATTTTATTATGCAGAAGAAGTATTAAGCACATATGAATATAAGCAGCTTATTAAGGCTAATGACAGGGCAACTATGCTTAATCTTATGGTTGGACTTAATGGATATACGTTGTGTTCAGGAATTATATGTGAGGAGCTTAATGGTGATGAATATTGTGCAGTAAAGCTTGATGCTAAGGAAGTTATGGATATTGGTTACATCTCAAGAAAGGGAATTGCGTTAAGTACGATAGGGCAGCAGTATCTTGAAGAAATATCCAAGTATAAAGCGTTGTAAATATATGGCTTCGTGAATGTAAGAACTGGTGATTATAAAGTTTATATAAGCTTTGTAATAGTTTGATTGACAGATGATATGTATATTTTATATAATAAAATATAAGAACGTATGGTTGGAAAGTGAGCGGGTTTTATATGAGAAAGATGAGTGAAGAACCTGTGTGTACAGGTTTTACAGATATACATAATCATATTTTATTTGGAGTTGATGATGGTTCGCCGGATATAAAGACAAGTATGGAAATGTTGCGAATGGCGTATGAAGATGGTATAAGAGATGTCATATTGACACCACATTTTCATCCTAAGAGAGGTATGGCACATTACAGCAAGATAGTAGAGCATTATGAGATACTTGCTGACGAGGCGGCTAAGACATTTCCTGATATGGGAGTATATCTTGGCAGGGAAGTGTATTTCAGGTCAGAGATATTAGACGATTTGGATAAGCTTGATGAAAAGACAATGTGCGGAACTGACACAATTCTTATAGAGTTCTCCTCAGGAGTTGAGCAGGACAAGGTAAGAGGAGCTGTACTTGATGTTATAATGGCTGGCTATCACCCAATTGTGGCACACGTTGAAAGATATGTGTGTACGGTTAAGGATTGGGACTATATATATGAGTTAAAGAGAATGGGTGCTGACATACAGATTAACGCAGACTCAGTTACCGGCGATAATGGCTGGGCAGTACAGAGATGTACTAAGGCACTTCTTAAAGACCATATTGTAGATTATATTGCATCTGATGCACACGATTTGAAGTCAAGAACACCTCAGTTATCAAAGTGCTATAAGTATGTTGTGAAAAAATATGGCGTGGAATATGCTGACAAGATAATGAAGGCAGATGTAACGAAGAAATTCGGTTGATATATATGATATATATTAATAAGTTATATAAAGATAATAAGATAGAAGTCTGGAATACGGCAATGTTATTAAATTAATGACACTGGCTGTGGTACAGGCTTCTTTTTAATTTAATTATTATGGATATATGGAAGGATAATACGGGGCATAATAAAAATTATAAGAATTTAAAAATTAGTGGTTGACAGATTACTAATCAAAGGATATAATGCAATCATAAAACACATTAAACATATAGGTTTATAGGAAAACAATAATAAAACATTTTCAGGAGGATTAATAATATGAGTAATTATGTAGAGAGTGCAGCAGAATTAGTAGGAAAGACACCATTACTTAAGCTTAATGGATATTCTAAGAAGGCAGGGGTTACAGAGGCTAACATATTTGGTAAGCTTGAATATCTCAACCCAGCAGGTTCTGTAAAGGACAGAATTGCATTAGCAATGATTAAGGATGCAGAAGATAAGGGCTTATTAAAGCCTGGTGCAACAATCATCGAGCCAACAAGTGGTAATACAGGTATTGGTATTGCCTCAGTTGCAGCAGCTAAGGGCTATAGAGCAATTCTTACACTTCCAGATACAATGTCAGTAGAAAGAAGGAATCTTTTAAAGGCTTATGGTGCTGAACTTGTTCTTACAGAAGGTGCTAAGGGTATGAAGGGTGCTATTGCAAAGGCAGAAGAACTTAACAAGGAAATCGAAGGCTCTATCATCTTAGGACAGTTTGATAATCCGGCTAACCCAGCAGCTCACAAGGCTACAACAGGTCCAGAAATCTGGGAACAGCTTGATGGTAAGGTAGATATATTCGTAGCTGGTGTTGGTACAGGAGGAACAGTTACAGGTGTTGGTGAATACCTTAAGTCACAGAATCCAGATGTTAAGATTGTAGCAGTTGAGCCAGCAACAAGCCCGGTTCTTTCAAAGGGAACAGCAGGTGCTCATAAGATTCAGGGTATCGGTGCAGGATTTGTTCCTACAGTTCTTGATACAAAGATATATGACGAAATAATTGCAATTGATAATGATGATGCATTTGCAGAAGGCAGAGCATTCGCAGTAAGTGAAGGTGTACTTGTTGGTATTTCTTCAGGTGCAGCTTTAAAGGCAGCTACAATTCTTGCACAAAGACCAGAGAACAAGGGTAAGAATATCGTTGCATTACTCCCAGACTCAGGTGATAGATATTTATCAACAGCATTATTTGCTAATAACTAATCGCTTGTTGTGTGATGTGAATAACAGGATTAGTGGCTGGTATTCACATCATCATAATAATATACATTTCTCCTTATAAATTTTAATATCGGTGTCAGTTAATAGCTGGCACCGGTATTTTATTGTGTGTTTATTATGTAATATATGTTATAATTATAATGTATGTTACAGTATATAACAGCAATTAATAATCATCAGTCAGTCAAACTGTAAGTGTATGAACTGATTATGAATACAGGCGGCGGGATTTGTATGAAGAACAATATATTTAACATAATTCAGATTGGGGATAAGAGCAACCGCATAAGCAGGGCTTTTGATATATTTATAACGATAACAATATTTTCTAATATTATAGTGACATTTTTGCAGACCTTTGATGAGCTTGCATTTATGCGTGGATTTTTTAAATGGGTTGAGTATATAACTTTATTTATATTCTGCGTGGAATATATTCTTAGGATATGGACGGCGGATCTGCTTTATCCTGAATGTAAAGGAGTAACTGCAAGGTTTAAGTTGGAAGAATTATGGCGATATGCATAGCCTATCTTGGAGTTGGTGCGGTGGCTATACCAACAGGTATTATTAGTGCAGGTTTTGTTGAACAGTATCAGAGAAAAAGCAGCATTTCTGATATTAAAAATGCAGATATAAAAGAGATAGCAGAGATAAAGATTGATAAGACACAGGCAGGAAAGACAGTAGAGGAGATTGAAGAAACAGATTTTGTGTCAATATATCTTATATTTAGAGATGATTTATCGATTCTTCCACAGAAGGATACTATGCTTAAGCTGAATGATATAATTATAATTTGCGATGGGAATTAGGAATATTTTCTAAACATATTGTTATGCGTGCCGATATATAAAATATGGATATCCACGGAGGGAATTATATATCCTGGTGCGATTGCACGGAAAGGAAGATAAAGTGAATATTTCTACACAATCTACTACTCTTCTTGATATGTTAAATAGTAGTAGTTCAACAGGCAAGTCAAAGAGTGCCACAGATTCTTATATTGATGTTCTTATCCAGAATAACAACTTAAGATATCAGCAGAAGATGAAAGAAGTTCTTGGATATGATACATCAAGTTCTTCTAAGGATGCACAGTATGAGAAGGTTGCATCTTCAGCATCTAATCTTAACAGTGTAATAAGTTCATTATCTAACGAATCGCTCTGGAATGAAGATTCAAGTGATTATTCTAAAGATAAGGTATATGATACTGTTAATAATTTTGTAAGTGCTTATAATACACTTATTACTAACATTAATACAGTTGGAAGCACAATTGAGAATACTTACAAGACTAAACTTGATAAGCTTGTAACAGACAATAAGGAGGCACTTGCGGCAGTTGGTATTACTGTTGATGATAAGGGCAAGCTTTCAGTTGATGCTGATAAGTTAAAGAGTGCAGATATGTCTGAATTAAAGAAGCTGTTAGGAAGTGAGTCTGAATTAATGAAGGGAATTAAAGAACAATCAGGTTCAGTTAATAATATTGTATCAGAAGCATTAAGCATACAGAAAAGCCTGTCAGGTCTTTATAATTCTTCATCTTCAAGTGTTGATGTGTCAGATTTATTATATGGAACATCTTACGATTCGAAGGGGTAATATAAAGTTAATATTTTTGAGGTGAGTGTTGGAAATAGAGCAGCATAATCTCAGAATATGAATTAATTGAAATTAGAATACTATTCTTAATAAAGCAGGACTGCTATGTATATGTCACCTTACTGTTAAGTAGGGGGCATATATATGGCAGTCCTGCTGTTTTATGGTAAGCACTTACGTTTTATGACTATTGGTTTTATATTAATTATGTATTAATTATATAAATTTATGTCTGATTTAGTCAATTAATAGTATTACTATAACATTAATCAGCCACAGATGTATCATCTTTAGCTACAAAATATTTCTTATAAGCTACTATGAATAATACTATAGATAAAGCTGTTGCAATATAGTCAGTTATAGGCTGTGTCATAGCAAGGTTAACAGGCGTGTTGTTCACAATGCTTGTTGTAATCAGTATCGGAAAATAGATTATTCCCTGACGGCTTACTGAAAGTATAAGCGATGGTATCGCAGCACCCATTGACTGTATTGCATTGATGAATACGAATAGTATTCCAAGCACAGGCCCAGACATTATGTATATTCTTGAAAATGCAAATGCATATCCAAATGCTTCCTCATCATCAAGAAATGCTTTTGCAAGAGGAGCTGCACCAAGATAACATATGAGTGTCATTATAATACTTAAGCATATTGCAAAACATAAAGAGAATTTTAAAACTGAGCGGTAACGCTTGCTATTTCCAGCACCGAAACAGTAGCCGAGCAGAGGCTGGATACCAGTTCCAACACCAATAAGAAGCATAACTGCAATCATATTAACTTTCATAGCAACACCAAGACCGGCAAGTTGTAAATCACCATGTTTTGCCATAAATGAATTGATCATAATATTGGAGAAGCTCATAAGTATGCTGTTAAGTGAAGCTGGAATTCCGATTGAAAGCACACCGAGAGTAATTATCTTTTTAGCGGAATAATCTTTAGGTTTAATCGATAATATCGACCGCTTGGAAGTAAGGTGGATAATATAAAATACGGTTGAGAAAATGTTACCAAGAACTGTGGCAACAGCTGCACCTGCAACATACCATTTAAAACCAATAATCATAACAGGGTCAAGTACAATGTTAATCATATTACCGATAATCATTCCAGTCATAGCAACTGTAGCATGACCTTCTGAACGAATGATATTACTAAAGGAGTTACTTACAATAAGAAATGGTATTCCAATGGCAACGATTGAAAGATATTGTGAAGCGTATCCTATTGTAGCATCACTTGCACCGATAAGACGGCATACGGGAACTGAAAATATTGTCATAATTATCATAGCTATAACGCCTATTGAAGCACCTGTCCAAAAACAGAATGCTGAAATATGTTTGGCCATATCACGCTTTCCTTCGCCAAGCATTCGGCTTATCATAGAAGTACCACCAATTCCAAATAACATACCGACAGCCATGAATATAATAAATGCTGGTGTAGCAATGGAAACAGCAGCAACCATAAGTGGGTCTTTAGTCTGACCAATAAAAAATGTATCCGCAAGATTGTATACAAGAACCATAAGCATACTTATTATAGATGGAATTACGTTAGTAAGTACGGCTTTAGGTACTGGAGCATCGCGGAAAATCTGTTGTGTTTTATCTTGCATAAGTAGGGTCCTTTCTTTACATAATATTTTTAAAAGGGGGATAAATAACAATGTTATAGACATGGACGATTGGTGTGGGCTGATATAAGCAACGAAGACCCGTTTGCACTGAGTGTCGCTCGCAGCGGTACTAAGCTGCCAGTTGGCACTGCCAGCTAAGGACCGGCGGCTCCCCATCGTCTTCTTATGCTTATATCAGCCCACACCAATCTGACAGTGGCACTTGGTTGCGATGGGGTAACCTTGGTGATATCATTAAAGGTAGCGGTGCGGTATTGTGAGATATGCACAGTTGTGGCGATGAGCTTTGTGGGTGGTGCTATATCGACCTTTATTATTTATAAAATGGTATTTATCGACCTTTTTGGTGGGTGATTTTTGGGTTAAATCGGTCTGGAGGACTGATTTAATTGGGGGTTTTTAATAGATTTGATATAACTTATGTAACTTTATTATGATATACTTAAATATAGTTGTAGTCAAGAGCAGCGTTGTGAGTGGAGAGGAAAGATACGGGGGATATGTTAGGAAAGGGATTGGGACTATGGAATTAGAAGTTGATGAAATGTTAGTGGAGCTTAGGCAAAATGCGGAGTACACAGATAATTACGATATAGCTAGTGACAACCATTTAGTATAGATAGGTATGTCTAAAATCGAAAGCAGTAACAGAAACTACTGTCGAAAATATATAGTGAAAATAACAGATATGTGCTATCATTTAAACATATAAAACTGACACAAATTTATAGAACACCAGTTGTGTGAGGGCTTAATATTGCAAGCTGGGTACTTTTGAAACCGCCGGCACTTAGCGGCTGTATTTTAGCCGCTTATGTGTCCGTTACGGTTTCAAGTAGCGAAAGCGTGCCCAGCGGTAATATTAAGCCCTCACACAATGTCCGTGCGACAAAATCTATGAAAGTCCACAGCGAAACTATGAAGATAAGCAATAAATATGTCAGTTCAATTAAAAACAAACAAGCAGATGTATAAGTCGTGTAAAGTAATTACAAAGAGGAAGAAAGGCAGAATTATGAATATTTATTTAGCCGGCGATTCAATCGTCCAGAATTACACAGAAGAAGAATTTATAGCAGGTTGGGGACAATACCTTAAATATTATGTAACTCCTGATACTAAAGTATTTAATTGCGCCAAGGGAGGCAGAAGTTCAAGGTTATTTCTCAATGAAGGAAGATTTGATAAAATAGATGAAAGTATACAGGCAGGAGATTACCTTTTGATAGAATTCTGCCACAATGATGATAGTTCTAAAGGTTACAGCACTATGTTTAACCGTATGACAGAGCTTGGAATACCTGATGAGGACGGAAGATATCCGGTTATACCGGGCGAGAGAGTGCCTAAAGATTATATTCCTGAAGAATATATAGATGCTTTAATGAAAGATGACTCAATAGCTGATAAGGGAGCAGTGCTTGCAAGCGTTAAGGCATTTAATAACACTTACCCTAATGATACATATTATCCATATTCACCTAATGGTGAGAAGGGCAGCTTCAAATGGTTCATAAAGCAGTATATTGATATGGCAAGAGAACATAATGCTGTTCCAGTGCTTGTAACAGCACCGGCAAGAACAGCATTTAACAAGGACGGAACAATTAAAGATGGTCCGGGACTTCACGGCGGTGATAATTTCTGCTATATAAGGGCAATGAAGCAGATAGGAGAGGAAACACATACTCCCGTGATAGATTTATTTAGTTATACGGTAAAGCTTTTTGAGAGTATAGGCGAAGCTGATATTCACAAGTATACATCTATCAAAAAGGGTATCAATAAGGGCAAGTGGCCAGAGGATTTTGTTAATGAACTTGCTAAGAAAGACACTGTATCAGAGAATACACATTTTAATAAATATGGTGCGTGGCTTATAACAAAGGGTCTTGTCAATTTAATAAAAGAGTGTGATAATGAGCAGGTTACAGCATTAAAAAATGTTATTGTGAATTCAGATTATAAAGTTGCATCTCCATTAATATAATGATAACAGGAGGACATATGAGAAAGAAAAGATTAACAAGAAAACAGAGGATTATGAGAAAAAGAATTACAATTGCCGCGTGTATAGCCGTAGTAGTTGTTGTGATTATTGTAGCAGTAGTATTGTTATTAAATGCTAACAGGAAAAAGTCAACGGATACTAATGATAATACAATAGTTACAACAAGCGATAGCAGTAATAACACAGAGTTTAAGGCAGGTGATAGTATTAATTCATCTAATAACAGCACAGATACAGCGAGTAAATCTGATGCTTCAAATGTTAATAGTTCAGATGATAAGAGCACAGAGAGCCAGCAGACAGATGATAAAAAAGGGTCATCAACAGGAGATGGCGTAACTAAGACATCTAATGGATTTACTATTGATAACAGAAATGGAGCAACATATATAGATGGTTACTTAATAGCCAATAAGACATATGCACTTCCAAGTACATTTATTCCAGAAAATCCAGAAGTACCTGTAACAGAGGCAAGAAGTAATAAGAGCCTTGACAAGGATTTAATGACGGCTTTCAGAAAAATGCAGGCAGATGCGACAGCAAAAGGACTTAATATCTATATTGCGAGTGGTTACCGTTCATATGATTATCAGGTGGGTCTTTACAATAGATATGTAGCCAACGATGGAAAAGCTGCGGCAGATACTTATTCATCAAGACCGGGTAATTCAGAACATCAGACGGGTCTATGCTTTGATTTGAATTCGATTGAAGACAGCTTTCAGTATACAAGCGAAGGTAAATGGGTTAATGATAACTGTTATAAATATGGTTTCTGCATAAGATTTCCAAAGGGAAAGGATGCTTATACAGGTTACCAGTATGAATCATGGCATTTAAGATATGTTGGAACTGAATTAGCAGAGAAGCTTTATAATAATGGTGACTGGATTTCATTAGAAGAATATTTCGGAATAACAAGCGAATATCCTGATTAATAAATATAAAATAATAAGAGAGCCATAGTTTAAATGAAACTGTGGCTCTTATTGTTATTTTTATATTATATTGTACTATGGCAATGAATAACTATTATACATATTCTTTGCACAGATTAATAAACTGTTTGATAGATGGAGTCAAAAATTTATCTTTATGGTAAATAATATAGAAATTTCTACTGAAAATTAAATCCTGTACATTTACTGTAGAAATTAATCCTTGTTTTAATGATGGAATAATCATTCTATTTGGTAAAACAGAAATACCTAGTCCGTTGATGGTGGCGTTGATTAGTGCTGTTGTACTCATAGCTTCCCATACTGGAATAATATGAATGCCAGCTTGTGTAGTAACACGATCAAAAACTTCACGTGTTCCGCTTCCTTTTTCACGTAATAGAAAACGCTGCTTTTGAAATACTTCTATGGGTATATTCTGCCCATCTTTCCATCCTTTATTAGTATCGCAAATAACACTTAAATAGTCTTGCATATAGGCTTCAGATACGATGTTAGAATTATGCGATATACCTTCAATTAACGCACAATCTAACTCGTTTGCAAGTATTTTTTGCTCCAGTCGTTCAGATTGTTCGATAGTTACTCTTACATCTATTTCTGGACATACTTCATAGAAAGACTTTACATAATTTGGTAAAAATTGAGAGCCAATTGTTATGCTTGCTCCTATGCGAATGATGCCTTTGGAATCCCAGTCGCGAAATCCAGTTTCCATATCTGAAAATAAGTCGGATATGTGTATTGCATATTGAAGAAAATGTTGTCCAGCACTAGTGATTTGGAGTCTTCGCCCTATGCGGTCAAAAAGCTGTACCCCATAATATTGTTCTATTTCTTTGATGGCAAGGCTTACAGCTGGCTGTGTTATATGTAAAGCAGATGCAGCTTTTGTAGAATTATATCCATTTTCACATACAGCACGAAAAATTATCATATGTCGTAGTGTCATTATAAACTCCTTATATCAAATTACTTATTATTTATGTAAGATTATATTATTTCAATTATTAGGAATCAAGTGATATAGTATTAAAAAATAGGAAGGATGGAATTCTAGAAATGAGCATCTGGTATAAGTATAGAAAATTGTTTTTATCAACTTTTGAATTAAGTGCGTGTACATTTGGAGGAGGATTTGTAATAATTCCTTTAATGAGGAAAAAGTTTGTTGAGGAACTAGGCTGGATAGAGGAAGAAGAGATGCTGGATTTAACAGCAATTGCACAAGCTTCGCCAGGTGCGATAGCAGTAAATGCTTCAATTATGTTGGGGTATCATATAGCAGGCATCCCAGGAGCTATACTTGCGGTATTGGGAACAGTATTGCCCCCATTAATAATCATTTCAATAATTTCGATGTTCTATCAGGCATTTCGTAATAATGTTATTGTTAGTATGGCAATGAGAGGGATGCTTTGCGGAGTTGCTGCTGTGATTTGCGATGTTGTAATAAATATGGCAAAGAGTATATTTCAAAAAAAACGACCGCTACCAATTATAATAATGTTGGCTTCATTTATAGCTGTACGTTACTTATCTATAAATATCATTATAGTTATTTTTGTCTGTGGTTGTATTGGAACATTAGATATATGGATTAAAAATATGAAACGGAAAGCAGGTAATAAGCAATGATATATCTTGAATTGTTCTGGAGCTTTTTTAAAATTGGATTGTTAAGTATTGGTGGTGGGTATGCTGCTATGCCAATAATACAAAATCAGGTGATTGATATTCACCATTGGCTTACAATGACACAGTTTACTGATATTATAACTATTGCTGAAATGACACCAGGTCCAATAGCAATTAACTCTGCTTCATTTGTGGGAATTCAGGTCGCTGGATTTTGTGGTGCTGTTATTGCAACTGTTGGCTGTGTATTTCCATCCTGCATCATTGTAATGGTGCTTGCTTACATGTATTATCGTTATCGTGGACTCGATATGGTACAGGGCATTCTTTCAGGGCTACGACCGGCTGTAATAGCAATGATTGCATCAGCAGGTATTTCATTGTTAATTATGGCGTTTTATGGACAAAGCACGCTTCCTAATAATCTTACATCTTTGGATGTTGTAGCTTTGATAATTTTTGCTATTGATATTTTTATCTTAAGAAAATGGAAGTCTAATCCTCTTTGGGTTATGTTATGCTCTGGCATCGTAGGAATTGTTCTATATTTACTTGTTTAATAGATAAATTAATTAATTGAAATCTCTTCAATAGTTGTTATTGGTGCAGTTGTAGGTATTCTGTAAAGTGTTGACTGATCTTCATAATATGAGAAGAAGGTATACCTGGAAGTACAGTGAATACCTGATATTTCGCCAACGGCTACATATTCTAACTGAGTCCCGTCAACATTCATTCTGTAAAGACCGGCATTGTCACCGCCCTCAACGTGGAAGAATATTTTATTACCATATACGTTGTAGTTAATTACTTTGCCATTTTCAGGTGCATATAAAAGTTCGAGTGTCTTATTTGACATATTAAGTCTTACAAGTGAATACTGTTTGTCAAGGTCTATATAATAAGCGTAATTATTATCAATCAATGTAAGGTAAGAATTGCTGTCGTAGTAATTAACAATCTGACAGGTCTTAGTATCCATAGAAAGTATATGGTGACGTCCGTTAGGGTCTGAGAAGTAAAGCTTTCCATTATATATACTTGTTGGAGAATAAGGCGTGTCAGATATTATAGAATTATTCTTGCCATCAATGTCTACTTTATAAAATGTAAGGGCTGTTGTGTCATCATAATGCTGGTAAAATACAGTGTTACCACTAAGACTTGCTGCACCGGAACGGTCATTATATAAAATTTTTGAATGGCTTCCGTCTAAATCACATCTGTAAAGACCAAAAAGCTGGCCTCTGAATACCATTCCGATAGTACTTTTATTAAAATTATTCTTTACATAGTATATGTAATTGCCACATACGTTAAGGTAGGCAACGCTGTCATCATTTATTTTGGAAATGTTCGTACAGTCAGAATTCATAACATATAATTTGTTGTAATCGTCAGGGTTGGCAAAATATATTTTGTCATTATATTCGCAGAATAGCCCTCCATTGATAAGATTGCCTGCTGTGTTGCCAATAGCATTGTCGTTGTTATGTACTGTCTGGTTCTTCTTAAAATAAAAAAATCCGCCAACACCAGCAGCTGCAATTACTAAGACAACAATAATTATTGTAATGGTCTTTTTCATATTGTAATCTCCATTCTGTAGTATTTTATATAATTAATCAGTATTATTAATAGTTGTTAATTATTTACTTACATATTACAAAAAATATGATACAATATCAATGGTTTAAAGCAATAAAGATTACGAGGTTGAAAAATGTTAGATTTGAATGTAATAAGAGAGCAGATTGACGGTATTGATAAACAGCTTGTCGATTTGTTTGAACAGAGAATGAAGCTTACAAAGGAAGTTGCAGAGTACAAAATCCAGACAGGAAAGAAAGTTCTTGATACACAGAGAGAACGTGCGAAGATTGAAGCTGTTACAAAGCTTGTTAAAAATGAGGCTAATGTCCATGCCATTGATGACTTATTTTCACAGATTATGGCTAATTCAAGAAAAGGACAGTATCAGCTTCTTGAAGCTATGGGTCAGACTTTAAGAGAACCTTATGAGGCTATAGAAAGCATTAATAAAGAGGGTGTTAAGATTGTATATCAGGGAGTTCCGGGTGCATACACACAGGAAGCTGCCTGCAATTTCTTTGGGGAGGACTGTGATAATTATGGTGTTCCTACCTGGAGAGACGTTATGGAAGCAGTTAAGAATAAGGAAGCTGATTATGGTGTGCTTCCAATTGAGAATTCTACAACGGGAAGTGTTGTAGGTGTATATGATTTATTACAGGAATATGATAACTACATAATTGCTGAGACATTTGTTAATATAGATCACGTTCTTGTAGGACTTAAGGGAACAGATATTAATAAGGTTACAACTGTATATTCGCACCCACAGGGAATTATGCAGTGCGACCATTTCCTTAATACACACAAGGATTGGCAGAGAATTCATCAGGCTAATACAGCTATGGCGGCTAAGATGCTATTATCAGAAAATGATCACACGCACGTTGCAATATCTAGTAAGAAAGCTGCACAGATATATGGTCTTGAAGTATTAGAAACAGGTATTGCTGACTTATCTAACAATACAACCAGATTTGTAATAATAACTAATGCAAGACGTTTCTTAAAAAATGCTAACAAAACAAGCATAGTATTCGAGACAGCCAATGAGGCAGGAACACTTTATAATCTTTTAAGCCACATAATATATAATGGACTTAATATGTATAAAATAGAGTCAAGACCAGCAGATAAGCAGTGGGATTATAAGTTCTTTGTGGATTTCGAGGGTAATATTGATGATCCCCGCGTTATGAATGCGTTAAGAGGAATACAGGAAGAAGCTAAGTCAATCAAGCTTTTGGGTAACTACTAAAAATATCTGTAGTGTAATAATAATATTAATTGTTATAGTATAAAAACTATGTTTAAAATAATATTGAAAAATGCCGCAACTTAGTGTATCTTAAAACTATGAGCTGTACGACTGGCGGAAAGCATATTATACAGAACTTTTAATTGGTTAAAGTTATGGAATATGTGTGGGATTACCCACAGGGAGTACAGTATATATGATTATCAGCCGACCGCCTGGGCAGCCCCTTAAAAGGTTACCCAGATAAGGTCGGCTTTTTTGTATAAATTATACAAAAGGCACTTTGTGCCGATTATGCACACTTGCACGAAGATGTAGCTTGCCAAAGGCGACTGCACATAGTGTGGTATGTGCTTTGTACATTTTTTACAGACTGTATGAAAAACAGAAATGGAGGATTATTATGCAGATTACAACACTTGAAAAGGAATTATCGGGTTGTTCTTATCCGGGAAGAGGAATTGTTATCGGAAGATCAGCAGACGGAACAAAGGCTGTTACAGCATATTTTATTATGGGAAGAAGTGCTAACAGCCGTAACAGAGTATTCGTTGAGGACAAGGAAGGAATAAGAACAGAGGCGTTTGACCCAAGTAAGCTTGAAGATCCAAGCCTTATAATATATGCTCCAGTACGTGTTCTTGGAAAGAAGACAATCGTTACTAATGGTGACCAGACAGATACGGTATATGACCTTATGAGTACAGGAAAGACATTTGAAGAATCATTAAGAACAAGGGAATTTGAACCAGATGCTCCTAACTTTACTCCTAGAATATCAGGTCTTATGACAGTCGATAACGGTGAATATGATTATGCAATGTCAATATTAAAGAGCCACAACGGCAATCCTAACCAGTGTGACAGATTTACATTTACATATGATGCACCAATTGCAGGAGAGGGACATTTTATTCATACATATATGAATGATGGTTCACCACTTCCAAGTTTTGAGGGAGAACCTGTATTAGTCAGAATAGAAGGCAATATTGATACATTTACTAATATGGTATGGGAAAATCTTAATGAAGATAATAAAGTATCACTTTTTGTAAGATTTATTGATATCAAGACAGGTGAATATGAAACAAGAATTATTAATAAGAATAAATAATAAGAACTGTTAACTAAGAACTATTGATAAAAATAAATAATTAATAATGATAATTAATAATATGAATTAATAAATGAATGGAGAATAGTTATGAACGAATTTCAGTTAAAATATGGCTGCAACCCTAATCAGAAGCCATCAAGAATATTTATGGAAGACGGAAGCGGGCTTCCAGTAGAAATCCTTAACGGAAGACCAGGTTATATCAATTTCTTAGATGCATTCAATGGCTATCAGCTTGTTAAGGAATTAAAGGAAGCAACAGGACTTCCAGCTGCAACTTCATTTAAGCATGTATCACCAGCAGGTGCGGCAGTAGGACTTCCTCTTAGTGAAGTAGAGAAGAAGATATACTGGGTAGATGAGAATATCGGAGAGCTTTCACCACTCGCCTGTGCTTATGCAAGAGCAAGAGGTGCAGACAGAATGTCATCATTTGGTGATTTCATATCATTATCAGATGAGTGTGATGCTTCAACAGCAAAGCTTATCCAGCACGAAGTATCAGATGGTATTATCGCTCCTGGTTTCACAGATGAAGCTTTAGAGATACTTAAGGGCAAGAAGAAGGGTAATTACAATATAATTAAGATTGACCCTTCATATCGTCCAGCACCAGTTGAGAGAAAGCAGGTATATGGTGTTACATTTGAGCAGGGACGTAATGAGTTCAAGATTAATGAAGCACTTCTTGAAAATGTTGTTACAGAGAATAAAGAAATTCCAAAGCAGGCAAAGATTGATTTAATAATTGCCCTTATTACATTAAAGTATACACAGTCTAACTCAGTATGCTATGCAAAGAATGGACAGGCAATCGGTATCGGAGCTGGACAGCAGTCAAGAATTCACTGTACAAGACTTGCAGGACAGAAGGCTGACAACTGGTATCTTCGTCAGAACCCTAAGGTATTAGAACTTCCATTTAAGGAAGGTGTAGGCAGAGCTGACAGAGATAATGCAATTGATCTTTACATTGGTGATGAATATATGGATATTCTTGAAGATGGAGCATGGGAGAGAGTATTTACAGAGAAGCCAGAAGCGTTTACTAAGGAAGAAAAGAGAGCATGGCTTGATGGCAACACAAATGTTGCACTCGGTTCAGATGCGTTCTTCCCATTTGGCGATAATATTGAGAGAGCATATAAGAGCGGTGTTAAGTATATTGCACAGCCAGGTGGTTCAATAAGAGATGATAATGTTATTGAAACCTGCAACAAGAGAGGCATTGCAATGTGCTTTACAGGAATGAGATTATTCCACCACTAATTAAAAGTATTTTTGATAAAAGATATCCGCGATATAAAATGAGCAATTAATTATTTTCTGGAATTAGTTTATTCCATTTTCTGGAATATTTAATAAAAATTTAAAGAGTATATAATTGGTACTTTATTTTTTCAATTTAATGTGATAAAATACTAAAGATTAAAAGAGGTGACAGCTGTCATTGAAGTTGTCATCTCTATTTTTTTTGATGATTTATTGTATTATATCGTCTGGCAATAATTCATCAATGATTTTTATACTTTTAGGAGGTTTTTTATGAAAGACGAGCAGTTTAAGCCGTATATACCTGCGGATAAGATTACTCCAGAATTCACAGTAACATCTGTTATTATGGGTATGCTTCTTGCTGTAGTATTCGGTGCTGCTAATGCTTACCTTGGTTTAAGGGTAGGTATGACTGTTTCAGCATCAATCCCAGCAGCCGTTATTTCTATGGGTGTTATACGTGTCATCATGAAAAAAGATTCTATCCTTGAGAGCAATATGGTTCAGACAATCGGCTCTGCGGGTGAATCGTTAGCAGCAGGTGCTATTTTTACATTGCCTGTATTATTCTTATGGGCTAAAGATGGAATTATGGATTCTCCATCACTTCTTACAATAATGTTAATATCTCTTTGCGGTGGTATTCTTGGTGTTCTATTTATGGTTCCACTTAGAAATGCACTTATCGTTAAAGAACACGGAACACTTCCTTATCCAGAAGGAACAGCTTGTGCTGAAGTATTACTTGCTGGTGAAGAAGGTGGAGCAAGTGCCAAGTCTGTATTTGCAGGTATGGGATTTGCAGCATTATTTAAGTTCATTACTGATGGAATTAAGGTTATTCCTAGTGTTATTACAGCACCTATTAAGTCGCTTAAGACAGAACTTTCAGCAGAAGTATATCCGGCATTACTTGGTGTAGGTTACATATGTGGACCTAAGATTGCATCATATATGTTTGCTGGTGGTATATTAGGCTGGTTCGTACTTATTCCGGCTATTGTAACATTTGGTGGTTCAACAATACTTTATCCAGGTACAATCTCTATTGCTGATTTATATGCAACAAAGGGAGCAAGTGCAATCTGGAGTAATTACATCAAATATATCGGTGCTGGTGCCGTCGCAACAGGTGGTATTATAAGTCTTATTAAGTCATTACCACTTATTGTAAAAACATTCTCAGATGCTATCAAGGGAATGAAAGGTGATAAGAACACAGGTAAGCTTCGTACAGAACAGGATATTGATATGAAGGCTATTGCAATTGGTATTGTTGTTGTTACAATTGCTATCTGGCTTATTCCAGATATTCCTGTTACAATTCTTGGTGCTATTCTTATAGTAATATTTGGTTTCTTCTTCGCAACAGTATCTTCTCGTATGGTTGGTATTGTAGGAAGCAGTAACAACCCTGTATCAGGTATGGCTATTGCTACACTTTTATTTGCTACATTATGCCTTAAGGTTACAGGTGATGTAGGTGTTCATGGTATGAAGGGTGCTATCGGTATCGGTTCTGTAATCTGTATTATCGCAGCTATGGCTGGTGATACATCACAGGATTTAAAGACTGGTTATATCCTTGGTGCTACACCTAAGAAGCAGCAGATTGGTGAACTTTTAGGTGCAGTTATTGCAGCATTAACAATCGGTGGCGTTCTTGTTCTTCTTGACAGTGCATGGGGCTTTGGTACAACAGAACTTGCAGCTCCTCAGGCTACTCTTATGAAGACAATCGTAGAAGGTGTTATGCAAGGAAATCTTCCTTGGGCACTTGTGTTCATCGGTGTATTTATTGCATTAGTAATTGAAATACTTGGTATTTCAGTTCTTCCAGTAGCAATTGGTTTATACCTTCCATTAGAGCTTTCAGCAACAATTATGATTGGTGGACTTATCCGTCACTTTGTTGACAAGAAGTCTAAAGATAAGGATAAGGACAACGAAGCAAGTGGTGGAATTCTTTTCTGCTCAGGACTTATTGCTGGTGAAGGTCTTGTAGGTATTCTTCTTGCTATATTTGCAGTAGTTGGACTTGCAGATCCAATTGATTTATCAGGAAGCATTTCACTTGGAACAATCGGTTCTATTGTGTTAATGGTTATTATGGTTCTTTTAATATTAAAGAATGCAGTATGGACTAAGAGCAAAGAAAAGTAGAGTGTGAACGAATATGAAGACAAAATCTAAGAAGGCAAAGGCAGAAAGTGCTAATTACCTTGATTATGTGCCAATGCATAATGAGGATAAATATCCTTTTCAAACAGACGATAATGGTGCAGTAACAATAATGGTTGAGAATAAAGGTGTGTTTAATAAAATAGCACAGGTTGTATTCAGAAAGCCAAGAATATCAAAGATTCATCTTGATGAAATGGGTAATTTCATATGGCCATATATAGATGGTGCAAGAACGATATATGATATATCTGAGCTTGTGCACGAGCATTTTGGTGATAAAGCTGAGCCTTTGTATAAAAGACTTGTACAATATTTTAAGACACTTGAAAGTTATGGTTTTATAACATTCAATAAGTAAATACTTAGTTTAGATAAAAGGGCGTAGCAGCGGATGGCTGTTACGTCTTTTTTTAGTGCTTTTATTGTGTATAAGCATATATCTTTTATCAGTTTTACTGGAATATTACAAAATTTACCGAAAAACTTTACAACTGTCTTGTCAGTTGTAAAGTTTTGTAGTATACTTTGTGAAATTATAACGATTTCTGGAGGAATACATATGTCTATCGTAAGCGATATTGAAAAGTTAAAGAAAGAGAAGAACGCAGTAATACTTGCACATTATTATGTTGATGAAGATGTTCAGGACGTTGCTGATTATATAGGTGACTCGTTTTATTTAAGCAAGGTGGCTACTAAGGTGAGTCAGGACAGAATTATATTTGCTGGTGTTGAATTTATGGGAGAAAGTGCGAAAATCCTTAATCCTAAGAAAAGAGTGTTTATGCCGGATATGAATGCAGACTGTCCTATGGCACACATGGCTGACAAAGATGAGATACTTGCTTTAAGAGAAAAGTATGATGACCTTGCGGTTGTCTGTTATATTAATTCAACTGCTGAATTAAAGAAATATTCAGATGTATGTGTAACATCATCTAATGCAGTTAAGATTGTTAAAAATCTTCCTAATAAAAATATATTTTTTATACCAGACAGAAATCTGGGAAGCTATGTTGCGAAGCAATGTCCAGATAAGAATTTTATATTTAATAATGGCTGCTGCCCAAGACACGTTGTCATTACTAAAGATATGGTGTTAAAGGCTAAAGAATTACACCCAGAGGCTAGATTTGCAGCCCATCCTGAATGTACAGAAGATGTACTGGCATTTGCAGATTATGTTGGAAGCACATCAGGAATTATTGATTATGTTGTTGATACTGATGCAGATGAATATATTATCGGAACAGTTGATGGTGTGTTCAATGAGATAAGAAAGAAGGCACCAGACAAGAAGCTTTATACAGTTAAGCCTGACCAGGTATGCGTGAATATGAAAAAAGTTACGCTGGATAAGGTATTAGATGTTCTTGAAAATGATACTAATGAGGTATTTGTTGATGAAGAACTTGCACAGTGTGCATTAAAGCCACTTAATAAAATGCTTGAGCTGGCAGCAAAATAATATGATTAATATTAAAATACATTGCAGATAAATGGTATATAACAAACTGGTATAATTAAAGAAATGGAGTAAAATTATGGAAACAGATGTATTAATAGTAGGCTGCGGCTGTTCAGGTCTTTATTGTGCACTCAATCTTCCGAGAGATAAGCGAATTCTTATGATAACAAGCAGTGATGCAGAAAGCAGTGATTCATATCTTGCACAGGGTGGAATGTGTATGTTAAAGGATGATAGTGATTATGACAGTTATTTTGAGGATACACTTAAAGCAGGACATTATGAGAATGATAAGAAATCAGTAGAGATAATGATTCGTTCGTCAAGAGATGTTGTCAAGGATTTAATTGAGACAGGTGCTGATTTTAAGAAAGATGAGCAGGGCAATCTTACATACACTAAAGAGGGAGCACACAGCAGTAACAGAATAATATTCCATGAGGACGTTACAGGAAAAGAGATAACAAGTCATCTGCTTGAAAGAGTAAGGGAGCTTCCTAATGTAACTTTATTAGAGAATACAAGGATGTTAGACATTATAAGCTATAATAATGAATGTCTTGGTGCGGTTATAAGAAAATCAGATAACAGCCTTATGACAGTTAAGGCAGATGTCACTGTTCTTGCAACAGGCGGAATAGGTGGTCTTTATAGACATTCAACTAATTTCAGACATCTTACAGGGGACTCGATTGCAATTGCTGTTAAGCATAATGTTGAATTAAAGGATATTAACTATGTCCAGATTCATCCAACAACATTTTATTCTAAAGATGAGAAGGACAGAAGCTTTCTTATATCTGAGTCAGTAAGAGGCGAGGGTGCAAAGCTTTATGACAAGAATGGCGACAGATTTGTTAATGAACTTCTGCCAAGGGATTTACTTACACAGGCTATATATGAGCAGATGAAAAAGGACGGAACAGATTACGTCTGGGAAGATTTAAGGACGATTCCAGAAGCTGAGCTGAAATCGCATTTTCCTAATATAGTTGAGCATTGCAGACAGCAGGGTTATGATGTCACTAAAGAATGTATACCGGTTGTACCAGCACAGCATTATTTTATGGGTGGCATAAAGGTTGATTATGAGAGCAGGACATCTATGGACAGATTATATGCAGTAGGTGAAACAGCCTGCAATGGTGTTCACGGAAGAAACAGGCTTGCGAGCAATTCACTTCTTGAAAGCCTTGTATTTGCCAAGAGAGCAGCTCATAATATGATAGATAGCGAATTAGCTGATAAACTTAATGCATCGGCCGATGCCTATGTTGCTAATATGAAGCTTACGGATTATGAAGATGAAAATGCCTTGAATGAATTATATGCAAAGCTTGTAAAAGATAAAATAGATGAAGCAGATGCAGGAAAGCAGACAGCATAAAAAGAAAAATATGGTATAATATGACTACTTCGTAGTCACTTAGAAGTTTCTTCGAAACTTCGGATGCGTTGAAGAACAACGCAAAAATATGGTATAATCAGGAGAATAAATATGTTTGATAATGTTACTTTAAAATTAAATGCAGATCCGTTAATAATCAGTGCGTTAAAGGAAGATATAACAAGTGAAGATGTGTCGACTAACAGTGTTATGCCAGAACCTAAGAAGGGCGAGGTACAGCTTATATGCAAGCAGGATGGAATCATATGCGGACTTCCGATATTTGCAAGGGTATTCACACTTCTTGATGAGAATACAGTTGTTGATTTAAAAGTAAAAGATGGAGATAAAGTTACTAAGGGAGAGCTTCTTGCAGTTGTAACAGGTGACATAAAAGTGTTATTATGTGGGGAGAGAACAGCACTTAATTACTTACAGAGAATGAGTGGAATTGCTACATATACTAATGAAGTTGCCCAGTGTCTTGAAGGGACAGGTATTAAGCTTCTGGATACAAGAAAGACAACACCTAATAACAGATTGTTTGAGAAGTATGCGGTAAGAGTTGGTGGTGGCAATAACCACAGATACAATCTTACAGATGGTGTGCTTCTAAAGGATAATCATATAGGAGCGGCTGGCGGAGTAGCTAAGGCTGTTAGAATGGCAAAGGAATATGCACCATTTGTAAGAAAAATAGAAATTGAGGTTGAGAATCTTGATATGGTCCGTGAGGCTGTTGAAGCAGGAGCAGATATAATTATGCTTGATAATATGTCACACGATACTATGAAAGAAGCTCTTAATATAATTGACGGCAGGGCAGAGGTTGAAATATCTGGTAATATTACCAAAGAGAACCTTGAAAAGTTATCAGGACTTTCTGTTGATTATGTATCAAGCGGAGCACTTACACATTCAGCACCGATTATGGATATATCATTAAAAAATCTTCACCCAATTGAATAGATGAAAATGGAGAGATAGTATGAACGGAGAACAAAGACGTGAAAAAATAATAGATATTCTTAATAGTAGTAGTAAGCCTGTTTCGGGAGTTGCACTTGCCAGTATGCTTAATGTGAGCAGACAGGTAATTGTTCAGGATATAGCACTTATAAGAGCTTCTGATAATGAAATATCATCAACTAACAGGGGATATGTTATCCGTAAGAAGAATGAACATACAAGAATATTTAAGGTCGTTCATACAGAAGCAGATGTAGAAGCAGAGCTTAACAGTATTGTTGATATGGGTGGCTGGGTTAAAGATGTGTTCGTATATCACAAAGTATACGGAGTTATTAAGGCAGATCTTAATCTGCACTCAAGGCGTGATATTAAAGATTATATGGCAGAGATTGGAAATGGAAAGTCTAATCTGTTAATGAATGTCACATCAGGGTATCATTATCATACAGTGATAGCACCTGATGAGGACACGTTGGACATTATTCAGGAGAAGCTTGACAAGCTTGGTTTTCTTGCAAGATTACAGGAGTATGAACCTGTTGATTTCTGGAGCAGTAAAGCGTAAAATGTGAATTAGATACTTATTGATGAGCATTATAAATAACGCAGATCGTAAAATGATTAAGGTTATGCGTTAATGGAGGATATATGGTTAAACTTATTGCACTGGATTTGGACAGAACGACACTTACATCGGACGGACACTTATCTGAGGCTAACAAAAGAGCTTTAAGCGGGGCAATTAAAAGAGGTGTCCATGTATGTATTGCCAGCGGCAGGGCATTTGATACTCTTCCAGAGGAAGTGCTTAATGTGAAGGGAATAGAGTATGCAATAACAAGCAATGGTGCAAGTGTATACAGGATTGCAGATAGAAAATGTATTAAGTCATATATACTAAAACCACAGTCCGTTGATAATGTACTGTCGGTATGCAAGCAGTACCCTGTTACTTATGAGGCATTTATAAGAGGGTGTGCATATGCGGCAAAGGAGTATATTGACAATCCTGTAAAGTACGGTGCAACAGAAAATGCGATACAATATGTGCGTTCCACAAGAATATTAAAAGAGGATATTATACAATTCATTAATGAGCATAGAAATGAACTTGATTGTATGGATGTTGTTCTTGATGATGACATTTTAAAGCGTAAGATTATTGATGAACTTTATGAGTCTGACAAGGATATATATATTACAAGCTCAGTAAAACAGCTTATAGAAATATCCTATAAAGATGCTGGAAAGAGGTCAGGAGTACAATATCTTGCAGGACTTCTTGGCATAGACAGGAAAGATATTGCGGCATTTGGCGATGCGGATAATGATATTGATATGATACAATTCGCAGGCTACGGTGTTGCTATGGGTAATGCAACAGAACATTTAAAGAGCATTGCTGATTATGTGACTAAAAGCAATGATGAAGATGGTGTGGCATATGCTATAGAGAATATATTGTTGAATTAAAAAAGTTATGCTGATTTATGTGAATATTTAAATGCCTGTATTTTAATATACCTGTCGAACTATATATATTATATATGCTATATATGATATATATAGCATACAAAGTGTACATAGGAATATATTGTTATGTGTCAATGGCTATATTAAAAGTGTTGGTGATATGAAATTGATATATATATCAAACATAAGTTGATAAATATCATAAAAATGTGTAATATATAATATTGGCTGTTGCCGTAATGATATGTGAATGTATAAGCGCATTATAGCATTGTATATAATTATATAATACATAGAAGTTATATGAGAATATGCGCAGAAATGAGGATGAAATGGATAATCAGAAATTAGCAGATTTATTATTTCCGGAAGTAGTTAATACTCCTGAATATTATGAAGAGAAATTCCCATATAGAAAGCTTCCTAATAAGGCAGAAGTTACACGTATGGCACCAAGTCCAACAGGATTTATTCATCTGGGCAATCTCTATAGTGCACTTGCTGATGAGAGAATTGCACACAGAAATGGTGGCGTATTTTATCTTAGAATAGAAGATACAGATGAGAAAAGAAAAGTTGATGGTGCAGTAGAAACAATTATTAATGTATTAAGATATTTTGATATTGAATTTGATGAGGGTGCTGGCTTTGATGATACAGACCCAAGAAATGCTTATGGACCATATTTCCAGAGACAGAGAGTTGAAATTTATCATACATATGCTAAGAGACTTGTAGAAAGAGGACTTGCTTACCCATGCTTTTGTACAGAGGAAGAACTTGACAAGGTAAGGGCAAAGCAGGAAGAAGATAAGGTTCTTACAGGTTATTATGGAGAATATGCGACTTGTCGTAACCTCTCTTATGAAGAGATAGAAGCTAATATTAAGGCTGGTAAGCCATATGTATTAAGACTTCGTTCACAGGGAAGCCCTGATAAGGAGATTACATTTGTTGATGCAATCAAGGGAGAGATTAAGCTTCCAGAGAATATACACGACATTGTGCTTTTAAAGAAAGATGGTATTCCAACATACCATTTTGCACATGCAATTGATGACCATCTTATGAGAACAACTACAGTTGTAAGAGGTGGTGAGTGGCTTGCATCAGCTCCTATACATTATGAGTTATTCCATTTATTGGGCTTTAAGATGCCGGCTTACGCACATACAGCACATCTTATGAAGTTTGATGAGGAGACAGGAGGCAAGAGAAAGTTATCTAAGAGAAAAGACCCAGAGCTTTCACTTGATTATTATAGGAAGGACGGATACCATCCATATACAATGAAGGTATATCTTCTTACGCTTCTTAATTCTAACTTTGAAGAGTGGCACGAGAAGTTCCCGGACAAGGATATCAATGAGTTCCCATTCTCAGTAGAGAAGATGAACCAGTCAGGTGCACTCTTTGATAAGGATAAGCTTCATAATATATGTAAGAATGAATTATCTAAGCTTTCAGAAGAAGAACTTTACGATTTCCTTTATGACTGGGCTAAGGAGAATGAACCAGAAAATGTAGAGAAATGGTTCGGCGATAGAGAAAAGATGTTACAAATTCTCCGCCTTTATATGGGTGTCGGTGCTAAGAGAAGAAGAAAAGATTTAATGTATGCAAAGCAGATATTTGAACTTATCTCTTATTTCTTTGACGGTGAGTCAGCAGAGGAAATGGACGAATTCAAGCTTGATGAAGATATGGTAAGTAAGATACTAAAGAGTTATCTTGCAAAGTATGACCATAATGATGATAATTCAGTATGGTTTAACAAGCTTAAGGAGATAGCAGATGAGCACGGCTTTGCTTCAGATATGAAGGCTTACAAGGCTAATCCAGAGAATTTCAAGGGAAATGTATCTGATATAGCTGAAGCTGTAAGAATTGCAGTTACAGGACGTGCCAATACACCTGACCTTTGGACAATCGTTCATATTATGGGTGAGGAGCAGATGACAGAAAGAATTAAGAAGCATATTAAGTAATTGTGCATAAGCAGATTAATAAACTGGGGAATTGATATACAAAAAGAATATTATACAAGTAGATTAATATACCAAAGAATTAATATGTGGACAGAACAATATGCAGGAATGGAGATTAATATGTCTAGAGAAGATGAAGGACTTAAGCAGTTAGGCAATAAGACGAAGTATAGTATGGATTATGCACCAGGAGTGCTTGAAACATTTGAGAACAAACATCCGGACAATGATTATTTTGTAAAGTTTAATTGTCCTGAGTTTACAAGTCTTTGTCCTATAACAGGCCAGCCTGATTTTGCAACAATATATATATCATATATTCCTGATAAGCTTATGGTTGAATCAAAGTCACTTAAATTATATCTGTTTAGTTTCAGAAATCATGGTGATTTCCATGAGGACTGTGTGAATATAATTATGAAGGATTTAATCAGGCTTATGCAGCCAAGATATATAGAAGTGTGGGGCAAGTTCACTCCACGAGGAGGAATATCAATTGACCCATATTGCAATTATGGCAAGGAAGGAACTGCATTTGAGGATATGGCAAAGCAGAGACTTTTATGGCACGATATGAATCCTGAAAAGGTTGATAACAGATGATGTAAAGCTGGTAACAGATTAGTTATAAGGCTATTAAGATAGTTAGTTATATTAAATTAGATTAAAGCTGGAAGTATATGCTTAATATAGCGCAATTTTATTTAATTAATAAGTCTGCGTAATATTGGCATATACTTCCAGCTTGTTTCTTAATTATGTGTTTATTTCAAGTTTCAAGTTGCTTCAAAATGTATAAATTTGGGATTATTAACCTGCGATTTTAAAGATAATTTAACAATATTTAACAAATTTTAGTAAAAATTAATAAATGGATTGATATTGTAAATACATAGTGATAATATATATTTAAATATTTAAGATACGATCAATTGAATATTTAATGTGTAGAAGAACGGAGGAATAATATGAGCAAGGAACGCACAGAGAAAAATGCTGCAGTCGGGGGGTTCAGAAACAAACAGCTGACCTATAAGATTTCAGTAGCAGTGGGTATACTATTAGTTGCCTGCCTTACGGTTATGATTGCAATTAGTGCAACAATTGCAGCTAAGTTTATGAATAGTAGTATAAGTGGTGAGTTTGATGGAATTGCACAGCAGAATGGTGTATCAGTACAGGAGGTACTTGATAGAGCTTCAGATGCTGCTAATATTCTTCAGAATTATATTACGGAACGTTATGATGATTATGCTAAGACCGGATATACTGGAGAGACAGTTAAGAGTGAAGTATATGATGTACAGTTACAGAAGATGAACAAAGAGATTGAGCAGTTTATGATCAGCGTAGCCAATACATCTGTAACATCAAGTGAAGGCATTGCAGGTGTTGGTGTATTTTTTGAGCCTAATGCTTTTGACCCTGCTATTAAAGATTATACAATCTATGTAAGTGAATCAGATGCACAGAGTGGAAAGGTACAAAGCTATGGTGAGTATTCAAGCTATGGTTCAAAGGACTATTACAAGAATGCAGCAGCTTCACAGCAGAGCAGCTTTACAAGTCCATATAAGGATCAGGGCATCAATATGGTAAGTGCATCTTTTCCAATTGTATATCATGGTAAGACACAGGGCGTAATTCTTGTAGATATTAATGTTGATACATTCAGCGGACTCCGTTCAACAGACGATAAGTACAATACAATGTATGTAGATGTACTTATGGGTGATGGTACATTTGTATATGACAGCGAATCAGATGAATATGTTGGAAAGAAGTTAAGCGATGTTTTACCAGCTAAAGAATATGCCAAGATACAAAAGGGCATTGATACAGGAAGCAGTTTCAGTGTAACAACTAAGAAGGATGATGGTTCTAAGGTTGAAAGATATTATGCACCTATTAAAGCTGTTAATCAGACCTGGTGGGCAGCAAGTGCATTAAATAAGACAGATCTTGAGCGTAATACGATTATTCTTGTAGTGTTTATGATTGTTATTTCGATTATAACTTTAGTAATTATAATTGTTATCAGCAATAAGCTTATTAAGAAGTACATTAAGCCTATAGATGATGTAGTTGCAGTAGCGGACCAGCTTGCGATGGGAGATTTCTCAGTTAATATTAAGAAGAATTATAATGATGAAATTGGTCAGCTTGCTGAGAAGTTTGATAATATGGCGGGAAGATTAAGTGCAATAATTAAAGACCTAACACGAGGTTTAAAAGAGATGGCAGGTGGTAACTTTAATATATCACCTAATGTAGAACACATCGGTGACTTTAAGGACATTGAAGTTGCTTTAGTAAAAGTTATAACAGATCTTTCATCAACTCTTTCAGAGATTAATGGTGTTGCAGATATGGTAGCTTCCAATGCAAGCCAGCTTTCAGATGGTGCACAGGCAATTACTGAGGGTGCAACGGATCAGGCAAGTTCAGTACAGGAATTACAGAGTACAATTGCTAATGTAGCTGATCAGGTTGATATGAATGCACATAATGCTAATAAGGCTAATGAAATGGCTAAAGCTGTTGGTGACCAGATTATTGAAAGTAATAATCAGGTACAGCAGATAGTTCACGCTATGGAAGTTATCACAGAGAATTCTAAGCATATCAGCAGTATTATTAATACAATTGATGAGATTGCCTCAAGTACTAACCTTCTTGCACTTAACGCTTCGATTGAAGCTGCAAGAGCAGGTGAAGAAGGAAGAGGCTTCGCAGTTGTTGCAACACAGGTTGGTAATCTTGCAGCACAGAGTGCAGATGCGGCTAAGAGCTCTGGTGAACTTATAGTTCAGGCAATTAATGCAGTTGAAGAGGGCAAGGGAATGGTTGATGATGCAGCTGCTAAGCTTATGGAGTCAGTTGAGAAGACTAAAGAACTTGTTGAGAATATCGAGCAGATTTCAGTTGCTTCAGAACAGCAGGCTGAATCATTAAAGCAGGTATCAGAAGCAGCAAGCCAGATAGCAGCTGTAGTAGAAGAGAATACAGCTATGGCTGAGGAAAGTTCTGCAAGCAGTGAGGAACTTGCTTCACAGGCGGACAGATTAAAAGAATTAGTTAGTGCATTTAAGCTTATGAAGTAATATAAAAAGCTGCCACTTTTAGCGGATTGACCGTTAAAAGTGGCTTTTTTTATGTCCTTGCACAGTATTTTTTTGATTAATTATGTGATTAGATATTGATTTCTATGATAAATGGTTATATTATATATATAACGTAGTAATCAATACTATGTAATATGAAGATAATTACAGCACATATTAAGAAAGCGTGTGCAGAAAAGAGGATTATTATGGAAAAGATTAAGAAAAATGTATCTAACATAAAGATAAAAGACCCAGGAAGTGCAATAACACATTTTATAGCAATGCTTATGGCGTTATTTGCTGCAACACCGCTTATAATTAAGGCATTGTCAGCACCTGATACAATACATGTTATTTCACTTTCAATATTTATAGGAACAATGATTTTGCTGTATGCTGCAAGTACAACTTATCATACAGTTAATGCAACACCTGGAATTAATAAAATATTAAAGAAGTTAGACCATTGTATGATATCGGTTATGATAGCGGGTTCCTATACTCCTGTATGCTTAGTTGTCCTTCATAACAAGACAGGATATGCACTGTTAGCACTAGTATGGGGAATTGCAATAGTTGGTATTATCTTTAAATTATGCTGGGTAACCTGTCCTAAGTGGATATCATCAGTTCTTTATATTGTTATGGGCTGGGCGTGTGTATTATCATTTACACAGATAATAAATGCACTTCCAACAGCGGCATTTGCGTGGTTGTTAGCAGGTGGAATAATATATACAATAGGTGGCGTCATATATGCACTTAAGCTTAAGGTGTTTAATGCCAGCCATAAGTATTTTGGTTCTCACGAGATATTTCATCTGTTTGTTATGGCAGGAAGCATATGCCACTTTATTATGATGTTTAATTATGTGGCTGTAATGCCTTTAAAGTAGTAAGTTCTTTTAAAAATACACACAAATTATGGAAATAGAATTTTATATGTGTTATCCTCTATAATCGGGTCTGTAACTATTGTTGCAGACCCGATTACAGGTTGTCAGACCAACGAACGGAGGATTAATATGTTATTTTCAGATGTCGATGCAATTGCTAAGGCAGCATCGAATAAGGCAGAGTTATGCAACAACCATTTCGGGAAGTATTTTATGCGCTCTATTATGGCAGGCTTCTATATTGTTGTTGCAACAATTTTATCGAATGTGAGTGCGGCAGTACTGCTTCCAACTTATCCACAGTTTGGTAAGCTTTTAGGTGCATTTTTATTCTCAATTGCAATTGTACTCGTCGTATTTATGGGAGGAGAATTATTTACAGGTAATAATTTTGTTATGGCGATTGGCGCATACAATAAGACGGTTTCAGTAAGAGATCTAATAAAAGTATGGGTTGTAAGCTATATAGGTAACTTTGCCGGTGCATTTATTCTTTCGGGTTTATTTGTATATAGTAAGGCTTCACACACAATAATGGTTGATTATTATAACAGCTTTATATATTCTAAGATTTCAGCAGGTTCCATGGAACTTTTAGTAAGGGGGATTCTTTGTAATTTCCTTGTATGTATGGCAGTATTAGTTGGTACTAAGTTAAAGACAGAAAGTGGCAAGCTTATAATAATGTTCTGTATTATTATGGCGTTCGTAGTTGCTGGTTTTGAGCATTGTATTGCTAATATGAGTACATTTTCTATTGGATATATGTTACTTGGTGATATTGGCACAGCTTCTGTTATCAAGAGTATGATTATGGTGACAATTGGCAATATGCTTGGCGGAGCAGTGCTTCTTGGAGTGCCGGTACAGATTATGAAAGCAGAACACTAAAATTAAAGTCATTAGTAATGAATAAAGCATGAAAGGATTAGTGAGTTGTATGAAAGAAAATCTTAAAAAGCTTGCAAAATATTATAAGCCATATTTAGGCACATTTATTATAGATATGATTCTTGCGATGATGTCTGCGGCGGTGGCACTTGTCATACCGCTTGTTGTAAGATATATAACTTCCAAGGTTGCCTATATGCCGGCAGATGAAGCGTCTAAGGCAATATTTACAATAGTTGTGATATTATTCGTGCTTGTTCTTGTGCAGTGGGGGTGTAATTATTATATATCTAATTACGGACACGTTATGGGAGCTAAGATTGAATACGATATGAGGGCTGAGATTTTTAACCACTACCAGAAGCTTTCTTATTCATTCTATGATGACCAGAAGGTTGGACAGTTATTATCAAGAATAACTTCGGATTTATTCGATATAACAGAGCTTTTACACCACGGTCCTGAGAATATAACAATATCACTTATTAAGATTGTAGGTGCACTTGTTATATTAAGCACTATAGATGTAAGGCTTACGCTTACTGCATTTGTGCTTGTGCCTGTTATGCTTGTATTTGCATATTTCCTTAATAAGAAAATGAAGCGTGCATTTAAAAGAAACCGTATCCGTATAGGTGAGATTAATGCACAGATAGAAGATAATCTGTCAGGAATACGTGTTGTTAAATCATTTGCTAATGAGGATATAGAGTGCGGTAAGTTCAAAAAAGGCAATGATTTATTCTTAGAGTCAAAGAAAGACAGCTATCATTATATGGGAATGTACAATGCCGGACTTACAGCATTTACAACTATGATTAATGTAATTGTAATAGCAGTGGGCGGTATAGGAATAACAAGAGGCTGGGTTAATATTACAGACTTCGTAACATTTTTATTGTATATAAATATATTTACGGAGCCGGTAAAGGTACTTATTGATTTTACAGAACAGTTCCAGAACGGTTATTCCGGTTATGAAAGATTTCTTGAGATATTATCAGTTGAACCGGATATAAAGGAAAAGCCAGATGCAGTTGAACTTAAAGACGTTAAGGGTGAGATTACATTCGACAATGTATCTTTTAGATATAAGGACGGAATCGAGGAAGTATTATCAGGAATCAGCTTTAATGTTACACCAGGCAGATATGTGGCACTGGTAGGTCCGTCAGGAGCAGGAAAGACTACATTATGTTCGCTTATACCAAGATTTTATGAGGCGACAGAAGGAAGCATAAGAATTGATGGAAAAGACATTAAAGATGTTACTCTTAAGAGCTTAAGGGATAATATCGGGGTTGTCCAGCAGGACGTATATCTGTTTATGGGAAGCATTAAAGAGAATATACGATACGGAAAGCCAGATGCTACCGATGACGAAGTAATTGCAGCGGCAAAGCTTGCCAATGCACATGAATTTATAGAAGCATTTGAAAATGGATACGACACGGATATAGGACAAAGAGGTGTCAAGTTGTCAGGTGGACAGAAGCAGAGATTATCAATAGCAAGGGTATTTCTTAAAAATCCACCTATACTTATATTTGATGAGGCAACATCAGCACTTGATAATGAAAGTGAGCAGATTGTACAGGAGTCGTTAGAGAAGCTGGCTAAGAATAGAACTACATTTGTTATAGCCCACAGACTTACTACAATAGAAAATGCTGAGGAAATATTTATGCTTACAGATGAGGGGATTAAGGAAAGAGGAACTCACAAGGAGCTTATGGAGTTAGATGGTGAATATGCTCATATGGTTAAAATTCACTCAGCTAACTAGAAAAAGTATTGAAAATGTGTTATACTAATCATAGTTATAACGAAAATGTTAATCGCTGTATATTATTGTATGGCTGATTACAATATATGGAGGATGACGTATATGGAAATGTGGGATATATATGATGCCAACAAAGAAAAGACAGGCAGATTAATGAAAAAGAATGACTGGCAGCTTAAAGATGGAGAATATCATCTTACAGTGTTAGGTGTCATAGAACGTCCGGATGGAAAGTTCCTTATTACACAGCGTGTTATGACTAAGGCGTGGGCTCCTGGCTGGTGGGAAGTATCAGGCGGAGCGGCTCAGGCAGGTGAGGAGTCAATTGATGCAGTAAGACGTGAGGTTCGTGAAGAGACAGGAATTGACGTTACAGATGCCAGAGGTGGATATGTATTCACCTATAAAAGAGAGAATCCTGGCAAGGGCGACAATTATTTTGTAGATGTATACAAGTTCATTAAAGATGTTAAAGATGAGGACATACATATACAGACAGAGGAAGCCTTAGGGTATAAGTTCGTTACCAGAGAAGAGCTTAAACAGATAGCAGCAACAGGAGAATTCCTGCATTATGACAGTATTAAGCAGGTATTTGAAGATTAGATATTGGATTAAGTAAGAATTGCTGTTATTAAGTGAATATTTGTACTTGATTTATAAAATGTATTTATAATAGAAGAAGCACCAGCAGATTTATTCTGATGGTGCTTTTTAGCTATAAGAAGTAATAAAGCTTAAGAAAGGAATGTGGTATGCTTAAATATTTAAAAAAGTATTGGTTCTTTGCTCTGCTTGCACCTGTATTTATGATAGGTGAGGTTTCTATGGACTTGTTACAGCCGGAGCTTATGAGCAGAATAATTGATGACGGTGTATTGGGGCTTAACAATGGCGGGGTTGGCAATCTTAATACAGTAATTACCATCGGGCTTAAAATGATAGGATTTGTGGCACTTGGTGGTATCTGTGGCATTATGTCCGGTGTCTTTGCCAATCTTTGTGCACAGCAGTTTGGTAATGATGTAAGAAAAGCTGTCTTTAAGAGAATTATGGAATTCTCTTTTGAACAGACTGATAAATTCTCCACAGGTTCTTTAATTACAAGGGTTACGAATGATATAACACAGCTTCAGAATTTTGTAATGCAATGCCTGAGAGGTTTTGTGCGTACAAGTATGCTGTTTATCGGTGGTATAGCGTGTATGGTGTCACTTAATATGGAATTTGGAATAATAATTGCGTGTGCACTTCCGTTTGTTGCAGTATGTGTTGTATATTTCATAGCCAAAGCCAATCCTAAGTTCACAGTGTTACAGAAGAAGCTTGATAAGGTTAACAATGTAATGCAGGAAAATGTGTCTGGTGCAAGAGTTGTAAAGGCATATGTCAAGGAAGATTACGAGACAGAAAGATTTGAGAAAGCTAATAATGAGCTTGTTTCAACACAGCTTGATGTGCTTTTACTGCTTTCTTATATGACACCTATTATGAATATTATATTAAATCTTTCAGTTGTTGCGGTTATAAAGGTTGGTGGAATACAGGTAAGTGCAGGAAGTGCAACGCCTGGTAATGTAATGGCGGCGATTACATATTGTTCACAGGTGCTTAATGCGGTTATGCGTATGACGATGATATTTCAGACAGCTTCAAGGGGAATTGCCTCAAAGAAGCGTGTTATGGAGATAATTAACTGTGATCCGGCAATAAAGAGCGGTACATATAATAAAGAAACTGCCGTTAAGGGAAAAGTTGAATTTAAGAATGTGTCATTTGCATATCCAGGTATGGATAATGAAAATGTTATTGAGAACTTTAACCTTGTTATTAATCCGGGTGAAACTATCGGAATACTGGGTGCAACAGGCTGCGGCAAGTCAAGTCTTGTAAATCTCATACCACGTTTTTATGATGTGACTAAGGGGGAAGTACTTATAGATGATGTCAATGTTAAAGATTATGATTTGCAGGTTTTAAGGGATAAAGTGTCAATAGCATTACAGAAGCCGGAGATATTCAGCACTACAATAGCAGAAAATATTGCGTGGGGTGATGACAGTGCAGACATTGAAAAGATAAGACAAGCCGCTGACATAGCACAGGCAACAGAATTTATTGACAACAGGACAGATGGTATGGATACACAGGTAAGTCAGGGTGGACACAGTCTTTCAGGAGGCCAGAAGCAGAGAGTTGCCATAAGCCGTGCAGTGCTTAAGAATTCAGAGATACTTATATTTGATGATGCTACAAGTGCACTTGATTTAAAGACAGAGGCTGATCTTTATTCAGAGCTGTCGGTAAAGAAATATGATGTAACCAGGATTATAATTGCCCAGAGAATTGCTTCTGTAAAGAATGCAGATAGAATTGTTGTAATGGATAATGGCAGATTAGCAGATGTTGGAAGCCATAGTGAGCTTATAAAGACAAGTGAGATATATAAAGATATTTATGAGTCACAGCTGAAAGGAAATGAATAGAATGGAGCAGAGCAGACAGGCACAGATGAATAATTATAAAGCCTTTGGCAGAAGACCTGGCAACCGCAATCTTACTGTTGAGAAGGCTAAGGACAAGAAGGGTACTTTAAAAAGACTGATAGCATATTTTGCGGCTGAGAAAGCTATGATTATAGGGCTTCTGGCGGCTGTTATCGTTGTAGTAATATGTTCGGTATATGCACCAAAGCTTCAGAGTAATGCAATTGATATTATAGCTTCTGGCAGATTTAAGGAATTAACTCCGATACTTATAACAATGGTGGTTGTATACATAATACATAGTATATGTACATTTTTACAGACTAAGATAAGTGCGGTATTAAGCCAGAATATCGTAAAGAAGATGAGAGAAGATTTATTCAGGCACATAGTTAATCTTCCTGTAAGATACCTTGACAGTAACAGCCACGGAGATATTATGAGCCGTATGACTAACGATATTGAGAATATATCAACAACAGTTTCGCAATCGTTAAGTTCGATGTTCTCAGGCATATTAACGATTATTGGAACAGTTATAATGATGACTGTATTATGTCCACAGCTTGCACTGTTATCGTGCGTTACTGTAATTCTTACAGTGATTGCAACTAAGTTCTTATCTAAGGCTATGAAGAAGTTCTTTACGAAAAGACAGGTGCTTTTAGGTAATCTTAATGGAACGGTTGAGGAGATGGTTACAGGTTATAAGTCAGTTGTTGCATATAACAGGCAGGAAAATGTCATAAAAGACTTTAACAATGTGTCGGATGAACTTACAAGGGTTGGAATTATAGCAGAGATTCTTGGCGGTTCAATGGGACCAGTTATGAATGTAATCAATAATATAAGCTTTGTTATTATTGCGGCATTTGGCGGATATTTTGCCATTAACCATATTATATCTATCGGTGTTATATCTGCATTTATCGTATATGCGAAGCAGTTTGGAAGACCAATTGATGAGCTTGCACAGATATATGGACAGATACAGACAGCCATAGCAGGGGCAGAGAGAGTATTTGCAGTTATGGACGAACCGCTTGAAGATAAGAGTGGTGATAAGAATATGGATAAGCTTGAGGGCGTTATTAAGTTTAAAGATGTCAATTTCTCATATACCAAGGACAAGCAGGTGCTATATGACTTTAATCTTCAAGTTAAGGCAGGACAGAAGGTGGCACTTGTAGGCTCAACAGGAAGCGGAAAGACAACAGTTGTCAATCTTTTAATGAGATTTTATGACGTTGACAGCGGAGAGATATTAATAGATGATGTTAATATAAAGGACATAGATTGTGCCACACTCCGTAAGAACACAGCGATTGTATTGCAGGATACTGTATTATTTGCAGATACAATAAAGAACAATCTTAAGTATTCCAATGAAGCGGCAACTGATGAGCAGATGTATGCCGCTGCGGCTATGAGCAACTGCGATACTATGATTAATAAAATGCCATTAAAATACGATACAGAGCTTATGGCAGAGGGTGAGAATATATCACAGGGACAAAGACAGCTTTTATCAATAGCAAGAGCATTTCTTGCACAGCCTAAGATCCTTATATTGGACGAGGCGACATCTAACGTGGATACAAGAACTGAAAAGCATATTCAGGATGCAATGCTTAAGCTTATGGAGAACAGGACAAGTCTTATAATAGCTCATAGATTGTCTACAATACAGGATGCTGACATAATCGTTGTTATGGATGAGGGGCATATAGTTGAAGCAGGCAATCATAAAGAACTTCTTAACAAAATGGGAAGATATTATAAATTATATATGACACAGTTTGCAGGACAGACAATATAGGTGTATAATTATCTATTACATAAGATTTGTGATGATGCACAGATTGAATTATAGATAATATATGCAGGAATGGTGATGGTATGCGTACAGAGAAAAAATCAAGCATAAAAAATAGTGCAACAAGGTTGATACTGATAGGGCTTCTTGTTCTTATACAGACTGGCTGGATGATATTTTTAATGATGAAGCTGAATACATATTCAACTGCCATAACATTGCTTCTTACATTTATAGCAATGTTTATTGCCCTTAAAATATTTGGAACACACGTTAATGCGGCACAGAAAATGCCCTGGCTTATCGTAATAACTGCAGTTCCGTTTTTTGGAATATGTATATATCTGCTATTTGGACGTTCTATTGTAACTAAAGGTGTTAGACGTTCATTTAATAATATTGAAACGAATGTGCTTACCCTCTTAAAGCAGGATAATGGCATAATAGATGATATAGCCAGCAAGGACAAGGGCGTAGCTAACCAGTGCAGATATATAAGCAATACAGCAAGATATCCTGTATACAGCAATACAGATGTAAAATATTATCCAACTACTGATGTAAGCTTTGAGGCACAGCTTGTTGAACTTGAAAAGGCAGAGCATTTTATATTTATGGAATATCACGCTATTGAAGATGCTGAAAGCTTTGCAAGGCTTAAGCATATCCTTGAAAATAAGGCACAGAGCGGTGTGGAGGTAAGAATATTCTATGACGATTTAGGAAGTATTTTTTTCCTTAATAAAGAGTTCATAAAACAGATGAGGCAGAAGGGCATACAGTGCCGTGTATTCAATCCACTTAAAGTTATTGTAAATATGTTTATGAATAACAGGGATCACAGGAAGATAACCGTTATTGACGGCAAGGTAGGCTTTACAGGTGGATATAATCTTGCAGATGAGTATTTTAATATAACACACCCATATGGTTACTGGAAGGACACAGGAATTAAGCTTCAGGGTGATGCGGTAAAGAGTCTCACAGCAAGCTTTCTTACTATGTGGAATGCCATAGAACATACTGATAATGATTATAATAAATATCTTGATGCGACAGATGGCACATATAAGGCAGTTATGAAAGACTGTTATGTACAGCCATATTCAGATAATCCATTAGGACAGGACAGAATTGGTGAGGACGTGTACCTTAATATTCTAAAAAATGCCAAGGACTATGTGTATATCACAACTCCGTATCTTATTATCACTGATGAGATGGAAAGAGAGTTAAGGCTTGCGGTTAAGAGAGGCGTTGATGTAAGAATTGTCACACCGGGAATACCAGATAAGAAGCTTGTATACAGAATTACAAGGTCTTATTATGAGCCACTGTGTTCGGCTGGCGTGAGAATATATGAGTATACACCAGGATTCTGCCACGCTAAGCAGTGGGTATGTGATGATGAAGTATCTGTTGTTGGCACAATCAATATGGACTACAGAAGCTTATATCTTCATTTTGAAAATGCAGTATTTATATATAATAAAGCGACGGCATTAAGTGTAAAGCAGGATATGTTAAATAACTTTGAGGCAGGACACGAAGTGACAGCTGATTATGCTAAAGATGTTATTAAGCCATTAAGACTTGGGGTATGTATGTTAAGAATGATATCACCTTTATTGTAAAATACTTGCAACAAATGTAAAATAATATATAATATTAGTGGCAAATTACATTTATCATTATAAGTGGTTAGATAATTAGTAAGAACAACATTTTGTGTCTATTGTTAGTACCTGGAGGAGGAACAGTGAGAGAAGAATTAGTAGCCGTAAAAGTAGACCACCCATTGGGAAGTACAGACGAGGATAACCCCTCGGTTGTGTATCCGATTAATGTCGGATACGTTATCAATGATAAGGATCTGGAATTCAAACCGGTAACAGATGACCAGAGAGTGTATCTTGTAGGTGTTGATGTTGCTGTTGATGAATATTCAGGTGTTCTTATTGCAGTTGCAAGAAGGAGAGATGATTCAGGAACAGTGTGGGTCGTTGCACCTGAGAACATATTATATACCAAACAGCAGATAGAAGAAATGATATATTTTAAGGAGCAGTATTATGACAGCTTCATTGAAATGGTCGATGAGGAGATGTGGGACGCTTATGATGCCAATGAGAATAAGTTAGGTTTTGAAGTTCGCAGAAGTATGGCAAAGTCACTTCCAGAAGGCGTGTACCACATAGTTGTTATGGTGTATACAGTTACAAAGACAGGAAAGGTGCTTACAACGCAGAGGTCGCGTAACAAGACGAATTCTTTAAAATGGGAAGTTACAGGAGGTTCTATTATCAGCGGTGAAACACCTAGGACAGGAGCGGTAAGGGAACTTCTGGAAGAAACGGGAATTAAGAAATCGCCAGAGGATTTAATTGAACTTTATAGGTATACTGATGATGCAAGACATTGTATATATTATGGTTATCTTAATGTATGTGATGATGAGGAACACGTTAAATTACAGCAGGGTGAAACTATGGACTATATGTATATGCCATATGAGGAATTCATTGATTTCATAATGTCAGAGAGGTTCATTCCGTCAGAACAGAGGCGTTTTAAGCTTCATAGTGAGCATATAGTAAAGCAGATTAAGCAGGCTTGTATGGTACAGTAATAAATTTAATATAATCAGAAGGGAGAGTCATATGTCATTTAAGGAACTTGTATTAAAGAACCGTTCATATAGACGTTTTTTTGAGAATAAGAAAATAGAAAAGGACGAGCTTGTAAATCTTGTTGATATAGCAAGAAATACAGCTTCAGGTGCTAACAACCAGCCTTTAAGATATAAGGTTGTGTGTGATGAGGAAAGCAATAAAAAAGTGTTTGACACATTAAAATGGGCAGGTGCGCTTCCAGACTGGGATGGTCCTGTTGAGGGTGAAAGACCAGCAGGCTACATAATAATATGCAGTGCTTCAAGCGTATCAGCACCAAGAGATGAGGGAATAGCGGCACAGACAATACTTCTTGCCGCCAATGAGGTTAATCTTGGAGGCTGTATGTTTGCAAGTGTTAATATTCCTAAGCTTAACGAAGAACTTTCAATTCCAGAGGGTATGACAGCAAGACTTGTTATTGCATTGGGATATCCTAAGGAACAGGTTGTTATTGATGAAGTATCTGAGGGAGCGAATCTTAAGTATTACAGAGATGACAATCAGGTTCATCACGTACCTAAGTTAAAGTTAGAAAATGTATTATTATAAATTATAAGGAGAATGCAGAGTTTAAGCCTTTGCTTGGATTAACAGGAAACAGGCTTACATTCTGTGAATAGTTATAAAGAAACAGGCGGGATATTAAATCCCGCCTGTTTCTTTGCTTAGTGAATAATTGTTACTATAACTGAGTAATCAGTATAATTTAATCTTTTGTTGCTAATTCCAAAAAGATATTATTATTCTATCACTGTAAATACTATAAATCAAGTTCAATTAATCTGTAGTTGCGACAAGATGTCTGTATTATTGAGTTCAAATTTTAATCAAAATTTTATCATTTTTTATTCATAGTTTATATTCAGTGAAGCCTATTTTGCAATGGACCTGTAATTCCTTATAAGCAGCGGAAGTTCAGCAATAAGCATACCAATCCAGCCGGCAAGGTATGATAATGGGAGGGCTTCAATTCCTATGCCCATTACAAGAACGAGTGGGATAGCGGCTATAACACGTACGCCCATATTGATAAAGCTGCTTAAAAGTGTAATCTTTAAATCGCCAATTCCACGGAAATATCCCTGTATGCCGTTAGTAGCGGCTGGGAGTATATACATAAATGAGATAAGGCGCAGATACTTAACACCATGCAGAATAACTTCTTCATCTTTAACAAACAGAAGCATAAGTGGTCGTGCAAGTATAAAGCACACGGCAAAAAGAATAATTCCATATATGAATTCAAGCACCATACCACATTTAAAGCCTTCTTTCATACGTTTTTTTTCATTAGCACCTTTGTTCTGAGCCATAAGTGCAGTCATAGCGTGGCCGATATTCTGCTCAGGAGTATACGCAAAATCATCAATTCTGTTGACAACAGCAAATGCAGCGGCTACGGACACGCCCATAGTGTTGACGATTGCCTGAATGCCAATCTTTCCTAACTGGACAGTTGCCTGCTGCATAGCGGATACCCAGCCGTAGCTTATTGTCTTTTTAAGAAGTGAATTGTCAAATACAAGCCATTTTCTGCCTAGCCTTAATATCTCGACACGCTTTTGTATGTATATAATACAGAATACACAGCACATCATTTCGCTTATTACAGTTGATATTGCACAGCCGTTGCTTCCCATTTTAAGGACAATTACAAAGAATAAATCTCCGAAAATATTAAGCAGTGAGCTTGCAATAAGGAAGTATAAAGGAGTCTGGCTGTCGCCTAATGCCCTTAATGTGCTTGAAAAGAAATTATATAAAAATGTAAATATCAATCCTAAAAATATAATTCTCATATAAGAAACAGTTAAATCCATAATAGATGGGTCAACCTGTAACAATTTAAGAATAGGTCTTGAAAAGATAATGCAGCACAGGCTTAATATTGCAGAGAATACAGTGCCTGAAAGCATTGTTGTGCTTATCTGTCTTTGAAGCTTGTTGTAATCTTTAGCTCCGAATTGTGTACCCATAAGTATGCTCGCACCCATACACAGACCATTTAAGAATAAAATCATAAGAGTCATTACAGGGTTGCATATACCAACAGCCGCAAGGGCTTCTTTACCTACGAATTGTCCTACAATAATACTGTCGACAGCGTTATATGTAAGCTGGAATAAGTTACCGAGGACTAACGGTATTGTAAATCCAACAAGGAGAGGCATAATTTTACCTTTTGTTAAATCTTTAGTCATAATTAATCTCCTATCCTGCCCATAACAGGGCTTGTTAAGTTTATGATATTTTGCTAAAGATTTATTATAAGACAGTTGCTTTAAATTGAAAAGAATTATATTATACTAATGTAAAAAAAGTGTACGCAGAAATGGAGATTATTATGAAAGTTACCCGTGAAGATATGCAGCTTTACGCCGTTACAGATACGCAATGGCTTAATGGCAGGGATTTCTATGAAGAGATTGAGAAAGTCCTTGCGGCAGGAGCTACATTTTTGCAGTTAAGAGAAAAGGATTCGACACACGAGGAGATTGTAAAAAAAGCATTGGCAATTAAACCGATAGCAAGAAGATATGGTGTGCCATTTGTTATAGATGATGATATATACGCGGCGTTAGAGGCAGATGTTGACGGAGTTCATATAGGACAAAGTGATGCAAGCTACGAAACAGCAAGAGAGCTTCTAGGACCTGACAAGATAATAGGAATGACAGTAAAGACACCAGAGCAGGCGGCAAATGCGGCAAGACTTGGTGCTGATTATGTTGGAATGGGAGCTGTATTTCATACAAGCACGAAGAAAGATGCCAAAGATTTAAGCAGGGATAATCTTCTTAAGCTTACAGCTATGCTTGATATGCCGATAGTTGCAATTGGCGGCATTAATTATGACAACTGTGATTATTTAAAAGATACAGGCGTGGACGGAATTGCTGTTGTATCGGCGATATTTGCAAGTGATGACTGCGCGGAGGCGACACGAAAGCTTTATAAGAAGACAAGAAAGCTGTTTAATTATAATAAGAACATAATATTTGATATGGACGGAACACTTGTTGACTCTATGCCGTTCTGGAAGAATAGTGCAAGGGAATATGCCATTTTAAGAGGTGCTAAGCTTCCAAAGAATTTTGATGAGATAACAGGAGTTATGGACCTTTCGGAATATGCGGCTTATCTGCAAAATGTTCTTGGGATTGATACATCGCTAGAACAGATAACAGAGGCAGCAGTTGATATTATGAATAAGCATTATGCAAGTGATATTCCTGCAAAGAAGGGAATGATAAAGCTTATAAGAAGAGAATATGAGGCTGGAAGCAAGCTTGTAATATTCAGTGCTTCCGATACTTCCAGTGTGGAAATTCTTCTTAAAAGGTTAGAAATATATGAATGTTTTGAGGGAATATACACAGTATATGATGTCGGCATAGGAAAGAGTGATAAGGAAAGCTATAAAAAGGTTGCCAGGTCAGCAGGAATGGATATATCTGATACGTGGGTGTATGAGGATATTCTAAGAGGCGTTCGGGCGGCACATAATGCTGGATTGAAAGTGTGTGCGGTATATGATAAAGACTCGGCAGATGACTGGGATGAGATATGCAGTATTGCAGATAAATGTATAATAACCGGATAATATGGATTGAAATGGAGAATATATGAAGAAGAAAGTTGTTGTAGGTATGTCAGGAGGTGTTGACTCATCTGTTGCCGCATATCTTTTAAAAGAGCAGGGTTATGACGTCATTGGCGTTACAATGCAGATATGGCAGGACGATGCAGTAGAAACAACAGAGAATGGCTGTTGTGGAATATCTGCTGTAGATGATGCAAGACGCGTGGCTGGACAGCTTGATATACCTTATTATGTAATGAATTTTAAGAATGAATTTAAGAAAAGTGTAATTGATTATTTTGTTGATGAATACAAGAGGGGAAGAACTCCTAATCCTTGTATCGCCTGCAACAGATATGTCAAATGGGAATCGCTTCTTAAAAGAAGCCTTGATATAGGTGCTGATTATATAGCAACTGGACATTATGCAAGAATAAGCCAGCTTGATAATGGCAGATATGCAATTAAGAATTCGGTTACAGCTAAGAAAGATCAGACATACGCACTTTATAATCTTACACAGAGTCAGCTTGCACATACTCTTATGCCAGTTGGAGATTATACTAAAGATGAGATAAGAAAGATTGCGGCAGATAATTATCTTATGGTTGCAAATAAGCCGGACAGTATGGAGATATGTTTTGTTCCTGATAATGATTATGCAGGATATATAGAAAGAACTACTGATTATAAGTCAGTTCCGGGCAATTTCGTTGATGTTGATGGTAATGTAATCGGAAAGCATAATGGAATTATCCACTATACTGTTGGACAGAGAAAAGGGCTTGGACTTGCTATGGGACATCCTGTATTTGTTGTTGCAGTAAGACCTGATACCAATGAAGTTGTTATTGGTGAGAATAAAGATGTGTTTACTGATACATTGTATGCTGGGAATCTTAATTTTATGGCAATTGAAGCCCTTAAAGAGCCAATGAGAGCAAGAGGAAAGATACGCTACAGCCATGAGGGTGCAGACTGTACAATAAGAATGATTGATGATAACACGCTTGAGTGTAAGTTTGATAAGCCACAAAGGGCAGTTACACCAGGACAGGCACTTGTATTATATGATGGTGAATATGTTCTTGGTGGAGGAACTATCATATAATGAGCACAAAAGAAAAGGAAGCGGCTGCGAAGCAGACATTTACTTTTCTTGTGCCATTAACGAACGAACAGTCGTGCGAAGCAGGACGAGAGAGTGCGATAGCACGGGTTCGTGAGTATAGGGTAGATATAATAACGTTAAAGAAATAAAGAAAAGGAAGCGGCTGTAAAATTTTCTTGACAATTACTATGTCTGCTTTATAATATTTCATATTGGATAGATAGGTTGATATTCAGAAACAAAATGCGGAGGATAATAATAATGAGTAAGTTTATTTATATGGATAATGCGGCTACAACAGCAGTAAGACAGGAAGTTGTTGATGCTATGGTGCCTTATTTTACAGAATCATACGCTAATCCATCAAGTGTATATAGTTTTGCACAGAAGACTAAGAATGATATGGAAGAAGCAAGAGAAACTATAGCTTCTATTCTCGGTGCGGCTAAGCCTAATGAAATATATTTTACAGGTGGCGGAAGCGAGTCTGATAACTGGGCATTAAAGGCAGCAGCAGAGGCATTTAAGTCAAGGGGTAATCACATTATTACAACTAAGATTGAACATCATGCAATTCTTCATACTTGCGAATGGCTTGAAAAGCACGGATATGAAGTGACATATCTTGATGTTGATGAATACGGAAAGGTTGACCCTATAGAATTCGAAGCGGCAATTAAAGATACAACAATACTTGCAAGCATAATGTTTGCTAATAATGAAATCGGTACAGTTGAGCCAATCAAGGAACTAGGTGCAATTGCACATTCTAAGGGAGTGATATTCCACACAGATGCTGTACAGGCATTTGCACATATTCCTATTAATGTACAGGAAATGAATATTGATATGTTAAGCGCAAGCGGACATAAGTTCCACGGTCCTAAGGGAATTGGTTTCTTATATGTAAGCAACAAGGTTAAGATTGGTTCATTTATTCACGGTGGTTCACAGGAGAGAAGCAGAAGAGCAGGAACTCACAATGTACCAGGTATTATCGGAATGGCTAAGGCGGCAAGCATTGCCAATACTAATATGTCAGAGAATATTAAGAATATCTCAGCAATAAGAGATCACATTATTGACAGAGTGTTAGCAGAAATTCCATATTCAAGAGTTAATGGTGACAGAACAGACAGACTTCCTGGAAATGTTCATTTCTGTTTCAGATTTATTGAGGGTGAATCAATGCTTATTATGCTTGATCAGAAGGGAATATGTGGTTCATCAGGTTCAGCCTGCACATCAGGTTCACTTGACCCATCACATGTTCTTCTTGCAATCGGACTTCCTCACGAGATAGCACACGGTTCATTAAGACTTTCACTTGGTGAAGATGCAACAATCGAAGATGCTGATTATGTTGTAGATGAATTAAAGGGTATCGTAGAAAGATTAAGAAGCATGTCTCCTTTATACGAAGATTTCGTAAAAGAGCAGGGAAAATAATAATATAATGTGTATGGTTTAATGTATACTTGTTGCAGCTGCAGTTGTCAGGATAATCTGATAGCTGCGGCTTTTTTATGTAATAGGAAATTCCAATAGAATTCCCTATTACATAAAAGGCACTATATGCCGATTATGCACACTCGCACGAAGATGTATTTTATCGCAAGCGACCGTGCTCGGTGCAGGAATGTGTTTTTACATATTCTTTTTTATATGTGTTATTGTATTTTTTGTGTATTTCTGGCGGATACACTTGATATATATAACGAGGCAGAGATATAATAGTTGGCGAATTTGTGCACTGGACCGTTCAAATATATATGAAATAAGAGCACAAAAGAAAAGAGGTTTATTTATGAAGTATCTTAAACAGTTTTTGATTATTCTTGTAATCTCGTTAGTGGGTGAATTGATGAATAAGTTCATACCACTTCCAGTACCGGCAAGTATCTATGGTATGGTTATCTTATTTGCTGGTCTTCTTACAGGATTGATTAAGCTTGACGCAGTTAAGGAAGCAGGACGATTTCTTATAGAAATTATGCCTGTAATGTTTATTCCTGCAGGAGTAGGTCTTATATCATCATGGCTTAATTTAAAGCCGATATTAGTTCCGATATGCATAATAACAGTTGCAACAATATTTACTGTTATGGGTGTAAGCGGACACGTTACACAGTTTATTGTAAGACGTACTAAGAGAGGGGATAATAATGAATAGTTTTTTTCTTGATTCAGCATTTGCGGGAGTAGCAATAAGTCTTATCGCATATATGGCAGGAACATTTCTTAAAAAGAAGTTAAAGCTGGGATTGTTTAATCCACTGCTTATATCTATAATTGTAACTATGGTTGTATTAATAATTGGTAAAGTTGATTATGAAAGCTATAATGCCGGTGCGAAGTATCTTAGCTGGCTTTTGACACCAGCCACGGTGTGTCTTGCCATTCCTCTTTATGAGCAGTTCGAGCTTTTAAAAAGTAATTGTGCGGCAATTATATTAGGAATAGCATCGGGAGTTGTCACAAGCCTTGTTACAGTGCTTGTATTATCGGTGGTTTTTGGACTTACCCACGAGCAATATGTAACATTGCTTCCAAAGTCAATTACAACTGCAATTGGTATGGGTGTATCAGAAGAACTTGGCGGATATGTAACGATTACAGTTGCAGTTATTGTTGTAACCGGAGTAATTGGCAATATATTAGCAGAATTTATATGTAAAGTATTCAGAATTACAGACCCGATAGCTAAAGGTGTTGCGATAGGAACATCTGCACACGCTGTAGGAACAGCTAAAGCTATTGAAATGGGAGAGATAGAAGGTGCTATGAGCAGTCTTTCAATTGCTGTTGCAGGTATACTTACAGTAGTTGGTGCAAGTGTATTTGCGAACTTCTTATAAAAGAATAAGAAGTTGTGACACACAGGTTTCAAAATATTGAAGATTATTTCTGTGTGTGAAAAAATTTTATATATATAATAATGAGAATGGAGGATAAATATGATTATTACAATTGCAAGACAGTGTGGATGTATGGGTGATGAGATAGGTCAGAGACTTGCTGATGAGTATGGACTTACATTTTATAATAAGGAACATATTGTTAAGCTTGCTAAGGAAAAAGGGATATATGATAGATTCCCTTATTTCTTCTCCGAGATACCGGTAAATGCTTTAATGCATTCTATAAGCAGTGACGAGAACAATGTACTGCTTAGCGAGGCAAGAAAAGCCCTTTATCCAATAATAGGTGACGGTGATTGTGTGATAATAGGCAGGGGAGCTAATTACGCATTTTCTGACAGACCAGACAAGGTAAGCGTATTCTTAAGCGGAGATAAGGCTGAGAGAATTAAGCATATAGCAGATGTCCATAATATTTCTGAAAGAAAGGCGAAGGTTGTTGTTAATGAAACTGACAGCAGGAGAGCAGAGTTTCATAAATATTGTTCTAATCAGGAATGGGGAAATGCGGCATATTACGATATGTGTATAGATGAAACAAGAATTGGTGCTGACGGAGTTGTCGGAATTATAAAAGAATATATAAACAATTGTATGTTTGACAAATAATTGCCAGACTGATATTATAGGAACATATTATCTTTGACACAATAGATAAAAATATACTAAATAAACAGATTAGTTCGGAAAGTGTGAATGAAGAAGTAAGATAACAGAGTGATAAGTCCTTCATATCTAAAGAAGTGTATACAGCTTATAAGGGCAGGCGTTAAAAGGGAGATTGTATGACATTAGAAATAATATTAGTAGCATTGGTGCTTATTATGTGTATTGCGGCAGACAAGTTTTCGGGAAGGTTCGGCATGCCTGCACTTATACTTTTTATAGGTATAGGTATGTTATTTGGATGCGATGGAATAGCTGGAATTGAATTTGACAATTTTACTATGACAGAATATATATGTAATATTGCACTTGGGTTTATTATGTTTTATGGTGGTTTTAATACTAAATGGAAGACTGCCAGACCTGTTGCTGTTAAAGCTGTTCTATTGTCTACCTGTGGCGTAATTCTTACAGCGGCATTTACAATGCTGTTCTGTTATTTTGTATTGAGATTTCCAATAGCGGAAAGCTTTCTTGTTGGAGCAGTTCTGTCAGCAACAGATGCGGCGAGTGTATTTGCAATATTAAGACGTAAGAAGCTTAATTTAAAAGATGGTGTTGCTTCGCTTTTAGAGATAGAGAGTGGTAGTAATGACCCTATTGCTTATATGCTTACTGTTATAGGAATATATATTCTTAATGGTGATAATCTTATAAAAGTTCCATACGTTATATTTGCACAGATTGTATATGGTGTGCTTATTGGCATAGGTCTTGCGGTGGCTGCCATATATGTTCTTACCAGGACAGATATAATTGTAAATGGACTTGATACTATATTTATTCTTGCTGTTGTGCTTTTAGGCTTAGGATTTTCACAGTTAGTCGGTGGCAATGAATTCTTATGTATATATCTTTTTGGTATTCTGCTTGGTAACAGCAGGATACGCAATAAAGGTAATATTGTTCCATTTTTTGATGGTGTAACAACACTGGCACAGATAGTTATATTCTTTATGCTTGGATTGTTATCCTACCCTCACAGATTTTTAGCAATTATACCAATATCTATAGCAATTGCGGTATTTCTTACATTTATAGCGAGACCGGCCGTAGTATTTGCGATACTTAAGCCGTTCAAATGCTCGGTACGTCAGTGCCTTTTAGTGTCGTGGGCAGGTCTTAGGGGAGCATCTTCAATAGTGTTCTCTATAGTGATTATGGCGGGCGGAAGCGTTATGTCAAAGGATTTGTTTAATATAGTGTTTATGATATCACTTCTGTCAGTTGCAATTCAGGGAACGCTTCTTCCAGCAGTCTCAAGACGGTTGGATATGATTGATGAAACATCAGATGTACGTAAGACATTCAATGATTATCAAGAAGAATCATCAATTACGCTTATGCGTATGTTCATACCTAAAGGTCATAATTGGGAGAATAAGCTTATAAGTGAAGTACATATGCCGACAGGTGCAATTGCACTTATGATAAAAAGAGGCAGGGAAACAATTATTACAAGAGGCAATACTAAGATATGCGGCGGGGATAATCTGATACTCAGTATTCCCGCATATGAGAATGGCGATAATGATTCGCTTGAGGAGATTAACATAACTTCGGATAATAACTGGTGCAATAGAACAATACGCCAGTTGGATCTTCCAGAAAATCTTATAATTGCCCTTGTAAAAAGAGGAGAAGAGAATATAATACCTATTGGCGATACACTTATACAGAATGGTGATGTTGTAGTGATATATCGCAGATAATACAGGAAAGAGGTTGGTATTATTATGATAACCAAGAAACAAATCCAGATGTCAGAAACATTTCTGAATAGTGCAGTTCTTGCGGTGTCAGGTGGATTTCAGGATGCTTATACATATTTCACAAGAGATAAAGTATTCTCTAATGCACAGACAGGAAATGTTGTCCTTATGAGTCAGAATTTTATGACAGGAAATATAGTCGGTGGAATTAAGTATCTGTTTCCTTTCTTAGCATTCGGACTTGGAGTGTTTGTGACAGAACAGATTAATGCCAGATACAAGATGGCAAAGAAAATCCATTGGAGACAGTTAGTTCTTCTAATAGAAATTATAATACTTACAATTGTAGGTTTTATACCAGAGACTTTTAATATGGTGGCAACAATTATGGTGTCATTTTCGTGTGCTATGCAGGTTCAGGCATTCAGAAAAGTCAACGGCTTTGCATATGCAAGCACAATGTGCATAGGTAATTTAAGAAGTGGTACAGATGCACTTTCTGTATTCGTAAGAGAAAGAAAAAAAGAGCAGTTATTTAAAGCAATTCATTATTTTGGAATTATTTTTTTCTTTGCACTTGGTGCAGGAATAGGCGGTAATTTATCAGAAACATTTGGAATACATACAATATGGGTATCATCAGTTATACTTATGGTAAGTATGGTGCTTATGTGGTATGAAAAGTTCAGAATTTAGGAGAATTTGATTGAAATATAGTAAAGAACAGCAGGAAGCCATTAACACAATTGATGGACAGGTGTGTATCATATCTGTTGCGGGTTCAGGAAAGACATCGGTTATAGTGGCAAGGGCTAATAATATAATTAAATCAGGTGTCAGACCATATAGAATACTGGTGCTTACATTTTCCAAGGCTGCGGCAGTGCAGATGGCAGACAGGTATAAAATGCAGTATGGCAGTGATGGCATAAGATTTTCAACTATACATTCCCTGTGTTATTCGGTACTTGCAAGAGCATATAATCTGAAGGCTGAAGATATATTATCGGAAGCCGGAAGATTAAAGTTCTTTACTGAATTTCACAGACAGCTCTTATATAAGAGAGTATCAGGGGTTCCTGATGATTTTGATGAGTATTATAGAAAATGTAACGAATACATAAATAGTATGGCGGTCGGTACGGCTGACAATCAGGAAAGTAAAAGCAGTTCTAAGGCATATCTTGAGATAACTTTTTCCCAGTACAAGGAATTTAAAAAGAATAATAAGAAGCTTGATTTTGACGATATGATATTATACTGTCACAAATGCTTAAGCTCGAATAAGAAGGAGCTGGAATACTGGCAGGGAATATTTGACTATATAATGGTTGATGAGTTTCAGGATACAGGCACATTGCAGGCAGAGATTATATATATGGTTGCTGATTTAAGGAAAAATGTGTGTGTAGTTGGAGATGATGACCAGTCAATATATGGTTTCAGAGGAGCTGACAGCTCAATATTTAAGGAATTCTCAAGAAAATATCCTGGGTCTGTACAGATAATTCTGGGTACTAATTACAGAAGTCTTCCATATATAATAGAAGGTGCTGACAAAGTAATAAGAAATAATGAAAACAGAATTGTCAAAAATATGTCAGCATACAGGCAGGGTGAGGGAAAAGTGCATATAAGACAGACCGCATCTTATGGCAGGCAGGCAGATATGGCAGTGTCACTTATTAATGACTATGTAAAGACAGGCGGACATTTAAGCGATATTGCAATACTTTACAGGGTGAAGAAAGAGGCCTCGGTGCTTGTCAATACATTAGAAACGATAGGTATGCCATTCTTTACAAGGGATAATGTGGACGATATACATCTTGGCATATGTTTTTACGATATGCTTGCATATTACAGGCTTTCAAGAGGTGTGCCGGAACAGACGGATCTTAGCCGGATAATTAACAGACCCAAAAGATATATAAGAAGCAACCTTGTGCACAATTGCGAATTTGACAGGAATAAAATATACGAAGCCTGTACAAAGAATGCCAGCAGACAGGATTGCTTAAGAATTAACGATACAATCAATGATATGTTTCTTGATTTAAGAAGCCTTTCAAGGATAGATAATCCGACACAGTTTATCAATTATATATATGATGATATGGGGTATGAAAATGACCTTTTTGAGTATGCAGAGTATACAGGACTTGACAGCGGGGATATCATTAACCAGTCAGAAGCTATGAAAAAGGAAGCGTTAAAGTTTGATAATATGTCTGAATGGTACAGATATATAACTGACAGGGAATACAGGGTGAGAACGGATAAGAATGAAGGCGTGTATCTTAGCACATTTCACGGTGCTAAGGGACTTCAATGGAAGAAGGTTATAATAATATCAGCGAATGAACAGGTGACACCATATGCTTATATGGGGAAGGTTGATGATTATGAGGAAGAACGCAGGCTATTTTATGTTGCTATGACAAGGGCAGAAGACGAGCTTGATATTATCTATATAGATGGCGGGTCAAGACACCAGAAGAGGTCAAGATATGTGCAGGAGCTTATAACAGTATAAATTTTAAAGTGTAAATTAAGTGTAAATTATCCTGTAAAATATTGCATTATTGTATATTTTAAGCCATAATATATTACATTATCAGAAGTTCATATAATAATTGGGAGAAGTATTAATGGAAAAAAGAGAGAAGAATAAAAATATAATTGTATTCGGTATAGTTATGGCAATAAGTCTTTCTGTAGCACTTAATATAGGGAATATATTTGGTGGTATAGGAACATTTTTTAAGATTCTGAATCCAATAATTCTAGGCTGTATGCTTGCGGTTATATTTAATGTGCCAATGGAAGCATTGTCAAGACAGTTAGAGAAGCTGTCAAAGAAAGTAAAGTTCTTAAGAAAAGAAAAGGCACGCAACGGGATAAGCCTAGTTGTGACAATAGTTATAGTTGTGCTTGTATTCGCTGTTATAATGTGGTCTATTATTCCGGATTTGATAGAGTCGATTACTGGATTTATAAAGAATTTTGATAATAATGTAAATGTAGTGACTGATATTCTGGATAAATATGATGAACATCTTACGTTTATTAATGATTATGTTGAAAAGATTGACTGGAACAGCATACTTAAAAAGTCTGGAGAGGTTGCCGGAGCATTTTTCCAGAGCATATTTACGGGTATTCCACAGATAGGTTCATCTTTGTTTAATCTTAGTATATCTGTGATAATTGCAGTGTATGTGCTTATGGATAAAAGACGCCTGCTTTCACAGACAGAAAGGCTTTTAGAAGCTGTATTTGGAAAGAAGGTATCTTCTAAGGTTACAGGTGTTACTAACCTTTTTGCACAGACTTATGCAAGTTTCCTTACAGGACAGTGCGTTGAGGCTTGTATACTTGCCGTGCTTATGTTTATTACACTTAGCATATGCAGAATGCCATATGCCGGACTTATAAGCATAATGGCGGCAGTGTTCCAGTTCGTTCCATACATAGGAACATTTTTAGCGTGTGTTGTTGGTGCATTTCTTGTGCTATTCACCAATCCGGTACTTACTATATGGTTTGTAATCGTATTTCAGATTGTTCAGTTTATCGAGGGACAGTTCATATATCCAAGGGTTGTAGGAAGCTCTGTAGGACTTCCGGCACTCTTTACATTAATGGCGGTGTTCTTAGGCGGCAAGTTCTTCGGCCTTCTCGGGATGATATTCTTTATTCCGCTCACATCGGTTATATACCAGCTCCTTAGAGATATGGTAAACAACCGCTTATCGTCAGATAAGGCTGGCAACGACACAACACCAGAAACAGGGAATGCGGATACTTTGAAGGCAGATAGTGGTAGTGCAGAGTAGTTGTAACTCTGATTTTAAATCTTCATAAATAACGTTATAATTGATAAAAATGCGGTGGATTGTTCTGCTGTATGATTAATAACGGGGTAATAATTAACCTGCTGTAATATATGTATTATAATATACATTTATTACAGCAGGTTTTTAATAAAATCTGTTTATAATCTTTTAGATATAATCTTTTGCAATATCTTTAAGAATATTGGCAGAGTCTTTTAATTTTGTAAGCTCCTCATCATTCAATTCAATAGGAATTACCTTCTGTACGCCGGTTTCATCGACGACAGCAGGAATACTAAGGACAACATCATTAAGTCCGTATTCGCCTGTCATAAGGCTTGATACTGGAAGAATGGATTTCTCATTACGAACGATTGCCTCGCATATTCTTTTGACAGCCATTGCAATTCCGTAGTATGTGGCATGTTTTCTTTCAATAATTTCATAAGCACTGTTTCTGACATTTTCAAATATCTTCTTCATAGACTGCTCGTGGTTGAAGTGACCACGAAGCTCGCAGAAGTCATTAACCTTAAGACCGCCTATTCTTGCATTGCTCCAGGCAGCAAGCTCGCTGTCGCCGTGTTCACCAATAATAAAAGCGTGAACGCTTCGGCTGTCAACGTCAAGATGTTCACCAAGCAGATATTTGAAACGACCTGTATCAAGTACAGTTCCGGAACCAATTACCCTGTTAGATGGATAACCAGATTCTTTAAGTGCAATAAGTGTAAGAATATCTACAGGGTTAGATACAATAAGAAGAATTCCACCAAAATCACGTTTCTTGATTTCGCCAACAATTGATTTCATAATAGCCGCATTTTTCTTGATAAGGTCAAGTCTTGTTTCATCAGGCTTCTGGTTAGCGCCAGCAGTTATAACAATAATTGCGGCATCAGTAATATCATCATAATTACCAGCATATATCTGCATAGGTCTTGCAAATGATATGCCGTGGCTTATATCCATAGCTTCACCTTCGGCTCTTTTTGTATCTGCATCAATAAGAACCATTTCTGAGAACAGACCACTCTGCATAAGTGCAAATGCAGATGATGAACCAACAAAACCACAGCCAATTACAGCAACTTTTCTACTATTTACTTTCATAATTATACCTCATTTCTTATACAGCCGGATAATATAATGTCCAGTTAAGCTGGAATTATTGAACGGTATTCGTCTGTATATATTGTTATTTCTTTAACAAACATTATAGCACCACTTATAGTGTATGCAAGATTTATATTCAAAACATTTTTTTGTGCAAAATAATCATAAAATTATTATTAAAATTAACATATTCAGAAGATATGTTATTGACTAATTAGTGTAATATTAGTATTGTAATGAAATTGGTGGTAATTATATTTTGATATTCTGAGTTAATGTAAAATAAAGATTTAACATAAATGGGGGATTGCTATGAAGAATATAAAGAAGTTTGTAAAACGTAAAGGACATCACATAGCAGCAGTACTGGTAGTTGTATTGATATTAGTAACAGCCGGGGTATGTGTAAGCATACCTGTTATCAAGGTTACTAATAAAAGAAAGGCGAGCAAAGATGTTTTAGTGAGTAATACAATACAGGTAGCTGACAGCACTTATGGGATTCCTGGTAACAGTGCGGATGCAGATAATTCATATGTTGAATTAGCAGATGGTGACCCACAGTCGGATAATATGTCACAGGAATTAAGTGAGAATGGGATAGAGCTTAATATAACAACATTTTCTAATGATAATATGGCATATTCCAATGGCATTGATGTATCCAAATGGCAGGGAAAGATTGACTGGAATAAAGTCGCAGAAAGCGGAATTGATTACGCGATGATAAGAGTTGGATACCGTACAGATATATATGGAACTATATGCGAAGATGAATATGCGTCATACAATCTTGAGGGAGCACAGAAAGCGGGCATAGATATAGGTGTGTATTTCTTTTCGACAGCGGTTGACGAGGACGAAGCAATAGAGGAAGCATGCTGGGTCATAGATTATATATCAGCCTATGACATAACATACCCTGTTGTATACAATTGTGAAGATTATAATAATCCTTCAAGCAGAATGTATAATCTTAGTAATGAAGAAAGAACTAACAATGCACTTGCATTTATGGATACTGTGGATAGAGAAGGCTACGATGCCATGTTATATGCTGGCAAGGGTCAGATTGTTAATAATAAGGAATGGAATATACAGGATATAGAAGCCAGATATCCGATATGGGTGGCATCTTATAAAGAGGGAACATATCCAGCAGTAGAACATCCTTCATACACAGGTGCGTGTGCTATGTGGCAGTATACTAATAATGCCAGAATAGATGGAATATCAGGATATGTTGACGTAAATGTTGCTTATTTTAATTACAATTCAAGCTTTAATTATAATTATGGCACACAGGCATCAGTGTCGGGACAGACACAGCAGAGCCTTAATACAGCTGAATTGGGAATTATCTTTAACAGTGTTAATGAGGAGGTAACTGCTAAAGAGCCGGTTAATCTAAGAAGTATCCCAGAAGTATCAGGTGATATTGTAGATGTGCTTGATAATGGAGATATAGCATTGCGAACAGGAATAGGTGATACCGGCTGGTCAAGGCTTATATATAATGGAAATGTTGTATATGCGGTTACGAGTTATCTTACAACAGATTATTAAATATCTATAATACCAGTGTAGAATTGTATGTGTGCAGTACGGAACAATCCGTAGGTATCATAAGCTGGGGGCTTTTCACCCAAGCATTATATATACAATATTTAAGAACGGAGATTTAATTAATGACAAAAAGAAAAATAACTAACAAAATACAAAGGTTAATATCACTTGCACTTGTTGTAGTTATGGTGTTTGCTTTTGTAGGCTGTGGAACTGCAACAGAAGATGTTAATGTAGATAATTCTGGTTATAATGCCGGTGCAGGTGCTTCAGCTGACAATCCATATACGTTTATAGATGATTATGGAAGAACAGTTACAGTAACTTCTTATAAAAGAACAGCAACACTTATAGGAAGTTTTGCAGATGTATGGATATCTGCTGGTGGAAGTGTAGTGGCAACAGCTAATGATACATGGACTAATTTTGATTTAGGGCTTTCAAGTGATGTTGTCAATATTGGAAGTATACTAAATCCTAATGTGGAACTTCTTATAGCTTCAAGACCAGATTTTGTTATTGCAAGCTGTAATACAGATTCTAATATAGCACTTATGCAGACACTTGAAAATGCAGGAATAACAGTAGCATATTTTGATGTATCTAATTTTGAGCAGTATCTTAATATGCTTGACAAATGTACTATGATAACAGGCAGGAGAGATCTGTATAAGACTAATGGAACAGATGTTAAAGAGCAGATAGATACTATAAAATCAAGAGCTGATGGCAGCAATCCAAAGATATTATTTATAAGAACTTCATCAAGCAGTGTCAAGGCAAAGCAGAGCGAAGGCTCAGTAGGCGGTGAGATATTAAAGGATTTGGGCTGTGTTAATATAGCAGACTCAGATACATCACTGCTTGATGATTTAAGCCTTGAGGCAATTGTAGTAGCCGACCCTGATTACATATTTGTTACAACACAGGGCAACGATACAGATGCGGCTATCCGTAATATAGATAAGCTTCTTACATCTAATCCGGCGTGGTCGTCATTAACTGCTGTAAAGCAGGGACGTTACTATGTTCTTGATAAGAAGCTTTATAACTTAAAACCTAATGCGAAGTGGGGTGAAGCCTACAAGCAGTTAGCGGATATATTGTACATTGATAGGTAAAATATTCAGGAGGAATTACTATGGGTTATTTTCCGTTTTTTATTGACATTAAAGGAAAGAAAGGTCTTGTTATCGGAGGAGGCAGAATAGCAGAGCATAAAATAAGCAAGCTTCTTGCATATGAGCCGGAACTTACAGTTGTTGCAAGAAAGGTAAGCGATAGCATAAAGAGCATTGAAGGCATTAATATTATTGAAAGAGAATTTGTTAATTCAGATCTGGACGGATGTTCATTCTGTATAGCTGCTACAGATGATGCAAAATTTAACGCATATGTTGCAGGCGTATGCCGCAAATACCACATTTTTATAAATGCGGTAGACGATAAGGATAATTGTGATTTTCTGTTTCCGTCTGTATACAAAGCAGGAGATTTATCTATAGGAATATCTACCCAGGGAGCAAGTCCTTATGTTGCGGCAGATATTAAGAATAGAATAGCACAGGAGCTTCCTGCGGATATTGAAGATATACTTATGTATCTTGGTTCAATCAGGGATAGTATTAAAGAGAATGTAGATGATGCCTCTATGAGAGCTGATATATTCAAGGAAGCTGCAAGAAAATGTATGGTGCTTGGCAGAGAGCTTGACAAGGACGAATTACAGGATGTTATTAATAAAGTAAGTGAGAGGATTACTGGTAAAGATAATACAAATGCTGAAACAAAGGCAGATGGGAAATATTCTTACAGCAAGGGCAAGGTTGTAATTGCTGGTGCAGGCTGTGGAACTTATGATCTTATAACTGTAAGGGCGTTAAATGCCATAAAGAAGGCACAGGTGCTTGTATATGATGACCTGATTGATAACCGCCTTATGGAATTCTGTGTTGAAAGCTGTGAAAAGATATATGTTGGCAAGAGAAATGGAAGACACAGTATGGCACAGGAAGAAATTAACGAACTCCTTTTAAAGAAAGCCAATGAAGGAAAGCTTGTTGTCAGATTAAAGGGTGGTGACCCATATGTATTCGGACGTGGTGGAGAAGAAATGCTCTATCTTAAGTCAAATGGCATAGAAACAGAAGAAATACCAGGAGTAACATCAGCAATAGCAGTTCCTGCAATGGCAGGCATACCAGTTACACATAGGGATGTAAGCAGAAGCTTTAGTGTTGTCACAGGACATACCAAAGATATGGACTCACTTTATGAAGAAATAAGAAATTCGGCTTCTATGAATGGAACTTGTGTATACCTTATGGGACTTACACATCTTGCACAGATAGCTGAGGCACTTGTAAGCGGGGGTAAGCCTAAGAACACTCCAGCGGCAGTTATTACAGGTGGATTTGATGATACATACAGAATAGTCAAAGGTACACTTGCTGATATTGAATTAAAGGTAAGAGAAGCAGGCATAACATCACCGGCAGTCATAGTGACAGGAGAGGCTGTAAACATAGATTTAAAATAATTTTAAAATAAACACATAAACATATTGACTTTATAGGAAATAAGGTTTATTATATCAATAATTTCCAAGGGTTGCCAGACAGCAGCAAAGGTGTCTGGCAATATTTTTTAAGTAATAAACATACTAACACACTATGTATGTATGGATGGTGGGTATATAATAAATTTAAAGCCCATAAGAAAGGAGCAGACCTATGAAATATCTTGAACATAACGGACATTCTAATAAAAAAAGGTATAAATTATGTATGCTTCTTATTATGTGTATTACGATGACATATATAGCGGCAGGCTGTGGCAGTAAGAGAGATGGACTTACAATAACTAATGTTTCTTATGACCCTACAAGAGAGTTCTATGAGGAATATAACAAAGTCTTTGCCGATTACTATATGGCTGAATACGGAAAGCAGATAAAGGTTATACAATCTCACGGAGGTTCAGGAAGTCAGGCACGCTCAGTAGTTGAAGGCTGTAATGCAGATGTTGTTACACTTGCACTTGAACATGATATATCCCTTATAGAGAATACAGGTCTTATTGATGCAGGCTGGAAGGACGAATATGACAAAGACTCAGCTCCGTATACTTCAACGATTGTATTTCTTGTAAGAAAGGGCAATCCGCTTAATATATCAGACTGGGATGATTTAATTAAAGATGGTGTTGAGGTTATAACACCAGATCCTAAGAGCAGTGGTGGAGCGTGCTGGAATTTCCTTGCGGCATTAAGCTATGCAAGAGATAAGTATAACAGTGAGGATAAGCAGAAGGAATTCTTAGGAAAGCTGTATGCTAATGTATCAGTGTTGGATTCCGGAGCAAGGGGCTCAACAACAACATTTGTTGAGAATAAAAAAGGCGATGTGCTTATTGCCTGGGAGAATGAGGCACTTACATCATTAGCTTCATATCCTGATGAATATGAGATTGTCACACCATCTGTAAGTATTCTCGCACAGCCAAGTGTGGCAGTTGTAGATGATAATGTTAAAGTCAACAAGACAGAGGAGCTTGCAAGCGAATATTTATCATTCCTGTATTCAAAGCAGGCACAAAGAATAGCCGCAGATTATGGATACAGACCAACAGATGAAGAGGTATTGAATGAATATAGTGGTAAATTCAATCTTACAATAAAGCTTGATACAATAGCTGATTACGGCGGCTGGACTCAGGCATACAAGATATATTTTGATGATGGAGGCTGGTTTGATGAAATCTATAACAACTGATAGAACAATTGATAATAATAAACAGCCAGACTATGATACAGCGTTTGATGAAATAAAGAATAGCAGAAAATTCGGTAAAGATAAAAAAGTACGTGTTATACCGGGATTTCATTTAACACTTGGAATTACAGTTACTATGTTATCACTTATAGTATTAATTCCACTTGCTTCGGTTATGGTATATTCACTTAAGCTTCCACCAGCCGAATTTATAAGGCTGGTTACTAAGCAGAATGTCGTCAATGCTTTTGTTACAAGCATTGGATGTTCATTCATAGCGGCAGTAATCAACTGCGTGTTTGGAACAATAATTGCATGGACGTTTGTTAAATACGATTTTGCTGGAAAAAGAGTGCTTGACGGACTTATAGAACTTCCATTTGCACTTCCAACAGCGGTAGCTGGTATTACATTATCGAAAATGTATTCTGAAACCGGAATACTTGGCAAACCGCTTGCTTCAATAGGTATAAAGGTATCTTACACACATCTTGGACTTATTACAGCACTTGTGTTTGTAGGAATTCCATTTGTTGTAAGAGCGGTAATGCCTGTTCTTGAAAAGATGGATTCTCAATATGAGGAAGCGGCATATATGTTAGGTGCAAGCCCATCAAAGACATTTTTTAAAGTAATCCTTCCAGAAATCAGCCCAGCACTTCTTACAGGCTTCGGACTTGCATTTGCAAGGGGAATAGGAGAATATGGAAGCGTTATATACATATCAGGCAACAGTGCCAAGGAACATACACAGGTTGTATCCTATGTAATAATGCAGAAGCTTAATTATATTGATTATGCTTCGGCGACAGCGATTGCACTTGTTATGCTTATAATATCTTTTCTGATACTTCTTATCATTAATATAATACAGATGAGGCAGGCAAAGCGTACAATGTAGAGAAAATGGAGGTTAAATATGAGCGAGAATGATAAGCTTGAAAAAAGAAAAAGAAGAACAAGAAGCATATGTATTCTTATCACTGTTTTGTTTATAACAGTTATGCTGATTATGCCTCTATTATCAATAATAGCAAGTTCATTAAAAGAGGGCTTTAGTTTTTACATTAAATCAATAACAACTCCATATGTATTGAGTGCGTTGAAGGTAACAATTATTGCTACTGTTGCTGCAGTTGTTATTAATACATTATTTGGAATTATAGCGGCATGGTTACTTACAAGATTTGATTTTAAAGGCAAGCAGGTGCTTGCAACACTTATTGATATACCATTTTCTATATCACCGGTTATTGTAGGTCTTGCGTTTCTTATGACATTTGGACGACTTGGTTTTTTCTATCCTGTTATAAGATGGTTTAATGAGTTTACAGGAAGCAATATAAGAATAGCCTTTGCGATACCGGGAGTTGTGCTTGCTACAATATTTGTTACATTTCCATATGTATCAAGAGAGATAATACCAGTGCTTAACTCACTCGGAAAGGACGAGGAGGAAGCGGCGGCTTTAATGGGTGCTAATGGTTTTACAATATTTTTTAAGATAACTCTTCCTAATATAAAATGGTCGTTGATATACGGAATAATTCTATGTACATCAAGAGCATTAGGAGAGTTCGGTGCGGTTAATGCATTATCAAAGACAAGAGGAGAGACATTCACGCTTCCACTTGAGATAGATGCACTGTATATGTCGGGTACAGATACATCAATAACATCGGCATTTGCAGTATCATCAATATTAGTAATTATAGCGATTATAGTTCTTGTATTAAGGAATATATTTGAACACAGACAAAGTGATTATAAGAAAGGAGGGCAAAAGTAATGTACGTTGAGATGAAGAATATTTTTAAGCAGTATGGAAACTTTCGTGCATCTGATAATGTGAATTTCGGAATAGAAAAGGGAAAGCTTGTTGCATTGCTTGGTCCTTCGGGAAGCGGTAAGACAACAATATTAAGAATGATTGCAGGTCTTGAAACACCAAGCTTTGGAGATATATATATTGATGGAAAGAGAGTTAATGATGTACCAGCTAATCAAAGAGAGATTGGTTTCGTATTTCAGAACTATGCTCTTTTTCGACATATGACAGTTTATGATAATATAGCATTTGGACTTAAGCTTAAGAAAGTTCCAAAAGATGAGATTAAGAAAAGAGTTACAGAGCTTCTTGATATAACAGGGCTTGCAGGTCTTGAGAAAAGGTATCCTAACCAGTTATCAGGTGGACAAAGACAGAGAGTAGCTTTTGCAAGAGCGTTAGCACCTAATCCATCAGTGCTTCTGTTAGATGAACCATTTGCGGCGATTGATGCAAAGGTAAGGACAGAACTTAGAACGTGGCTTCGCAGTATGGTTACCAGGCTTGGAATAACAAGTATATTCGTCACACACGATCAGGACGAAGCTGTTGAAGTGGCTGACGAGATTATAATTACTAACCACGGAAAGATAGAGCAGATGGGAAGTCCGATAGAGATATACAAATCTCCAGCAACACCATTTGTTGTTGAATTCATTGGAAAAGCTTCAGAGGTTAATGATTATTCAAAATTAAAAGGTTTTGATGAGATACAGGGAGCTAAAAGAGCAATAATAAGACCTGAATTTGTGAAGCTTTCTAAGTATGGAAAGCTCCAGCAGTACAACAGTGCTGCTGAGGAAGGTTATGTTGAGGATATTCTTTTCAGAGGCAATCATCTTGATGTAACTGTTAATATTGGAGGAACAATGATAACAGGAGAGTGGTCACTTGAGAAAGAGCCGCTACAGGTTGGGGAAAAGGTTCACGTTCTTATATATAGAATATACGCAGTTGATGATGAAAAGACATATCTTTGCGAGAACAAGGGTATGAGGGATGATGACGTATTCTATATTTAACCAGATTAAAGTTATGTTTCTGCCAGGTTAAATGCTTTGTGTGTATACGCACAGCTTCAGATTAGTATATATCTGATAAAGACCTGTGGACAAGTTTTACAATGAGAAAGGAAAGTTTATGCAGATTAATGGTTTAAACAGATTAACAACAGATGTGCTTATTATAGGTGGTGGAACAGCAGGCTGTTATGCGGCACTTACAATAAGGGAAAAGTCAGATGCTTCAATTATAATTGCAGAAAAGGCGAATATAAAGAGAAGCGGCTGTCTTGCGGCTGGTGTTAATGCGATAAATGCTTACATAGTTGAAGGCAGAAAGCCAGAGGATTATGTTGAATATGTAAAGAAAGATGCTGACGATATTGTGAGGGAAGATTTACTTCTTACAATGTCAGAAAGACTTAACGAAGTAACAGCCAAGATGGAAAAGCTTGGACTTGTAATTCTTAAAGATGAGAATGGCAGATATGTTGCAAGAGGCAACCGTAATATTAAGATTAACGGTGAGAATATTAAGCCAATACTTGCAGATGCAGTAAATAGTCTTGAAAATGTAATTGTAATTAACAGACTTAATATAACTGATTACATAGTAAAGGATAATACAATTCTTGGTGCTGTTGGTTTTAATATTGATACTGGTGAAGCTTATGAGATAAGAGCTAAGAAGGTATTATGTGCGACTGGTGGAGCGGCTGGATTGTACAAGCCTAACAATCCAGGATTTTCAAGACATAAAATGTGGTATCCTCCATTTAATACAGGTGCTGGTTTTGCTATGGGTATTAATGCAGGTGCAGAGATGACAACGTTTGAAATGCGTTTTATAGCTTTAAGATGTAAAGATACAATAGCTCCTACAGGAACAATAGCACAGGGAGTTGGTGCAAAGCAGGTGAATTCTTTAGGTGAGGTATACGAGAACCGGTATGGACTTACAACTTCACAGAGAGTATACGGAACTGTAAGGGAGAACATTGAGGGCAGAGGTCCTTGTTACTTAAGAACAGAAGGAATAAGCAGTGAGCAGGATGAGTCATTAAAGAAAGCATACCTTAATATGGCACCAAGCCAGACACTTAAATGGATAGAGTCTGGAAAGAACCCAAGTGAGCAGAATGTTGAGATAGAAGGAACAGAGCCTTATATTGTAGGCGGACATACGGCGAGTGGTTACTGGGTTGATACTAATAGAAGGACAACAATCAATGGTCTTTATGCGGCAGGAGATGTTGCAGGAGGCTGTCCTCAGAAGTATGTGACAGGTGCTATGGCAGAAGGTGAAATCGCGGCAGAAGATATTGTTAAGGAATTGAATAGATCGGACATCACAGAGAATGCATTTTCACAGAGTACAGCTGATGAATATGCAGACAAGCTTACTGATGAAAGAATAAAAGAATATAACGAATATCTTAGGCGTGAGGATAAAGATACCATTTTCTCGACAGAAGAACTTGAGGAAGCTATGCAGAAGGTTATGGATACATATGCTGGTGGTATAGGAAGTCATTACCAGTTCAATGAAAAGCAGCTTAAGCTTGCCAAAGAAAAGATTGAACAGATAGAAACTCTTTCAGAAAAAGCTAACGCTAAAGATTATCATGAGCTTATGTTTGTATATGAATTAAAGGAAAGACTTACAGTCTGTCAGGTGCTTATAGAACATTTGAAAGCAAGAAAAGAAACAAGATGGCACAGCTTTGCGGAGAACCTTGATTACCCAGAGAAGTCAGATGAATGGCTTAAGTATGTTAATACAAGAAAGGTAGACGGAAGGATAGAAGTGAAATATAGAAATCTTGTGGGAAGAGGTGAGACATATGAGCATAGTAATTAATAAGGAGAAATGTGCTGGCTGCGGACAATGCAGTATCGTCTGTCCGGGAAGTCTTATTAAGATGGGAGAAGATAAGAAAGCATATATGAAGTATCCTAAGGACTGCTGGGGATGTTCATCTTGTATCAAGGAATGTAAGTTTGAAGCTATCGCACTTTATCTTGGAGCAGATATGGGAGGTATGGGAAGTAAGATGAGCGTTATTTCCAAAGGCGACTTCCTTAACTGGAATATAGATAAGACAGACGGAAGCAGGGAAACGATAGTAATTAATAAGAAGGAATCTAATAAATACTAGAAAGGACGGATAAAAGAATGGCAGAGTTATCACATCTTGATCAGCTTGAAGCTGAGGCAATATATATAATAAGAGAGGTGGCGGCTGAGTGTGAAAAGCCGGTTATGCTTTACTCAATAGGAAAGGATAGTTCAGTAATGCTTCATCTTGCAATGAAAGCATTCTATCCGGAGAAGCCACCATTTCCATTTCTTCATGTTAACACAACATGGAAGTTCAAGGAAATGATTAAGTTCAGAGATGAAACAGCTAAGAAGCTTGGCATTGAAATGTTAGAATATATCAATGAAGATGGTGTTAAGAAAGGAATTAATCCTTTTGACTATGGTTCAGTGTATACAGATATTATGAAGACACAGGCATTAAAGCAGGCACTTAATAAATATGGTTTCACAGCAGCTTTTGGTGGTGGACGTAGAGATGAAGAAAAGTCGAGAGCCAAAGAAAGAATATTCTCTTTCCGTAATGAAAACCACGCATGGGATCCTAAGAACCAGAGACCAGAAATGTGGAAGTTATACAATTCACGTATTAACAAGGGTGAAAGCATAAGAGTATTCCCAATCTCTAACTGGACAGAGACTGATATATGGCAGTACATAAAGAGAGAAAATATAGATATCGTACCTCTTTACTTTGCGGATAAAAGACCAGTTGTTGAAAGAGACGGAATGTTAATTATGGTTGATGATGATCGTTTCAAGTTAAGAGAAGGCGAAAAGATTGAATACAAGAATGTAAGATTCAGAACACTTGGCTGCTATCCTCTTACTGGTGGTGTTGAGTCTAATGCAACAACACTTGATGAAATTATTGATGAAACTCTTAGTGCAGTATCTTCTGAGAGAACAACAAGAGTAATTGATAATGAAGCAGCAGGTAGTATGGAAAGAAGAAAGAGAGAGGGGTATTTCTAAGATGATAGGATTATTAAAATTTATTACATGCGGAAGCGTGGATGATGGAAAGTCTACATTAATAGGACATATATTATATGATTCAAAGCTTTTATATGCCGATCAGGAAAAGGCTTTAGAGCTTGACAGTAAAGTAGGAAGCCGAGGTGGTGCTATTGATTACTCGCTTCTTCTTGACGGACTTATGGCAGAACGTGAACAGGGTATCACAATCGATGTTGCTTACAGATATTTTACAACAGATAAGAGAAGCTTTATCGTAGCTGATACACCAGGTCACGAAGAATATACAAGAAATATGGCGGTTGGTGCTTCATTTGCTGACCTTGCAATAATTCTTATTGATGCTAAGCAGGGTGTTCTTGTGCAGACTAAAAGACACGCAAGAATATGTGCCCTTATGGGAATTAAATATTTCGTATTTGCAGTAAATAAGATGGATTTAGTTGGTTACTCAGAAGAAAGATTTAACGAGATAACTAAGCAGATTGATGAATTATCTAAAGAACTTGGACTTGCAAGTGTAAAGATTATCCCTGTATCAGCAACAGAGGGTGACAATATTACAGTTAAATCTGATAATACACCTTGGTATCCAGGCGAAGCACTTCTTACTTACCTTGAAAATGTGGATGTAAGCGAAAAAAAGAAGGAAGAAGGTTTTTATATGCCAGTTCAGAGAGTATGCCGTCCAGACCATACTTTCAGAGGATTTCAGGGGCAGATTGAATCAGGCGTTGTATCAGTTGGTGATGATATAATCACACTTCCTAGTGGTGAGTCAGCTAAGGTTAAGAGTATTCTTGTTGGTGATAAGGATAGTCAGTCAGCACAGGAAGGACAGCCAGTTACAATCCAGCTTGATAAAGAAGTTGACGTATCAAGAGGATGTGTACTTTCAAGCGGAACAACACTTCCAGTAAGCAAGTCACTTACAGCAACAATACTCTGGATGGACGATGCAGAACTTACAGTTGGTAAGGATTACATTGTTAAGATTGGCACTAAGCAGGTTCTTGGTGTATTAAAGAACATTCAGTACAAGATAGACGTCAATACAGGAAATTTCCTTCCAGCTAATGGACTTAGCAAGAATGAGATAGCAGTGTGCGATATTGGACTTCAGGAAGCAGTTGTTATTGATGAATTTGCAAAACATAAGACGCTTGGCGAACTTATTCTTATAGATAGAATAAGTAATATGACATCTGCCTGCGGTGTTGTCACAGATTCGAGTGCATATGATAACAAAGAAGTAAAATGTGCATTTGTAAATGGAAGCCTTAAAGGAAATGCAGATATATTTGAAGAATATTATTATAACCTTGAAAGTGCCACAGTTACAAAGGTAAGCCCATCAGGCAAGACATACAAGGTCGGAGATGTAATTAACGTAAGCGGTGAGACATACAGCTATCCAGATAACATTGATGTAATCGTTCTTCGTGATAAAGTAGCAGTTACAGTAAGAGATAAGAAGATAGAAGCAATCACAAAGCTAGAAGAATATACATACACAGGAACACCAGTAATCAACAGCCGTGGCTTTGAAATCAGGCTCAATGGTGAGGATGACTACAACAACCTTATAAATGACTTAAATGCCATCGAAACGGCTAACAAACCACTCAATGATGAATTCTTCAACAAGTGGACAAAATTCGATACTTACAGAAAAATCATCTTCAAGGATGAAGTATGGGAATATGTAATATAATGAGCCGTGCCTGACTTAACAGCAAAGTGATGCTTGTGCTTGCACAAAGCAGCACTTTGAAGCTAAGTCAGATAGGGCGAAGCCCGACAGTTCCAGAAGCCAGAGGCTTCTGGAACTTGCACGGTGTAAGAATCTTCTCCCACCCACCAGCCTATGAACAGTGCGTTAGCACGCCTTCATAGGCACAAATATTAAATACAAACATATATACTAACAATATCCTCTCGTCCAGAGAGAAAAAACTACCATATATGCCCCGGTAAGTCATTATCAGACTATCATTGCAATTATTACAATATTCTTCACCCCACATTATTGCGAACCAACCTAAGATTATGTATAATATTATCTATTATGATATGCATGCAGAAAGTAATTTTGCTACTCACATCATTATATTATTAATGTACGAAAGCAGGCGGATAATTATGGAGTTTGTTATATGTGATGATGATAGATTGTACGCATCCCAGTTTATTGAACAGCTTAAAGTGTTGGAAAGCCAATACGATGAGCTGTTCAATTGCGTTTATTATGACCATTATGAGAACTTTATGGAGAGCCTTAGAAATAAGGAATGTGATAAAGCCGATATATATTTTTTAGACATAGAATTTGGCGAAGTGTATGGTATGGACGTGGCAAAGATTATAACAAGAATGAACAGGAATGCCGGTATTGTGTACATTACGAATTATGAAGAATATGCAATCAAGGCATTTGTGTGCAGACCATTAGGATTTATAAGAAAAAAGCACGATGCAGAGGATATAAAAGTTACAATGGATAAGATAATATCATATATGAATGATAAAAATGTGTTGTATACCTTTAAGAATAACAGGAATACGCTTGTGTTAAATCTTTCGACAGTATTATACATAGAAATGTCCAATCATGATATGAACATATATATGACAGATGACTGCCTGGTTGTAAGGGATAAGATTTCAAGAGTAGAGAAGGAATTGGCGGCTAAAGGCTTCGTTAAGATTAACAGGTCAAGTCTTGTTAATATGGAGCATATTGTAAATATTAAAGATGATGAGGTAATAATTGATAATGGTACAAAGCTGTATATAACTGGCAATAAGCAGGAAATGATTATACGTGACTGGCAGGCGTATATTATGGGATATAGTGAGCAGTAAGAGTAAGTGATAGAAAAAGCTGAAAGAATATGCAGATATAGTAAGCGTTACGGGTACATACAGTTTAGCGAATGCTGGATAGAATATACATAGTAAATGATAAAAAAGATTGGAGAAAATATGGATAAAGTTTCGTTTATAGTTGAAACACTTGCAAATATTAATCAGAGCATTTTGCTTATATATTTTTTATGCGGTACATTGAACGTTAATAAAAAGATTAATTCCAAGATTGCAGTAATATCAGGTGTTTCGATAATATTTGCATATCTGGAAATCCAGTATATGGTTGTTCCGTTTGAGGGACTTGGTGTTGGCATATTGTGGGCAATGCTTGTTATATATGCGTGCCTTTTTATGGATGGCAATATATTTCAGAAAATGTATGCTTCAATGTTTATTATAGCAACGATAATATTTGTTACGGTACTTTTGGGCAGTATAATGGGAGCATTGTATAATGTGCATTTTATAGAATTCACAGGAACAGCTTCTATGGAAAAGTGCCTGCTGGTTATTCTTATACAGATAACAATATGGATTGTTGCGGTAATACTTGTAAGAATATTAAGAAGATACAGCTATGGAGTGAATATTAAGGACACGGTAATAATTATGGCGGCTATGATAATGTCAGTTATTATCACCAATGAAGTGCAGATGATGTCAACAGACAGTGATGCTGAGAAAATGATAGTGCGCTCAATTATAATAATGATATGTGTAACAATAATGTTTATCCTGTGTGTGGCATTGTATGAGATTATACAACGCAGTACATACGCTCTTATGGAGCAGACAATAATGGAACAGGCATATAAAAGCAGATTAGAAAATGTCGAGGATATAGAAACGAATGTCGAGCGTATATCAAGAATAAAACACGAACTTAATAAGACACTGATTGCTGCTAATCTTATGCTTAAGGATGGACGTACTGAGGAGGCAAGAGAATTCTTAAGCCAGTTTGATGGAGATCTGGATAAAATAATTGTTGAGAAAATGTATACTAATAATATAATTATCAACGAGTTCCTTACAAAGAAATCTAAAGATTGCAGACAGAAAAACATAGATTTTGTGGCTGTTGTCAACGGAGAGTTAAAGCTCATTAAAAATGTAGATATATTCTGTGTGCTTTCTAATCTGCTTGATAATGCAATTGAGGCTCAGACATTTGTTGATAATAAGAGAGTTGAGGTATTTATAGATGAGAATGAGGATGTATGTTCCTTAAAAATATATAACAGCATATCAGATGATATGGTAAAAGCCTTCAAAGAAGATACTTTATTTAAGACACACAAAAAGGATAAATTAATGCATGGATATGGTCTTAAAAATGTAAATGATGTTGTAAAGAAATATAATGGCAGAATTAATTATTCAATAATAGGTACTTGTGTTCTTTGCTGTAGTGTAATTCTTTACAGGGAAAAATAAATTCACGACATATAAGATATAATTCACGACACGCTTATTGAAATGATGGAAATAAATGTTAATATTAAATCAGCTTTTGTGCTAACTCGAATAAGGGATGAGAGTTGAGGATAGAATGAGAGCTGATTTATCAGCATCAGATATATTAATACTTGTAACGTCAGACGTCAGGTAGGAAAGGAGTTGGAAGATATGAAGAAGAGCAATGTATTATTAAATTGTGTTGCTAAGGCGGCACAGCATTCTGCTAAGAAGGCTGTAAACAGTGCTTCAATATGGAGCTGCTATCAGCCAAAAGAACCACAGACAGCAGATAAGTTAAAGAAAAACAGATAATACCAATGTATTACTGAGAGGTAAGGGGATAGGGATAATGCTAGGAAGAATAGCAGATAGTATTGCAGTTCTTTTTTTGAAGAAGAACATAATTAATGAAGATGAGCTCCCTGTATACCAATATGGTATGCAGGTGCTTATCTGCAATATAGCAGGAATGTTGACAGTCCTTATTGTTGGCATATTAATATCAAGACTGGTTGAAAGCATAATATTTATTACAATCTATGCTACATTAAGAATATATACAGGAGGGTATCATGCAAGAACTCCATTAGTATGTAATATAGTATTTCTTGGGACATATTTAGTTACAGTTATGCTTGAAGCTTTAAAAGTCAATAATTCGGTTGTATGGATAATGTATTTATTATCCTGCCTTATAATATTAAGATTTTCACCAATAGAGAATGTTAATAAAGAATTAGATGAGAAAGACAAAGAAATATATCGTAATAAAAGTTTGATAATTAGTACATTATTATTGATGATATTATTAGCGGGTGACATTACAGACAGATATAGTAATGGTGCAGTTAATAATATTATGATGAATATGTATAGTGATATAAGCCTTTATATGAAGCTTGTTATAATAAGCATAGCAGTGCTTATGTTATATGCACTTTTTAAAGACAAATAATTGATATAATAATATCTATTATAATTCCCATAGGTTATATGCTTAAAAGAGTACAAACCTATGGGATTTTTGCGTGTATAATAGATATGTGAAATTTAAGCAGAAAAGTAGTATAATGACATTTATGATGGAAATTTCAACAGGCAACTTCCATTTAGGATTTGGTATTGGTACGATACTTGCAATCATTAGTGTTGACAGGGTTATTGCTTTGTTTAATAATTTGTTTATGGAGAAGATGAACAAAGCAGTATTTGATTATTTCAAACAATAATATAAAATAAGGGTCATAATATTATGTATCTGTATTACAATTGGGAATGGAGTTATAATGAGAAAAAAGATAGTTGTGTCAGCAATAACAATCTTGGCTATATTAAATTCATTAGTTATAGTATTAATAAAATGTAATGAGCCACAGAATTCGCCTGTGATACCACAGATTATACTTGTGTATGCGGAAAATCAGGTTGAAGATTATCCTACTACAAAAGGTGCTTACGAATTTGCACGTCTTGTAAGTGAGAAGACTAATGGAAGAATTAAGATAGTTGTTAAATGTAATGGTGAACTGGGTGATGAAAAGTCGATTATCGAACAGCTTAAATTCGGTGGAATAGATTTTTCAAGAGTTTCTATATCTTCAATATCTGATGATATTCCAGAATTAAAAGTTATCCAGATGCCGTTTTTATATTCAGATGCACAGGAGATGTGGGATGTATTAAATGGCGATGATGGAAAGCAGTTTATAGATGCAGTTGGGAAAAGCAATCTTGGGGTAAGGACTTTATCCTGGTATGATGCAGGTGCAAGAAGCTTTTATTCGGTTAAACCTGTTACGACAATACAAGATTTGTATGGTTTAAATTTAAGAGTACAGGAGTCAGAGCTTATGTCTGAAACGGTAGAATTACTTGGAGCCAATCCTGTGAAGATGATATATTCAGAAGTCTATAAGGGGCTTAAGACAAGAAAAATAGACGGAGCAGAAAATAGTCTTGTATCATATATATATTCAAAGCACTATGAACAGGCGAAATACTGCATACTTGATGAGCATACAAGAATTCCAGAAGTACAGCTTGTATCAGAGTATACATGGAATAAATTAACAGAAGAAGACAGGGCAGTAATATCGGAATGTGCCAAAGAGTCAGCCATATATGAAAGGTATATATGGAAGGACACAGAAGAAGAGGCTGTAAGGACAATTGAAGATAAAGATATAACAGTAATTGAAGTCAGTGAGGAAGAAAGACGAGACTTAAGAGAAAAGTTACAGCCAATATATGACAGATATTGTTTAGATTATATGGATATAATTGAGAAAATTGAAAAAAATCAGGAGTAAATATGTCTTTAAAAAGAAAAATCCAGTATGTATACACGATAAGCAGTGCAGTTGTTGCATTTGCACTTGTGCTTGGAATATTACTTTCCATAAAAGGAATGAGTATGCTGACAGATACATTGGACAATAATGATAAAGCTTTAAAATTATATAAGGCTGTAACTAAGGAACGTAATGCTTTAAAATTATATTTTGAAGATGAGCAGGCAGAATTACCGGAACAGATTGATGAAGTAAGAAATAATACTAAAGATATTCTTGGACAGATTCCAGCTGACTATAGTTATATGAATGAGGAACAATATATTATTATCCAGTCAATACATAATATATACGATAGTTATGACAATATATATAATAGTATTGTTAATTCCAATCTAAATGACAAAGATTATAGAAGTGCGATAGACAACTGTTATAAGGTCCAGAATTATCTGGAAGATTATGCCAAAAGGTATGAAAGCATAACAGTATCTTTAGGAAATGAGCAGTATAACAGCCAGAAAAAGCTATTTTATATAATACCAGTTATATGTATTATTATTGCATTTGTAGTAATAATATTATCTATATGGATAAGGCTTTTTATGAATAGAAGCATTGTAAAACCGATATTAAAGCTTTCAGATGAGGCAAGAAGAATAAGTGTGAATGACTATTCCGGCGATGATATAATAATAGAAGGTGATGATGAAATTTCGCTTCTTATTAAAGAATTTACGCAGATGAAACATTCAACAAAGAATTATATTGTTACGCTTAAGGAAAAGCATAAGGTTGAACAACAGCTTGAGCATATGCGGTTTGAAATGCTTAAGAATCAGATTAACCCACATTTTCTTTTTAATACATTAAATCTTATTGCAGGGACAGCAGAGATTGAAGATGCCGTAACGACAGAGAAGATGATAAACACATTAAGCCGTCTTTTCAGATATAATCTTAAAACGCAGACTTCCATAATGCCATTGGAACAGGAAGTAAAGATAATGGACGATTATATGTATTTACAGCAGATGAGATTTGGACAGCGCATAAAGTATATGTGTGATGTTGATAACAGCAGTCTTGATGAGCTTGTGCCAGCATTTGTGTTACAGCCGCTTATTGAAAATGCAATTATACACGGATTATCATCTTTATCAGAAGGTGGTCTTATATATGTAAGAGGTTTTAAGAAAGATGATAAAATGTGGTTATCAATTGCAGATACAGGTGTTGGAATTGAAAAAGATAAACTCGACAGCATAAGAAAATATCTTGATAATATATTTGCACTGCCTGATACTGAAACAGCTGCATCTTCTGAGAATGATAGTAATTATGCTGACAGTGAAATAAATAGAAAAACTGTAGGAGTTGGCATTGGAAATATTGCATACAGAGTAAAAGGTATGTACAATAACAGTGGTATGAAGATTTATAGCAGAAAAAATCACGGAACGGTTATACAGATATATTTTGGCAATAATAGTAAATAATGTTGGTGTAGGTGAAAGACTTATGTACAGAGTATTATTAGTTGATGATGAGCAGATTGAGCGTATGGCACTGGCTAAGAAAATAGACAGGTATTACGGAGATAAAGTGAATATATATCAGGCTGTGAATGGAAGAGAAGCGGTTGCTATGTGCAGTGAGCAGAAGAATGATATTATTATTATGGACATATCTATGCCTGAAATGAATGGCGTAATGGCAGCTAAATATATAAGACAGATGGATGATAAATGTTCAATTGTATTTTTAAGTGCGTATGATGACTTTGAATATGCAAGAAATGCAATTAAAGTAAAGGCTTTAGATTATCTGTTAAAGCCTTGTGATATTAATGATCTGCTGGCAGTTATGGATATGGCAATACAAAAGCTTGATAAAGAAAATGCTGTTAAGGAAAATACTGCTACAGATGGTAAAGGCAATATTTTTAAAGAAAATGCACGGTCTGGGAAAGAGAATGTTAAAGATACAGACATATATGCAGACAATAATAATATCAGAGATAACAGACACAAAAGAATGATAGATAATTTAAGAAATTCTGATGAGCAGACAACAGTTAAATACTTAAAGGAATATGTAGAAAATAATTATATATATGATATAACAATGCAGGAAGCCGCAGAAGAGATGGGATATTCTGATGCGTATTTCAGCAAGCTGTTTAAACAATATTTCAATCAGAATTTTACAGCATATCTTACAGAATATAGAATAAAGAAAGCAAAGGAACTGCTGGGTAATACCAATAACAGCATTAAGGATATAAGCAGAATGGTAGGGTATACTGACTCTAATTATTTTGCCAAAATATTCAAACGTATAGTTGGTGAAATTCCTTCAAAATACCGGGAGAATTTATAACATTAAGTATAAAATAGTTTTATGATTTTTAAAAATATATACTATATATAGAAGAAAATGTTAATTTATTATAAATTATAAATAAAAATAGCGGCTTCTGCCGGATATCATTACATTAATATGATATCTGACAGAAGCCGTTTTTATTTTGCTGCTTATATAGTAAAGTTGCATAATGTAATTATGTATAAACTGTGAAATATATCATATTATAACAAAAAAGTCTTCTTCTATGACAAACATTTACTGTATAAAAAGGAGGATATTACTTTTATTATATAGATAAAGAATGATGACAGGGAATTATCTGAACTGCAAATCAAAGGAATAATAAAGGGATAATTCGTGTGCATCAGTTATGGGCAAATGCCAGTTAACTCTGATAAATAGGGAGGCAATTAAATAATTAAGTTTAAAAAGTTGAAAACAAAAGGAGGAAACAGATGATTAAAAAAGTAATTAAACGCTGTACTATACTTATGTTATGTATAGTTATGACGGCAGGATTATTAGGCTGCAATCTGTCAGTAAATAACGGAAAACGTATAGTAAGAATAGCGATAGCACAGTCAGAAACACATCCAGAATATCTTGGACTTGTAGCTTTCAAGGAATATGTTGAGGAAAGACTTGGCGATAAATATGAAGTCCAGATATTTCCAAATGAATTATTAGGTTCAATACAGAAAACAATAGAGCTTACACAGACAGGAGCTATTGATTTCGCAGTTGCAGGTACAGCTAATCTTGAAACATTTGCAGATGTATATGAAGTGTTCAGTATGCCATATCTTTTTGATTCGATTGAAAGCTATAAGGCGGTAATGCAGGATACAGATTATATGGAAAATATATATGAATCAACAGATTCTTCCGGTTTCAGGGTTCTTACATGGTATAATGCCGGAACAAGAAATTTCTATGGCAAGAAAGCAATAAATACACCGGCAGACCTTTCTGGAATGAAGATAAGAGTACAGCAGAGTCCTGCAAGTGTAGCGATGATGCAGGCATTCGGAGCAGCTGCCTCTCCTATGAGTTTTGGTGAAGTATATACAGCTATCCAGCAGGGTGTAATAGATGGTGCTGAGAATAATGAGCTTGCATTAACTAACAATAAGCACGGTGAAGTTGCCAAGTATTACACTTACAATATGCACCAGATTATACCAGATATGCTTGTTGGTAATCTTAAGTTTATTCAGGGGCTTGATGAAGAAGAATTACAGGTGTTTAAGGAAGCTGCTTTAAAGTCTACGGAGGTTGAACTTGTAGAGTGGGACAAGTGTGTTGAGGAAGCTAAGAATATTGCCCAGAATGAAATGGGAGTTGAGTTTATATATCCAGATATCACACCTTTTAAAGAAAAGGTTAAAAATATGCAGCAGGATATGATTAAGAAAAATCCTTCAATAGTTGATATATATAATCATATTCAGGAAGTAAATAAAAGAGTAGGGGAGGAAAAGTAATGGCTATATTAGATAATATAAGAAATGTTATGAATAAAGTAATAAGAATTGTATGTATATTACTTTTTGCATTTATGGTTATTATTGGAACTTACCAGATACTTGTAAGATACATTTTCAATAGTCCAAGTACAGTTTCAGAAGAGCTTCTGACATATTCATTTACATGGATGTCCTTGTTTGCAGCTGCCTATGTGTTTGGTAAAAGAGAGCATATGAGAATGGGATTTCTTGCAGATAAGTTAAACAAAAAGAAGTTAACAATACTTAATTCTATAATTGAAATTATAATAATAGCATTTGCACTTATAGTAATGGTTTATGGTGGCATATCTATTACAAGCCTTTCAATGACACAAAAAACTGCATCGCTTGGAATTCCAATGGGATATGTATATATCGTTATTCCAATAACGGGAGTGGTTATTGCAGTATATGGAGTATTGAATGTTATATGTCTTATAAGGAAAGGAGAAGAAGCATGAGCATAGCATGGTTATCAGGTCTTATTATATTGGTTATTCTTATTATAATGCTAATAGCAGGAGCACCAATTGCGATTTCTCTTGCAGTTTCATCAATATGTGCAATCCTTCCGGTATTGTCAACAGAACCAGCACTTGTAACGGGTGCACAAAGAATATTTTCAGGAATATCAGTATTTAATCTGATTGCTATTCCATTTTTTATTCTTGCTGGTAACATAATGAATAAAGGTGGAATTGCCATAAAACTTATTAATTTTGCAAAGATATTTACAGGAAGAATACCTGGTTCTCTTGCACATACAAATGTTGTAGCTAATATGCTTTTTGGTGCAATATCAGGTTCAGGTACAGCGGCAGCTTCAGCTATGGGGGCTATTATAGGACCAGTTGAGGAGGAAGAAGGATATGATAAAAACTTTTCTGCAGCTGTTAATATAGCAACAGCACCCACTGGTCTGCTTATACCACCTAGTAATGTAATGATTACGTTTGCAATGGTGAGTGGTGGAACTTCAATAGCCGCATTATTTATGGCAGGTTATATCCCTGGAATTCTTTGGGGACTTGCGTGTATGGTAGTAATCTACATATATGCAAAGAAAAGAGGATATACTAGCAGCAAACGTTATTTAATCAAGGAAAAGACTAAGATAATACTTGAAGCATTACCTTGCCTTCTTATGATTATTATCGTTATCGGTGGTATTATTGGTGGCATATTTACAGCAACAGAGGGTGCAATCGTTGCGGTTGTATATAGTCTTATACTTTCGCTTGTATTTTATAAGTCTATTAAAGTAAATGAACTTCCAAAGCTTCTTATGGACAGTGCGGAAATGACAGGAATAATTATTTTCCTTATCGGTGTATCAAGCATAATGTCGTGGGTAATGGCATTTACAGGAATTCCAGCAGCTATATCAGGAGTAATGCTTAGTATCAGCAGCAACAAGTATGTTATTCTTCTTATAATAAATGTTATTCTTCTGATTGTCGGAACATTTATGGATATGACACCAGCCTGCCTTATATTTACACCTATATTTCTTCCAATATGTCAGGCAGTTGGTATGAATACAATTCATTTCGGTATTATGATGATATTTAACTTATGTATCGGAACAATCACACCTCCGGTGGGAACAACCCTTTTCGTAGGTGTTAAGGTAGGTAAGACAAAGATAGAAGATGTTATAAAGCCTTTACTTTATTATTTCGCAGCAATATTTATTGTACTTTTACTTGTAACTTATATACCGGCTATTTCGTTATGGCTTCCGGGATTATTAGGATATGTAAAGTAGAAGATTGTTATATAAAATGGTACTTGAAAAATAGTAAAGAAGTTATGTAAAATATATCAGTCCACAGAGGAGATGTAATCTGTGGGCTGGTATATTTTTTATTTGTAATTAGATATTTTATATAAAGAAATGATTATGTATTGAAGTAATATTATAACTTGCAGTCGCAAATTGGTATATATTATGTATATTAGGTGCTTTAGAATAATGTATTGTGGTAATGTTGAGTTGTATTATATAATAATATATTTATAAAGAAGTGCAGGATTATAAGAAGTATATTTGAAATGTAGAAGAATGTAGTGGTGGAGAAAAATGGGTAATAAAGAGAATAGTAATATAGACGATAATATAAATAACAACTTAAATGATATTAAAAATAATAATACCAATAGCAGTACAAATAATAACATAAATTATATTAGTAGTAACAGGAAAGCTTACTTTCACCTTCCCGGTCTGTTTGAATTCTATGAGTTTTATAAAGTATTCCTGTCATTGTTTTATGAGCACAGGGAGTATTTTTATGACTGGTGTGATATAGGTTCTATATATGGTGCACCAGCGGATTGCATATGGGGCGGCGGGCGTGCCGGCTTTGGAGATAGTGAGGCAGAAAAAGTATTTTCACTTATGGCACAATATGGAATATCGGCAAGACTTACATTCAGCAATTCGCTTATCAGGAAGGAACATCTGGCAGATGTGAAATGTAATAAGTTGTGTGAATTATTAAAGGCGGCTTCGAAATTGCATAGTGATTATAAGGTTACATCTGAATATGCGTCTAAAGATTATTCTATAGATAATTCGATAAGAGATACTGCATTTAAAAATGGAATTATAGTTCACTCAGATATTCTGCTTGACTATTTAAAAAATAAATATCCAGAGTTTTGTTTCGTTTCATCTACAACCAAGGTACTAACAGGTTATAATGATTTGCTGAACGAGGTAAACAGAGATGATTTTAGTTATGTTGTGCCAGATTTCAGGTTGAATAGATGCTTTGATAAGCTGGGGACGATGACACAGGAACAGAAAGATAAGATTGAATTTTTATGTAACGAGTGCTGCTGGATTGGCTGTTATGACCGTAAAGCCTGTTATGAGACTGTAAGCCGTATGAATCTGGGCGAAAATTGCAACGGGCATATATGTGTGTCGCCTGAAGCAGGCGATGGATATAGATTTTCCAAGGCAATGCACAACCCGGCATTTATAAGTGTAGATGATATCAGGAATATATATATGCCTATGGGATTTACCAATTTTAAAATAGAGGGCAGAAGCCTTGGAAGTGCACTGGTGCTGGAATTTCTTCTTTATTATATGACTAAGCCGGAATACCAGATAAATGTAAGAGAAGAGATATATCTTGATAATATGCTTGATATATTTTAATACGAATATTGCGAGTATAATTTTAATAATATTTAGGATATTAAAAATATTGAAAATAAATAATAATATACAATATTTATCAAAAAAAAGGAGAATAATACTATGAAAAACTCAGCTGTTCAAAGTGCTGTTACACAGAATATTAATATGTTAAATAAGTTACATATGGCTATGATTGAATTATATAAGGGGGATTCCAGAAGAATACAGCATTTCTGTAAAGTTCATAGTTATGCCAGGTTGATTGCCCAGATGGAAAATGTAGATTACAAGACTTTGTTTATTATTGAAACAGCGGCACTGACACACGACATAGGGATTCATACATGCGAAGAAAAATATGGAGAGTGTGGCGGCAGGTTGCAGGAAAAGGAAGGACCTGCACTAGCTAAAGAGCTTCTTGAAAGACTTGGATTTGAAACAGACATTTCAGAAAGAGTGCAGTATCTGATTGCACATCATCATACATATAGTAATATTGATGGAATTGATTACCAGATACTTGTTGAGGCTGATTTTCTTGTAAATATGTATGAAGATGGTGTGTCAAAAGATGCAGTGTTAAAGGCTTACAATAATATTTTTAAGACAAAATATGGGAAATATATATGTAAGGATATGTTCTTAATTGATTGAAAAAATGTTGATAAAAATATAAGTATGTAAGGTATATGATTATGAGAATCAACACATAATACATATGTATAAGAGATTGCAATGTAAATTAACAATCCTAATTCATAGTGGTGGCAGAATTGATTTCTGATATGCACATCGCAAAATAACCAGATTAAGAAAAGAGGCATATGTATGTTGTTGACTGAAAAAGAAATGTCGGTATTAAAGGATCTTCAGACACAGGAAAAGAATTGTATTGATAAATACGAGAAGTATGCAGGACTTGCAAAGGACGATGAGTTAAAACAGCTTTTTGAAGAGCTTAAGAAAAAGGAGCAGGAACATTATAAGACGATAGGTCAGATTTTAAATGGTGAAGTGCCATCCTGCGATTGTAATGATACAGCAGGAAAGGACTATCAGCCAAAGGGCAGTTATTCAAAGAGTGAAGAGTCAGAGGATAAAAAGAATGACTGTTTTCTTGCAACAGACAGCATAGGAACAGAAAAGCTTGTATCAGGTGAATATAATTCCAATGTATTTGCGTGTACTTTAACATCTATAAGAAAAGTGCTTGCAGATATAGAGATAGAAGAACAAAATCACGCTGAAATGCTTTATAAGTATAAAATGGCGAATGGTATGCAGTAGATAGTTTGATAACTACATTAAAAACAAAGAAAATAAGTAAATACTCAGAAAAAAATAATCAAAATATAAAACGCTATGTTATCATTGTGTGATTTCATAGCGTTTTATTAAACACCACGGTTATTTAACAGCTGAATTATTTTTCTCGTCAGCTTCTTTAGTAGCCTGATGGTCTATTCGGCATCCGAATATAATACCGCCAACAATTAATAAAACAACAATTCCTACAGTTATATTTCCAACCATATAATACTCCTTTTCTGATTTAATTAAGTTAATATTTCAATTCGTTAAATTTAATGTTTAGCCAAATTATATTGTACTGTCAGCTAACTGTATATTTAGCTGACTGCACAGTTAGTCTGTTCAGATTAGTCAAATAAAGAGATTTTATATTTAACTGCTCTGAATATTTTATAGATTATGGTTACTACAATGCCTAAAGTTATGCCTAAAGTAGAACCAACAGCTATAAGACCGCCTATAGCTATGCCTATATATGTTAAAATGTTCATAATATCTCCATTCTTATAAAATGTATTAAATTGTTGCAATATATATTGAGGCTGGTTTATTACAAATATACACATTTTATACATAATTATTTATTGCATATTATATGAATTCATTTTGAGATAATTATTTTGAACCATCCTTTTTATGGATATAATCAACAATAATCGTTGAATAAGATGGATTGATATCCAAAGAATAATTAAATGAATATATATGATAGAAATTGTCAATATTAAAGTTATTATGTAAAATGACAGCGGCAATTGAGCGTATTAATAGACGTGTTCCCATTCTTGGCAACACATTTTCTGAAGTAATAGCTGTCTGATTACCAAGCATCTCTGATGTACATGGTCTGTAATCATTTATAGAAGATTTTGGCGTAGTAATAAGCTGGAAATCGTGGAAATCAGCTTCTGTTTCATACGATATCTCAGTGAGAGCAGTCTGCACATTGTAGAAACACAGTCCGCCAAAGAACATTGCTATTATAAATATGCAGCTTAATAAGCGTAAACATCGTTTCTTCATAACAATACCGCCAATCCTTTCTATAGTCTGTTAATATGAAGATAATAGCATATTAAGAAAATTTTGTTAATAGTCAATTAGCAGGATAATAGATTAATTGCTGTTAGTTTATATCAAAAAATATGTCATACAATACGGTATATAAAATATAGTAAAAAAATGCTGGACAAATGTCATACAATAATGTAATATTAATCAAGTCGGGTGACCGATATAACAAATAAGCAGTCGTGGCGGAATTGGCATACGCGCTAGACTAAGGATCTAGTCCATATTGCTTGGGTGCGGGTTCAAGTCCCGCCGACTGCACTTGATTAAGGAACTCAGCGAGAGTTCCTTTTTTGTTGCATAATAGTATATGTTCCATATTGGATAAAGCTATGAATAAAACATTTAAAGTAGTATTCTTTTAATATATTAATTATAAAAACACTTGCATATTATAAATTTATATGATATTCTTTATATAAAGTATACTTAATGAATTAATTCTATACACCAATACAATATATGTCCCAGTTAATCCCAATATTTAATAATAATAATCCCGATATATAAATTATATAATAAATATTATAACAATGTGAAAATTGAGAAGAAACACCGTTATCCTAATAATATAAGAAATAACATAGTTATAATGTAAGAATAATAAAAAATAGCGTAACAGCCATAATTAATTACAGTAATGATATTTGCTGTTACAATAAATGTTTAACTATAGTTTAGTGAATGATGCGGAAAGGAAATAGAATTTGCAAAAAAGAACGAAAAGATATAATTATAGGATTTTTTTACTTAATACATATATGAATAATAATAAATTACGTTTAATAATATTAAAATGTAAGCCGTTAAAGACTGCATTTATAAGAATTACAGCAATAATGCTGTTTATTATATGCGGCGTAACAGAGTGTATGGCGGACGTTAATACATCAGCATTTTTACATAAAAAAGATGTTATTGATTTGAATAATAATAGTATTGAATTTACATACTGGGACGGCTGCGATCACAAGATTAAGACAAAGAATTATACAATATCATCAGACTGGCGCAATGCTATGCTTATATGGAGTGAGGATTTAACAGGGACAATAGGCACTAATACGACAATATATGGACCATATACATGGCTTCCGGCGGGAGATTACAGAGTAAGCTTTAAGCTTACTGCATATGGGTGGAATACTTTGAAATATTGGGATATAGGAGTTAATTTTGGACAGCAGAATACGGGATACCGCAACAAGTATGACAGGTCAAATTGTCAGATTAATGCTGACACAACAGTGAGCGACATAGTGTGTGGAGGTAATGATACAGGAGGTAATTTAGATTATACTATTCATACTAATGGTGACAGTGCAGATTATGAGTTAAGGACATATTTTAACAGGGATGTTGATTTTGGGATTGGTGCACCTGAACACGAACTTGGTAAGATAGGACAATTTATAAGAGAGATTACGATATGTTCTCTGGATAGTAATACCATATATTATGATGCAGATGGTGGATTGCTTGATAAGGAGGAAGCAGGGACACTTACTGATACGAACTGGGGAGCTGAAAGAGGAGATGTATCAATTCCGGCTAAGGAAGGATATATATTTGAGGGGTGGTATGGTTATAGTAAAGCATCTAATACAACTTCTAACAGGGACGAGCTTACATTTGATACAGACAGTGAATATGTTATGCTGTGGGATAGCAAGGGCAAGGCTTGCAGTAATGTATTAAAAGAAGCCAGCTACAGTGATTATACGGTATATGCCAGGTGGAAGCCGAAGGATAAAGTTATAAAATATATATCTAATACATCGTCAGTGGTAAGCAATATGCCACAGGATATTAATACGGTGTACGGTTCGGAGGTTTCATTATCGGGGCAGAGTCCGTCAAGAAAGCTGTTTAAGTTTGATGGGTGGAATACTGAGGCTGATGGGAGTGGTGATATGTATTATCCTCTGGAAGCTGTAACTGAACTTACAAAGCTTTCAGAGGACACAGTTAATCTATATGCACAGTGGAAGCAGCAAAGATTTATGTATATTAAAGCTTCATCAACGACCTATTGTGATACTCTTATTAAGAGGACACCTGATGATGAACTCTGGTATACAGGCATAGGCAGTAATACAATCCGCAGTCTGCCAGATAGTATGAATAGCTGGCAGGTGCAGAAATGGTACATTGATAAGAATGGCAGTATATATAAGGATAATTATATAAATGTATAATTACATAAAAATATAATAGTCACCCTCATCATCAGAGAATTTTTTATAGGTTGTGTGGAATACATCTTCAATAATATGTGTTTTAAGGCAGTTGGCGGGTGTGTCACTTATTGCAATCTTACGGTCGTTCATTATAACAAGATTATCAGATATTCTTATTGCATCAGATAAATCGTGTAGTACAAGAATGATTGTTTTGCCTGATTTTTTAAGTTTATTGACCATAGAGAAGAAAGTCCTCTTGCCCTCAAGGTCAAGATAAGTGACAGGTTCGTCCATAATTATAATCCGGCTGTCCTGTGCGAGTATCATAGAGAAGAATACACGCTGCCTTATTCCGCCAGAAAGTGTGTCGGTATTATCTTCAGAATAAGGCATTACATTAGTGAATTCCATTGAATTATTGACTATTTCATTATCTTTATCTGTTTTACGTCTTGTAAAGCCAAGATAAGGAAATCTACCGTGTTCTACTAATGTTCTTACAGGAAGTACAGGGATAACGGTTCTTATTTGCGGAAGAAATGCTATTCTTTTGGCTCTTTCTTTTAATGGCAGTGACAGGATATTTTCATTATCTACTGTAATAGTGCCTGCTGTAACTTTAGAACAGCCATTAAGGCACTGAAGAAGGGTTGTTTTGCCGCATCCATTAGGACCGATTATCGTTGTTATCTGTCCTTTTGGAAATGTTATATTAATATCATTTAATATATTGGTTCTGGATACGGCTACATTAACGTGTTCATATTTAAGCATTTATTCGTCTGCCTCCTTTTTTCTTTAATAAAAGGTACATAAAGAATGGACCTCCGATAAAAGCCATAATTATTCCAGCAGGAAGTTCATATGGAGCAGCTATAAGACGACCAATGATATCACATATAAGTACAAATGAAGCACCAAGCAAAGCACTTGTTGGCAGGAGGTATCTTGCATCACTTCCGAATAAAGTCCTGCATATATGAGGAACAATAAGACCTATGAAGCTTAATAGGCCAGCAAAGCTTACAACAAGACCTGCCATTATGCTTGATAATACAAGAAGAAAGAATCTTGTAAGTGGAACATTCAATCCTAAAGAGCGGGCATAGTCATCACCTAATGAAAGTATATTAAGCGGCTTGGCCAGAATGAAGGATACAAGTACAGCAGCTATAATTCCAATTGCTGGCAGTGCTATTTTGTTAAATGTAAGTCCGGATAAAGTACCCATAAGAAAAGAAGTGATATTAAGGGTTATATCTGTATTTATTAATTTGATAGTGTTAATACCTGCATTAAGAAAGGAAGATACAGTTATTCCGGCAAGTATAATGGTTGTTCGTGAGCTGTCAGCCATATATGCAAGTGCATATATGGCAAGTGTTGTTAAAAGTGCACCTACAAATGAAGCTATAGATGTGGCATATCCTGAATGAGGGAATAACATCATAGCAAGCATTACAAAGAAGCCTGCACCGGAATTGACACCTATTGTATTAGGACTTGCAAGTGCATTATTCATAACGCCCTGAAGGATAACACCAGCAACAGAAAGTCCCATACCGGCAATAATGGCACCAAGCATACGAGGAAGACGTATGTTCATTATTAATATGTAAGTCAGAGAAGTCTTGTCGGGGGTAAAGAAGCATTTTAGTATATCTGCTGGATTGATATATACGCTTCCTAGCATAACGCTTAGAAAAGAAGCTGTTATTAAAAGTCCAAAGAGCAATATATATATGTATATATGTCTTGAACGGCTGTTTGATTTTGAGTTGGTTTTATTGGTCATAGTTGTTATTTTCCTTATAATAAATATATGTGAATAGAGTATCATAAACCGCTAATTTATTCAATTCATATTTACATACCAAATTTATATGAAATAACTATTGACAAATATTAACATAAGGGTTAAAATTCAATTCATATTAAACAAGTAGGTTTGTAGTTTATACGAAATGGAGATAATGATATGAGATTTAATACAGCTTTACTTCATGGCGATTTCAGAGGAGATAAGAATACTGGTGCGACACAGACACCTATATATCAGTCAAGTGCATTTGAGCATGCGAGTGCTGAGACACTCGAGAAGATATTTAATAATATGGCACCTGGATTTTCATACAGTAGAATTAGCAATCCAACAATAGAAGCATTTGAGAAAAGAATGACAGTTCTTGAGGGCGGTGTTGCGAGTGTTGCCTGTTCATCAGGTATGGCAGCAATAACGAATGCCTTTACTAATATATTACAAAGTGGTGACGAGATTGTATGCAGTGCAAGCTTATATGGCGGAAGCATTGATTTATTCAGGGATTTAGAAAGCTTTGGAATTAAGACACATTATGTTAATAATAATGATGTGGAACAGTTCAGAGCAGCTACGAATGAGAATACTAAGCTGTATTTTGCAGAGACAATTGGTAACCCAAGACTTGATGTAACAGATATCAGATTAATAGCTGATGAAGCTCATAGGGCAGGCGTTCCATTTATCGTTGATAACACAGTTGCTACAGCATATCTTATTAAGCCAATAGAGTATGGTGCGGATATAGTTGTTAATTCAACATCGAAGTATGTTAATGGCAATAGTAATTCAATCAGTGGTGTCATAACTGATTCTGGTAATTTTAAATGGGATATTATAAAATATCCTGGTATGAAAGATTTTAAGAAATATGGTCCATATGCGTATACAGCCAAGTTAAGAAATGGAATATATCGTAATACAGGGGCTTGCTTATCACCACAGAATGCATTTTATAATATTCTTGGAATGGAGACACTTGGAATAAGAATGGAACGTGTCTGTAGCAATGCAATGATATTAGCCAAGTATCTTAATGATAATTATGGTAATCTTAGTGTTAATTATCCTGGACTTGAGAATAGCGAATTCTATAATATTGCTAAGAAAGAACTTAACAATGGGTTTGGTGGCATAATAACAATCCGTACAGGAAGCAAGGAGAAAGCATTTAAGTTTATTAATGCATTACAGATTCCTCTTAACGTATCTAATATAGGTGATACTAAGACATTGGTTATACATCCAAGCTCAACAATCAGTGCTCACAGCACAGAGGAAGAGAAGAAGATTGCTGGTGTATATGATGATCTGGTGAGAATAAGCGTAGGAATAGAAGATGTGCAGGACCTTATAGAAGATTTCACACAGGCGTTAAAAGCAGCTAATTAAATATCAAAAAACGACTAAGAAAAGAATAGAAATGAGGTAGAATTATGGCTAAGATTGATTATGCAGCACTTAAAAAGGGCGGATTTATGAGACAGAAGCAGAAAGGATATTTTTCATTAAGAATACAGGTAGTTGGTGGTAATCTTACATCTGAGAATATCAGAGCTGTAGCTGATGTAGCTGATAAATATGGAAAAGGCTATGTACATATGACATCAAGACAGGGTGTTGAAATTCCATTTATTAATTTTGAAAATATCGAAGAAGTTAGAGCAGCTTTAGCAGATGGTGGTGTTAAGCCGGGTGTATGTGGACCAAGAGTTCGTACAGTTACTGCTTGTCAAGGTAATGAAGTCTGTCCAAGCGGCTGTATTAATACATATGAACTTGCTAAGAAGCTTGATGAACATTACTTCGGAAGAGAACTTCCACATAAATTTAAGTTTGGCGTAACAGGTTGTCAGAATAACTGTCTTAAGGCAGAGGAGAACGATATCGGTGTTAAAGGTGGTATGGACGTAACCTGGGTAGAAGATAAATGTATCAATTGTGGCGTGTGTGAGAAAGCTTGTAGAATGGGTGCTATAAGCTGTGCTAATAATACAGTTACTATTGATAGAACTAAGTGTAATAACTGTGGACGTTGTGTAAAGGCTTGTCCTACAGAAGCTTGGGAAGGCCAGAGTGGTTATATTGTATCATTTGGTGGATTATTTGGTAACCAGATATACAAAGGCGAACAGCTTCTTCCACTTATTAAAGATGAAGAGACACTTTTCAGAGTAACAGATGCAGCAATCGGCTTCTTTGAAAAGAATGCTAACCCAGGAGAGAGATTCAGACTTACATTACAAAGAGTAGGTGAGGATGAATTTAGAAAAGCTATTAAAGCTGCTTACGAGGGTAAATAATAAAATTTATAGTCAAAAATTATAAATTCATATATGTTTACACTATAAGGTTTTTGAACTTATATTGTTAAGAAAAAGGAGGACTAATATGGAGATTGAAGGAATTAAGATTGACGATACAGTAGATATTACAGATAAGGTTTGCCCACTTACATTTGTAAAGGCAAAGGTTGCTATCGATGAATTAGATGATGGTGAAGTTATTGCAATCCGTATGAATGACGGAGAGCCGGTAGCTAATGTTCCAAGAAGTATTAAAGATGAGGGACATCAAATCCTTAAACTTGTTAATAATAATGATGAGACATATACACTCATTGTTAAAAAAGTTGAAGAATAAGGAGAAGATTTATGGCTGAGAGAATAAAGTTATCAGATTTTGAAGAGAAGGTATTAAATAGTTCAGTTCCAGTTCTTGTTGATTTTTATTCAGACAGTTGTGTTCCTTGCAAAAGGCTTGCACCAGTTGTTGGAACAGTGGAAGATGAGAGGGCAGAAAGCCTTTCGGTATACAAGGTTAATATTAACTTTGATGCAGATGCAGCTTCTGAATATGAAGTAACAGCAGCACCTACACTTGTTCTTTTTAAAGATGGAAAGGAAACTGCAAGACATACAGGCGTATTTAGAAAAGATGAACTTACAAGCTGGATAGATGCTAATATTTAATTAATTTTAATAAAAAATAATTATGCCTAAGAGGCAGGAAAGAGGTTTAATATGCAGTTAACAGTATCAGGAGTAAAGAAAGAATATGAAGAGGGAATTACACTTCCAAAGCTTTTTGAAATTGAAAATGTTGAAACACCAGAATATGTTACAGTTTCAATCAACGAAGAATTCATTCCAGGAGACCAGAAAGAAACATACCAGTTAAAAGATGGTGATAATGTTGAATTCTTATACTTTATGGGTGGCGGACAGAGATAATTATAATAGTGTAATTAACTATAATGTCACAAGATAGTATTAAAATATCAGATTCAAGTAAGAATTACTTTAAAAGGAGTAAGATCTACTTTAAAAGGAGGTATATATGGCTTTAACAGATGAGCAGATAGAACGTTATTCACGTCATATCATTTTAAAAGAAGTTGGTGCTAAGGGACAGAAGAAGCTTCTTAATGCCAAAGTGCTTATAATAGGTGCAGGTGGACTTGGAGCACCAGCAGCTATGTATTTAGCAGCAGCAGGTGTTGGAACAATAGGAATTGCAGATGCGGATGAGGTAGATCTTAGTAATCTTCAGAGACAGATAATACATCAGACAGCAGATGTAGGCAAAGCAAAGGTTCAGTCAGCTAAAGAGACAATTAATGCTATGAATCCAGATGTAACAGTTAACACATATAGAGAATTCATTACAAGTGATAACATAATGGATATTATCAAGGACTATGATTTCGTAATCGATGGAACAGATAATTTCCCAGCTAAGTTCCTTATTAATGATGCCTGTGTAATGGCTAAGAAGCCATTCTCTCACGCAGGAATAATCAGATTTAAGGGTCAGCTTATGACTTATGTTCCGGGAGAAGGACCTTGCTACAGATGTGTATTTAAAAATCCACCACCAAAGGATGCAGTACCTACATGCAAGCAAGCAGGTGTTATCGGAGCTATGGGTGGTGTTATCGGAAGCCTTCAGGCTATGGAAGCAATCAAGTATATACTTGGTGTAGGGGATTTACTTACAGGTCATCTCCTTACATATGATGCTATAACACAGGAATTCCATAAGATTAAGTTGCCATCTGATACTGATGGCTGTGCTGTATGTGGAAAGCATCCAACTATCACAGAACTTATTGATTATGAGCAGGTAGTTTGTGAAGACCACTAATAATTATATCCAATCATAAGGACAATAAGGAGGCGTCACAAAGTGATTACATTTAATAAGAGTGATTTTGATACAATACTTGAATATGCTAAGAAGAATCTTCCAGAGGAGGCTTGTGGTCTTATTGGAGGAACAATAGAAAATGGAGATAAGCACATAAAAAAGATATATCTTCTTACTAATATTGACCATTCCAATGAGCATTTTTCAATGGATCCTAAGGAACAGTTAGCGGCAGTTAAAGATATGAGAGCTAATGGTTTAGTTCCTCTTGGCAACTGGCATTCACATCCAGAGTCACCATCAAGACCATCTGATGAGGATAAGAGACTTGCATATGACAGCAAAGCAAGTTATATGATACTTTCACTTATGAATATAGATGAACCAGTGCTTAATTCATTCCATATTGAAGGCAATGTATCAAATAAAGAAGATCTGAGAATAATATGATAAAGCATTGAGCCGTGCCGTAATAAACTATTAACCATTGCTGTGCTTGCACAAAGCGATGGTTAATAGTTTATTACGATAGGGCGAAAGCCCGGCAGTTCCATAAAGCTTTGCTTTATGGAACGTGCACGGCGAAAAAGGCGTTGTGCGCGGCGAAAAGCCGGCGTGCACGGCGAAGAAGGCATTGTGCACGGCGAAGAAGCGAATAAATAGTAGTTCAGTGCGATAGGAATGGAGATTTATTATGAGTAATCTAACGGATATTTCAGATGTTATTATTATAGGAAGTGGTCCGGCAGGACTATCTGCTGCTATATATGTTGTCAGGGCTGGATTATCAGTTAATGTTATAGAGAAAGAATTTATGGGAACAGGACAGATAGCTGACAGCAGTAAAGTAGATAATTATCTTGGTATTCCAGCAATAAGCGGTTATGACCTGGGCGAAAGTTTCAGGGAACACGCACTTTCGCTTGGAGTAACAATAGAAGATAATAATGTTACCAGACTTACCCCTGTTGATGACATATGGGAATTAGAGTTATCAGACGGAAGCACTAAGAAAGCCCGATGCGTAATATATGCGGCTGGCTGTAGCCATAAAAAGTTACAGGCAGAGAATGAAGAACAGTATACAGGCAAAGGAATATCATATTGTGCCGTATGTGACGGAGCATTTTATAAGGATAAAGATGTCACAGTAGTAGGTGGCGGTGACACAGCACTTTCTGATGCACTTTATCTTTCAGATATATGTGCCAACGTATATATTATACACAGAAGGGAAGAATTCCGTGGAGCGGCTTCACTTCTTGCAAAGTTAAAGGAACGTACGAATGTGCACATATGCACTAACAGAACAGTAAAGAAAGTGGAAGGCAGTAATAATCTTGAGAGGATAATACTTGATAATGATACAGGCATTGACGTTAATGGATTATTTGTTGCCGTTGGAATGAGCCCACAGACAGAGCTTCTTAAGGGTATTGCAGAACTTGATAATTCAGGATATGTAATAGCAGGTGAAGATTGTGTTACATCAGCCAGAGGTTTATTCGTGGCAGGTGATGTCAGAACGAAAATATTAAGACAAGTAATAACAGCCGCAGCAGATGGTGCTATGGCAGCAACACAGGCAGTACAGTACCTTAGATAAAAGGTATGTACTGCCTGCTGGTATTTATATATGTATAGCCTGGCTGTGTATATTTATATAATATGTATTTATTGTATACTTATTATGTGTTTACTATAAATATTACTAAATATATTTAACACAATATACATTTATTATATATCTAATATATTGCTATAGATATTACTGCGTATATTTATACAATATGTATTTATTATATATATTTATTGTATCTATTATATCTAGTTATTTAGTGCGTTATAGCTTCATATATATAATCAAGAACCTTTATGTTATCTTTTTCGTGTAAAATATCGTGGCGCATATTATTAAATATCATTATATCTTTTATATTAAATCCCTGTTTGGTCATTAAATTTACGGTAGTTTTAATATTTTTTCCATACTCACTTACAGCATCATCACTGCCGCTAAGAATATATACAGGTGCCAAGCTTGCTGTCTTAGCCTTTTTAGATACACAGTTAATCATTCCTGATAATAGTTCATACATAAGGCTTGCTGTAATCTGTGCTGGAATATGAGGGTCGTTAAGATATTTATCACGTTCTTCTTCATTATAGAGAAGCCAGTCTGCACGCGATGTAGCATTTTTAATCTTATTATTGTACATTCCAAATGCAATGAACTGTATAAGCGGACTGCAATTCTGTCCGTTAGCCTGCATACAGGCGTGGTCGATATAACTTCTTATTGCTTTGAGAATAAAACGTGGCTGAGAACCAGTTCCGATAAGGAAACATCCGTCAATCTTAGTCCTTAAGTGAGGAGATAAAAGCATATCCCTTACGATGAATGAGCCCATAGAGAAACCAACAATATAATAAGGAAGTTTAGGGTAGCGTTTCTTCATTTCGGTGTAGCAGGTATGAACGTCTTTAACCACATATTCCCAGCTTCCTTTCTTGCCAAGATATGCTTTCCTGCTGCCATTCTGTAGTGAGTGGCCGTGTCCTATAATGTCAATACCGCATACAACGTATCCTTTGCTTGTAAAATACTGGGCAACTTTGTCATATCTTCCCATATATTCTGTTATTCCGTGTACAAGCTGTATTACGCCGATTGGTTTGCTTTCAGCTTTCCATACAGCTGCCTGTATAGTTGTCTTATTATCCGATGATTTAAAATTAAACATATATAACCTCAATTCTTAGCCAGTAGGCCTTTGGTACTAAAAAGCATTATACGACAAAATATTTAATAAAACTACATAAAAATTGCTAATTAAAACATATAATTATTTATTGAAAAAGAATAATAAATGTGTTATAGTCAGTATCCGTCTGAATGGCTTGATTTGCTTAATAAAATAAAGAATATCGAGGTATATATGGGTAACGATAATACAAAAGCACTAAGCGGTATGGATATGACTACAGGTTCGATACCGGTTAAAATACTAAAGTTCAGTATTCCACTTATGCTGGCACAGATTTTGGAAGTTCTGTTTAATATGTCAGATGTGGCAGTTGTTGGTAAATTTTCAAGTTACGAGGCACTTGGAGCAGTTGGCTCTACATCATTGCTTGTAACATTATTTACAGGATTTCTTATAGGTATGGGATGTGGTGTCAATGTAAGAGTTGCACAGCAGCTTGGTGCAGGTCAGAAAGAAAATGTACGAAAGACTATTCATACATCATTTCTTCTCTGTCTTATTGTAGGACTTACAGCACTGGTTCTTTGTATATTGGGTGCTGAATTCTTCCTGTCACTTATGAATACTAAAACAGAGCTTATAGATGGGGCGGTGCTTTATTTTAGAATATACGCACTTGGTATGCCGGCTATGGCTATATATAACTTTGGTAATGCGGTTATGAGTGCGAGCGGAGATACTAAGAAGCCTCTTATATATCTTACGTTTGCAGGCGTTGTGAATGTATGCCTTAACCTTATACTTGTTATAGGGATAGGTATGGCTGAGGATGGTGTCGCATTTGCTAGTATAACAGCCCAGTACATATCAGCAATACTTGTAGTGGTTAATCTGTTAAGAAGAAGTGACACAGACAGATGCCGGTTAAGAGTAAGAGAATTAAAGCTTTATCCGGGTGTGCCAAAGGTAATACTTATGCTTGGAATTCCAGCAGGTATCCAGAATGCTATATTTGCTATGGCTAATCTATTTATCCAGACAGGTGTTAATTCATTCAGTGCGGTCATGGTGTCAGGAAATGCCGCCGCCGCTAATGCAGATATGCTTATATATAATGTTATGATGGCTTTTTATACTGCGTGCTCAAGCTTTATGGGACAGAATATGGGAGCTTGTAACAAGAAACGAATGTTAAAAAGCTACCTTATAAGTATGGCTTATGCTTTCTTAGCGGCGGCGGTACTTGGAGGACTTCTTATAATATTTGGAAGACAGTTCCTGTCATTATTTACAAGTGAACCAGAAGTTATAGATGCAGGTATGCAGAGGATTATGATTATGGGCTTATCGTATGCTGTATCCTCATTTATGGATTGTACGATAGCGGCATCAAGAGGACTTGGCAAGACTATAGTTCCAACAATAGTGGTTATTATAGGTTCGTGTGTGTTCAGAGTAGCATGGGTGTATACAATATTTGCACATTTCCACACTATACCATCATTGTTCCTGTTATATCCATGTTCGTGGATAATTACAGCTGCCGCAGAGATAACCTATTTCGTGCATATATTTAAGAAAGTGACATTTTAAGGATAGTTACATTATGATTGCCACATAATATGTGTTAATAATATCTATATTCAGGTTCATCATCTGTAAGTTATAGCAATAACAATGCAGGACAGATTCGTTTCTTTGTTGCTGACAGCAAGGATTCGTTAATGGATACTGAAAAAGTAACTAACAAGTATGGCAGCTATACAGATTATGACTGCTATAATGTATTCAATGATGATGTAGTAAATGGTATTATTTCAAATAATAATGGTTATACATATTATAGCAGTGCATACTATGCAGGTGATAAGATTAGCTTATCAAAAGAAGCAGCAGAAAAGCTTATATCAGCAAGACGTAGAATTTCTGTGACAGCTTTTGATAAAGCTAGTAAGATATCTGGAATGACTGTTGAATTCGATGGCTATTTCCTTAATAATGAAGCTGTTTCTGTAGATATACCTAAGATTACATTAAGTAAAGATGCAAGCACATTATCAACTACATTTGCAGGCGGAACACCTGAATATGTATATAAGGTAGGAACTATACCATCAATTAAGGGCGTAAGCTTTAGAAGCACATTTTACAATTCAGGTGATGGAAGATTTAACGTATATGCTGTAGATGATGGAAGCTGTATTCCAGTGGTACAGAGAACATACGGATATACAAGGAACTTTACAGAAAGTGATTCTAATAGTGAATACTTCACAATATCTTTAGATAATGATAACTTTATAAAGACTGCAACAGTATCAGGTGGAGATTATGATGGTACAGAATATTCATATATTGCTAATCCTGATGTTCAGACAATAAAGAATATCGTTAAATACAATGCTAAGAAAAATATATCATCATCAATTAATGTATGCACAGATAAGGTTACATTTGATGCTGAGACAATTAATATGATTAAGAATGCTGAGGATGCAGGCATAACAGTTAACTTCTATGATTCTAACATCGGAAGAAGTGCAGGTTCAGCTACAACTTCAACATACAAGCTTGAAAATGTTGAAGCTAAGGATGTTACTATAGAAAGACCAGCAGTTGAAATTACATCAAACAATGCTGATTTTGAAAAGGTTATGGATCCAACATTAGCAGTAAGATATGTATCAGCAAGCAGTGCATTAGCAGATGGATTTACATATAGATTTACTGATCCAACTGTATTAAATGCTAAGTTTGATAATGAACAGACTTATGTAAAGCTTTCATTAGTAGATGGTAAATTAGTGAGAAGCGGATCTTTAGTTCCAAGCAGAACTATCGTTGTAGAAAAGAATACATATGCTTTAGTTCGCTCGGCAGATTATTCAACACCAGGTGATACACCAAGTACACCTAGTGACACACCAAGTACACCTAGTGACACACCAAGCGAACCAGAACAGCCAAGTGAGCCAGAGCAGCCAAGCCAGCCAGAACATCCTGCTCAGCCAGAGCAGCCATCTGATAATGGCGATACAACAGGCAAGAATGTTGAAGCAGAAGTTATCTCTGCGGATAAGCTTACTAATGTAGAAAATGTAAACAACGAACTTACAGAGCGTTTAACTAATTCATCTCTTTCAGAGGTAAGCATTGTAAGTGCCAAAGCAGCTCCTACACTCAGCTCTAATGTATTCTCTAAGATGAAGGAAAACCAGAAAGACATTACAGTTGGTGTAACAGATGAGAATAACAGACTCCAGTATCAGTGGAAGTTCAACAGTGATACAATTACACAGCCAGATATGGATATTGATTTAACAATTTCATTTGATACAGATAGAGAAAATGAGGTTAAGGAAATTACAGGACGTGATGATCTTATGTATCTTTCATTCAGTCATCACGGAGCATTACCTGGACCAGCTACAATCAAGACATATGTTGGTAACAAATATAAGGATGGAGATATAGTATACCTCTACTACTTCAATGAAGAACAGAACAGAGTTGAATCAGTAGGCGGTGTTAATAAGGGGCTCGTTGTTAAGGACGGATATGTTGAGTATACAATTACCCACTGCTCATTATACTTCTTATCACAGGATACAGCAGAAATAATTAAGGCTGTTGACCCGGATACAGCAGATAATAATGGACAGGTAGCAGATGTGGCTGATACAGCAAATGATTCAGCTGCAACAGGAGATACAACAAGAGTATTCTTATATGTTCTTGAAACATTAATGGCTGCAGTATTAGTTGCAGGACTTGTAGTTGCTGATGTGAAGAAGAACAGAATTAACAGGTAATTAAACAGCTATAATATAAAACAGCCGGTATAATGATAGATTAAATAGCTATCATTAACCGGCTGTTATTATATTAGCGTCATATATTACTTAATGGCTTCTGCCAGCTTGTACATATTGGCAATATCTTCATCTTTCATAGTAGACTTGATAGTTACTGTATCGCCACATATAGTTATGTTCTTCATTCCCTCAAATGCTGTCTTCATACATTTGCCGGCAGTAGGTGCCCACGAACCATTTTCGATGATTCCGACTTTACGGTTCTGGTAAGCTTTGTGGGAAAGACGGTTAAGGAAGTCCTCCATAGGTGGGAATACACCACCATCATAAGATGCTGCAGCAACAATAAGTCTGCTGTATCTGAAAGCATCTTCAATGGCTTCTGCCATATCATCCCTTGTAAGGTCGGTAAATGCAACTTTGTTATATCCCTGTTCTTTAAGGATATTAACCATCTTTTCAGCGGCTGTCTTAGTATTGCCGTGGATAGAAGCACAGGCTACAAGTACTCCATCATCTTCAGGTTCGTAACTGCTCCATGTAAGATATTTTCCAATGTAGAATTCAAGGTTCTCTTTAAGTACAGGGCCATGCAGAGGGCATATAGTCCTGATATCAAGTGCGGCGGCTTTCTTGAGTAAAGTCTGTACAGGTGCACCATATTTTCCTACTATATTAAAATAGTATCTTCTTGCTTCGCAAGTCCAGTCCTCAGAAGCACTTAATGCACCAAATTTGCCGAAAGCATCAGCAGAGAAGAGTACTTTTTCAGTTGTTTCATATTCAAGCATAACCTCTGGCCAGTGAACCATAGGAGCCATAATGAATTTCAGGTTGTGAGTTCCTAATGATAATTCCTGTCCCTCTGCAACTGTAATGCATTTGTCATCAAGATTATCAATAGCAAAGAACTGAGGAAGCATAGCTTTTGCTTTAGCACTAAGTACAAGCTTAGCATCTGGATATTTGTCTGAAAGTGCTTTGATATTAGCGGCGTGGTCAGGTTCAAGATGTGAGATTACAATGTAATCAACATTTCTTCCGGCAAGAACATTAGAAAGGTTATTAAACCATTCCTCTGACTTTCTTGCATCTATTGTATCCATAACGGCTACCTTTTCATCAAGAATTACATATGAATTATAGGAAATGCCGTTAGGAATGATATATTGGCTTTCAAATAAATCCAAAGTAGTATCATCAGCTCCTATATATTTAATTGATTCAGAAATTGTAACATTACTCATAATTAAATCCTCCTTATTAATGTTTAGTAATACTTGTTAGTTGTTAATTATTTAATCTATTATTTAGTGTATTAATTAATTCATCTTGAGTATTAATATTTTCATCAGCAAGATTAATACAGGCTGTTGAAATCTCAAAAGGTATCTTATTACTTTTGAATAGAATATGTTCTGGAATGGCTGCGGCTATAAGATTATTAATTCTATTTTCAAAATCTGTGTACTTAAGATTAGTGTCTAATATAAAGAATAAATCTTTGTCGTAGCGAACAAGCATCAATTCGCCGTCAGATATGTCTTTAAAAGTATGTGTAATTAAATTGAACAGACAGCATACAATTCCATTAGAAGCGATATCACCATATTCGGCTATTGTGTCAGCAAGATTGGTAATCTTTACAAATGCTGCATTAGACTGGTGGTTCATCTCTGCCTTATATAATTCATAAGGAAGATGTTCTGAAAGATAAGAACGGTTGTAAGCACCAGTTTCCTCGTCAAGCAGAAGGCTCCTGTTGGCATTTTGTATCAGAGATATTAAAGCGTTGTTAGTATTGTCGGTTTCAAGCTGTCGGTAAGTGTATGAGAAGTGCTGGACGGTTTCAAGAACAAGCAGGGAGTTATTGACTCTTACTGGCCGCGAAGTGACATGGTATACAGTATCATCGCTTACATCAAGTTTGGATTGTATATTACCGGTAAGAAGTGTTCTTGCAGAAGTGCAGTTAATACATTGAAATATACATTTCCAAGAGTCATAACAGGAAATCGGTGTATCAGATGGTGTAAGACAAGTATCATTAATATCAATAATCTCACATTTGAATGGATTGACAAGTCGCACTACATCATATAGTGGTGATAGCAGCTCCATTTCTTTCTTTAATTCTTCAAAAGTATATTCAACAATTTCGCTCATACTTAAACCTCGTTTCCTATGTTAAAGTACATAAAGTAATATATATCATGGTGTGTTATATATATTATTCTGCATAACTTTATCTATGATATAGTGATATGAACAATGTTTTATATAGTTATATTCATATAATATGGCTGTACATATATAATTATAATAATTGATATGTGATGCAGCAATATAATAATATTAATAATATAACTCCATATGTATAATTGTGTTAATATATCCGTATTCATACATAACATAGATTGTATAAATTCTAACACATTTAATTAAACTTGCCAATTGAAAATTTGCATAAATAATAGATGATTAAACAAATTATTCGGCTTTATAGATACATTTATTGACATTTAATTATCAAAAATGTACTATCAATATAATAAGCGAAAGGACGTGGGTATATGATTGATAATGTGTTGCAGATATCAAGAGAACAGATAGAAAAAGCAATTGCGATATTAAATCCGTGTATGAATGATTATATTTATGTGTATGATTTGATAGATGATTATTATGTGATTTCGGAACATGCTGTGGAAAGGTTTATTCTTCCAGAAGACAAATTCTACGATGCAGCGGCAAAGCATAAAGAGTTCGTATATGAAGATGATTACGAAATGCTTAGTAAGGAACTTCAGGATATAAAGGATGGCAAGAAAGTATTTCATAATATGAAATACCGCTGGTTAGATAAGAACCACAATCCAATATGGATTAATTGCAGGGGAAGCGTGCTGTTTAAAGATGGAAGACCACATTATCTTATGGGCTGTATTAATGAGATTGGTGTTAAGCCTGAGGCAGATAACGTCAGTGGTCTGTTAGGGGATGTGGGACTTGCTGATTATATCAGGGAAGCATATGCGGCTTTAACACCTAAAGGTTTTATAATAAGGATAGGAATAGATAATTTCAGTGCCATTAATACCAATTATGGTATGGCTTACGGAGACTACATATTAAAGAAGACGGCAGATTGCATAGCAAATACCCTTAATTCTAATCAGAAACTTTTTAAGCTTGTATCAGATGAGTTTATGATTGTTGATTTTAGCGGCAGCAATATAACAGAAGCAATTAAAATCTATATGAATTGTAAAAAGAATGTCAATAAATTTATAGAGGACAATAATTACAAAATAATGTATACATTATCTGCGGGAGTTATTGATGCATCACACATAAAAGATGAGGACGATTCATATATAAAATTATCTGAATTCGCCTTAAAGCAGGCGAAGGACAGTGGAAAGAATACATATTATATATATAGGAATGAAGATTTTGAGCATTACAATAGAAGAAGGGTTATTAATACAGCACTTCATAATGCCGTAGATGATGATTTTGCAGGTTTTGAAGTATATTACCAGCCTATAGTTGATACAAAGACTTACAGGCTTATAGGTGCAGAAGCACTTATGAGATTTTTCATGCCTGACCCAGATGGTGGAAGCCCACAATTTGTATCACCTGTTGAGTTCATTCCGTTGCTAGAAGAAAGCGGACTTATTATACCAGTAGGCAAATGGATATTAGAGCAGTCAGCCAGACAATGTGCTATATGGACTAAGCAGATAGAAAGTTTCCGCATAAATGTCAATGTATCATATATTCAGGTCATTAAAAGTGATGTGTTAACAGATATTATGGCAGCTATCAATGACAACGGAATAAAGCCATATAATATAGGAATAGAGCTTACAGAGAGTGGTTATTTAGACTCCAATCCACATTTTAATGAATTGTGGTCAAAGCTTAAGGATAATGGTGTTGTGGTTGTTCTTGATGACTTTGGTACAGGATATTCTAATCTGCACTGCCTTAGTGATTTAAAGCCGGATTACATTAAGATTGACCGTTCATTTACAGTAAAAGCTCTTAAGAACCATTATGATTATGAATTGCTTACATATATAATTCAGATGACACACAGTCTGTCGCTTTCATTATGTATAGAAGGTGTAGAGACACCGGAGGAGCTTGATGAGTTAAGAAGAATAAATCCCGACTATATACAGGGATATTTATTTGGAAAGCCTTATCCGGCAAATGAATTCGATGAAAGATTTATGTAGTGTATCACGGGTCTTAATGAGATGTGAATATTTATGCAACGTAAAGAAAATGGTTGATTTTAGAGGTTGATATAGTGCATTTTGTCAAAAATCAGTGTATAATATCTAAAATATAGTGATACAGGGTTAGGAGAGGCTCTGCATTAGAAAAGGAGGCACTAATATAATGAAAGATAATAATTTTATAAAAAAGCTTATACTTGCGGCAGCAGCTTTTATAGCACAAATATTAATCGTTATGATTATAATATTTATATTGCTTAATAAGAATATTATTAATGTATTGACTGCTTTTGTATTAATTACAGTTGTATTTGCGATATTTGTTGTGTTAATTCTTAATATTTTAAGAAGCATAGTTGTTCTATTAAGGGGAGCAATAGCAGGTACTGCATCAAGTGATGATAAGACTGCTGAAAAGATTAAGAAGGTTTCAGCAAGAAATGATGAAGTTGGAGAAATCGTCCGCAATGTAACAGTTGCATTTGAGGGTATTACAGGAACAGTTGCTGCAATAAGAAATGCTACAGTTGAACTTGAACAGGTTTCAGAAGAATTTGTTGCAATGTTTGATACAATGCACACAGTTGCCGACAGCACCAATGCAGCGGTAACAACAATTACAGATAATACTACAGTACAGGCTGATAAGGTAGCCGATATTAAGGTAAAGACTGACTCAATAAGCAAGGCTGTTGATAATATACAGACTAATATTGAAGGGCTTAAGGAAAGCATAGATACACTTAATGAGTGTAACAACAGAGCTGCTGATATTATGAAAGAGCTTATTACAATAAGTGAAGAAAGCGGACACGCTATGGACGAGGTAAGTAATGAAACAGAGCGTACTAATGCCTCAGCCCAGGAGATTAGAAAGGTAACTGAGATTATTGCCGGTATATCTAACCAGACTAACCTTCTGGCTCTTAACGCAAGTATTGAGGCGGCAAGAGCAGGTGAGAATGGCAAGGGCTTCGCAGTTGTAGCAGAGCAGATAAGAGAGCTTGCAGATCAGTCAAGAGAGTCTACAGAGCATATTAACCAGATTGTCAATGGACTTATTGAGAATTCTAATATCAGTGTGGAAACAGCTAAGAAGGTATCGGAAGCATTTGAAAAGCAGGATGCCAAGATTAAAGATACAGAAGCTATATTTGCAACTCTTAATTCAGAGATTAACAGAGTTGGAAGTGCTGTAAGCGGCATAGCGGCAGAAGCCTCTGACTTAGAGCAGCATAAGAACACAATAGCTTATGGTGTTGATAATCTTGCACAGTTTGCAGAAGAAAATGCAAGCAGTGGACAGATTACCAAGGAGAATATGAATAATCTTGAGCAGGTTATGGAACAGTGTAAAGGTTCTACAGATAAGATTGCTAATGTATCCGCAGAGCTTGTTACACAGATAAAGAAATTCAGCGGTAACGGGTTAAAGAAGAGATAATATAATTAATATTATTTGATGAATAGGTTAAATATGCAGGTGAAATATGTTTTCGCCTGCGTATTCATTTGTATGGTTGACATATTGTACGAAAAATGGTAAAACATACAATAATGATATGAATTTTAAAATGCCTTATTTTGTCGTTAAGGTACAAAGGTTAGTAAAGGAGATATTAGAATATGCAGTATTCAGATAAAGTTATAGAGCATTTCAGCAATCCTCATAATGTAGGTGAGATAGAGAATGCAAGTGGTGTCGGTACAGTTGGTAACGCTAAGTGCGGAGATATTATGAGAATATATCTTGATATAGATGAGGATACTAAGATAATCAAGGATTGCAAGTTCAAGACATTTGGCTGTGGTGCAGCTATTGCAACAAGCAGTATGGCTACAGATATGGTTATTGGCAAGACAATATACGAAGCTATGGAAGTAACTAACAAGGCAGTTATGGAAGCACTTGATGGACTTCCACCAGTAAAGGTACACTGTTCGCTTCTTGCTGAGGAATCAATCCACGCAGCTCTCTGGGATTATTGCAAGAAGCATAATGTTGATATTCCTGGTCTTAAAGAGCCTAAGAAAGATGTTCACGATGGCGAGGAAGAAATAGAGGATGAAGAATAATATTATCAATGGATATGATAATTTACAGCACAATCTTATTGATTTAATCAGGGAAGAAGAAGCTAAGCTTGGTTACAGAAAAGAGAATATAAGATTATATTATCCTTTAAGCTCATTATGTCATATGTTTGGGTGCGATGTTAGGGATACAAGCTATAGTGATATGGTAAAGCTTCTTGAAGGCGATGATGAGGATTTCAGGCAATATACTGATATTCTTGGCGGTGTCACATTCAGTAATAAAAAAGACAGGTTCTGCTTTGAGATTAATGAAAATGGAGTGGAATATATTCACAATAATACTGACGAGAATGAGTTTATAAGAAAGCTTGTTGAACTTATTAGAAGTCATAGTACAGCTATGAAAGATATAATTACATTTTTTAAAGACAGTTATGATGGAATTACTATTGAGTATATCAAAGATGGTGAGTTTGATGTTCTTATAAAGTTTGCAGATAAAGCAGATGACAGATATTATTACTGCTTTAAGGATGAAGGATGTCATATTATATATCATAGATTTCTTCCAGAAGATTACGAAGATTTACAGTTATAATTAACTATCAATATAATAATTCAGAATTATGAGAAATATCAGAAGCCTGACAGGATTACATTGGATAATCTTGTCAGGTTTTTTTGTAGATAAATTTGGAGTAAAATAGCTGATTGAGAAAAATTAAACAATAACTTATTGAGAAAATTGTAACAATAACTTATTGGAAAATAAGTAAAAGCTATTGACAAACAATTAAACATTTGTTTAAATGTTTATATGAAGTAAAGCATAATATATAAGTGCTTCACATAATATTAAATTTATAAGCAAAGCGGGCTGGATAACAGGTCTGCAGTGTCGGTTAAGACACAGAAAGGTGGTTTGTTATGAAGAAAACATATGGTATTGAGGTTGATTGTGCTAACTGTGCATTAAAGATGGAAGATGCAGCTAAGAAGACAGCAGGTGTTAAAGATGCAACAGTTTCTTTTATGACACAGAAGATGAAGGTTGAATTCGATGAGGGAGCAGATGTGGCTTCTGTAATGCAGGACGTATTAAAGAACTGTAAGAAGGTTGAATCTGATTGCGAGATATTTCTTTAATTAATAATTAGTTAATGTTAATTAGGAGAATGCTTCGCAGGAATGGAGGATAATATGACTAAGAAGCAGAAAAAAGTATTAATAAGAATTATTATATCAGCCGTTCTTTTAGTAGCATTTAAGCTTATATGCTATCTTGCTCCGGTTAATAAATATGTGGAACTGGTGCTTTTCCTTATTCCATATCTTGTAATAGGATATGACATTTTAAAGAAGGCTGTTCACGGAATATTCCATGGTGAAGTATTTGATGAGAATTTTCTTATGGCAATAGCTACTGTCGGTGCAATAGCACTTGGTGAATATGTAGAAGGTGCAGCAGTTATGCTTTTCTACCAGATAGGTGAGCTTTTTCAGAGTTACGCTGTCGGCAAGAGCAGAAAGAATATCACAGCGCTTATGGATATAAGGCCTGACTATGCAAATATCGAGCAGGAAGGTGGGTTAGAACAGGTTGATCCGGATGATGTGGAAATCGGGACAATAATAGTAGTAAAACCTGGTGAGAAAATCCCAATCGATGGCATTGTTGTAAGTGGTGAATCTACACTTAACACAAGTGCACTTACAGGTGAGAGCCTTCCAAGAAGTGTAAAGGTCAAAGATGAGGTGATAAGCGGCTGTGTCAATCTGACAGGCCTTTTAAAGATAGAGACAACTAAAGAATTTGGCGAGTCTACAGTATCTAAGATATTGGATCTTGTTGAGAATTCAAGTATGAAAAAATCCCGTTCAGAGAATTTTATCACAAGATTTTCAAAGGTGTATACACCAGCGGTATGTATAGGAGCTTTGGTGCTTGCGGTTATTCCACCAGTAGTAAGTCTTATTATGGGCAATCCTGCTGAATGGTCAAAATGGCTTATAAGAGCTCTTACAACACTTGTTATAAGCTGCCCTTGTGCCCTTGTAATATCTATTCCTCTCAGCTTCTTTGGTGGAATAGGCGGAGCTTCTTCTAGAGGTATCCTTATCAAAGGTTCTAACTATCTTGAGAATTTATCTAAAGCCAAATATGTTGTATGCGATAAGACAGGAACACTTACTAAAGGTGTATTTGAAGTTACAGATGTTATAACTGCCAATGGATTTACTAAGGAAGATATTATTAAATCGGCAGCATATGCAGAAAGCTATTCAAGTCACCCAATCAGTAAGAGTATACGTGATGCTTATGGTATGGAAGTTGAAACCGGACAGGTTACAGATATAGAGGAGATAAGCGGACACGGCGTAAAAGCTGATATAGGCGGTAAAAAAGTATTAGCTGGTAACTTAAAGCTTATGAATAAGTACAACATTGACAGCAGTGCCGGGAAAGATAGCATAGAAAATGCTCTTGGTACACTTGTATATGTAGCTATCGGTGGCATATATGCTGGTTGTATTGTAATATCAGATGTTATCAAGCCTACATCACAACAGGCGATTGCAGCACTTAAGAAAGCGGGCGTTAAAAAGGTTATTATGCTTACAGGCGATGCTAAGAAAGTTGCAGAACAGGTTGCAGGAAAGCTTGGTGTTGATGAAGTTAAGAGTGAGCTTTTGCCGGCAGATAAAGTTATTGAGGTTGAGAAGCTTCTTAACAGCAAGGGTAAAGATGAAATGCTTGCATTTGTCGGTGATGGAATTAATGATGCACCAGTACTTTCAAGAGCAGATATTGGTATAGCAATGGGTGCACTTGGTTCAGATGCGGCAATTGAGGCGGCTGATATTGTTCTTATGGATGACGACCCTGCAAAGATTGCTACAGCAATGAATATTTCGAGAAAGACATTAAGAATAGTTCACCAGAATATAGTATTTGCACTTGCAATAAAGATAGCCTGCCTTGCACTTGGTGCAGCAGGTGTTGCTAATATGTGGATGGCTATATTTGCAGATGTAGGTGTTATGGTGCTTGCAGTTCTTAATGCAACAAGATGTCTTTCATATAAAGATTAGCCTGCGAATAAGACAGACAGATTACAGTATGCAGATTAGGAGGAATGGGAAATGTCAGAAGTAAATCTTCCACACGACCACGGACAGAATATTGAAAAAGTTCTTGAAAGAATGCCAGACACAGATGAATGTGTAGTAGTGGCAGAAGTATTCAAGCAGATAAGTGATGGAAGCAGAATCAGGATATTATGGCTTTTATGTCATTGCGAGGAATGTGTAAGTAATATCGCGGCAGCTATGAATATGAGTGACCCTGCGGTTTCACATCATCTTAAGCTGTTGAAAAAGAGCGGGCTTATAACAAGCAGAAGAGAAGGTAAAGAGATATATTATAAACTTGCGGATAGTGAGACGGCACAGCTGCTTCATCATATAATAGAGGAGATGTTCAGGATTACTTGTCCGTTGAATTGATAATCTTCAATGGCTCTGCCAGGAGGTGTGTGGCGGACGGACGTTGTGAAGGCTGTTTATTGCCGCTGGGCACGTTCGCACTGCTTGCAGCCGTAGCGGACGCGTAAGCGGCTAAAGGACAGCCGCTAAGTGCCGACGGCTGCAAAAGCACCCAGCTTGTAATATAACACGCCTGCACAACTGGGGTGCGACAGACGGCGGGATGCGATCGGGAGATTATTAATTTAACGAGGGGGGCGGTGTTTGGCTGGAGTAGTGTAATGAGAGATGGTTGTAATAATTAGCGGTGGCTTTTTGGCTGCCGCTTTTTTGTGTGTTGGGTTATAGGTAAAAACTATAATGAGTTATATTTATTAGGAATAATATCTACTATTGACTTGGTAGGTTAATGGCTGTAATATAATGACAACGATAACAAACACATATATGAATTATATGCTAAGACTTATTAGACAATAGATATGGAGGATATTATTATGGCAAAGAAACATTACGAAGACAGAAATCTTAAGTTTGAAACATTACAGTTACATGTAGGACAGGAACAGCCTGATCCAGTTACAGATGCAAGAGCAGTTCCAATCTACCTTACATCATCATATGTATTCCATAACAGCCAGCACGCTGCTGACAGATTTGGTCTTAAAGATGCAGGTAACATTTACGGACGTCTTACTAACCCAACAGAAGATGTATTTGAAAAGAGAATTGCAGCACTTGAAGGTGGTGTAGCAGCACTTGCAGTTGGTTCAGGAGCAGCAGCACTTGCATATGCTTTCCAGGCACTTGCACACGCAGGTGACCATATTGTAGCAGCTAAGAATATTTATGGTGGTACATACAACCTTTTAGCACATACATTTCCAGATTACGGAATTGAAGCTACATTCGTAGATCCATTTGATTATGATGCTATCGAAGCAGCTATCAGACCTAACACAAAGGCAGTACAGATTGAAACACTTGGCAATCCTAACTCAGAAGTAGTAGATATTGAAAGAATAGCTAAGATTGCACACGCACACAACATTCCACTTGTAGTTGATAATACATTTGCAACACCTTACCTTGTAAGACCTATCGAATATGGTGCTGATATCGTAGTTCATTCAGCAACTAAGTTCATCGGTGGACACGGTACAACACTTGGTGGTGTAATCGTAGACAGCGGTAAGTTTGACTGGGTTGCAGCGGCAGATAAGTTCCCATGGTTAGTAGAGCCAAATGTATCATATCACGGCGTAAGCTTTGCAAAGGATACAGCTCCAGCAGCATTTGTTACATACATCAGAGCTATACTTCTTCGTGATACAGGTGCTACAATTTCACCTATACATTCATTCATTTTCCTTCAGGGACTTGAAACATTATCACTTCGTGTAGAAAGACACGTTGAGAATGCATTAAAGGTAGTTCAGTACTTAAAGAATCAGCCATTAGTAGAAAAGGTTAACCATCCATCTATCTCAACTAATGCTGAGCAGCAGGAACTTTACAAGAAGTACTTCCCTAACGGTGGTGGTTCTATCTTCACATTTGAAATCAAGGGTGGAGCAGCAGAAGCACAGAAGTTCATCGATAATCTTGAGTTATTCTCACTTCTTGCAAATGTAGCTGATGTTAAGTCACTTGCTATACATCCAGCAAGCACAACTCATTCAGAGTGCAACGAAGCAGAACTTCTCGACCAGGGAATTAAACCTAACACAATCAGACTTTCAATCGGTACAGAGAATATTGATGATATTATCGAAGACCTTGATGAGGCATTTAAGGCTATTCAGGAATAATAATTAATAATAAAATCTTCTGATTAGATAAGTAGAATAGGACACGGGTATTATGCTGTAGTTCAATCTCAGGATTGGATATGGCGGATATCCGTGTTTTGTTGTGTAAGGTTGGAAAGTTGTTAGAAAAGTGTTGAAACTTGTATCATATAGTGCTACAGTTTATATAAGAAATTTTTTAAAAGACACGAAAGGGGTTTTTAACAATGATTTATGCATCACTTAATGCCAAGAAAGGCAATTATCAGTATCCAGCAGCTATTGCTACAGCTTTAGAGTTTCTTGCTAAGCCAGAAACAGCAGAGCTTCCAGTGGGAAGATATGAGCTTGACGGAGATAATATTTTTGTACTTATTCAGGACCAGACAACAGCTCCAGTTGAGAATAAGAGAGCAGAAAGCCATAGAAATTATATCGATATCCAGTATCTTTTCACAGGAAAGGAAGTACAGGGCTATGCACCACTTCTTCCAGGTGTTACAGGTGAAGAACCAGCAGGTAAGGATAATATTTTCTATGCAGATGTAGAGAATGAGCAGTTCGTAACATTACATCCGGGTGAATTCACAGTATTCTTTACTAATGATATTCATCGTCCTAACTGCACAATGGATGAACCAGTTAACATTCATAAGGCAGTTGTTAAGATTAAAGAAAGTCTCATTAAGTAATTGACAGATTATATACAAAATATATAGTTTTTTTATGAGTATTGTGACCTTTTGGTTGCAGTACTCATTTTTTGTACTTTTCTTAATAAATAATTGAAATTTTATTAAGAATGAATTAGAATATATTAAAATTAGAATAGTGATAATATAGTAAGGAGAGATATGTATGTTTAGTCAGTTATTTGGAAAATATCTTGTGGACAATAAAGTTATTACTAAGGAACAGTTGGATGAAGTTATTAGCAAGATGGAAAATGTAAGGGCAAAGCTTGGCTTTATTGCTGTATCAGAAGGTATTCTTACTAAGGAAAAGGCTGAGGAGATTAATATTCTTCAGACACAAAAGGATGCTAAGTTCGGTGATATAGCGGTTGAAGAAGGCTATATAACTAAGGAACAGCTAGAGGATATGCTTAATAAGCAGGGAAGCACTTATATCAAATTTATGCAGGTGCTTGAAGAGGTAAGTGACCTTTCACAGAACGATATTGAAACACACATTGAAGAATTCAGAAAGAGCATTGGTTTTGCACCTGAAGAACTTGAGGCTTTAAAGAATGATGATATTGATAAGATTGTGCCTATGTTTGCATATGCTTCAAAGCCATATATAACAGATATTGCGGCACTTGCATTAAGAAATATTACAAGATTTGTTACAAGCAATTATTATATTGGAAAGATTGAGCATGTAAATAATTTTGAATATAGGGCATTTGCTGGACAGAGATGTGAAGGTGATGTTAATTCAGTGATAGGTTTTGCTGTAAAGAACGACCCACAGGCATTTATTGATATTGCAAAGGGATATTCTAAGTCAGATGATTTCCAATTCGGACTTGAAAGTTACGATGCAGTAGGTGAATTCATTAATTGTATAGATGGACTTTTCTCATCAGCATTATCTAATGAGAATATTGATATCGAAATTCTTCCTCAGTTCGCATATGAGAATCAGATTGCCAAGGGTAATGCTTATGTTATGCCTATATATATCAATGGCTGTGAAGTATCATTATATATTGCTGTAGACAGTGATGTTACTATAGGGCAGATGCCTGTAACAAGAAAGCTTGCTGTTAAGGCTGGTTCGGTAGATGAGGGTGACAAGCACACAGTTCTTATCGTAGATGATTCAGGTATGTCAAGAATGATGTTAAGAAATATTCTTGAAGATGCTGGATATTGTATAGTCGCAGAAGCCTCTGATGGTCTTGAAGGTGAACTTGCTTATAAGCAGTATGCTCCGGATGTTGTTACGCTTGATATTACAATGCCTAATATGGATGGTATAGAGTGCCTTGAGAAGATTATGGACTATGATCCGGATGCTAATGTTATTATGATAACAGCCGCAGGACAGCAGAATAAGGTTATTAAGGCACTTAAAGAAGGTGCTAAGAAGTTCATTACTAAGCCTTATAATCTTGAAGATGTATTAAAGAACATTGGAGATATGGTTGAATAATATTAAACTTTCTATTAAAGTCTGTTAAATAATTATAAAAATAGACTGGTCAAAGTTAATAAATGTATGTTATAATCGAGTGTAAACGCTATATAAGCATACGTAATAATTTAAGGAACGGAGACTTAATAATGGAAAAGTTTTTTAAGGTAAAAGAACACGGCTCAACAGTAAGAGTTGAAGTTCTTGCCGGTATCACAACGTTTATGGCAATGTCGTATATCCTTATGGTTAATGCAGGTATGTTTTCTGCACTTCCAGAAGTATCCTACAATGCTATATACATTGCTACAGCTCTTTCAGCAGTTGTTGGAACATTTGCAATGGCATTTCTTGCTAACCTTCCGCTAGGTCTGGCATCAGGTATGGGACTTAATGCTTTTTTCGTGTATACAGCATGCTTTAATTTTGGGTTAAGCTATGCTAATGCACTTGTATTAGTTCTTTTAGATGGTATTGTATTTATTATTCTTACAGTAACAGGAATAAGAGCTAAGCTTTTTGCTGCTATACCTGACGCAGTAAGAATGGCTATACCAGCTGGTATCGGTCTTTTTATTGCATTTCTTGGTTTACAGAATGCAGGACTTATTGTTAATGATGAGTCAACACTTGTAAATCTTGCTTCATTTAATGTACTTAATGGTAATGCAAGCTGGGCAACAATTATGCCAAAGATTGTAACTATAGCTGCTCTTGTTATAATAGCAGTTCTTTCAGTAAGAAAGATTAAAGGTTCAGTACTCTGGGGTATTCTTGGTGGAACGGTTATTTACTATTTATTAGGATTTACTATACCAGGCTTTTATGATGGATTTTTTGAGGGAATGACTCTTAATCCATTTGCTGCATTTGGTGACTGGGCTTCAATGTCATTTGGTAAGGTATTTACACAGGGATTTGATTTCTCACATTATCTTGCTAATCATACAACAGCAGACCTTGTACTTATAATTGCTACAACAGCTCTTGCTTTCTGTATGGTAGATATGTTTGATACTCTTGGAACACTTTATGGTGCATGCTCAAGAGGTGATATGCTTGATGAGAATGGACAGGTTCCTAATTTTGAGAAGGCTATGTTATCAGATGCCCTTGCAACTTGTGTAGGTGCTGTATGTGGTACATCTACAGTTACAACATTCGTTGAGTCATCATCAGGTGTTGCAGAAGGTGGAAGGACAGGTTTATCATCATTCACAACAGGATGTTTGTTCTTTGTGGCAATGTTCTTAAGCCCTATAGCAGCATTAATTCCAGGTAGTGCTACAGCAGCAGCTCTTATATACGTTGGTGTACTTATGATGGGTGGTGTAGCTAAGATTGACTGGAATGATATATCAGTTGCAGTTCCAGCATTCCTTACAATTGCATTTATGTCATTTGCATATAATATAAGTTATGGTATTGCATTTGGTCTTATATCATATATTCTTATAAAAGTATTTTCTGGCAAGTCTAAGGAAGTTAAAGCATTTACATGGGTAATAGCTATATTATTTACCCTAATGTTCTTCCTTACACATTAATCAGATGTAGAATATAAAAAATATATTAATATATGCCAGATTGGTGTCGGTTATTCACTTAAAGTGTGACCGGCACCAATGTAGCAATATGGGATTTACTAATTAACAATATTATATATGAATAAGATGTGATTTTAATTGAAATATATTAATAACAGAAGTATCGGTTGATTAATTAAGGTTTAATTGAAATGGTATTTATAAGGAATACCGATTGATTAAGAATTGAAAAGAACGTAGAGAGGAATAGAGAGTTGTATGGAAAAGCTTAAAACCTATTTAGAAGCACATAAGTTAATAACGGACGGAGCATTTGGTACATATTACTCAAGAGTTTATGATACTAATGAACTGCCAGAGTCTGTTAATATTACTATGGGCAGACGTGTCACAGATATTCACAAAGAATATATTAATGCAGGGGCAAAGCTTATAAGAACCAATACATTTGCGGCTAATACTGTTAATCTTGAATGTAATTTTGATGAGGTTAAAGCTAATATAAAAGCAGCTGTTGCCAATGCAAGACAGGCAGTTAAGGAATGTGGCAGGGAAGTATATATTGCCGCAGATATAGGTCCTATACCTAATGATAATCTTTTTGACAAGCAGGCAGTAGTAGATGAATATGTAGATATTGCGAAGGTATTTCTTGAAGAAGGAATTAATGTATTCGTGTTCGAGACATTTGCAGATTTGTCTAATATATCTGATGCCATAGATTATATAGGAAGTGCTGCGACTGGTGGAATTAATACAGCAGATAGTGTTTTGACAGACAGACCATTTGTTATAACACAGTTTGCAATCAACCAGTTTGGATATAGTAATTGTGGACTGAGTTCTTCTAAGCTAGTTAAGCTTGCAGATGATAATCCTTATATTGATGCTCTAGGATTTAACTGTGGTATTGGACCGGGACATATGGAACAGTTCATATTAAAGGAACGCCGTCATACTGATAAGTATTTAAGTGCACTTCCTAATGCAGGTTATCCTCAAGCAGTCAGCGGACGTATGATATTCTCTGACAAGAATATGGATTATTATTCTGATAAAATGTGTGAATTGTTAAATGCAGGTGCTGATATAATCGGTGGCTGCTGTGGAACAACACCTGACTATATTGACAGAATAGCTTCCAAAGCAGATTTTACACAGAACAGACATGGTGAAGGCTGTGATTGGGAGACTGATAATTCAGTACAGGCAGTAAACACAGCATTTTATCACAATAAGGAGGGGAAGAAGCTTATCGCAGTTGAGCTTGCACCTCCATTTGACAGTAATGCTGATAAGCTCTTAGATGCGGCACATTATCTTAAAAGCAAGGGTGTAGATGTATTGACATTTCCAGACTCGCCATCAGGAAGAACAAGAGCAGACTCTATTCTTATGGCAGAAAAAGTATCAAGGCAGACGGGAATGTGTGTTATGCCACATCTTTGCTGTAGGGATAAAAATGCCATCGCAATCAGGTCGCAGATATTAGGTGCTGATATTAATGGCATTAATAATTTTCTTGTCATTACAGGTGATCCAATACCTTCGGTAATGAGAAGCAGTGTTAAGAGCGTATTTAACTTTGACTCTGTAGGCTTTATGAATATATTAGATGATATGAATTCAGAACAGTTTGCAGACCAGCCTGTTACATATGGAGGAGCTATTAATCAGGGCAGAAAAAGACTGGATATAGAGATTGGACGAGTAAAGAAGAAAATGGAAGCAGGAGCTACATTTTTTATGACACAGCCAGCATTCTGTGATGAGGATATAGAAAGAATTGCCACAATAAAAAAAGAAACAGGTGCAAGAATTCTATGTGGAATAATGCCGTTAGTGAGCTTTAAGAATGCTTCATTTATGAAGAATGAGATGACAGGCATTAATGTAACTGATGAGGTTCTGTTAAGATACAGACCGGATATGACTAAAGAAGAAGGAGAGCAGGCAGGAATTGATTTGGCTGTTGAAATTATTAATAAATCCATCGATATAGTTGATGGATATTATTTCTCTTTCCCATTTATAAGAGTACATATGCTTGATAAAATAATTAAACAGTCAGAACTATATGTTAATAACTAGATATATAAGACATATGGAGGTGGGGAATTATGAATGAGGCACAAGTTAAACATTTTATAGTTATGGAAAGACAAAAAGGTACAACAATAGAAGAATTAATATTCATTCTTCACGATAATGGTGTGCCAGAATATGAGATATCTAATTATCTTGAAATTTCAATTAAATATGTTGAGGAAATCTTAAGTGATTATTAATAAATGAAGCGGTATTAATGGTTGCAAATAAGGCATTTTGGGGATATAATCTATTAAAAGCACAGTTAATGGAGGAGTCTTATGGAAGTATATGAGATGCCTATTACGGTTGAAGAGTCAAGGAATTATCACAAGCTGTTATATCAGTTAAAAGCACTTAATCTTGTTGAATGGATTAAGACTTACATATTTACGGTTATATTTAATATGATATTTGCATTTGTTATATTTACATTTTCAACAAATTTAGCATTATATATCTGGAATAATGTACCAATGGGTATTAAGCTTCTGTTATTTGTTGTTGTATTCTTTCTTGTAGCATTGCAGAGATCTAAGAATATGCAGTTAAAAGCTATGTTACAGAAGTATTTTATTAATAATATTCCTCAGGAATTCTTATCAGGTGGAATACAGTTAAAGAAGATTAAAGTATCAAAGAATTCTTTAAAGGTGTATTATAGAAGATTTCACACACAGGATTTCCAATGATATTTCAGAATTGTAAAAGCTCCTTTTTGAATAAGAAAGGGGCTTTTAATATGCACAAGAATGGAGATAATATATGAGTTTATTAAATGTTGAACATCTTACACACGGATTTGGTGACAGAGCGATATTTGATGATGTATCGTTTAGATTATTAAAGGGTGAACATATCGGACTTGTTGGAGCTAATGGTGAGGGAAAGTCCACATTTATGAATATAATTACAGGAAAGCTTATGCCTGATGAGGGCAGGATTGAATGGGCTAAGAATATTAAGGTGGGATATCTTGACCAGCATTCTGTACTTGAAAAAGGAATGACTATAGGTTCTGTAATGCGGCAGGCATTTGATGATTTATTTGTTATGGAAGAACGAATGAATGAAATCTGTGACAAGATGATGGATGCAGATGACGAGCAGATGACTGAATATATGGGAGAATTAGGTACAATTCAGGATATGCTTACTAATCACGATTTCTATATGATAGATGCTAAGGTTGAAGAAGTTGCAAGGGCATTGGGACTTTTGGAGCTGGGACTTGATAAAGATGTAACAGATCTTAGTGGTGGACAGAGAACTAAGGTTTTATTAGGAAAGCTGCTTCTTGAAAAGCCTGATATTCTGCTTCTGGATGAGCCTACTAACTATCTTGACAAGGAACATATTGACTGGCTTAAAAGATACCTTTTAGATTATGAGAACGCGTTTATATTAATATCACACGATATTCCATTTCTTAACAGCGTTATTAATATAATATACCATATGGATAATCAGCAGCTTAACAGATATGTTGGTGATTATTATAAGTTCCAGGAAGTGTATGAGATGAAGCAGGCACAGATGAAAGCAGCCTACGACAAACAGCAGAAAGAGATTGCTGATTTGAAGGATTTTGTTGCAAGAAATAAGGCCAGGGTTGCAACAAGAAATATGGCTATGTCAAGACAGAAAAAGCTTGATAATATGGAGATGATTGAGTTAGCCAAGGATAAACCAAAGCCAGAATTCAATTTTAAAGTTGCTAGAACTTCCGGCAAATATGTATTTACAACTAAAGATCTTGTAATCGGATATGATGAGCCTTTATCAAAGCCTCTTAATTTCGAGATGGAAAGGGGTAAGAAAATAGTACTTACAGGTGCTAACGGAATTGGTAAATCTACATTGTTAAAGAGCCTTTTAGGTTTAATTAAGTCTTTATCAGGTGAGGCAGTAATGGGTGATTATCTTGAGATAGGATATTTTGAACAGGAGATGCCACCTGATATTAACACAACCTGTCTTGAAGAGATATGGCAGGAATTTCCTGGTTTTACACAGTATGAGGTAAGGTCAGCATTAGCCAAATGCGGACTTACAACTAAGCATATTGAAAGCAAGGTAAGAGTGTTAAGTGGTGGTGAACAGGCAAAGGTAAGATTATGCAAGCTTGTAAATAGGGAGTCTAATATTCTTGTGTTAGATGAGCCTACTAACCACTTAGATGTAGATGCCAAGGAAGAACTAAAAAGAGCACTTATAGAATACAAAGGAAGTATACTTATGGTATGCCACGAGCCAGAGTTCTATGACGGACTTGCAACAGACGTGTGGGATTGCAGTGAGTGGACGACAAGACTTTAAGTATAAGGAAATGAGGTGTGGACCGTGAAGATAGGTATATTTGATTCAGGAATTGGCGGCTTATCACTGCTTCATCAGGCAATGATAACATTGCCTGAAGTTGATTATGTATTTTATGCAGATGTTGATAATGTGCCATATGGAGAAAAGACTACAGAACAGATAAGAGAGTATGTAGACAGGGCAGTTGATTTTCTTGTATCAAAGGGCTGTAAGGCAATAGTATTAGCGTGCAATACAGCTACTAGTGCAGCCATTACATTTTTAAGAAATAAATACCAGATTCCAATAATCGGCATTGAACCTGCAGTTAAGCCAGCCTGTGCACATAACAGGGGTAAGAGGATAATGGTTGTTGCAACTCCGGTTACGGCTAAGGGAGTGAAACTTAAAAATCTTATTATGAAGTATGATATAGACTCAAAGGTAGATGTTATTGCACTTCCTAAGCTAGTAAGATTTGCACAGCAGGATGAATTTAATTCAGCAGAGGTTATGAATTATCTTAACAATCAGTTTGCAGGACATAACTTTAATGATTATTCAGAACTTGTGCTTGGCTGTACACATTTTAATTATTTCAAAGATTCATTTGCGAAGCTGTTTCCGGATGATATTGAGATAATAGATGGTAATATCGGAGTATCTAATTACTTAAAAAATATACTTATAAAGAATGGTGTTCTTGATAATAATAATGATAAACTGTGTGGAACGGTGGAATACTATTATTCTGGAAGAGCAGTTGACGATAAGGAACTGGAACATATTAAAATGCTGCACCGCAGACTTGAGGTTATGCGTAAGATTTAATTGTGGGGAATGATTAATGCAGAATAACCATATGTATATAGCAATAGATCTAAAGACATTTTATGCATCTGTGGAGTGTGTCGAAAGAAATTTAGACCCACTTGATACCAATCTTGTAGTTGCTGATCCCCAAAGAACCGAAAAGACGATATGCCTTGCCGTGTCACCATCATTAAAGGCTTTCGGAATATCAGGGAGAGCAAGGCTTTTTGAGGTTGTACAGAAGGTCAAGGAGGTCAATGCACTAAGAAAGAGCAGGTTAAGAAACAGGCAGTTTACAGGAAGCTCATATAGTTCAGAAGAACTGAAGAATAATGAATCTTACGAGCTTTCTTATATAATTGCACCTCCAAGAATGTCTTTATATATGAAATATAGTACACAGATATATAACATTTACCTTAAATATGTTGCACCTGAGGATATTCATATATATTCGGTTGATGAAGTATTTATTGATGTCGGGGCATATCTTAATACCTATAAGATGACACCGCACCAGCTGGCTATGACTATGATTAAAGATGTGCTTGAGTCGACAGGAATTACAGCAACGGCAGGCATAGGAACGAATCTATATCTATGTAAGATTGCTATGGATATAGTTGCCAAGCATATTCCAGCAGATAAAGATGGTGTGAGAATAGCTGAGTTAGACGAACGAAGCTATAGGGAAAAGTTATGGGGACATAAGCCTATTACAGATTTCTGGAGAGTGGGTACGGGATATGCTTCCAGACTAAAAGAGTATGGTATGTATACAATGGGCGATGTTGCGAGATGTTCGCTTGGCGGTGAGCAGGATTTCTATAATGAGGAACTGCTCTATAAGCTGTTTGGGGTAAATGCAGAGCTCCTTATTGACCACGCGTGGGGGTATGAGCCGTGTACAATAGCAGACATTAAGCAGTATAAGCCAGAAAGCAACAGCATATCATCGGGACAGGTACTTCACTGTGCATATGATTATGAGAAGACAAGGTTAGTTGTATGTGAGATGGTAGATCTGCTTATGCTTGACCTTATAGATAAAGGACTTGTGACAGACCAGCTTGTGCTTACAGTTGGATATGATATAGATAATATATCTACAGGAAGAAGCACGGGTGAGTATAAAGGTGAGGTTGTAAAAGACAGATACGGCAGAAAGATACCAAAGCACGCTCACGGAACGGCTAATCTTTCTCGTTATACGGCTTCGGTTTCACTTGCTACGCAGGCAGTTACCAAGCTGTATGATGATATAGTAGATAAAAGGCTTTTATCAAGACGAATTAATATAACGGCTAATCATGTCATAACAGAAAAAGAAGCAGTTAATAAGAATTCTTCTTATCATCAGATGGATTTATTCACAGATTTTATTAATAAAGATGATAATGAGGAAGAAAGTGCTAAGCTTGAAAAAGAGAAGAAAGTCTTAAAGACTATGGTTGATATTAAGAAAAAATATGGCAAAAATGCAATTGTCAGAGGAATGAATCTTAAAGAAGGTGCGACAGCTATGGACAGAAACAGGCAGATTGGCGGTCATCACGAATAAAGCTGATAATTGGGAAATGAGAACTATTTTGAATGGATATGAAGATATAATTAATAAATCCCGTCCTGTAAAAAACAGGCATAAAAGAATGTCTAATTATGAGCGTGCTGCTCAGTTTTCTCCATTTGCTGCACTTACCGGACTTGGAGCAGCTATATCAGAAACAGCAAGGCTTACAGATGAGAAAATAGAACAGGACGAGGAACAACTTAATATTCTTAATAATAAATTCGCCATATTACGAGCAAATATAGCCAGCCAGCCGGTTGTAACCATAACTTATTTTGTTAAAGATTTAAGAAAAGATGGCGGAGAATATGTTACAATAAGCGGCGTAATTAAAAAGATTGATGATTATCAGAAAATTATAGTTATGCAGGATAACATAATTATTAGTATTGATGATATCGCAGACATAAAATCAGATATATTTAACAGAATTATATAGAATATACTTTGAGGTAAAGATAATGAAACAGAGAGTACCATTTTATTATAACGAATTTGGATGTATAACAAGCGAATGTAAGGATAACTGCTGTATAGGCGGCTGGGAGATAGACATAGATGATGAAACCTATGAGCGTTATAATAATATGACAGGTGAGCTTAAAAGCAGGATTCTTGACAGCATAACACAGAATGAAGATGAGGAGTATTGCTTCAAATTATGTGACGGCAAATGTCCTATGCTTGATGATAATGGCTTATGTGAAATACATAAAAATCTTGGAGAAGATTATCTTGGTGTTGTATGTAAGCAGTTTCCAAGATATTCGGAATATTATGGTACAATAAAGGAATCAGGAATTGGTCTTGCCTGTGAAGAAGCAGCAAGGATTATATTGTCTGAAAATCGTCCTTTTAGTATGGAAACTGCTGCCTGTGATGAAGAATATGAACCGAGTTCAGAATATGACAGTTCATTTGCATTGCAGATATTCGCGGCAAGAGAGGCTGTATTTAAGATATTAGCCAAGGAAAGCCTGTCAATACACGAAAAGCTGATTGTCATACTTGATATGGGAAGTAAAATCCAGCAGTGTATTAACACTGATGAGTATGATAATATTAAATCTGTTGTTAATGATTACCTCAAAGAAGGAATTGCCCATACTTTAGATGAAACAAGAAATCTAAGCGACAGCGGACAATTTGAGGATATATCATTACAACAGGGTATAAGACAGATTTTGTATCCTTATGAAGAAATGGAAGTGCTTAATCCTGAGTGGGAGGTCATACTTAAGGATATTATTGACAGCCTTTTTGAGCAGATGAGTGATGAAGAATACAATATACTAAATGAGGAATTTGGAACTTATATGGTTTCAAGGGTATATGAATACAGACAGCTTTTGGAGTATTTGGTGTTTAGATATTTTGCAAAGTCAATATATGATTATGATTTCCTTGGCAAATGCCAGATGTTAGTAACTAATTTTTTTGTTATAAGACAGATGGATATTATAAGGTGGTTGGATAACCACAGAGAGTATTCTTTCAAGGATAGAATGGATGTAGTGCACATTTTCTCAAGACAGGTTGAATATTCAGAAGATAATATAGAGAACCTTTATGAAGACTTTATTTTTGATGATATTTTCAAAACTGACAGTTTAATTGCTATTTTATGGATTGACAGCGAAAACATATAGGACTAATATGTAAATAGATTTTTGAAAGGTTAGGGTTTTGGCGATGATTAAAGAAGCAATAGCTCAGTTAGTTAAAAGAGAAGATCTCACATCAGAGGTTATGGAACAGGTTATGGAAGAGATAATGACAGGAGAGGCTACAGATGCACAGAAAGCTTCATTCCTTACAGCATTATCAATGAAAGGTGAGACAATTGACGAGATTACATCAGCAGCTAAGGTATTACGTTCACACTGCGAGCGTTTCCTTAATGATATGGATGTGCTTGAGATCGTAGGAACAGGTGGAGATGGTTCTAATACTATCAATATATCTACACTCTCATCAGTTGTTGTATCTGCCGCAGGAATACCTGTTGCAAAGCATGGTAACAGAGCTGCTTCAAGTAAGTGTGGAACAGCCGATTGTCTTGAAGCACTTGGTGTAAAGATTGATTGTGCTCCAGCAAGAAGTGCCCAGATATTAAAAGATATTAATCTTTGTTTCTTATTTGCACAGAAGTATCACCCAGCAATGAGATTTGTTGGTGCTGTAAGAAAAGAGATGGGTATAAGAACATTATTTAATGTACTTGGACCATTAGCTAATCCAGCAGGTGCTACTATGCAGTTATTCGGTGTATATAGCGAAGAACTTGTTGAACCACTTGCACATGTATTAAGAAATCTTGGTGTTAAGAGAGCTATGGTTGTATATGGCAGAGATTCTATGGACGAGATTTCTCTTAGTGCAGAGACTAAGGTATGTGAATTCAAGAACGATGAATTCAAGTCATATGTTATTAAGCCAGAAGATTTAGGACTTACAAGATGCAATAAGGAAGATCTTGTTGGTGGAACACCACAGGAGAATGCAGCTATCGTTAATGATATATTAGGTGGTGCTAAAGGACCTAAGACAGATGTTGTATTACTTAACGCTGGTGCAGCTATATATCTTGCTTCAGACGGAATTACATTAAAGGATGGTATTGAGAAGGCAAGAGAGATTATTGTGTCAGGCAAGGCTAAGAAACAGCTCAAGGAGTTCATTGAAGAAACTAACAAATAATATTAAGTATTAATAAACAGACAGCCTCTTAAAGGATTGAAAATATCTTTTAAGAGGCTTTTTTAGTGATAATCAAGGCTGGCATAATATATAATTAGAAAAATGGGTTACAAAATATAGAAAATATAGTAAAATAATATAAAATAAAACCTGCAATATTCGGATAACAAACAGGGGCAGAATATATAAGCTGGTATATTTATTAAGGTATGTTAAATACAGGAAAAAGATTGGAGAATAAATGTATAATATATTAATTGTTGATGATGAGAGAATAGAGCGTAATGGAATAATAATGCTGTTAAAAAGGCTTTCAATTAATGCGGGCATAGTTGAGGCTGCTAATGGAAAGGAAGCATATGAATATTTATGCAGTGATGAAGCAGAGCATATTGATATTCTTCTCACAGATGTGAAGATGCCATTTATGGACGGAATAACACTTATTAAAAAGCTCAATGAAGATAATATAAAACTTAAAACAATAATATTTTCTGGATATAATGAATTTGAATATGCCAAGCTTGCGGTAAAGCTGGGAGTTAAAGATTACATTTTAAAGCCTGTTGACCCTGTGGAGTTTGAGAACACAATTAAGAAAGTGTGTGCAGAGCTTGATGAGGAACGTATTCATACAAGTAATTATAATAAACAGGCGGATTTTGTTAAGCAGTTCTATCTGTATTCGCTTCTTAATAAGGCTGATACCAAGGGGATATTAGAAAACGATGATTTTCTTAGAAGCTATAACAGGCTTATTCTTATAGAATTCAATACCGATTTCTTTGGTAAATATGATGGTGGAGATGCCAATATATTAACCCTTGCGGATTGTATGGGAGATATTGAATATCAGTATCTTAATCTTAATACACAGCAGTCAGTTATTCTTATTAAAGATGAAGCTAAGGCGTTAAGTATGGATTTGTTAAAGAATATGCTTGAAAAGCTGCATAATTATATATTCGGTAAGACGGGACAGTTTATGTATGCAGCTGTGTCTGATATTATAGATGATTATCACAGGATATCTGATATGATGGACGAATTAGAAAACCTTATGAGCAATAAGTTCTACCAGACAAATAACTATATATTTACCAACGATATAAGTGATAAAATGCCTGTTTTCGTACAGATAGATGATGATGTTCTTATGAAGCAGATGAAGCAGGACATTAAGATGAAAGATGTAACATTTTTAAGAATACATTTTGATGCTTTATGCAAGAAATACAGAAGCCAGTCCAATTTTTCACATATATATATTAAGTTCGTATTTTCTAACCTGCTTAAAGATTTCTATGATGCACTTCCAGGGGCAAATGAAGATGAATTTGCATCACAGATTGATAAGTTGTATACATCAGAGGATTTTAACTGCATAATGGATATTGTTAATCATAATATTGATATATTAGAGAAGAGTTTTATCAGTAATCCATTGACAATGCACAGAGAGATTGAAACGGTTAAGGAGTATATACATAATCATTATAGTGAGGAGTTAGGTGCACAGCAGTTAGCGGATATGGTATATCTTGCACCAAGTTATCTAAGTTCGCTTTTTAAGAAAGAGACAGGGCAGAACTTGAGCAAATATATAAAACAGTACAGAATGGAAAAGGCTAAGGAGCTGCTCACGGACACTAATATGAAGATTGTTAATATAAGTGAGAAGACAGGTTATCCGAATGTGTCATATTTCTGCCAGAGTTTCAGGGAATATTTCGGTGTAAGCCCTCAGAAGTTCAGGGATAAAGGTGAAGTGTTATGAGTGAACCATTAAAATTAAAGCAATGGGTGAATAATATAAAGCTTCAGAATAAGCTTGTTATAATATATGTCGTCACAGGTCTTCTGCCACTTATAATACTTTTTGTATTTGCGTATGGACAGATGCGCTCAATACTTATGGACAGGGATGTCCGTTCAATGGAAAGTGCATTAAGGCAGTCGGTTACAACAGTGGACGGACAGATAGAGGTATATGATAATCTGTCCAATTACATAACATTTAATGAAACTGTATCAGGAATACTTTCCTACAATTACAGCAACAAATATGAAATGTACAGCCAGATTGTTACGACATTTGACCCGCTTGTATCTTCATTGAAATATTTTCACAATGATATTAACAAGGTGACGATATACATTAATAACGGAATAAAGCACGACACTACACTTGCACCATTATCAGAGATTGAGAATGAAGCATTTTATAATTCAGCAGTTAATTCGACTAATATTAACTGGTATGTCGATAAAGATAAGAAAGAGCTTATATCAGCAAGGAAGATGTCTACGCTTGCCACTGCCGGCATTACTGGAATTATGTATATTAATGTAGATTATGACAGTATAATGGATATTTATGCAAAAGGACTTATAGATAACAGTGGCATTATAGTAACTGATGGCAATGGTAGTATTATAAGCAAAAAAGCAGCATTTTTGGATAATGCCGATAAATATATCCTTTCAGACAGCCGGTTTACTGAGTTTATAGAAAAAGCGGATTTTTCAGAAAATGTATGCAGTAATATAGCAGGTTATGTGCTTATTAAGCAGAACTCAGACGTTACAGGCTGGACAAGCTATGTGTATGCACCAAAGTCGCTTATGTTAAAATCAACTAATTCCATTATTACAATGATTGTGCTTGCATTAGTTGTTGCGTGTATTGGAATGGCTGCGGCTACAATATTTACATCTGATTTCATAACTAAGAGGATATATAAATTAAGAACAAGTATGGAAAAGGTTGAGAATGGAGATTTTGATGTTGTTATAAAGTCATCAGATAAGGATGAAATCGGTGCATTGATACACGGCTTTAATAGTATGACGGGTACGATTAATAATCTTATCAACGAGGTGTATGAGGGAAAATTAAGCCAGAAAGAGTCAGAGATGAGAGCATTAAGGGCACAGATTAACCCACATTTTCTCTATAATTCATTATCGCTTATAAACTGGAAGGCGATTGAGTACGGACAGGATGATATAAGCGGTATAACATTAGCTCTTTCTAACTATTACAGGACTTCACTTAATAAGGGTAAGAATACGCTGACAGTAAAGCAGGAATTAAGCAATATGGAGTCATATCTTAACATACAGCAGATTATGCACGATAATTCATTTGATGTTGTTATGGATATTGATGAAAATGTGCTTGAGTATGAATCGCTTAATCTTATATTACAGCCTCTTGTTGAAAATGCTATTGAGCATGGAATAGATCTTTTGACTGACAGAAGAGGAGTTATCACTGTTGCAGCAAAGCTTTATAACGGACTTATTCATATTGAGGTTAAGGATAATGGCATTGGTATGCCAAAAGAAACAGCTCATACATTCTTAACAAGTGAGTCTGGCGGTTATGGAGCAAGAAATGTCAATGACCGTATAAGGCTGTTTTATGGTGAGCAGTATAATCTTAAAGTAAGCAGTGATGAGAATGGAACGGTTATAACAATAGAGTTTCCGGCAAGAAAGCCAGTCTGATATGCTGTTTAGCAGATAAGCATAATAATATACTGATTAAATCAACGAATATACTTAATGAAAAAGTATGATAAATAGTATGAGTATAATAAAGAAATGTTGTCATTATTTGATAACATTTCTTTTTTGTTTATTTTTTATGTAAAAATTCCAATATGTTTCTAAAATTTCTTATATTTAATTTCTCATAAAATAAACATATAATTAAACTATCAAAAGAACTTGTAAATAAATTACAAAAAGATATGTACCAAATGAATTGTATAGAATATGTATTCAAGGTGATGGGTATTATATAAAGAGATGGTACATATCAGCGGTTAAACGCATTAAGAAATGGAGGTATGTTTATGAGGTTTAAAAGATTAGCGGCTGCGGTTATGGCAGCAACAATGTGTGGCTCATTGCTTGTGGGTTGTGGAGGAAGTGATAACAAATCAGCGGATAATAATGAGAATATCACAGCCACTATTAAGGTATGGGGCCCGGCAGAGGATCAGGCAGAAGAAAATGGCAAATGGCTTCAGACAATGTGCGAGCAGTTCAATTCAGAACATCCTGAATGGAATCTGACTTTTGAATACGGAGTATGTTCTGAGACAGATGCAGGTAAGACAGTTACACAGGATCCTGCGAATTCAGGCGATGTATATTTCTTCGCTAATGATCAGTTGCAGACACTTATTGATGCAAATGCTATAGCAAAGCTTGGCGGTGAAACAGCAGATTATGTTAAGAGTACTAATTCAAGTGCAATAGTTGATTCAGTATCAGTTGATGGCAGTGTATATGGTGTTCCATTTACTACTAATACATGGTTTATGTTCTATGATAAGAGCAAATTCTCAGAAAGCGATATAAAGAGTCTTGATACAATGCTTTCAAAGAACAAGGTAGCATTTAATATAACAGAAGGCTGGTATATGTCATCATTCTATCTTGCTAATGGCTGTACATATTTCGGAAAAGACGGCAAGGATAATTCAGCAGGCGTAGATATTAAGGGTGATAAAGGAACACAAGCAACCAAGGCTTTAGTTGCACTTGTTAATAATCCTAACTTTGTCAATGATTTACAGGGTGTAGGTATTGCTGGTTTAAGAGATGGAAGCGTTGGTGCTTACTTCTCAGGTTCATGGGATTATAAGAGTGTTAAGGAAATATTAGGAGATAACTTTGGTGCAGTATCATTACCAACTGTTAAGATTAACGGAACAGATAAGCAGCTTAAAGCATTTGCAGGTTCAAAGGCTATAGCAGTTAACCCTAATTGCAAGTATCAGCAGGTAGCAGTTGCACTTGCTAAATATCTTGGAGGCAAGGATGCACAGGCTAAGCATTATGAGTTAAGAAATGTTATTCCTTGTAATACAGAGTTACTTGCAACAGATGTAATTAAGAAAGATGCTCTTGTATCAGCACAGAATGATACATTTAATAAGACATCTGTAATTCAGCCTACAGTTACAGGTATGAATGCTTACTGGACACCAGCTCAGAATTTTGCTAAAGCAATTGTTAACGGTGAGGTTACTGCTGATAATGCAGAAGCCAAGACATTAGATTTCTATAATCAGATTAATACATCAATTGTAAAATAGTAAATATCAATTCTAGCAATTCTGGGTCAGTATTAATTGACCCAGAATTTTACTTGACATCATATAATGGTCAGGAGGTGTGGTCAATGAAAGACATTACATTTCGTAATTCTATGAAATATGGCGATTTGACGACAAAACTCAGTTTATTAATACTCGGACTTGGTAATTTCAGGGGCAGACAGATAATAAAAGGAATATTATATATAGCTTTAGAGGCAGCATTTATAATATTTATGATAATAAAAGGAATCAGCTGTCTTGCAGGACTTCCTGGTCTTGGCAGCAGGGAACAGGAAGAGATATGGAATGAAAAGCTTGGAATATATGAGTATGTACAGGGTGATAATTCGCTGCTTATTCTGCTTTATGGAATAACTGTAATATTTATTATATGTGCCTATATTATTCTTGCAGTTAGTTCGTTAAAAAGTGCTTATAATGTAGAGTTAAGAATGAAACAGGGTAAGCATATTAATACATTTGTGGAAGATATTAAAGCATTATTCAATGAAAATCTTCATAAGCTTTTACTTGTACTCCCGGTTACTGGAATACTTGTATTCACAATACTTCCACTTGTGTTTATGATTTCAATGGCATTTACAAGCTACAGCAAGGTAGACAGTCATCTTGTATTATTTGACTGGGTAGGGCTTGAGAACTTTAAGCTTATATTTAATTCAGGAAGTTCAATAGGACAGTCATTCTGGTCAGTGTTTGGCTGGACTATTATATGGGCAGTATTAGCTACATTTCTTAATTATATACTTGGAATTCTTGTGGCACTGCTTATTAATAGAAAAGGAACTAAGTTTAAGTCATTCTGGAGATTTATATTCATATTATCAATTGCAATTCCGCAGTTCGTATCACTTCTTATAATAAGAAGTATGCTGGCACAGGATGGTATTATAAATGTTGTATTAAAAAATGCTGGCTGGATAAGCAAGTCACTTCCATTCTTTACTAATGCAACATGGGCAAGAATGACAGTTATAATAGTCAATCTATGGATTGGTATTCCATACACAATATTGCAGGTAACAGGAATATTGCAGAATATTCCAATGGAATTATATGAGGCGGCAGATGTGGACGGAGCTAATGGCTTTGTCAAATTCTTTAAAATAACTATGCCTTATATGTTATTTGTAACAACACCTTACCTGATAACTACATTTACTGCTAATGTTAATAACTTTAATATCGTGTATCTGCTTACAAAGGGCGACCCAGTGCTTGCGGGACATACAGCAGGAAAGACAGATCTGCTTGTAACGTGGCTTTATAAGATGACGGTAGATTACCAGTATTATAATCTTGGAGCTGTTATAGGTATTATGACATTCGTATTTCTTGCACTCGGTTCACTTCTTGTATACAGGAGAACCAAATCTTATAAAGATGAGGAGGGATTCCAATGAAAAAGAAGAAGACTATAAAAAATATACTTGCACATACAGTGCTTACATTGCTTGCGATTGTGTGGGTAAGTCCGCTTGTATGGATAATTCTTACAAGCTTCAGGGCACAGAAGGGAGCATATACAAGCTCATTCTTCCCTAAAAGCTATTCACTTGATAATTATATTAAGTTATTTACAGATACGGGAATACTTAATTTCCCACGAATGTTTACCAATACATTGATTGTGGCTGTATTTTCTTGTATTATATCTACATTTTTTGTATTATCAGTAGCTTATTGTATGTCACGACTTAAGTTCAAGATGAGAAAAGCTATGATGAATGTTGCAATGATACTTGGTTTATTTCCGGCATTTATGGCAATGATAGCTGTGTATTACATATTAAAGGCTATCGGTTTGTCAGAGGGAAGTATGATAAGAGTGGCATTGGTGCTTGTGTATTCGGCTTCGGCTGGTATTCAGTTCTATATTGCCAAAGGCTTCTTTGACACAATACCTAAGACTATTGATGAAGCCGCATTAATTGATGGTGCTACCAAATGGCAGGTATTTACCAAGATTACAATTCCATTAAGTAAACCTATTATTGTATACACGGTTCTGACATCATTTATAGCACCTTGGGTGGATTTTATATTTGCAAGAGTAATATGCCGTGCCAATGCAGATTATTACACAGTTGCCATTGGTCTTTGGCAGATGCTTGAGAAGGAATATGTTGATGTGTGGTATACAAGATTTGCTGCTGGTGCAGTACTTATATCAATTCCAATTGCCGCCTTGTTTATGATTATGCAAAAGTGCTATAATGAGTCTATGTCAGGAGCAGTTAAAGGCTGACAGGAATAGGTGGAAAAATATTATGTTTGTGCATCATCAGATAAATAATAATTCTGGTATTAATATAATATATAAGCAAAGCAGTACCATATGTATTGCAAAGCTTTTATATACCATTATGATGTTAACAGTAATAACGCTTTTAGCCGGGTGTAACAGCCCGGCTAAAGGTGTTTATAATGACAGTGATTATAATGAAGCAGTTAGTACTGCTAAGACAACGCCATTTGGGGCTTATCCTGATACGATTGAATATACTCTTGGAAAGATGACAAGTGTCAATAATTCGAATATGCCAGCTATGGATACATATACTGATAATGCGTATACGAGATATATAAAGTCGGTTCTTAATGTGCAGAATGTAGATGTATTTGAGGCTAATGACAGTCAGTATAATACTAATGTATCAATGGCTGTTTCAATGAATAGGCTTCCTGATATTATGGTTGTGTCAAGCCAGAGTGAGCTGGAACAGCTTATAGAAAATGGAATGATAGAGGATTTGACAGACAGCTACAATAATTGTCTTACAGATAGAATAAAGAGTATGTATGCAAGTTATGGCAGTGCACTTATGGATATGGTAACATATGATGGAAAGATAATGGCACTTCCTGAGACTAATATTACTGACGGACCTAATCTTGTATGGCTCCGCAAAGACTGGATGGATATATTAGGACTTTCAGAACCGCGTACTGTAGACGATGTTGTTAATATTGTAAGGCATTTCATAACCTATGATCCTGGCAATAATGGTGTGGCAGAGGATGGCAGCAGTAATACAGTTGGACTTGTTGTAGATACATCGGTGGCAGGAGAATGTGGATATAGCAGTGAGTTCCTGCTTGATATAATATTTGCCAGCTTCAATGCTTATCCTAAGCAATGGATAGAGAATGATGACGGACAGATTGTATATGGTTCTGTAACTGATGAAGCTAAAAATGCACTTGAATATATCAACCAGTTATATAATGAGAAGATAATAGATAATGATTTCTTATTAAGGACATCAACTAATATATGTGAACTTATAGAAAATGGCTTGTGTGGCTCATTTTTTGGACCTTGGTGGGCACCTAACAATCCACTTGCCAATGCTGTCAGCATTAATCCTGATTCTAACTGGCAGCCATATCTGATATCAACAGGCGATAATGTAACAGAATACCATAGTCAAAATCCCTGCTACAAATATGTAGTTGTCAGAAAAGGCTATGAATATCCAGAGATTGCGGCTAAGATGATAAGTGTTATGTTTGATAAGATAAGATTTGATTGTGCAGACTCAGAAGAATTTGATAATTATTATCAGTTAAATGTTGAGCCAACAGCCAGACCATTATCAATTAATGTTGACTATAATAATGCTTTATCAATATGCTATAGAAATATATCAGATGCAATTGAGGGACGAAAAGATAGTGATAATCTGGAATTGCTGGAACGCTCATATTATAATGCCTGCAAATCATACCTTAACAATACAGGTCTTGCCAATACATCTTATGAATATAATACAGATGATTCATATAAGGAATATTCACAGTCAGGAAGAAAAGGTGCAACAAGCACGCAGTGGGCGGCGTATATGTCGCGAATTAAAGCCTGCCGGCTTTTAGACGAAGGCAATATAGTGATTAAGCAGTCGTTATATTTTAAGACGACAGACACTATGAAGAATAGATGGTGGAAGCTTAAAAGTCTTGAAAAAGAAGCATACCTTAAGATTATAAGTGGGGAAGCAGACATTGATTATTTTGATACATTTGTTAGCGAATGGAACGCACAAGGTGGTATAATAATTACGGAAGAAGTTCGGGAGAATATTGTAAGGTGAATTTTGTAAGAATTATAACATTGTGAATTTAGATTAGTTATTTCATATATAATATTATGGTTCCAGCAAGGCAATATTATATATAATATGTAATAAACAGGAGGTAAAAGTTATGGAAGACATATTTAATGGAAGCAAGAAGTTAGGATTTGGTCTTATGAGACTTCCACTTCTTAATCAGAATGAAGCTTCTAGCATTGACATTGAATTAACTAAGAAAATGGTTGATACATTTATTGAAAAAGGTTTTACATATTTTGATACAGCGTGGATGTATTGTGGCTTTAAGAGTGAAAATGCAGCTAAAGAGGCACTTGTAGACAGACATAACAGAGATGAATATACACTTGCAACTAAGCTGCACGCAGGTTTTATAAAGACATTTGAAGATAGAGATAAAGTGTTTAACGAACAGCTGAGTAAAACAGGTGTTACATATTTTGATTATTATTTACTGCACGATGTTGGAGTTGACCATTATGAAGTGTATAAAAAGCTTGACTGTTTTAACTGGCTTGTTGATAAGAAGGAAAAAGGCTTAGTTAAGCATATTGGATTTTCTTTCCATGATAATGCAGATTTGCTTGATAAGGTACTTACAGAGCATCCAGAGATGGAATTCGTGCAGTTACAGATTAATTATCTTGACTGGGAAAGTGAGGCTATTCAGTCAAGAAAATGCTATGAGGTTGCAACAAAGCATAACAAACCAGTAATAGTTATGGAGCCAGTTAAAGGTGGCACACTTGCCAAAGTACCAGAAAAGGTTGAAAATGAATTCAAAGGATATAATAAAGATATGTCAGTACCATCCTGGGCTATCAGATTTGTTGCGAGTCTGCCAAATGTAAGAATGGTTCTTAGCGGTATGAGTAATATGGAACAGCTTCTTGACAATACAAGTTATATGCAGGATTTTGTACCTCTTAATGATGAAGAAATCAGGCTTGTACATAATGCGGCGGATATGATAAATGAAAGTATTGCAATACCTTGTACAGGATGTTCATATTGTACAGATGGATGTCCAATGCACATAGCAATTCCTAAATATTTCTCATTATATAATGCTGATAAACAGGAAATTGAGGATAAGGGCTGGACACCTCAGGGTGAATATTATGACAGACTTACTAATAATTTCGGTAAAGCAAGTGATTGTATTGAGTGTGGCCAGTGCGAAGGAGTCTGTCCACAGCATTTGCCAATTATTAATAATCTTAAAGAGGTTGCAAAGCATTTTGGCAAATAATCAGGTTGCTAAGCTGCAGAAAAAGTGGTAGTATAAAGATATGATAACATAACGCCGATAAATCCTGCTTTATCGGCGTTATACTATATTAAATGTATTATGTTGAATAAATTAATTATGACCACAAAGGTAAGGAAATATAAAGTATGGGAATTGATTCAGATTATTATAAGGAAAAGAATAAAAAACAGCTTACAAAGCTTCGTATGCTTGAAGCTAAGCTTCCGCCATATGTGACTTCTTATCTTGATGATAAGGAGTTGTCATCACAGGTTAATACGGTAATTGCGTATGCGTATGATTTGCAGACATTTTTCAGATTTCTTACAGAGAAAAACACTATGTTAAAAAATACCGTAATTAAGGATATAACAATAGATTTTCTTGAAAATCTTACATTTGAAGATATTAATGAGTATCAGAGATATTTAAGATTTAATAATGATGATGGAAGCACACATCAAAATCAGGATAAAGGAATAGCCCGCAGAATGGCGGCTTTAAGGGGATTTTTTGAATTTGCCTGCACACATCAGTATATGAAGAATAATCCAACAGTCGGGGCTGCCAAGCGAATTAAAATGCCTCAGAAAGACATAATCAGGCTTAATGATGAAGAAGTTAATGACCTCTTAAATGTTGTGTCCAATACGAATATTAAAGGCAATAAGCTTCAGATACAGAAGTGTCAGAAGACACAACTCAGGGATACAGCTCTTATCACATTGCTTCTTAACACAGGAATACGAGTATCTGAATGTGCAGGTCTTGATATTGATGATATTAATTTTAATTACAGAACAATCAATATTGTAAGAAAGGGTGGTTCTGATGCACATCTGTATTTCAATGAGATTACAGAAAATGCATTAAAAGACTATATTGATAATGAACGTCCGTTGCTTCTTGGTAATCCAGAGTCAGAGGAACAGGCAGTATTTATCTCAATGAAAAAAAGCCGTATGAGTGTAAGTGCAATTGAACGTATGGTAAAAAAATATGCAAAAAATGCAACACCTGATAAAAAAATCTCTCCACATAAAATGCGAAGCACATATGGTACAGCACTTTATAAAGACACAGGCGACATAAGACTTGTAAGTGATGTACTTGGGCATAAAGATATTAACACAACTGCGAAGCATTATGCGGCTATGGAAGAAGAACACAGAAGAATTGCTGCTACTATCCCACTCTATCAGGTCGATGAAGGGGCTGGGGAATAGTTATGTGTATTTAATATATGTTTCTAAAATATATTTTATATTTATGTATTTTTTAAGCTTATATATTTATATGATTTTGTATTTTGGAAGCGTATATTATTTTTATTTGTGTTATAGAAAATATTTGTGTTATAGAAAATGTTTTGTTTATATTGATAGTTTTGTCTATATTGATATTGCTGTTTGTATGTCTGTTTATATTGTGTTCTATTTGATTATGTTAATTTATAATTCTTTATTTATATTTATAGTATAATAATGCTTGCATTTATATTTATTATGTGATATATATAATATATATTTACGCGTAATAATTTATTATAACAATAATAATTTAATTGCAATTTAACTTATGAATTGGGGTTCATAATATTTTGTTATAATACTCTTCTGCTATAGCTTTTATCTTATAGCATAATTAACAATATCTAACGGTTTAACACACTTGTCATAACAATTCCCTGATGATAATATATACATATAGTTCTTCAATTTAGTAATGTATAAATTGAATGTATATTAATAGGATAATTAATTATATTTTTTGCACAATGTGTATGATTATAATTTTATATGAAATTTTTATATGACATAGTCATATGTTTAATTGTTTATTTGTTAATTATGCAGTCAAATATTATACATATGATTGGAGAATATATGAGAACAATAGATAATGACAATACTAAACAGACGACATTTTCTGAATTCAATAATAAAAATGTCGTAAATGCAGCTATTTCTGGACATCAGCCAACAACAATAAGACAATATAAGGATAATGTATTCTGTCTTTTGTACAGGGATAAGAATAATCTTCTGGACCTTTATAATGGGTTGAATGACACTAATTATACTAATGTAGATGATTTAACTGTTACTACTCTTAAGGGTGGTGTGTATATGAAATATAAGAATGATGCTTCATTTGTGTTTGGGCAGGATTTGTATATGTTTGAACAGCAATCCAGCCGCAATCCGAATATGCCGTTGCGATTTCTGCACTATTTATCTGATGTATATAGGCAGATGTATAACAATAGTGATTTGCACAGAAGTACAATGCTTAAAATTCCAGTACCACATTTTGTTACTTTTTATAATGGTAAACAGCCGCTTGAAGTGGAAAGTACTCTTCGATTATCGGATATGTATGAGAAGAAAATGGATTGTCCGGAGTTGGAACTTATTGTAAGAGTTATTAACATTAATACTGGAGCTATTATTAATAAAAAATCATTGGATAACGAGAAGAATGATATTATTAATGGTATTAATCAATCATATGATTTTGATAAATCCAATAAGAATATCAATGCAGGTAATACCATCAATTCACGGACATACAGCTCTGAATTTCTTTCTAAATGTGAAACACTTAAGGACTATATGACATTTGTTAATAAAGTTCGAGTTAAGACTGATATTGAGAAGATTGATATCCGTACTGCTGTTATAGAAGCGGTTGATGAGTGTATAGCTGAAAATGTATTGTCGGAATTTCTAAAAAATCACAGGGAGGAAGTGATTACTGTGAGTATTTATGAATATGACGAGGAAGGACATCTTGAAATAGTTAAGGAGGAAGGACGCCAGTTAGGTATCGCTGAGGGTGAAAAACTAGGCATAATTAAAGGAGAAGAAAAGGAGCGTTCTAACGGAATAAAAGTGTTTATTAAATTATGCAAAGATATGAACCTATCCGACGAAGATACGATAAATAAACTTATTCAAGATTACCAGCTATCCAGAGATGAAGCTATTAATGCTATAAAGAATTATTAATGAAAAACAACCCCACAATATGTGCATGGAATATAGTGTGGGGTTGTTTTTATATAATTTTTTAATAATCTGACTTAGCTGTTTTGATTATTTATTGTTATATCAGTTACTTAATAATCTAGTAGTAATATTCTAACTGATTACTGAAGAAGTGTAAGAACACCCTGGTTAGACTGATTAGCCTGTGCAAGCATAGACTGTCCAGCCTGAGCTAAGATGTTATTCTTGCTGTAGTTAACCATCTCTTCTGCCATATCTGTATCACGAATACGTGACTCAGCTGTCTGAAGGTTCTCAGAAGCTGTATCAAGGTTATTGATTGTATGCTCAAGTCTGTTCTGAACAGCACCCATCTTACCTCTTGAAGCAGATACCTTCTTGATAGCTGCATCAATAGCTGTTGTAGCCTTTTCAGCTGACTCCTGTGTGCTTAAGTCAACATTGCTTCCACCAACACCAAGTGCATCAGCACTCATATCATCAAGTGTAAAGCTCATTGTCTGACCTTCATTAGCACCAATCTGAAGTTCAATTCCCTTACCTGTATTAGCTGTACCAGCCTTTAAATTAATTGTTTCCTTTGCTGTATTATCTGCCTCAGCATCAATACCTGTCTTAGCTTTAATTAAAGCTGCCATAGCAGATGCATCATCTTCTCCAACTGCACCAGCTGTACCAACCTTTACATAGTTAACATCTTTATAATCATCACCTAAGCTTGCTGGATCATCTACATATGCGAACTTTTCACCATTAACTGTAAATATCTTATCTTCAATATTACCAGTACCTGTATATGAACCTATAGCTTTTGTAATCTGTGAATAAGCATCTACGCCGGTTGTTGATTCAGCTGTCTTAACTGCTGCTGCATTATCCTGTGATAAAAGAATAGAATTGGCTGTCTTTCCTGCTTCCTTAGCTGTAAATTCAAGCTTACCATCTCCATTCACATTAAAATCATATGAATCACCAAGGCTTGATTCCTTTAAAGCATCTGCAAATGCCTGTGCTGTATTTTTTTCACCATCCGCATTATCTGCTGTCTTAGTATCTCCTGTAATTGTTACTTTAACTGTTGATGAATTACCATTCTTATCTATTACTGTAACTGCAAGTGTAGAGTCCTTTCCGCTTGCTAATGCATTAAAAGTATCAGCTGCTGTATTAACCTGTGTTGTAGCATCAACTTTAGTAAGTGCACTAGCTGCACTCTTGCTTACAGAAGCACTAACAGCACTACCTGAACGTGAACCATCAAGTAACTTCATAGTATTGAATTCTGTTGTTTCAGAGATTCTTGTTAATTCACTCTGAAGCTGTTCAATTTCGTTCTGTACTGCTTCTCTATCATCATCTGTTTCTGTTCCGTTAGCTGCCTGCACTGAAAGCTCTCTCATTCTCTGAAGAATTGAATGTGATTCATTTAAAGCACCTTCAGCTGTCTGGATAAGTGAGATACCATCCTGAGCATTAGTTGAAGCCTGATTAAGACCTCTGATCTGTCCTCTCATCTTCTCTGAGATAGAAAGTCCTGCTGCATCATCTGCTGCACGGTTAATTCTGTAACCTGATGATAACTTCTCTGTTGATTTTGACTGTGCAGATGAAACTCCGCTTAACATTCTGTTAGCATTCATAGCTGACATATTGTGTTGTACTACCATAGTGTGTACCTCCGTGTAAAATATAATATTTGTTTGGGAATCCGTTCCCATCTCCCTTACCGGGAATGTATTAGAACTGCTGGCATCAGCCTTAACAGTTAATACGCATATATAATAAACAGCGTTACCATGCTAACTCTGTATATTATCCTGACTGATGTCCTCTTTCCTATCTACAACCTGCTTATTCATCTTCTTATCTTCTCTTATAAGCCTGCGGATTTTAGAAAGTGTTTCCGGAGAAAGTCCGCGTTCCGCATAATATGGAGATATATAGCGGGACTCCTTCTTGTCCGAATTGGCAGTATTTCTTGCAAGAACCTTGCTTCTTACAATGTTGAGTTCCCTTGGGGCATCTATTAAAAGATGAATGTTCCCTTCTGAGCCTCCCGAATAGATAACCCTTACGTCATCACCAATGTTGATGTACTCGCCGGGTTTGATTGTTAGTTTTAACACATTAACCTCCTTGTCTATGAATAGTCGCAGAGGATTGGACTATTCACATTTACTTCCTTGTTGATGCAACATTTTATATTAAAATGTTGCATTTATATATTGGAGGTATTGATTATTGAGTACAGCACAACCTATAAGAAGTAATGATGAATTAAATTTGTTTAAGGAATTTTATTTGAACAATAGACCGAATGTCAGAAACTATGCATTGATATGTATTGGGTTGAATTCTGCGTTGAGAATTAGTGATGTTTTGCAGTTAAGATGGGAAGATGTGTATGATTTTAAAAATGAACATTTTCTTAAACATATAATAATAATAGAAAAAAAGACTAATAAAGAGACCAGAATTGCAATTAATGACAATATAAAGCAGGGACTTGGTATGTATATGGATAGCTTATATAATATAAAAAAATGTGATTATATATTTAATGGGCAGAAAAAAGGTAAGCCACTGAGCCGTTCACAGGCTTTTAGAATTATTAAGAAAGCAGCTAATGAACTTCATATGGAAAGCGGGATAAGCTGTCATTCTATGAGAAAGACTTTTGGGTATTATGCCTGGAAATGTGGTACACCACCAGCAATATTAATGGATATATACAATCACTCTTCTTATGAAATAACAAGGAGATATTTAGGAATTAAGCAGGATGATAAAGACTCTGTATTTTTGAATATTAATCTATAATATTAATGATAATTTATATTAAATTAAATTAGTAAACAGGGTAAAGTATTTTAAATTGGTGACGATATATAGAATGTAAATAAGAATAGAATTATAAATTTTAATGCAACATTTTAATATAAAATGTTGCATTTTGTTTATTATAAGACATATTATATGACAGCAATAAGTTAATTAGTCATTAATTAAAGCTGAAATCAATAAAAATAGAAAAACTAATTCATATTTATTATACGAAATTAGTTTTTCTATTTCTGTATTTAATATTATATTATTTTATATCATTACTCCCGATTTCTCCTTGCTCTTGTTAACTGTAGCATTAAGTTTTCTGCAAGGTATGGCAACGACAAGTCCGATAAATAAGCATATACCTACATATATCAATAATGCAATAATACATTTCCAGTAATACCAGCTATATGTTCCACCGACACATTCTCTGAGGGCGTCCATAGCATAGGTGAATGGGAGGTATTTGTATATTGCCTGATATACAGTTGGAAGACATTGTATTGGGAATGTACCACCAGCACCGGCAACCTGAATAACCATAATAACTACAGCAACGGCTTCACCGACATTTTCAAAGGCAACTGTAAGTGAATATGTAATCATTGTAAATACGAATGAAGTAAATGATGCCGCTAACCAGAACTTAAATGGGTGAAGGCATTGTATTCCAATAAAGAATAAATCACCAAGTGTTATAAGTAATGCCTGTGCCTGTCCTATAAGGAAAAATGTTAAATATCTTCCAAAGAAAGCCTGAACAGAGGTAATATTGTATCCGCCAAAAGGATGAACCTTTACATGGATAATGGCAACTAATATTAATGCACCAACCCATATTGATAATACTGAGTAGAATGGTGACATAGCTGAGCCATAATTCTCAATTGGATACAAGTCAACTGTTCCGATAGTAACAGGAGCAGATATGAAAGATGCAAGTTCTTCTGTATTAAATGCGACGGCAGTCTGTAATAATGAATATGTACCACTGCTCTTAAAATCAACAAGCTTGGTTATTGAGTCTGATAACTGGCTCTCAAGGTTATGTACAAGCTCTAATGTATTAGCAATAGAACTGCCCATCTGGCTTATTGAATTATCAAAATCTGCAACATTGTATCCCATATCATCATATATTTCAGAGACAGAATTCATATATCCCTGAATTGTATTAATATCATTGGCAATATTAGCAAATATTGTTGAGTCTATAAGATTACTCTTTCCTATAGTATTATTCAATTCATTAAGAATTGCTTTTTCACTGTCAAATTTCACTGATAAATCTGGCGATATAGCTGCTGCAGTATCAGATGTTGACTGTGCTGTGCTTATTATATTGGAAACGGCAGTAAGCACGCTGTCAAATGTAGACACCTGTGTATTAACAACCTGTAATTTGGCTATTAATATATCTAATATTGAGTTGCCGCTTACATTTTCCTTATTAATATTATTACCATCAGAGTCTTTAATTGCACCTATATTATCAGCAATATCGGCAGATTTCATTATAGCTTCTGTAAGTGAGCTTATAAATGTAGCATTAACCTGTTGTTGTACTGCTGTCTTGGCTTTGTCTGTTATCTTAGGGGCAATGGCATTTTTCTTCTGGTTAGTATAATAGATAATCTCCGGATGTGTCATATTATCAGCTAAGAAGCTTACCATATCACGAGAGAAATCTTCAGGCATTATCAATGCTGCATAGTAATCTCCTGCCCATACACCCTCAATGGCTTCTTCTGACGTATCAGTAAATACCCAGCCGATAGTGTCATTGGTCTTAAGTGCTTCTATAATATTGGTGCTTATATTTACATTCATACCTGAAATATCAATTCCGGTATCATCATATGCTACAGCGACCTTTATGTTAGATGTTGAGTCAGAACCATAAGGGTCCCAGTTGGATAAAATGTTAAACCAGGCATATAATGATGGAAGAACAGAGAGTCCCATTACAACGACTAAAGCTACAACATTTCGCCCAATTCTTTTCCAGTCGTTAGCAAATACTCGAAATATATTTTTCATATTATTCTTCTGAACCTCCATTCTTGATATAATTCTTAGTAATATCTGATATGGCTTTCGCTGTATCAATAAGTGAGTCATCATACTCATTACCAACAATATCTTTAAGATTTTCGGTCATATTATAATCTTTATATTCAATGGCAATAAGATAGCCGCTTATAATAAATAAAGAAGCAATCCACATTACAAGAAATATAACTTTAGAGCTGTTTACAACAAATAAAAGGGTAAGGAATATAATGGGAATTACTAACATTGCTATTATTCCGTATTTAATTCTGTCTTTGTTACGTTTGTGTTCTCTATAGTAATAGTCTTTAATCATATCTACTGATTTCGCAGCAGTATCTATATTTACAGATATTTCATCTTTAATATCAGGCATAAACTCCTCCTCATTCATCAATTAATCTACATAAGTTTAGTATCGTGCATACGGTGATGCATATAATGATTGAGCTTCATAAATGGCTTTCTTAGGAAAAGACCAAGGAATAAAGTACCTATAACAAATAGCATAAGCTGTCCCATAAGTATGAAGTAATCATATCTGTAGAAACCACTTACACATTCTCTTATGGCATTGATAGCATAAGGGAATGGGAAATATATATATACATTTCTAAAGAATGATGGTAACAGTTCAATAGGGTATGTACCACTTGAACCAGCAATCTGAATAACTACGAGAACAACGGCTAAAGCTTTACCGACATCACCAAACGAAAGTGTAAGTGTATATATAAGCAATGTAAATGCAAAGCTTACAATTGATGCGGTAAGCATAAATATTCCTGGGTGCACACAGTATATTTTAAGTAAATATATATCACCAAGAACTGTTATAACTGCCTGAATCTGTCCCATAAGCCAGAATATTAAATATCGTCCGAAATATTTCTGTGTTAATGTAGCATTTTTAAATTCTTCCCTGTCATCAGGAGATGTCTTGATAAGTGCTGTAAGGAGAAGACCTCCAACCCATAAAGCAAGAGTTGTATAGAAAGGTGCTACTGCTGTTCCGTAATTAACAGCTTCGTATACATTTTCAGTTGTAACCTTAACAGGTGATGAGAAGAATTCGCCGTATTCAGATGAATCCTTGTCAAGAAGCTTCTGCATAAGCTCATACTTTCCATCGTCTTTTAATGCAGCAAGCTCTGTATTGGCTTTATCTAAAGTATTCTGTACATTGCCGATAAGTTCCCCCATAGTATCTAATGTGAAATTAACACTAGAAAGTGTACTGTCTACGCCATTAATAATAGTACTTATGGCAGAAAGGCTGTCTGAAGCAGATACAAGTGAGTCGTAGATAGAGTTGATGGAAGTCTTAAATAATTCACCAGATTTGCCAACTGAATCGTTAATACTTGATGTAAGTATGCTATTAAGTGAATTAATAGAGTTCTCACACTGTACAAGTGCATCATCCATATATGTAAATATGTTAGCAGGGTCAGCCTTAGAGTCTGTATACCACTGTGTAAATGTTGTCATATTCTGTGCGGCTGTCTTAAGAAGTGCAGGCATAAGGTCAAGTGAACTTATAAGACTGTCATATAAGAACTGGTTATTACCGCCGTTATCATTATCAATATCTTTGAAATGTTCAAGTATTGGTTTAAGGCTGTTATTAAACTCATTATTAGCATTAATAACTTCATTCATTAAACTGTTAAGTTCGCCAAGCTGTTTGATAATATCAAGCTTGGTAACAAGTGTGTGATTATTCTTATAGTCTGCAATCTTTCCGCGTAATGTTTCAATTTTGTCGGTGAGCTTAGTGTTAATATCAGTTAATCTGGTAAGAGATGCACTGATATTGGCAGTATAAGCATCAATTGCATTGTTAGCTGTATTCTTTGAAGCCTCAATATTCTCTTCTGACATATTACTCTGCATATCAGATACAAGTGCATCTGTCTTTTTAAGAGTATCTGAAAGGTTGTCATTACTTGCATTAAACATACTGATTGAAGCGTTGTATTCAGATAAGTTATTGCTTATATCCGTTAATTTATCTGATATGTCAGATAATACATTGGTCTTTGTAAGAGAAGCAGCATCAGTTGAATTAAGAATTGTAACTACAACTGTTTCAATAAATGTTTCATTAATAGTTTCCTGTAAAGTAGACTTTCCAGATTGTGTAATCTTGCTGGCAATAGCGTTCTTCTTGGCATTCTCATAATATGTAACAGAAGGAGTTTCCATATTATCATTAAGGAAATTAATCATTGAACGGCTGAAATTATCGCCGATTACTATTGCGGCGTAGTACTTGCCGCTTTTAACTCCGTCAATTGTGCTTTCCATATCTTTTGTAAATGTCCAGCCGAGTTTGTCATTTTCTTTGAGGTTATCAATAATACTATTACCCATATTCTGATATTCGCCATCCATATCAAAACCAGTATCCTCAGAGTATACAGCAATCTTAATTGAAGCAGTATTAGCATAGGGATCCCAGTTAGAATAAATATTAAACCACGCATATAATGATGGAATAATACATAATCCTATGGCAATAATAAGTGCAAATATATTGCGGCATATGCCACGCAAATCTTTTATAAAAATACGCAGAATTGTACTCATATTCAATCTCCATTTACTATAATTTGACAGTTAATTATATCACTAGATATTAGGACATACAAGCTTCATAATTTTAAAAATCATATAAAAATCTCATAAAATTAATAAAGGCTCTGGACATTATTGTTATAGTAATGTCCGGAGCCTTTGTAAGCTTAATATGCTAAAGCTGATAATCAATATTTATTTAAATTGTATCAAGTGCTGCAGATATATCAGCAATCAAGTCTTTTTTATCTTCAAGTCCGCAGGAAATTCTTATAAGTCCTGCTGGAACACCAGCTTCTTTTAATTGTTCATCATTAAGCTGTCTGTGTGTGGATGTTGCAGGATTAAGACAGCATGTTCTTGCATCAGCAACGTGTGTTTCTATTGCAGCAAGCTTAAGGTTCTTTAAGAACTTTTCGGCTGCTTCTTTTCCACCTTTGATTTCAAAAGATACTACACCACAGCCACCATTAGGCATATATTTTTTGGCTGTTTCATAATATTTATTACTTTTAAGACCAGGATAGCTGACATATTCAACTTTAGGATGATTTTCAAGAAATTCAGCTACTGCCTGTCCATTTTCAACGTGGCGTGGCATTCTTACATGAAGAGATTCAAGTCCAAGATTAAGGATAAAGGCATTTTGTGGGGATTGTATACATCCTAAATCTCTCATAAGCTGTGATGTACACTTTGTGATAAATGCACCCTCTTTTCCGAATTTTTCTGCGTAAGTAATTCCATGGTAACTTTCATCTGGTGTGCATAGTCCTGGATACATATCTGCATGTGCCATCCAGTCAAAATTACCAGAATCAACTATTGCACCTCCGACAGCAGCTCCATGACCATCCATATATTTAGTTGTTGAGTGAGTGACAATATCAGCACCCCATTCGATTGGTCTGCAATTAATAGGGGTTGGAAATGTATTATCTACAATAAGAGGGACATTATGTGCGTGTGCAGCCTTTGCAAATTTCTCTATATCAAGAACTGTAAGAGCTGGATTGGCAATTGTCTCACCAAACATAGCTCTGGTATTGTGTTTAAATGCTGCATTAAGTTCTTCTTCTGATGCGTCAGGTGAAACAAATGTAACGTCTATTCCCATTTTCTTGAAAGTAACTGAAATAAGATTGAAAGTTCCACCATATATTGATGATGATGCAACGATATGACTGCCACATTCACATATATTAAAAAGAGCAAAGAAGTTAGCAGCCTGTCCAGATGATGTAAGCATTGCGGCTGTTCCACCTTCAAGAGCTGCTATTTTGGCAGCAACGTGATCATTGGTAGGATTCTGTAGTCTTGTATAGAAATATCCTGATGCTTCCAGGTCAAATAGCTTACCCATATCTTCGCTTGTATCATATTTAAAAGTTGTAGATTGGATAATAGGAATTTGACGAGGCTCACCATTCGATGGTGTATAACCAGCCTGAACACACTTAGTATTAATAGAATAATCTTTCATAATGACCTCCAGTGTAAATTATAGAATAATTAAATATTACTAATGTTATGTTATAAATAAATTACCCTATAATTCTACAGGATTATAGGGTAAAATGCAATAATTATTACTTTATGAAGTTAGTCTTAGCCTCTCTTTCAGTAGCCGGGAGTGCGACACCTGCATTTTTACCAGCTTCAATACACTTTAACATCCAAGCCATATTATGAGCTACGTTGCGCATTGTCTGTAAGCCTTCTAAATCCATAACGGCTTCGTTCTCATTGCGGCCATAGACGTTATTCCAGTATGTAGAGCTTACTACTGGCATCTGTGATATTCCATAATATTTATTTAATACGTCAAATGAAGCAACTGTTCCACCACGTCTTGCAACAGCTACGCTTGCGGCTGGTTTAAAAGCAAAGGTCTTAGAACTTGAATAAAATACTCTGTCTAAGAAAGAGAGAATTCTTCCACTTGGGTGGGCATAATATACAGGTGTTCCAAATACAAACGCATCAGCTTCTTTTGCCTTGGCAATGAATTCATTAACATTGTCCTTAGTATATGCACAACCATCAGGTGTACATTGGTTACAGCCAATACAATCTCTTACTGCATCTGCACCAATCTGGAATATTTCATAGTCAATTCCTTCATTATTAAGAGCTTTTCCAATCTCATTAAGTGCTGTAAATGTAGTTCCATTGATATGTGAACTACCGTTTAACATTAATACTTTCATTATCATATGCCTCCTGATTTAATATCTTTTATTTGTTTAAACAAGTGTATATATTTTAAGCTTAAAAAGAAAAATTCTCAATACCTTGCATAATATATTTGATTAATATACTATTATATGGTGTGAAAATTATTAATTATTATGGAAACATTGATTATTGTTTAAAGGGAGCGTTATTAATTTATGAAGAATTTAAAAGGAACTTTTATATTATTGCTTGCCGCATTTATATGGGGTACAGCATTTGTTGCACAGACAAGTGCTGGTGATAATATTGGAGCGTTTACATTTAATGCCTGTAGGAATATTATCGGGGCATTATTTTTATTTATTGTTATTGCAATATTAGATATGAGAAAATATTCTGATAGATATGATAATCCAAGTGAGAATAATTACAATATATATAAGAAGAACTACATTATTAATAAGAAAGATTATTTAACTGATGCGAATAAATGGCCTATAAAAGAAGGTGTTATATGCGGAATTCTACTTTGCATAGCGATGAATTTGCAGCAGATAGGGATTAATACATATCCTGATGGAGTTGCTGTATCAGGGAGAGCTGGATTTCTTACAGCGACTTATGTTGTTATGATTGCGATTGTTTCAGTATTTATGGGACAAAAGCTTCATAAGCTTACCATAATAGCTGCATTTGTGTGTATTGCGGGAATGTATCTTTTGTGTATTGCGGGTGGAATTAACGAAATATATGTTGCGGATATATTAGAGTTAATGTGTGCTGTTGCATTTACAATACATATGTTTACGGTAGATAAATATGATAAAGCAGATGGTGTTAAATTATCCTGTATACAATTCTTAACAAGTGGAATATTGTCAGGAATATTAATGCTTATATTTGATAAAGCAGACATTAACAGCATTATGAAAGCAATAATACCAATATTATATGCAGGTGTTATGTCAAGTGGAATTGCTTACACTTTTCAGATTATTGGGCAGAAATATGCCAAGCCATCAGTGACTGCCATTGTATTGAGCCTTGAGTCGGTATTTGCTGCACTTGCAGGCTGGATTTTATTAGGTGAACATTTAAGCACAAGGGAACTTACCGGCTGTATATTAGTATTCACAGCGGTCATTATTGCACAGATACCACAATTTGCTCATAACGTTGACGATAGTAAACAACAGGTCATAGAATAAAATTATTGAGATGCTCTCTCCTAAATAGCAAGTTTTAAGTATTTAACTTACCTTTTTAGAAGGGAGCTAATTATTTGTTAAATGATTATTATCATTACGTTTATTTGACAGATTTATTGCTGTCTTCTGATTTTTCTGATTCGTCTGCTTTTTTAGCTTCATCTGCATACTGTTTTTTAAGTTTTTCTGATTTAAATTTATAAATGAGCAGTCCGGTTGGAAATGGAAGTACTGCAATTATAAATAAAAGCACTATTATTATTATTACTTTAGTTTCACTCATATGCACTCCTAATGTATTAATAGCTTTAATTTGATCAATTATAAAGTAAAGTTAGTGCCAAAAGTAAATCCGGCACTAACGTATATTGTTATGAATTAGATTGTTTTTGATTTACAATATATTTGATAAGAATAATTGTAAGAGTCATAAGCACAATACCTATAATTAAAGGAACTACAGGATTGTGTATGAAACCAGCAATTATATATGTTATAAATGATACTGCGGCAACAACAACTACATAAGGAAGTTGTGTCGATACATGGTTCATATGGTTACACTGTGCACCAGCCGATGCCATAATAGTTGTATCTGATATAGGTGAACAGTGGTCGCCGCATACAGCACCTGCCATACAAGCAGATATAGATATAATCATCATAGTATTATCAGTTCCAGAAAACGTATTAACAACAATAGGTATAAGAATACCGAATGTACCCCAGCTTGTTCCGGTTGCAAATGCAAGGAATATCGCTACAAGGAATATAATGGCTGGAAGGAAATTAAGCAGGCTTCCAGAAGCACCATTTACAAGACCTGCTACATATTCTTTAGCACCTAAGCTGTCTGTCATACTCTTGAGTGTCCATGCAAAAGTAAGGATAAGGATTGCTGGAACCATAGCTTTAAAGCCTTCTGGTATGCAGGCAAATGATTCTTTAAATGGAAGAACTTTTCTTACAGCATAGAAGAATACAGTAATTACCATTGCAAAGAAGCTTCCAAGCATAAGTCCTACAGGAGCATCGCAATCAGAAAATGCTTCTATAAATGGCGTTCCGCTAAAGAAACCGCCTGTATATATCATACCTATAACACAGCATATAATTAATGAAACAATAGGAAATACAAGGTCAATAACCTTGCCGTTGCCTTTTATTACATCAGGATTAGCATTAGCATATGGCCTGTCAGGTGTTGTATACAAGTCACCCTTAGCAGCATTATCTTCGTGAAGCTTCATAGGACCAAAATCCACTTTTAATATTACAAACATAAGTAATGCGAATATTGTAAGCAATGCATAATAATTATAAGGAATAGATTTCATAAATACAGAAAATCCGTCCTCACTTTCAACAAAGCCTGTTACAGCGGCAGCCCATGATGAAATAGGTGCTATTATACATATAGGTGCTGCTGTTGCATCTATAATATAAGCAAGCTTTGCTCTTGAAATCTGGTGGCTGTCAGTTACAGGGCGCATAACACTTCCAACTGTAAGACAGTTAAAATAGTCGTCAATAAATATAAGTGCACCAAGAAGAATAGATACTAACTGAGCACCCGTTCTTGTCTTTATTCTTTTGGAAGCCCATTCGCCAAATGCACTTGAACCTCCTGCTCTGTTCATCATACATACCATTATTCCAAGAATTACAAGAAATATAAGTATTCCAATGTTAGCAGGATCAGATAACACACCTACAAGTCCATCATTAAATATATGTGTAACAGAAGTTTCAAAGCTAAAATGTGCAGTAAACAATCCGCCATAGAATAGTCCGCCAATTACAATACCTATAAAAAGTGAACTATATACTTCCTTAGTAATAAGAGCAAGTATAATGGCTACCAGAGGTGGTACTAATGACCAGAAAGTAGCATACAATGCCGGAATGTATTCTGTAAGTTCGTTCATTAATATATCTCCTATCTGAATGTAATTGTGTTATCAGCAGCATTCATACTTTCAACGATTGCAAGTGATTCAAGCTGATAACCTTTTTCTCTTATAATCTTTCCACCCTGCTGGAAACCCTTTTCAATCGCAATACCGATACCTTCAACAGTTGCACCAGCACTTTCAACAAGGTCAGTAAGACCAAGTAATGCACATCCATTTGCAAGGAAATCATCAATAATAAGAATATGATCCTCTGGTGATAAGAACTTTTTTGAAACAATCACATCGTATATTTTACTATGTGTAAATGACTGGATTTTAGTGCTGAAGTTATTATCATCAAGGTTAATGCTTTTAGACTTCTTGGCAAATACAACAGGTACATTAAATTCTCTTGCAACGATAGCGGCAATACCAATACCACTTGCCTCAATTGTAAGGATTTTATTAATCTTCTTATCAGCAAATAATCTTTTCCATTCTTTAGCCATTTCCTCAAAAAGTTTAATATCCATCTGGTGGTTAATAAAGCTGTCAACCTTAAGTACATTTCCTTCTCTTATAATTCCATCTTTTCTTATACGATCTTCTAATAATTTCATAATAGACCTCCGTTTTTTTATAAGTAATATCCAATATCAAATTGAAATTAAGTTGTTGTATGTTCTACTGTTGTTTTGATTTGTGTCCTGTAAGCAGTGCTATAAGATATATTATAACAACAAGTAACACAGCGAAACACATCCAGCCGATGAATATGCCTAAAGGCTGTTTGCAGAAAGTATCATAGTAGCCTTTAATATAAACAATTGTAATTATCAAAGGTAAGATATATGACATATATTTTCGAAACCATAATGGAAGCTTTATTCCATCTCCAGTATTAGCTTCTTTAGCAAAGTTATCAAATCCCCATCCGTTTTTTCTTGTACAGAAAAGAACTATAACAAGACTTCCTAAAGGAAGAAGGTTGTAGGATACAAGGAAATCTTCCAGATCCATAATTGTTGTACCTGCACCTATAGGCTGTATACCTGAAAGCAGGTTATATCCAAGAATTGCAGGAATTGATAATACAGTAATAGCTATAATATTAATACCTACGGCTTTGGTTCGCTTACATTCTGTTATATCCATCCACATAGCTACGATTTCTTCAAACACAGCGATAATTGTAGATAAAGCTGCAAATGACATAAATAAAAAGAACATAAAGCCCCATATTCTTCCGCCAGTCATATTATTAAATACATTAGGAAGAGTTATAAATAATAATGAAGGACCACTGTCAGGGTTTACTCCGTATGCAAAGCAGGCAGGGATAATTATAAATCCAGCCATTAAAGCAACAAATGTATCTAGAAGTACAATGCTTACCGCCTCACCTGTAAGTGAACGCTTCTTATCAAGGTAACTGCCGAAAATCTCCATAGCACCGATACCTATACTTAAAGTGAAAAATGCGTGTGTCATAGCAGCAAATATGGCTTCGCCAATACCTGACTGATTAACTAAGCTTATATTAGGTACAAGATAGAACTTAATACCAACAGAAGCATTAGGAAGAACAAATGAATGAACTGCAAGAATTACCATAAGTCCTAAAAGAAGCGACATCATAACCTTTGTAATTCGTTCAACACCATTTTTAAGTCCAAGTGCACATACGCCAAATGATAAAATAATGGCGATAAATGAAAATATAAACATTATTCCAGGCTGTGATAACAGACCATTAAATGTAGCTGTGATTTCTGCACTATCAAGACCAGAAAGCTTACCAGATAATTCAAGAAATGCATAATAAATCATCCAGCCTCCAACCATAGTATAGAACATCATAAGAAGATACGAACCAATTATGCTCATCCATTTAAGACGATGCCATTTCGTGCCTTTCTGTTCAAGTACATCAAATGCTTTTCCCATACCTTTGCGGCTTGCTCGTCCAACTGAGAATTCACATATAAGAATAGGGAGTCCAAGAAGTGCTAAAAATATAAGGTACATAACTATAAAAGCTGCCCCTCCGTACATTCCACATATGTATGGAAACTTCCATACATTACCAAGGCCGATAGCACAGCCTGCTGATACAAGAATAAAACCTATTCTTGAACCAAATTGTTCTCTTTCTTTCATAAATTAATAAGTTCCTTTTCTATTATAATAAATCAATGAAATCAGGTTATCTGCTATTAACTAATAATACACAACCCATATAAAATTCATTATATAATATAAATAAAAAATAGTCACGAACAAAATTCATAAACCAGTCAAAAATGTTGCTAATACAGAAATAAATAATAGTCACCCCCGTGTGTTATGCGAGATGGGTGTCAAGAGGTCCGGTGGACTTCTGTTCTGACACGACCGAGGGGCGCTTTAGCGTTTCGAGAAGTGCCCCGCACTTCCCGGATGACAAAAAAGGACTTCCCATTCGGAAGTCCTTTTTGTTGTCTTACAGAGCGCGAGACGGGGATCGAACCCGCGACCCCCTCCTTGGCAAGGAGGTGCTCCACCACTGAGCCACTCGCGCATATTGTATTGTGTGTTTCGATTTATTTCTCGTGAACACAAGTGACATAATACACGTTAATATGTAATATGTCAACCCTTTTATTTTAATATTTTTAAATTTTTTGAAAATATTTGAAGGAAAATATAGATAAATGTGGAAATTTAAAATTTTATTTTCATATTGCATTTTTTTAGTCTTGATTATATTATTAAATATCTGATATGGAAACAGCTGATTGTAATTAATCTGTATACAATATGTTAATGTTGAATTAATTCTTATAAATAATATATCTGCTTTAAGAATTTTTTATTATCTGTTATCCAGTCAGTTATTATTAATATAAGGAAAGTGTGAAGTATATGAAATATAAAATGGCTGTATTTGATTTAGACGGAACATTGCTTAATACATTGGAGGATCTGGCAGATGCGGTGAACTATTCTCTTGCACAGTTTGGTATGCCTCAAAGAACTATAGAAGAAGTAAGGAATTATGTTGGTAATGGAATTCGTCTTTTAATAGAAAGAAGTGTTCCTAATGGAACCGATTTGCCGGTTATAGATAATGTGTTTGAATGTTTTAAGAAGTATTATCAGGAACATTGTAATGACAAGACAAAGGCATATGATGGAATTATTGATATGCTTAAAGAATTAAAGCAGTCAGGGATTAAGCTTGCAGTGTTGTCTAATAAAGCACAAAGTGCTGTGACTAAATTATGTGATATATATTTTGATAATCTTCTTGATATTACATTTGGTGCAAGAGAGGGCATAGCAAAAAAGCCCGCTCCGGATGCCTTGTTAGAATGTGCTGCAATAGCAGACATTGCATTAGAAGATATAGCTTATATTGGAGATTCAGATGTAGATGTGCTAACAGCACGAAATGCAGGGGTTGACTGCATAGCTGTATCGTGGGGCTTTAGGGATAAAGGAGTGTTAATTAAGGCAGGAGCTGATAAAATAGCAGATAATATACAAGTTTTAAAGGCAGGACTTTTATAGTCAGATTGAATAAAATATATTAAAATTTCAATTGCGAAATATATTATAATATGATAAGATACATGCAGAACGAATGTTTGGAAAATATGTTCTGCATGTATCTTTTTTATTATTATCGAAAGAAGGTGGGAGTTGTGGTTATTAAAGAAGACCTAAGTATTATGGATAAGCTGACGATTTTATCTGATGCTGCAAAGTATGATGTATCGTGTTCGTCAAGTGGCGTTGAACGTGGTAACAATGGTAAAGGCATAGGCAATTCTAAAGCGTGTGGAATATGCCACAGCTTTAGTGCAGATGGCAGGTGTATTTCTCTTTTAAAAATACTTCTTACGAATGAATGTATATATAACTGCCGCTACTGCATTAACCGTTCGTCTAATGATGTTGTGAGGGCTACATTTTCGCCTGAGGAGATATGTGGGCTTACTATGCAGTTCTACAGACGTAATTATATAGAAGGATTGTTTTTAAGTTCAGGTATAATTATCAGTCCTGATGAAACAATGAAGAGAATGTTAGAAACGGTTATTCTTCTAAGAAAGAAATATAATTTTGGCGGATATATTCATATGAAGGCAATTCCTGGAGCATCGGATGATATCATTAAGTTCGCTGGTTGGTTTGTTGACCGTATGAGCATTAATCTTGAGCTTCCAACTAATGCAGCACTTAAAGAACTTGCTCCATCTAAATCAAGAGAAAGTATTTTGCATCCTATGAATATGATTAAGAATAACATACATATGAATAGATATGAGGTTGGTATGAAGCATACGAACAATTATTTGTCAGATGTTTATAATATGTATAATACATTTTCTGATGATACAAGTAATGAGATGTTAGACACTATGTTTAATGATGGATTGGCTGCCAATAACAGATTAAACATTAATAATAGATTGAATACTGGTAATACTGAGCTATCGGCGGGACATAGATATAAAAGATATGTTCCAGCAGGACAGAGTTCACAGATGATTATTGGTGCTACCAAAGAGACGGATTACCAGCTTGTTACGATAGCACAGAATTTATATGACAAATACGATTTAAAGAGAGTGTTTTATTCAGCGTTTGTTAATGTCAATATGGATGAGTCGCTTCCACTTCAGGAAGATGGCAAGGGTGTGCCTTTGCTTAGGGAACATAGGTTATATCAGGCGGACTGGCTTATGAGATTTTATGGATTTAAGTCATATGATCTTCTTAGTGAAGACAATCCTAATTTTAACGCATTTTTAGACCCTAAATGTGACTGGGCAATACGTCACCTTGATATATTCCCGGTAGAGATTAATACAGCACCTTATGCCCTGTTATTAAAAGTTCCCGGAATAGGTGTGAAATCAGCAAGACGTATTATTAATGCAAGACGAATGTCTATATTAGATTTTACTTCTTTAAAGAAAGCCGGAGTTGTATTAAAAAGGGCTGTTTATTTTATAACCTGTAATGGCAGAATGATGTATAACATACGAATAGATCAGGATTATATTACTAATGCTCTTATTGATAATGACAAGAAGAAAATATATGACATAGAACATAAAGACTGCTATAAACAGCTTTCTTTATTTGACTGCAATGTAATATCAGAATGATACGAATGTTTTTATTATAATTGTGAATAATAAATATTAGAACAATATAAAGATACATATTAGAATAATATAATATATTTATCAGGATAATTATAGAAGAATTTGTAATTTGAAATATTTATATGGAACATAGAGATAGAATAAAGATTAGTAAGAAGAAAGGATATGATCAGCCAGTATTACTACCAGCTGATTAGTTAAGTGCATAGTATTATGGATGTTTATTTATGTGATAATTCTATAGAGGGGATATTTTCAGCAATATATAAAGCCTGGGAGGCAGGAACAAGCCATACTGATGTAAGATGTGCAGATGTTGTTTCTAACTATTCATTATTTGAGAACTATATAAATATCAGGACAGATTTAACCTTATCAGATAAAGTTGCCAATACAATAAAGCTAAAGCTGTCTAATGATATATATGAGATGATATTTACTGTTGCACAGTCAATCGCAGATAATAAGGCCTCAGTAATTTATCATTGTTTGCAGAGAATGTTTAAATATGGAACTTCAGTATTGCATAACATTAATGATGAATACATATTCCAGTTTAATAAAATATATAAAAAGGCAGCTAATGAAGCACACTTTTATATAGAGATACTTCGATTTAATGAAAATGCTAATGGTTTTCTTACAGCCAGAATAGAACCTGATAATAATATTATATATATGATTATTGATCATTTTAATGACAGACTGCATTGCGAGAATTTTTTGATATATGATGTCAGGAGAAATATTGCGTATATACATATGAATAATAATACAGCATTTTTTTATAATGATTATAATAATGAATTATTAAAACAGCTTGATGATTTTTCAGATAATGAAAATGATATTCAGAATTTATGGATAAGGTTTTATAATACTATAGCAATAAAAGAACGTGTCAATTATAAATGTCAGATAAATATGCTTCCATTAAAATATAGGAAGTATCTGCCAGAATTACCTATAAAAAAGGGGATCCCACCAAACAATAATTAATAACTAATTATCATCCAGCGGGATATTGGGGAATTGTATTGAGCTCATATCAAGCTCTTTCGATTGTTATTATAACACATAGCAGATAATTGAAAAGTACTATCTTTTTCCTAGTACTATCAATTATAATATATATTATATAATAATACTAATGACTTGATGCTTAATTCAATTTATTAGTATATTTATGCGTTGATACTTATGATACTATAGTCAACAGCCTGTTTGTATGTATCAGAGTTAATTATTTTATCATATCTTGTAATCCATTTGGTTGTTATGCCAGCGTAGCTTGCAACCAGATCTTTTGAAGCTCCACCCGATAACATATAACATATTGCGGCGTGACGAAGGGTCTGCATTGTGAATTTGTTATTTAACATACCTTTTTCTATATTAAGTTTACAATATTTTTCAAGAAGTCTTTCTGTGTCCCTTAATTTAATTCGTGTTTTTCTTTTATTAATAAATATTGCACCTTCTATTATATTATTATTACATATATATCTGTCTAATAATACAGCAACATCATCCGGAACTTTAATTATTCTTGATATACGATTATTGCCTTTTGGAGGATAATTAATATACATTTCGTCATTGGAATTAATTGCAATATATTCTTTATTAAGGCTGCATATTTCAGTGTTCGTCAATGCACATTTGACGGCAAGGGATAATATTAAAAATGCTTTCTCATCATTATTTTGTTGTATTGTTTCCATAATATTGTTTATTTCATTAAGTGTTGGTATATCATTGTCTGTTAATAACTTATCTTCTTCTGGAATAGAAATTTCCTTGAAATAATTAGTATATTCCTTTCCGTGATTACTCATATTAAATTCAATAAAATTACATACAGATCTTATTACGGATAATCTCATTACGCCGGTAGAGTATTTTAATTGATTTTTGCTTATCTTATTTAATATATGTTCATAATAAGTTACAGCATCAGTATGACTTAACTCTAATGGGTCGTGGCCAACTACTTTATCAAAATTCTTTACAACATTCCAATATTCTTTTCGTGTACGAGCTTTTAAATTAGTTTCGTAATATATCCAAATAGTATTCTTAAATGTATCAGAAATCATAACATAAATACCTCTTATATCTTTTCAACACAACAAAATAATCTTATCTGTGTGCTATTGATTTTTTACATAATATATAATACAATATATGACGACATATGTCTATATGTTAACCAAAACTCACACCACCACACTACTTCAAAATAAACACAACAACAACCAAAGTAATTAAGAAAAGCTTCCTGGTGTGAACCTACTATTTGATTTTTGTATTTATATTTTTTATAATTATGAGTACAATTACTATATAAATTGTTAGATATAATTAATCGAAGATTATGCTATTTACATAAAGAGCAATAACATACTGGACAGACTATATTATAATCATCTATCCATATTCTACTCTTCCACTATCTGCCAATTAATATATAGAATAAAATGAAAATTATATTTGTTGTTATATAAGGAGATATATTATGGAACAATACTCTCGCCGATTTATTGAAGAATTAGCTAATCACATTGATCCAGTTATTATTGATTATTTCAATAAAAAAAGAAATTTGTTAAACTTCTCTGCTGAAAATGTAGCTGAGTTAATTGATGAAACTCTTATGGAATATCTTGATGGAAAGACAAGCCGTGAAGATTTAGTACCTATAATTAATAAGGTAAAGAAATCACGTTTACAAAAAAGATCACGTTGGTACAAATCATACATTAATGATATTGATACAATCAGCATTGACGATGCCAAACACCCTTTAGCTACTGTTGTTGCTATGGCAAAGACTCTTCCTGTTGAAGATTATACTAAAATGTTTGGAGATAAAGATTTACAGGAAATTATCGAAGATAAGAAAAGAGCTGCAACAGAATGGAAAAATGATTCCAATACTCTTTTAATTGATTTCCCAGGTATTTCATCTTTTACTTATAACTCAATATATAATTCTTTAAAGAATGATTTGATTATTAGTGCTTGGAAATACATAGAAAGTGAACTTGCTGGTAATATTGACTCATACCTTCGATTATTCCCTGTTGACTTAGTTGACAAACCACTCTTCAGTCCTTCATCTTTTACATTAATGATGGAAACAGCATCTGATAATCTGCTAAAAGAAATTATCAGAGATGAAGAAGGCCGTGAACTTTTGGAAGTGACTGTCAACAGCGGCAAACTTACTCCACCAAAGGCTATGGATTCTAATGACCTGAAATTAGTTAATGCTTTTATATCTAATATTAATATGCAGGAATTCTCTAAAGAGAAATCTGTAGTAGTCGATCTTAATACTCTTGGTAAAGAAATTGTCGATTATCACGTTGGTAAAAATGTGCTCAAGAAAATTTCTAATTCTTGTAGAAAGCTTGTAGAGTACAATTTCTATTATGAGGAAGCTGGCAGTAAAATCTATTTCAACTTATTTGATAATATTGTCATCAAAGAAGATGCCGAAAGACCTTATGCCATAGCTCAATTTGGTGAAGTACTAAGTAACGCTATTATAAAGAAAAAGTTAATCTCTATAACTTCTGCTTCTTATGATGTTCTTGATAATAACCTTTCAAGAATTATATGCTATGCAATGAAATGTGAACAGATTGCTAATCAGGAAACATTGATGAGTGAATATAGTTATACTTACTTCCAGAAGATTGTTCGATTTAAATTAAAAAATAAAAAGAAGAACTTACAATTAATTCAGGAATCTTTACAGGAATTTGTAGATAACAATATTGTAATCGATAGCTTTGAATTAAAAAATGGTGTATTTATTATTAACTTCCTTCCATTATCGGAAGCTGAAATTCAAGATTTGAATTTTGATAAAACTAAGATGATAGACAATGCTCATTAATAGACGAAATAGGGATTTTTTATTATAATTATTTGCCGTATGTTTTTACATACGGCTTTTTTATGTGAGCCTTACAGAGCGCTCTTATGTAAGCCCTATGAAGTTCCTTTTGTACACTGTAAGGCTCACATAAGAAGCTCCGTAAATTTTATAGCATACATTCTCCTAGTTCCTTTTGAAAATATGTGCAATGCAAAGAACTGCCTTTGTCTGAAACCGTATGCCAGATGGTGTAGTGGATAGATAGAATAATTACTTGCCTGCCACTCTATTTTAATCAAATCAGAAACTATAAATGTCTACATTTTTATCATCATAATTAAAGTGTAGATAATTAATTGATAACTAAGAAAATTTTATTGTACTTTTTTTATTTACTTAATTATCTGTATTTCTTTAAGTTTTGTCGTGTTTTTTTTATTTTTATCAGATAAATCTTTTATATATCCCTTAAAATAGGCATTTGTTATTTTTTTATTACAATTTTACTGTTTCCAGCAGCATTTTTTAAATAATATGTTAAATTTATGTAGATATTTTTAGAGTAAAAAACTTAGTTTTTATTTTTCAATGTAGATATTTTTAGAGTAAATTTTTAAAAAGTAGATATTTTTGGAGTAAAATATCATTTTTTTATTGATTTTTCTCCAATTTTCTATTCTATTTATATATTTATATATTGTATATAAATACTTTTTCTACATTTTTTTTTTGAAATTTTATCCACAATGTCTACATTTTTGGCTTAAATACTGATTTTCCTTAAAATACCACTACCCTATGTGGATAGCTGTTAACTATATGTAGATAAAAAAGTAGTAAAATCCACAAAATATTTATTTTGACTTCTACAAAAAAAATTTTATTAAATTAAGTAGATAATTTTAGAGTAAAACACTTTGATTTTGTGGATAAGTAGACAATTTTAGAGTAAAACAAGTTAAAAAATACACTTATGTGGATAAATTTTGAGTAAAAACAAGAATTTGATTTTATTTGATAATATTGTTAAATTATCCATAAAAAGGAGGTGGGAATTTTGGATAATTTTACAAATATAGGCAAAGCTGTATTAATTCAGGCTCTTGGTATTCAGCAAAATTACACAACAATTATTGATTCTTCTGTTGAAGTTACCGATTACTCAAATGATAACTGCTCTACTTGTAAATATAAAGCAATTATCGAATCCTTCTCCAGCGATAATGATATCTACAAAATGGCTATTGATAATTGTAACAATTGTCCACATAGAATTCTCACAACTAAGAACGTAACTAAAAAGATATATCATAATGAAAAAAATCGTTATGGCTATAGACCTATGTTAAAATCAAATGCACTTAAGCTATTTATGTTATTACATTTTTATCATCCGGATCGTTTTGGGATTATAAAAGAAATTAATATCAAAGAATTGGCATCTATTCTTAAATGCAACATTAAGACGATTTGGAATAATCTTGACATATTATCATCTTATACTTATATATCATATTCCAAAACTTCATCATCTATTATTTCATTGCTTATCAATGATTATGAGAATTATTACCTTCCTGCTAACAAAAACGGCAGGGGATTTTTAGTGCTTTCTAAGGAATTAATTACTAAACTTTTTGATATTAATTCAATTGTAACATTAAGAATTTACTTGCGTGAGCTTATCAACCTTGATAGTTCTAATCTTAAGGGTCAGGCAAGCGTGGATCACAAATCAATATCTGAAATAAGACATATGCTTCCTAAGTATTGCAAGCCTTGCATTATAAAACAACATATGTCTAATTCAGATGCTGATATTTTTAATGTCACTATTAATGATAATATCATAAGATTTGAAATTTCTTCAAGATATATTGCTAAGAAGCAAAAACAAATTCTATTAGAAGAAAACATTGACCGGTTAAAGTCATTTATTAATGATTTTAATACAGTAATTCCTAACATTAACTCAGGTGATATTCCACCTGTACGTTTTAGAGAATTTATTAATATAGACACTAATATATCAAATTATAAATTGATTAAAATCAGTAAACTTGATTTGGAGGATTTAGCAAATATAGCCGTTCACTACTCTTTCGATTTATTGATGTATGCGTTAGCAGATATCTATAGACAATATATAGTGTATGAACGATCTATAAAAAATATTCCTGGTCTTGTATCAACGATAATTCGTGCTAATGTTAGTAAATTAAAAAAGGCTGCTTAAAAAGCAGTCTTATTTTCGTGTCTTGTATTCGAATTTTATATCAATATATGTGATATTCTTAAATAATTTTAATAAAAAAAGCAGGCTGCTCATTTTTTTTATTTTCTTTTTTTCAATTTTTATGAATGATTCCTTTTATAATTTATTTAATATATAATTAAAATACTAATTTAACAAATTTTGATAACATTTATATTGAAGATTTATTAACATATGGAAACTTTTCAACCATTTTTTTATCCTTTTCGACTATAATAATTATTAAAAAGACATTTCATGAAAATAATAGACCAGAATAATAATTAATAGACTTGTTTATAAAAAAATTATTCTTCAAAAAAAAATATCCGACTTTGAATTAGTAACTAATGAACTATAAAAAATTGTTGAAAGCCTTATAAATACTGTGTCTACGTTAATTTAATTTATCAATATATGTTAAATAAATGTATTGTTATATATATTAATATGGATATAGATAGATAGATAAATAAATAGATAAATAAATAGATAGATAGATGTATAGATATTTATATGATTACGATTAATAATAATATATCCCCAACTCCAATGTTAATATTATTAGAATTGGGGACATAATATATTAATTATTGGTTAGTGAATTAATAAAATCAGTTAATCTTTGATTTAAAATTTCTACTCTTATTTTTAAATCAGTATCATTTTTTATAATAGACTTGTTATTCTTAATGATATCAAAGTTTGATTCAAATAATGCAAGTGCCTGTTCTGTTTTAGCAATTGAAGATATTCTTTTTAATTCGTTATCTGAAATTGTTGTCTTGCGTTGTTCTTTCTCACGTTGCTGCTGCTTCATCTTTTCCATATTACTTTCAAGACGTGCCTTTTCCTTTTCAGCTTTGTTCTTAGCCTCAGTCATATATCGAAGTTCCTCTTCAATATCTATTTTGGAATTGGATTTATCAGTATTTGTAGAAATTTCATTTATTTTATTTTCAAGAATTTCTAAAGTTTCATTCTTTTTGTTAAGCTCTCTGGTTACTTCTTCTAGTTCCTGCTTATATTTGGCAGCTTCTTTAGCACGTTCTTCAGATATCTTCTTGATAGATTGAAATTCTGCATTTTCAATGTTGCCATTTTTCTGAAGAATATTTAATATACTCTTCTGTGCATCCTCATCAAGCTTACCAAATTTATCAGCCTGGTTAAGATCTATGCCATTGTTATTGAGTAATTCACTTAATTCAGGAATAAGCTTTTCTGCTGTTGTATATTTGCGGGCTTGTCTTTCTGATATATTAAGCTGTTTGGCAATCTCTGCATTGATATTTTTTATTTCGCCGTTTAACTTTTTAGCTTCATAAAGTTCTTTTAAACGGCTTACTTCCCATCTTTTAACTTCCATTGAAGATTCTCTTACATCGTGGTTGGCTGAGATAAGCATAATTTCTTCGTCAATTTCAGTAATATCAGACTTTTCAACTTTGCAGGGAATTCCAGCAGGAAAAAGTGTCTGGTAATCCTTTTCATCCATTTCTGATATGGCGTGATATCTTCTTTCACCAGAGATAAGACGGTATATATCTTTGTCAGAATCATATAATACAGATAAATTGTGTCTTAGACCGTTAACAAGTATACTTTCTTTGAGTGCATTAATGCCATCCTGTGTATACATTTCATTTTTAGGGTTAGATACAATTTTATCTTTAGGAATATATTTAAAATTGTATTGTGTCTTTGCCTGAATTTCTTTAAGTTTTTCTCCACCGTCAGAATTAAGGATACCTGTCTTAGTACCACCAGCAGTAAATGATTTCTTAGCCATTATTTCTTCTCTCCTTTAAGATATTTTGCTAATTCTCTGTAATGTTTATTATCCATAAGTCCAAGATAATTAACTAATTCTATGTAATCTTGAGCTGCGGTGCTTCTCTTATCATATGTGAGTAATGGTTCAAACAATGTATTAGATTCATTGACGGCAATGCAATTTCTTATAGACACAGGAAGGAACTTGTCACCAAACATATTCTCATAACTTTCAAACATTTGTTTATATAAGGTTGTTCTTCCTGCCACTCTGGTCATAAACATACCTGCAAATTCAATAGAAAGTGCATATTTGGCATTGAGATCTTCAATCGTATCAAAAAGTGACATTAAACCATCATATGAAAAATTATCAACACATATAGGTGTGATGATTTTATTGCTGGCACACATAGCACATGTTGTAAGGTATGATTTAAAAGGTGAGTTGTCTATTATAATATAGTCGTAATCATCTTTTAATAGACTAAGATTATGTTTAAAACATAATTCTACATTAGATTCTTTACTCTCATCGTATATTTTATATATAAGATTGTTTAATTCTCTTGAGGCACAAAGTATAGATATATTTTCATAGTCTGTTGTAGAAATGTAATTCATAACAGTAGCTTTATCATCAAATTTACTACAAAACAGCTGTTCATAGTCAATATCCTTACCTTCTTCACTTTTGCCAAACATTTTACTTGTATTCATCTGTGGGTCTAAGTCTATTAATAATATAGAATAGCCAGAAATAGATAAAATCTGAGCAATTGTTATGGCTGAGGATGATTTTCCTACACCACCCTTTTCGTTAATTAAACTTATTACTTCGCTCATTATTGTCCTTCTTTCATTAAAATCTAATTTTATTATACAACAAAATTACGTTTTATCAATACAAAAGTTATATTATTTTATGATATTTATGTTAAGTTTTTTTGTGAACTCAGTTCAATTTTTATAAATGTAGAAAAATATTTTAAAATATTTTTACTGTTATTTGTTTATTCATATTTATATATAGATATTAAAACATTATCCAATAATCTTATGTAATAAGTAAACAGGTTTCTAAATATTGATAGATAAATTTAAAATATAATAAGGTATATTTATATAATAAATAAGAATAAATTACTTAATATTTTTGATATATATTATTTTGTAGTAATCTATTATATATGCTTAGATTATTTCTTAATTCAATTTTGCCGAAAGATATGAAATTAATAATAAATTCATTATTATAATTAATATATAGTCATTTCCTTTATGATTTACATTGATATCAAATTGTAATGATTGTAATAATAGATTGTAATGATAGTGTTATAAAGAATTTTAAGGATTTTTAGATTCTATATAATAAAACTCTGACATAGAAAGCATATATAGATATGCATAATATAATTGATGGATTAAGTGAGTATTTACGCATAAATAAAATAGAAAGAATACAAAAATAATAAAATGATTTATAAAAAATTATGAACTGAGTTCAAAATTATAATGATATAAATGAGTATTTATAATATTATACACAGCTAAAAGTGAACTGAGTTCAATAAATAAAATTATCTATATGAATTATATGGTGGGATTCTATGTCCAAATTATATATTTGATATTCAATTATAATTCTATATAAACAAAGCATTATGCACATACATAATATTAAGTTATCAATTTGAATTTGTTTATCAATATTAATAATCTAGTTTACTTGTTATATATGATTATTGGATAATGCTTTAATATCTATATATAATTATAAATAAAAAAATTACAGCAAATATATTATTAAATATAATTGAATTAATTCATAAAGTGGTATTATACATATTGATAAGACATATATTATAAGGAATATAATAAAGTGAACTGAGTTCACTTTATTTGAGTACTATTATTGAAAAGTGATTAATAATACATAATATCAATAATATATTTAATTATAATAAATCTAAAACAATATAATTAAATCTAAAATATTATAACTAATGAAACTTATATAATCTATACAATTATAGTAATTAGTAACGATATTACAAACAAATGTTTTAAGTTCCACGTGAAACATTTATATTGCTTTTAGATTATTAAATAATCATATATAGTTGCAGATTATATTTGCAATTATGTAACTACCACACACATTTAATTCATTTTTTATGGATATTTCAACTCATAACATTTATAATATAAGAACACTAACAGATATTGGCTGATGAACAATAATAATTATTAGATAAAGCACACATCAGACGGCCGTACTGTAAAACAATAAAGTATTATTAAATGTATAATATGAGCATTAATACATATAGATTAGGCGTTGATAATTAGAATAAATACTAAAAAATTCTAATAGTTAAAGCTTGTATTTACAGGTGTAACAAGTGATAATCACTAAAATATTAATATAAATTAACTAATACTAATCAGCTGATATGCTTTTATTTAAACATACACATAGTTAACATATAATGAATATATTGAGGAATATAGATAATGATATATAAAGAAAGATATAAAGTAGAGTTAGAGGATATTGGAAGAGAGAATAAGATAGACAACAAAAGAATCGTTACGATTATGGAGGATATTGCTGGTTCTCATTCAGATAAGGTTGGATTGGGGGTATCGGCATCTGCTATTAATAAAAAGGCGTGGGTATTGCTGGATTGGAAGATAAAAATCCTTAAAAGACCAGCTTACAATGAATATATAGATGCAAGCACATGGTCTAGAAAGTCTGATAGACTATGTGCATTTAGGGATTTTGAATTATACGACCAGAATGGTGAGTTATGTGCAATAGGTACTTCAAGATGGCTATATATGGATTTGGTAAGACGCAGACCTATTATTTTAGACAACAAAATGAACGATATATATGGTACTGAAACAGAAAAAAATGTATTCGATGAGGAGATAAAGAAGATAGAGCTTCCTGATTTGGATAATCTGCCAGATAACATTATGGTTACAGAAAAGCCATATTTAATACAGAGAAGAGATATTGATATTAATGGACATTTACATAATGTCAGCTATTTGGAAGCAGCATTAGAAGCTGTTCCAGAAGATATTTATAAAAATGTAGATTTTAACTATATAAGAATTGAATATAAAAAAGAAATCATGCAGAATGATAACATAAAAATAAAATGTCTTACAGATAATAATTATAACTGCCTTGTCATATTTGAAACAGATAATAAAATGAATGCAGTAGTTGAATTGAAATTATTATAGGTAACTATATAGAAAAAGTAATACTGTTGAAATTAAAAAGTATAATTATGTTGAAATCACAGTATATAACTGTATTTGTAATATAAAACTATATTATGTGACATAAATCCAATATTGTATTAAAGAATATATTGTAATATAAACATTATGTTTAAATGATAAAATAGATGATATAATGAGCACAAGAGTGCTCATCTTAAAAGTTCCTTACGGAACTTTATATGTGCTGAAAAGCTGCACAAAAAATATGATATAATATGACTACTTCGTAGTCACTTAGAAGTTTCTTCGAAACTTCATATGCGTGGAAAAGCAACGCAGAAATTATGATATAATATAAATTATAAAATAAATGTATAATAACAATATAAGCTTAAATACAGTTAGAAATTGATTGAACAGAGTAGTTTACGATTAGACCAGTTATTGATATATAAATTTAAATATAGTTAGAAATTGATTAATGGATTTATAATTTAAAAGCTAACAGATTGATAGATTAATAAATAAAAGAGGAGCTGATAATAATGGGATTTATTAATAAAGAAAAGGTCTTAAGAGGTGTTGGTAAAGCTGTTGACGTCACTAATAATGCGGCGGATAAGGTTACAGATTATGTAAAAGAAAATGAACTGGATAAGAAGGCTAAAAGTATGGCTGATGAATTTGGTGATGCAATGAAATCAGTAGGAAAGAGCTTAGAAGATACATTTTCTAATATAGTAGGAAAGAAGTAAATATTTCAAATAAAACAATACAAATAGAATGATAGACAAAATTATTAATACCAAGTTCACAATAATTCAGAGTAAATATTATTAAATATATTTTAAGCATCTGGATTCACGGAGGATTTAATGGATATATTTGATATAATTGGTCCGGTTATGGTTGGACCATCAAGTTCACATACAGCGGGTGCGGTAAGGATTGGATATATATCCCAGAAGTTGATGGGAGAACAGATAAAGGAAGCAAATATTTTGCTGTATGGTTCTTTTCTTGATACAGGAAAGGGACACGGAACTAATAAGGCTATAGTTGCAGGACTACTTGGAATGCAGCCTGATGATATGAGAATACCACATAGTATGGAGATTGCCGAAAAAAAAGGAATAAAGGTGACATTTGGAAAATCAACGCTGAAAGAAGCACATCCTAATAGTGCACAGATTATATTAACAGGTATTTCTGGAAAGCAGCTTGAGGTTGTAGGTGAGTCACTTGGTGGTTCAAGAATAAATATCGCACAGATTGATGGAATAACAACGAATTTTTCGGGAGATTATCCAACTTTAGTTGTGCATAATCAGGATCAGCCGGGGCACGTTAGTGAAGTGACATCAATGCTTGCACACAAATCCGTGAATATTGCAAGTATGCAGTTGTATCGTTCTAACAGAGGCGGTAATGCAGTAATGGTTCTGGAATGTGATCAGGAGATACCACGCGAAGGTATAGAATGGCTCAAAAAGGTTGAAGGAATAACTAAAGTAACATATTTGTCGCAAAAGGGAGATTAAATAATGAATTATCATTCTATAAATGATTTGGTGGAATTATGTCATAAGAACAATGCACAGATATGGCAGGTTATTATGATGGATAATGCACACGAGCGTATGGTTTCCGAAGATAAGATTTTTGAAAATATGCGTGTGATGTATAAAGCTATGAAAACTGCAGATAATAATTATGATAAATCTCTTAAGTCACCTAGCCGGATGGCAGGTGGTGACGGAGAGTTGATGTATCAATATAACAAATCAGGCCGGAATATATGTGGAGATTTTGTTGGAATGGTTATGGAAAAAGCTCTTAAAATGGGGGAGTCTAATGCATGTATGCGTAGAATAGTAGCTGCACCTACAGCGGGCTCTTGTGGAGTAATTCCAGCGGTATTTATATCATATGAAACATATTTTAAGGCACTTGAAGATGATATGGTTAAGGCGTTGCTGATTGCTTCAGGAATTGGAGCAGTTATAGCAGAAAATGCTTCTATAGCCGGTGCATCAGGAGGATGTCAGGCAGAGATTGGAAGTGCAAGTGCAATGGCGGCGGCAGGATTGACATTTCTTCAGGGAGGAGATAACCTGCAGATAGTTAATTCGAGTGCATTGGCATTAAAGAGTATGTTAGGTCTTGCATGTGATCCGGTATGTGGACTTGTAGAAGTTCCTTGTATTAAAAGAAATGTTGCGGGAGCTATGAATGCAATAACGGCTGCACAGATGTCTATGGCAGGTATTAAAAGTGTAATATCACCAGATGAAGTTATTGATTCAATGCAGAGAATTGGTGCGGCAATGCCATCAAGTTTAAAAGAAACAGCCAGAGAAGGTCTTGCTATAACACCAACGGCAGAATTAATTAAAAGAGAGCTTGACAAAGTGACAGATTAATTATTATAATAATAACACAGGACAATAAATCATTAAAAAAGTATAAAAAATACAATTTTTCAGTTGCTATATTAAAAGTAACCTATTATAATATGTAAAAGTGTCAGGTAGATATTAATAATTGTTTTGCATATTGATATTTAACTGATGAGAAAGATTTTATTATTTAATGTTAATTTAGGTTAATTATTAATTGACAATATTTAATAAGATATTATAATAGATTGTGTCAGGTTATGATATTTGAAAGTTAGATGATGTTTGTTTGGTTATATTTTTGAGAACCTGATACTAAGTTTAATTTGGACGAAAGTATATTGGACAATCTCCAAAGCCAATATACTTGACTATATTTCTATCCCCTCTACTCATCCCCGGTCACCCCAGACCGGGGAACTTTTTTATTTATAGAACACTTGCTGAATGGGATTAATTTATATCTAATAATACAGGAAAATATGTGCAAAAAGAGTAGAAAAATGTAGAACATTTATATTTATTTATGTTATAATACTTCAACGATATGAAATGATATATTCTATGTTATATAAGAAACTAGGAGGTTATGGTATGGAAGATACAACAAAGGTTGATGCTGAATCTACGATGCCTGAAGCAGATAGCGAGGAAGCTGTATCAGAAGTGGATAAGAAGGTAAAAGTTCCAAAGTCTAAAAGATTTGGAAAGAAGGAATCAGCTAAGCAGCCTGTAAAAGATAAATTGAAAGCTGACAAGCCTAAGGTTGTTAAGAGTAAGTCTAAGAAGTCAGTTAAGAATAAGGATATTTCTAATGATAATAACACATCGAATGAGTATAGACAGCCGGGACTTAAGATGAGTATTAAAGCAAGACTTATAGCTAGTTCTGTTCTTCCTACAGTTGTGGGTATTACAGTAGTGCTTATTATTGCAATTGTTAATATGTCAGCTGGTATGAATGCAGAGGCATCTAATGGACTTGTGCTTCTAGCAGAGGCAACAAAGTCAAGTTATGATAATACATATTCTGGTGATTGGCGTGTCGATAATAATGGTAACATTTTTAAAGGTGATACTAATCTTTCACAGAAGCAGGACGGAATTGATAAGTTTACAGATGATAATGATGCAGATATTGCAATCTTTTATGGTGTTGATTCCAAGGTAACATCATTAAGAGATTCTAATAATAAGAGAATGTTGAGCCTTAAAGCACCAGATTCAGTATGGGAAAAGGTTAAGACAGGAGAGACATATAAAGCAGATCATATCGATATTGATGGAGTTGATTATACAGGTGTATATCTTCCATTAAAGAATTATAACGGCAATATTGTGGGTATGTTATTTGCTGGAGAACCAAGAACAGCTATAACATCATTTATTATACAGAAGGTTATAGCACTTGTGGGAGTAACAATTATTGTTCTTTTAGTAATAGCAGTGATATCATTGATGCTTTCCAGAAAAATTGCTAATGCTTTAGTGACAGTCAACAGATTATTTGTTTCCCTGTCTAATGGTGATTTAACTATGAAGGTTGATCCTAATATGTTAAAGCGTAATGATGAGATTGGAGAGATGGCGGGTTCTGTACAGGCACTTATCAGCAAACTTAATGGTATTGTGACAGGACTTACAGAATCAGCAGATCAGTTATATAAGTCTGGAGATGAGATGGCGGCTACAGCGAGCCAGTCAAGTAAGGCTACAGAAGAAATATCAAGTGCAGTTGAAGATATATCAAAAGGAGCTGTGTCGCAGGCAGAGGAAATCCAGAATGCTTCATCATATATTGCTAATATGGGCAAGCTTATTGAGGATATTGTTGAGAAGGTATCTAATCTTACACAGGCGGCTAATGTTATGGGTAACGCAGGTGATACTTCAATGAATACTATGGTTGAGTTATCTGAGTCTAATGACCATACTACAGAAGCAGTTAATAAGATTGCAGATCAGATTGAGCTTACTAATGAATCGGTTGGCAAGATTGGAGAAGCAGCTGCATTCATTACTAATATAGCAGACCAGACAAGTCTTTTAGCACTAAATGCTTCAATCGAATCAGCAAGGGCTGGTGAAGCGGGAAAAGGATTTGCAGTTGTTGCATCTGAGATACAGAAGCTTGCATCACAGTCAGATGAAGCGGCTGGTGAGATTAAGCAGATAATTGAAAATCTTAAGCAGGAATCAGAAAAGACTGTTGAAGAGATGAATTCTACAAAGCTTCTTATTAATGAGCAGGTCGTTAAGCTTAATGCGACAAGGGACAGTTTTGTTGATGTTAGTGATGGCATTAATGTATCAAGACAGGAGACAGCAGCAATTGAGGTTAATGTAGGTTCCTGTGATGACGCAAGACAACAGGTTAATGACGTAATAGCTAATCTTTCCGCTATTTCTGAACAGAATGCTGCATCAGCTGAGGAAACAACAGCTTCAATGCAGGAGCTTACAGCTACAATTAGTATGCTTTCAACAACTGCTAATGATTTGATGAAGATATCAGAGAAGCTTAACTCAGAAATGAAGTTCTTTAAGATATAGTACATAAGCAGATATGTGAATTATAATCATCTGTTTAGTGCATAAATAATAAAAAATACCGCATTAATGTGGATATTCCATAACTTGGAATATGTTACACATTAATGCGGTATTTTTTATTATAAGTATTATTGTATACAATAATGCTTATTTTATTGCATAATTAATCTAGTATATATTGTTATTAGTATTTTCATTGCGGTCAATTACTTCGCCGGTATCAGGATTAACAGAAATTCCATTTACTTCAAGATGTTCATCAATCTGGATAACGAGGCACTGCTTTCCGTCAATTACACGGGTTTCTACAAGGTCGGTTTTATCAGGATTGATTTTGATTACAACATCGGGTGTCTTTACTTCAAATTTTCTTGAAGGTGTGATATTGTTAGCGGCAAGTTTTCCATTTTCTCCAGCAGCCATCTCAAAATGTTCTTCAAAGTCAGCAAGCTTTTCTTCTTTTACGCCGCTTTTTTCAAGAATTTCCTTAACTTCAGTCTTATCAAGCATTACAGGAGCGCTTGAAACAGCTTTGTGTTCATCAATTATTTCATTGAGGTTGTCGTGAATATTTTTAACAGTTTCATAGTTACAATCATCACCAAGTGTTTCAGTTACTAATGTATTGAAGGTTTCTTTCTGTACATTGGCTGGAAGTGGAATTTCACAGCTAAGTACATATGTAAGAAAATTCTGTTGGAAATCATCTATATCTTTACAGTGATACAGAATTTTTTCATCATCAGCACTCCGATTATTAAAGGCTGGGAAAAGAAATGCTATGTCAGGATTGTCAACCATATGGCTTTGAACCTGATTGTGGAAAGTCTTATCATTTTCAAAATATCCAAGCCCAGGTTTAGAGAGGGTAACCGGACAGATACAGCATAAAATGTAGTTATACACTTCATCAGAAGCGTCTTCCATAGCAATATTATCTGCAGTTATACCCGGAACATCATATGCCTGATTGATTACAAGAATTAAGTAGTTGCCAGGATAATAATAGTTGGCGATTATTTTATCATATAATTCATTGAGTTTATTCTCGTCTTTTAATTCGCTGTCTCTTAGCTCAAGCAGAAAATCGTGAGGCTGTTTATCGCCGTAGGCATCAAGAGTAAACTGCATATCAATAAGGTTACGTCCTGGTGTGCCAGAAAGACATTTTTTAAATATATCTATATATTTATGGCGTTCTTCCTCAGGAAGATTGAGGAATGTTTCATTAATAGTTGTGACTTTATTCTTCTCACCATCAACATAACATCCGCATAATTTAAGAATTCCACAGTCTTCTATATTGAATTGTGATTTGATTTCATTAATCTCTTTTCTTGTCATATTAATCCTCCATAAATGCCGGTGTATAGATAACGGCATACTAATTCAGTGCTTCTTATTGTATCATAATGCATTGAAAAATGTAATTAGTATTAGTTGAAATTTATCTAATTGAATATATAAAAAGTATATAAGTTTTAAAATATATATGTACAGTAAAAATATAGTGTGATATACTATAAATATATTAATTTGGTATAGATGTGAATACATTGTATAGTATATTTAATTTACATAGATTTTACATATAAGTTCGTTAAACTTTACATAACTACTATAATATAATGTCAGAAATTGCAAAACTATGAAGCAATTTATTGAAATATATCAAGAATGAAGATATTAGATAGTTGTTTAATGTACAATAGAAAATAATAAGTAACAAAGATAAAGATATAAGTGTAAAAAAAATTTTTACACGCGAGGTTGTGTCTGTGCACACTAGACATAAGCTTGATATGTACAAAAATGTGTGCAGGAATGGAGATTAATATGAGAATAGGAATGTTGACAAGCGGTGGTGACTGTCAGGCACTTAATGCCGCTATGAGAGGTGTAGCTAAAAGTCTTTACAATAAAGTGGATGATGTTCAGATATATGGTTTTCTTGACGGGTACAGAGGACTTATTAATAATACATATAAGCTTATGGATATTAATGATTTTTCAGGGATATTAACTATAGGTGGAACCATACTTGGAACATCAAGAACACCATTTAAGAAGATTAATGAACCTGATGAGAATGGTAAGGACAAGGTTGAGGCAATGAAGCACACATATAAGGAGTTAGGGCTTGATTGTCTTGTAATATTGGGAGGTAATGGTACACATAAGACAGCCAATCTTTTATATAAAGAAGGACTTAATGTTGTAACACTTCCTAAGACGATTGATAATGATCTGGTTGGGACAGATGTAAGCTTTGGTTTCCAGTCAGCAGTTGATATAGCAACGAATACCATAGATTGTATACATACAACTGCGGCATCACACAGCCGGGTATTTATAGTTGAACTTATGGGACATAAGACAGGCTGGCTTACGCTGCATGCGGGCATAGCAGGTGGATCTGATGTAATACTTATACCAGAGATACCATACGATTTAGATAAGGTTGTAGAAGCAATTAATAAAAGAATTAATGATAAAAAGCATTTTACAATTCTTGCAGTTGCAGAAGGTATAATATCCAAAGAGGAAATGTTATATAGTAAGAAAGAACTTAAAGAAGTAAGAAAGAAGGAGCATTATCCATCAGCAGCATACAGAATTGGTGCAGGTATTATGGATAGAACAGGTCAGGAAGTAAGGGTTACTGTACCAGGTCATGTACAAAGAGGTGGAAGCCCTTGTGCTTATGACAGGGTATTAGCTTCAAGGTTAGGAGCTAAAGCAGCAGAACTTATAATGAATAAAGAATATGGATATATGGTATGTGTCCGCAATAATCAGATAGATAAGATTGAATTAAATAAAGTTGCGGGCAGATTAAAGACTGTAGATCCACAGGCGGGAATAATTACAGAAGCAAAGGCGATGGGAATATGTTTTGGAGACTAGGATTTTGGAAGAAAGATAAAGAGGCTCATATGACTATTAATAATGATGACAATAAAGAAGTTAATAATAAGAAGAATATCAGTGATAATAAAGAGATGAATCAACCAGAGTTTAAAGAGATTAATTCAGATAACGCATATATTAATAAAGATGTATATCAGGCAGAGGTTAAGAATAATACTTCAGCCGATGAGGTTAAGAGTAATGTTTTAGTTGGTGAGATAAATGGCAGTGCTTTATTCGGAGATATTAAGAGCAACGCTTCAGGTGCTGATGTACCAAAGCCATATTTTGCTAACCGAGAGTTGTCTTGGCTTAAGTTCAATGAGAGAGTAATTGATGAGGCTGCGGATTTAAAAGTGCCTTTATGTGAGAGATTAACATTTGTATCTATATTTAATAGTAATCTTGATGAATTCTATATGGTAAGAGTTGGTTCATTATATGACCAGATGTTGCTTGCTAAGGGAAATAAGCACGATAAGAATGCAGGATTTGATAATAAGACACTTATGACAGCAAGAGAGCAGCTTGATGCTGTCTTTAGTGAGACAAGGGAATTACTGCATAAGAAAGATAAGATATATCAGCAGCTTATGTATAGATTTGAGGAGCAGGGAGTAAAGCTTATAAGTTTTAATGATGTTGAATATTCAGATGCTGTATATTTAGAGGAATATTTTAATAATTCAATTCTTCCTATATTATCACCACAGGTTATAAGCAAGAAGAATCCATTTCCATTTCTTAAGAATAAAGAAATATATGCAGTGGCACTTCTTGGTTCAAAGAACAATGACAAGATAGGTGTTGTTCCGTGCAGTAATGGCGTATTTGACAGACTTATTCCAATACCATCAGACAGTCATAAGTATATGCTTATTGAAGAACTTATACTGCATTTTCTTCCAAAGATATTTAAGAAATATAGTGTTAAGAGCAAGTCTTTGATTAGAATTATAAGAAATGCAGATATAGATATGGACGAAGCATTCTATGATGAAGAGATGGATTACAGGGATACTATGGAACAGCTAATTAAGGAAAGAAGGAAGCTGTGTCCTGTAAAGCTTGAATATTCAAGAGTGCTTGATGATAAAGTAATATCTGCTTTATGTAAGGAACTTAAGCTTGATAAGAAGCAGGTATTTTATTCTGAGTCACCTCTTGAGATGTCATTTATATCAAAGATACAGGATGACTTAAGAAGCAGGAGAGAATTGTTCTATGAAAGACGTGTACCACAGAATTCAAGTAATATTGATATTAAACAGCCGCTTATAGACCAGCTTGCAAAGAAGGATTTATTGCTCAGTTATCCATATGAGAGTATGCATCCATTAATAAGGCTTCTTAATGAAGCAGGAGGTGATGACAGGGTTCTGTCAATTAAGATGACATTATACCGTGTTGCCAAGAATTCGCAGATAGTAGAGGCACTTATTGATGCGGCTGAGAATGGCAAGGAGGTTGTTGTACTTGTTGAACTGAGGGCAAGATTTGATGAGGAGAATAATATTGAATGGTCACGCAGGCTTGAAGAAGCAGGCTGTAAGATTATATACGGAATAGACCATATCAAGGTTCATTCAAAGCTTTGTCTTATAACATATAAAGACGGAGAAGATTTTCGTTATATAACACATATTGGAACAGGTAATTTTAACGAAAAAACTGCCAAATTATATACAGATCTTGCTTTATTTACTTCAAGTGAAGCTATTGCCAAGGAGACAGCAGATGTATTCAATAATCTCGGACTTGGAGATGTTGTTGACAATACAGAGCATTTGCTCGTTGCACCTAAGTGCTTACAGAATAAAATCCTTTCATTAATTGATGAGCAGATTGCTATTGCAAAAGAAGGAAAGGAAGCTTATATAGGAATAAAGATTAATTCGCTCACAGATAAGGTTATAATAGAGAAGCTTGTTGAGGCATCTATGAGCGGGGTAAAGATTGATATGATTATAAGAGGGATTAGCTGTATGGTTGCAGGAATAACCGGATATACAGATAACATTACAATCACAAGTATTGTTGGTAGATTTCTTGAGCACTCAAGAATATATATATTCGGAAAGGGTGCAGATATGAAGATGTATATTTCCTCAGCAGATTTTATGACACGTAATACTCTTAAGAGGGTCGAAGTTGCTGGACCGGTATATGATGAAAGTATTAAAGAGCGTATATTACATATGTTTAATATAATGCTTAAAGATAATGTTAAAGCAAGAATTATGGGAAGTGACGGCAACTATTACCATAAAGGTATTAAAGAAGGTGAAGAGTCGATTAACTCACAGGAATACTTTTATGATGAAGCGATAAAGGCATCAAGGTAATATGTGAGATTAATCAATAAAGAATATATAAAGTTATTAAGTTTTTCGATTTTTCGTATTAAGACTTGCTGTAATGCTTGAATTTGCTTATATGAATACTGTATAATGTGCGTGGTAAGATAGTTTAATAATTAACAATTTCTAACAAACGGACTGTTAGGATAAAATCAGGCATGGAGGATTGACAGTAATGAAGCCGGGTAAGTTTTTTCATAATTTTTTTGGACATTTGCATACTATTAATACGCATAAGTTAGAGGTTATGAAGAATTGTTTTCGTGTGGGTCTGTATAAGCAGGGACTATTGCACGACTTATCCAAATATAGCTTTTCAGAGTTTATTCCAGGTGTAAAGTATTATCAGGATGGTAACAGAAGTCCGAATAATGCACAGAGGGAAGCAGAGGGCTGTTCAACAGCGTGGCTTCATCATAAAGGAAGAAATAAGCACCACTATGAATACTGGATAGATTATCCAGCTAAAGGTGGTGATGGAAGTCTTATAGGAATGGAAATGCCTGTTAATTATGTTATTGAAATGTTTTGTGACAGGGTAGCTGCAAGTAAGATATATAATAAAGATAAGTATACAGATGCAGATTCTTTGAATTATTTTAAGAGAGGAATGGATCATTATATAATTAATCCTAATACTAAGAAATTATTGTATTCATTACTTGTTATGTTGTCAGAGAAAGGTGAAGATTATACATTTGCTTATATTAGAAGGAATATACTGCATAATGGATAATTGTGCTGTTGATAAAGCATTTTACAAGCGAATAGCAGGAAGGAACTTATAATAACTAATGGGTATTGAAGATTTTTTAAAACAGGAAGAACAGAGATTTATACGAGAAAATCTTATGTCAGATGAAGTTTTTGATTTTATAAGAGAGAATACAATGCCATTTAATGAACTTATGTCTTATTACAGATGTGCAATTATGGAAGTTGAGACTAAGTTCAAGGTTCTTAATGAGCAGTTTTCTTTACAGTATGACCGTAATCCTATAGAGACTATTAAGACAAGAATAAAGTCAACAGAAGGAATTATCAAGAAAGCTAACAAGAAGAATATTCCATTTACAATGGAATCAATTGAACAGAATATAAGGGATATTGCGGGAATAAGAGTAATATGTTCATTTACAGAGGACATATATATGCTTGCAGATTGTCTTTTACAGCAGGATGATATAACACTTATCGAGAAGAAGGACTATATCAAGAATCCTAAAGAGAGTGGTTATAGAAGTCTTCATCTTATTATTGAGATACCGATATTCTTACAGAATGAGAAACGAAGAATGAAGGTTGAAGTTCAGCTTAGGACTATTGCTATGGATTTTTGGGCAAGTGTTGAGCATAAGCTAAGATATAAGAAGAATATTCCAGACAGCGAAGCTGAAATACTTGCATTGGAATTATCAGATTGTGCTAACCAGCTTGCACAGTTAGATGATAAAATGGAACAGATTAAGAAACGAATTGTTGAGGCTGAGAAAGAATCAGCACCTAAGGGTGACAGGAAAAGACCTCTGCCAACAATTGGTGGGATGTTGATTAAGAATAGGATTAATGGATTGATTAAATAACTTGTTTAAAGAAAGCGTGGCTTCAAAAGCTGTTTGTTTAGGAGAAAAAAGAAAATGAATAAATTAATATTATTTCATGGTACTCCTGATAAAATAGTTGTACCAACTTATGGTAAGGGTGAAGAAAAGCACGATTATGGACAGGGATTTTATCTGACTGATAGTATTGATCTGGCAAAAGAATGGGCAGTTTGTAGGCCAAACGAGGAAAATGGATGGGTACACAAATATCAGCTTGATACAGATGAACTTAAAATACTAGATTTTCAAGATAAAGGGGTTTTAGCTTGGCTGGCAGAATTAATGAAACATAGAGAAGCTGCTGATTCTAAGCGTTATCGTGTACTCGCAAAGAAATTTATTGAAAAGTATGGCGTGGATACAGATGGATATGATGTTATCAGAGGGTGGAGAGCTAATGCTTCATATTTTTATATTGCAAAAGAATTTGTAAGAGATAATATTGATATAGATATTCTAGAAGAATTACTTTCGCTTGGAGGTCTTGGTATTCAATATTGTATTAAATCTGAATTGGCGTATTCAAAATTGTACGAAATGAAAGATGAATTACAGGCTGTTCCGTATGTTGAGTTTAATGAAAAGTATAATTATCGTGATATTACAGCAAGACAAAAAATGCGTGAGCTTATTGATTCAGATGCTAACAATGTGACTAAAGTGTTTAGTACACTTTTTTAGGAGTGATTATTATGAGAGCATATTCAAAATATTATTTGAATGATGTAGTAGAAAATCAAGGGAAACTATTTGACTTTGTAGCTCAGAATTTTCCTAATATGGATACAGAAGATTTTATTAATGTTTATATGCAAAGTAAAACAAGAAAAAGTATAGATGAAGCCAAAGCTTATGTTAATACAATGAGTGCAAAGGAATTGTGGGAATATTTTATTAAAACAGAAGGGTATTCTTTAAAAGCGGGTAATTCACTTAAAGGTTTTATGCCTGATTGGATTGGAGAGTTTTATGCTTATTATCAATGGTATTATAACATTTCTAGTTATGATGTAATAAAAAAGGTACCTCTTGATTTTCTGAAAAAAGCATATTATGGTCTTCACGATTTGGAACTTGACCTTGCAGTAAAAAAAGTAGGTGAAGTATGACAGATATTATTTGTTTCCATAATCCAGATGAAGAAAATGGTTATATGAGTAACTGGTATATATCTTCTTTTACGGTTAATGGCATCACATTTTCTTCAATGGAACAATATATGATGTATTATAAGTCAATTACTTTTGGAGATGAACTTATGGCAAGAAAAATTTTATCTACGGATGATGTTGCCAAGATAAAGACATTTGGCAGAATGGTGGCAAATTATGAAGATAATTATTGGAATGGTATTCGTCAGATTATAGTTTATAAAGGATTGTTGGCAAAGTTTTTTCAAAATGAAGACATAAAAAAGCTGCTTAAATCTACGGAAAGAGCATTATTGGCTGAATGTGCAGTTAAAGATTGTATTTGGGGGATTGGGTTATCGATTAAAGATCCTAATAGATTTGATATGAATAAATGGAAAGGGCAAAATTTACTTGGATATACACTTATGATGGTGAGGGAATGTTTGTGTATGGAAAACATTAATTTATATATAAAAAATACCGACCTTTAATTATTAATTTTAATAATTATAGGTCGGTATTTCATTACAAACCATTTTATTGGAATCTGGCACTGATTATAATACTATATAAGTATGCAATTAATAAGCAAAATATTAAGATATGGATTTTTCCAGCTTATCAAAGTAGTCTTTCAAATTAATAACAGGCTGTGGCTTAGCATATTTGTAACCCTGAATATAATCAAAGCCTTTATCTATGCTGTAAGATGCCTGCTCTTCATTTTCAACGCCTTCAATTAATAATACAAATCCCTGTTCCTTGAATACGCTTGTAAGGTGAGATACAATATCCGATACAGCGGAGTTATCAAGAGATTTGTAAAGCAGTGTTTTATCGAACTTGATTGTGTTAAATGGACAGCCAATTATTCTTTCAAGGTTAGAGTATCCAGTTCCGAAGTCATCAAGATAGAACTTGATACCTGACTCATTAAGCTTTTCCATATTGTGAATAACCATATTGAAATCATCAAACATAGCACTTTCTGTAAGTTCAAGACGGATATGTTCTGGCATAATATTATTGGAATTAATTATAGCCATAAGTTCATCAAAAAGATTACGATTAGATAATTCTGATGATGAACAATTGATAGTTATTGCATCAAAGTCATATTTCTTCTCAAATTCAGCTACAATCTTACATACCTTGTTAAGAATTATTCGCGTTAAAGTATGAATACAGTTATTCTTCTCAGCAATAGGTATGAACTTATCAGGATATATGATTGTTCCATCAAGTGAGAGGCGCATAAGTGCCTCGGCCGTTCTAAAGCTGTTGTTATTAACGCTGAATATAGGCTGTGCATAGCATAATACACGTTCGTCATCAAGGTCATTCTTATTGCGGATATCAAGAAGAAGCTGTTCAATCTTGTATGCCTCGTGAAATTCCTTGTAATCCTTATCTGTAGCAAGATAACACTGATTGCCAGGTTCATTGGCAATTTTATTAAAAAGGTAGGCTGACATTGAGCTTAACTTATGTGTTGATGATACAACAGGATTGCTCTGGATAGCAGCTATTCTGTAGTTAATTGTGTAAGATGAAGCAGTCATATAATCAATTATTGCCATCTCCACATTATTGAGAAACTGCTTTATTTTGTTTTCATCCTTGATATATAAAATCATAGCAAATTCATCATTGGTAAACCGGTAAATATGAACCATATGATGAAGCTTTTCAATTCGTCTGCATACATTAGCGGCTGTTTCTTCAACTTTTTCATTATGAATAGCATAATTTACATTTTTAAGCTGAGGAAAGTTAAGGTATACAACAAGAAATTTACGTTTCATTGATACACTGTCTGTAAATCTTGCTTCAAAGGAGTGCATATTCTGACAGCCAATAAGTTCATCATATGGATTGCTGTGAAATAATATATAATATATTAAAAATGGTAATACATATGTGAGACTTGAAAATATTATATTGCTTGTCATAAATTGAACTGAAAGCATTATGAAATCTACTGGAATAAATATTAAAGCATATTTATTGACTACCTTTGGAATTGAATGTTTATTTAATAATATGGATAAAAGGCATATTAAACAGGTTATTATGCCAAAGATAGCATAAAAATTAATATAATATTCTAATGGCAGTAAACCATCAATTATATCCGGTAATTTACCAGATACTGCAAATGCAAAAACAGCAATAGCATAAGTACATCCGAATGATAATACTTTTGATTGCAGATTTTTCGTGTGATGTAATGTCCTTGTTGAAAGAAGACATATATACACATAGAGCATTATTAGTAATGCAAGGTATTCTGCTAAAAATGCTAACGACAGGAATAATCTTAATTCTCTGTTAAACATATCGGTGTGAGCCTGACTATAAAAAAATGCAAGCTGCGTGGCAATAGATATCATCGATAAAAGTATTCCATAATGAATGATTTGGTATGAACTCGTCTTTCTTGGATTGGAGTATAACATAAGAAATGTCAAAAATCCGGCCACAATTAAGCTGACAAGTTCAGCAGTTACGTTACAATTCCCTATAAACATATAAGTTTCCCCCTGATAGTATAAACTACAGGTATGTATTATACACGAAAATTATTGTTTATACAATTCGTAAAATAATTCAAATACAATCAAAATAATTCAATCCAAGACAAAATCGATAAATATTATTTAATAATGAAACTATATTTGTATGGATATATTAAACAGGGTATACAATTAAAATATTTTATTGTATATATTATATAATAATGTGAACTTAAGAAAAATAAGAAAAATAGCAGATTAAATAATAAAGTGTATTAAACAGTAGTATTATGATAACTGTGTAATTAAGAATTAAGATTGGAGAAAAGATATGAGTAATATTTTATTAATAGAGGATAACGAAGCAATAATTATGGGGCTGGAATACCTTTTTACCAATAATGGTTATAATGTCAGGGTTGCAAGAAGTGCATATCAGGCAAAGGAGATATTAGATAATGCAAAGGAAACTGAAAAATATAGAACTTTAATTGGAGCTGGTGATGTATGGAACATAGATATTGTCATACTTGATGTAATGCTTCCTGATGGGGATGGCTTTTCGCTTTGCAGAAAGATTAAAGCTGATGATATAGCACCGGTCATATTTCTTACAGCTAAAGATGAGGAGAAAGATGTTGTAATGGGGCTGGAGTTAGGCGCAGATGATTATGTTATAAAACCATTCCGCAATATGGAACTTCTATCGAGAATTAAGAATGTGCTAAGAAGAAACCGGAGCGGTAACGAACTTACATTTGCAGATTTAAAGATGGACGTTGATATAAGAAAATTGTACAAGGCGGATAATGAAGTTAAGCTCACAAAGCTTGAATTTGAGATATTAAAAATACTGTTACAAAATCCTAAAAAAGTATTTACAAGAGAAGAAATATTATCACATATATGGGACTCAGCAGGCAACTTTGTAAATGATAATACACTTACAGTTACAATGAAAAGACTTCGTGATAAGATAGGCGATAAAGAAGGAAATATTATTGTGACGGTCAGGGGCGTAGGTTACAGATTGTCAGATTAGAAAGAATATGATAACAGATTGGAGAGAATATGGGTGCATATAAGAATAAGCAGGCGGTTAAAAGCCTGCTATTAATAGGTGTAGTGCTGGTTGTCAGTGTAGTGACATATATTTCCTGGATAAGCTGGTATACACATAAGTATAAGAATATGGAGAATACATATATAAGATGTATTATGGAAAATGTTATTAACCAATATCCAGACCTTGATATGGAAGAAATTGCGATTATATTAAATAAGTCCTACAGTGAGCTTGAAAGTAGTACGACATCAGAAGAATTTGACAGTATATTAAGAAAAAATGGAATAACAGATAATACATTTTACATTAAAGATATGAGTGACATAAGAAATGTCAATATCATAGTCAGCACTTCGATTATAGGCGTGATGTCGGTATTGTTTATTATATGTTTTTGTATGTATTTGAGGAGAAGGAAGAAAGACATTTTCGAGTTGCAGGATTATATGGATAAAATATCACGCGGTAATTATGAGCTGGAAATAAATGATAATTCAGAAGACGAGCTTAGCAGTCTTAAGAATTCGCTATATAAAATTATGGTATATATGAAAGAACAGGCGGACTCAGCCAGAATAAAAAAGGTTATGTTAGCGCAGTCTGTATCGGACATATCACACCAGTTAAAGACACCGCTTACTTCAACGCAGGTTCTATTGGATAATCTTAATGACAATCCGGATATGGACTATTCTACAAGAAAGAAATTCATATATGAAGCTTTAAATCAGGTTAATGGAATGAGCTGGATGATTGTGTCTATGCTTAAGCTGTCAAGAATTGATGCAGGTGTAGTTGAGTTCAATAATGAGAACATTTCTATTAATAAGATTATAGAAGAAGCTGTCGGTAATCTTGAGGTTATAGCAGAAATTAAAAATGTAAATATAGAAAAGAATATCGATAATCGCAATGAAGATGAATTGAATAAATCGGATATATATATAAAGGGAGATTATAACTGGAACAGGGAAGCATTGCAGAATATTATTAAAAATGCAATTGAACATAGTAATGATAAAGGTACTGTAAAGATAAATATAACAGATAATGATGTGTATACAGCAGTGTATATAACTAACAGAGGTGAGAAACTGAGTGATAAACAGCAGAAGCAGATATTTGAACGCTATTACAGTGAAGCTAAATACGAAGATAACAGTATGGGAATAGGACTTCCGCTTGCTAAGGCAGTAATTGAGAAGCAGGGAGGATATATAAGCGTGGAGTCTGATGATGAAGAAACAGTGTTTATAGTTAAATATATAAAATAAATGTCACCGAAATGTCATTTTGCTTGTGTATATTGAGATATGTAATAAAGCAACGCATATTTATAATCTATATTTACGACAGAAAGAGAGGCAGTATATGGAGATATTAAAGGTAGAACATCTTGTTAAACAATATGGCAAAGGTGACAATGCTGTACTTGCAGTAAATGACATTTCATTCAGCGTGGAACAAGGCGAGTTCGTAGCTATAGTGGGAAGTTCAGGAAGTGGTAAATCAACACTTCTTCACTTGCTTGGTGGTGTGGACAGACCTACAAGTGGAAAGGTATATATACAGGGTGAGGATATATATTCATTGAATAGTGATAAGATAGCAATATTTAGAAGAAGACAGGTAGGGCTTATATATCAGTTCTATAACCTTATACCAATTCTTAATGTTAAAGAAAATATTACTTTACCTTGTGAGCTTGATGGCAGGACACCAGACAAAAGCGAACTTGATGAGCTTATCAACACTCTTGGTTTAAAGGACAGGGTGACACATCTGCCTAATGAGTTATCAGGTGGACAACAGCAGAGAGTATCAATTGGCAGGGCATTGATTAATCACCCAGCAATACTTCTTGCTGATGAGCCGACAGGAAATCTTGATTCACGCTCAAGTGATGAAATTGTAGAATTATTAAAACTCTCTAATCAGAAATATAAGCAGACAATTGTAATGATTACCCACAATCTTGAAATTGCAAAGATTGCAGACAGAATATTACGAATTGAAGATGGCAGGCTTGTATAAAGATTATGAACAGGCACGAGCCTTATATAAATAGTTTCATAATTTTATAAGATTTTATAAGATATAGAATTATGTAAATTCATGAAACGGGCTGGAAAGGAGAGTTTATATGCAGATACTTAACAGGTTGACAATAAGGAATCTAAAGCTTAATAAAAGAAGAACAATTGTTACAATTATTGGTATTATACTTGCAACAGCACTTCTTACTGCAGTTGCAACTATGGCGGTAAGTTTAAAAGAAAGCGTAACATTAAGATCAAAGAAGGTAGATGGAGATTTTCATCTTCTTTTATATGATATGACTGATAAGGAGAAGGAGTCAGTTATTAATAACAGGCAGGTGGAGAGCTATTATGAAACACACGAAGTTGGCTATGGAGTGCTTGACGGATGTGTTAATGACAGCAAACCATATGTTTATATAGAAGCACTTGATAGTGATACATTTGAAAAGGCAGAAATAAATGTAACATCAGGAAGGCTTCCGGAAGATGACAGTGAAATAGTTATATCAAGTCATATTAAGACCAATGGTGGTGTTAAATATAATCTTGGAGATAAGATTACATTTGATATAGGCGACAGGACATATAATGGCAAAAAGCTTTATCAGAATGATACTTATCGAGAAGATGAACAGCTGGAAGCTAAGCAGACTAAGACGTATAAAGTTGTTGGAATATGTGACAGGCTTCCATATGGTGAAGAGCCAAGAACTGCACCAGGTTATTCGGTTATAACACTTGCCAATAAAGCAGATACATCTTTGAATAAATCGGACATTTACTTGAGGTTTAATAAAAAAGCACTCAAGGACAGATATGATTTAACGGCTGATATATTAGGTGTCGATAAGACTTTATTTAATAAGCTGAATTCGGGAAAGCTTGAAGATAAAGAGATACAGACATTAAAGAGCCAGCTTGATAAGACACATTCATATTACATTAATAACAGTCTTATCAAGTATGAAGCGTTTTATGATTCAAGTGTTGCATTTGTATATAATATGGCAGCTGTTGTTATGGTTATAATTATTATAACTTCAGCGGTATGTATAAGTAACAGCTTTGCTATATCTATTAACCAGAAGACTAAGCAGTACGGAATGTTAGCTTCTATCGGTGCTACGCCACGCCAGATTAGAAAAAATGTATTTTTTGAAGCTGCGTTTATGGGTGTAATAGGTATTGTAGCAGGCATAGGCGGGGGTCTGTCAGCAAGTTATATACTTGTCGTATTAAGTAACAAAATGCTTATTGATACATTTGAAATGAGCATTGTGTATGCACCTTCTTTATTAGGAGTGCTTTTATCAATTGTACTTGCGATAGTTACGATTGTATTGTCGGCATTAGTACCAGCAATTAGGGCTTCGCGAATGTCACCAATAATGGCTATCAATCATAGTGAAGATATTAAGATAAAGTCTAAGTCATTAAAGACACCTAAATTAATCGGTAAAGTATGGGGAGAAGGTGGCGTTCTGGCATATAAGAATATGAAGCGTAACAAGAGAAAATACAGGGTAATTACTATATCTATTGCTTTAAGTGTATCAACATTTATTGCTTTATATGGTTTTATGAGTTTATTAACAGAATCAGTTAATAGATATGCCAATGATAAGATAGATTTAAGGGTGTATATGTCTTCATATAAAAGTATGTCTGTGGATGAGGCCAATAAAAAAGTAAGCAATATAGTGAACAGGATAAATAATGAAACGAATATAACTGATTTTACATTTGCAAGAGGCTTTTATGCTTCATTAAAAGATGAACCAAAGTATAGTAGTGATTATAAGGAAGTAAATAAATATGAGGCAGGTTTAGCAGAAAATAATGGTTACTATATAAGTATTATTTCATTAGGTAATGAAGAATATGGAAAGTATATTAAAAAGCTTGGCATCAGCAAGGAAACTGCACAGAGCGGAGGCATACTTGTAGATAATACATATCAGTATATTAACAATGGTAATGATATAAAATATTTTAATATATACGATGGCTATAAAGCCGGTGATGTATTAACTTATAGAATTGATACTTCAAACAGCAGTAAATCATTGGATAATAGTAAATCGTCAGATGATACAACATTATACGATATAAGGATTGTGGCACTCAGCAATGAAAGACCATTTGGATATGACAATGCTTATACTTCTTATGGATACCTTATTGTGAGTGACGATTATATGAACAGAATTGATACTAAGAATACAGATAGCACACTTCTTAATATTAACTGTGACGATCCTGATAAAGCACAGGATATACTTGTCAATGAATTTAATATTGGGCAGAATTACATATTTAATGCCGCACAGGAAAGAAGAAACGATGAAAAACTTATTCTGACAATGAAGATATTCTTATATGGATTTATTGCTATTGTTTCATTGATTGGCATAACCAATATATTTAATACTGTTACAACGGGAATGGAATTAAGAGGTAAAGAGTTTGCAATGCTTCAGTCGATAGGTATGACAAAGAAGGAATTTGATAAAATGATAAGGCTGGAAAGTGTATTTTATGGAAGTAAGGCTCTTATAATCGGTGTAGTGTCAGGAACAATACTTTCTTATGTCATATATATTTCGGCAGGAGAATCGCAGTTAAAATACACTTTACCATTACTAGCTATAGTTATGTCGGTTATTGTTGTAATTATACTGCTTCTTGGAATTATGAAATATTCGATAGCACAGATAAGAAAGCAGAATATTATAGAAACAATAAGAAATGAGAATATATAAATAAATGTATTGATGTAAATATAAAAATACGAATATATAAATAAAAATATATAGATATGAATATACTATAGAAGAAAATATATAGGTATAAATATATAGAAGAAAATGTATGGAATAGTAATGAAAGTATTGCTTTGACAGAAACTTCTGATTATAATATAATCTCTTATTGAAATACTACCATATTGGTAGGTTTAGTAATTAATAATTCAGAATGGAGATAAAGATGTTAAATCAGTTTTCAAGAACACAATTATTGCTAGGTGAAAGTGCAATGCAGGAACTAGCTAATAAGAGAGTTGCTGTATTTGGAATAGGCGGAGTAGGCGGTTATGCCTGTGAAGCACTTGTAAGAAGTGGCATAGGTGCATTTGACCTTATAGATGATGATAAAGTATGTCTTACTAATCTAAACAGACAGATTATAGCAACAAGAAAAACTGTTGGAAAGTATAAGACAGAGGTTATGAAAGAGAGAATGTTGGAGATTAATCCAAATGTTGATGTAAGAATTCATAATTGTTTCTTTCTTCCAGAAAATGCTGATGAATTTCCATTTGATGAGTATGACTATATAATTGATGCGGTAGATACTGTTACAGCTAAGATTTCAATTATTATGAAAGCAAATGAACTTGGAATTCCTGTTATAAGCAGTATGGGTGCTGGTAACAAGCTGGACCCGACAGCATTCAGGGTTGCAGATATATATAAGACAAGGGTGTGTCCTCTTGCGAAGGTTATGCGCCGTGAACTTAAGAAACGTGGCGTTAAGAAGCTTAAGGTTGTATATTCAGAAGAACAGCCAACAAGGCCAATCGAGGATATGTCGATAAGCTGTCGTACTAACTGCATATGCCCACCAGGAGCAGAACACAAATGTACAGAAAGACGTGATATTCCGGGAAGCGTGGCATTTGTGCCATCTGTTGTAGGGCTTATAATTGCTGGAGAGGTGATTAAGGATATCGCAGGGGTTAATGCAAAGTAGGACTTATAGGATAAAATATTTTGATAGAAACAGCAAAGTAATTAAAGTGATTACAATATTTAATAAATAAACTAAAAGAACCTGAATGATAATGATATCAAGTGGCAATTGATATGATTATCATTCAGGTTCTTTTTGGGAGAGTGATAACTACAAATTTAAGGGAGTAGGTAGTTATCTGTTTATGAAAAAGTTTATTGAAAGCAATGTCATATGTCTTTCAACAATGATTATATTAGAGGGAAAATGTGAACGTGATATGTAAAAGATGTGAGTAAAATGTGAATTATAAAAACAAAATATAAACTAATGCAATAAGACTGATTATATATTATAATAACGTATGTTTCATTAAAGAATATTTCATCAAAGAAGATTTTAGCATATTACGCTTAGTTAATATGAAAAATATATATTATATTAAAGTATAGTATAAAATAATACATTTTATTCGTATATACAATAAATAATTATCTATAAATAGCATAAAAGAGAGAAAAAGTGAGGGAAAGCGTGGAAAGGGAGAATATTTATAAAGGCAGTACATTTAATATGAAATGTCAGTATTGTGGGGCAGTGCTTAATCTGACCGATGAGGTGTGTCCGCATTGTGGCAGGAAGAATAGGGCAGGGGAAGCCTATAAAAAAGATTATGACAAATATCAGTCAAAAGTTAATACGGCGGAAAAATCAATAAGCGCACAGCAGCTGTATACAGTAAAAGTGCTTGTGCGTGGAGTGGCTATAGCGGTGCTTCTTGCAATGTTTATTGGTCTGGTGGTGTATATGCTTACACACGACTGGTATTTTATTAAGCAGAAAAATGCTGTTAGTGAATATGATACGGTGACAGCCACGTTAGACAGATATTGGGAGAATGAAGATTACTATGATTTCTTTAATTATAGTGACAGCATTAATATATCAGGCTGGTCAGATGGTCCGTATCTTGATTATCACCCACAGATAGAGGCTGCACAGATATACATATTTGTGAATAATTATATAAGTGAATATCTTGCCGCGGATAATATATTTTATAAGAATAAGGCACTGACAGATATTTGTGGTCTGCTGGATGAATTTTATGATTTGGATAACCTTCATTATATATATGGAAAGCTTGCGGTTGGAGATACGTCTGATGAGAAGGTAGAACAGATTTATAAGAATATGGATGCAATATTAAAGACATATTTTTATGTGAGTGATGAACAGGTGCAGGCTATAAGGACGGCGGATAGTACGCAAATCCAACTTATTATAGAAGAAAGTGTGAAAAATAAGTATGAATAATAAAATGAATGTGATATGTCCTTCGTGTGGCGCAGAATTTAATAAAAATCTCAGCCAGTGTCCATATTGTGGCAATTCCAATTATTATGGACAGGAAAAATCATATATGAAAGGACTGGCAGGACTTAGGCAAAGGCTGGCAGAACTTGCTGATATTAATAAAAAAATAATTGTAGAAGAGGCTGTAAAAGTGCTTGTCCTTGTACTGGCGGTTGTAATCATACTGGTGGCAGCTATATTTTCTGTAAAAGCAATTGACAGACACAACGAAAGCATTGCCGTTAATAATATAAGAAAAGAGATAATAGATGGAAGATAAATATTATACAGAAAGTCATAAAAAAGCCATAGACAGGTATGATAAAGATTTCAATAATACAGAAAAGAATGTACATAATAAGGCGGACAGTAATTCAAAGAAAGCTTACGCATTTGCAATACCCGCAGTTGTTATTGCACTGCTTCTTATAGCATTTATTGGTATTGCATTAACTGGCTCTGTAAAAAAGGCTGTAAAGAAATCAGCAATAACGAATAATTATACAGAAATAAGTAATAAAATATATTCATATCTTGATAGCAGTAGTTATAAGGAATTATCGGATTATAGTGATGAGATAGATGCTCTTGATAATAAAGCATTTGATAAAGAATATTCGGTTCTTATGGGTGTAAGATATTATGTGTGGTCAGTGGGATTTATGAATACTAACGATAGTGATAATTATAATCTTACACAGTCAGATGTGTCTAATCTGGCATATTATCTTTCGCAGTTTTACTACTATACACAGTTATCGGCATATAAAGATAAAGAAGTAACTATGACATCAGACAATGAAAAGTATCTTAACAAAATGCGGGAAGATATGGGAGTACTGCTTAAGAAATATTATCACATTACAGATGAGGATTTAGAGGCTATTGATACATTTTCAAGCGCACGAATTGAGCAGTGCCTTATACAAAGAGGATAGATGTGAAAATGGATTTTTTATACGCAGGATTTATGTTTGTATACATTTGACACAAAGCCGATATGCGCAAAATGTGCGCAGGAATGAGGATTATTATGAAGAAAAGCAGATTAATTATTATGGATATAATTATTGTAATTCTTGTTGTTCTTAATGCTGCGATGATAATAGCGGTAGCAGAGAATTATAATGATGAGAACAGGACATATAATACACGCTGGTTTATGAACCTGTATAAGAATGATGAATATGGCAGGGCAGTAGATTATGCCAGCAGGGATAAGATTGTGATAGATAATATTCAGGACAATGAACTGGATGAAAGCATAGCGGTTGCAGAGTATTATAATGCGGAATTTTATAAAAATGTATATAAGACAATGGGAAATACGCAGAAGCTAAAGCAGATGGAGGAGCAGTCTGATATGGCATTAAAGAGAATGGGAAGCCTGTCAATATTAAAGCAGAAGATAGATAGTATAGTCAACGTACCTGACAGGCAGACTAAATAATAAAGTAATAGAATAATAAGGCAATAAAGTAACAATATAATGAGATATTGAAGATTATTATTGATAAATCTATGTATAATTATTAAAATAACAGATAGAAGTAATAAGGCATATATGCTGAATTAATAAATTAACCACGAGGTGCAAAAGGAGAACGATGGCAGATAATATAATAGAATTAAGACATATTAGTAAAGTATATAGTGATAATGGATTTAAGGCTGTAGACGATTTTAATCTTGAAGTAAAAAGAGGAGAGTTCGTCACTTTTCTTGGACCATCCGGATGTGGTAAGACTACTACATTAAGAATGATAGCAGGATTTGAGATGCCAACAAGTGGAGAAATACTTCTTAATGGAGAAGATATATCACAGCTTCCAGCTAACAAAAGACCAATTAATACGGTGTTCCAGCGATATGCTTTATTTCCACATATGAATATATATGACAATATAGCATTTGGACTTAAACTTAAAAAGCTGCCAAAAGAGGAGATTAGAAAGAAAGTAAAGAGAGTTCTTGATATAGTTGACCTTGAGGGGTTTGAGAATAGAAAGATATCTACCTTATCAGGTGGACAGCAGCAAAGAATTGCAATTGCAAGAGCCTTGGTTAATGAGCCGGAAATTCTTATGCTTGATGAGCCGTTAGGTGCACTCGATTTGAAAATGCGTCAGGAAATGCAGATTGAATTGAAGCATATGCACGATGAACTTGGAATTACATTTATATATGTAACACACGATCAGGAAGAAGCACTTACAATGTCTGATAAGATTGTTGTTCTTTCAGAAGGCAGGATACAGCAGATTGGTACGCCTGAGGATATATATAATGAGCCGCAGAATGCATTTGTAGCTGACTTTATCGGTGAAAGTAACATTTTCAAAGGTATTATGACAGGACATATGAAAGTAAGATTTTGCGGTGGTGAATTCATAGGAATGGACGATGTTCCAGAGGGTACGCTTGTCGATGTTGTTGTAAGACCGGAAGATGTAATTATAACTAAGCCAGAGGACGGAATTATTGAGGGCGAAGTTGTGTCGGTTATATTCAAAGGTATGCACTATGAGGTTACTGTTGAATCGGGCAAGTACGAAATGGTTATAAGAACGACCAAATGTTATTCTGTCGGTGAAAGAATTGGTATGAAGCTTGAGCCGGACGGAATTCATATTATGCTTGCTGAGGACCATACAACAAGCTTTGTTACTAATATTAATAGTGATTATACACTTGATTTTAATGGCAAGGTTATTAATTGCGATTTAACAAAAGTTATTCCTAAATCAAGTATGAAGAACAATGTTTTAGTTGATGAGAATAATGAGGCTATTGATACGGCTAAGTTAAAGGTTATGGTTTCAATCCAGCCATATGATATAAGAATGAGTGATAATGTGGAGGAAGGTCTTGTATCTGGACATATTATCAACCTTATCTATAAGGGTGACCATTACAGTTACGTTATAAGAACAGAATATGGACACGACCTTATTGTAGATGATGAGTACCTGTGGAATATGGACGATGCTGTAGGGCTTGTTATGCTAGAAGACAAGATGAAGTTCCAGTTAAAAAAGTAAGTAAAGGGAAAGGAATTAATAAAGATGAATAATGTATTATCGCGTAAGCAGCTTGGAATTCCTTATGGGATATTCCTTTTATTATTTGTTGCAGCCCCTTTGCTTGTATTGATATATTATGCATTTACCAATGGACAGGGACAGTTTACAGTAAGTAATCTCTGTAATTTCTTTACAGATCCTAACACACTTGGAACATTGTGTTACAGTTTTGCACTGGCATTTGTTGTAACTATAGTGTGTCTTTTAATAGCGTATCCGGTTGCATACATACTTGCACAGAGCGAGATTAAAAGAAAAGCAGTTATTCTTATGCTTTTTGTGCTTCCAATGTGGATTAACTTTACACTTAGAATTACAGCACTTAAGGAAGTTCTTTCATTAATAGAAGGTAATCTTGCATTTTATCCATTTATTAATACAGTTATTGGAATGACTTACGATTTTCTTCCATTTATGATACTCCCATTATATACAACATTATCGAAAATGGATAACAGCATTATAGAAGCAGCAAATGATCTGGGGGCTAATAATTTTCAGACATTTATAAGGATTATATTGCCATTATCTGTACCGGGAATTATAAGTGGAATATCAATGGTGTTCCTGCCAGCGATGACTAATTATGTAGTGCTTGATATGCTTTATAACAGTACATATATTATGGGTAGTCTTATAGGAAGCTATTTTAGTGCATACGACTGGAACAATGGTTCAATGATAGCACTTATACTTCTTATAATTATATGTATAATCAGTCTTATATCAGCAGACAGCGATAATGAAGGTTCAGGACGCAGGCTGTAGATATATGTGACGGGAAAGAGGACAGGTATGTTTAAAAAATGTGTTAAATATGCAATTATCGGTCTTGTACTTATATTTATGTATGTTCCGATTCTTATATTAGCAGTATATAGTTTTACAGATTCACCTAATATTGGGGCTATTCATTCATTTTCGTTCCATAATTATGTGACATTATTTACAACACCAGAGCTTATAGATATGATTATAGGTTCAATTGCACTTGCAATTGGAAGTGCGGTGCTTGCTACAATACTTGGAACAACAGGTGCAATTGGAGCATTTTATTCTAAGAAAAATGTTAATGGTACAATGTCAGTTCTTAACCAGATACCAGTTGTTAATGCCGATGTCGTGACAGGTTTTTCATTATGTATTCTTCTGGTTGTTGTATTCGGGGTAAGCAAGAATACTTATATTCCACTTGTAATAGGACATACAGTGCTTAGTGCACCATTTGTATATCTTGCGGTTGTTCCCAAGTTAAAGCAGATGGACCCAAGTCTTTATGAGGCTGCACTTGACCTTGGAGCAACACCGGGATATACGTTAATTCATATTATTATACCTCAGATTGCATCAGGTATTATATCAGGATTTGTTATGGCAGTTACTTTATCACTTGATGATTATTTTGTGGCAACTTATACGAAACCGGCAACATTTGATACAATAAGTACATATGTTGTTAATGCAACAAAGGGTTCGCAGACTAATATTAAGACTGCATTATGGGCATTATCGACAATTATATTCCTGATTGTAGTTATAGTTGAAGTTGTTATGAATTTTGCACCTATAAAGAATGAAGCCCAGAAGGAGAAACATTAATGAATAAAAATGTGATTATAGATATTACATCTTATATCAGACATTTGACTAAAAAGGTTATAAAAGTTTCGCTTGCTATGATTTTGGTTGTTGAAATGCTGTCTGGAAGTATAACAGGAGTGTGGAAAGGATTTAATTCTACTAAAACAGAGGCGGCAGATAACGATACAATTACACTTAGAATATGTAACTGGGAAGAGTATATAGATGAAGGCGGCTGGAACGCTGATGAAACAATAGACCTTGAGAGCACAGATATCAGGGGCGATAATTCTATGGTTGATGATTTTGTTCAATGGTATTATAAGACATATGGCAAGAAGGTTAATGTCGAATATAGCTGTCTTGGAACTAATGAAGAACTTTACAATATGCTTACATTAGGTGATGAGTACGATTTAATATGTCCTTCAGAATATATGTTTATGAAGCTTATGACTGAGGGCTGGCTTGAACCATTTTCTGATGAATTCTACGACACAGGAATCAAAGAGAATTATTATGCAAAAGGTGTTTCACCATTTATAAAGCAGACTTTTGATAATAATACAATCAATGGTGAACCTTGGAGTAAATATGCTGCTGGATATATGTGGGGTGTTACAGGTATTATATATAATCCAGAAGATGTTACAAAACAAGAGGCATCGACATGGAAGATTATTAATAATGATAAGTTCAGACGTATGATTACTGTTAAGGATAATGTAAGAGATACTATGTTTGCGGCAATTGGTGCAATCAAGTCTGATAAGTTAAGGTCACAGGATTTTATCAGGCAGGCAGATTATACTGATAAGCTGGCAGAGGAGATGAATGACACATCAAAGGATACAGTTGATGAAGTATTAGAATATCTTCAGCAGGTTAAAGATAATGTATATTCATTTGAAACTGACAGTGGTAAGATTGATGCTATTACAGGTAAGATCAGTGCTGGCTATCAGTGGTCAGGTGATGCTGTATACATAATGCAGCAGGCAGAAGCTAATGATGTCGATCTTAATTTTGCTATTCCAGAAGAATGTACTAATATGTATTTTGATGGCTGGGCAATGTTAAAATCAGGAATTAATGGCAATTCAGAAAAGAAGAAGGTAGCAGAAGCATTTGTTAATTTCGTATCTATGCCAGAAAATGCAGTAAGAAATATGTACTATATTGGCTATACATCAGTTATATCAGGTGGTCAGAGTCCTGTTATATATGATTATTTAAAATGGAATTATGGTCTTGAGTCACTTATGGAAGAGGATGATACAATAAGTGAGGCTGATGCAATAGATTATTCTTTAGGATATTTCTTCTCAGGAGTATCTAATGATTCAAGATATATATTAAGAACATCTAAGGCGCAGACAGAAGGAATGTTGTCAGCACAGTATCCAACGGAAGAAGTAATGCATAGAAGTGCTATTATGCAGTATTTTGATAATGACGAAACAGCGAGAATTAATCAGATGTGGATAAATGTAAGATGTTTTAATATTCATAATGTACCAGTCTGGGTATGGATTGCCGCAGCCGTTGCTATCGTAGGAGTTATAGCACTAAGAATTGCGGATGTCATAAGACATAAGAAAATATAGATGTATAGGATATTTTTAGAGAGAATATTATTATAAAAACAGAGAATAGAAAGTTGTATATTGGAGGAGAAGCTCCGGTTATACTTTCTATTCTCTGTTTTGATTTTATTATTACGCAACATATTAAAAGATATTGTGTGGTGTGACAGGGTAGTTATAATTTTAAGAAAAATGCACTATATCCCGGTAATTCCAATCCATTATTTAACTGTATTTCTCTATCGGTTATAAGGTCATATGCTTTGTCACAGCCCATATTAAATGAGGCAGAATAATTGTAGTCAGCGGCATTTATTGCAACAAGTACACGCTCACCCCGCCACTCTCTTAAGAATACGCATTGTTCATTAGTGAGGACTATAGATGAGAAGTTACCATATTGTAATGCTGGTGATGTCTTTTTAGCATTGGCAAGCTTTGCAATCCAGTCAGATAATTCATTAAAGACAGGCGTGTCAAAGCAGGCTCTTAAGGCAGGGTCACCATCTTCTTTACGCCCAGTTGCACCCCATTCACTTCCATAATATACACAAGGTATTCCTGGCATACCAAAAGCAAGAGCATATATTAAAGGAAGGTGACGGATGTTATTCAGTATGCTTGCAACTCTTGTGACATCGTGATTGTCAACAAAAGATAATAAATGCTTACCTTTGTAAAGTGTCCAGTTCTCAGGTCCGAACTGCCTTAAAAGTGAATGGTTAATTTCAAACATATTCATTGAATTAAAGCTTGAATAAAGACCCTTGTAGCACTCATAATTAGTAACTGAATGAAGCATTTCGTCGTTCATAATCTGGTTATAATCGCCGTGCAGTGTTTCTCCTAACAGGAAAAAGTCTGGTTTTAAGCTGTCACAGAAGCTTCTTAATCTTTTAAGAAAATCGTGATTGAGGCAGTAAGCAACATCAAGTCTTAAGCCGTCAATATCAAATTCCGTAACCCAGCCTTTGATAGCATTAAAAATATGTTGTATAACATCTTCATTATACAGGTTAAGCTTTACAAGGTCATAACAGCCTTCCCAGCCCTCATACCAGAGCCCGTCATTATAATTAGAATTACCATTAAAATCTATTCTTGCAAACCAGTTCATGGCTAATTAAAGGGAACAAAAAGAAAGGAAAAACCAATCCAGACGGTATCAGCGGCAGGCTACAAGAATAAATTGTGATTACACAAGATTGGTGCTATAATAAGAGAAAAGTTCCTGCCGGGGCAGCCGCCCCGGTGGTATGGATAGAAAGGCAGGAAAGCAATATGCACATCAGCTATAAACCACTCTGGCATACACTGTTAGAGCGTGATATGAGAAAAGAAGATTTAAGGCTTGCCGCCGGTCTGACTACAAATATGATCGCCAACATGGGCAAGGGCGAGCATATCAGCATGAAAACGCTGCTGCGTATCTGCGGGACGCTGGACTGTGATATTGCAGATGTGATTGCTTTGGAGCGGGACTGAAATTTTGCAACAAGGAGTGAATGCGGTATGATTGATAGTTTTGACAATGCTTTTATTTTGGACAGAATGTTTGGACATGATATAGATGTTTTTAATAATGCAGTCTTATGTGAAGTGAACTTTGGTTTTGGAAGTAATATCCCAATAAGTCCACATCCACAAAATATGCAACTTTCACTTGAGTTTCAAACTTTCTGTAAGGTACTCAATCCGCCAAAACGATGGAAACGAGATACATGGGATTCTGTTTATATCTGCATTACAGTATACCCGATTAGTATAGAGATGAACTTGAGAGAAGCTGATATGGGGGAGCATCCGCTTAAAGTGCTTTCACATAGAACAGAATTTTTATATCGTACAGATTTGACACCTGACTATAGTTTGCCTTATTACTGTACAGAATTTATATTTGAGAAAAACTATCAAATAAAATTTGTTCATTCTATTGGGCATATACAGCATATGTCAAATCACAAAGAATACATACAATGAGTCAATAAACTTGCTGAACTCCGGGCCAGCCTGACCCGAAGCGGCCAGCCATAGACGCACCCCCCGGCTGGGACACTTTGTCCCAAAGCTGAGGGCATGACTACCCACCCCCAACCTCTGGACACTTTGTCCAGCCAGTGGGCGGCAGCAACAGAATACAGACCCACCCAAGCAGGAAACTACGGTTCCCTGCTTTTTTATTTCCACCCCCTGCGCCGGAAATTCATGCCGGAGTGCTTGATAAGCGGGGACTTGCGGAACAGCTTTTTCAAGGTGGTGCGTTCTTCTTCCGAGAGCCGCTTGTATTTGAGCTGGAACGCCTTGCAGAACAGCTCCGTAAATTGCTGCACCCTGTCCCCCGGCGACTGCATGGCCTTTTGGACTTCCTGGATCAGCTCATCAGCGGGCGTAGTAGCCGGGGCGCTTTCGCTGTCACTCTCATGGGCTTTGCGAATGTCTTGCAGAATGGCGTCCCATGTTTTGTGCGTCACATGGCAGAAAAAATCTTCCTCTTGTATCTGTCCGGCTTCCAAGATTTTCAGATAGCGGTCTGCGGCGGCTTCGGGATGGGCTTCCAATATCATAGCCCGCACAGCGGCCAAAGCGGTGTTCATATCGTGAAAGCGCATGGTTGCCATCCCACCCACATAGATTTCCGCGTCTGCCAGCAGCTCCGCAAATTTGTCATGGGCGACGATCTCACACAGCAGCCGGTTGTTGACCCGCCCGCTTTTCAGCAGCGCCACCGCTTCATCGGTCAGGTGTAGCTCCGCAAGAGGCGTGTTCTCATGCGCCCGGTTGTCGCTCAGGCCCAGCAGATAGTCCACCGTCACCTGATAGAAGTCGGCCAGCTTTAAGAGGCTGCCGTGGTTGATCTCCTTGTCCTCGTCATTCTCATAGCTGCCGAGGGCAGATTTTGAAAGGCCGACCTGTTCTGCCAGTTCTTCCAGCTTCAAGCCTTTCTCCACCCTTAAATCCTTCAACCGCTCCTGTACGGAAATGCGGGTTTTCACATCAGCCACCCCTTCCTGCGCTTGTGCGCCGTCGTTTTCTTCCATTATAGCATACCATTCCTCAATCGTGGAAATTTCTGATTTTTACCCCGAATTCCTACTTTGTGGACATACGGCACAGGGCACAAAAATGTTCTATGATACAGG